>WLWD01006182.1_pt1 | contig 133215 bp, 99 predicted proteins | sample 6712731 | NCBI WGS metagenome assembly WLWD01 (sample SAMN12718690, study PRJNA576275) | sponge metagenome | isolation source: marine sponge | host: Mycale hentscheli | place: New Zealand: South Island, Marlborough, Capsize Point | collected 2014-11-01
TTTACTACTTACAATATGGTAGACCAAGTTCGTAGTATACCAAAGCAAAACAAGTCCAGAATTTATTAATTGGACAGAATTTAGTGGTTGTAGCTCATTCGATTTTTTTTCTTCATGGTTGAATTTGACAATTATATAATAGTTTCATCACTAACTAAAATGTCTTTGTACTTTCATTTTATCTCATGAATTGGTTTCTTTTTTTCATGATTAAGCGTACCTATTCACTAAGGGTTGGCAAATTGTGCTGGCATGATTTTGAGTGTGATAAGTGATTTCATAATTACTACCGTAATTTAAAAACTCGACTTTATTTTAGTAGCTTGAGTGTTAGTTGTTAAAATCAAATTTAACAATAGTGTAGTTTAAGGCTCGCTCACCATTTGTGCTCAAGCACACCACTAGTTCTAGACATTGTAAATTAGTATTGCTCTTAGTTTTAATTTTTTCCTTCCTGATTTTAGCAGTTCATTCATTTCCAGATGGTCACATCATAATGCTAATTATTGTGTGAATAAATATTAGAATTAGTCTTATAGGAAATACAGTATAGCCAACATTTTTCCATAAGTAGTTATAGCTATTTCACCCCTTGAAAAGAGCCCCCTCTTAACAAATCCTAGATCCGCCCCTGATTGCCATGGAACTTCACAACACACACAGGCACATAGCTAAGTAAAAAAGGGTACACATATGCCTACGTAAATTTTAATGAAGACATATATATAATAATATATATATAGTACTTATTACATGAGTCAGAGTGTGACATGGTGAAATATTTCAAGAGCAGGCTAATTTATTTTCACGGAGCCAAAGGCGAGTGAAAATAAAGCCTGAGAGTGAAATATCTAGCCATATCACTCTGAAGAGTGGTTTATTCCACACTAGATATCTTCACTGAAGTAGTTTTTTGGTAACTCATGGTGTAAAGTTGAAAACTTACTAGGGACTCCCCACAACCCCAGCTGATATTATAGCAGTAGTTCTAACCTGGCTGGGTAGGCTCCACCAGAGTAAAGGTAGCTGTAAAAACCCAGAAAACTTGTGGCCAGGCCCCGGTTGCTATAACTACTCTGGTATATGATCTTGCGCAGTAGCCATGAGATAACACCATGAGATATCGTGAGATATCTCACGGGTCACCGTACCAAAAAATATCATTGTGAAGATATCTAGGGTGGAATAAATATATATATATATATATATATATAATACTTATAGCACGAGTCGAGTACAATATGGGAAAATATTTTACGAGCACGCAAAATATTTTCACGAGCCAAAGGCGAGTGAAAATGTGGCGTGAGAGTAAAATATCATTCCCATATTGTACGACGAGTGTGATAAGTGATTTATTGCTTCTTTGAAATTTTTCTCAACCGGTTACAATACAATTTTCATTGATTTTACTCGCTTACGCACGCGCTACAAGTAGCGTACAATATAAACCGTACAATATGGGAGAATACAGAACGCTCGCGTGATGCGGAAATATTCAAGTAAAAATATCAAAGCTGCAATAAATATATATATTATATATATATTATATATTATATATATATTATATATATATATGAACTCATTAGTATACACCTTCACACACACATATATATACTGTATATAATACTTATAGCACGAGTCAGAGTACAATATGGGAAAATATTTTACGAGCACGCAAAATATTTTCACGAGCCAAAGGCGAGTGAAAATGTGGCGTGAGAGTAAAATATCATTCCCATATTGTACGACGAGTGTGATAAGTGATTTATTGCTTCGTTGAAATTTTTTCGTCAACCGTTTACAATACAATTTTCATTGATTTTACTCGCTACGCGCGCGCTACAAGGAGCATACAATATAAACCGTACAATATGGGAGAATACAGAACGCTCGCGTGATGCGGAAATATTCAAGTAAAAATATCAAAGCTGCAATAAATATATATATATATATATATATATATATAATATCCCTGAACTCATTAGTATACAGTTTCACTCACTTCTGGGGAGGTTAGAAATGCTAGAAAATGGGCGCACAGAGCTTCCCAAACAGCAGAAGAAAAACAGATGAAGATACAAACGGAATGAAGAAGACTGGGCTCAAGAAGAGCTGAAATGCTGCTTTTGTAAAGCATGTAAGATAGCTATTTATGTCAAAAACCACAGTAGCTGACTTACAATGTTCTATAACTATAGCTTTTCTTTTAGCCTAGCCCCGGGCCCTAACTAACTTCACTGACTTCATGGAAACCATTTTCTAGTATTTAGATTACGTGGAGTGTAACAACACACTGGTGGTGTTTTGTTTTTGTATGTGTATATTACACTGATTTTCATCAAAGGATGTTCAAGTTTTCCAATTTAACCAAGTAGCTAAAGTTAGAAAAAATCTGCTTCAATCTCGGCGGTGAACCAAAGAAACTAACATGCCTGTAGGTATTATTGCAAGTTCTCTATCCAGAACTCACTAATTCTCTGGACTCTTAGGGAAAATTTTTAAGTGCTACATAAGATATCATCTACACAGGTGAACTAGCTAAGTAACCAATTTAACTAGTATATAGCAATGTAAGCTATAAACCTTTATTCTTCCTTCCAAATTTGATTCACTATATACCATAGAACAACAATAATCTGTCCAAACATTATACTGACTTGTTTTCCTATACTACTATCTCCATGCAGCTTATTTTTCTATATACTTTGGCAAACATAAAGTACAAAATTGCATTTACATCCTTACTTTTTCTACTTTTTTCTCTCTTTCTCTCAATCCTCATTCTTCTGAATCCAAGTATGTATGATCACTGTGGTTATATGTCTATAAAACCAATACTGAGTAATAGATAATTATATCTGAGTGACAGTTATGAATAAGAATTTACGTAAATATTTTACTCTATTATCATTGAATGTCTATTGTTAAGTGTTACTGTCTAGTTTTGAAGGAGGAATGGAGCTAGACACATATGATGAAGATAATACTCAAACTTGTAGCAAAAGCAACAGAATTAGAGCTAAACATGGGCAAACAATCTCTCTAAACTTTGCAGTTAGCTACTACGATGATGGCAATACAACAGCTCATGAGACTCCTGAGGCACTGTGGTTTCAAGATGGTTTTCCCATATCAATGAGACCATACAATGAAATCTTGGATACTGGTCTCTTATCTAGTTCACTGGATTTTAAATTTCACAGAGGAGATGAAGGTGTCTATCAATGCATTTTTAGTATTAAGGATGGCACCATTTTGCTTGGAAGCTATGCAATTAGAATAGATTTTGGTAAGTATAATTTGAAAAAAAAAGTATGCTTTTATGTCTAACCTCATCTAGTGCTTTATGTTAAACAGTTTTCACCACTCATACTTGTATATTTGACAGGGTTTCAATCCAGAAGTCCAAAAGTCATTTTACCTGTGGTCATCTTTCTAGAAGTACCAAATACACTTGTACTTGAAGTTGAAGGCACAGGTAGCTATGAGTCTATTGAATGGAGTAAGACAGGTGAAACAATCTGTCCTCTAAATGAGCCCAGTGATGGATACAAATTAGCCTTCTTTGACCAAGTATTGTATCATTCAGATACTACTGAGGCAGATTATGGACATTACAGGGCAGAATATAGTGGATTAACCGATGGAGTTAACTTTTTAGTCTTAAGTCCAGGTGAAACAAAGAATAAGCCATAAATTCAGTGTACATTATAATACTGTCTCTCACTTGACTATGTACCACTGCTTTAAATAAAAATAGTCTATCTGCTGTATTAATATCCTGATTAAGACAAGCAAAGAACAACTAAGCAAAACTTGTGGTTATATATTTAGCTTGTTATGCAACTTTTGTATCATATAACATAAGTTCGGTTTGTTTAATTATAAAGCTACTATTTTGGGATAAATGAGGTAAGAAAAGTAATTTTGTACTTGTTGGCAAATATTGTTATATACTCATACTTTCAGAGACCTTTGTTTCCAAGGGCTACTGCATACATCCGTCACTAGTAGATTATTCAAGTCATTTATTTTGTTAAGATCAATTTAGATATTAATAATCTATCTGACAAGTTTGCTATACTCTTTATTGACTACCTAGAAACGACAATGTCAGCAAACAAAGATATGATACTAGTTCAACATGGTGACAGTGTTAATATATCTTGTTCAATATATGGAAAAATATCGAGCAGCTATAATTTTGAGTGGACAAAAAACAACAGACCTACAAATTATGTCCATACAAGTGTGGAATTGATGTCGGCATATGAAAATCCTAGCACTATCCCTTCTGATGTTGAACTGCTGTATGACCGTGTGGTGTCCACATTGCACATATCAAAGGCTAAGTATTTGTTGGATAATGGAACCTACCAATGTAAGGCCAGAGATAATAACATACTTTTGAGAGATAGTATCAAGTTAGAAATACAAGGTATGTTGATCAATTTGTTTATCTTGTCTTACATGACAGCATTTATACCTACCTTTTTGCACTGGCTATGTGTTGAGCTAAATAAGTATATGTCAAATATTATAGTAGTGTTGAGGGTTTACATCTTTGGTGCTTCATTGTACTAGCAGAGGCTGATTATGTGTTGTTGTTTTTATAAAGATGAATATAAGTTTTTTATTTACATAGTTAATTCAACCATTATGGCAAATAGTAATTATTTTGGTATAAAGAATGGAAGCAACCTCAACATATCCTGCACTTTGACTGGATTACTATCCAGAAGATATTCTATTAGATGGGAACATAATAGAAGGAGCGTGAAATATAAGCAAACAGAGGTATTTGTAGAGCCACCAGAAGGTGCTGATTATGTGGTATCCACAATACAAATAGTGAATGCCAAACCTTCCACTGATGAAGGAAATTTTGTCTGTTATGGCAATAACTCATTCAACAATTCAAAAGATGTCATCACTGTTACAATACATAGTAAGTAGTAGGAAGAAATCTACTTATTTAGTATTAATTAAAAAGGCACGAAGGTGATTTATTGATTTTATTGAAGCATTGTGGTGAGAAATAGGTTAAAGGTTGGTCAAGAAACTCACAGTTGTACTTTTACCCAAAATTTGAGATGGGGCATTGGCAAATGTAAGCAAGTATGAGTCTCCAAGTATATGAGACACTGGAGTGGAGCTACACATAGTGAATATTATTTTGTCACTGAAACTTTATAACAAAAGATGCATTTGACATAAGAATAATATAATTATATATTTAAATTCTTAAATACTTCACCCTTAAAATATCTTGATATAGATAGAATTAATATTAAATGTGTGAACTTGGCTGCAGAAACAACAGTTTATTTTATTCTTATGCTAACTCAACATTTTATTCATAAATTTGCAGCATATACTTCAATAATTCCTACTACAACTGACATATTCAACATACATGCCAATGATAATATCAATATCTCTTGCACTCTAATGGAGGTTGAATCTCCTACGCCTTATTCAATTACATGGAAGTACAAAGGCAGGAGTACTGATAAGATATCTCATGATGTTTTTATTCAAGCAACACAGCAATATTCTACTTCACCATCTTTTGCTATAAGATCAATATATAACCGTGTGGTATCCACAATAATGATTATTGAAGCTTCATATTCTGATGATGATGGAAGTTATACATGCAAAGGAACAAACAGTTTTGGTACAACATATGCTACGATCATTGTCAGGGTCAGAGGTAAGGGAATTGTATCATATGAAACTGACAACTCATCCAAAATGCTACTTTTATTCCAAGATAAAAGTAGCATTTTGAATACAGCATTTTGACCAGTAAAAGTATTCTAAGCAGTTACTTGATGTTGAAATACAAAATATTTGTCATTTACATGTGCACAATGTAAGTCTTAGCTAATTTTCATTTAGCTCAATTTGATCAAAGCTCCAACCTCTGAATAGCTATAACTAGCAGTAATGTACCTAGTTCAAAACTTCAACCAACATACAAATATAGAACTTATAGCTATGAAGAAAAAACCAGAACAACACATCAAAAGTGGCAACAGTGAAATGTCGTGAAAGACAAAATAGGACTTGTGAAGCTCCTACTTTCATGCAACAAAAGTAAGCAATGATTTGCAGAAAAAAGTGTGATGAAATGCCTAAGTATTACATATAGTATAAGCAGTATTTGCCTTGCGGATAGAGACTGGTAGACATACAGATGGACAGACAGACAGACAGACAGACAGACTGGCAGACAGACAGACAGATAAATGAACAGACAGATAGACAGGCAGGAATGCAGGCAGACAGACTGGCAGACAGATAGACAGACAAACAGACAGATGGACAAACATGTGGACAGACAGATAGACAGACAGATAAACAAACAAACAAACAGTCAGATAGACAGACAGATGGACAGGCAGGAATGCAGGCAGACAGACTGGCAGACAGACAGATAGACAGACAAACAGACAGAAGGACAAACATGTGGACAGACAGACAGATAAACAAACAAACAGTCAGATAGACAGACAGATGGACAGACAGACAAACAGACAGACAGACAGATATGTGGACTGACAGATGGACAGACAGACAAACAGACAGATGGACAGACATGTGGACAGACAGATAGACAGGCAAAAATGCAGGCAGACAGACTGGCAGACAGACAGATAGACAAACAGACAGATGGACACACATGTGGACAGGCAGGAATGCAGGCAGAGAGACTGACAGACAGACAGATAGACAAACAGACAAATTGACAGATGGACAGACAGACTGACAAACAGACAGATGGACAGACAGACACACACACAGATACACAGATAGGCAGGCAGACACACAGATAAATGAATAAACAGATGAATGAACAGACAGACAGACAGACAGACAGGCAGGCAGGCAGGCAAACAGACAGACAGACAGACAAACAAATAGACAGACAGACTTGTAGACGTACAGGCAGGAAGATAGACAGATAGACAGACAGTTAGGTGGATAGACAGACAGACTATCAAATAGGAGTGGAATAAATATTATGTTACTTAGTGTAGTGAATTGGGAGTGCAGGTAATTTAACTTGATGTATTTTTATAGATAGGCTCTCTATACTTGAGTATCAGCCTCAAGGTATGGTACAGTTATATAAATCAGGAGTTATTAAATTTAAATGTGTTGCATTTGGTACTCCAACACCTACTGTTGAGTGGGGGGCTATTGAAGAATCAAGTTTGGAATTTAAGTCATTTTCAAAACCACGCACTCAACAGTCAAAAGTAAAGCGAAGGATGCGTCGTGGTGATACTGGAAGGTATGGTTGCAAGGCTTATAACCATTTTGAAATCCTCCACAGTCCTCCAGTTGGAATCATTGTGTATGGTAAATATTTTCAATTGATGAGCTAGCCTATCTATTAGTTGTTAAATTCTTCCAATTTGACATAATTGTGATGCTAAATTCCCTGCATTAGTTGTCTCTTCTCACTAAAAACTTTCCTGCATTTAGCTTCTTTCTTCTTTCTTACTTCGGAGGATGTTTATATATATGTATTATTGTTTTTATTATTTATTCCATGCTAGATATCTTCACAATAACTCACCTGTATTGCACAAGCTCATTACGCTCAAATATACCAGTAATCAATAGCAACTCTGCCCTCTTACAGGTTCTCAACTACCTTTCCCCCTACTAGAACTGTCTAACTGGGTCAAAGCAGCTGCTAAAATATCAGCTGGGGTGTATTGGAAGAGCCCCTTATATTACTAACATAGCCAACTTTACCAACTATGTTACCAACCCTAGTGCAAACTACTGCAATGAAGATATCTAGCATAGAATAAGTCACTTATTACACTATGCAGAGTGATTCACTCTTAGGCTTTGTTTTCACTCGCCTCGTGAAAATAAATTAGCCTGCTCGTGAAAGATTCCACCATATCACACTCTGACTCTCATTTATTATATATTACATTGGATTCTTCCTCGAGTATTTCCACATCATGGGAGCATTTAATATTTCCCATATTGATCACTGCATATTGAACAGTCAAATGTGCCCATGCACAGTTCTGGACAAATGAATTTTTAGAAGTATGGTGGATTTATCTGAGTTTTTACTGTTTTAGTAAAATGTCCAATGTATAATAAAAAATTCATTAGACTCATCGTACAATATGAGAGTGACATTTCACTCTTATGCTTGTATTTTCACTTGTCTTTGGCTCGTGAAATATCTCCCCTTTTCACACTGGCTCGTACAATAAGTATTATTTATATTATAAATTTTCGGGTACTTTTTTTATGAATGATCTTTTTTCCCTGGTGTAGTTCTGCGAAATACATCATTATTATATGCCTGCTATTTTTGTTGTAGATGAAAACAGTCTTAGAGTCAATTCTACAACTTGGGATTCAATAAGCCTTCGTCTATACCGTCCTGTATATTTAGCTAGTTTTATTAAATATTACTGGGTAGGTTTTACATTAATTAGTAGCAAAGACTAATTATGAAATTTACAATGGTAACTACAGGTAACCTATTCTGATGGTAGAGACAGACTAGAGCGAAATTCATCAACAGATGACTTTCAATTATATGACAGAAATTCAGTAGCGTTCACTTTAAGCAATCTTCATCCAGAAACTAAGTACAGTATTTCTATAGTTGCAGTTGGATCAAATAAAAGTGTTGTAGAAGGCATACAACTTAAAGTTAGTGCTGCAACAGCTTCATGTAAGTTTTCAGTTCACTAAAAGTCTAGTAGATTTAGTCTTGATCACATGTATTGATCAAACACTACTCTAAAAATACATGCTGCTGTGAAACATTATTGGGAGCAAGCAAAGCATAAAACTATTGAGAATGAACACCCATTTATATAGGGGGGGGGGGGGCTTTTCCTCAAAAACGTATTATATTAGCTGGCAACGTGTTGCATTTGGCTATGTATCTCAAGTGTTTACCCAATGGCCAGCCAGTTTAGCATACTGAACAGTTATTAAATGCATTACTACTACACATGTTCAAAATAAATATGCCACACACATCCAGATTCAAATTGGTTCAATTAGTAACTTAGTTATATATACATGTATAATAACTTATTGTTTATTATATTAATTATGTTTGTGCTAGTTCATGCTAAAGTACCAATAGTATGGGTGCAGTACGAATCTAGAAAAAAAACACCCTGTTAAATGAGTATCGAAGAATTCATATAATTTTGAAAATGCTTAAAATTGACTTTAGTCATTGTCACTATTCTCACCAAAAATTTTTAATGTAAAAAAAGTGTCAACCACACCAATATTAAAAAAAATATTTTGTGGGCTTCACCTGCAATATGAATACTCATTAAATAAATGTACTTATGTAGACATATAATTAATCTTTACCCAGTAGCTTGTTGTTCAAGCTGTAAATCATATTATTGGTATTATAATTATTCTATATTTTTATAGTTTTATCATTTGATCTTCAATTGAAACTAAATAATACACCGAATTGTACTACTTGGATTGTAAGTTATCAAACATCAAACTGTTCATTGGAACAATTACATTACAAATTTTTCTTCTATACTAATGTTATTCACAGACAGAGCATGGATCTCAGAAGTCACAGGAACTTTTAAAAATTTTGAGTTTAAAGACAAAATCAACAGTAAAAAAAAGCTTTCACAAACCTGTTAGTACAATAAATGACAGTTTCTATTGTCATAATAATACACCTCAACATGTTGTGTTCAATGCAAGGATTTATGGAAGCATGAAGGTATTAGCAAGTAAAATGTTTCAGAGAGTAGCAAGATGGGCTTCAGATAGGCCGGTGGAACAAATTGAATCAGATTATGTTGAGATCACATCTGCTTGCCATATGTCAAATACTAGATATGGAATGTCCATCTGTAGAGAAATATTGCTTAGAGATGATGATAATATTTATGATTATGGAAATGATACAACAATACGAACCCTATCTGCTAGTGACATTCTTGATGGTCAAATGAAGATAGTTTTATTAGTTGCTGTTGCTGTGGGTGTCTTTTTACCATTAGGGATTATTGGTGTAGTAATACTTGCTGCTTTATTAGAGGCACTCAGAGTGTGGCTGACTGATCATAAGGCGAAAGGCATGTAAGTTCTATAAAAGTAAAGTAAGTACATTATCTTAATACCTACATTATTGTGTTCTATAATTAAGTTGGTTGTGTTATAAAATGTCTTGTGTTCATAACATGGAAAAAAAAGCACTGACAGCTTTCATAAATAAATTTGCTGCATGAAATTTGAGAATGCCATGGCTTTCTATACAGGATATGGCATCAAAAGGATTTCACAATCGAGGAAAGAACAGTTTAATGATCCTTAGATATACTAATTCTTTTAGGCACATGCCCACTGAGTTACTCCCACTCGTTCTGTTTAGTATTATTGTAGTTGATTTAAACTGATGAATCAACAGGTTAGGATCAGTTGAAGTTTTGAAGGCTGCTGATTACTAACTGAATATCTTTTATTGAAACACTAATAATCTTGCAAATGTATTTTTTTATTACAGCAAGACAAAAGATGTTATCACTGGCAACAAGGTACTTACAATTTTTTTATTGACTAGCTAGCAATATTAATGATAGGATTCTATGAGCATAATGTGTCATACCATGTGCTTCCTGGCCACAAATAAAGTGATAGTCATAAGGATTAGAAAAAATATATATAAAAACAAATTTAGCATTTTTCAACCCATAGCTAGGGTACCACTATGGGCATGAAGTTCACAATGGTTGAATGGCCTCCCTTGCAAAAAGAAGTGTAACCTGATATCATGACAGCCAAGATAATGAATTACTATGAATACTAATGAACTCTACTACAATCAAATAGAGTAGTTCTACAGGATCTGGCACCAGTACAAATTCACAACACTGAACTGTGCAATGAAAGAATTGTTTTTAAAAAAAGGAAAAGCGTAGATTTCTCAATATAAAGCTTTTAAAACATTTTTCAAGATATAAAGCCAGTATTAAATAAAAATATCTGTCTAGATTATAGCTAATTTCCAAGTTCATAATTTATTCTCGCGTGCAACTTAATGTACGATCTATACAGAACGTTTGTAATAGTGTAAGAGAATGTGAAAGAGTATTGCACTAGTTGCCACAAGTTCAATATTATACATGCTATGCTAATACCAGAAATAAAATGTCACCAGTAGTTATATGTGCTCTAGCACATGTTGAATGAAATAAAAAAGATGATGGGATTGTTTAGCATGAGACTAACCATCTATAAATGAATTGATTTTATAATACATGCAGGATTAATTATACTTTTTGCATTTATTTTCAATAGACATCGAATCAAAATAACCCAGGCTGCTCTACTGAATCACAATTCACTAAATTAGAAGACCTTAATTTGGAAAAACAGCGTAACGTAGAAAAGAGAGCTATGAAGTATCAACTATATACGCCAGAGCAGAAAAAAAGGAGTGCAACATATCAGTATGCACAAAGGAACTTAAGTGAATTGATAGGCAGAGGAATTGATAATGGAAATGACTTGAAAAAAATGTCAAAGGAACCACATAAAACTACTCAGTCACTAAAATTTGACTCTGATGATGAATCTCCTGAGCCACACATTCTCCACAGGATATCTAGAAGTTCACCAACACCTATTTGTTATTCAACAGTTAGTACTAATGCCAATCAAAGCACTGCAGAAAGAACGACAGTGTTAAAAAATAGGGACAAAAGCCAGAGTCTTATGGAAAATCCTTGTGATTTACAAGGTAGAAGTAAAAGCAACATAGGTAATTCTGAAAATGAGCTCATGGAAACATTTGAAAGTACTTCAGAAGGAAAAACATTTCTACAGATTAGAGTTCGTAGCAAAAGTGCTGTGGAAAGTTCAGGATCTGAAAAGTTTGAATCTTCAAAAAGTGTTCAGAGTTATTAGCTAGCTGATATAGCTAGCAGAGTAGATTAATAGTTTTATTGAATTGAATGAGCATTATTACATTATATTCTATAAATTAATGAATAATTGAAGTATAATGAGTCAATGAAAAGAGAATTATTTATTTATAGCATTTAGTATAAAATAGCAACAGAATCAGTGGCTAACCCAAATTACTTTATTCATTAGATGTACCTAGCTATTCTCTCTCTTTCACTAGCTTTTTTTTTTTTAACAATGCAGAATTAAAAATATTTGGTCGCCACCTGGAATCGAACCCAGGACCGCTTTTATTCATTCAAGATTCATATGCATTCAAAAATTAGAAAGTGAGAGAACTTTTACCAATGATTGCTTGGTTTGTACACTTTAAGATTAAGTAGAACAGCTAGCTACAGTGAGTCAGTAAAATAGAAAAAATATTGGATGCAATAAATTAGCTAAGTATACAATGAAAATAAGCTTTAAATTCAGGTATATTCTCCCAGGCACACCCATGACTGAAGCAGGCACTGGGTAAAAAAGCTTCTTTGGTAGCCAAAGACACTCTCTTTTCCAATTCTGCTGTGAATTAGGTAAAGGGACCTAACATTTCAAAGGCAACTGGTCAAATAAGATAGTTGCTAGATGACTATTCTCAGCACACTCTATCTCCTTTGTTTGGGTCGGCATACAGTAGTATGTGCTCACTTATGATCAGGTCTGTTCATATGTTATTTTTGTGATCCAACTCCTCTCCTTCTTTCTCTATTATAAGGCTAGTCAAATGCTCTATATATCTTAGTTCTCACAATTAGTTTCAACATACATTTGATACAGGAGAATATCACGAGTCTGTTGGCTTAATATTTAATTACTACACAAGTGCCACAGGCAGAAGGTCAATCAGATGAGTGGTATGCTCCTATTTAAATGAATAAGAGATTTGGATACAAAACGCAACGAACAGTAATAGAGATACATCCAGGAGAACGTAAAAACACAACGTATTTACCAAGAAAACAGGTGGTGTCGGAAAATAGTTCCCTAAGCAGCTAAATTTTTGTTACTTTAATGCATTTCCTACACGGAGATATAACAGTATGGAGAACTAATGGTATTTGGGATTAATGCACCAGTGGAGCGAGAAAATTTTCACGAGGCGAAGCTAAAGATAACAGTTCGTTTCTGCAGTTAATAAAACCATTATCTTGTATTATATTTTTGTCAAAATATTTTTTTCCATTCCAGCTCTCCGCAGCTAAAAATAATTGGCGAGCGAGCGTAGCGAGCGAGACACTTACAGGGGTAACACAATCGAAAATCGGGGATGTTTGTTTATTTATTTATTTATTTATATATATGGACGTACGCATGTCATCGCGTTTCTGTGTTAGTTATGTGGTCGACCCCGTTCCAAATTGCACTAAACAGAATCCTCTGGTTTATCGATCAGTACCCGTATCACCCTAGAAATTGAATTGTTTACCGTTTGAATTATTTTGCGGGTGCAGTTTTTCTATTAGAGTTAGTGGCGGTGGTAAGTCAATGCGCTCTTTGTCATGGTTATAAGCCGTGCACAACAGTATTTACTTGAAAATACATTGTCCACTAGACTACTGCGAAGGTAAGTCTGTGTAGGTGCATGTCAAGTTGTGTCAAAGCATTGTGTGTTACAACCACTACTTAGCTAAAGAATATCACAAAGAAAACTTTTAAATAACGTGTATTGTTTTGTTGTTGTTTTTTTCCTTCAATTCAAGCAGTTGCAGAGAGTTGTTACTATGGCACTGAAATCCCTTTACCCTGTATGCTAAATTTAAAAACTGGACCTTATTTTCAGTAGCTTCAGTGTTAGAAGTCAAAATCATAAATAGTATAGTCTTTAGGCTCGCTCGCCATTTGTGCTCAAGCACATCACTAGTAGCGTTGCCCAGGAATTTCGCAACGATATTGACTGACGGATAGAGGTCGCGAAAAGATCGTCGTGACCGACCAGATTATTAACCCTCCGCGCGCATGCGCGGTAGGATTATTGGCGAGCGAGCGTAGCGAGCGAGACACTTACAGGGGTAACACAATTGAAAATCGGGGATGTTTGTTTATCGGTATGTATGGACGTACGTATGTCATTTTGTACTTTGACCCTCCGTATTTTTGTGTTCGCTCCGTGTTCGACCCGTCCCAAACTTCACTAAACAGAATCCTCCGGTTTAGCGACCATTACCCGTATCACCTTAGAAATTGAATTGTTTACCGCTTTGAATTGTTTTGCGGGTGCAGTTAAAACTCAAAAACTTATGGGAGCTCCATTTCTATTCGAGTTAGTGGCAGTGGTAAGTTAATAGCTATTTGTCACAAGCCCTACCCAACAGCTTTTAATTGAAAATTCATTGTCCACTAGACGAACCACGAAGGTAAGGTATGTTCAGTTGTGTGAAAGTATTGTGCGTTACAACTACTATTAAGAATATCACAAAGAAAACTTTAAATAACGTGATTTGATTTTGTTGCTTCTTTTTCAATTCAAACAGTTGCGGGAGTGGCATTGAATCCCCTTTACCGCATATGTAATTTATAAACTCGAGTAGCTTGAGTGTTAGTTGTTAAAATCAATCATTTAACAATAGTGTAGTTTAAGGCTCGCTCGCCATTTGTGCTCAAGCACACCACTAGTTTATTTATCTGTTTATGGGGTACGTGAGACCTCTGTTTTCGCCCGCGCTTCTAATTAAGTAAGTTAGGTAAAGCGTTCACAGTTCCAGTATTTTTCAATTAACGAGCTCTGAGAATCCTTAGTGGCGGTGGTAAGTCAATGCGCTCTTTGTCATGGCTATAAGCCGTGCGCAACAGTATTTACTTGAAAATACATTGTCCACTAGACTACTGCGAAGGTAAGTCTGTGTAGGTGCATGTCCAGTTGTGTCAAAACATGGTGTGTTACAACCTCTACTTAGCTAAAGAATATCACAAAGAAAACGTTTAAATAACGTGTATTGTTTTGTTGTTGTTTTTTTCCTTCAATTCAAGCAGTTGCAGAGAGTTGTTACTATGGCACTGAAATCCCTTTACCGTGTATGCGAAATTTAAAAACTGGACCTTAGTTTCAGTAGCTTCAGTGTTAGAAGTCAAAATCATTCGTATAAAAATAGTATAGTCTTTAGGCTCGCTCGCCATTTGTGCTCAAGCACATCACTAGTAGTAGATTTAGGTATGAACTTACTCAGGGCGAAGATTTAATGTGCTACTTTTTTTTAATTTCGGGCTTATCGTTGAGAAAACTTGAAGCTTACTACTCCGCGTAGATACCCGCTTTTATGGGCAACGCCCCCTGACGTCAGGTCATAATTACGTGAGCAAATAATTTCTGCAGCCAGCGGTGTAGTTTGCCTTATGCTCAGGCTCCCAAGCGTTACTCCTCCAGCGAAGTTAACGGAGTCGAAGGAAGTGAAATTTCGCGTTGAAAGTATATACAGGTGAGTGTTTCTGGCTAGTTTAGCTTCTTCTCTTAGGAAGACGGCGTTTACATGTACAGTCAAACCTCTATTATCCGGGCTTCGAAGTTACGGACACCTCTATTAGTAGTGATAATGGTTCTTCTGACTCTAATTCACAGTTTAGCGCACAACATATATAAATATTTTATGCGCTATGATGACTCCTTAGAGTTACTGTAATTATTGGGTTTCTCCCCGTAATGTTCGTAACGTCATCATCCTGTCAACATAGAAGAAAGGAGGAAAACATTATTCAGTCCAATCGCCACCGTCCCTTTTTAATTTTTGACCGGAAGTAAAGAATTGGCGTGCGGTTTTACCGTCGGTCTGAACTCACTTTTGTTCGTATTTTCCAAGCTTTATAACGCTCTAGTAATTCATTCTGCTCCAATATATGCGCTTTTACCACAATTCGCAAAGCTTCCTAATGAAGTACGTATTTTGAATAGTCTTACAGGGCTACTGTGGCTTGGCATAAACATTTTTGTTTATATATATCAACGCAGAGCAAAATACTCGCCTTACATTTAATGGCCAAAACTCTCAGTTCCCAGCATGCTAGCTCTATTTAAAAAAACCAACAGCAGCAACATTATTTTATTGTTAATTATACCAAATTATGAGTTGTTCTCAATAAAACTGCATCTTATAAATAGCTACTTCTGGTAAACATAATAGCATGACAATAATTGATATAGGTAAGTCATGAGTCAGTATTCCCAGATCCAGGAAAACTGCAAGACCAATTCTTGTGCCTGAAAACTACGTCTGTAAAGATTTTTCTACAAATATGTCAATACCATCTAAGTGAAGAATTGTAAATTATTCTCATTTGTAACATGTATTATTCAACAATGTAACTTCTTTAAATGTATTTTCACTATGCCTAAAAGTAATGAATCTAGCACATTCTTTACGGACACCCCTTGATCCCAAGATAGACTGTACCATATTTTCATTGGTCGAGCTATTTTGATACCTTTTAAAAACAGATTGCTTGTTCTTTTGGAAGGAGATTATATTGTAATAGCTAGTAGTGTTTAATAGTGCTGAGGGTTTGCACCTTTAAGAATGACTCTGCTATGGTATTCTGTCAGAAAATAAATTTTATTACAGTAAGAGTGAAGAAATATCTAAGCTGGATTTAAAATGTGTTCCAAAGTTAAGACCCAGAATGCTAATAAATAAGTTTTAATTAATTTACAATTGACGGTGCGAGAAAATTTATAACATAGCTAACTATATAGCAAAAAAATTAAGTCTAGCTTCAACCACTATCACTGCCATTCTGCCATTATTGTGTGTGCTGAACCACTGGTAGCTATATACAGGTAAAGTGGCGGCAATACTGCTGGTACGCTGTACAGTTAAATTTAACTTTGTCAATGGCAAACAACACTCTCTTTTATGTCAGCCAACCATATACCTTCTTACTGGTTGTTTTGGTTTGTTTCTTTTCTTTCTTTCTTTTAGTTGTTTATCTTGAAAGCATCCTGAAATTGTCTCCGGAGAAGTTTAAAACAATAATGGCAGCCACCATTTTCAACTAGTGGCGAAATAGACCCAACCATGCCCATAAATAGTTAGTTAGTCTCGCGGGGCAAGACCCTCTACCAAGGGTCTGGCCCCACGAGACTAATTTATAGTCTGACTAGTCAGAAGCGGTAGGTAAAGGATCTAGTAGACAGACTATGTCCATTTATAAGCGACACTAACCGACTTCTTGGTGAATATTCAGTTGTCAGGTTAAATAATTCGTTTAAAAATTTCGTGGTGGAGTTTTTGAAAGGTTAATGAAGAACTATACACACCCCAAACAGCTAGCCAATTGTATATAATATGCAGCAATATTTAATATAAAATCCAGAGAATGCTGTAATAAAACAGTTCTACCCTTTTCGGTCTAACTCAAAGAAATATGACATAGCAAACAATATTGTATATGCACAGTTTCCATTTATAAGCGACACTAACCGACTTCTTGGTGAATTCAGTTGTCAGGTTAAATAATTCGTTAAATTTTTTCGTGGTGGATAAATCTATTAGCTAGATCCTGTTGGTTATGGGCAAAAAAACAATGCACACATACAAAATTAGTACAAATAACCAACAGGATCTAATCGATTTATTGTGTACAAACACAATGACAATGCTATAAAATCAGGAAACATAATAGCACAACCTAATAAACCAATGCACCAAGAACACCAGTCATACTGGGAAAAAATACTACTCTAGCTAAATAGCTAAACTTCTGTTTACTTAAATGCATACCTCAGACATCGGACACAGTTAGGCACTCCATGAATAGTATTTTAAACCGAAATACACCTGTGGTCTTTTCAAAGCGCTAACGGCCAATGATATTCAGCGCGCTAACAAAACAAAACATCTCCATTTGGGGTTAGGTTCTAATAAGATGCTTGTTTATATTAGCGGGCTGAATGACGTTGGCCGTATGCGCTCTGAAGGGATCACAAGACAAATAGAGATAAATAATAAAGCAAACTATCGTAGATAGACCTAGCAAAATGCAAAGCAAAAAGGTTGCTTTATTTTTCTTAATATCGGCCCTCTTCTATGATTCGCTTCTAAGTAGTGGTATATAACACTAAGCTGGAAGTCACGCGCACATGCTCAGAAATGCGCATGTGTACTACTGCTTATTCAGACACTTCAGAGTAGACGCTAAGATCACTATGACAAAAAAATTCCTCTACTTTCACACGCTATCACTACTTCCCATTTCGTTCGGATGTAGTTACAGCTCTTGTATAATTTGAACGATTTATTCAGCAAATTGATAGATTTTACCATTCATTTTCCTTTAAATTAGTTGGCTATTTTAAAAATATAGCAATTGGGATTCTTGAAGAGCTTGAAAACATGGATGTCTCTAGACAAGCTGCAGAGCCATGTCCCAAGAAAAAGTATCTTGGGTGCTCTTCTAAATCTATTCCATGTCCTCAAGTACTGGGATACACTCTAGGGAAGACCTTGGGCAGTGGAAATTATGCAAAAGTCAAAGCGGCTTGGTCTCCTTTTGAACGAAAAATGGTAAGCAAAACTAAATTCACTAAAGAATTTAAATAGCATTGTGCTGTAATTGGTTCTTTTCTTTTTCTAGATTGCCATAAAGATTGTGAACAAAATCAAAGTGGATGACGATGATCTGGACAAGTTCTTACCTCGAGAGATTGACATCCTCCAGAGGGTGTCCCATCCCAACATTATCTCCCTTTACCAGATAATAGACACCGACCGCCATTGCTTCTTTGCATTGGAAATGGCCGAAAATGGCGACTTCATTGACTACTTGAACTCCAGAGAGAGTTTGCTTGAAGAAGAAGCTCGCTTTGTCTTCAAGCAAATGTGTGAGGCAATATCCTATTGCCACTCCTTGGATATTGCTCACCGTGATCTGAAGCTGGAAAACATCTTTCTTGATAAAGAAATGAATGTTAAAATAGGAGGTAATGTCCTACTGATTGAAATTACATTAAGTGTACTGAAATGTTGTACAATGACTTCTTTTCTAATGTAGATTTTGGTTTTGCCCTCAACTTGCGCAACAACATGTGTCGTACTCCTTGTGGTTCTCTTCCCTACAAGGCTCCAGAATTTGTGTTCGGAGTGGAAGAGGATTACGATGCAATGAAAGCTGATTCATGGAGTATGTAAGTTGTAGATACACGTATTACTAGTACAGTGGTAAACTTATCTGTCTTCTCCTCTTTAGGGGAACTATCCTGTATGCTACAGTTGAGGGACGTTTCCCATTTGGAGACGAAGTTCAAGCGGACAATAATGAATGGTCCGACTACTATAACCTTGAGTTGAGTGACACACACTCAGAAGGTAAGAATACTTTGAACTAGACCTCAACATAATTTAAAACTAGAATATTTTCAATAATATAGAGTTTCAAGATTTGGTGAGATCTCTTCTGACTGTAGACGTTGCTGCACGACCACTCGTAGCAGACATTACTACTCACAAGTGGATGACTTATTCCACTATTCGTCCATCTTGGAATGGACCACCTGGTGGAAAACACACCATACAAAATAGCCTGCCAAAATATCTGCACAAGATAAAACGCACAAACGAGTGCATCGCTAATTCCAACTTGCCCAGCACAATGTCGATACCTTGTGCCCATCTCACTATACACAGTAAACCTGTTCCTGTGGCTCCCTCCAGAAGAGAAGCTGCTAGTTCAGCTGAGACTGATGCAATGATGCATAACAGTGAGACTAACTTCCAGGTTGTCTCCAATCAAATGGATGTCACACCTGACACTGCTGTCTCCAATCGAATGGATGTCACACCTGACACTGCTGTCTCCAATCAAATGGACGTCACACCTGATGCTGCTGTCTCCAATCAAATGGACATCACACCTGACACTGTCATCTCCAATCAAATGGATGTCACACCTGACACTGCTGTCTCCAATCAAATGGACATCTCACCTGATATTGCTGTCTCCAATCAAATGGAAGTCACACCTGATGCTGCTGTCTCCAATCAAATGGACATCACACCTGACACTGTCATCTCCAATCAAATGGATGTCACACCTGACACTGCTGTCGCCAATCAAATGGACATCACACCTGACACTGCTGTCTCCAATCAAATGGACGTCACACCTGATGCTACTGTCTCCAATCAAATGGACATCACACCTGACACTGTCATCTCCAATCAAATGGACATCACACCTGATATTGCTGTCTCCAATCAAATGGAAGTCACACCTGACACTGCTGTCTCCAATCAAATGGACATCACACCTGACACTGCTGTCTCCAATCAAATGGAAGTCACACCTGACACTGCTGTCTCCAATCAAATGGACATCACACCTGACACTGCTGTCTCCAATCAAATGGATGTCACACCTGACACTGCTGTCTCCAATCAAATGGAAGTCACACCTGACATTGCTGTCTCCAATCAAATGGAAGTCACACCTGACGCTGCTGTCTCCAATCAAATGGACATCACACCTGACACTGCTGTCTCCAATCAAATGGACGTCACACCTGATGCTGCTGTCTCTAATCAAATGGATATCACACCTGACACTACACTCTCCAATCAAATGGACGTCACACCTGACACTACTGTCTCCAATCAAATGGACATCACACCTGACACTGCCGTCTCCAATCAAATGGACATCACACCTGACATTGCTGTCTCCAATCAAATGGAAGTCACACCTGATGCTGCTGTCTCCAATCAAATGGACATCACACCTGACACTGCTGTCTCCAATCAAATGGACGTCACACCTGATGCTGCTGTCTCTAATCAAATGGATGTCACACCTGACACTGCTGTCTCCAATCAAATGGACGTCACACCTGATGCTGCTGTCTCTAATCAAATGGATGTCACACCTGACACTGCTGTCTCCAATCAAATGGACATCACACCTGACACTGCTGTCTCCAATCAAATGGATGTCACACCTGACACTACTGCTCCTCTAGAAACTGTTAGCAGTCCAGAACCCACCATCAATATGAGTGCGAGCAAACAACCTAGCAGCAAGCAAACAGCTACAAAATCTCGGGTGACTAGAACAACTTGGCGCATTGTGTCAAGCGTCAGAACTGCTGGTCGTAGACTAGCTAACTATATAAGGAGATTCAAACGAAGGCATTAAAGTTCATCATAAATTGGACATTGCATCACCTAACAATTATTATTGTGCAATATTTTAAAACTGCAATAATAATGCTTCAATATAATTGAATGTAATAGTAAAAACTGAGCATTAGCAACACTGTGGGACAAATATTTTGGCCTTTCAGTTTGACCCAATATCAGAGGGTTTTGTTTTGTTTTGTTAATGTACAACACATAAAATTAAATTAGTGATTTCTAGTGAACAAACATTGTCCAGCTACTAAATATTACTAGATCTAAACTCTTCATCTAGGAGACACTTAGCAGCATACTTGCCAAACTTCGTAGTAGTTTGTCACTATCAGAAGTTAAAGTACATTGATAAGTAGTGGGAAAATATTTTTATATCTTCAATGCGCTACTCCAAAGTGCTACTAGTGCCTAACCACTGCACAATTGAGATTTTGTACATTAGTACTGCTGCAGCTAGCTATTTACTTCAAACTTTCAATATTAAAAAGATAATTTCCTTATGTTGAACAAGTCAAACTTTTGTATAACAGAGAACTGTAAGAAGCAAGCATGTAGTTCTGGCTTTGCCTGTTCGAGGGGTGTAACTTCCTCAAGCATGGGGTGTGGCTTTCGAGCGAGTTGCGTGTTCAAAGGACCAGAACTAGTCACTCCAGCCACGGCTATAAATTTGTATATACCCCTATCGCTGGCACTGAGGCACTTGCAACGGGAGCTGCTAAAAGTACCACTGCCCGCAAGACTAAAAATCAATTGGCAATAGCTAGAGCAAATAGTGAAATCTACGTGCAATTCACAAAACATTATATGCCACATACTATGACACAGGGCTAATGGTTAACAAGAGATACAGCAGCGAAAGTGTTCAACACGTGCGAGGTGTTTGAGTCCAAAGTCTTGCTTTTCTGTTCAGACACAGTCCCGAACATCCTCCGGGGGGGGGAGGGGGGCGGAATTGTGCTGGGGAGGGGCCTTCTCTATCATGGTAGATAACCAGGTACTGTCTTCTGCTTCTGACAGAAAAGTGATCATTCATTGTGCAGACCTGTTGTATTCAGATCCACTGCCCTAACTTGTCTATCATCTTCTGTGTGCACCTTTGTGATTCATGCTAGAGGCCAGTCGAACATCGCATTTTTAAGAACACGATGTCACCAGGCTTGGAGTTAGAGCTCGTCTTGTGCCACTTGGTGCATTGAGACATTGACTGGAGGTAGCACCCCAGCCACCTTTTCCAGAGATCCTGCGTGAGTCAATTTACCAAAGTCCATCTCTTCAGACTGGAAATCTTGGCGGAACTTGCTTTTCTGCATGGTGGAGCCTTAAGAGGCCTTCCAATAATGAAGTGACCTGGGGTCAAATTGGTGTCCTCAATTGAGTCTTTTACATGAAGTGGAGCCATCGGTCGTGAGTTCAATATCGTTTCAATCTCGACTAGAACCGTATACAACTCGTCGAACCTGAGGTGATGAGGGGTAACGAGCTTTCTCATGAGCATCTTCATTGATTAGACCCCAGCTTCCTACAAGCCTCCAAAGTTTGGAGCCCTCGGAGAAATGTGGTGCCACTGGAGGCCATGACTTGTGCAGAGGTGTGAGATTGAAGTCTTCGTCTGGTCAGACTCGGTGAACTTCTGCAATTCCTTGATTTTGGCTTGGGTGCCCACAAAGTTGGTCTCATTGTCGCTATACACATGTGCTGGAGAACCTCGTCAAGTGATGAACTGGCGAAGGGTGGCCATAAACTCAATACTGGAGAGGTTGGTGTACAGATCAAGGTGAATAGCTCGAGTAGTAAGACATACGAAGAGGCATGCGTAAATCTTTATGATCACTGGCTTGCGGGTGTGTCCTGTCCGGATATGAAAGGGCCCCGCAAAGTCAACTCCCGTATGATAGAAGGGAGGTGCTGGTGTTGTCTGGTAACTCGGCAGCATTCCAATCTGATAGCTGAGAGGCCTGGCATAAGCTCTCTGGCAGGCTAGGCAGTCTTTACTTGTTTTCTTCAGAAGTAGTAGATGTCATTGAGAATGGATGCCACCACAGTGATGCTGGGATAGCCATACGTTGTGCGGAGTGTCTTGATCAGAAGGCGAGTGAGATCCGACTGGATTGACAACAGAATCAGCCTCTTGGGATTCTTGGGAGAAGCAGGTTCTCTTACTCGGCTGCTGACTTGAAGGAGTCCATCTTCATCCTTGACCAGTAGTAGTCTGGCAAAGACATGACCTTTCAACAGAGGTCAGAGAGCTTCCAATACATCTTCGAATGATTCCTGCTGTGACCGTAGGAGAATCCTGGTCTTGGCTCTGGTGACTTCTGAGGTAGTGATAATGTCATCAGTCTTTCTGTGACCAGTCTTGCAGGAGTTGTGGTAGAACCGGAAAATCCAGGCAACAACTCTCGTAGGTGGTGAAAAGACAAAACCTCTTCTAGGGTGTGCAAGGGAGATGGGATGATCCTGATGACATAGCACAACATCTTTGTCTTGGGAAGGGCATTCTTGAGAACTGGCATCTTTGTGGGCCACAGTGCAGGAGAGAAGGCTAGCCATGGAGTACCCTTCCACCAAAGCTGGCAGTGTGTGAGATCCTTGGCATCTATTCCCTGACTGAGCAGGTCAGCAGGGCTGTCCTTGGTGGCTACGTGACGCCATTGAGTCGATGGTAGTAGCTCTTGTATGGCAGAGACCCAATTTGCAACAAAAGTCTTGAGAGTGGTAGACAGCTTCTGCAACCAGTGGAGCACTATCATGGAGTCTGTCCATGCGTAAAGCTGTTCAGTCTGTACGTGGAGAAGTCCAGCTATGGGGGTAATGATCTTGACCAGTAGGAGTGCAGCCACCAGCTCAGCCCTCGGTATCGTCATCGCCTCGATGGGAAGAACTCTGGCCTTAGCAGTCACTATGGCAATGGAGGTGGTACCATCTTCATGAACTTGTCTCAAGTAGACTACGGCTCCATAGGCAGTGGAGGAGGCATCCGAGAAGCCATGCAACAAACAGAAGACCGCATGACTGTTGTTAGACATCATTCTCTGCGGGATGGAGAACTGAGTGATGGTGGAGAGGAAATGAGTTCACCTGATCCACTGGGTATGGATGTCATCTGGCACTGGGTCATCCCACTTCAATGGAAACTTCCACAGTGAATGAAGCAATACCCGTGCTGTTATGATCACAGGGACGGAGTCCCAAAATGTCGAAGATTTTGGCAGTATCAGACGCCACACTCCTCTTCGTCACCTTCTCAGTCATGACTGTGACAGGGGTGGAGATATGCAACGTGTCTTTAACAACGTTCCAGTGGATGCCCAAAGCCTTTGGCATGGAATTGGGTGTGGCTAGCTCGAGATCATGAGTCTCACTAAGATTGTTGGGTATGCTCTTCCTCAACTCCTCTGAGCTCATCCTCTATTTCCTCAACGTCATTCCAGCTTGGAGGAGTAAGTCACAAATTTGCTGCCTCAATGTATCTGCTTCCCTGACAGTGGAGAGAAAGTCGTCCACGTAAAGGTTTGTGATGATTGAGTCTGAAATTGAGCTTTGGCAAGGTGCTGGATGACCTGCATGGCCAGGTAGGGAGAAGGCTCAATGCCAAAGGTCAGGCGCTTCATCCTACAGTCTTGTAGCTTTCCGTCTGGCTCTCGAATGAAGAAGCAATGTAGATCTTTCTCAGTGTCGTGGAACAAAATCTCCCAAAACATTTTGTTAATGTCAGCAGTTAGTCCTATTCGGTGGAAGCGGAAATGGATCAGCACATCAGTCAGCAGAGGGTAGAGGTTGGGCCCAGTCTCAAGTATATCATTCAGGGCTACACCATTGTTTGACTTGGCTGAAGCGTCGAAGACGGCTCTGGCTTTCGTGGTTGTAGAGGCAACCCATGGACAGGGATATAGTAGGAAGGACAATGACTGACTTCTGAAGCAGGCACCTTCTCAGCGTGGTCCAAGGTGATATACTCACGCAAGGATTTGTTGAACTGTTCAAACTTGTCTTTCTTGCTGAGGGAGCGCTCATTTGGGATGTATCACTGCACAGCTCGAGCTCGAGAGTTGCCCAGCTTGGGAGGATGATGAATGTTAGGTAAAGTGACCACGTATCAACTGTCAGCATCTCTGGAGTGTTTCTCTTCAAACTCTGCAACTATCTGTGTGTCAGTGTTGGAAAGTGAAGGAGTCTCAGGGATTTGATCCAGCTCCCAGAGGTACTCGAAGGATCGTTGTAACTAGTCCTCTTGTGGTTGTGTGTGAAGAACCAGTGGTGAGTCGTTGTTTCCCAGCGGTCCGGCTACACTCCAGCCAAAGAGGGTCTTGGTGAGGGTAAGCTTCAGTCCTGGATGTCGGATGATGCTGCCCTCCACACACTCGTCTCAGTCTAGGTTGCCAATGATAAATTGATAGCTCTACCCAGGTCGGGATCTGCTAGCTTCAGACGCACTGCATGGAGAAGGCTTACGTGTATGCTGAGCTGAAGTCACTGGTGGACCCTGACAAGTCTACAATCATTACCTTGTCAGTTATTCCACGACTCAAGCCAGTGAACCCATCTCGGCATAAGAAGACCATTCTAGAAGACTCTGCCATCATGTGTTTGCTTCTCAATGTCTTTTAGATGCTTGCCTCAAGATTCCATGGTAGCCTGACACATGTCTTCAAACTGCTTCCACTGTCTTGGATCTCCATTAAACACAGGGAGTTCCAGGTTGAGTCGGGCTCCTTCGTGCGTTGATGTGGAAGAAGCCTTCGGTGCAGGGGTGTCCTTGTATTTGGCTTCAGCTTTAGTCATTGTGTGTGATAGCCGTTGGGACGATCTCTTGAGGTGCTGAATGAGAGTAACAATCTTTTCTTCCTCGCAATGATCCACACAGAGAGTCCAGAAGGTGTCTAGCTTGGTGCGGAAGGCTTTCATCAGTTTATGGAGTGGGAAGATACTGGGTCTTTACCAATATAAGTCTCAAGGTCTCCAACTTCGTCCTTGAGTTTGTCAGTCTCAATGTAAATATCGCAACACTGGAGGAGATGGTTTAGCCTGGTCCATCAACTCTGTGTGCTGTTGCTAAGACTTGATCCCTTCTTCTTCTTCTGCCTTGAGGTTATCGGGATGTTCTTGGAGCAACAGTTAAAGTTGCTGTTGGAGTAAGAAGCAGACATTCGTGTAGTGCTGAAGGTCTCTCTTCAGCAGAAGAACCTCAATTCTCTTGGTCTCCTTTAATTGTCTTGTCTTGAAAGGTATTTATGTGATGGTGGATTTGGTAATCAGGCCTCGCCTGTACGCCCTCTTGTGCTTGACCACATCTGGAGAGGTCAACCCTTGAATGACATGTGCTTCTTCCATGTCAGTCATGGTGTACAAAGGATGAGTTGTGCTAAGTTCGAGAATAAATTCCGTGGACCAACCCTCAGTTCAAAGGCTTAGATTTCAGTGAAATCTTAGTAAGGTGAAATCAAATATCTAGCCAATGAAAAGAATCTCCAATAGCTGCAATCAAGAAAGTAGCTCAATCACCATCTTGAAGTGATGATGATAGTCAGTTGGTAGAGCTTGTCGCTCTTGAGCAGAGATCCGGCTCGAACGACCATATGTTCGAGGGGGCATAACTTCCTCAAGCACGGTGTGTGGCCTTTCAAGCGAGTCGTGTGTTCAAAGGACCAGAACTACTCACTCCAGCCATGGCTATAAATTTGCATATATCCCTATCGCTGGCACTGAGGCGCTTGCAACAAGAGCTGCGAAAAATACCACCGCATGCAAGATTAAAAGTTAATTGGCAAAGGCTAGAGCAAATAGTGAAATCTATGTGCAATTCACAAAACATATATGCCACACGCTATGACACAGGGCTAATGGTGAACAAGAGATATGAATATCATTAGCCAAAGTGTTCAACACATGCAAGGTGTTTATGAGTCCAGTCTTACTTTTCTGTTCTGACACAGTCCCAAACATGCCAGTACAACAGTTACCGTGTGAGTGCATCCTCTTATACTGGAAGTAGTGTGGGGTCCTGTTGAAATCAAATACTTACAATAAGAATATCCTGGTTAAGCGCCATATCTTTGTAAAGTGATAAGTGTTCTTTTAGCACTTTTTGTTAAAGCGCTCTACACTTCTTGCATACTGCGAAGTGGTGCTCAGCCCAACAGCTTAGGGTATCACTTGCTGTATTAAAGCGCCCATTTTTCCCATTACTGTTTTAACAACCTTCATTTTTGGCATCTTGTTAAAAATACTAAAGATCAAGTGCAGTGTGCTATTGCATCAACTGCTAGTCTCACATAGCCAGACCTTTTACCAAACTTCTACGCAGTTTGGCAAAAGGTCTGGGTACGCGACACTAATCAACTGCATGAACCACATGGTATTGGACTTAAGACTATAGAAGAATTATTAAATCACTACGAACTACATTGAATCTTAACAGAATGGTACAATGGGAGACTCTTGTAGCTACTGTTTGTGAGTTACTATAGCAGAGCAGGAACTTTACAGCGCTTTGTGCTATTTATAGTGGAGCTTGGTGTTCATATAAAAACCCTTGTTCCACTTGGTCAATTCAGTCTTAGTTCATGTCACTCGATTCGTTGTGTGTGCATTTTTCTCTATAAAAGTAATTTAATCTATCTTAATACCTAACCTGAGGATTGGTCAGCGGTTGCCGTGGAGCTAGAGAGGACCTTGATTCTGGTGGCAGCAACTATTTTGCCGTCATCAGGTGTGAGCAAGCCAAGCAGAGTGACAACTCTCCCTGAGCAAGCCCACACTTGACATTATTTATTTGTGACTTCCACTTCTTTTTGACTCTATTTTATGTCCCAGTGAAGTGTGCAATAACAATTATATTATTATATTAAAATTAAAATAAAAACAATAATGATATTAAAGCAGGTGACGGCACTTAAAAAAAAAAAGAATAGCAAATACATACAACAGACCAATATATCAATGCATCATCTGCCAGCACATGCTAATGCTTTTGTGTCCTTGAATACCACAAATCCAAATGATAAAGGTGGAACAACCATCTTTTGGCTGGACTGTTCTTCTTTGGGAGATAAATGGGGTAAATCACCATTTACCAAATCTATCACTTGACCATTTAATTTTACTTTCCTACGTAAAGAACAACAATGATAAAAACAAGAAACTATCTAAAAATAATAAACAAACTAATTACACAATATAGCTGGTACCTTCCTTAGGCATCATAACATACAATGTCACTGAATGAGAGGTCAGAAAGTAGTGAGATTTTAACCTTGCCTACTCATACCAATGCAAAACACAGTATGCATGTCATAAAGAATTATGACAAAACTTCAATTCAGAAAGGACTAAAACTAGTGATGTGCTGCTGCAAAAATAACAAAATAGGGCTACATTTATTTAGTTTACCTGAAAATGTTCTAGCTCCTATTCACATAGTTTAGTAAGGCATCATTCAGTTCATTTATTCCTAAAAGCTATAAGTATATAGCACTTGACCATTTGCTTTAACTAATAAAATATGGAATTACTTTCTTATCTCAATAATCCTGAATTTAAACAAAAAATTCTGACTATCTATTTTTGGCCAGTAGCTAGCTCCTGACAAAAAGCATTCTGTTCAGCTACTACCAACAAACAGCCAAGTATTTTTTTTTTTTAAATTATGTATGGCCTACTGTCTAAGGATGAACTGCAATTAGCTATATTATAATGAGAAGAAAAAATGAATCGTTTTAAAGAACATGATCAAAATGTTACAGTGGATTAATCATGGTTCACTGAAGCTATCCTGTCATTGCACTTTTAAACCAGAATTATTTTTCTTGTTGTTGTTGTCATTTTTAAAGCTAGGTAGCTATAATAACTCTTCAAAAACTACGTTTACAGAAGTGCTAAATGAGAACTAACAATAGAACAGAGAAAAAGCAAAATTTCGTGTGAATTGATAATTTTTCAACATAAATGACTAGCATGGTCTAGATTATGACCGACTAACTTGCTGCGAAGTCCATTATCATCGCCAGGCTCCAACCAGTAAATGTCCCTGGTAGACTGATACAACTCTTTAGTAGTTAGTGAGATTGTGGCATTCACTTGCTTGAGGTTGAGAATATATAACACCACACTTCCTTTCTTGTACAGATCTGAAGGTTTCGCACAGTGAGCATACACCCTGATATGAGAATCTTTAAAGAAGCCTCTGGAAACAGAGAGAACAGTAGAGCCAACCAGTTTGATGTACAACACAGACTGCCAGTAATCCTACAAGAGATATTATGAAGAACAAAAGTGTTTGGATGGGGCACCTTAGCTAGAGTGAGAGATTTAATTCTTTCTTATTCTTTATTGATTTATGATGTGTGTGTATAATTTATCATTTGTGGTGTTCGAAACAGGCAAGAATGTATGTATGCAAATAGCCAAGAAGGTTACTGAAAGTTTATGGAACATAGTAGTTCATGATCCCATATAATTTTAAGATTATTTTTATTCATTGAATTTTTTTTTACTCCACTAATTTATCATAAAGTGATAAATTAGTGGAGTAAAAAATTCAACAAATAAAAAGAATCTTTGAAAAAAGAGAATTTTCGTTGGTCTGTTGAGAGTGAGACTGTAGCATAGCAGTACTCCTTAACAGTATAAATACAGAATAGGAGTGTTTGTTTGCCGGCTGGTTGTCATAACTCAGTGACTGAGCGTTTGTGTGTTAAGCAAGTAGTCCTGGGTTCGATTCCCGGTGGCAGGGAATTGCAGCGCTCTCCAGTGTGAAGGGCGCAGGGAGTATTTTTGAGTGTGAAAAAGTAGCACCATAGGGTGCTAACTGGTGCTAATTGGTAATTAGCACCCACTCATACCTTAGCATAATTAAAAGGCCTGCCCTCGCCTCCAAACAAATCCACTAATATGAGACATTGCGAACAACGTTAAAGTAATTTAAAGTAAAAGGCACATACAATATTATGTTGCTATCACAAGCCACAACATTACAGGGTACTAAAAAGTTTTTAAACACTTACTGGTGTGGGGTTGTAGTCTGCATACGTCAAGGAATAATATCCTCCATAAAATGTCTGTCTGAATACTTTGCTGTGGTTCTGCAAAGCACACACTCCGAGCTTATCCAACCACCTTTACAACAATATTGACAAATCAATGACAGAGTAATGTTTAAAATTCTATTTACATGAAACCATCTATAAAAGCATTAGAAAGTCCATTAGTACCATCACTCCATCCACTCGCTGTTTCACCCAGCCATAATTGTGCCTGAGGCTGAAGCTGGTCTTTCTGCATAATGGCTTCCCATGCTCCTGTAATTAAGCTATTCAACTCGTGGACATCAATGAAGTCACTTTCTTGTCCTTTCGGACCACTCATGTAATACCTAAATATAAATCAGAAGCCAATACAATTAAAAAAATATAGCTAGCTAGCCAGCCAACTGACCGACCGACCGACCGACCGACCGACCGACCGACTCTGACTGACTGATTGACTCACTGATTGACTGACTAACTGACTGATTGACTAACTGATTGATTGACTGACTGACTGACTGATTGACTCACTGATTGACTGACTGACTGATTGACTAACTGATTGATTGACTGACTGACTGATTGACTAACTGATTGATTGACTGACTGACTGATTGACTAACTGATTGATTGACTGACTGACTGACTGACTGATTGACTCACTGATTGACTGACTGACTGATTGACTGACTGACTGACTGACTGACAGATTGACTGACTGACTGATTGACTGACTGACTGACTGACTGATTGACTGACTGACTGACTGACTGACTGACTGACTGACTGACTGATTGACTCACTGATTGACTGACTAACTGACTGATTGACTAACTGATTGATTGACTGACTGACTGACTGACTGATTGACTCACTGATTGACTGACTGACTGATTGACTGACTGACTGACTGACTGACTGATTGACAGACTGATTGACTGACTGACTGATTGACTGACTGATTGACTGACTGACTGACTGACTGACTGACTCACTGATTGACTGACTAACTGACTGATTGACTAACTGATTGATTGACTCACTGATTGACTGACTGACTGATTGACTGACTGACTGACTGATTGACTGACTGACTGACTGACTGACTGACTGACTGATTGACTCACTGATTGACTGACTGACTGACTGACTGACTGATTGACTGACTGATTGACTGATTGACCGACTAACTCCTATGGTCTCTTTATTTTAAAAAAAAGAAGGTATTTGTGACCACTACCATGGTAAAAACAACATTGTTGACTTATCTGAGTACTCACCATTCAATATATATAGCCACTTACTGGTGATAGGTAACAGCATAAAGAATTTTGTCAACATCATTCAAAAACCTATGAGACAACAAAGTATTTTTTTCATTCTAAAGTCAATATATATACAATAAATTATATATGTTATATGTATGTGTGTGTGTTGAAGCTAAGATTACGTGCCTTCTGAAGTAATTACAATACAAGTTGATATTCTTTATGAATTACATACCTGGTAAACAAATTGTCACTTTGTGTGATGGAGGCTGAGTCAGGACCAATAACGTTAGCCTCATGCCATCCCACATCTTTTAACATTTTGTAAAGGGCACGAAAAGCATTCGACAATCTTTTTACTTCAGATTCTCCAACACCGGATGGTTCTACACAAAACATAGTAACCAATTTCAAAGAATAAACGTATGGCACAACTCAAACATAATTCTAAGAATTAGCATTAGTTCAATATCTCTAGCTGGATTTATACTAAGAAAATGACATTGCTAGATGAACTTAAAAACAAAACAAAAAACTTCAGATATTTCTCCTCACCATTGCCTAGCTCCCATCCCAGTAAGGAATAACCTTTGGTCATCGTATACTTAACCAGCTCTTCCGCATTCCTGCTGTCCCATGAACCGTCACTATTCTGTAGACTAATGCTGAGACCAAACACTAGCTCCCACCCTGCAGTCTTCACAAACTCATTCAAAACATCCCAGTCATGTTCAGAAATGTTGAAAGTGCTGAATTCCACACATCCTAAGCCGCTCGTGCAAGAACTCCTTTTCATCAACCAATTATATTTTGGAATTGTTTTGTTGCTAGGTACAAAAACTCCAAAATCTTGTGCAGTGCCACCCACTCGTAGAGTTGTAGGTCCAAGACCCTTTGCCAACGTGACGAGAAGTGGATTGGTCAAGTTCACGCTCCCCCAGTGATTACGCATTGCATTACTGTCGATAGTGACACACAGATATCTTTCACTGGTTGTAAAATGTGCCACATTCAAGTTAACTCCTACATCTTCAGCACCATCCTATTAACAATTAAATCAACACTTGAAGGTAAGAGAGAGGAAAATATAAGAAAAATGGAAGGAAGGAATGAAGGAAGAAGGTAATAGCTAGTAAAAAAAAAAGAGCTATGAAATTATTGTACTTTTGAAAAATGGAAGGAAGGAATGAAGGAAGAAGGTAATAGCTAGTAAAAAAAAAAGAGCTATGAAATTATTGTACTTTTGCAAAAGATACCATTCACCATTAATTAGCCAACAGTAAAGGAGCATTCCTCCCAGATTCGTTATTTCTTTTGAGTCATCAGTATAGCTATGAACTTCCATTCCGTTTGGCACGGAGAGCGTTCAACATTGAATTACCTCAGTAGCATTCAACACAACCGCCATAACTTACTGATTTCGGGAGCGCGAAAGGAAAAAGAACCAACACGACCGCAGCCAAATACTTTTTACCCATCTTCTTTACCACCACAGAAAAGGAGAGCTCGGTGAGGCCGAGGCTTAGTCCGGATGCGGTTGGGGGTGTGGTCAGACGTGAGTGGATGTGGTTGTAGCCGCAAAGCCCGGAAACCTAAAAATTTGGAAATGCAGGAGAAAATTTTTGGGCAGTACTGATGACCCATGGAACCTACTGATACATGGAACACACTCCTCTGTGCCCCACCAGGTCAATAAACACTTCCACCATAAACAAATGATGCAATAACTTCATATTTGACAGAAACATGTACATTAATTTTTTGAATATAAAAAAGTAATAAAAAACATTTAGAAGTTAATTGTTCAGGAATCGTGCATGCATGCAGATGCTCGGACATCTTTGAAGACCACAAACCCAAACGACAGTGGTGGGAGGGGCACTTCAGTACTGGGTGGAGCTGCGACTGGAGGCAGGTCTGGGAGCACGGAGGGAGATTCCATTGACAACACCTTACCATTCAATGCCACTTTCCTACAACAAATTGATTGATACATATCTAATTGCTACCTCGTCACAAAAGAAATTAAATATATTTGTTAAATGTTAAATAACTAAGTGTCACTTCTCCCAACGTATCCAAGTACAACACGACCATTCTTCTCACTTGCTCAGTAATCCTGCTCTATCTCCAGGCTCCAACCAGTACACATCTCGGCTAGAACTTGCCATTTCTGCATCACTGAGATGCACGAAAGCTTGAGTGGTGTGTATATTGAGGACATACACCACAACAGCTCCAGAAGCGTAGCCTGCCGCTGACCTGGCACAATGTGCATACATCCTAGTCATGCGACCAGACTCCAAACCGTTGACAACTTGCAGTACGTCAGGCCCCACTAGCCTCACGTACAATAGAGACAGCCAATAGTCCTACACAGAATGTCGTGTTTACAACAGAGTTAACACATGTGTTCAAGTAACATACAGTATTGTTAATTGCAAGTTGAATATTAAATAACATGTGCTAACACGTTATGTCATAAAACAAACTCTTGAGAAATCTACCGGACCATTTGCAAACTGAACTTAATGTTCCACGAGTTTTGAGTTATCTATATACATAGCTACCTACAAACCTAAGTCTTGTTAATAGAATAATGACACTACCTTACACACTATAACCCTAACAAACATTAGGAGATGTTTTTTGTTTGTTGTTTTTCAGAGTAGAGATGGCAACTAACAGGAGTTGGAGATTCATCATCGTTTGTCAAAGAATAATATCCTCCATGAAATGTCTGTCTGAACACTTTAGAATGGCCGGATACAGCAGCCAGACCCAATTTATCCAGCCACCTACAACCAAATAACACACACACACACACACACACACACACACACACACACACACACACACACACACACTGTTATAACAAAATACAGGTACAAAGTACGTTTGTGCCTTTAGTCATTATAGCAACATTCTTCTAAATTAAAATCAGGTCAAGTTTTATATACGCTGCTTCAGAGGGAACTACTGTTTTTAGGGTTCCTGAAGACCCTAGATTGCAGCGTCCCAAGCGCAGCGAGGGCGCTACACTTAGGATCTGAGGGACCCTAAAAACAGTAGTTAACAATTGCCTGCAGCGCCTAATTAATTTAGAACCTAGCAACAGTTCCTAACAACACAATTGGAGGTACTCTAAATATAGAAGCCCTGCCCTGAAGGTGGGGCACTACATATAGAAGCCATGCCCTGAAGGTGGGGCACTACATATAGAATCCCTCCCTGAAGGACCTAAGACATTTAAAGTCCTTCCATCACAATACAAAAACTACAGTAGCTATGTTCTAACGGTTATATAAACAGAGAAAACTGCTATTATTACATCCCATATAATAAGAGTTAAAAAAACAACAACAAAAACTAGCTTACTCTCTGAATCACTATAGTTAGCTATTTCTTTGTTCTCTTCTTACTCCTCCACTTGAAAACTTACATGAAGCCTGCAAGGTACGCATCAGACAGACCTACAGCACCTCCACCATATGTACTTGAAGTCTCTCCTAGCCACAGTTTTGCCTGAGGCTGCAAGCTGCTTGCTATGGTTGCAGCATCCGCAGCTTCGTGAGCAAAAGAATCCAGCACAAATGAACTGGTAAAATCCTCTTTTGTGGCTGATGTTGAAGACTTGTAGTAACTGAGAAATTAAAAACAAAACAACAAAACATCAGCATACAACTAACCAAATGGCTGCTATGGCCTCAGGCAAACAGTAGACTAACTAACTTACCTATGATAGGTGACTGCATGAAGAAGGTCTTCTTTGGTGCTATTAAGAAAACTATAAAAATATATATATTTTGGATAAATAAATAAAATAGATAAATAAATTAAGAACAATTTATTTTGATGGTAGAGTGTATAGCTATACACTGCGACCGAATGCAACGTTTTAAAGGAGCTTCCAGGAGTGGACCCACATCGATTTCTTCAACACACACAAATGCACAAAAAAAAATGCAAATTCTATTGCTGCCGCTAGGCAGTCAGGCGCACCTGGCAGAGCCAGGATGCCTGTGCACTAAGCAGGCACTGTGAGCCGTGCAAGCAAAGCTCATAGAGCTGGGCTAGGAACTCGCAGGAGAACAGGCCTTTCCTCGCAGCAAGTGGTATGGATACCTGAAGTCCCACCTGGACCATTGCTGTTTCATGAGAAAAGGTCTTGAATTTTCATCCCAGCAAATGCCAGGTACCCAATCACAGCTGGGTGGACCGGTGGGGCTGGTGGGAGGCAGATGGAAAACCAGATGGAAAATTGCCAGAGTAGGGCTTGATGAACTATGGGACCTCAGGCCCTATGCCAAGGGACACAACCACTACACCACACAGCCACCCCACCACACACACTCGCGCGCACACACACATACAGTACATGTATATATATATATATATATATATATATATATACACATACCAAAATCTCAATTGATGAGACTAATTTGTGAGAAGTTCAATTTGCTCGCCCAATAAGGATTGACAGTGCACTACTTGCAATTAATTCATCAATAATGAACACATCCTGATGTCTGAGAGTATGGTAACATACTCAAACTTAAATACCTTTACCATTCATCAATATACAAATAATTGTTCTAATGAAGTTAAGTGTAAAAAACAACAAACACAAAATGTCGGCGGTACCAATAGCCAATCCAATTATCAGCTAGTCAGTAAGTTGATGCTCAAGCTTTTATTCTATTGCTTCTGTCCTGAATTGTACTACATACATACTTAGATTCCTGCCGGCTACAAACAGCTAGATTAGATTCCTGCCGGCTACAAACAGCTAGATCAGAACAGCTCAACTTCACTCACTTGGAATAGTAGTTGCCTCCACTGTACAGAGTGGCAGTGTCCGGCCCTGCTAAACGTATGTCTGGCCATCCGACTCTACTCAGCATCTGATGAAGGATGCTGAAGTCTTCGGCCATTTTTTCAGGTGTGATTATCTTCATGTATAGACTATCTAGCTCTAAACAATAATTATACATAATATACAATTACATCCACAATACATAAAAATATGCAACACATATGTACGTATCTAATGCATACATCAACTAGAATTTGCCAACTCATATCGTTAAAGGCTATACCATTTCCTAGTTCCCATGCCAACAAAGAGTATCCTTTTGCCATAGTGTACTTCACAAGTGCCTCTGCATTACTGCTGTCCCAAACGGCATTCTGCCAGTCTTTGGTGATGTAGATATTCAGACCAAACACTAGCTCCCATCCTGCTCCCTCGACAAACTCATGCAGCAAATCCCAGTCTTTAGTGGACCAAGTGAAATTGCTTTCCACAAAGTTGTCTTTACCATAACAAAACAAAACAAAAATCAAGATTTTGTATGTATAATAATAATAATAATAATAATAATAATAATAATAATAATAATGATAATAATAATAATAATAATGATAATAATAATAATGATAATGATAATAATAATAATAATAATAATAATAATACTAATAATAATAATAATAATAATAATGATAATAATAATGATAATGATAATAATAATAATAATAATAATAATAATAATAATAATGATAATGATAATAATGATAATAATAATAATACGGAACTACTTTCTTACCTCAATTCCCAGAGTGCTGGTATTTTCTGTAGTCTCTGACTATCTGAATTAGCAGTAGCTTTTGACAACAAACACTCGTAGCTACTAAAAAGGCCGTGTTTTTTTTTAATTACGTCTGGTAAAGGGTTCAATACCATAGTAACCATTGGTCATAACATTTTGCGACTCGAAAAAGCAAGAAGTTCTAAAGAATTACTGCACAGTGTTGAATCTAACAGTGAGTTTTTAAGACCTAAGTGCGTCTTATGTCATTCAGAAACAACCTAACGCGAAGGGGTTAACAATTAATTTCCTTGAATGATAAGGGATCGCTAAACTGAAAGATTCAGTTTAGTGGAGGTATGGGAAGGGGTAGACCACGAAGCAAACACAAAAATACGAGGGTCAAAGTACAAAATGACATACGTACGTCCACACATATATATAAACAAATAAACATCCCCGATTTTCAATTGTGTTACACCTGAGAGTGCCTCGCTCGTTTCGCTCACTCGCCAATAATACACTTGTGTATCAGTAACAACGATGACGACAACGGTGAACGACAGTGTGTGTATTCATGAATAATTCATGAGCTTTGTACGGTTAGGGCCATCACATTCAGTAGAAAGTGTTGGTTAATTCTAAAAACCATGTGCAATAGATGAAGAAAGGCGGCACAGGTTTCAAAAAGGAAGGCGAAAGTACGAAAGAGAGGGTAAAAGGTGATTAATCGTAACTAAAAAGCGGTTGGAATCGGCGAGGTAAGGTGGCGTAGGTTTAAAATGGAAGGGAAGAGAAGGCAAAAAGACGAGCGGTTAATTGTAGCTAGCTAAAAAGCAGATGGAATCGATGAGTAAAGACCGGGGTTAGTTTCCAAAAGGAAAGTGAAAGTATGAAATAGAAGACAAAAGTTTCTCAAAGTATGACAGAAATTCAGAAGCAGGAGCGATAGACAAAAGGGGACTTCATGACTCAAGAAGAAGAGCTGAAGAAAGGAGAGGTGGGGTATAAGAAAAGATCAGATAGTTTAGAAGGAAAAAAAAAGAGCTGGAGAGGAAACTTATGCAACCTTAACCCATGGTAGAGAATGATAACTGAGCAAGATAACTTGTGCTACTGCATTCTTACTTTACAATAAATCAAGCGCCATTATGTGGCGGGGTACTTGCTAGTTACTTTATATTATGTGTCTCACTCTATTTCGTCCAAAATATTCTTCTGTGTGCAATATAAACACTCTTTGTGGTACAATTTTAAGTCTTTTTGTGTAAGTAGTTGGAGGGGATAACAGTTTTAATCCATGGCAGTTACCACAGCAATTATGGTATAAAGAGGATTACTAGCCCGAGTGCAGCAAACAAATTCTACAAGGCGACACTTCGTGAAATTTCTCGCAGCACAAGTACTATTTATCCAAATGCCAGTTTTCTATGCTATCATAGTATGTTAATACTATAGCCAAAGTTCATTTCTGCAGCTAAGAAAAACATAATCTTGTATTACACTTTCGTCAAAGAAATTTTTTCCTTATGATTATTCTATTATTCATACTTTTCTTACTATTGCTAAATAGCATTGCACTGGAATTTCGCCACAATATTGCCTAGCAGATAAAAGTGCAGCGAGGTCACGTAGAGATCGCCGTGACCAATCATATCATTATTTAAGTCTTCCACTGCTGTGTTTTTTTTTGTATTGAAAAATGACTTGGCTATGATATTACAAAGAATACAATATGCGAGGACCGAACTTGTGAACCACCCATAATGGCCATAGTGTTCCCACGTTGCATAGTGAGTTCTTCGTGTTAATTTACTTACCTTTGCGTTTCTCGTCTAATTGCTTGAAGCGATTACTGTCTGGGACAAAATATGCAAAGTCCTGATCAGTGCCCCCAATTCTCAGAGTCACTGGGGAAAGTCCCTTTGCCAAAGTATTAAGCAGTGTTGAGGTGAGATTAATTCCATCCCAATGATTTTGCAGTGCATGACTATCAATAGTAACACAGAGGAATCTATCATCCACTCTAAATAGAGCAGACTTAAGATTGACATCTAAAGTAGCCACTTCATCTCCAGGTAGAATGTCCTACAAAACATTAATTAACACTGCATGACTGGCCACACTGGGTTAGAAGCTGTAGTTCCAGATAAGTAATTTTTTTATTCTACTCAATACTGTACATTACTTTTTGTTGGTACGTCCAGATGCCAGACAACAAGCTAAGAAATACCAGCGACGATAAAAGAATAAGCTTTGGTACTTCCATAACAATGACTACGTACGCACGGAGCCAGCAAGTGTAGTGGCCAGGTATTAAATTCACAAGTTGCCGGAAACCACAACAAAGCAAGCGGTATGCTTTCGTAGTAGGTACAATTTGTAGTCTCGCGTGGCGTACTTTACCAACTTCTGCCAAGTACAACTGGTAAGCAGCTTCACAATTAGGCTCTGATGGAATGAAATTAATACAACCCTGTCCACGCCTGCGGCCACGTTAATGATATTCTTGTAAACCTCTGATGGGGTTACCACCAGTAAGAAATACCCCTTATAAGGTAGCAGCATACATCTACCTGTCATTCTGTAGCCCCACATGACACTTACTGAGAACAATATCACAGAAACATCTCTAGGACTACACCATTATACTGTACTAGCCACCTTCTCTACACACTTAGTTTGAAATTCATCAGCAATTTTTAAAATAAATTTTAAAATTAATTTAAAAAATATAAACATTAGTGTTTTTCTTTGTAGCTAGCTGGCGGGAAGAATATGAACTAGACAAATATTGACTGAATTTAATACCATTACATAAAATTCATTTAGCTTTCTTTTTGGTTTCTTTCTTATGAGAAGAATTGAGTTTGCTGTGTAGAAACAAATAAAGTAATCCAGCATTAGTAGAGTTGCCAAGAATCTTCTCTAGCTGACCCTCACTGAGGGACATGAGTTCTTGTAGGTCACACACTTTGTCCATCACATACCTAAACGAAACCATGAATGATGATGAGGTGCTACATGAATTTAACTTATTGGCAAGCGAGTGAGACAGTATTAGGGGTGGATAATGCAAAACTGGGTATATATTACATATGTGTATGGATGATACATATGCCCCTTGCTTGACCCCAGTTACTACAGCATTGCTCTAGTTTTACTGGCTCAAAAATTGTGACAGGATTCCTGCGCTTGTTTTTCAAGTCACAAAAAGTTGCTGCGAACGGTTACTATGGCATGAAACCCTTTACCAGATGTACATTAAAAAAACTTCACCATTTGGGGGGCTGCGATAAACCAAAGGATTTCATTTAGTGCAGTATGGGGATGGGGTCAATCACCATGTGAACACAAAAATGTGAGGGTCAAAGTACAAAATGGCATATGTACGTATGTACTAACAAACAAATACATATCCCTGATTTTCGGTTGTGTTACCCTACCCATATTATAGCGTATCGCTCACTTCACTCACTCTCTAATTATTCATTTGATACAGGAAAATATGATGAGTCTGCTGGCTTAGTATATACACATGTGCCTACAGCACTCGTGGAAATACAGCTAATAGGACGAGTGATATTCTGCAGTATCCAATGTATAATTTATTATGTGTGAATACCATATAGACGAATTTCTTGTGCAATAAACACTTGTATAACCTGGGAACGTAATAACCCAAAGTGATAACTCTGAACATAGGTGATTGGCGAGCGAGCGAGACACTTACAGGGGTAACACAATCGAAAATCGGGGATGTCAGTTTATTTATTTATTTATTTATTTATTTGTATATATGTATGGACGTACGTAAGGCATTTTTGTACTTTGACCCTCGCGTTTTTGTGTTAGTTCGGTTGTCCACCCCGTCCCAAATTGCACTAAACAGAATCCTCTGGTTTATCGATCAGTACCCGTATCACCCTAGAAATTGAATTGTTTACCGTTTTGAATTCTTTTGCTGGTACAGTTAAAACTTGACAACTTAAGGGACTTCCATTTCTATTCGAGTTAGTGGCGGTGGTAAGTCAATGCGCTCTTTGTCATGGTTATAAGCCGTGCGCACAGTATTTACCTGAAAATACATTGTCCACTAGACTACTGCGAAGGTAAGTCTGTGTAGGGTGCATGTCCAGCTGTGTCAAAGCATTGTGTGTTACAACCACTACTTAAGCTAAAGAATATCACACAAAAAACTTTTAAATAACGTGTATTGTTTTTGTTGTTGTTGTTTTTTCCCTTCAATTCAAGCAGTTGCAGAGAGTTGTTACTATGGCACTGAAATCCCTTTACCCTGTATGCTAAATTAAAAAACTGGACCTTATTTTCAGTAGCTTCAGTGTTAGAAGTCAATAAAAATAGTATAGTCTTTAGGCTCGCTCACCATTTGTGCTCAAGCACACCACTAGTATGGGAAAATATTGCCTTAAGCCACATCCTGTTTTAGGCCGTGTTCAGTACATAAATGCCGAGCGAAGCGAGCGAAATGCTTACAGGGGTACACAATTGAGATTCTGTGGTGTGTGTTTTTATTTATTTTTTTAATTTTTATATGGTATGTGCGAGTCAGTGCGACCCCTTTTTTTCTCGCCCACCCACTAATTATGTAAGTAAGTTGATAAAGCGTCTTGATAAAATAACAAAGTAATGAACCTGTCCACCATACGAGTTGCTGGCCTTGAAAAGCAAGCTACATGTAGTCTTGGAGCAGAGCTAAGCACCTGAACTTTTGTAAAAGCATAGTGGACCCAACAGCACTATTTTCTCTTCGTCATCATTGAATGGGTAAGTAAAGTTAGAATCAATTTCAACAACTATGCAAATTATGCCAAGGGCTGTAGCTCATAGTTAGTTGTAGCTAGGCTAGCTAGCTCGCCATTTATACTGAAGCAAACCATTAGTATATATACAATATATTTGGTACGTATGCCCTTTAAACGCACACGCAGGCTCCTTTTCTTCCCAAAAATTATAATAGACCAAGTAAGCCTTACTTCAGTTTACATTTACAACTCTACGACTATTTCATTGAAATGCCTGTTGTTGTTTTTTCAAGTCACAGAAAGTTGCTGCTAGTGGTTGCTATGGTTGGAACGATACCATTGATGTCACTATCACTAAGCTTTTTGTGTCAGTCATGTCACTCGTCATCACATGATTATTATTCTACAGTGTGTGTGTGTGTGTTTTTTTCTTCTGTGTGTGTATGTGTGTGAGGTTGGAAGAATTAATGTCAGTAAAGTAAATAAAACTCTACAGAGTATAGTCAGATTCGTTACAATAGTATTGAAACTCTTTACTAGATGTAATTAAAAATCTCGGCCATCTTGTTTTAGCTGATTGACTGAGTGCTTGTTGTCAAAAGCTACTGGTAATTCAGATGGTTATAATGGCTTAATTAAGCCAAATAGTTAGTATAGAAATTACCACTACTCCCATAAGTGCATAAATCTGTATTTTTTGTTGTAAATTAAAAATAAAAATAATAATAAAAATAATAAAAAATAAAATAAAATAAAAACAACGAAAAAACAAATATTGCCATTTTCTTGAGTGCTTGTTGTCAAGGTAAAATGATAATTCAGATACTATTGAAGCTACCACTATTGAGGTAAACAATTCATTTGTTAATTAATGGTCAACTGCTATATACTATGCTTCTAAAAACCACTTTAGTAAATACAAGCTAGATTGGTAAACATCATTATAATACTGTAGTTTTATATAACCTAACCAGTATAGCTCACTCGCCATTGGTGCTCAAGCACACCACTAGTGCGTGTATGTATGCATGCATGTATGTATGTATGTATGTATGCATGCATGTATGTATGTATGTATGTATGCATGCATGTATGTATGTATGTATGCATGCATGTATGTATGTATGTATGTATGCATGCATGTATGTATGTATGTATGTATGTATGCATGTATGTATATATGTACATTGAAATTCTGTTTGTCACCAAATAATGACACTTTACAGTCCAGCACTAATAAACTCACCTATAGTTTTTAGAATTAATTCCAGGTAGTTTTAATAAGAAATCCTGTGGGAAAATGTAATAACAAAAGTGTAAAAGTAAATAGCTTGCAAGGGCATATAAACTACCACAGCAAGGTCACATGCTTTACATGCACTATACACAGTGTGCACTGAGCGTGCCCAGCACTGTGTGAGCATTACATGTGCTATACACAGTGTGCACTGAGCGTGCCCATCACTGTGTGAGCATTACATGTGCTATACACAGTGTGCACTGAGCGTGCCCATCACTGTGTGAGCATTACATGTGCTATACACAGTGTGCACTGAGCATGCCCATCACTGTGTGAGCATTACATGTGCTATACACAGTGTGCACTGAGCATGCCCATCACTGTGTGAGCATTACATGTGCTATACACAGTGTGCACTGAGCATGCCCATCACTGTGTGAGCATTACATGTGCTATACACAGTATGCACTGAGCATGCCCATCACTGTGTGAGCATTACATGGGGGTTAATTGTCACAATTAACCGAGGTTAATAGCTCGGATATACGTAACGTAGGGGGCAGGGTCAAAGGGGTCACGTGAGATTAAGCAGTGAAGCAGACCTCGTGCTCGGAGCAAGAAGACGCTAGTGTACACTAACGGTGGGAGGCAAACGGAGCAGTACTTCGTCATTTTTTTTATTTATTTGAACTTGATCTCATTTATTATGAGTGAAGATCGGACCGGCAAAGGAAAGGCCACCGGGGCCGTCATATCGGCCATAGCTGAGGACGAGGCGGGATCTACCAGTCTGGGTGGTTCAAAACGGGCCAACAAAGGAGGAAGGTGTGACAACGAACCGCCAGTGAAGGTGATCAGGCTGCAAGATCTCCAGTCAACGGTTGAGAGTCTGGTACAGAAAGTGTTGGCAAAGCCTGGAGGAGTGGCAGGGCCTTCAGCAGCGCGTGGGTCTCCAGCAGTGGTGATAGCGACTCCCTTGAATCCAGGAAAATCGGTAGAGGCGAGTGAGAGGGCAGATGGGGTAGTGATGGCCGGGACCTCTACTCCAACATCGATGGGAGCCGCACGGGCCCCACCCTCGGTCTCCGCTGCAACAGCAGGGACAGTGGCAAGTAATCCGTTAGGTGAGTGGGGGACCATAGTACCATAGTACGAGATTCGAGATTACGGCTTCTCCCTGGCACCTGTGCCAGGGATGACGGGACCGTTGGTTCCACGTACTCTCTGTCTTGCTAGGCAATAGTTAATTGCTACCTGATAGGGGTTACGGGCTAGGAGAGATGGGTTGCTAAGAGCAAGGGTGAAGTCATGGGGGAGTGAGGTAGTGTGGTCAGGCTCAGCGTTAGGCTAGTTAGGTGGCAAGGGACGACACGATGAGGTAGGCCGGCCAAACGGAGCCGGTGGCATGTGTGGGAGCATGGGGACATTACTTGACTGTAGTAAAGGGCTGGAGTAGTACGTTTGGGGCTCAGAAGGAATACGTGGTTAGTATGAGTTGAATCAAGGCTAAAGGGCGGCCTTCCTATGTAATACAGACTTTGGGAGTATGCCATCGGCGACGGCACTGGTGGGACTGCCAGTGTGCGGAACGGGCAGAGCAACGGCTCAGTCGGAGCTGGCACGGAGCGAGCGGGACGGTACGGGGGAAGGTCGGGCAGATGCAGCAAACGCGCTGCTAACAAACCTGCTACATCAAACTCCGGGAGGACACGTGGCAGTGGCAAGGGGAGTGTACATTGGGGAGGGCCTTGCCCCAGTCCCCCGAAAGCTAGCAGACCGAATATGGAAGTGGGAATTTATTGACATGGGAGAGCTACTACCGGAGTTTTGGGGACTGGATGGTAAATCAGGGTTACCACAGCGGAAAACACGTGTTGTAGCCGAGATTCTGACCTGGATCCAGTGCTTTTCAGCCTATGTGAGTGTCCAGTCAGCCCAGCATCCAGAAGCTACCCCAGAGCTCATGGCCTACATGGCCATGATTGTAAGAGCCAGCCAGGACTTCAAAGATTTAGCCTGGGTCCGGTATGACACGGGGTTTCGGCGTCAGGCAGCTCTGACAAAGAATCAGATGTGGTCGAGGATTAACACTACATTGTACTCGATGTGCTTCACATCTAGTTTTCGGGGAGGGTCGGCACGTTGTGAACTGTGCTTTGGGACGACCCATGGGACGTCAGAATGTGCCCTGCAGGGCGACCCTGACCCAGAAATGAGAGACCGTGTGAAAGCAGTTGAATCAACATTGCTGGCACTGACTACAAAGCAGCCAAGGCGCCCTAGTGAACCTGTCCAGCGGTCAGGCCAGGTGTGCCGGCTCTTTAACCAGGGACGGTGCAACTATGCTCGGTGCAAGCACGCCCACGAGTGCATGCAGTGCCAGGGCCCTCACCCAATGACCCGGTGCCAGCGAGGGGCAGCGGCCAACAGTGGCAGCCTAACCCGGCCAGGACGTCCTGGAGGTCCATGGACTTGAGGAGTGGATGGTGTGCAGAGTAGGCCAATGGGCTTGATGAAACTATGAAAAATTTGTCTTATATTGTGTGTTAGACGCCCTGATCAAATGCTTATTGAATTTGTGATAAGTGGGAATGGGGTAATCTATGGTACGGTACGTCAGGGGAAGTTACACGGACGGTACGGGTCGGCGCGGCAAAATAGGGGGTAATATGGGGTCGTTGATGGTACGGGACGTCGTGGGAAAATGAACGGACGGACGTACGGGTCGGCACGGAAAAATAGGGGTGATACTTCGGAAGAGATGATGATGCGGGGGGGGGGGGGGGGGGGGGCGGCGTTGTAAGGTACGGGACGTATGACGGAAACGGTACGGGTCGGCACGGTAAAGGGGAGTGGCATTAATTGAGATCCTATACATTTGTAGGCTCGTACCAGTACATGGAGGATTTACTAAAGCTGGACAGTTGTCGCCCTGAGGGCAGGGGGGCGGTTATCCTGGATAGAGAGGTGGTGACCCCCCTGGTGTGGAAAGAGTGGGACCAGGCTCTGCGGCTCCACCCAGATCAACAGTTCCGGGCGTATATTTCGGACGGGATTCGGAACGGTTTTCGGCTGGGGTTTGATTACGATGCTCAGTGTAAGCCATTGGATAGAAACATGAGGTCAGCCATACGACAACCGGAGGTAGTCGAGGAGTATTTGGCGGTGGAATGCGGTGAGGGTAGAATAGTCGGTCCTCTAGATCCTCAAGAATGGAAGGGAGTGATGACAAGCAGCTTTGGAGTGATTCCAAAAGGAAACACTGGGAAATGGAGGCTAATTGTGGATCTGTCTGCACCGGAGGGCAGGAGTGTGAATGATGCCATAAGGCCGGAATGGTGTTCACTCTCATACTGTGGGGTTGAGGATGCAGCAAAAGAAATTAAGATTCAAGGTCAGGACTCTGTTCTAACTAAGATAGATATAAAGAGTGCCTACCGGGTGGTACCCGTTCACCCAGAAGACCGCTGGCTGTTAGGAATGAAGTGGGATGGTAAACTATTTGTGGACACGACATTACCGTTCGGGCTGAGGTCAGCACCGAAGATTTTTACAGCGATCGCTGATGCTGCGGAATGGATAGTGAGGCAGGCAGGAGTGAGGTTCATCATCCACTACCTGGATGACTTCCTGACCATTGGAACAGCAGGCACAGATGAGGGCAAGCAGGGCTTGGTAATCTTGCTAGGGGTGTTTCGCAGGCTTGGCCTGCCGGTTGCTGAGGAAAAACTGGAAGGGCCGTGCACCTCATTGACATTTCTTGGAGTGGAAATTGACACTCATGCGATGGAGCTACGCCTCCCCCAAGCTAAGCTAAGGGAATTGCAGGTCCTTATAACATCATGGCAGGGGCGGAAGTCGTGCAAGAGGAATGATTTGGAATCTTTAACAGGAAAACTGTCACATGCGTGCAAGGTGGTGCAGCCAGGGAAGACATTCATGAGGCGGATGTTTGAGCTTCTGAAGGGCACTCGCCAAGCCTACCACCATATAAGGCTGAATGCAGCATTCCGGGCCGATCTGATGTGGTGGGCCAGGTTCCTGCATGACTGGAATGGTCTCGCCATCCTTCCAGGAGTAAGGTCACAGGAAGCTCAAATCAAACTGGTGACGGATGCGTCAGGCAGCTTTGGGTGCGGAGCCTTATGGCACGCCAAGTGGTTTCAGTGGAAGTGGTCATCCAGGGAGAGGGACCGGGAAGTAATGGAAGCGAGCATTACTTTTAAGGAGTTACTGCCAATAGTGATTGGAGGGGCCTTGTGGGGTCCACAATGGAGGAACTTGGGAGTGGTAGTGCAGTGTGATAATCAGGGGGCAGTGGCCGTGGTGAACACAGGTTATAGTAAGGTCCCCCAGCTGATGCACTTAGTTAGGTGTCTGTTTTTTATTCGAGCGACATTTCAGTTCACATTGCGTGCCATCTATATCCCTGGCCAGGAGAACATCCTGGCAGATGCCATCTCTCGTGATAACCTGAACGTACTATTCTCACAGGTTCCCGAGGCGAAGCAGGGGAGATGCATGGTTCCACAGCAACTGGTAGATGTATTGGTAGGAGTGCAGCCGGACTGGGCCTCGCAAGTCTGGTCACAACAGTTCGTGAACTGTTTACAGCAGGTATAGCGGACTCAACCAGGAGAGTCTACAAGTCGGGGGGGAACCGCTACATAGAATTTTGCAGAAGGATAGGACTGACAGCTCTTCCGGTATCAGAGAGAGGCCTGTCTCTTTTTGCAGCTCACCTCTATCAGGAGGGTCTGGGAGCTGGCACGGTTAAGACCTACCTATCAGCCACCAGACATATGCAAATTGCAGCCGGATTAGGGGATCCTAGCATTGGTGCAATGCCTCAGCTGGAGTATGTTTTGAAGGGGCTGAAGAAGAGTGTTGCAGGTAGACCAGCAAGGATTCGGCGGCCAATTACTGTTAGGGAGCTGGAACGATTGAAGGAAGTGTGGAGAGCAGCACAAAATCAACGAGATGCAACGATGTTGTGGGCAGCTTCAAATATGTGTTTTTTTGGCTTCCTACGATCAGGTGAAGTGGTGGTACCAACAGAGACAACCTTTGACTCGACAGCCCACTTAGCCTACGGCGATGTACTGGTAGACAGTGTGACGAACCCCCGATATCTGGAAGTGAAGATCAAGGCCTCTAAGACGGATGTCTTCAGGAAAGGGGTGACAGTGTACTTAGGACGTACTGGCTCAGAGATTTGCCCAGTGGCATCAATCTTAAGGTACATGTCGGAAAGGGGGCCAGCAGACGGGCCATTTTTTAAGTTCTCTAACGGGCACAGCCTAACACGGGTACGATTTGTGGAGGAAGTGAGAAAAGCGTTACATCAGGCAGGATTGCAGGCGGATGAGTTTGCCGGGCACAGCTTTCGTATAGGGGCAGCGACATCAGCCGCTGCCCAGGGTCTGCCCGATTGGCTGATCAAGACTCTGGGCAGATGGGAAAGCTCAGCATACACCACATATATCAGGACACCAAAGGACACTCTATGTGCGGTCTCAAAGAAATTGGTACAGAACAGTGAGGAAAGGCAGTAACTGGAGTTGATATATATATATATATATATATATATGTATAGTTGTATGGTTCCATCAGTTTTATTTTATAGGCATATGGGTTGATTGATTGGGGGTTGGTCTATGCAGGGGGGTTGTATGCAGAGCAGGGGAGTAGGGGGTCATTTGACAACAGGATAGTGCATGTATCAATATAAAGAAAGGGGTCCTAAGATGAGTGCTTGGGTGAGGGGCAAATTTGGTGATCCAAATGTGCCCTCTGGGCAAGGGGGTGTGGACACCCACCTGTCTCACCCAGCAGCAAGGGGGAAGGGAGACAGGGGCAGGGTTGAGCAGACACTCAGGCCCAGCCATGCAGGCATCCCAACACTCTAGGGCACACCATAGGTAGTGAAGGGTACAGCCATGCAGGCATCCCAACACTCTAGGGCACACCATAGGTAGTGAAGGGTATAGGAATGGTAGCATCGGAACATCTCCAGCCCAATCCGGAGATATTAAATGTGCTATACACAGTATGCACTGAGCATGCCCATCACTGTGTGAGCATTACATGTGCTATACACAGTGTGCACTGAGCATGCCCATCACTGTGTGAGCATTACATGTGCTATACACAGTGTGCACTGAGCATGCCCATCACTGTATGAGCATTACATGTGCTATACACAGTGTGCACTGAGCATGCCCATCACTGTGTGAGCATTACATGTGCTATACACAGTGTGCACTGAGCATGCCTATCACTGCATGTACTACACTCACCTGAGCAGCAGCACTGTATTGAATCTGGGCAGAACCGAGAGTATCTTGGCCAATTACTATAGCAACTTCAGCATCAGGCTCTGGTTGATCCAACTGCAACACAATGCAATTAAATACCACATCATCATCAGCAACAACTATACACATAGGAATAATAATATTATTATTATATTGAGCAAACAAAACTCATCAATGTGCCCACTAGATGACATCATGAAAAGAACTTTGCTAACCTTCAGTTCTTCGAATAACTCAGCGGACGCATGAGGACTAGGACACCAGATAATACGCAACTATAAAAATATACACAAATACACAACAACTTTTTTTTTAAACAACAACAACAACAACAACAACAACAACCTTAACGCCGTGTAGTCGGCAAGTGAGCGAGTATATATGGATGGATGATAAATGGTTTTTTTAAATGTGCTCAAGTCACAAAAAGTTGCTGCAATGGTTCCTATAGCATTAAAAACCCTTTACCACACAATCTCAAAAATCAGCTGTATTTTTTAGTAGATGACTGAGTTCTTGTTGTCAAGAGCCATTGATAATTCAAATAGTCAGTCAGGGTTTAGTACAGAGATTTTCCCCTCCACAGCCGCAGTTCCCCTACCCCCTCCCAGAATAGTTGGAAGTTAATATATACAGTAGAATGTCAGTTATCCGGGACTTCAGTTATCCGAAAAACGTTGGTCAACTGGACATAGAGAATGGCTACAGGCAAGAGGAAAAGAGTGGTGCTAAGCATTAAGGACAAGCTGGAAGTATGCTGCTTATCAAAAAAAGATAGTTGGAGGCTGCTTTTAACCTAAGAAGCAGCTGTATTAGTAAAACATGTACATTGGCTTACCGACTTAGGTCAACCTCTCCACAGAGTTCAGTTATCCGGAATATTCACTTATCTGGACACCCTCTGGTCCCATTGTGTCTGGATAACTGACATTCTACTGTATACATAGGTGACCAGTTTATGGGAAAATCGGCCTAAACACGGCATCTAATGCTTTTTATTCTTTTCTACCAGTTGGTTGGACGGGGCCATGGGATGGTATTCTCCAAATTTGGAAGCTGCAACAAAAGCTATCTTTGCCACAACAATTCCTTATTTCATTCAATTTATGAGTGAGTGCTGATTCAAGAAAATGCCACATAAAGGAATTGCCAAGGCTAGGGGGCATGTCTTGCATTCCATATACTACTACCGTGTGTCTCCACGACATTATCCGTCACTGGAAGATTTACCAGTAGATACTGGAAAAAAATTATTTGCCACATTTAGGTTGATTTTCCCCAAACCAGTCACAATTAGAACAATAGCTAAAGTTGAATTCTACGAGTAGTAAGATTATAAATTATGCATATGACCATACAATGATCAGTGTGAAGATTATACACTTTCGTATAGGCATTTGCATCAAAGTAGTGCGAGTTTAAATAGGGTGTGGCTAAGTACAGCAGTGTTTCCCACCCCCAGCGAAACATGTTTGCACAATAGCTGAATTCTTGGTGAATAAAATGCTACAGAAGCAATCATTGCTCAAGAAAACTAAGGAAGTTTATAATTCTAATAAAATTACAAATAAAACTTGGCCACTTTTTTGTACCGAATGCTTGTTGTCAAGAGTTACTATAGCCAGAATGGCTTTACAGAAGACACCACTACTCAGGACATTAAGTACAAAATAATTCTGTATTTGTTCAAAGTTATGGTCAACTGCTATGTACTGTATTCTAGATGTAAAAACAACTTTTGTTATCTTGAACTACAGAAACAGAAGCTACTGTAGATCGAGGTGAAATAAATTATAACAATACTGTATGTAGTTTTATGTAACCTAACTAGGCAGGCTCGCTCATCTTTGTGCTCAAGCACACAACTAGTGAATACACATCTTTGTGCTCAAGCACACAACTAGTGAATACACATCTTTGTGCTCAAGCACACAACTAGTGAATAAGGTTTAACAGTATAGTTAGACCAAGTTAATTACGAGGACCGTCAAAGGGGATAGGCGGGGCTGGGGGAAGCCCCGCCTCGAGCAGTAACCAATTCAGCATGCAGACCCACGTGAGTAGATGTGTACACGTGGCCAGCGAACGTAGAAGAGCGGATCGTCTACATAACGCTGTGGGACTGAGATCAACAGGGAACCAAGTTGTGTGTTGACAATATTGCATTTTCTGTCCCCTATAGATGTCTAGCGCGGGACCTTCGACCGAGAGATTGGAGTCGAGCCCAGCCAGCGGTGCAGGCACTCCAGCACCAGTGGTGACGGCGATGCCGATAGACACCGCACTGGTGGACATGATTGCTGCCAGAGTAGCAGCTCAGCTTGGAGAACGAACCGGCAGGGGAGGAGACAGGAGCCGCGCGGTTCCAGGGGCTAGGTCGGCAGAAGACCCGACTGTCAGAGAGACCGCACAGGAGAGGATCCGGGAGACTCGCGGTAAGAACGGCCAGTAACCAGTTAGCAAGTGGGCAGGAAAAGGGGCCAGTAACAGTCTATAGGAATAGTAGTAGTAGTAGTAATCAAAAAAAAAAAAAAAAAAAAAGATTATATAGTAATTAGAGAGGAGTTAATATAATCAGGAATGAATAACAACAATCAGCAGTGGTGCTTAGAATGTCAAGCTGGGAATGTCGCAGGGTCTAGAAGCCTGTCTAGGGGAGCAGGGCTCACGATGTAAGGTTGCGGGCAAAGGCCCTGGAGAACGGCAGAGGGCGGAGGCCCCAGTGTAAGGTGATGGGCAGAGGCCCCAGTGTAAGGCAGTGGGCGGAGGCCCCAGTGTAAGGCAGAGGGCGGAGGCCCCAGTGTAAGAAAGAGGGCGGAGGCCCCAGTGTAAGGCCGAGGGCGGAGGCCCCAGTGTAAGGTGACGGGCAGAGGCCCCAGTGTGAGGCAGTGGGCGGAGGCCCCAGTGTAAGGCAGAGGGCGGAGGCCCCAGTGTAAGGCAGAGGGCGGAGGCCCCAAGGTAAGGCAGAGGGCGGAGGCCCCAGTGTAAGGCAGAGGGCGGAGGCCCCAGTGTAAGGCGATGGGCAGAGGCCCCAGTGTAAGATGATGGGTGAAGCTCCCAGTAAGACAGTGGTCGGAGAAGATGGTGTTGGAGGTCCCAGTTTAAGGTTGAAAAAAAAAAATAATAATAATAATAATAATAATAATAACAATAACAAATAAATGAATAAATAAAATAATAAGTATAAATAAATAAAGTAATTAGGTAATTAATTAAAAAAAAAAAAAAAAAAAAAAAATATATATATATATATATATATATATATAAATTGTTTAAGGGCATAAGCTCAGGGATTGAACCAAGCAGGATTACGGGGAGTAGGGTTCAGGAACTCCAGTAGTGATGTAATGGGCGTAGGTCCAAGGTGTTGTCACAAGGAGGGGGGGCATAGATCCAAGGCGTAAAGTCTGGTATATGTCTGGTGTTAAAAAAAAAAAATAAATAAAATAAAAAAATTAAAAAAATAAAAAAAATAAAATAAAAAAAAATAAAATAAAAATAAAAAATCCAAGGTGAGGTTGGGCGTTGGGTCGGAAGTGACGGTGCGGGCGTAGGTCCATGTTGAGGTCGGGGGCAGTCAGTCCAATGTATAGAGGTAGGAGTGCATTCAATGCAACAAATTTGTCTGTGTTGGCTAGATGGGGAGCTGGGCAGTGGCCCCACCCCAGAGGAAGTGGCCAGTCTGGGCCTCCCAGTATTTCCAAGTGATGAGGGTGGTGAGAGGAGTACCCCCGCTCGGGAGGCAGTCAAGCAGGCAGTGGAGCTTGCTGCAGGGAAGAAGGCCCAAGGACAATACAGGAACAGTGACGAAGGATCACCGTTTATCCTCGGCGAGGCTCTTCCAGTAGTGCCGGGGAAGCTGGTGCTGAAGATTCAGCGAGGGGAATACGTGGACATGGCGGAGCTGCTAAAAGATAATAGGAGGGAGGAAGCACAAGGAGAGCAGAGAAGGAGACGAGGACGGCGAGGGGCATGCTATGCCTATAACGAAGGGAAATGTTTCTTACCGTACTGCCGTTTCGAGCATGTGTGCTCAGTATGTGGGGGCCAGGACCACAGGAAGTCCACGTGTCGCAGCAGAGGCCATAGAGTGCCTGAAAGGAGTGGACCAGCGGCACCGCAGCCATGAACCAGGGTATTAGACCCTCATTAGTCTCATTATAGCATGTAGCAGGCTGAGGCCATGTGGACAAATTGATGTATATTAAAAAAATAATAATAATAATAATAATAATAATAATAAAATTAATAATAATACTAATATAATAAGTATTTAAATAATTAATAAGTTACTTCATAGGGGGTAGGGGAAGTAAAAAAAAAAAATAAAAAAAAAAAAAGAATATAGATATGTATATATATATAGATATGTATATATATATTATTAGATAATTAATGGATAGGAAAAGGGTCGTTTTGTTTCGTTGGTCAAGTTGAGTTCATGTGGAACAAAGGTCCTCGGAGTGCAAGATATGCCTACATCGATCACCTGAAGCGGCTGGCTGAGAGGAAGCCGCCCAGTCGGGTAGATCTCCCAGTGAACTGCCGATCTATAGTTTCACCTCTCGACTGGCGGATTTGGGGCAGGCGGCTGCAGCGGCACCCGGACCCTGAGTTTAGAAAGTACATAGCGACAGGGCTAAGAGAGGGATTTCGAGTTGGCTTTAAGTATGGAGCGGTCGATAAGGTGCCCGCCCGGTCGAACATGCAGTCGGCCATAGAGAACCCCCGAGTGGTGGACGAGTATCTGGGCAAGGAGGTTCGTCTAGGGAGGGTTGCAGGCCCTTTGGATGGAAGCAGTCGCACGGTGTTTCATATCAACAGGTTCGGGGTAATTGAGAAGCCTCACCAGCCAGGAAAGTACAGGCTGATAGTAGACCTATCATATCCAGAGGGCCATAGTGTTAATGATGGACTGGAGCCAGAGTTGTGCACTATGAAGTACACATCGGTGGATACTGCAGTTGACAGAGTACTGGCGCATGGGAGGAGCACACACCTAGCAAAGTTCGATATCGAAAGTGCATACAGGATAGTGCCAGTACACCCAGACGACAGGCCACTGCTTGGCATGGAATGGAAGGGAAGGGTTTACGTCGACAAGACCCTGCCCTTTGGTTTGAGATCAGCACCGAAGATCTCCTCGGCAGTAGCGGATGCCATGCAGTGGCTACTAGAGCAACGAGGAGTGGAGATTCTGCACTACTTGGATGATTTCATGGTCATCAGCCCTACCCACAGTGGATGCAGGGAGGCACTAACCACAGCTCTGCAGGAGTGTCAGGTGTTAGGAGTTCCTATTGCGGCTCACAAAACGGAGGGCCCGGCAACAACCATAGTATTTCTAGGTATCGAGCTGGACACAGAAGCCAGGATGCTGCGGCTCCCGAGGGAGAAGATGGCACGTCTTAAAAGAGAGATCAGCCGCTGGCTAGGGCGCCGCTGCTGTACAAAAAGAGAGCTGCAGTCCCTGATTGGGTTACTGCAGCACGCAAGCTGTGTAGTGAGACCGGGAAGAACGTTTTCGAGGCGGCTAATATCGTTGTTGTCGGTGGCTAAGAAACCACACCACCGAATTAGGCTAAACCAGGAATTCAGATCAGACCTGGTGTGGTGGGCTACATTTCTCCAGGCATGGAACGGTACGAGTATGATGTGCCACAAGGCCAAGGGGGCTTACGATGTAACTGTCACTTCGGATGCATCCGGAAATTGGGGGTGTGGGGCATTCTCATCTGGCGGTGAATGGTTCCAGTTCGAATGGCCAGAAGCATGGAGAGAAGTCCATATTACCATCAAGGAGCTGCTACCTGTAGTGGTAGCAGTGGCAGTCTCGGGTCGCAAGTGGAGAGGGATGTCGGTCAGCAGCGGGTTTACAGATCGGGGCAGCAGAAATACCTGTCATTTTGCTCACAGTGTGGGCGGGTCGCAGTACCATCTTCTGAGGACACCCTCATTTATTTCATAGCCTTTCTAGTAAAGGAGGGCTTGAGGTGCCGGACAATGAAGGTGTACCTAGCAGCCATACGGCATCTGCATATTTCGGAGGGAGCAAGAGATCCGTTCCAGGAACCTATGAGTAGACTACAGTACACCCTCCAAGGAGCGAAGAGAGCGGAAGCCTGCAGTGGAGCCAGTCCCAGAGCAAGATTGCCCATAGGTCCAGAAATTCTTCGAAAGTTGAAAGTAGTGTGGCAGAATGGCAGTCACAACCCAGACAGAATTATGCTGTGGGCGGCAGTCTGCCTAGGCTTCTTTGGTTTTCTCAGGGCGAGGGAGATGACAGTGCCTTGTGAGAAGAGCTTCGACCCAGAGGCACATCTCACCCGGGAAGATATTGCGGTGGATGACCCTCGGAGACCAGAGGTTATCAGGGTGGTTATCAAACAGTCAAAGACGGACCCCTTCAGGAAAGGGATTAGTCTATACATTGGAAGGACGTGCACAGACTTATGCCCAGTTGCGGCGCTGTTGGGCTATCTGGTGGAGAGAGGACATCGACCAGGTCCACTATTTCTATTCAAGGATGGTCGCTACCTGACAAGACAGAGGCTGGTCGTGGCAGTAAGAGAGGCCTTAAGTATTGCAGGCCTGGATCAGTCCCAATATTGTGGACACAGCTTCCGGATAGGAGCCGCGACAACAGCTGCAAAAAGGGGTCTGGAGGACTCGGTGATCAAAACACTTGGCAGATGGCGAAGCCTGGCATACTTGGATTATGTGAGAATTCCACGGGAACAGTTGGCCAACTACTCAAGAATCCTAGCATCCTGAGTGGCAGGGCTGGACGTATGTAACAATGGGGGGTAGGGCTGCAGGTCAGTTACAGCATCATCTGGGGCACACACCACAGTGGTTGTTTGTAGGCAGTATGTTGTTGATCTTAATTGTTTTAAAAAAAAATAAATAAATAAATAAAAAAAAAAAAAAAAAAAAAAAAAAAAAAAAAAAAAAAAGGGGGGAAAGGGGAACCAATTGACTAGAGGGATACATAATAGGCGAGGGAGGCCAGCATGGGAGAATCACATGTAGCGTGGGTAAGTGTAGGGAGGTCAACAAAGAGAATCAAGACCTAAGTGGTGGGTGGATGTGGTGCATAGTCAAAATGGTAGCCCTGGGTGGTGGCAGGGGGGTGGTTAGGCTTGGGGGGGGGTCGTGGCCGACCATGGGCCTTGGGGCTCTAATTGGGGTTAGTCCCAATTAGAACCAGTTATCCCCTCTTGTCACCACTTAACAAGTGGTAAGGGGAATCCCCAAGCCTACACCTCCGCCATACTACACGGCAAAGGAGCCGTGGCACAGCAAGTCCTACCAAGGGGGAGCGAAGGCCAGAAAGCGAGCCGAGGCTACACCCTGGCCATCACGGTGAGTTAGGAGGGAGGGAGAGGACAGAAGTAATTAAATAAGGTTTAACAGTATAGTTAGACCAAGTTAATTACGAGGACCGTCAAAGGGGATAGGCGGGGCTGGGGGAAGCCCCGCCTCGAGCAGTAACCAATTCAGCATGCAGACCCACGTGAGTAGATGTGTACACGTGGCCAGCGAACGTAGAAGAGCGGATCGTCTACATAACGCTGTGGGACTGAGATCAACAGGGAACCAAGTTGTGTGTCCCACCCACCCACTCCTGCAATCCTCCACTGGGTAGCATGCTCCCCAGTGTGATCGGTGTAGGGCCTTGGGGCTCTAATTGGGGTTAGTCCCAATTAGAACCAGTTATCCCCTCTTGTCACCACTTAACAAGTGGTAAGGGGAATCCCCAAGCCTACACCTCCGCCATACTACACGGCAAAGGAGCCGTGGCACAGCAAGTCCTACCAAGGGGGAGCGAAGGCCAGAAAGCGAGCCGAGGCTACACCCTGGCCATCACGGTGAGTTAGGAGGGAGGGAGAGGACAGAAGTAATTAAATACACATCTTTGTGCTCAAGCACACCACTAGTGAATACACATCTTTGTGCTCAAGCACACCACTAGTGAATACACATCTTTGTGCTCAAGCACACTACTAGTGAATACACATCTTTGTGCTCAAGCACACAACTAGTGAATACACATCTTTGTGCTCAAGCACACTACTAGTGAATACACATCTTTGTGCTCAAGCACACCACTAGTGAATACACATCTTTGTGCTCAAGCACACTACTAGTGAATACACATCTTTGTGCTCAAGCACACAACTAGTGAATACACATCTTTGTGCTCAAGCACACTACTAGTGAATACACATCTTTGTGCTCAAGCACACTACTAGTGAATACACATCTTTGTGCTCAAGCACACTACTAGTGAATACACATCTTTGTGCTCAAGCACACAACTAGTGAATACACATCTTTGTGCTCAAGCACACTACTAGTGAATACACATCTTTGTGCTCAAGCACACTACTAGTGAATACACATCTTTGTGCTCAAGCACACTACTAGTGAATACACATATTATGGCTAAGACAATTGAAGATACAAACATCATTCGACTTACTTTAGGAAAATGCAGCGTCAGCAAAACTAATTTTGAAGATACACTCTGAGAAGATATTTCACCATAGAAAGAAGATTTTGTCTGCAATAATATTAGAAAAAAGTCAGACAAACTTCTTGGTTATTTACATATGTAAATGTGTATGCATTATATATTACACATACACGCTCTTATAATACAATGCACATATAAATACACACACTTCTCTGGATTACAACATACGCAAGTTACCTGAAGTGTAAATGGCTGACTCTCATCAAATTCTATCAGTAACACTGGTTTCTTATAATGCCTAGTCATGGCTGTCACTTGGTTGTATCTAATACATTTAATATAGTCACAGGTGACATTGAATAACAAGTCTCTATCATCAACAATAAATACATAGTCACATTTACCCACACAGTGTTGTACCTGGTGTTCCTGTGCATAGTCACATTTACCCACACAGTGTTGTACCTGGTGTTCCTGTGCATAGTCACATTTACCCACACAGTGTTGTACCTGGTGTTCCTGTGTATAGTCACATTTACCCACACAGTGTTGTACCTGGTGTTCCTGTGCATATTTACCCACACAGTGTTGTACCTGGTGTTCCTGTGCATAGTCACATTTACCCACACAGTGTTGTACCTGGTGTTCCTGTGTATAGTCACATTTACCCACACAGTGTTGTACCTGGTGTTCCTGTGCATAGTCACATTTACCCACACAGTGTTGTACCTGGTGTTCCTGTGTATAGTCACATTTACCCACACAGTGTTGTACCTGGTGTTCCTGTGTATAGTCACATTTACCCACACAGTGTTGTACCTGGTGTTCCTGTGTATAGTCACATTTACCCACACAGTGTTGTACCTGGTGTTCCTGTGCATAGTCACATTTACCCACACAGTGTTGTACCTGGTGTTCCTGTGTATAGTCACATTTACCCACACAGTGTTGTACCTGGTGTTCCTGTGCATAGTCACATTTACCCACACAGTGTTGTACCTGGTGTTCCTGTGCATAGTCACATTTACCCACACAGTGTTGTACCTGGTGTTCCTGTGTATAGTCACATTTACCCACACAGTGTTGTACCTGGTGTTCCTGTGCATAGTCACATTTACCCACACAGTGTTGTACCTGGTGTTCCTGTGCATAGTCACATTTACCCACACAGTGTTGTACCTGGTGTTCCTGTGTATAGTCACATTTACCCACACAGTGTTGTACCTGGTGTTCCTGTGTATAGTCACATTTACCCACACAGTGTTGTACCTGGTGTTCCTGTGTATAGTCACATTTACCCACACAGTGTTGTACCTGGTGTTCCTGTGCATAGTCACATCTACCCACACAGTGTTGTACCTGGTGTTCCTGTGTATAGTCACATTTACCCACACAGTGTTGTACCTGGTGTTCCTGTGCATAGTCACATTTACCCACACAGTGTTGTACCTGGTGTTCCTGTGCATATAGTCACATTTACCCACACAGTGTTGTACCTGGTGTTCCTGTGTAGTCACATTTACCCACACAGTGTTGTACCTGGTGTTCCTGTGCATAGTCACATTTACCCACACAGTGTTGTACCTGGTGTTCCTGTGCATAGTCACATCTACCCACACAGTGTTGTACCTGGTGTTCCTGTGTATAGTCACATTTACCCACACAGTGTTGTACCTGGTGTTCCTGTGCATAGTCACATTTACCCACACAGTGTTGTACCTGGTGTTCCTGTGTAGTCACATTTACCCACACAGTGTTGTACCTGGTGTTCCTGTGTATAGTCACATTTACCCACACAGTGTTGTACCTGGTGTTCCTGTGCATAGTCACATTTACCCACACAGTGTTGTACCTGGTGTTCCTGTGTATAGTCACATTTACCCACACAGTGTTGTACCTGGTGTTCCTGTGTATAGTCACATTTACCCACACAGTGTTGTACCTGGTGTTCCTGTGTATAGTCACATTTACCCACACAGTGTTGTACCTGGTGTTCCTGTGTATAGTCACATCTACCCACACAGTGTTGTACCTGGTGTTCCTGTGCATAGTCACATTTACCCACACAGTGTTGTACCTGGTGTTCCTGTGCATAGTCACATTTACCCACACAGTGTTGTACCTGGTGTTCCTGTGCATAGTCACATTTACCCACACAGTGTTGTACCTGGTGTTCCTGTGCATAGTCACATTTACCCACACAGTGTTGTACCTGGTGTTCCTGTGTATAGTCACATTTACCCACACAGTGTTGTACCTGGTGTTCCTGTGCATATTTACCCACACAGTGTTGTACCTGGTGTTCCTGTGCATAGTCACATTTACCCACACAGTGTTGTACCTGGTGTTCCTGTGTATAGTCACATTTACCCACACAGTGTTGTACCTGGTGTTCCTGTGTAGTCACATTTACCCACACAGTGTTGTACCTGGTGTTCCTGTGCATAGTCACATGATAATGCGTAATACTACACTGTCCAGCAAATCAAGTTCTATATTGTGGGGAAATAACCAGATTTATGCTACCTAAGGAGGCAAGGTATGTTGAGAGAAAGAAGAAGAAACAATACAAGAAGAGACTCATGATCTAAGTAAAAAGAATTGTTTTAAGTACATTAAAGAGTATAGCATATAAAAGAAAGGAAAGTGCTAATCATAGCAAAACAAGAGAAAAAAAAAAAAAAGAAAAAAAAAAAAAGAAAAAAAAAAAAAAAGAGAGAAAATAAAAAGAAACGAAATAAACCATGAGTAACCATCAATAAATACTTCTCACAGTCTTCCTGAATTGAGAGATCCAATAAGGTCACTAATACTCTTTCTCTCCACACACAAGTCAGGAGACAAGATGTAATCTCCCACCTAACATACACACACACGAACACACACACACACATGAACACACACACACACATGAACACACACACACACATGAACACACACACACACACATAACTTGACTGAACACACACACATAGCTACTTCACTTTCATGCCAATTTTGGTGCCCACACTACACATTAATATTTATTAGTTACTAGTTTTCACAAATACTAACCTCAAGAGTCAGTGGAGTTACTTTGATCCCTCTCTTGTGAATAAGAAAAGGAAGGGCACTACGAAACTCTCTGATATCCACCAGAACCTGCACATGATGACAATTATTAGATAGTGAATGTGGTGTTTTGTTGGTTTACTACTCCAGGCTGCAAGTCAGTTTCACACAGAGTTTGTCTGTTGAATCAAAAAAATTAAACTGAGTATAAATTGCAAGCGGAATTTGAACAAGTGATTTAGAAAATTAATATTGGTCACTTTTCCTGAAACGTTTTCTCGTATTTACTAAGGTGTTCCTGTACACAAGTGATAAGCAAACAAACATAGTTATGATTCAATAAGTCAATAAATTAAAACTTATTTGATCTTTACTCCACAATTGTCTTGTTCATCAAATACTTCAGCAAAACAAAACCAGCTACTCTCCTGCTCTATACTGTATCCCTAACACAACCAGTAGTTCTAGACAACAAGCTCTAAACCACAAAAACAAGTCAACTTAAAATAACAATTGAATTGGTAAGTTCTTATATCTGTGACCTATTCACAATTTCTCTACTTCAGCCAAATAATACCAACTTACTCGATACGTAGACCCAGTCTTCTAGACCATACAATTTCATCACAACCTAAATTGAAACACTTCACCAACTATTCACTGGTTTGCGACAATATCGTCCAACTCCAGCACATACACCCACACAGCCCCGCACCCTAACCTCCTAACCTCCTAACCTGCTGAGGGCCACGGTCTTGTTTCCTGCCTCCAGCCTTCCTGGTACTGGTGCTAGTAGAGGCTGACTGGGAGGACAGATCTCTATGCAGCAAAGAACACGCACCTACTTTGCCCTCCTGGTCTATAGGCACCACCATGTGCTAGACCAGAACACACACACACACACACACACACACACACACACACACACACAGAGTTAATAGTACTCCCTGCAGAAGTTTTACTAAATGTTTAACTACTACCATACGAACCTTTGAGTCCTGCACTCATAAGTAAATAAAAAGTGGTAATAAAAGTGGAGAATGGTCACCATTACGAGCAGATCTGAAGAAGGAGGAGAAATGGGAGGGTTCTTTTTGTTGGGTGATGTGACAATCATTATAGGAGCCTTAATTAATATAAAAATTCAACCACACAGCACGTGATCGGCAAAGAAGCATTGAAGGTCATGCACGGCTAAACTACTTTACAAAATTGCTCACAAATTGTTTGTTAGCTAATAACTAGTAAGCTAGGCTGCTAGCCCATTGTAATCGATTGATAATCACACTATTATCTCCCTCAAGTATCTAAGTACTGTATATAATAACACGCTTGTGTGTCAGTAACGACAACGACAGTGTGTGCATTCATAAATAATTCATGAGCTGACTGGTTGGTAAATCATCGCCTTGAACTGAATGGGTAAATATTCTGCAGAAGGAAACAAATGTGATTAGGAACGACGACTAATTGTAGTTAAAAGCAAGTGAGCTGAAATGAATGAGGAACGGACAGAAAAGCAATAGCCTCACAAAGCACAAGTCCAACAATAAAAGGACAGAGAGCCTGAGAAGCCGGAGAGATAGACCAAGGGAGAAGGGAATCCATAACTCAAGAAGAAAGGGCTGAGCAGAGGTAAGGTTTAGAAGGGCTGAGAGGAGAAAGAGAGCAGAAGAAAGAAACCGATGTAACTAAATCAAGTAGTAGAGAGTAATAAAAAGAACTTATGCTACTGCATTCATAACTTTAAAAGTTATTATATCCAGCGCCAATGTGTGTGGAGGAATACTTGCTAGTCATACTTAAATATTGTAAAATTGTATATATACTATAAGCAAGATATATGTATGTATGTATGTATGTCCTGTATGTATATACATACGTATGTGTGAAAAACATTACCACATACGTAAGTGCCAAGAATGATCTTTATTTCTCATACATGTAGGATTATACAAAGAATTCTTGCAGTACAGCTAGAGCTGATAAACACTTTGTCAAACGTTTGCCTCATTTCTATTGCTCATGTTCCAGAGTTACAAACATTAGCTACACTTTCATTCCCTAAAGAGTTTACACATTCATAAACTTACTGCTCTCTCTTTTATGAGGGCATGAAAGGCTTCTTTTTCTTTACGAAGAGATGTCAAATATTTCTGGACATAAAACAAAACACATAAGTTCTATTTGAGATCTTTCATCAATATAATTCATCCTAATTGCTAGGCAACATCACTGACTAATTTTATACAAAAAAAGACATTGCTGAAAAGGGAAATGCTTATGCACGGTCAACCTCTAGCGAGTGAGGTTGTAAGGCTGGCCTATCGGTTGTCGTCTGAGACTTCCGCTCTTAGTAAATCAGGCAGGGAATGTTTATTGGGAACAATTCCCCGCTCTGAACTTGTCACTAACTAGCTAGGGACTACTTGTACTGTATTAGCTGTGGCTTGATAAATTCAGACATAAACAATTCGAGTAACAATGAGAAGTGAAATAATAAAACGGGTAACAAAGGTGATATGTGAATGTGAGATTCTTAGTTAATAATGTCAGGTTGAGGTTCAGCTTTGGCTTGGTCTTCAACAATTGCAATACCATTTATAAAGTATTAGTGATCCAACTCTAATAAAAATAGATTACTGACAACTCGACTATTGTAAACGCACAGTCGATGACAATTTCTAGCCAATAGATTCCCTTCTCAAAGAAAATTTGACCATCACAGATACAATTGTTAGATCTGACAAGCATTATTCAGTGGCTTTTACAAAATTTGATCAAACCATCCTTTGGCCTGACTGGAAGTGGTTTTGCAAGTTGAAAGCCATACCCTTAACTTTATTTCTTTGCACAAGTCTGAACATTATTTGGTAATTTCTGTAAACTATAAGAACTACATAGTTCACCTTTCCCACAGTCTGCACAAACAAGTTAAATGCTATGACAACGCTCCACATACAGTAAATAACATCCCCAATTCATCGATGCAAGTTAGCTCACTCAATGCTACACTACTAGTCACAGAATTTCAGAGGGTGACCTTAATATTTACAATTCAACATTACCTGTTCTTCTACTGAACTATCATAGAGTAGAAAATACACCCTCAGAGCGACTCCTGGATTGCTGGCTCTAAATACCTGACCAGGAACACACAACAAAAATAAAATGTAGCACACTCATGGCCTCTGTCTGTCTATTCCACTTCATCTGTCTGACACTGTGTCTCCTATCTCTCTCTCCTAGGTCTAGCTCCTCACCTCTATCTGTCTGACACTGTGTCTCCTATCTCTCTCTCCTAGGTCTAGTTCCTCCTCACCTCTATCTGTCTGACACTGTGTCTCCTATCTCTCTCTCCTAGGTCTAGCTCCTCACTTCTATCTGTCTGACACTGTGTCTCCTATCTCTCTCTCCTAGGTCTAGCTCCTCACCTCTATCTGTCTGACACTGTGTCTCCTATCTCTCTCTCCTAGGTCTAGTTCCTCCTCACTCTATCTCTGACACTGTCTCCTATCTACCTAGGTCTCTCCTCACCTCTATCGTCTGACACTGTGTCTCTATCTCTCTATCCTAGGTTAGCTCTCACCTCTATCTGTCTGACCTCCTATCTGGTCTAGCTCCTCACTCTATCTGTTGACACTGTGTCTCCTATCTCTCTCTCTAGGTCTAGTTCTCCTCACCTCTATCTGTATGACACTGTGTCTCCTATCTCTCTCTCCTAGGTCTAGTTCCTCCTCACCTCTATCTGTCTGACACTGTGTCTCCTATCTCTCTCTCCTAGGTCTAGCTCCTCACTTCTATCTGTCTGACACTGTGTCTCCTATCTCTCTCTCCTAGGTCTAGCTCCTCACCTCTATCTGTCTGACACTGTGTCTCCTATCTCTCTCTCCTAGGTCTAGCTCCTCACCTCTATCTGTCTGACACTGTGTCTCCTATCTCTCTCTCCTAGGTCTAGTTCCTCCTCACCTCTATCTGTCTGACACTGTGTCTCCTATCTCTCTCTCCTAGGTCTAGTTCCTCCTCACCTCTATCTGTCTGACACTGTGTCTCCTATCTCTCTCTCCTAGGTCTAGCTCCTCCTCTCCTCTATCTGTCTGACACTGTGTCTCCTATCTCTCTCTCCTAGGTCTAGCTCCTCACCTCTATCTGTCTGACACTGTGTCTCCTATCTCTCTCTCCTAGGTCTAGCTCCTCACCTCTATCTGTCTGACACTGTGTCTCCTATCTCTCTCTCCTAGGTCTAGCTCCTCACTTCTATCTGTCTGACACTGTGTCTCCTATCTCTCTCTCCTAGGTCTAGCTCCTCACCTCTATCTGTCTGACACTGTGTCTCCTATCTCTCTCTCCTAGGTCTAGTTCCTCCTCACCTCTATCTGTCTGACACTGTGTCTCCTATCTCTCTCTCCTAGGTCTAGCTCCTCACCTCTATCTGTCTGACACTGTGTCTCCTATCTCTCTCTCCTATGTCTAGTTCTCCTCACCTCTATCTGTCTGACAGTGTCTATATTCGCATCATAGAGAATGACATACTTTGGATGAAGGTCCCAAAGCATCTTGGTCAAGTGGTAAGGATTTCTACACAAATATATTATAAAACAATACTAATCCTGCATAGCAATTTAGAATTATTATTGTAGATTATAAATTTTTTTTTACTTAATTCACTTCATTTCTTCCCCGTGTCATTAACGTACATAGCTCCACCCATCCCTCTATTACCTCATCCAGCCAGATACACCAGCTTATACTTCTAAAGGTAAGCTACAATTAGTTCTAATGTCACTTCACAAACTCACTCAGATGAACTGAGAGCATGAAGGGTCACCACGTGCTCCAATGGGAAGCCATGGCTGCTGGTGAGTATGTCAGGTTCAATCTTTACCATATCATCATTATCTTCTTCTAATAATCTTGCTTCTGCTTCCAATAGCTCCTAACATCAAATATAGTAGTAACTGAAATAATAACAATGATGCACTGATTGTGTTTGTACGAGTGATAGGGGAGAGATCAAGGCATTTTTAAACTATAACAAATATTTCTTTTCAACTATCAGTACAACTACATAACATCTTTCCTGTGTGAATTCATTTCTTACAAATGTCCAGATCAGGTGACTTAAATGTCCAGGTCAGGTGACTTAAATGTCCAGGTCAGGTGACTTAAAATGTCCAGGTCAGGTGACTTAAATGTCCAGGTCAGGTGACGTAAATGTCCAGGTCAGGTGACTTAAATGTCCAGGTCAGGTGACATAAATGTCCAGGTCAGGTGACTTAAATGTCCAGGTCAGGCCCCTCTCCCCAAAGTAAATTCATGTGGTTGGCTACAGTAGTAAATTAGTGGTCTGTGTGTTTTAGGGATCCAGTCAAGCATGACAATGAAGAGGTATACCTCAGCTTGGTGAACTGCAGCCTTCTAAACTTTCGCATAAGGAGAGATATAGAGGTTAGTATCTTTCATTTCCAGAACTAGAGTACCAAGGGTGCGAACCTCAGTGCATTATTACCCAACTAAGATTTCTTTGGATTAGTTCAACTTCTAACTACCGAGGGCACACGTGGTTAAGAGAAAATACGCTAATTATAAGTGATCATGTGACTGCTGTATGACGTCAACCAATGCACGTGAAAGGTAAGGGTCGTTGCATCTAGCTTGCACTTGCTTGGAGCTGAAGTTTCTCCACATTTACTCGGAAACTAGCTCAAAATTTGAAAAAGTGGTCTATTTAAGCGACTTAAATTCTCCTACTGCATCAGGTCATACTTGTTTTAAAGGTAAGTTCTCAGCCATTCATGAAATCGAATGCTGACAGACAGACAGACAGACAGACACACTACTATAACCCTCTTGCACATGCCCGCTGAGGGTTAACGAAGTCTACATCATGTATTTCACAACACGAGACTGATGATTCATACCAAATTAAATAAATTCAAGTAATATAGACACGTTTGCTCACCACACTACTCTGTAAAGCACTTCATCAGTAAAATAAGCATCGGTATTATATATATATTCGTACACACTTATTCATGCATGGCCACACCCACTCTTCTGCACACAGGGAGAAGGCTTGGTACAGTGGCATTAAGTAGCACTCAGTCAGCGAATGATGAAGTGTGTCTAAATGCTTGGAATATCATAAACTCAAATTAGTTTCAATCCAACACATGCGAGCTAATAAATGCATAGTGTACATATCATCATGGTCTCCTCAAATAAAATATCACTCATGTCAGTATACCAGACTATCTCTCTCTCTCTCTCTGCAAGCAGAAGAGAAGGTGGACCATGCAAGACTACAAACATGCATACATACACATATATACATACATACACACACATACATACATGCACACATACATACATACACATACGTACATACATACATACATACATACATGCATGCATACACACATACATTCACACAAATGCACAAAGTACCTCGGGAAATTGTTGCTGGACATCACTGTAATCAACTTCTTCCCTGCCCATACAATATTATATACATGTAAGAGTAATTGGTGAGTGAGCAAAGTGAGCGAGACACTATCAGGGGTAACTCAATTGAAAATTGGGGATATTTGTTGGCGAGCGAGCGGAGCGAGCGAGACAGTATTAGGGGTGGATAATGCAAAATCGGGTATATGTTATATGTATGTATGGATGGATGGTACGTATGCTCTTTAAACGCGCGCGCCGGGAACTTTGTTCTCCAAAAAAACACGGCTTTTTAGGCTTGACTCCAGTTTATTCTGAAACTACAGCATTAAGCAAACCTTACTTTATACTTAAGCTCCAAAGTGTGAGAAAATTCCTGCGAAAACGCTTGCTTTTCAAGAAACAAAAAGTTGATTCGACCGGTTACTATTGCATTGAAGACCCTTTACCAGATTTAAGTTCAAAACTTCGCCTTTTTCCCGGCAAAGTGCGGCTTGTTAGTTGTCAAGAGCCACCTGTAGTCAGTACTAAGAGAACTATCACTACTTCTGAAAAGCGTATGTAAGCACATAAAGTATTAATGCTAAGGAAGCTACTACTACTCGAGGGATGCTGAGGTAAGTACGTAATTCCATATTGTTAGCTAAATATGCAAAAATAACTCTGGCCTTTCTTTTTTATAGCAGAGAGCTTGTTGTCAACAGTGACTGGTAAATTCAAATAGTCAGAATGACTCAAATTTGGTACTACAAAAGTTACCACTGCTCAAGAAAATGAGGTAAGAAAGTAATTTTGTATTTGTGTGCTAAAATTGATTGTCTTTTGTTTTTGTAGGTGAGAGCTTGTTGTCAAGAATTCAAGGTAATTCAGATGGTCAAAATAACTTCAATTTGATACTACAGAAGTTATCAATACTCAAGAATGAGGTAAGTAGTAATTCCATATTTGTTGGCTAAAATTACAAATAATAACACTGGTTTATTTTTTATCGTAGCTGAGAGCTTGTTCAAGAGTTACTGGTGATTGAGATTGTCAGAATGGCAGATGTTTGATACTACAAAAGTTACCATTAATCAGGTAAGAGAGTAATTTAGTATTTGTTTGCTGAAATAAAGGTCATAACTGCTATTATAGTGTTTGCATGAACTAAGCTAAAACATAGTAACAATACTTAATTTTATGTTACCTAACTATCAGGCTCGCTCGCCATTTGTGCTCAAGCACACCACTAGTTTATATATATATATGTTTGGACATACGTATGTCATTTTTGTACTTTGACCCTGGCGTTTCTGTGTTAGTTCGGTGGTCGACCCCGTCCCAAACTTCACTAAACATAATCCCCTAGTTTATCAATCATTACCTGTATCACCCTAGAAATTGAATAGAGCATCTTCATCGTTTATGTATTGATGACATCACCAGGCTTAGAAGCACGTTAAGCATTGTCAACTTGCTGGTGTACAACTGGCGTTCACGGGTGATGGCTCAGGCTACTACAAGACTGTCTGACTACACAGAGGGATTGCCTGGAGAGGCTAAAGAATAGTATTTAAAGAAGTTGCTCTTGTTGAATGGCTCAGACCCTTTCTTGTTGGCTAGCAAAGCAGAACTGAGAATGACTTGCCATCAACTTGTGATTGCCACCAATTGAAGCTTCTGACTTGGTCTCTTTCTTAGTTTTGGAGACTAGTTTTGCAACAGCTAAGCAGTTTAAAGCCTATAAGTGGATGGAAGCTTATAATCAATTTGTTAGTGGCTGGGTCAAGGAGGTCAGTGCCTGGAACATCAATCACAAGTCTGTTGTCTGGAATATTAAGTTTTAGTACAATATTCATTCATTCATTCATTCATTCATTCATTCATTCATTCATTCATTCATGAATCTATACTAATATATCACAACTGAGAACTATTGAAATAAAAATTGGCAAGACCTGTTCTTTGTGGCTGTTGGACCATTAATTCAGTATTACTAGTGTTGAATACACAATTAGTATCTCATTGACATTAGCCACACATTACAGTGTTAACATGCACTTTTCAGTTGTGTAATTAATCTGTTGTGTCCAGGTTAGGCATTCACAGAGAATCAATTCTACACCTTTATCGTGCTGGATAGTATGTGAGAAGACTGGAGAGGTATGCTGTGCACATTGTAATTGTATGGAGGGGTTGGGGGAAGTATGCACTCATGTAGCTGCAATTTTATTCTTTCTCGAGACATCAGCCACATTTCAGCCAGATTTCAAAGCAAGACAACTTGCACACAAGAAAAGTGCCAATGGGTGATTCCTTCTTATCAGAAAAGTATTCCTTATTCTCCAATAAAGGGACATTGATTTTACTTCTGCAAAGGGAAAAAAAAGGAAAATAGATGATGCTTTAACAGATTCGACAAGTTCTTCTTCAAGAAAAGCTCGAGTGCCTCGTACTATTTCTCCACATAAAACATAATAGTAGAGTACACTAAAGGCAAGATCGTTACACAGCGGACAAAAGTGCCAAATTTGGTATGGTGGTCCTTTGGGGTATGGGGAGTTAGAAAAACACCGGCTGCAAACACAAAAATGTGTGTGCCATGAATTATGCCAAAATTTTAAATTTCACCGCAAAAATTTCGCGAAAATTTAGCAATAATTTCTGTGGCTTTGTTGTCATGATAGTAGTCTGGGGGGGGATAAAAAATAATTGGCATAATTCGTGGCACACACATTTTTGCAGTCTGCAGCTGGTGTTTTTCTCACTCCCTATATTTCAAAGGACCATGAAACTAGGTATCGATGACAAATTGAAGTGGGGCATGGGGATGCTGTCCAAAATCGATTAATTGGGAACAGCTGACCCTCGGTGTAGGGCCGTAGGCAGCTGGTAGGGGGCAGCTGGTAACCAGCTGCCCCCTCCGCTACAGCTAGGCTCTCTAGCTGTCCTTTTAGCTAGGCCCATCCACCTGGGTGTGGTTTGCTCTGGGCTCAGGGATCCTAGGGCTCACCTGCATGCAGTGTTTCCACGTGTCTGTCTAGCTCCTGTCAAGTAGTGTGTCTTCTAGGGTATTCTGTTTGTCTTGCTTCACTAGTGTGTAGTGTGTACCTCCTATCATGGCAGAAAGCTTAGATATAAGTAGTTCTGCTGACCTTCTTAAGGAAGCAAACCTCCTTCCACCAAAGAATTGTTCCAGACTGGTTTGGAAGTTTTTTGGTTTCAAACAAGAAGGAGGTATAATTAAAGACCCTTCTCATGTAAGTCACTTAATTTTTGTTTTCAAGAGGTCTTGCTTCACTAGAAGTATTATCTTAATGTAGGTTATTTGTGCTGTTCAAGGCTGTAAGATGGTAATGAAGTATTGCGGTAACACAACAAATCTAGCTTCACATTTGAAGACTCAGCATCCATTCATTTATGTGAAGGCTGGTTTCATGTGCAAGAAGAGGGGAGGAGAAAAACAGAAACTTGTAGCATCCCGAGAAAGTGGCCAACAATCTATTACCGAAGTATTGAATCTGACTACAAAATTTCCAGCTTCCAGCAAAAGGTCTAAGGAGCTTACTGATGCTGTTGCGTATTTTATAGCCAAAGACAGGCAACCCATTAGTGTAGTACAGGGGCCTGGCTTTAAACATAATTATGATTAAAGCATTTGAACCGCGTTACCAAGTTCCACATAGGAAGACGTTCACTGAAAAGATTCTTCCTGAGCATTTTATCAAGGTGAAGAGCACGGTTACTTCAGCCGCTTACAAAGCTAATTTTTTTGCAATTACTACTGATTGTTGGACGAGTCGTGCTACTGAGGCATACATGGGAGTAACCTTCAATACAATCTCTGATGATTGGGAGCTTGTTCATTTCACTCTTCAAAACAAGGCCTTACCTGATAAGCATACCGCAGAAAACTTGGCAGATGCTTTGCTAACCTCATTGCAACAATGGAATCTTGATCCTAGTCGTCTGTCCTGTGTTAGTTGATAATGCTGCAAACATTCAAATAGCTATGACCAGTGTTCTCTTTTGGGAATGCCTAGGATGTTTTGGGCACACCATAAACTTGTGTGTAAAGGCAGGTTTAAAAGTTCCTCAAATTTCAACAGCCATTAGTCGGTGCTCTCGACTTGTTACTTTCTTCCGGAAATCATCAAGAGCAGCACACATACTGTCTGAAAAACAAAAAAAACACTGGGTGTTCACCAGAACAAGCTGCTCCAGGATGTTGACACTAGATGGAACTCGACACATGACATGATACAGCGAATCTTGGAGCAACAGTCACCAATTTGTTCAACTTTACTTGAACTCAAACGACTAGATCTGCTTCCTAAAGATGAAGAGTTCGATGTGTTGGAGGAGCTCGTAAGTGTGCTTCAACCATTCAAAGAAGTAACTGCCCAAGTGTCTGCTGAAGTTTATGTTACCAGTTCTTCAGTCCATCCCCTTCTTGGTCATCTCACAGAAAGTGCTCTTAAAATTGAACCAACTAACTCTGTTGCAGTTCAGAGGATGAAGTCGGAGATGAAAAACAATCTTCAATCAAGATACAGAAATGAATCAACTACTCGCTTGCTTAACCATGCATGTTTTGTTGATCCTAGGTTCAAGACAATGCCTTTTTTGGATACATCTAAGAGAAAAAGTCTTCATGATGACATTGTGGGAGAGATGGAATCACACATGTTACTTTCAGCTACTGATTGTACTGCTGCGGAACCTGAAGATTCTGAGTCTACAGATGCAGAATTGCCTGCCAAGAAGAAGCCAAAAACACTCTTAGGCCAGCTTTTGGGTGATATGTTCAGCCAGAAAGACAATAACAGACCACTGTCTATTAAACAGAAAGCTGAACTTGAGCTTCAGTACTATGTTGATGAAGCATCACCAGCTCTTGATGCAAATCCCTTAGCCTGGTGGAAGGAGCACAATCATCGCTTTCCTAACATTGCTAACATTGCTATAAAGTTATTGTGCATTCCTGCAACAAGTACGCCTTCTGAAAAGCTATTCTCCACAGCAGGGCAAATAATTAATTATAAAAGAGCTTGTTTGGACCCGGACAATGTTGACATGCTGTGTTTTTTAGCTGAAAAATTTACCTTGATTTTTAATTACCATTACATATCATAATCAGCCGATTAATCGATTAATCATGATTCTTTACTTTATGAAAATTGATAATTGCCAATACCCAATTATAGTAATAATCGCACAGCCCTACATGAAACCAAATTTGGTACTTTTGTCCACTCTGTAACAATTTCATGTTTTTTTTGCCCTTAGTGTACTCTACTATAAAGTGAGTGTGGAAGTAAGCGGCTATTCTACAAATGAATTATTCTAAACTTTTAGATGCCTGCTGCAATATGGAAATACAAGTTACAGATAAAATGTCTAAATCTGTGGAAAGAGTTAGCTACGAGAGAACAGTGTCGTTCAAGTATAGAGCTGGCCAAATAACTGCATCAAAAATGAAAGCAGCTGGTCACACTGACCCCACTAACCCAGCCCAAAGTTTGATCCAATTAATCTGTCACCAGAAGCATTTAAATTAGTCAGTGCAGCGACTTCATGGGGATGCAATCATGAGAAATCTGCAAGAGATGTTTATGAGAAGCATATGATTGTCAAGCACGAAGGGTTTGAAGTGAATGATGGTGGATTGTTCATAAATCCAGAGTGGGGTCATATTGGAGCCTCTCCCGATGGATTGGTAAAATGTAACTGTTGCATGAAAGGAGTGGTTGAAATCAAGTGTCCGCATTGTCATAGAAGCAATACCATTCGTGATAGCGCAGAACAGGACAAGAGGTTTTGCTTTAAAAAAAATGCAGATGGCTTACTCAGAGTCTTGATCACTCTCATTCTTACTATTATCAGGTTCAAACACAACTCTTCGCATGTGGAGTGGATTATGCTGACTTTGTGGTGTGCACTTTTCCTGATAATAGTAAACCTGAAATACATATTGAACGTGTTTTACCTGATCAACACTTTTGGTTAGATTGTCTAAGGAAGTGTACTGAATTTTTCAGGACTTGTATTCTTCCTGAATTGCTTGGTAGATGGTACACCAGGCCATGTATTTCTAGCAATTCTCAAGATTCTACACAAGCTGGACCTTCAAGTGCATCAGAACGGACTTCTTCCCACATTGAAGCAGCCCAAACATATTGTTATTGTCAAGGCCATGAACAGGAGGGAGATGAAATGATTGCATGTGATTATCCCAATTGTGCTATAGAATGGTACCATACTCGGTGTCTGAAAATTAAAAGTATTCCTAATGGAAAATGGTACTGTCCAACTTGTTGAAAGTTGCCAGAATGCAAAAGAAGAGTCGAGCAATAAACTGGATATTATTTACCTGTCAATGTCAGTTAACTAATTCTTATCATGAATTGTTTTATGTATTAAGTAATTATATATTATTTATATTATTATGTAAATTCGAATTTAAGTTATTTAATTTAGCTCAACTAGAACACATGTATTTAGAATTAAGAGTAATATATTTAAAAGGTGCAACAGTCACATAAATAATTTAAAGCACAACAAACACGTAGAATTAGGAATAATACATTTAATCAAAAGGTACAATAGAGTCACAAAAATTATTCAAAGCACAACAAACACGTATAATGTGATCAACTGATGGTTTTTCTTCCTGATCTCTTTTCATCATGAAATCTATAGGAAGAGTTCCTTTCAATATTGAGAACCTCTGACGAACAGCCCAATAACTATCTCTACATGAATCCTGACCTAGCAATTGCACGTGTTTCCTCAACTTCCAAAGCTGACAGCTGGTCTTTTCCTTTCGTGAAAGCTGGAATATGCAGCCTGGCCTGCATAAGTCCAACTGATTCGGAAATATCAAATCCATGATCTGCTAGTACCACATCTCCTGGTAGAAGGTAGTTCAATATACCACAATGTTAAGTTAAATGTTTGTCACTCACTCTGCCTCCCCGTGCTTCAGATACATAGGATACTACACCATGAGGAGCGATTCCCAGCAAAACTTTCACAGTGTTGTGATGCTTATAAGAAGACCATGTACTGGCTCTACCTAGAAGGTTTGATGGACTTTCGATGAAGACTTCAAAACAGTCTATGGTCACAACAACCTTTTCTCCAAAGGATGATCGATAGCAAGCAGGTGTAGAGATCCACAAAACTTCATGGTCGGGCCATTTAATGAAGGGTTTTAACTTGGTATCCATAATAACGAGCCACTTCAATAAAATTCGAGAAATTGTAGATACAGATATCCCAAATTTGTACGCAAACTCCTGCAAGGGGCTATCAAGCCTAAGTTTAGCCATAACTATCATGAACTCTTGAAAATCAGTAAGCTTTGTAGGATTTCTGTTAATAAACTCAGTCGGTGGTGCGAGTAACTCAAACACAGCTTTTAGGACTCGGAAAGATGGGAGACCCGTGTAAAATTTTACATACTGATCATATTGTAGAGACTGTTTACTGAATGGTACTGTATGAGAAATCTTATCATTGAGTTCACGAATGGTTTCATAACAAGAATTGAGCTCGCTTTCCATCATACCAATCTACAATAATTTTTATGTATAATAAAATTTCTGCATTTTGTTAATATTTAAACGTTAGTGACGGTAGTAAGTCAATCCGCTCTTTGTCATGATTATAAGCCGTACGCATATTTACTTGAAAATCATTGTCCTAGACAAACCACGAAGGTAAGTCTCGTGTAGTTATGTCCAGTTGTGTGCAAGTATTGCACGTTACAGCTACTACTTAGCTAAAGAATATCAATAAGAAATGTTTAAATAACGTGTATTGTTTTGTTTTGTTTGTGTTTTCAATACAAACGGTTATGGCGAGTGGTTACTATGGCATTGAAATCCCATCACGTATATATGTAATTTAAAAACTCGACCTTATTTTTAGTAGCTTTGAGTGTTAGAAGTTAGAATATAACAAAAGTGTAGTTTTAGGCTCGCTCGCCATTTGTGCTAAAGCACATCACTAATTATTGAAGTCAAACGCGACTAGGAGTGTTCAATTAAAATTGGGTAAGGATCATTTTTCAGCAACCTAGCAAAGCAGTACGTATTAGGGTGTAATTAAAAGAACGTCTATGTTACAGAACGCAGAAACAAAGTTGTTGTTGTTTTTAGTTTACCACGAGTTAATTGTCAGTAATCTCCAAAATCAAATGTGACAGACAAACCAACCAACCCAACAGACAGGACGACTATATAACCCTCTCATGCAAGCATGCTTAGGGTTATACACTAACATTTTGTGCTGGTCCACTTGCAATAAGTGCACCTGTTGGTGAGAGAGCAAAGAGAACAAGATAGTATTAGGGATGGAACAAAATGTAGAATAAACAAAAACAAACAAACAATGGTTACTACGTAGGTCATTAAAATAAAAAAAAACTAAACAATAGAGATTAGATACTATCTGGTTCATCAAGAAGAAATTATCCAACTTAAAACAATTGTGATATTTGTAAGAGACAGCAAGCAGAGGTATGGCAATTAAAATCTTAGCCACAGCTCTGCCACAAATCCAACAGCTTGACATCAGAAGAAACAATATTACTAACCTTAAAATGCTATGATGCACTATTAGTACATATATGTATTGAAATTAGATGAGTACATGAGTGTACATAATTATGCATGTGAATATACACACAGTAAACAAAAAAAATGTAATTGTAATGCAATCTCTAGAATCAATGCTACAGAACAGGTCTAGTTTCAATGTACACACTTACTTCACCTCTTCCTTCAATGGCTGCCTAGCTTTCCTTTTCTTCACTGCTTGATCCTTTCTAGATGTTCCTTTCCCCCTTCTCTCCAAGACAGTTCTCTTCCTGCTGCCTGAGCCACTGCTGCCAGCTTTCCCTGCCACATGCTTTGACCTCCCGTCAGTCTTGTCTAAAAAACCAACGAATGCAGTCACAGATCAATAACCACACAAATGACCAAGCAGTTGGTGTGTTGGCATGGATACTACTGCTGGAAAATGAATCTTTGGCAAGTCATGAAGAATTACAATATTTGATTTTTTGTAATATAACACTTCTTTCAGTTTGTTTGTTTGTATAAAAAGCCACAATGTGTTGATTGATAACACCGTGCTGTGCATCATTTAAACATGCTGTCAGATTAAATAACGTACTAATAATAATATGATTTTTAAAACTGAAACTTCTTGTGTTACTTATTAGTTTTTTTGCTTGACTTACACCGTAACCCAGAGCATTAACTATTTCTTCCTAGTACATAATGTCAATATCATAATCATTCCCTACTAGCTTCATCTTAGTAAACCAATACCTGGACCAGACTGCTTGGACGCTATTAGTCTTCGATACTGCTTCTCCAGTAGCTTGCGACCACCTCTACAGAGATACTGACAACAAACACAAATGATACTCATGAAGAATTATAAGAAACGAGCACTTCTCTTCCCATCTTCAACCAACAACTATGCCACAATCTCTCACCCCCACGCCATTTAATCCAACACTTTCACTAATAGTTATTCTGATATCACCCTCATCTAGATATTGGATTTTTAGAAAAAGTAATTGTCACTATTACTAATATCCAACATGATATTTTAGACAAAAGCCCTCTGGGATGAATTCTACACCACCCCACATGGTCACTGCTTTACATCATCAATACCACATCATCACACCATCAGTGACACAATTACTTAGCATGTATGTATGTATATTGTATTATGGACACACCAGATGACATGTAGAACAGGTCTAATTATAGACTGCCCACAATAAATTCAATCTCAAACAACCACTTGGCAAAGGTTCAGAATGACCACATAGCAACTGGTAAAGGGTAAATTTACCAAATGTGAATGTGTGATACAGGCAGATCGACTGTACCTAACTTGATAATGGAAACAGCACAAGTGAACTTCAATTAACAAGATTTCCAAATCTAGATGATTGTGGGTTTAAAAAATGTTCACAATAAACATTGTTAATACAAAAGTCAATTGTTCCTCACCTCCCGTAGCTGATAGCAAGTTCGATCATCGTTAGTAACCACTAGAATGTTCCCAGTTTCCATGCCTACCGGATACAAAAGACAATGTTAAGTATGCGTGTGTGCATTAAGTACACACCACTAGACTGGCTCTCCTTCTCAATCTCCTCCAGCACAAGCGTCACTAGCTTCCACTTGGGACTCTCTTCCAACAGAAGCGCTGAAGAGGTCAAAAGCATAAGAGCACACACACACACACACACACACACACACACACACTAACATGGAAAATGTAAAGGGAACCGTCTGCTGTCTACTCACAGTTGGAGCTTAGTGCTGAGCTATCTTCGCCACTTCTAAAGACAACACATATTACCCAGAAAGACATTCAATTTATGGAATTACGACTTATTCTATAACACAAAACACATTGCTCATCAATAGAATGTATTTAAAATGAAAAAAAAATTGCAAACTTTTAACACTTGACCAAGTTGTACTATGGCAACATTGTGTAAATATGTATATATAGCACTAAATAGAAAACAAGCTAAACGAAAAAAAATTGAATCCAATAAAAAAAAAAAATTAAAAAAAAACCAAATATGTGTTATGGATTATCAGCTCTTAATAATATTAACTTAATCACTGCATGGCTTTTGTTTTGTATCAGGGTTTCATACAGAGGTAGGGGCCCTGGGATTCCCCCTCCCCCTCCCCCCCTCCCCACACCCAGAATTTTAGGAAGTTCATAATATAGTACAACAACATAACATTAGACCTGAGTGTCTCACTCACTTGTTCACCTAATGTGTGTACTCTGCACTCACATCTCTGAAGTCTTCTTGCGTTCTAACATATTCTGTGCACCAAATACTCTTTCTTTGGCTTTCTGAAACCACCACACACAAATATCATCATCTAATACTTAATTAATATACTTATATAATATATTCATGCATTCTTGACAGATTTTTTTTTTATCATTTCATTTCTTAATGATTACATAGTATTACTTTTTGTCTTATTTAGATTTCTCTATCATAAAATTTCTTTTGTATTTTTCTTTCTTCCATTATTTCATTCCACCTTTCCTTTATTTGATTCCAATGAATACTATCTCTTCTACCCTTTTCTTACTATTGACTCACAGCAAATAGAATGTTGGAAGCATCCATGAAAGCCCAGGTTGAGTCACTTGAGAAGGCTCTCTTGTCATCACTTGACCTGAAGACAGCCACAGAAAGAAGATAGAATAGAAACACCACTCCCACATTTATCAAGCTAGGGTTATTAGAACTCTGTCCACATTGGCGAGCTAGCCCTCAGCTTCTTCTGGTGCTGAGTGACTAAGTAAGGATTATTTCAGGGTTAAGCTTAAAACTGTTTGATAATTCCCAGAAATTCTTGTAATTTTGAAATTACCAAAAGCTATGGCTAATGGTTACTAAGGCAATGAAGATCCTTTACCAGACATAATTCTAAAAACTGCTGTTTAGTAGCTGGGTGCTTTCTGCCAGGAGATACTGGTCATTAGATACACATAACGGTTTAAATAGAAACTATTACTGCTGGGAAGTGTATGTACAAAAATAACCCTATTTGCTAGCTAAAATTAATGGTCAACAGCTGAATACTTTTCTTTTAAAATAAATGGAATGAACGATGACTTCTTCCTTCCTAATAGAAGCTAGGACATACTTGTCTTGAGTTTCATCTCGTTTTAATTACTTGTGCACGATGGCTCACTCTCATTTTGTGTTCAAGTGCGTTCAGTGTGTAAATTTACGTAGTAATCTAGAAAATAAAAGATGAAGATGTCTGCATTCACTCAGACTCCTTGTCTAGTCACATGACACACCCTCTCTTCCACAATCGGGGAGACGGCTTGGTGTACTAACATAAACATCCAAAGAGAAGCTGTTCCATCATGTTGATTTTGTTAATATTAACACGCCATCAAATGATATTTTAGTACACAAATTTTTTTTTAACAAACTCTGTCTTGGGTGACCCTCACCCATGCAAGTATAGAACATAATTCAGCGAAGCTGACTCTCTAATGAGTTCGCGATATATATATATATATTTAGGTCTAGAAATTGTTTTTGTTCTTGCGTGGGCGTACGTGTGTACCCTTTCTCCTACGCGCTTGCGCCGGCCGGGTAACCTTCTTAGCAACATTTTGTTTTGTTTACCCGCCGTACGAAGTAGCGATGCCCAGTAGACAAAACGTTAGAAACGCTCGGTCAAGAGCTTTGAGGGCGTTAGAAACTCCTGAAGAAAAATTAGTAAGGAGAGCGATAAGAAATGAAAAAGACAGGGCAAGGAGGAGGAGAGCTAAAACGAAACAGAAACAAGTAGCAAAGTAAAGAATCTGACAGTATTTTGTAGCCACACCAAGCATGCATGGAATAGCTGCAATTACAGGGAACATGCATTGCTCGCTTCGCTATTTTGTGCTATTAGAGCACATCACTAGTATATCTACTCACCGAACTGCTTCTAAATAACTGTAGAATGTGACGCAGTCATATTGGGTCAGATAGCTACAGACATACACACAGACAAACTTCACTGACTATTATAGAGTATATTAATAAGATGTACTTACTACAGTAAAGTTCTGAGCATGCGCAGGTCAAATATTAACTGCTTGGACTTTGAACCCTACACAAACACCTTAATATGACACAGAATATACAATAGTGGCATCTACTATAACCTTACAATATTATACAGTGTCTACCAATTAAACGCGGCATATAATGTTTTCTTTTTTTTTACCAGTAGGTTGCACGGGGCCTTGGGATGCCGTCCTCCAACTGTAGCACAAGCCGTCTTCGCCCTAAGCACTAAAACAATTTACATTTTTTAAAAAGCGGCGTAAATGAGTTGCTAAGGCTAGGGGGCGTGTCTTGTATTCCATATACTATTACCGGGTGTCTCCGCGACACTATAAACAAATCCAGCAGATCGAAGGAAGTTACTTATTTGAGAAACTATGCTCAAATTATATAGCAAGAATTGCATGAGTGCGTGGATTATGTAGACAAGTAAGTGAATTAGCTAGTATTTTTACCCGCCCTAAGTGAATAGCCTGTCAAAGATTTCTTAGCAATGCTCCATACACGAGTCTAACATGACAGCGTGAGTTCTAGAGCTCACCAGAGCTTACTACAGCGCCATAAGCTAGAGCTTGCAATTGTTAATCCATTTCTGCTATTAAAAAAATTTGAAAAATTATTTTGACTAGTAAGGCTTTAATAGTGGCTACTGAAAAAATTATTTGCCGCATTTAGGCCGATTTTCCCAAAACCAGTGACATAATAGTGTCTACTACAAATATACATATACATAATATACAGTGTCTTATATAACTGAACTGAATATTACAACTTTACTTAAAGGAACACAACATCTAATGTCTTACAACCACGAATCACAACTACACCTCCTGTGTCCACTCCTTACCAACTGGTTCCATATGGGGTCCAGCTGCATTTTAATGATCTGATCAAATGCCTTTCCCAAGCTACTCTCAACGGACACATCCTCAGTATCCAACTAACAACAACAACAACAACAACAACAACAACAACAATAATATAAAGTAGCCATTAATAATATTAAAATTAGTACTAGTGGTGGTGGTGGTGATGATGATGACAATAATAAAACTAATAGCATGTGCCCCGCAACATGGTGGCACTTGATATACTTTGCAAATTAGGAATGAAGTAGCTAAAGTTAATTTTATCCTCTACCACTTGGTTTAGCCACTTACTTACTTTTCTTGACCCATATGTACATATACGCACACCACCATCATTGGTGCTATTTATGACCCTTTACCGAACCTGGCTCAGCTGTATTCAAGTACGCACACCACCGCTGTCGTTATTACTGACGCCGCTATACCAAGCCATTGGACGATGCTTTACCAACTGTTTGATAACGCTTTACCGACCCGGTTCAGCTCATGAATTACACACCGTCATCATCAGCCATCGTCATTGTCACTGACAGACACAAGTGTATTTTATACGGTAGATAAAAATAACAACATAATGGAGCACCAAAGGTGTGAACCCTCAGCACTACTAAACACTACCTATGTAGCTATTACAGTATAATCTCTGACCAAAAAACCAGCAATCTGTTAGCTATTTTAATCAGGCATCAATATAGCTCGAGCAATAAAAAAGGTACATGGAAACGCTGTCTTCATAAGAGAAGAAGCTAAGCAGGCCAGAAACTCTCACCAGTATACACTTTCAACGCGAAACTTCACTTCTTTCAAGTTCAACTCTGTTATCTTCCCTGAGCATAAAGCAAACTACACTGTGGGTTGCAAGAAACTATTTGCTCACGTGATTATGATGTGACGCTAGGGGGTGTTGCCCACAAAAGCTGGTACCTATGTATGCGGAGCTGAAAGCTTCAGGTTTTCTCAACAATTAGCCCGAAATTTAAAAAAAATTAGCGCAGTGAAAGGTCCTAAATCTTCGTTCTGAGTAAGTTCATACACATAAATCAACAGTTAATTGTTAGTAATTTCCAAAATTAGAGCATGACAGACAGACAGACAGACAGACAGGACGATTACTATAACTCTCACACGCATGCGCGCTGAGGGTAAATAATTGTGCTCTATTACACAGTGATAGCAAGTGAGCCAGTCCAAAGCTCAATTAAATAGACCGGACAAATTGCTTTACTACGAAATTAGAAATACACAAGTCGACCAAATCATTCAAAATTATCCTGCAGAAATGATTGAAGCCCGTCAGATAGAGTTAAGAAGAAAATAGTAAACAGTGCACAGTGGAGTAAGAAAGGTCAGCGAGATGAAATTAGCATGCTAATACCAACAATTACTAACTTTTTACAAAGGAACAGGTCACATTATAGCTCCACCTACTTAAGCAAAAACCAGCATGCAGTACCTACGTCACCAATAGTGAAATACTATGGCTGTGATAAATTATCTCAGGTTACTAGGGTCCATCACCAATTATCTCAGGTTACTACACATGCCCGCTTTTCAGTTGGACACCCCTAATACTGTCTCACTTGCCAATGAATGGATGAGAAGAATTCTTGAATTCTTCAAACACCGCTGCTTTGACATATTTTGTTTTACTAATTAGAGAATTTTCTTTTACGACAAATTTTAGCATGTATCTAAATTAGCAGAGTGGTGGTTTCTCATGTGAAATTTACTGCCGCCATGTTCTTGAGTAGGAAGACCCAACAACATCAGATAGATACAGTAGTTGCTCCTGGTTACCTGTACCATATTGCTACCTCCTTACGTACCATCAGCAGTTTACCAAGAATGCTTTACTGTGTTTTATATAGTCACACTAGGGTGGCATCACCGTGACATTGTAAATGGAGCTACGTATATTAGAAGATAATTGGTGATGGACCCTATATACGTATGTATGACCTTAAAGACATGCATGGTGCCTTTTTCTCCTAAAAAAGCAGCTTTTAGGATAAACCACCTGTTTTTTTTGTTTTTTGTTTTTTGTTTTTTTGTTTTTTTCCTGGTACAGCAGCAGTAAGTAGATCTTTTTTACCACAAAACTTAATGCAGTTTTATTATTACTAAACGCTAGTTTTTTCAAGTCACAAAAGCTGCTACTGAGTATTTACTATGGGATTCACCCGTTACCAAACATAATTTTGCGGGTTTAAGTGACTGACAGCTTGTTATCTAGAGCTACACCAATATGTACTCCAGATAGTAAGAATAATTATATTCTTCACAAATTAGATACTGTACAAGTGCACCATTCACACTTGGGAATATTGAGTAATAAAGTATTTGGAAGTATCTATAGCCAAACTAAATTGCCAACTGATAGTTGCTTGTACTTTTAGAAATAAAGCTAAATTTTTAGAATGTAAATGAAATTATTAAATCCTTATTTATAAGGAGAATAGCTTGGCTAGCTCACTCGCCATTTGTGCTGAATCACTCTACTAGTTAATCTCAAAGAGTAGTATTCATCCTGGAAACCCTGTATTCTTCATCTTTCTTCTGTGACTACCCTATACCTAGTCCAGACGTCAATTGCCATGACAACAGCATTCCATTAAAACTTCAGGTAGCCTGAGCTCTATAGTCTAGATCTAGGGCATAGACCCTATATGTATGTATGTATGTACTGTATGTATGTGTGTTCACTCACACAAGGGTTGTATCTCTTGAGTTCATTGACACACGCCTTCATAATATCCAACACTGCCAGTTGTATGGCTGTCATACTGGGAGACATTCGCTGCCTCAACTCCACCACATCCGGCTATAAAAACACACACACATACATACACACACACCTATACACATAAACACGCTTACATATACCCTCACATACATACATACACACACATACACTGATGAATCGATCTGCTCACAATGAAACCACACGTATTATCTGACACCTTCCAAAATACATTACGTAATTTTCTAATATTGGACTGTTTTGTCATACAGGTACGTGTAAATACAAGTCAACACTATTGTGTTTACTGATAGAATTACTCAACAACCAGCAATCACAGAGACACTTGAAGAAACACACAAACATAAGCACACTTTCTGTACATGCCCAGTCAGACATCACGGCTACTTCTATAGCCGACAGTGTCACCATTCAAGAACAGCGTTTATTAGAAATTGATTGCCTGCTTTGAATATTAAATAAAAAATGGGTGCTTAAATTATTGGAGTTATTGCAATTTTTTTATTGAGTGAAAAAGAAAGTGACCTGATCTGATCTATAGAGTCACGTTTATGTCTACATCAACAGGCAAATTTGGATAGAAAAATGTAGTACCTGATTGGTTTTGTCAAAGCAATGTGCAAGAGCACCCACTATTAGATAGCAGCTGCTATTTGAGCGCTGCCTGATTCACCATATACAACACACCCACCAAACATACACACACATGTACATACACACACACGTGTACATATACACACATGTACATACACACACACACCACACACGTGTACATATACACACATGTACATACACACACACACATGTACATACACACATGTGTACATACACACACACATGTACATATACACACATGTACATACACACACACGTGTACATATACACACATGTACATACACACACACACACATGTACATACACACACACACGTGTACATACACACACACACGTGTACATACACACACATGTACATACACACACACGTGTACATATACACACATGTACATACACACACACACGTGTACATACACACACATGTACATACACACACGTGTACATACACACACATGTACATACACACACACGTGTACATACACACACACACGTGTACATACACACACACGTGTACATACACACACATGTACATGCACACACACACACACACATGTACATACACACACATGTACATACACACACGTGTACATACACACACATGTACATACACATAATGCATAATGCACACACAAACTCTTACAAACATTAACACCCACACACAAGTACAACACATCTGAGATATACCTTGTGTCTTGACAAAGATGCACTCACTGTGGCATGAAACCTGAACAAATACACATACACATAAGCCACACCCATTAGACACACCCACTGACTACTCGCACCTTGGCCATAAGTAAAGGTTCTTGAGGAAGAGACTCCTCATGAGGCGCTCCAGTTGGGAGAACTTACTCACGAGAGGTTCTGGTGTGTCAGAAAATGCCTTTATGAATCCACTCTGGTACATCCACAGATAAACACCATGAACAGCACCAGCAACATGTGATGACCCTTACTTGTCCGTGTGATGACCCTTACCTTGTTTTCCTGCCTGTATAGCATGAGAATGAATGCCTCAGTACTTGATTCTGCTACTCTGTAGTCAAACACACACACACATTTACATGTAGTTTAGACGCACAAACATAGCATACATTTTAAACCACATATTGGAACGGCTGGCATAACCTCATCTTTAGTGCCACACCCACTCACCTGTGAGCATTGTAGACGAGAATTCCTGCCACTTTTTGTACCGGACAATACTGCCTGAGGAGATCTACCACTAGGATACGAGAAGTAATAAACAACACTCCTCCCTGAAGATACAGCTGCTCCCTGCATGTGTGCACGCACACACACATGCCATGTAACACACATGCCATGTAACATACATACACACATGTAACACTTGTGGTTGTAACCAAAGCTTCAAGAATAACATTTATAAATGAATTTAAGCTAAATCCCTAACTTTCCTGGGCACAATGCAATGCACCCCTCCCTCCCTCACTCCCTCCCCCCCACACACACATATACACATCCGCACACAACTTACCCCTATCAACAGACATATTCTTACAATATTTTACCTGTCCTTGATGCTGTATTCATTAGTGACACACTTGGGCAAACACTCCACATCTCCTTCCAGACATTCCAGGAAATACTTCTGTAACATTTACATGTACATGTGTCATGACATAATGCCTAGTATGTCGGGTTTCACGTACATAGCTACCAACTATCTGCATTTAAGTTGTGAAATAACAAAAAAAATTCTCCTGTCTAGCAGAGGTAAAGAATGCACTCCATTTAGCAAAGCTCTACTCTGCTCTCTGTCCTAGTTGTGACCTCACCAATACTTCATCATGCCAAGGCGCTTGTCTGGGGTGAATCCAGCACTAGCAACAGAAGGGGGCCCAAATATATTTAGGTCAAACTTATGAAATTTATTGAAATATTAAAGATTACTTGATTATTAATTTATGAGTGAAGAGCATAAGTTAGTATGCAGTTGTCCTGTGAACTGTATTGCTTGTGTTGGTACAGTACATTAGTCTTATAATCTTTCCAAATATTTGGTTGAAAGGGAGGAGTGGGGTGGGGGCTCCTCACCCCTCCCCCCACCCCCCACCGGATCCTCCCCTGTTTGTGTCTGGCCTTTCAAAAACCTATCCTCCACCCTGCCCACACAACTAATGCCCTCTTCACATCTCACTGAGCAGCCTACATATGTCCCAATCTTTCCCTTTATGGAGCTTTGTATACCTGCAAGAACTCTTACAGTAAAGCACAAGGAAAATGTACGAAACAGAAAAAGATGAAGCAATTTTTTTTTTTCACTTCCAAAACAGTGAATGAGGGTAAGGGAAAACATATAATTCTACCATAGCAACCACAGTGCATGGGTGTGTATTGTCATTGTTGAGCTTACATAATATCACACATGCATTAGCAGCTACGCACATGTATACACCAACACATATACTGCACACACTTCAAATCATCAATGTCCGCTCTTCGTAGGTCTGATGTGCCATGTTTATAGAGTAATTATTTGAAGTGGCATGTTTTATAAAACTAGAATCCAAATTAGGAATAACAATGGAGTAAACCACACACACATGCACGCACGCACACACACATGTACACACACGCACACACATGCACACAAACGTACACATACATGCACACACACACACACATGCACACACATGGCCACACCCACACATGCACACGCACGCATGCACATGCACACACACAAACACACACAGACATGCACACACACACACTGCCAGGTTTACATCCTCTCTATCCCTCTGCGAACTCCTCACGATGTTAGCAATGACAGGTGACCATGTAATCCAATACAGTGTCTGCTGGTAGTCAGCCATGAACCAGTGGGCATCTCTGACAGACGATCTGCCTATTCTATACTAAGAATCCAAAACACTGCCCATAAGATGACATGCTAAATTAAGTTCCTATTACATGGTTCAGCGGAACAAGTATTTTGGGCAACAAACCAACTAAGGAGGAGAAAAAAACACCAATCTAGAACTAAGGCCCAGGTATCCGTATTGACATAACCATATTGCCTTGAATAGTGGGGTGGAGGAAGGAAGAGAACTCAGTCAAGTTAAATACAAGTGTCAATGATTCCCACATGTGTTGTACAATGAGTTGTTGCATTCCCATGTGTAGCCTGGCCAGATTGTACGTGTGTCACTGACAGCTGGCCTCTCAAGTTACAAGATTTGGGCGTGAGACACACTATTTCAAGAGCTTTCTCACAATCTCACACAGCTTACACTAAACCTCATACTTTGTTGTATTTAGTACCCTTCAGACTGAAGTTTTTACTTTTAATTTTCTTCTATTTCAGGACAATAATTGAGGAAATTATTCCTGACTCAAAATATCAGCTAGGGTCTTATTTAGAAATTTTGTTTGGGGGGAAGAGCCACTAAGTCTCGTCTTCACTCCTTACTCTATTTGAAAGTGGCCCTAGTCTACTATTTTGACAAGCACAGAATTATGATTTGTATTTTTACTCACTTCCTGTGAAGATGATGTGTTTATGACGAGCACCAAATTATGAGGGTCAGAGTACAACTTCAAAAACTTCATGAACAGCCTGTCCAGACCAAGTCCTCTGAATAAGAGATAGGAATTTACATGTGCTTGCAAAAATAATGTTACTACAACAATACACTCTCAGAGTGCTGCGTTAAAATAGTAAGTGGGGGGATTGGTTTAATTATACTGTACATGTACATTACAAGACAACAAGTGCACAATATCAGGATGGTAAGGGTCATCAACCAACAGCGGGGAATAGAGTCGAAACTATTACATTTTTACAAAAACCACTTTTCATTTACCTGGCTAATATTATAAGACCATCTTCAGACAATTGTTCCACAAATGCCTGGTTCTCAAATTCAAGCTCTTTTGCAGACATTATTTAACATACTAATCCTAACCGGATTAGTGTCGGCAATCCTTACCCACAGCAAACCGCCGGAAATAGCAATTTCTACAACTTCTCCAAAACAAAATTTGCTCTCCTCGTAAATCCTGCGGGCGCATAAAACTACGTTCAGTCGTTACTTTGTTATTTTTGGCCGAGATCAGCTGCAGAGCTAACTGCGCCAATCTTGGTGGGTATGTTGCGTAAAATACTCAACTTTCAATTTCTCCTGGCTGTCCTTCAACAGGTATGACGAACACGGTAGAGAGCGTAGGCAGGATGTTAATTAAGCTATAGATGTGGCCTGTGTGTTGAAGATTATCTAGTTATTCTCTAATTTTAAGCTTTAGCAACCTCTTGCAGTTTGATGTATCAATCTGGGAATTTTCAGTAGATGTACCCTGAAAGTTGCGTGTTAATTATATAACAGAATTAGCCAGTAAGAATTTATAAAGCTACACAGCAAGATTTTAAAAAAAATTGTATAACTAGTAATAAAATTAATAATTATGTGAGAGTTTATATACAACAATTAGCTAGATTAATTTGCTAACGTGAACTAGCTATGTGTATATCTTTACACCTAAATAATGACACAGCTATTTAGCCTGGAGCTACAACTGTTATACAGTGCCTCATGAATCTTGTTGCCTAGGTTTATATAATTCTTTCTTGCTTTTTTTTGTACCAGTCAAGTGCATTTCCAATTCAACTGCTTATGCTTCTACTGATCACTTTGAATTACTCACTTTGAATTACGTGTAGTAGTATTAAATATACCATGTTATCCCATAATTGGCTAATTAATAACATAGGCGTCGGAACCGGTCCGGCCGGTCCGGCTTTGGCCGGACCACTTTAGAGCAACATAAATAGGTAAAGGTCTCTTCAACGTACGTTGGTAAAGATCGTCAATTAATTAATTAACCAAAGAAAACTAGAAAAAGACCGTATGCATTGTATGGCTACCCCAACTGGTGACCGCATCGACTCTGAAGCACCGCATCAGCCCGGTGTTAGTTATTCCTTTCCCAAAAGGAAGTTTGGGAAAAAGCAGGAAGTGCTGCGGGTTTTTCAAAGGTGTTGGTTTGCTAAATGGAATTGGCTCCACTACAGCGAGGTTGAGGATTCAGTTTTATGCTTCACCTGCTGGAAAGCAGAACAGGAAGGTAAGTTGAGGTCCACATCTAAGGACCAGGCTTTCATAAGTAGAGGCTTCACTAATTGGAAAGATGGTCCAGAGTGTTTTCGTAGGCATGAGGAGAGCAAGTGTCATAAAGAAGCATATGACATGATAGTCAGTATTCCCAATACAGTACCAAATGTTGGAAAAATGCTTTCTACCATCCACAGCAAGAAGCAGCATGAAAACAGAAAAGCACTAATGGTGATTTTGGAAAATACTCAGTTTTTAGGGCGGCAAGGAATTGCATTTCGTGGGCATGAGGAATGTGAGGGTAATTTTATTCAGCTTTTTAAGCTTAGAAGTAAGGATGACCCTAGTCTTGAGCCATGTGTTGATCGAAAAGGTTCACATTATTTAAGCCCCAGTAGTCAAAATGAATTACTTCAATTGATGTCTTTAGCTATTCAACGGGATATTATGAGTAATATTCATGATTCTAACTATTTCACAATTATGGCTGATGAATGCACTGATAGTGCAAACAAAGAACAAGTAGTAATATGTTTAAGGTGGGTAGATCACAAACTAGAGGTGCACGAAGACTTTATTGGCTTGTACAATGTTCCTGATATATCTGCTAATACTATTTTTTCAGTCATCACTGACTGTCTATTGAGAATGAATTTGCAGTGGAATAGGTGTAGAGGCCAGTGCTTTGATGGAGCCGCCAATATGACAGGAATCAGGAATGGAGTCGCTACTAAAATATTACAGCTAGAATCAAGGGCACTGTTTACCCACTGTTACGGACACTCACTCAATTTGGCAGTGTGTGACACGATTAAGAATTCAAAAGTTGCAAGAGATGCCTTAGACACATCCTTTGAAATCACTAAGCTAATTAAATTTTCACCTAAGAGGGAAGCAATGTTTGACCAGTTAAAGAAAGATTTGACTCCTGACTGTCCAGGTATTCGTGTATTATGTCCTACTCGTTGGACAGTGAGAGCTCAGAGCCTAATAAGTATTTTGCAAAACTATACTGTTTTGCAAGAACTGTGGGATATTGTGCTCGATCAAAACCTAGATTCTGAAGTTAGAGCTAGAGTTATTGGGGTTAAGGCTCAGATGGAGTCCTTTGACTATTATTTTGGTGTATGCATAGGAGAGCTTGTTCTTAGTCATGCTGATAACTTATCTAAAACACTGCAAAGCAAGACTATATCTGCAGCTGAAGGACAACATATAGCGGAGATGACCATAACAGTGCTGAACAAAATGAGAAGCACTGAAGCATATGACCTCTTCTGGAGCTCTATATTAAAAAAGAAGTCCAATATTGATGTAGCAGAACCTGTTTTACCCAGACACAGGAAAAGGCCAAAGAGGTATGAGGCAGGTAGTGAGGAATATAGCCCACCCACTGTAAAGGATCATTTCCAGAGGCAGTATTTTGAAATTTTGGATTGTGCCATTAATTGTATTAAATCGCGGTTTGATCAGCCTGGTTATAACAAGTATAGCAAGGTTGAGAGTTTGCTGCTAAAAGCAATGAAAGGTGAAGAATTTGAAGAAGAATATGACTTTGTTTGTGCATTCTACAATGATGATGTTAGCTCTACTCCTCTCAAAATACAACTACAAACATTGGCAACTCAAATATCTGAAAAAAACCCAAGTTTAATTGATTTGTTAGAATATATGAAACATTTAAACCCTTCACAATTTCCGATGTTCTCAGAAGTATTCACCTTGCTCAAAATTGTTTTGGTAAATCCATCCACAAATTCTGCTAGCGAACGATCTTTTTCTGCCATGAGAAGAATCAAGACTTATCTGAGATCTTCCATGTCCCAAGCACGCTTGAATTCCACCATGATCCTGCATGTGCATAAAGAGAGAACAGATCAGCTTTGTTTGAAGAAAATTGCTACAACTTTTGTTAACAATGAACGTAGAGAATCTGTTTTTGGAAAATTTGAGTAATCTCTTAGTGTTCAGAATTAAGCTATGTAATTTCATTACTTATTACAACTATTTTATCAGTTGTGAATTAAATCATTTTTATTAATATATAATGCCACAATTAAACTCTTCTCTTAATATTACATGTAGTAAGTATGATTCACATAAATAGGTTTGGCTAAAGATAAATGGGCGGGGATTGAGAAACCGGACCACCTCTAAAGTTGTTCCTACGCCCCTGAATAATTTCATTCTAGTTTCCTACTTTCACCCAAAATATGTCAGTGCATAATATATTGTAATTATTCAAATTTTCACAATATCAGGTGTATGTGGGGAACTGCTACCATGACGCCGACAATGTACGCTATGACTGCTGGCCTTTAGATGCCATGACTGGGACCAGTAATAGCACGGTAGACTGTGCAGGTGAGTGAAGGACCCCATGAATGCATAACTGTCGTTCTTACCTTCTACTCATCTCAAAAAAAAATTGCAAGCAAAATGTATTATAGTTACAGCTCAATTGTTACTTAGACTGTCAGTAAGATTTGAAAACTGGGCGCACAAAAGAATCAGCACATAAAATCAATAATAATTTTATTTCTCATTGATCTAACATATCTGTGTAATTTAGCTAGGCCAGTCACTCACACTGATGCATTTTATATTAAGAAGTTAGATACATTGGAAACTAATTATTTGTCAGTATATACAATTCTCATAGTGGACTGTGTGGATTTTGTTGAGTGCACAAACAGTATTTAAAATCAGATAACAATGCTAGAAATAGTGGAATAAAGGAAGTAAACAAGCTATAGAGGAAAATTTCTTTGAAGTTTTACTATGAAACTAATGCAGTTATAATTAATTTACATTAATTAGAAATTTGTCGTCATTCATTTCCTATGGGACTTTGCAGTAATACATCAATAGACTGGCAATTGAAGTACAGCATGCTGGATTAAGCATAACAAATCAGTTGATTGTATATGGTTCACTGTTTTAATGTTATATTTCAGGGCTAGGGATGGAGTGGGTCATAGAACCACCTGATAAAATAGAACGTAGAGAGTCATTTAATGTGTCGTATCGAGCACTCATCACTGAGGAGTTCTACCATCAGCGGATTCACTTCCCAAACAAATCGTAAGTGAGAATTGTCATAGAATTCGCTCTAAAACTGGCTAGGGACAATGATATCACTCAATTTTTATCCTGCAAGAAGCTATATTGCTTTAAGAATGTTTCCATCCAAGTGAGATTGGCCAATTGAGAGTTTATAAAGAATGGCACCAGTCAATTGCAAAAGCTATTAACACATTTTATCATAATTTTTTTACCATGCAGTATATTTTTGAATGAATTATTGAGCAAATGGGATGATGAACAGTGACAGATCCTTCTAGGGGTTTCATGGAACCCTTCTTATAACTAGCTAACAAAATTAAGCTTGCAATACAGGAATAGCATAATCATATCAATCAAGAAGCTAGTACAACCCACTGTTAGGATAACTAGCAGGCACAATGTTTATGCTGATGCAATGTAGCCAAATACACATGTTAAGACTTACTTTAACTTTCACTGATAATTTGTGATACACATAATATTTAAATAATTCAAGTTAACTGCAAGATTAAAACCCTTAGATGAATTCTCTCTCTTTCAAAGGCTTTTTATAAACAATACAGAATTAAAAATAATATTTGGTAAGGTTGAGAACGAAATTGTGAAAGAAATTGTGAAATTAAAACCATATTGACACAATAAGTAAAACAGTGATGACATTTATACAATATTGTCAAAGATCATAAGTGAATTTACCAATAACAATTCAGTTTAGATAAACTCAATTTCCAATGGGATCTATTCTGCAACTGACATTTGTTCAAAATATTGAATGCAATCTCTCAAATTCACAAACATGACTTAAAAGAAGTTGAAGTGTTTTTAATAGCTATTGATTTTTTTTACTTAAAAGCAAGTTCAACTGACCACACACAATATTATTTTGTATTCTTTGATTGCTAAAATTATAGGGAAAAGTTTGTAAGAGAACTGTGTGGCAACACCACATGCCCTGCAGATGCATCCAGAGCCACAAAGGACAACTGCTGCGTGTGGCACGCCAACATCCACACCTGTCATCCCAGCATCACCGAGGTGAGTGAGTCACATCATAGCTAGCAACCCACACACATTAAAGTATAAAGTTTGCCATTTGAGTCATACCATTCAACCATTGAAGCTTTATATCTACCAATATTCAGAGGATATTTGATATCTTCAACAATTTGTTGTTGAAATGGTTAATTTACTAACCAAAGGAAGGTATGTAAATAGCTATATGACACTTTCCCTCGCTTGGTGATGCAGTATACAGCTCATGTTTGAAGTTTACATGCTATGTGTGTGTGTACAGTGTCTAATATTTCACACATTATATAACAATAAAATAATAAGTCTCACTATGACAACGTAAGCTGAAGAACTCATTCTCTATCTGCTAGCTTTTCTGTCTGTCAGTCTGTAAACAGTGGATATCAAAGATGGAACGTATCCTTTGAAGTTTATACAATGATCATACTTCTCAGCACAGTTTAGTTAAACCCCTTTACCAACTCAAGTAAATGTCAATAAAGATCACATAGAAACCTCTAACTATATATAAGCATTATAGTAATTACGGACTAAAGAAATCAAGCTAATTTAGTTAAAGCATATATAGATATGGGATTCATGGGGCTCAATTGAACACTATTTTAATACTTCACAAATGCTTTAGCTATTCAAGCCAATTGAAATGGAACCTTTTAAGACTGAAGACAAATACTTTCAACTTACCAAAGTGCCGAGTTATGCATGAAGCTTACTAACTGATGTGCACTGATTCACTTTTAGCAAACCCCATAGCTCTGCCATACAATTCTTTTGTTCTTGAACTAGTTCTAAGGTGAGGAAGAAGGATTTATTATTGTTTAACTGTATGGTGTTCTAGCTTCAATCCCTTTACCCACTAAAGGAATATTACTTTAAATTATATTTTCAGAACTCAATGATTTGTGGTCCTTGGGTGGCAGATAATGGAAAGTTGTCTACACATACTGATGCTCAAGTGGGGGAGATTGGTGCTATCTTTGCTCCAGAAGAAGTAAAAATTAACTTTGAAGGTCTTAATTTTATCATAGCCCATATCAAAGTTGGGCATGTGCAAGTTGCCATAGGAAAACCCATAGAAGTCCTTAAACCCCAAGGTAAGCCATGTACTTACAAATATACAATACACTCTGGTAGTTAAAAACACTCTGTTTAACCAATATAAGCACATATAGGAAGTTTGACTGAGACTTCAAAGGGCTACGGTTTACTTATTGATACGTTTAATAAAATGTTGAATTGTACCAAAGAGAATGTTGCTAGATCTTGTATTCTAAAGTTCATTTGATAATTTTTTTGTTTTAAATCATGAATTAATGATTAGTGGAAGTCTTCAATTATCGGCATAACTTTGCACCTCGAAACACAACTCACGAGCTAAACGACTTAAAAAGTTATTCTATATGGACCAACAATACGCAAATTTTATACTTACCTTACATTTTGTATTCTAGGCCAAAACTGGCTCAAATTATAGACTACGGCCATCAAATATTGACTCACTGTAGCACCCAATATGCTTGATCACTGATTGAACAAAGATTGTGTAACTTCCTGACATTGTAAAAACTACGCTATTTAATGTGCACTATTGTAATCTCCACTTACCAAAGGTATTATCTTGTGTGTAATTTTTTGTTGTGGCAAAGTGTGTTTTTTTTTCTTCCTTACTGGAGCAGTTGTTGCAACTGTATTGCCTACAGTAGAGAGTATTGTCTACAGTAGAGAGTATTGTCTACAGTAGAGCGTATTGCCCATTTTTTAATCGCTACTGGACTAAAAGCTGAGCAATATAGCCTGTCAATAGGCAACTGTTGGTCCACCCACTATCTGCAGACAAGTTAAAGCTCGCTAATATGGCTTACGCACTATAGCTTGACCATTCTTCTAAGTGATTGCTGTAAGTTTACAAAAAAAATCTGTACTTAGAGGTAGGGGGGTTGATAATAAATGTCAGTCGATAATTGAGGAATTAACATTATTCATACATTTTTAAGCATTGGTGGATATGCAGACATTTTCATAAAGTTTACGCCAAACCCCTTCAAAAGATTAATTAACCCTCTCTTATATGATTTTCTTAGTCCATGACATATCTGTTTTCTGTTAGTGTGTGGAGACGGTGTGTGCTCAGAAAGAGAATCATGTATCACATGTGCTAAAGACTGCTGTGGTCTGAGATTCCCCGTTGAAGCTACGGCTGGTATAGTTCTATTCTGCATAATCATACCAATCATCATCATCACTGTAGTCATTGGAGTAAGAAAGAACTAGTTCAGTCATTTTAGGGAGTTAGTACATTTTTGGTTTTGATTAAAGGATATGTGTCACTATAAAGAAAATTCCTATGAGAATTGGCAATAGCTAGTAAGGTCATATGAGGTACTAACTAGCAGCTAATGGTCTTTACCTGTATCAAGTTTCTACATTCTAATTTATACTCAATAGTCCTAGCATATAAGATAATAATTTAAAAATGTAAAGCTACAACAAATGAGACAATCAGCACCTTTGAGCATGCCCAGTATGTAATATTTGAAAACATAATATAGGTGTGTGCACGAGATGAAAAAAAAAAACTAAAAAGAAAAAAGAAGTGTCATCCTAATATTTGTATATAAATAGCCGTCCCAGGCATAGAGTGACACAGACAAATGCATTTTATAAACCTACTTAAGAATGAAATCTAATTTTTTTTCTTTTTAGTGGTACTATTTCCAAAAGCGAAAATTATTTCTGGATGAAAGCTGGATTATTAGCGATGATAAAATACTGAGAGGTAGGTGTATAAGTATGTCTGGACTATTGGTTTTACTTCGTTTATATTCTATTGCTTATACAGATTCAGAATATAAAGGTAAGAAAATCTTGAGATTAAATTACAATTTTTATCTCGTAGTCTAATTTGTCCATCAGGTTTCCCAACTACCAGTAGCATGAGCAGCCTCAAAAAGTGCTACAATGGCGGCTATGAACATGAGAGCTCTAGTGCCATTAGTTCTGATGCAAGTCACGTGATCAGAAGACAAGTCTTCATTCAAACTGGAACATAGTGAGAAACTAACATGACACTCTAAACCAATGAGTGCAATTCACAAATAATATGGAGATAAACAAACATATTGGCTACTTTTTAAGATTTAGTGTATAAAATAGAAAGCACTAGCATCATTATAGACTTAAAACATGACTGTGTCTATGGTTGAATCAACAGTGATTGCAAGTTGTGATTGTGTCCTGTAACTAACTCAGAAAATATTACTAATATTTGCAGTGAAGGGCGTACTGTGGCTATTAAAAAGATGCCCAGGAGAGATCTTTATCTAAGCAACACTGTCAGAAGAGAAGTAATGGAAATGAGGTGAGATTTATTAATAAAACAACAACAACGACAAACAAACAAATACTAAGTGGGTGGTAAAGCACCAGGTTATGGTGGACACAAAATTATGTACATAAAATCATGTTATTGCTCACAGGATATTGGACCATCCTAATCTCTGTAAGTTTGTGGGTGCTACAGTGAAAAACCCTCAGAACCTGTGCATCATCACAGAGTATTGCCCCAAAGGAAGTCTTAATGATGTACTCCAAAATGACGACATTCTTCTGAACTGGGGGTTTCGCTTCTCTTTTGCCAGTGATATAGCAAAAGGGATGTCATATCTTCACTCAAAGAAGATCTATCATGGAAGGCTGACTTCTTCAAACTGTACTATTGATGATCGCTGGGTTGTTAAAATAGCAGGTAATATTTTCAATGATACTTTAATTTTTAATTCTGTTACATCTTCCTCTTTGCTTATCAAAAAATTAAACATTTTTAATGATTAGTGTGTAATCCTATAAGGTCAAGTTATTTGCCACGTAATAAAGCTCAGACTGTTTTCTTATCTATTCAGATTATGGACTTCCCTCTTTTAGAGAGCAAGAAAAGCTTGTAGAACTGGCTCTCTTCATGAATGGGAGTGGCTTTTCCTCAGAAACTCTACCAAAGCCGAATCCTTCATTCAAAATTTATATGGCTCCAGAAATAAGAGACAAAATTGTCAGTTCTCCACAACCATTTTCTGATGTTTATAGGTACATAAATCAATTAGCATCAAATAAAGATATCACATTCCTTGCAAGACAACTTCATAAAAATGGCACGTTTTGCTGTTATTGTCAGTATTTTTAATCCAGCTCTTCTATCACAAAGACAACTTCTTAAAAACATTAGTATTAGTTAAAAGGAAGCACATATTCAACTAGAAACATTTGCAATAAAGTATAACATACTATCTATTACATTATACACTTTTATATAATTAGCTATATACTGTGTATATTTTTTCCCCAGCTATTCTATATTACTTGTGGAGATTGCCATGAGAATTGATCCTTTCAGTGTAAGAACAATATATTGTAATGTAAAATGTTAGTATAATAACTCTGTTGAAGTCAATAAAAATTTGGTAATTTTACAAAAGACATACTTGAGTTATTTAAAATGTAACATGTGTTACTGCTTTAGTATACAATGGTCCAAATGTTGAAACTATATATATAATTGTAGGAAGATGTTACCTTGGATTCCTCATGGAGGCCTGTTGTAACCAGAGGTGACTTGTGCTCTGAAGACTCACCTTGCCCCTGCCCTGATGAATATCTAGAAGTATGTGATATGAAAAATAATTTACTGACTAGTTACTTACCATTTTAATAATTACAGCTGATCTATAAATGCTGGGCTTCCCTGCCTATAAACAGACCTACATTTGATCAAATCAAAAAGAGTCTGGTTCGCATAAATCCCAATAAAGAAAGCCCAGTGGACATGATGATGATAATGGTAAGGGCCTTTATATAATCAAGGATTAAGAAAATAACGGATGCAGGAATCACTTTCATAGAGTATTTCAATCCACAACTTGAAATCCCATATTCATTGTAAGTTAGTAAATTGTTTCCAATACTCTGTATACTAGATGGAAAAATATTCCAAGCACTTGGAGTCTCTGGTGGCTGAGAGAACACAGGAACTTATTGCTGAACAGCACAAAACTGCTACTCTTTTATACAGTAAGCCAAACTACTTATAATTGAATGACTAGTTTAATACCTTGTGCTTGATTATGTTGTCAGGTATGTTGCCACGCCCAATAGCTGATGATTTGAAGCATGGGAAGCCAGCACCTGCTACACAATTTCATTCCTCCACCATATTCTTCAGGTATACCTCTGCTTGCTGCTTCTAGTGATTGCAAAATGTAGCAATTGGAAATGATAACTACACAACTAACTAATTATAGCTATTACAGAAAAGATACAAGATAATGATGTTAGAAGGATTACGTTATGTTGATAGCTGGAGATAGCTATAGTGCATACACGTATAGTCTATCAATCTGCCACTTTTAACTTCCTTTTGTACAGTGAGTCATAAATGGGCCAAGCATCTTTGTGCTATAGGATGATTCCTTTTTTTTTTCACCCCATAATCTTGAGAAGTACTCCTTTTAATCCAAATCTCACTCTGTTGATGCAAAAATATAGGAAAGCTAAGTGATTTATGCGGTAAATTTTATTGGACAATGAGCAGCTAGTTCTATAGTAATTGAAATTATAGATATGCACACCACACATGCACATACACTCACATGCATACACACTCACATGCACACACTCACATGCACACACTCACATGCACACACTCACATGCACACACTCACATGCACACACTCACATGCACACACTCACATGCACACTCACATGCACACACTCACATGCACACACTCACATGCACACACTCACATGCACACACTCACATGCACACACTCACATGCACACTCACATGCACACACTCACATGCATACTCACATGCACACACTCACATGCACACACTCACATGCACACACTCACATGCACACTCACATGCACACACTCACATGCACACACTCACATGCATACTCACATGCACACACTCACATGCACACACTCACATGCACACTCACATGCACACACTCACATGCACACACTCACATGCCTGTCCTATGCTGTGTAACCAACAATGTTCAGCAGTTTTTAGTGTATTACTAGAAAAGCTGAAGTAATGTGTTTGGTATTATATCTTTCATGCAGTGATATTGTTGGATTCACCAGTCTTGCCAGTTCTAGTACGCCATTACAAGTGGTTCACCTTCTCAATGAACTCTACTCCATATTTGACGACATTCTGGACCAGTTTGATGTATACAAAGTAGAAACTATTGGAGATGCTTGTGAGTCTACCAGACACCATGGAATATAACACACCATACTTTTAAAATATTAACCCTCAGCGCACATGTGCAAGAGCTGTTAGTTTGTCATGCTCTAGGAGATACTGGCAATTGACCTTTGAATAAGTACGAAATTACTCAGAATGACAATTTAAGTCCTTTTATTGCGCTACTTTTATTAATTTTAGGCCTATTTTCAAAAATGCAAAGCTGTCAGCTCCACATGGGTATAACTAGCTATTATTAGTAACACCCCTATCGTCACATAGTAAGTATGTGAACAAACGTATTTTGCTAAATGTATAGTAGTTTTGAGGGTTCACACCTTTGATGTTTTATGAAAAATCTATTCCATCATAATTATTCCTCTTAAGAAAATAAAAATTTAAATAACCATTCAAATAGATGTCGTGAGAATTTTGTGGCTAATTGAAGAGTTGAGTCAAATGTTTTTGATTTTTTTTGTTTTTATTCCCTGACTTTCCCTGTATCACACATCATGTGATTGAGCCATAAAATTATGCCAAACATCACTATTTTCCAGACATGGTAGTTTCTGGAGTTCCTAAAGAGAATGGCAAGGAACACGCAGGAGAGATAGCCGGGATGGCACTGGCTTTAGTCTCTGCATGTGAACACTTCACAATTCCTCATAGACCAGACAGAAAGCTAGAGATACGAGTTGGCATTCACTCAGGTCCGGTATGTGCAGGTGTGGTCGGACTAAAAATGCCTCGCTACTGTCTCTTTGGAGACACAGTCAATACTGCATCCCGAATGGAGACAACCAGTGAAGGTAATTTAACTCCTTTGTGAAGCTGATATATATGTAATCATGCTAAAGCACTCAATTTATAATGACCAAAGTAGAAATTAGTAGTAGTAGGTCCAGCTTTTAACTTTTAAGTAATCACAAAAAGTAACTATAAAAATGTCTAGTCTCACAGACAAGACCCTCATGCCCCTACCGCTCCGGGGAAAAAAAAGAATCTGGGGACACTCGTCTTCCTTCCTGGTTCTGGCGGAATGCAATCAATGAAGAATTCACATGACCTGTAGGCATAAAGAATTTAATCGTGGTCTAATAGCTCTGCGGGAATATCTATGTCCGTTTTGAAGAACTTGCTCGAACTGATTGTTAGGGTGTGAACTAACTTCTTAGATACATTCTCTCTCTTTCACAGGCTTTTTTTTTAACAATACTTGTGCGTTGGTCTTGGGTTTGATTCCCGGTGGCAACCAAATATTTTTAATTCTGTATTTTTTTAAAAAAAGCCTGTGAAAGAGAGAGAATACATCTAATGAATAAAAGAAGGCTGAGAAAGAAATTGTGAACTTACTTCTTGCAGATATTCTTGTGGATCAGATGTTAAATGAGCTTGAAGGGCAAATTTTGCATACTATGAAATCTAATTGCATTCTCTGCCTAGCTGTGTTGCCTCTCGCGCGGGAGACTGTATGAATTGTCGTCTAGTATTGTCCTGCAGTTGCTACAAACTGAGACGAATAGTGTATAGTAAATGAGATAATTCCTCCAAGGCATTTTGGTCCTCAATAGCAATAAAATAAAGTTTGAGGTTGGTCATGTGATTGGCACAATCCAATTGGCTCTACGTACATTCCTGTAGAGAACCTGAAACCCCACACCTGTCCCCAGACCATTTCTCAGTGAAGCTGTATGGTAAAGGGTCTCGTATGTGAGACCAAAAAAATGTCATTGTCGACAGAGCTACCCCGTGTGTTCTAATTATGATTATATTTTACATAGCAATGAAAATACAGTGCAGTGATAGCACTTACCAGTTATTGAAGGACAAGGAACACTTTCAGTTGGAATGCAGAGGGAGCATTCCTATAAAAGTGAGTCTGGCTGTGTTAGGTCTGAGTAACCAAACCAAACAATACTTCACAAGTCATTTATGTACATTTTCCAGGGTAAGGGTTCCATGGTAACCTGGTGGCTAAAGGGCCAAGCTCACCGAAGAGATTCTTTGACTGGAATGAGTCTTAGTCGTCAACAAGGACCTGGCATCCAAGTTACTTCACCCTTAACTATAATAACCAAAAGCCCAATGCGATTCTCAGTCTCCAGGAATGCTTCTTTTACCAGAAGTAGACCACAAAGTGTCACTAAACTGCCTTCCCATGACTCAGAATATATTCCATTGAGTCCTTCAAGATTCTCTCCTAATTATCAATCCCAAAAGAGTCAGTCAAGACCCCAGAGCTTCATGAGACTATCATCCAATGAATCTGAATCTACTCTAAAAAGCCCTTCAAGATTCTCCCCAAATATCATGCCACAGAAGACTACAAATATTTCCACGAATTCAAAGCTGTCATCACATGATTCTGAGATTTCTTCAAAAAGCCCACCACGCTTTGCTTCATTAAATGCATCAGACCTTACAAAGAATAAGCTATTAAGTTTCATACCATCACAAGATGGAGGTGATAGTCAGCCTTCCAGTGGAGAAGTAACAGATTCTCATTTAGCACTCCCAGGATATGTGGTAGTGGAAGATCTCCATTAATTTACTCCTTATTTTACTTATTCTATTCAACATTCATCTAACTTAATGAGCACCAAACTATTAAATGTCCAGAATAGTTGTAATATTTTTAAACATAGACAATATATATATAATACTTATTACATGAGTCAGAGTGTGATATGGAGAAATATTCACTGAGCAGGCTAATTTATTTTCACTGAGCCAGGGAGTGAAATATCTTGCCATATCACTCTGCCAAGCTAAGTGTAATAAGTGGTCTCACCAAGTGTAAGGTTGGCTGTAGGGGGTTTGTCAACTACTCCACAGCTGTTATTTTAATAGCTGCTCTAACCCAGTTGAGTAGGTCCACCAGAGGAAGGTAGCTGTAAAAACCTGGGAAAGGGTGCCTTGGCCAGTTGCTATAACTACTAGAGGGTAATGAACTTGCAGCAATACAGCTGAAATAACAAGGGCTAATATCATGAGTTATTTTAAGGTCAGTACCTAAAAATATTATTGTGAAGATATCTAGAGTGGAATAAATATATTTATAAATATTATCATTGTGAAGATATATCATTGCTAAGATATCTAGGGTGGAATAAATATAGTTATTCCACTCTAGATATCTCCACAATGTTATCTTTAGGTCCGTCACATAGTGTTATCTCATGGCTGTATTAAGCAAGCTCATTACCCTAGTAGTTATAGCAACCCAAACCTGGCTTCCCAGTTTTTTTCACAAGGTTTTTACAGCTACCCCTTACTAACCTAACCCACCAGTTAGAGCAGGCTGCGAAATATCGGGTGGAGGGGGGGGGGGGGGGGGGGTTGGGGGGTGGTGGGGGGGGTGGGTGACAACCGAAGCTGTAATCTGTTTTTTATTTTTGTTTTTTTTTTTTGGTGGGGGGGGGGGGGGGGGGGGGTGGGGGTTGGTGGTGAGTCCCGAGAGCGTTTTTACCTCCAACTTTATTCCAAGAGTTTCAACACACTCTTCAGTGAAGATAGCTAAGTATGGATAAACAACGTATCACACTGTCAGAGTGATATGGCTAAATATTTCACCCTCAGGCTTTATTTTGCACTGCCTCTGGCTCTTGAAATAAATTTAGCCTGTGGAAATATTTCACCAATCACACTCTGACTCTGTAATAAGTACTATTTATAAATATATCATTGTAGATATCCACTGTGAAGATATCTAGGGTGGAATAATATATTTATACAATATATTATTCCACCTAGATATCTTCAACAATATTATAGGATAACAGATATTTCAAGTTGTTTGGTTTGTTATTTCCCAGCTGATGCCACAAGCTCATTACCCAGTACTATTATAGCAACCCAGAAGCTTAGCTCAACCCACTTTAATGTCTAGGTTTTCATACAGCTACTTTTTTCCAGTTGGCCTACCCAACTTTGAGTCAGCTACTAAAATAACAGTAGGCTTAATCTTTACTTTACTTTCTGTTTTGTAGACAACATCCACCAAACTTTGGATACCCATTTTGTATCTAATGTAAAAAAAACATTTAATGAAAAAAAAAATCTGACTAGCACACAAATCTAGTTAGCTGAAGGTCCAATGTTTACATCAATGCTATTATAATACTAAATTCAACAGACCATCTATAGTTTAACCAAATATCATTATTTTATTACCCTTCAGCGTCATGCATGGAGAGGTTTTAGTAGTCATCCGTCATCCTGTCTGCTTGTTGTCTGTCGGTCAGTGCTTTATTTTGGAGATTAACTGTTGATCATATGTTATTTACTCAGAACGATGATTTAAGACCTTGCTGTGCTACTTTTTAAACTTCAAGCTGATTTTTTAGAAAATGTGAAGCTGTCAGCTCTACATAGGTACAGCTTTTGTGGGTACTGCCCCCTTCTTATGTCACATCAATAGAATGGGTTAATCTGAGAAGTTAGCCAAGTGCTGCCGAAAGAAGTTTCACGTTAAAAATTATTGGCAAGTGCCCTGCACATTTGGCTTCTCTTATGAAGACAGCATTTACATCAACATGTATTGTTTTCATTCCACAGCCATATTGTTAAAGCTTGATGATTTTTACCCACTGAAACAAGCCAGCATGAATTGATGAATGCGTGGAATAAAGCCCGACATGACAAGAATTTGGAATAATGGAACTTGAAATGAAAATGTACAATTGCATTCTTGAGAGTGTTGCTGGGACTTAGCAGATGTAGAAGTCAAGGAGCAGAATAGATTCTTGTTCACTTGGTCCATTGTATTTCGCATAATCTCAATCTTAGTTAATAAGTAGATTAAAGGGTACTAAGTAAACTAGTGGCAGCTAGCTACTGAATGAATTACAGGGGAGCAGTTTTCCTAGAAGCAAGTGAACAGCAGAGAGTAGGCTACTATGATGCTTTATCACACGATGAGTTTTGACATTGTAAGTTGCATGCAAAATACATCATCTAATTTTATAGGTAAAATACATTACAATAAAGAAGTTGTATTAATTTTGTTTTCTTCCCTTATGTTGTGTAGTTTACAAACTTAAAGCAGAAAGAACATAAATGTACTTTGGGACATGCTTTGAGTCATTCCTCCATACCGAGACAGCCAGGAAAACGTTTCGTTCGCAAACCTCAGTGTCAATCTGTACATACTCAGTAACAAAAGCAGGGTCTGTCATTATCCAACTATTGCTAACTTAATCTGGCTTACACCAGCTGTCCTTTTGTCCTCTCATATGCATTACACAAATAGCACCTGCATTTAGACTTGTTTTTAGTACATTAGTGTCTTTGAGTGTGTTGCAGGATAAACCTATCAGTTTATTTTGAAAAATCCTAAAGTACAGAAAAACAGCAGCAACAAATACTAAAAGGTTTGTATTAGAAAACATTCCACTGATAGACTAGACTAACCCCAGTAGTCCTCTTCCAGTACTGGTCTGTTGATGCCAGGCTGTTTGAGTGGTGGACTAGAGTATGTAGTTGTGGTGAAAGTGCAGCTATCCGTACCATATGCTGCTACATGCTCTTCATGGCAGTTGTTCTTAGGCCATCCTCAAAATCAGCAATTACTGAAGTAGGAAGTACTTCAGCTACGACCCAAGTGGTATGAACTTGGAATGCCCAACCCATAGAACCTAAAAAAAAAAAAATACAGTTCACAGCAGATATAATATGTACCTCATACAAGGTTTTATACCCTTGAACATCAATGCCAGACCACTTCCTAAACAAACAAACTTATGAATAGCTTACCATAGGACAATCAGCTGGCCAATACTAGACTGCAAACACTATCCTTCTCAGCTATGTACGTTCTGTGTGTGTGTATTGCTTGTGGGAGTATTCCTGTCTTTTCAGAACAAATACTGTCTACAGCTGGTGTGTGTCCTATGAATCACTTACCACAGACTGGCCTGCCCACCATTCATAGCAACAAACCTAAGCTAATGTGTACTTATGAGAGTTGGCAAGTGCTGATTACAACTGGTATGACTTTAAAAGGTAATACACATTCACTCAGCAGCAGTATAGTGAAGACTGGTCTCATTTTCTGTGATATTTTCCTTTATGGTATTGGCTGCAGATAGAGCCAAAGACACACGATATAGGTTAGGGAAGTGCTGGGAGAATGATATAGACTGAAATTTCTACCCCTCATATATATATGGGGCCACTCCCACATAGCCGTGAAGGACAGAGCTGGAGACAAGTCCATATGTGAATTAAGTATTCATTAATTGATGTTTATTGTTCATCTTACAAGTATTGTAGTTGTGCCCATCCAATCTGTGTCTATAAAAGTACTGAGTCACTCATAACCTTTTGGAGTTCTGTATCATGTCAGTCTGCAATAAGAATTTTAACTTAAAAATATTTGTGCAGACTGGCTACCTAGAGTTCTCCCTGGTGGCAGTGTCGAAAAAAAAAAGCTACCTAAGTGAGCTCTTATTCTATGAAACTTGAATTGTGGACCCACAATATATATAACTAATTTAGGGAGTGAGATATGCCTAGCAACAACCCTTTCAAGATGTTTGATAAGAGTGGTAATGATGGTTGAAACTAATCTTGTTGTTGGAGGTTTTAGTTAACCCAGTGTATCTAGAGATCTTACAGAATATCAGGGAAACACTGACAGGGGATTTTTCTCAGCTCTTCCTTTTGACTCTCCCCAAACCCATGTTATGAAAATTAAGTGAGTTTAATTAGATTAAAATTACACTGAAATTTTTTTTTTTTTTTTTTAATATGATGAGTAACAGGGACAATTACATGCTCTAGCAGTGAGGGATGAATTAATGATATAACACAAATGCTGATAAATGTTATTAGCTTTTCAAAATATTAACAACTTACATGTGCACTATTGAAAATTATACTTATTAGTTAGCATGATATGTGAACGGGAGACGGGTAACTTCTTAACACCCCACGACTGGATACTATGGCCGCATGGAAGGACTCTAAAACACAGCAACAAGCCACTAACAGGTAACACAGTCTGCATTCACTGAACTGACTTATGATGGACAAATTTTGGCAAGACAAGTCACAACACATATATAGGGGATGACAAAGTAGAGTGGTTCCGGAGGATTATGAATATGATTAGATATGGTATTGTTCGGTAAGGTACCAAAGACTAGAAAACACAACATTATTATCACTATCACAATGAACTGCAGTTCAGACAATCACCTGTAGTGAGACAAGTGAACTGTACACTGCATTGATCCCACAGTCCTATATATGAGATTTTTATGGATGATGGGACATAAGATGCATCTATAAGAAGGATGGGTGGGCATTCTGTAGAATCCCACAATTCCTTAAGAGCACATAGGCATCCCATGAAATGTTATTGTCCCATGGAATCATGGGACGGGACAGACACTATAACACACACATACGTCTGTAAGAGGGATAGGTGGACATTCCTTGGAATGTCCCACTGCCCCATGGGATGGACAGTAGGACACACACGGAAGATGGATGACAAATAGCCCGTGGACTGTACCACAATCCCATGGGATCGTGGGATGGGATGGACATTTTACGGCATTTCTGGACGCCTATGCCAGGAACACATGCACCATACAATGGCCAGATAACCCATACCTGGACACTATTAGTTTTCAATACTGCTAGTCAAGTAGCTTGTGACCAACTCAAGAAGATACTGACAACAACAAACATAATACATTTTAGTGAAAAAATAATAAATATTTTGTGAAATTAGAATGGTAATTGTCCTAACCAGTCCTTTGGAATGAAGTCTAGATCAGTAACTCCCAGTCGGTTAGCTAATTCACACTATTACATACATCATCAATACCACATCATCTTACCATCAGTGACACTCCAAATTCTCCAGACAATATACTTTGCATGTACATACATATGTACTGGTTATTATTGCACTGAATCTGCAGACAGGATGGACATGAGAAGGGTCAACTAGAAATAAGTCTCAGTATCCTCAGCTTATACCACCATTACTGTCTCTGACAAGTTGGTAGCCTGATCCTTACTGGCTACTTTCCTCTGCCTCAGACTCCTCACACATTGCTATAGCTATGTAACTAAAGCAAGCCCACGGCCAGGCCATAGGCTAACAAACCTAGCATAACTGTTCCCCTACCTGTGTCACCACTAAACCCTGCCCACAACACGAAACTAATTAAGATCATGGCTTTTATGTTAGCTGGCCATATCTCCAAGGTGAAAAGATTCCTAAATAGTACACTTCATTATATGTACATGAAAATGACAAAAAGTAGCGAATTTTTTCCCCTTTAATTTCAATAACTTAGCCAATTTTTTTAGCTGCTAAGAACTTGTTGTCAAGAGTTACAAGTACTGCAGATAACATTTAGAAATAAAGCTAATTTTTGAATGCATAATGAAATTAGTGAATCTTTAAATGGAGTACCAAGCTTGGCTAGAGCTCACTCGCCATTTGTGCTGAAGCAAACTACTAGTTTAATCTAAGGGAGTAGTATTTCTAAGATAATCCTTTTACTTAACCTTTCCCTTAAATCATTGAGAAACTGCCTCCATATCCAGCCCTGAACTTGTCCATGTGATGACCCTTACCCTGCTTTCCTGCCTGTACAGCACGAGAATGACTGCCTCCTCAGTCCTCAGTGTTTGATTCTGCTACTCTGTGGTTGCATGGACACACACACACATACAACACACACATGCAGTTCAGATGCATGAACAACATATGACAGTAATTCAGTGAAGTGAGCAACTAATGAGTTTGGGATATATATATAATATAATGTTCATTTCAATTTGCATAGGCATACGTGTACCCTGTTTTGTCTTGAGCGTACGTGCACCCTTTTCTACTAATGCACCTGCACGTGTTATGAAGTAGTTTCATGGCAATATTAGCAACATTTTATGGCGGGGTATTTATTAGTTGAACGCAATAGAAATAATCAGCAGAAAGAAATAGCTGGGAAGGTTAAAAAAGCTAGAAAACGGGCACACAGAGCTTCCCAAACAGCAGAAGAAAACAAAAGAAATGAAGAAGACTGAGCTCAAGAAGAGCTGGGAAGAAAAAAACCCTGCTACTGTAGAGCAGGTAAAGACATGTAGTCAAAACCACATTAGCTGACATAGAATATCTGTAGCATGGCTTTTCTTTTAGCCTCCCCCTAGCTCGCTCATTGACTTCAATGGAATCCATTTTCTAGTAAACAACACTACTCCTGAAGATACAGGTGCTATACATGTGCGCACACACACACTCACACGCATGCACACACACTAACACACATGCACACACACACGAACACGCATGCACACATATGCCAAATCTCTGGTTGTAACCAGAGCCTTGACAGAAATAACTATAAATTAATTAAACAAATCCCTAACCAACTTTCGAGCATGAAGAGACACATACAATGCACCCACCCTCTCCCACCCACACATACTCATGCACACACACACTCACACGCATGCACACACACGAACACGCATGCACACACACGAACATGCATGCACACACACACGAACTCGCATGCACACATAATTATGCCAAATCTCTGGTTGTAACCAGAGCCTTGACAGAAATAACTATAAATTAATTAAACAAATCCCTAACCAACTTTCCAGAGCATGAAGAGACACATACAATGCACCCACCCTCTCCCACCCACACATACTCATGCACACACAAAGCTCACCTGTCTTTGATGCTATTTTCATCAGAGATACACTTAGGCAACCTCCGTCCAGACATTCCAGGAAATACTTCTGTAAAATGTTACGTGTCACGACATAATGCCCAATACGACTTCACGTGCCTCAGGGGCAGATCCAGCCTTTAGTGACAGGGAAGGGCCCAAATGTATTTCAAGTCAACACTTGCAAAATATTATTGATCGACTGACTGTACATGATTGGGATCAATCAATTCATGGATGAAGAGCACGAGGTAGTCCTGTGAACTGTATTTCCCATATCGGTACATTTCGGACATTAAATAAAGAGGGGAGACCATTGACCCTCACCAAGATGATGTGTTACACAACGAGCACCAAATTATGAGGGTCAGAATACAACTTCATAAACAGCTGGTCCAGACCAAGTCCTCCGGGTAAAAGATAGTGTAATAATTAGACACAGATTGCTGCATTAATTCAAATGGAGGTATTATTATTAATATGTATGTGGACAATATTAGGATGGTAAGGGTCATGATGGTAAGGGTCATCAACCAACAGCAAAGAAGCAAGTCACGAAGAATCTGGTGTCATTATATTACAACGAACGTCTCTATTTATTTACCTGACCACCTTCAGATAGCTGGTCTCACAAATGCCCTGTTCTCAAATTGCAGCTCTTTTGCCTATTCGATTATGTAACGCACAAATTAATGTCTGCGCTTGTGCGACCCTTACCGCCATTCCATAGCGCACACATAAAACTAGTTTGCGTACACGGTCGAAGCGGCGGTGCGATCAGAAGTAAAATGTTTAACTTCCAATTTCTCTTAGTTGTCGTTCTACAGGTATGTTTGACAAAATGGCTGAAGCTACAAAAGTGGCCCGTGTCTGGCTGCGTAGCTAATGTTGTTAAGTAATTTCTCTAATGGTATGTCTTGAGCAACGTAAATGTATCAATCTGGGAATTTTCAGTAAACTTACGCCCAAAAGTACAGAGAGAACTTAAAATGTTCATGGCTGCATTCTGTTTCTGATGGTATAGTGTCAAATAATACTAATACAAGTGAATTACTTAAATAATAAGAATGTATGGCTTTTAAGTTGTAAAATAAATAATTACAGGAGAATTTGCCAGTGGCAGTTGAGTAAAGCTAGATTATGCAAAAATGTGACTCACTAACATAAACGGTGTGTATCTATGAGACAGAATTTAGTCTGAGCTATGATTATTACATAGTGTCTCATGAATATTGTTGCCAAGATCTCATCAAGTTCATAATATAGTGTTTTATTTATTAATCGATCTGTTTTGTTTTTAGATTGGTTTTTGTCTATCATTTATTATTTTTATTTTTTATTTATTTATTTGTTTGTTTGATTTAAATTGTTTATTTATTAATTTAATTTCAAACTAGTCGGGTGCATTCCACTTTAACTGCATGCTTTTACACACCATTTAAGTTAGTAGTACACTCAAAGATATCATAACATCAGTAATTGATACCAAATTCACTCTACATATATTGCTTCCTCTTTTTTTAATTTTCACAATAGTTTCTGGTAGGTGGGGGGAACTGTGCCTGTCGCACCGACAATATGCGCTATTGCTGCTGGCCTTTGGGTGCCACAAGCGAAAACAGCTCCGTGAACTGTGCAGGTCAGTAAAGATGAATACATGTCTGTCATGCTTACCCTGAGACCATGGCAAGATTTCTCAATTAACAAACCATGCAGGACTTGTCTGTATAATTTTGTACAACTAAACATGCATCGTTAACTCAGCTATTACAGTAGACAATACAAATCACTGGAAATATGGTAAGTAAAATTTGGGAATAGCTATATGTGTGTTAAATATTTCTCATATGTTTGTGAGAACCAATACATAATAGAGCCCACTATGTAGACTGTCAGCGAATAAAATTGGACCATATAAGAACAATTAATGAACAACAGGAGTGATGGAAGCTGCTTCAAAGTGGAGGAGGGATACCATGTATCACCATGCTAATTTTACTCTCATGAAAACAACTTAACTTTATATTAACTAAGCTAAATAAAGTTTCCCAATTCAATTCAATGCTTAATCTGCACATAGTGTGGTCTCCCAAGCAGTAAATCTGGGAGGGGGGGAGAAGGGGAGGGGGGGGGGGGGGGGGGGGGGGGGGGGGGGGGGGGGGGGAGGGCCCCCCCCCCCCCCCTCATACTTCTTCTTTATTCTAAACTAGCAAGTACCCCGCCACATAGTGGTGCTTGACATATCGCAAAGTAGGAATGTACTCAGTTATCATTTTCTACCATTGGTTAAGGTTACATAAGTTTCCCTCTCCTACTCTCTTTTTTCTGAACTATCTGAGCTTTTCTTCTACCCACCTCTCCTAACTTCTACTCTTTTTCTTGAGTCATGGAGCCCCCCCTTATACTTTGTCTAACTCTCCTGCTTCTGAATTTCTGTCCTGAGAAACTTTTTTCTTTTATTTCGTACTTTAGCCTTTCTTTTATTTCGTACTTTAGCCTTTCTTTTATTTCGTACTTTAGCCTTTCTTTTGAAAACTAACCCGGCCTTTACTCGTCGATTCCACCCGCTTTTTAGTTATAATTAATCGCTCGCCTTTTTGCCTTCTCTTCCCTTCCATTTTAAATCTACACTGCCTTACCTCGCCGATTTCATCCGCATTTCAGTTACGATAATCACCTTTTACCTTCTCTTCCGTACTTTTGCCTTGCTTTTTGAAATCTACGCCGCCTTCCATCGTCAATTGCACCCACTTTTTAGAAGTAACTAGCACATTCTACTGATTGTGGCAATACTTTACCTACCATAAATGAACGATACTTTACCTACCATAAATGAACGATACTTTACCTACCATAAATGAACGATACTTTACCTACCACAAATGAACGATACTTTACCTACCACAAATGAACGATACTTTACCTACCATAAATGAACGATACTTTACCTACCATAAATGAACGATACTTTACCTACCATAAATGAACGATACTTTACCTACCATAAATGAACGATACTTTACCTACCATAAATGAACGATACTTTACCTACCATACAAAGCTCATGAATTATTCATGAATACACACACCGTCGGTCGTCGTCGTCGTCGTTACTGACACACAAGCGTATTATTATATAGATTTCTTAGCTAAACTAAATTTGTCTAAAAGTAAAGAATAATGAAACAGTGATGCCATTGTAAGGTTGAACACAGTCGGAATAGTGAAGTAATTAAAATATGGCAATAACATAACAATCAATGGCCTTTTGACTGCTACTTTCAGGGCTTGGGATGAAATGGAATATAAAACCACCTGATACAATAGACCGTGGAGAGCCATTCAATGTCTCATATCAAGCTTTCGCCAATGAGGAGTTCTACCAGAATCGGGCTCACTTCACAGACAAATCGTAAGTGAGAGTTGTTGATTTAAGACTAGGAATGATAATGTCTGTGGATTTTTGCCCCCTAGCGCTTAATGATTTAGGAATGTCTCTGCCCAAGCAATATTTTTAAGTAGTTTAGTGCCACGAGCATGATAACAAATGCGTTATTAGGTCTGCGCTCCATTTGGTTGAACTTTCTGAAATCAAAGCACTAACAGTGTTAGTGCTGAAGTGCTCGTCAATGCCACAGCACCCAATGGAAAAAACCCTCTTCAGTTTCTAGATCAGCCCAGATGTGGCTTATTAGAATTGGTATCAAAAACATTTTTTTTAAATAACTTACTTCCTTTATTTGATTGGTTAAAATTAACTTAAACTCAAAGTATGACTGAGCTGTGTTATCCTTTATAATGGATAGTCTTGACATAGTGCAAGAACTACCTGAGGCGTTCAACTTGTATAGACTTGCTATAGCTTCATCATAGCAGCACTAAAACAATTCTTTTTAAAACCATAAACTTACTAAGCCAGTGATAGCATCATTTTGGTCCTGACAATGCCATATCACATTCTGACTCATGTAATCAGTATTAGTTAAACCATGTATTCGAAGGATTGTCAGTACGATAATCCTGAGTTGCCATAGTTTGACTATTTAACCAAAGTTACCTTTTTGAACAGAGTAAAAGACATGCAGCAAGGGTCATTCCAAAACATTGACAACAAGATAAGTGCATTTCATTCTCTTTCTGCCACCTTCAAACAAAAACAGTGATAATTGAATGATGATATCTGGCGATGTTCACCAGATTCAGTGTGCAATTTAAACTCTCTTTGTGGTACAAAAATTTTTTTTTTTAACTTACCAATAACAATCCCAGATTCAGTTTTGATAAACTCTGCTGTCTATGGGGTCTATTCTTAGCTTTAATCTTTAACTGACATTACAGTATTATCCAGAGTATTTTTAATGCAATCTTTCAAGTTACAAATATAACGAATTTAAAATTCAATCAATAAACATGGCTTAAATGAACCTGAGTAATTTCGTATTGCCACTAATTTTTTACTAAAAAGTACGTAAATACAACCAACCACACATAGTGTCAACATGTATTTTTTGATTGCCGGAATTACAGGGAAGAGTTTGTAACGGAATTGTGTGAAAACACCACGTGCCCTGCAGATATACTCAGAGCAACAGAGGACAACTGCTGTGTGTGGCATGCCAACATCCACACCTGTCATCCCAGTATCTTTGAAGTGAGTATGTCACATCATAGCTAGCAACCCGCATACGTCAACTTACAAAATTTGCCATTCAGTCATACCTACCATTCAACCATTGAAGCTTATAAATTCAGAAGATATTTGATATTTTCTACAGTTTTTTTGCTGAATGGTTGAACTCACTATTTTCAACTGAACCCCCTTTATACTTTACAAATGCTATATTCAAGCAGATTGACTGACAGAACTTTGAAGAATGAAGACAAATACCAACTTGGCAAACTATTGTGCATGAAGCTTACCAACTGATGAGCACTGACTCAATTTAGAAAAAAAAAACATTATTGCTCTGCCCTACAATTCTTTTGTTTGTTTGCTTGGTAAAGGGTGGTGTCTGGTGGTGTTGTTTCACTGGTGCTTTAGCTTCATAAAAAAAAAAAACTTCCAACCTCCTAAAGTAGTTTCAACTTTTATTTTCAGGACTCATTGATTTGTGTTCCCTGGGTGTCAAATGATGGGAAGCTGTCCACACACACTGATGCTCAAGTGGGGAAGATTGATGCTAACTTTACTTCAGAAGTAAAAATTAATTTTGAAGGTGTTAATTATATTATAGCTCATATCAAAGTTGGGCATGTGGAAGTTACCATAGGACAACAAATAGATGTCCAGAAACCCCCAGGTAAGCACCATGGTTTCAGATGTACAGTAGCCTCTTTAAATATCATACGCTTTGGTAATGCTTTATTGTTCATTATTAAGAAGTGTCCTTTATTGGGGTGTGATAGGTTGAGACAAATAAGTTCTGTGAGTTAATTCTGAGGCCATATACATAGTAAAACAGGGCCACAGCTTACATAGTAAAACAGGGCCACAGCTTACTTTTTTATAGTGCTTTATGTTTTTAAAATCACGAGTTAACCCTTTCGTTCCGGATCCCGCTTTGAAGCGGGTGACGACCGGTCGGCTTCTCCGAATTTTTAAAAATAGTTACTTTATAGCTAGAACCTTCAGATTGCATACACAGGTGCCCAATGCATTGGAGAAGCATCTAAAATAGCTTTCAGCCAGGACTGCTTCGACAGCACCTCACAGCAGTTGCATTTATTTCTTCCTCGGCAAAAAAAAAAAACATCGGTTCTCCGTCAAATTTTTAAAAAAGTTACCTTCTTCACAGCAGCTTCATTTATGGATCCAGTCATCTCCAGAGCTTTGTAGAAGCAGCGAAAAATTGCTTGAGCCCAGTAGCCTTCCATTACACATTGAAACAACCGCTTCTTTGCCGACCAAGACTCTGCGGTTTGACTTACTGTGTTCTCCTATTTTTATAAAATCACCAGTTCAACTGGGGGCCTCCCCATTACATACAGTCTTAGGTAATGCTTATTACATCATAGGAAAAAAGTGAGCGTGTCGTGTGATCCAGGTAACTATGCAAAATTTGAATTTTTTTCAAAGTCAATTTGGAATGATTGCGTCTACCAGTTACAGTTGTGGAAGTTTTAGACTTCCTTGATGCTGACTCTAGCGACTCAGGATCAAGCGGAGAGGAGGGAGATGACATCTACGGTTATAGGAGGCCCTGTATCAGGATTGGTGGACCAGACCCCGTCAACTCTGATACTGACAATGAGAGTCAAGAAGATGATCGAGGTAAGCTTGCCTTTCTCTTGTCTTTCTCTTGAAAACTAGCAAGCTTCTGTTGTGGAAAGGACTTATTTATAGCTATATTGAGATAGAGAAAGCTGTTTAGCTATAATATATATATATATTTCATTGAGTTTTGAGATTTGAAAGTGGTTTGTGGTTTTTTGAACAATTTCAAATTTTCAAAAAAATTAAAAAAAATCTTTACCACATGTACTACTAGGACCAGATGTGTATGCAGTCACCGACCCCGATTGTGAAGAGGACGCAGATGAGGCGACAGGAGCAGAGTCTTCCAGTGATGAAACAGACGAAGAGGCAGCAGGTTGTTCTAGTGATGAAGAAGAGGAAGTGGCTCCTCCTGCTCCGAGTTCTGGACGTCCTCGCGGTCGGAGAAGGCGGGCACCGAAGAAGAAGAGTCGGGTGGATGAGGTAGGGAGTGAGTGGAAGAAAGAGGACAACACACCCATTGATATTCCATAATCTTTTTTGTGAAGGACCACAGACTTTAATATTTGTGGCTGCCCCCCCTCCCCCCCCCTGAAAATTGTAATATGTATTGTGACACAAACATCATTGTTGTCGTTGTCTGTGTTTTTGTGGTGTTGTGTAGTGGAGCTTCACGCTCAATGTATATATGTGTGCGTGGAGTTGAAATGCTATTCTAGCGGCGCTTCCGGGTCTAATCGGGGAGGGAACTCTGGATCTTTTTGGATCGGGACTACTATGTCCATGGAATTTTAATTTTATGTGTGTGTGTGTGTTTGTGTGTGTGTGTGTGTGTGTGTGTGTGTGTGTACACCAGTCAATTTATGTATAATAAATTATACATTTATTTGTATGATCTGTATTCACCTGTATCTTCTTTTTTCTTGTGTGTGTGTATATGTGTGTGTGCATTTGTGGAATGACAGTGAGCAACCACGGACAAACAGTATGTGGCGCTTCCGGATCCAACCTGGGAGAGAAAGAACTCGGGGGTCTTTTTCGGTCTGTGACATCATCCATGCCGGGTAAGTTGAATTTCATTTCAACTTGCTGATATTTGGGTGTCCAGTTGGGAAGGGGGGGGGGGGGGGGCATATTTAAAGCCTGTATGAAACCGCATACAATACATCATAACGTTGCAATTATATAGGATCATGAATAATTTGTTGTTTGTATTACAAATATCTTTGTTGTTTGTGTTTTTGTGTATATGAAATTGTTTTGTAGTGGAGCTAGACGTCCGATGGCATATGTTCCGTGTGGACACTCATAGATGTCTCCTACATGATCACAATCAGCACCAAACACAACAAACAACATATTTTATTGTAGAACTAATATAATATTGGTGTACAATACATCAAACAATTTTATTTCTATTTTTTATTTTATTTTTATTGATGGGAGAAGTGAAATTTTTGGGGGGAAATTTTTTTTTTTTTTTAAAGTATTAGTAGAGGGCCTAAATATTATTCAATTTTCTCAATCAAAAAATGAGGGGAATCCCAAACTCTTGGTCTATTTCATGATATATGGTTGCTATGGGGTTTTCCCAGCCAGCATCGAGTTAAAAAAATAAAACGGTAATGCTCTATTCCGCGGTCGACGATTAGATTTTTCCGCGCGCGTACAAACAATTCAGGAACGAGAGGGTTAAAAGATGATTGATCCTTTTAAGCACCTGTGTGTACACAGACTTATGCATATAGTGATACACCAAAACAACTAATAAGAAAATTTTACAGTAGAGAAATATTAGGGTATGATACTCTGCCACTGAACTAAATTCTCTTTTATATATTGTATGAAGTCCTTATATTTGGTTAGTTCATGCCATGTTTTTTTTCCTGTTAGTGTGTGGAGACGGTGAGTGCTCAAATAAAAGAGAATCATGTATCACATGTCCTAAAGACTGCTGTGGTCTGATATTCCCCGTTGAAGCTACGGCTGGTATAGTTCTATTCTGTATAATTATACCAATCATCATCATCACTGCAATCATTGGAGTAAGAATAACAGTTACTTTAGGGGGTTAATACGTTTTTGGTTTAGAATGAAGGCATTATGTGTTACTATAAAGTCACAAAAATTTGGTGTGAATTAAAAATAGTAGATCAAATGAAGTATTAGTAGCCAACAATTTGTGCTTATACAATGTTTGTACTCCTTTGGTACTGTTACACTGTTCAATAGCCTAAGTAGATAAAGTATGTAATAGCTACGACATGTCAGCATCTTTGAGCATACCCAGTCTTAATCTATACATGTACACTCTCCTAGAGCGCTATTTCATATGATAGTGCACACGATTTTAAAAATGGTACAATCCTAACTATTTCTATAATTAGTGCCAGGCAATATTATGGTGACCCAGTGCCATACTTTAGTAAAACCTGTTCAATAATGGCCCTAATTTTTTTCCTTTTAGTGGTACTATTTCCAAAAACGAAAATTGTTTCTGGATGAAAGCTGGATTATTAGCGATAATAAAATAGTTAAAGGTAGGTGCACATCATATGTCTGGGCTATATGTTTAACTCCATTAATATGCTGTGGCCTACACAAATTCAGAATATAAAGGTAAGCAAATATTGAGATTTATTTAAATTTATCTTATAGGCTAATGTATCTTTCAGGTTTCCGAAGTAATAGTAGCATGAGCAGCCTAAAACAGTGGTTCAATGAGAGCTCTAGTGCCATCAGCTCAGATGCAAGTCATGCGAGGAGACAAGTCTTTATTCAAACTGGAATATAGTGAGAACTTAACACTCTAGAACAAAAAGATAACTACAGAGTGCAATTCACCAAAGATGTATAGAGATCAAAATAAACCTGGGTCAAATTTTTTAGTATGTTTTTAGATGTAGTTAATAAGGATAATAAATTAGCAATACTCAGTCTCTATCATTATTAAACCAACTGTGATTGCTGATTATGTGATGGTGTGTCGTGTAACTAACTCTGAAAAGATTATTAATATTTTGCAGTGAAGGGCGCACTGTGGCTATTAAAAAGATGCCCAGGAGAGATCTTTATCTAAGCAACACTGTCAGAAGAGAAGTAGTGGAGATGAGGTGAGATTTATTAATAAAACAACAACAACAAACACTAAGTGGGTGGTAAAGCACCAGGTTATGGTGGACACAAAATTATGTACATAAAATCATGTTATTGCTCACAGGATATTGGACCATCCTAATCTCTGTAAGTTTGTGGGTGCTACAGTGAAAAACCCTCAGAACCTGTGCATCATCACAGAGTATTGCCCCAAGGGAAGTCTTAACGATGTACTCCAAAATGACGACATTCTTCTGAACTGGGGGTTTCGCTTCTCTTTTGCCAGTGATATAGCAAAAGGGATGTCATATCTTCACTCAAAGAAGATCTATCATGGAAGGCTGACTTCTTCAAACTGCACTATTGATGATCGCTGGGTTGTTAAAATAACAGGTAATAATTTCAGATTTGCCAGATAATAAAGCTCAAACTATTTTCTTATCTATTCAGATTATGGACTTTCCTCTTTTAGAGAGCAAGAAAAGCTTGTAGAACTGGCACTCTTTTCAAGTGGGAGTGGCACTTCTTCAGAAACTTCATTAAAACCAAATGCTTCAGTCAAAATTTATATGGCTCCAGAAATAAGAGACAAAATAGTCAGTTCTCCACAACCATTTTCTGATGTCTACAGGTACATGCATCAATTAGCTGAAATAAAAGACATCATCAGAAAAAATGACTAATTAAAAATCTACTTTTTACTGTTGTTGTTTTTAAGATTGTAGAGTTCACAAAGACACCTAAGAAACTTATTAATCACTACTACTAATAATAAGAAAGTTGTAAATTAATTTGAATTAATAGGTTCCAGAACTAGAAAAGATGGAAACAAAATCAAATAACTAGGAAAGTTCAATAATACATGTTCATTCTGTGGAACTATAATTATTTAGTTGGCGAGCGAGTAAAGCAAGCAAGACACTATCAGGGATAACACATTGAAAATCAGGAATATTGTTTGGATATAATATATATATATATATATATGTTTGGATGTACGTATGTCATTTTGTACTTTAACTTTCTTTGTTTTGTGTTTGCTTCATCTACCCCTTCTCATACCTCCTCAAACAGAACTCTTCGGTTAAAGCAATCCCGTATCATCCAAGGAAATTTAATTTGGTTGAATTAGGTTGTCTCAAAATTTCATGGGACGCACTTAGGTCTTACTAACTTAACCGTTGGCTCAAAACTGTGCAATAATTCATTAGAACTTCTTGTTTTTTCTAGTCGCAAATTGTTCTGGCAAATGGTTGCCGTGGTATTGACAACTCTTTACCAGACGTAATATCAAAAACTCGGCCGTTTTTATAATACTCACAACGGCTACATACTTATCGAAATGAACTGAATGGGTTGGGGGGTTTTAAAAAAAGCATTTTATCTCATTGTTTGAATTACTTGTGCACAGGCTCGCTCGCCATTTGTGCTCAAGCACACAAATAGTTATACTTATTTATTGATATAACTAGCCATACTTGTATTGTTGCAGCTATTCTATATTACTAGTGGAGATTGCAACGCGAATTGATCCTTTCAGTGTAAGCAAAATATGCAATATTTAATATATTACAATACATTTGTTAAAATTTGTAAGCCACCGTCAAAATTGAGAGTATAGTGTACATAAGTGTACATGTGTTTTTTAATACTGTTACTGCCCATAATATGTTTCTCTGCAGTGGTTTAAATGTTGAAACTGCATATAATTGTAGGAAGATGTTACCTTGGATTCCTCATGGAGGCCTGTTGTAACCAGAGGTGACTTGTGCTCCGAAGACTCACCTTGCCCCTGCCCTGATGAATATCTAGAAGTATGAAATATGAAAACGAAAAGGTTTACTGACTAGTTACTTGCCATTTTAATTATTACAGCTGATCTACAAATGCTGGGCTTCCCTGCCTATAAACAGACCTACATTTGATCAAGTCAAAAGGACTCTAGTTCACATAAATCCCAATAAAGAAAGCCCAGTGGACATGATGATGATAATGGTAAGTGCCTTGACTTAATCAATGTTAAGAAAGTAAACTGAAACAGCAAAATTTTTATTGAGTATTTTATCCACAACTTGAAATCTATATTAATATAGAGTTAATAAAATATATTGCATTTTTATAACCTGAGTGCCTATAACAATAGATGGAAAAATATTCCAAACACTTGGAATCTCTGGTGGTGGAGAGAACACATGAACTTATCATTGAACAGCACAAAACTGCTACTCTTTTATACAGTAAGCCAAACTACTTATAATTGAATGACTAGTTTAATACCTTGTGCTTAATTATGTTTTCAGGTATGTTGCCACGCCCAATAGCTGATGATTTGAAGCATGGGAAGCCAGCACCTGCTACACAATTTCATTCCTCCACCATATTCTTCAGGTACACCTCTGCTTGCTGCTTCTAGTGATTGCAAAATGTAGTAATCCAGGATGATAACAGCACAGCTAGTTCCTATTCTAGCTAATATAGGCAAAAAATATATAAAAAAATATGTTTGACAGATTACATTATGTTGATAGCTGGAGATACCCATGTGCATACAGTCATCTTGTCACTGCAATTCTGCCTGTCAACTATCAGATATCAAAGAAGCTGATCTTTTATTGTACTCAAAATTTAGCTTTCTTGTATAGCGAGTCAAAGATAGGCCAAGCATCTTTGAACTGTAGGGTGATGCCTTTTCATCTTTCATGCAGTGATATTGTTGGATTCACCAGTCTTGCCAGTTCTAGTACGCCATTACAAGTGGTTCACCTTCTCAATGAACTCTACTCCATATTTGACGACATTCTGGACCAGTTTGATGTGTACAAAGTAGAAACTATTGGAGATGCTTGTAAGGCTGTCAGGTGCTATAATATATAACACAATGTACTTTGAATTATAAAAAAAAAATGGTGCTATTTGAGACAATTCCATTCAATGGACTAAGACTGTTCAGATATATGTACTTAGTGACAAAATTCAGTTTCAGTCAATAGTTACATGATGGCTCATTATTGTGGCTAATTCAAGGGTTTGACTTGAATGTAGTAATTTAAAATCCTGGCTCTTCTTGTACCACTCTTTTCTCCTCTTTATTCCTCCAATATCATGTGATTGAGCCACAATTTTTTGCCAAACATCACTGTTTTCCAGACATGGTGGTGTCTGGAGTTCCTAAAGAGAATGGCAAGGAACACGCAGGAGAGATAGCCGGGATGGCACTGGCTTTAGTCTCTGCATGTGAACACTTCACAATTCCTCATAGACCAGACAGAAAGCTGGAGATACGAGTTGGCATTCACTCGGGTCCGGTGTGTGCAGGTGTGGTCGGACTAAAAATGCCTCGCTACTGTCTCTTTGGAGACACAGTCAATACTGCATCACGAATGGAGACAACCAGTGAAGGTAATTTAATTATAACTCCTTTTTGAAGCTGATATAGGTTATTCTCAACATCATAAAAAAACTATACAATATATAATGACTAAAGTAGTAGGTTGTTGTAGTAGGTCCAACTTTAAACTTTGTTTTATTTAGTCAGAAAAATAATAATTTCACAAAAATATCATTGTTAATAACCACAGAAACTGTCCTATCTATTTTAATGAATATTGTAATATTTTGTTAATATAGCAATGAAAATACAGTGCAGTGATAGCACTTACCAGTTATTGAAGGACAAGGAACACTTTCAGTTGGAATGCCGAGGCAGCATTCCAATAAAAGTGAGTCAATCCATACTAGGCTTGGGTGACAACTTCATGAGTTGTTTTTAAGTACATTTTTCTTTATTCCAGGGTAAGGGTTCCATGGTAACCTGGTGGCTTAAGGGCCAAGCTCAGCGAAGAGATTCTTTAACTGGAATGAGTGTAAATTATCAATCCCAAAAGAGTCAGACAAGACCTCAGAGCTTCATGAGACTATCATCCAATGAATCTGAATCTACTCTAAAAACTACAAGATTCTCCCCAAATATCATGCCACAGAAGACTACAAATGTTTCCACGACTTCAAAGCTGTCGTTGCACGATTCTGAGATTTCTTCAAAAAGCCCACCACACTTTGCTTCTTTAAATACCTCAGACCTGAAAAAGAACAAGCTATTAAGTTTCATACCATCACAAGATTGAGGTGATAGTCGGCCTTCCAGTGGAGAAGTAACGGATTCTCATTTAGCACTCCCAGGATATGCGGTAGTGGAACTCCATTAATTCACTCCTTTTTCACCTATTCACCATTCATCTAAGTTAATGAGCATCAATATAATTTAAATGTCCAGAATAATTGTACAATTTTTAAAATTATCCTATAATTATGTATTGTAATAATGACAAGTATCACTGGTTGGCTATTTTAACATTGCAAAGACATCTAGGAGAAATCGAGTGATATATACAATGAATGTTTGATGTTTCAAAATAGCTAACTCATATTTTTAGTGCAGCTAAAAGGAATACTTTCTTTTTCAAGAGTAAAATTATGGAAGAATTATTTAGCAGTAAATTTGCTCACTATAAATGTCTAGTGAAAACAGGACAGCACTAAATGTGACAAGGTTATGCTGGCTGAGCTGGAGAGTTTGCTGTTAAGTCAACCAGCCATACATGATTTAATACACACGCAAAAGTGACTTGTGGAAGACTTCTTCAATGTTAAATATAGCTATAAAATTTAGGTCAAGGTCGTAACTTGTTATAACTTAACTAGTCCTGGATTAGGGTCACAGATTCGATATAGGCATTGAAGAACCAATTAGCTAATGCGCAAGGTTTTTTGTTTGTTTGATTTGTTGTTGTTGTTTTTACTCCCTGAGGGATCTATGGGATTTAAAGTCTCTATGTCACAATACATAACCACACACTAACTATTATTCTAAACTAATATCTATATCTACTTTCATTTGTTTAGTAGAATTAGTGATGAACCAATAATAATAATTCAGTCAAATCTTTAAAAATGCCACAACTCATAAACTTTAATATTGATGAAGAAATATACATTACTAAGAATGAAATATCAAAAAATTAGTCCTCATAACGACAAATTTTGTTGCAGCAATAGTACTGTTCATCACGAACGCCCCTACCAAATTATAGCTACGCAGATAAGTTATAAACTAAGCAAAATTATTGTAGAATAAAAGCTACCTTAACTTGATATTGCTGCCTTTCAAATATCTATTTGAAATTTACAGAAAATATTTTTACGAATATGAGTTATTTTCTTCCCAGAAAAACGTATCATAAGCAGCCAGTTATCCATCAAATTTAGTTGCTGGATATTGTAGGCATTAATCCTTAGTAGTTTGATCTGTTTCAGTCCTTTTTTGAAGGGAAAAAAAAAAAAAAAAAAGCACGTAAAATACGCGCCATCAGAGTCTTGCGCAGTCGCACAGAAATTAGCCGGGTAAAAAAGCTAAGACGGTGGAGCAGACGCTAATATCACTATGATACAAAAACATTTTGTACTTTCCACACGCTACCACTACCACTACTTCCCATTTTGTCTGGATGTATCGTATGCTCTATTATAATTTGACATTGTTTCATCGATTTTACAACTAGCTCCTTTATCTACATCATAAATATAGCAGTTAGGATTCTCGGAAAGCCTTGAAAGCATGAATGCCTCAAGACAAGCTGCAAGATCATGTACCAAGAAAAAGTATCTTGGGTGCTCTTCTAAATCTATTCCATGTCCTCAAGTACTGGGATACACTCTAGGGAAGACCTTGGGCAGTGGAAATTATGCAAAAGTCAAAGCGGCTTGGTCTCCTTTTGAACGAAAAATGGTAAGAAAAACTAAATTCACTAAAGAATTTAAATAGCATTGTGCTGTAATTGGTTCTTTTCTTTTTCTAGATTGCCATAAAGAGATTGTGAACAAAAACAAAGTGGATGACGATGATCTGGACAAGTTCTTACCTCGAGAGATTGACATCCTCCAGAGGGTGTCCCATCCCAACATTATCTCCCTTTACCAGATAATAGACACCGACCGCCATTGCTTCTTTGCAATGGAAATGGCCGAAAATGGCGACTTCATTGACTACTTGAACTCCAGAGAGAGTTTGCTTGAAGAAGAAGCTCGCTTTGTCTTCAAGCAAATGTGTGAGGCAATATCCTATTGCCACTCCTTGGATATTGCTCACCGTGATCTGAAGCTGGAAAACATCTTTCTCGATAAAGAAATGAATGTTAAAATAGGAGGTAATGTCCTACTGATTGAAATTACATTAAGTGTACTGAAATGTTGTACAATGACTTCTTTTCTAATGTAGATTTTGGTTTTGCCCTCAACTTGCGCAACAACATGTGTCGTACTCCTTGTGGTTCTCTTCCCTACAAGGCTCCAGAATTTGTGTTCGGAGTGGAAGAGGATTACGATGCAATGAAAGCTGATTCATGGAGTATGTAAGTTGTGGATACATGTATTACTAGTACAGTGGTAAACTTATCTGTCTTCTCCTCTTTAGGGGGACTATCCTGTATGCTACAGTTGAGGGACGTTTCCCATTTGGAGACGAAGTCCAAGCGGACAATAATGAATGGTCCGACTACTACAACCTTGAGTTGAGTGACACACACTCAGAAGGTAAGTAAGAATACTTTGAACTAGACCTCAACATACTTTAAAACTAGAATATTTTCAATAATTTAGAGTTTCAAGATTTGGTGAGATTTCTTCTGACTGTAGACGTTGCTGCACGACCACTTGTAGCAGACATTACTACCCACAAGTGGATGACTTATCCCACTATTTGTCCATCTTGGAATGGACCACCTGGTGGAAAACACACCATACAAAATAGCCTGCCAAAATATCTGCACAAGATAAAACGCACAAACGAGTGCATTGCTAATACCAACTTGCCCAGCACAATGTCGATACCTTGTGCCCATCTCACTATACACAGCAAACCTGTTCCTGTGGCTCCCTCCAGAAGAGAAGCTGCTAGTTCAGCTGAGACTGATGCAATGATTGAGGCTAATTTCCCAGCCTCCAATCAAATGGACATCACACCTGACACTGCTGTCTCCAATCAAATGGACATCACACCTGACACTGCTGTCTCCAATCAAATGGACATCACACCTGACACTGCTGTCTCCAATCAAATGGACATCATACCTGACACTGCTGTCACCAATCAAATGGACGTCACACCTGACACTGCTGTCTCTAATCAAATGGACATCACACCTGACACTACTGTCTCCAATCAAATGGACGTCATACCTGACGCTGCTGTCTCCAATCAAATGGACATCACACCTGACACTACTGTCTCCAATCAAATGGACGTCATACCTGACGCTGCTGTCTCCAATCAAATGGACATCACACCTGACACTACTGTCTCCAATCAAATGGACGTCATACCTGACACTGCTGTCTCCAATCAAATGGACGTCATACCTGACGCTGCTGTCTCCAATCAAATGGACGTCATACCTGACGCTGCTGTCTCCAATCAAATGGACGTCACACCTGACACTGCTGTCTCCAATCAAATGGACGTCATACCTGACGCTGCTGTCTCCAATCAAATGGATTTCACACCTGACACTGCTGTCTCCAATCAAATGGACGTCACACCTGACACTGCTGTCTCCAATCAAATGGACGTCACACCTGACACTGCTGTCTCCAATCAAATGGATGTCACACCTGACACTGCTGTCTCCAATCAAATGGATGTCACACCTGACACTGCTGTCTCCAATCAAATGGATGTCACACCTGACACTACTGTCTCCAATCAAATGGATGTCACACCTGACACTGCTGTCTCCAATCAAATGGACGGCACACCTGACACTGCTGTCTCCAATCAAATGGATGTCACACCTGACACTACTGTCTCCAATCAAATTGACGTCAACCTGACACTGCTTGTCTCCCAATTCAATGGAGGCACACTGACAAACTTCTTTCTCCCATCAAATGGACGTCACAAACCTGACCTGCTGTCCTCTGCTCCAATCAAATGGACATCACACCTGACACTGCTGTCTCAAATCAAATGGATGTCACACCTGACACTGCTGTCTCCAATCAAATGGATGTCACACCTGACACTGCTGTCTCCAATCAAATGGATGTCAAACCTGACGCTGCTGTCTCCAATCAAATGGACGTCACACCTGACACTGCTGACTCCAATCAAATGGATGTCACACCTGACACTGCTGTCTCCAATCAAATGGATGTCACACCTGACACTGCTGTCTCCAATCAAATGGACGGCACACCTGACACTGCTGTCTCCAATCAAATGGATGTCACACCTGACACTACTGTCTCCAATCAAATGGACGGCACACCTGACACTGCTGTCTCCAATCAAATGGACGGCACACCTGACACTGCTGTCTCCAATCAAATGGATGTCACACCTGACACTGCTGTCTCCAATCAAATGGATGTCACACCTGACACTACTGCTCCTCTAAAAACTGTTAGCAGTCCAGAACCCACCGCCAATATGAGTGCGAGCAAACAACCTAGCAGCAAGCAAACAGCTACAAAATCTCGAGTGACTAGAACAACTTGGCACATTGTGGCAAGCATCAGAACTGCTGGTCGTAGACTAGCTAATTATATAAGGAGATTAAAACAGAGACATTAAACTTTATCATAAGTTGTATGTTGCATTTCCTAACAATATTATATCAGCATTGTCATACTGTATGAAGAACAAATCACTCCACTTAGTCTCTAAGAATTTCTAAAACTAACTTATATAGTATTTTAGAACTATTTTGGGACACTATTTTACCATAGATACTGTGACAGACCTAAACAAACTTACTTTTGTTTTGTCAACTGCCTAATAATGCTTTTAGCGGATATATGAGCCACTAAAGCGAATGCTACTTCTCTTCGCTAAAGTCAAAGTGTATTCCCTGTTGAGCAACGTGCTGAAGTCAAAGTGAAATTAGGTATATTGGCTGACAAGTACTATAGTGCATAGTGTATTGAGAATGTGAATGAAGCATTCAATTTTGGCGAGCGAGCGTAGCGAGCGAGACACTTACAGGGGTAACACAATCGAAAATCGGGGATGTTTATTTATTTATTGGCGAGCGAGCGAAGCGAGCGAGACAGTATTAGGGGTGGATAATGCAAAATCGGGTATATGTTATATATATATATGTATGTATGTATGGATGGTACGTATGCTCTTTAAACGCGCGCGCGGGGAACTTTTTTCTCCTAAAAACACGGCTATTTCCAGTTTATTCTGAAACTACAGCATTAAGCAAACCTTACTTTATACTTAAGCTCCAAAGTATGAGAAAATTCCTGCTAAAACGCTTGTTTTTTTCAAGACACAAAAAGTTGATTCGACAGGTTACTATGGCATTGAAGACCCTTTTCCAGACTTAATTTCAAAACTTCGCCGTTTCATGGGGGATACGGGGTGCCGGTTGTTGGTTGTCAAGAGCCGTTGGTAGTCAGAATGCCGTAGTATTAATGCTATGGAAGCTACTACTTCTCGAGGGAAGCTGAACAGAATCCTCTGGTTTATCGATCAGTACCCGTATCACCCTAGAAATTGAATTGTTTACCGTTTTGAATTCTTTTGCCGGTACAGTTAAAACTTGACAACTTAAGGGACTTCCATTTCTATTCGAGTTAGTGGCGGTGGTAAGTCAATGCGCTCTTTGTCATGGTTTATAAGCCGTTTGCGCACAGTAATTTCCACCCTGAAAATACTTGTCCACAGACTACTCGAAGTCCCTGTCTATGTGCATGTCCAGCTGGGTCAAATCATTTGTGTTACAAACGCACTACTTAGCTAAGAATATCTCAAAGAAAACTTTAAAAACGTGTATTGTTTTGTTGTTGTTGTTTTTTTCCTTCACTTCAAGCATTGCAGAGAGTTTGTTACTATAGAGGCACTGAAATCCTATTACCTCTGTATGGCTAAAATAAAACTGGACATTATTTTCAGTAGCTCAGTGTTAAAGAAGTCAATCAAAAATGTAGAGTCCTTTAGGCTCGCTTCGCCATTTTTGCTCACGCACCACCACTATTTTATTTGTATATATTATGGACGTACGTATGTCATTTTTTACTTTGACCCTCGCGTTTTTGTGTTAGTTACGTGGTCGACCCCATCCCAAATTGCACTAAACAGAATCCTCTGGTTTATCGATCAGTACCCGTATCATCACCCTAGAAATTGAATTGTTTACCGTTTTGAATTCTTTTGCGGGTGCAGTTAAAACTTGAAAACTTAAGGGACTTCCATTTCTATTCGAGTTAGTGGCGGTGGTAAGTCAATGCACTCTTTGTCATGGTTATAAGCCGTGCGCAACAGTATTTACTTGAAAATACATTGGGTAAGTCTGTGTAGGTGCATGTCCAGTTGTGTCAAAGCATTGTGTGTTACAACCACTACTTAGCTAAAGAATATCACAGAGAAAATTTTTAAATAACGTGTATTATTTTTTTTTTGTTTTTTTTTTCCTTCCAAGTAGTTGCAGAGAGTTGTTACTATGGCACTGAAATCCCTTTACCCTGTATGCTAAATTTAAAAACTGGACCTTATTTTCAGTAGCTTCAGTGTTAGAAGTCAAAATCTTAATAGTATAGTCTTTAGCTCGCTCGCCATTTGTGCTCAAGCACATCACTAGTTTATATACATAGTATGCTTATATAATTTTTGATTGTTTATAAATATATCTAGGCTAGCTTGCTCATCACTTCGTGTTGAAGCACATTATTAGTTTAAAATTGAAAAAATTATTCCCTGGCTCATAACATTTAGCTAGTAAACACAACTTTTCGCAAGCATCTTTTAGCACGATCACGATGAGAATTATCAGTCTTACCGATCGTTTGTAAATTATAGATTATCAGGTAATTTGTACGGCACAGTTTGTGTGAAACCTAGATATTGCCACCCACGGAGGTACCCAAATTTGGACCTCTGGAGTATTAATGCTTTGTCCCGCACCTTTACTACAAACTCACTGTGCCTTGTGTAACTAGTGAGAGAGAGCACCCACACTTACTTTCAGCATTTTAATTTTTTTCCACGACGAACTTTAACGACACTTTACCATAAAACACTCTTACTTTACCATAAAACACTCTTACCTTACCGTGTAGCTGTGGCTGTCTGTGTAATTCGACTGGACAAGTTCTGTTTAGAGTTCAATTCAATCGAGAGGCAGTGAACAGCTATGGCTAGGTATTTTCTATTATTTAAATTTAAGTTCAATAATTATTTGCGTGTCCTCATCAGTGGTAGTCTGGCGGGCAAAACTTTGTTCATCACTGGCGCCAGTAGAGGCATCGGCAAAGCCATTGCCCTGAGGGCTGCGAGGGATGGAGCTAACATAGTAATAGCAGCCAAGACAACCACCCCTCACCCTAAACTTCCAGGCACCATCTACACTGCTGCTAAGGAAGGTATGTCATTATTGATTAGGCTGAAAAAGAGAAGACTAAGATAGACACCTGGGATAAAGTCCCAGGAATTCTACCTTTGATATTAAACGTTACATGTGAGGGATAGTGGTTTTGAGGGGTTTGAAAAATTTGTCTGGACATGAAATTGCTGGATTGATTAGGTGTTGTGAAGGAGGGGTGGGGGATCTTTCCCTCCCCTTTGTGTAAATTAAATCTTAACTTGTTTGTGTGCTATAGTTGAAGCTGCAGGAGGTAAGTGTCTGCCATGTGTGGTGGACATAAGGCGTGAAAGCCAGATAGAGAAAGCTGTGGAGGAGGCTGTGGCCAAGTTTGGAGGCATTGACATCTTGGTGAATAATGCTAGTGCCATTAACCTGACGGGTACAGTGGAGACACCTATGAAGAAGTAAGATGTCTTGTAGTTTGAGAGTCCTGCTCTAGACACAGTAATGACTTTGTGCTGGTGATTTACCAAACAATAAGCTGATCAACAATAGAATTGAGGTTATGTTTGTGGTGACCACTTACCAAAACATTGAGGTATTTAGCTTGAAGACCTTTCTATCTGATACCTGTCTTAGCAACAGAGGAGCAAACATGTAGTCAACAGTTTACACAATGTACAAAAATTATTGAAGTGTTTATTTTTAAGTTTTTGGCAAGTGGCTTGTCCTTACGTAAATTGGGCATAGCTTTGATAGGACCCATTTAAGTTTAGTTGTTTTTTTTGTTATAAAAAATTGCCGAAGCTTTTTGGACAGGTATGTAGGTTCCTGTGTACTTTACAAGTTCTGCTGAACTACTTATTGTTAATTTAAACTTGCAGCTGCTTTGTATCTTCTGAACTCCTTGAACAGTAGTCAAGCGATAGAATAAACTTTAGCTTGCACTTTCTGGGAGAGTCAGACAATGCATGTTGTTAGCTATTGCCTGCAGTTTGTGCACTAGCTACTTAGTCTGAAGTTGCTGGTGTTGTTGTTAGTCTGAGGGACAAAAAAAAATCAGGCATACAGTATTATTTAAAGGATCAAATTTGTAGGTAAGTTTGATATAGCTTTAAATGTTGTTAACTTCAAGATTTGCTGGACAAACAAGCTACCCTCATATACATGCACATTACCGGTTGCCTGGGCTAGCTCGCGTGTCATCACTGTTCTATTTAGAGCATTTCTTATCTCACTTGTTTTCTAGTTTGATCTGGTGTCATTGAGTGTGTATGTAGTTGCCATGGTATTTGTCACTTTTCTAACATGCGTGTAGATATGACCTCATGATGGATATAAACACTCGAGGAACGTACCTAACGTAAGAAACTACGTAACACTCATTCTTCTCTGATCTATATACTTGTATGTATGTGTGTATGTATGTATTTATGTACATATGTGTGTATGTTGTATGTGTGTATGTATGTAAATATGTATGTTGTATGTATGTGTGTGTGTATGTATTTATGTAATGTGTGTATGGTGTATGTATTATTGTTTATGCTATATGTGTGTATGTATGTAAATGTGTATGTATGTATGTGTGTATGTTAGCTTGTAAGGTATATTATATGCTATATGCTGTTGTTATCTTCTCTTAGGTCCAAACTGTGTATTCCTCACCTAAAGAAAGGCAATAACCCTCACATTTTGAATATCAGTCCTCCCATCAACCTAAACCCCAGATGGTTTGCCAACCACTGCGGTAAGTTTTGATTTACGGTAGCCTTGGCAATGGAACATGATATACACAGATCAAGTGATGAGGAAACTGTAACATTAAATATGTGGAATGTTGGAGTATTTGTCATTTATACCACCCTTTACCAACTGTCTGCACTGCACTCCCATTGCTGTAATTGGCAGTTATTGTGTTGAATGTTTAGCTTACACAATGGCCAAGTATGGAATGTCTCTGTGTGTTCTGGGAATGGCTGAAGAATTCAGACCGGACGGCATTGCAGTCAATGCTCTGTGGCCAAGGACTGGTAAGAGAGAGAGAGAGGGAGGAAATTTTCAAAGAGGGCAATTTTTCCAAGCATGTGTATTGCTAATATTTCATTGTGTTTTTATTTAATCCAACCCAATGTTGCCACCAACCCAATGTTACCATGTGATTCTAGAGTGTGCTTTATTTTATAAGCTCAAAGCAGATGCAGTAAATGTGAGTGGTTTTGTCTTCAAAGAATGTAGTGTGTGACATTCACAGATACAATTTGTTTGTGAGTGACATCATTATTGAGAACAGAGAATGTGCAGAACGACTGATGTTACTGGAGCTACTAGTAGTACCTTTATTTACATGTTACATTGTGTGTGTATGTTTGTAGCGGTCAACACGGCGGCACTGGATATGCTAGGTGGCGACGAGTTTGTGAAGCAGTCTCGTAAGCCAGAGGTAATGAGTGACGCTGCATATCTGATACTCACACGCACCAACTGCCAACTCACTGGACAGTTCCTAATCGATGACGAGGTACTCACTAAAAGTGGAGTGACAGACCTGGATCAGTACTCCTATGTGCCAGGTAGAATGTGGTACCAGTAGATGGGGGGACTAGTTTTGTTAGGCTGGATGTGGTACCAGTAGATGGGGGGACTAGTTTTGTTAGGCTGGATGTGGTACCAGTAGATGGGGGGACTAGTTTTGTTAGGCTGGATGTGGTACCAGTAGATGGGGGGACTAGTTTTGTTAGGCTGGATGTAGTACCAGTAGATGAGAGGACTAGTTTTGTTAGGCTAGATGGGGGGACTAGTTTTGTTAGGCTGGATGTGGTACCAGTAGATGGGGGAACTATTGTGTTAGGCGGATGGGTACCAGTAAGGGGACGAGTTTTGTTAGGCTGGATGTGGTACCATAGATGGTGGCCTAGTTTTTGTTATGCTGGAATGTGTACCGTATATGGGGGGAACAGTTTTTTGTTAGGCTGGTATGGTACCATATATGGGAACTGTTTTGTTAGGCTTGGATCTGGTTACCAGTAGATGGGGGGACTAGTTTTGTTAGGCTGGATGTAGTACCAGTAGATGGGGGGGACTAGTTTTGTTAGGCTGGATGTAGTACCAGTAGATGGGGGGAGTAGTTTTGTTAGGTTGGATGTGGTACCAGTAGATGGGGGGACTAGTTTTGTTAGGCTGGATGTAGTACCAGTAGATGGGGGGACTAGTTTTGTTAGGCTGGATGTAGTACCAGTAGATGGGGGGACTAGTTTTGTTA
>WLWD01001663.1_pt1 | contig 132945 bp, 103 predicted proteins | sample 6712731 | NCBI WGS metagenome assembly WLWD01 (sample SAMN12718690, study PRJNA576275) | sponge metagenome | isolation source: marine sponge | host: Mycale hentscheli | place: New Zealand: South Island, Marlborough, Capsize Point | collected 2014-11-01
AAAGAAAAAGAATGATTTCAGGAAAAAAAATAATTTTAAGTATTTCAGGCAAAGAATGATTTCAGGAGAAAAAAAAAATTTTAAGAAAATAATGATTTCATGTAAAGAATGATTCAGGTACTTTATAAGTAGATATAAACACACACCCACAGACGACAAACAAAATGCAGTCAGATAAGGCCAAAACAACCATGGTGTCTAAACGCATATACAAGTTTAGCCTTGAAGGTGACATAGTTGTCATGATACATGGTAGGAGGTAAACATAAGTTGAGGGATGCTGTGGGATAGTGGGCCTTGCCATCTAACGTGAGAATGGGATCAGGAGTAAATTCCAGTGGAGGAACACGAGTAGCGCCAGTGAAGAAAAAAGTATGTCTTCAAAAGTAATCCCAGAGAACCCAAATCTAGAATAGGAAAAAAAAATCCATGAGAGAAAGGATATTAGAAATATTTCGTGTGAGAAATTTCACCCATCCAATTTTATCAATTTTTTTTCCTTCTGAGAGAAATGGTTTTAAGTTTTCTGTAAAGTAATAATCAATAATCACTAGCACAACTATGACTGTCTAATGTTCACATTCATTCAAAATTCTGACAAACATCATATACGTAGCCTATTCCCAAGACCGCTCATGGTTCTTTTCTCAGAGAACCGTATTGACTTGAACATATCTTGAAGTTTATCTGTCAAATGAAAACAATCATTTGAAAATTGTATTCTATAATTTTAACTGCTTAGCCTTCCATACCAGCATTAAAAGTGTTGTTGAATTCTTCGATGCAAAAAATGGTGCCAGATATAAAGGGTAGTAACACCCAATACATTCAGGCCACTCTTAAGTTGCTCTAGATCAGCTATAGATTGTAACAATGTACTATGAAGGATTAATGCCTGACTTATTTCACATTTGCTGGAGAGCTCAGCAGACGTCAAAGGTTAGGAGTAGCCTGGCTGAATGATAACATCAGACACTTCGGAGAGGTATTTACGTAAGTCTGAAACATCATTAATAGATTCAAGCTGCAACAAAAGTCACACACAATTAGATATTTCAATATTAATGTTTGAACTGCTTACCCTTTCGAGAATATTCTTAATTTCAAAATCTTGTACTTCCAACAAATCAATTTGTATGGAGCTCACGCTCATGCCACAAAGGTACTTGTATACTACACAGGGAGCTAGGAAAGGAAATCCACTTCCATCTTGTGCTGGAGACATAGCTATGAGTTGGCCGATTAGGTCAAACTTCTTAGACTGTAAGTAAATAGAACAATATGAAATCACAACTTACTTGCAATCCAGCGACATCGTGTCTTAAGACTAAACAGTTCTCACAACCAATGAACATAGATGTTTGGATGTTTTTGGTCAACAGACACCAGAACTCTCGTCTTGGACCATTAACCTCTCCCATTTCACCCAAAATATGAACCTATAGGTATAAACACATCAAATAACTTGCATCTGCCTACTCAGCGAAAATACAGCCAGCTGGAGTGGAGGTCAAAAGGTTAACAGAGCAGCTTCTAGTTTAAAATATAGCCAAACACATGGCTTCTTCCAGTTCTGATATGAGTGACCAGATGACCAGGGTCTCTAATGCTGTGGCTATACTGCTGTTGTCAGAGCACTGGGCAGCTCCATGTATAACAAATCTCCACCGTATAAGTTTTAGTGGATAGGACACTGTACAATCTTCTCTTAACAGCTTTTCTGGCCCTCTCAACAACACCATCAGGATCAACATGATGAATGGAGGCACGGAGTCGGAATCGAGGCACATGAACACCAAAGTGGTATAAATGCCCAGCCATCGGTATAGGGTGGTCCTACTAACACCTAAAATCTTAGCTATATTTATTAAGCTTAACTTTAATGATAGTAGAAACTCTACATCATCAAGATCAGTGTCTTCCTTCGGTCTTCCAACTTGTATATTGGCACTGGATTTGAAAATAAGCATATAAATGTTATAACTGACCAGTGTATCAGTAATTTAGTATTAATTTTTAATCTTCTGATAAGCTTGTCTTGTATCTTTAGTCAGTTTTAATAATTCCAATATAAGAGTATTGAAAATTAGCTACAGATTTATTGTATATACAACTCAAAGCATTAGCTACATACAAGGGGAAAAACTTACTAGTTTTACTTAGTTATGTTTATTGTAAATAATAAGATGTCCTTGTTCACAGACAACAATTTAGCCACCATGCTACATACAGAATTTCTCATTAAAATAGTGTCCTTATATTCCTAACTCAAGAAAAGGTCACAGTTCATGGGAAAACCAAACTCTCCACTAAATTGTATAGTCAGCCAGTGCATAAAACATTGAATTCAGTGGTAACAACCTTGTGAGAAAACCAACTCTGCTAATTATATTGAAAGTAGTTATTTGGTAAAGGGTCAATATTTAGCTATAAATCTTTTTTTTTTTTTGCTAACTGATGACAAATTGCCCCCCCCCCCCATAAATTGTTAACCACAGTATAAATCCACAATGGCATTTAGACGACATTTATAAATAGATCGTGGCGTTTACATATCTACGACCAATTATTTATAAATAGAACCACGACATTTATAAATGGACAAAGACATTTATAAATCGACCAGACATTTATAAATCGACAACGACATTATAAATCGACGACATTTATAAATAGATGAGATCATTTATAAATCGACAACAACATTTATAAATAGTCAGAGAGGACCGACATTTATAAATAGATGAGATCATTTATAAATCGACAACAACATTTATAAATAGTCAGAGAGGACGTTTATAAATCGACAATGACATTTATAAATCGATGACAACAGTTATAAATCTCGATTCATTAATTCACAGTGATGTTTATAAATCGTCAGATATATTTATAAATTGGTGATGACATATAATAAATTCATTCCAAAATTTAGTTTTGAAACAAACACCCGTATTTTACAGCTATCTTACTCTAGTGAGCCTACCAACCAAGTTAGAGCAGCTGCTGAAATATCTGCTGGGAAGCCCCCTCCCCCTAGGGTATTTTACAGCCAACTTTATATCTAGAGTTACCTGCAAACTACTTCAGCAAGGTATCTAGTGTGGAATAAACCACTCATTACACTGGTATACTCTAGAGTGATATGGCTAGATTTTTCATTCTCAGGCTTTATTTTCACTACCTCTGGCTCATGAAAATAAATTAGCCTGTGCTCAGTGAAATATTTTGCCATATTACACTCTGACTCATGTAATAAGTACTACATATATATATATATGATTGGGTACCTGGCATTTGCTGGGGTGCAAATTCAAGGCCTTTTCTCATGAACAGCAATGGTCCAGGTGGGACTTCGGGTGCCCGCACCACTTGCTGTGAGGAAGTTCTGCAAGTTCCTAGCCTGGCTCCAGGAGCTTTGCTTGCAAGGCTCACTGTGCCTTCTTAGTGCACTGGCATCCTGGCTCTGTGCATAATTGCTAGTAGTTGCAAGAGAATTTGCATGTGTGTGTACAAGGGTTGTGTGTTGTGCTAAGGATAGCACAATAAATTGCCAAAAAAATTCAAATAACAAAAAATATAACTACTTGCATTCAAATTTGAATTTAGACCAGCTCACTGCCATTTGTGCTGTAGCATATCACTAATCTTATTTATTAAAAAAAAACAAAAAAACTTTGTGTATAAATTTACAATGTAGCTAGCTAGTGTGGATGCTTGACGCTATTGTTCCTCGGGTTCTGTCGTAGCTATTCTATCGACGTAACCGTCTACTATGACTAGGGCAGTGCTGTGAAAAACTTTCAAGTCGTACCTGAAGCCCCTACATATATAAGGACCGCTGTCCTCGGCTTGTAGGTTGGATAAAATTAAAATTTTTCCTGCGGTTCTATACGACTGATTACGAAGATTTAAGCTAAACCACTCGGGCTGAGCCATACTGCCACAGATTAGTGACACTACACTACCCAAAGGAGCTTCATTCCAGTTGGGTAAAACTAGACCAATCTCAGGGAACAAACGCGCAAAAATGAACAGACTTTGCTGAAAAACGTTATTTCCGTACATTCCATTGCAAGTGTACATTCCTGATTCATTATAACCCAGATTTAAAAGTGAAATATTTTTATATCCTATTTGATGCCTCGTAGAAATAGGGAATGTTTCTGAAATGGGGTCATCTTCTAAAATGGGTACGTAGCTCCAGTTCACTGGAGAAGTACTGCCGCAATAAACCGTTACTGAACATCCCTCAAAAATCATTACATCATCCGGTGTTAGGCTCTTTAAATAAACGGGTATACGTTGCCAATCCTTGGCGTAAATGTATGTAGAACAAAAGGAGATGAGAATAAAATAACTGATAGATAACGCCATTATAAAGTTTTTTGTGTTTTGTTTTTCAACAGCTATTATAGCTATACAAGCAACGCCAATACAAGAAGACCTTGTCTAGTCTCGCATAGCCAGACCCTTTACCAACCAAGCGGTGGGTGGCTACGCGAGACTAGATCCTGCCTGATCTGAGAATTTTAACGATACAGTGCCTCCTGCACAAAAAGTAGAAAGTGTGGACTTTAAAAGATAGGCCTACTACAATCACTTTAGCTTAGGTATACCATTGTTTACATTACAATTCCCACATTTTATTTGAAAGAATTCACAATGATGTTGTGACATACAGCCTCCATCCAAGGATTTTGTGACACATCTTCATACAGTGCATGCTGTAGTTTACCTGCTGATGGAGATAGAGAACAGTGAAGAGGTGAAGTATTTTACCTGCAAGACACTAGCAGCACCCATTCTGGACATTCCCAGATTGGAACTTCTCTATCGGCCTTGTTGCACGGTCCTAATGACTCACTCTGTGAGATTCAGGGTATTAAGGAATGGAAATAGTTCGTTCAAAACTGTGTGTTGGATATATGACTGTGGAGTGCTGGAAATGTTGCCCTGGAGAACAAAACCCTACAGACGTGCCGTCAAAACGTCTGTCAATTTTCCTTCGGCGCACTGGACCAAGATGGCTGACTGACTCATCAGAATGTGATGATGTGTGGGAGTGAATGGCCTCTGCTTGTCAGGGGCTGAAGATCTAGTTTAGATTGTAAAAGTCAATGGTACAGTCGTTTAAATGAAGTCGGCTGTCCAAGGCTGGCGATACTGGTAATCACAGCCAACTAGAAAGTCCTCCTGTTGGTGCTCACTCTAGTCAGGAGTCAGCTGACTAGGTCTCTACTTGAATATGTTAAAACTACGCTGTGTGTGTGTGTTGTGTGTGTATGTGTGTGTGCACACATGTGTGTGCACACGTGTGTGTATGTGCGTGCGCACATGTGTATGTGCGTGTGCACGCACATGTGTGTGTGTGTGTGCGTGTGCATTGGATGATTTAGAACATGTGACTCTCTGACTTTAGGAGGTCAGCAAGAGGGCTTGCTGGATTATGCTCAAATATTTACAATTATTCTTTTTTTATTCTAAAAAATTGTGTTATTATCTCCAAAAGAATAATATATTATTTTCTTATTATTCTCTTATGATTCCACTTAGAAAATAAGTCAAATATATTGGTGATTGCAGCAGCTAGCTATATAAAGTTGGTAGGTTATGAAATGAATGAATATGTGGCGATACCGGTATCACTCTCTTTTACTAGAATTACTCAATATAGAAGATTTAATATCTCTATTTAATTTTTCAGTGAAAGTCATGAATGTCTCCATAAAAATGTTCAATGAATGGAGAAAAAATGCTCTGATACAGCTGATAAAAAGTTCAATTATGAGAAGCCACCAGACATTTGAAGCAAAAAGTGAATTAGGGAATTGTATGCTCAGCAGTAGATGCAACTTCTCTCTTCTCTTCAAATTTATAATCGGTAATAATTTACATTTTTTTGTCAATTGCTCAAGAACAGAAACCATCTAGCATGATTCTCCAGATGACTTACTCTGAGCCTGAGCTGACTTTACTTCCAGTATTTCAAACATTCCCATTTTGGAAGTACAATAACAGAGTGGTCAACACTAGCCCAGCTGCTTTAATCAAGTAATGAAGATCAACCTTATAAACCATATTTTTTAATGTTGTCCTTTGTTTGTAAAAGAAAAAGAAAAAAACTCTCTTTTATGTCAAATTTATTATATGGACTGATTATTCTTATTATCCCTTTATAATGCTTTTATCATTCTAGAATTATTCCCCTACACAATTTTGTGTTCATTATTCCAGAAAAAAAAGCTAGAACAATCTAGCAATTTTATTGCTTAACTTGCGAATTAATGCAGTCACAATGTTTGAGAAATACATATAGGTCAGTAATTGATAATACCTGGTACTGCCTGGCTAGTATAGCAGGCAAGCTAGGGGCAATTAACACTCAAACAGCAAAGTCAGCAAACTGACAGCAATTGTATTTTATTTACTTTAATTCATGTCAATGTAATTACATTTATAGACAACGGTTTTCAAAGTTGACATTGTAAGAGTTCATATATAATTTAGAAATATTTCAGTGTTTTGTCCGACAATGGAGATCACATGCCATAGTTTATCCAGCAGTAGTTCTAAGTTTCTTGTCTTCCTTCTTAATCCACGTAAGATTGCATTCCATAGTTTCTTGTCAACATTGATTTTATTGCCCTCACTTTCTGATCTAATGGCTTCAATCTTGGGCGATTCCTTCATCTCATTTTTTATCTCAGTCTTTGGTTCTTTTAAATTCACTTCCTTGACATGAACATGTTTTTCTCCTTTGCTTGAATTTACTGTTTCTGTCAATTTTTTAACTTTAGATGCTTTCATTGCCTTTATTCTTTGTATTAATGTTTGCGTCGATTCAGTTTTCTTCCCATCTTTTGATGTCTTCTTTCTTTCCTTATTTGTGTAATGTTACCTTCACTTTAACCTTCCTAGACCTGTTGTCCTTCTTTCCACTGCATATCAGCAATGCATTGTTTGCTTGCATATTCTTAGTAGCATCTCCGAGTACTGGTAACTGGCACTTTCCATGCCTTCCTTGTGACTCCTGTCTCACTGGTTTTTGTCCATACGGCATCTCCTGCCACACTTCTGTTGTCAATATTTTCTCTCCTTTGTTCAATTTCCTTTGCATTTCTCTCTTCGCTTGTGCCTCTTTTCCCCTAACATTTTTCTTTGAAATCCTCTTTCCTCACAGCTTTCATCTCCCACATGTCTTTCCTTCCCTCTCATCCTTCTCTTCCCTCTCATCTTTCTTTCTTTAAAGTGATTTCTCTAAAGACTACTTCTAAACTAAAAGTCTCCAATACATCCAAATGAAAGGCTATTTGCTTAATGACAAAAATGGTATCGATGATGAAATGAGGCATGCAATTCTGTGTGAGATTGTGGAGCATTTCACATAAGGAAAGTTGATATGGATACCTTTAAGACTCATAGTATAGAGTCCCTCTAAGGACTTAAGCAGCTCTGAATCACACACAGTCCTAATAAAGAGCACAATAGGCAGTTGCAAATCCCTCAAGACACTCATTAATACTTTATATACACTACTACAAAACTGACTTCTAAATAAGTCAAGTTTCTTCTCACACATGACACTGAAGTGATTTAGCACAACAAAAGTACCAGAAAAGGCTAGCAATGAGTGCCCGCATTCACCAAGGAGGAGCTCAGTCATGGCTTTTTTTCACTAACTTAATCTGTTGCTGTAAGTTAACCTGTCTAGTAATTCTAGTAATTTCAGCTAGTATAATAAGTCCCTCCCCCTTTTTATCTCAGTTCTAACTAGTGGTCTATGTGAGACTATAAGAAGATGTGAGTTTAACCAATCTTCATTACTGCCAAAGTACAGTGACCATTTCGTAGTGAACTTGACTGGAAGTCCATGCAAAGGTGGAATAGTCAAATCAATCAATATCTGCATCACAGAAACTTCTGATAACCGTTCAACAATCATCTTCAAAATGGTTACTAGAATCACAGATTTTGAAGATCTGAATCATCAGCCATTAGACAAAATTCCAGGTTTAGTTGGAAGTATTCCTTCTTGTGGAGGCATAAATGCTTCATGTTGCCGTTCATCTTCCCCAGATGATCTTGAATCGGTGCTACAATTCTCAATGTTTGCTTTTAAGTTTCGAAATTCGGAAGATCAGGAATATGTATTGAGTAATATTGAACTACTTCAGTTATTTATCCTCAATGGTAAGAAAATGGCTTGCAATGTAGAATGATTGAACTGTTTGTGGTAGAAAGGATTATGAATGTTAATTTTAAAAAGAATTCACTTTAAGACTAAGACTGAACTGTAGAACAAAATTTGCAAGCCAGTGCTTATATCTTTGAGTAAATTTTTGGCAGATAATAGCAAAGAAGATAAGACCAAATTTGGCACAAGGAGACCTAACCAATTGGCAGTGTACACCACAGTTCCATTGTCAGTGTTGTTTGTTTCGGGATTGTCTCTTCTCTGCCTTAGCTTAATGATACAGTTGAAAAGAAAGAAACGGTCCCAACAAGATTATACAAATGAAGGTAAGTTTAATTAATAGCCGTTTATAATATCAGAGAAACTGTTCTTGGCATTGTATAATTAAATTTATATCATCATAGAATTTTTACAATGTTTGAATTAATGCACTAAGTTTATCTAGCATTTGGATTATTTTAATTAAGAAATTTGTTTCTTTTATTTCAGGAAAATTTAGTTAAGTGTGGTTAGTATAGCTACATTTTATTCAAACTATCCTAACAGTCATCAGTTGGAGATGAGTATTATTAATAAAACTATTATTGAAGCCTAGATCCACTCTAATATTAGCTATACAGCAAACTTCAATTTCAAATACTTCTGATGACAGCCAGAGTTATTCCCAGTTTATATAATAACTTTGAAGTCCACATAAGATATCCTTCTTTATATGCAAAATAGACTACCACCTTTAACTTAAAATTAATTAAAGCAATTATTCAATCTGAATTTGTACAGTATTAATTATTCAATCTATTGATCTCCTCAGGCCTTCAGGCAGTATAACTGAAATAGCTCTTCAGCATAAGTGTAGCATCTTATAATGGTAATCCCTTGGCATCATGCCTCCGTTGTTGTTTTTTGTGTGTGTTAGTTCTACACATATAATCACTTTACCTTACCATATAAGTAAATTACTCACAGCTGATGGTTGTTCTAGCTAGTCTCTGACTATAAATATTGGCATATGCTTGTTTTCTCACTGTTAGGTAAAGATGGAAGAAACCTGTCAGTGATTGGTGACAGCAACACGGACTATCACTCTAACACCATAGATAACCATTACAGCTATGTGGTGGTAGACAAAGTGTTTCATAGTCCTACCATGTCTGACTATGAAACACAAGTGAGTTGAGAGTTTGACATTGCTGTTAGCAAATAAATGTGTTCAATGATAGCTGCTGGCCATGATTTAGCATACTGCCATATTGTAAGCACTTTTTTTCTTTAGCTGTGAGTCTTTAGCTGTGAGTCCTTAGCTGTGGGTCCTTAGTTGTGGGTCCTTATTAGCTGTGGGTCCTTAAAAGCTGTGGGTCTTTGGCTGTGGGTCCTTAGATATGGATCCTTAATAGCTGTGGGTCCTTGGCTGTGGGTTCTTAGTTGTGGGTTCCTTAAAAGAGGGTCCATAGCTGTGAATCCTTGGCCATGGATTCTTGGCTATGTTTCAAATATTTTGTGTCATAGTTTATTTTCTCGATGAATAAACTCCAATGACACCGCACATTGATGTCTATGCTCATTTTTATTCCATATACATATACCTTGGAAGTAAACGTTTACAATGTTTATTCTTTACGGATCCACAGCTGAGGATCTTTACTGTTGTTCCTTAGCTGTGAAACCTTAGCAATGGGACCAGGATTGGAAAGGGAACTTAGTAAGAGTCAACATGCTATGTGTAGACAAATTTTAAAATATTATGCCAAGTTCCTATCACTGGTGTAGATATGCCAAGTTCCTATCACTGGTGTAGATATGTGTATTTTATTTTATTCTGACACTTGATATCATAATATTTATAGCATAGCAACCCAACTTTGTGGGTTACTTGGCATCTCTAACAAATTTATAGATATTATCACCTTTCTATGGCTTTTCTAAAAGTAGATTTTTGTTACTGTAGACACAGAGCCTGCAACATACACTCTCGTCCAATGAGCTGGTAAGAACTCATTTGTGTGTTCTAAAAGGAAATCTACCTAATAATGCCATTTCAGGGTGATGAAAGTATATTTGATGTGCCTGGGTCCACTGAAGATGTTCTCTATGCTCAGTTTAGTGACATTTTTGCACAAACTATATACCATGAAAATGTCAAGTAAGTCAATAAGCTATGATCTATTTAGTTACAAAATTCAACTTATAAAATTTAAGTCAAAATAATAACACTATATGCTAAAAATTATATATTCCATCTCAAATTAAAATTAATAGCCACCTAAATTATGTCCATGTACCAACCTCTGTTTATTTATGTTCAACTCTGTTGTATGGTTCCAGCATTCTAAGTGAGCTAGGTTCAGGTCATTTTGGAAAGGTCTACAAGGGAATGTGGTCCAGTCCAGCAGGGGATATAGAGGTAGCCATAAAGACGCTCAAACACAATTCCAAGAAAGAAGACAAAGTGAAGTTCTTGCAAGAGGCCGCCATCATGGGCCAGTTTAAGCACTCGAGTATAGTTACAATGCATGGAATTGTCACTAAAGAGCAACCGGTGAGCATTAATTTGATGTAAATAACAGTAATACATGTATCATTCCAGAAAGGTTACTTTGGTTCAAAGGTTTGGGGCAGTGGGGCAACGAAATATATTTGATAACCTTGTTTTTTTATAGCTCTAAAACTCTACTGTGTATATAGCTGGGGTTTCTTTCCTCTTTTCACCCAACTTCTGATCATATGTTATATATTAATTTCACCACTACCCTCCCACTGATGCAAGTAAGCAAAATAAAATGAAAGGGTACGTCTTTACTGCTTTTTGCAGAATTACATGAGAGGGATTGTATGACACTTTCAAAAAAAGTTGCATTTTGTTCTGTTAATGTATTACATATTTTAGGAGTTGAAGCTAAATAGGAGGAGTCACAATTGAACTTATTCAAAGTACACTTCATTTGGATAGCCTGGTACCAAAATATGTTAGCTCCCCCCCCCCCCCTTGCCCCCAGGAATTCACCCTGTGCATTCCCATTAAAAACTGAACAAAAAAAAACAACAACTTAGAAAACAGAACGGTGTTAACTAATGAAGCTATTAGCCATATTGAATGAATTGAGGATATTATACTACACTGGATATTTTCATGAGATGACATGTATGGAAAGAAGTGTGAAAATTGTCAGGATTTAGCCATTTCCATTCCAGTTTCAGGCAGTGTAATATTGAAACCATTACATGTGCATAAAATACTTATATATTTAATTCCATGCAGATCCTACTCGTGTTGGAATTTCTCTCCAAGGGAGATCTTCGCAGCCACTTAATCTCATCAAAATCAAAATCGGATGCTGATGTCATCAATGACCACACCCTCCTGAGCTACTGCCGCCAGGTGGTTGCTGGAATGAATTATTTGGCTAGCAAATCCTTCATTCACAGAGATCTTGCGGCCAGAAATATCTTGGTGGCTGATGATGAAATATGCAAGGTGAGCCAAAACGCAAGATAAACTGAAAATTTATTATTCATAAAATTTCATGTACTAATGTTACATTTTGTTGTTGTTGTTGTTTTGACAGATTGCAGATTTTGGGATGTCACGTGATCTGTTATATCAAGAGACGTATGAGTCTCATGGAGGATGCATTCCTGTCAAATGGACAGCACCTGAGGTGAGACAGTCTCTCTTAAGTGTAGCTCTGGGTAGTATTTATAACTCCCACTCTTACAGGCATTGTTCTACAAGACGTACTCCACAGCTTCTGATGTGTGGAGCTATGGTATTCTGCTCTATGAAATATGGAGTGTCGGACACAAACCTTACAAAGACACAAAAAATTCAGAGGTTAGTAAAATAATCTTTCTATAATAGTACAATAGACTTCTCACAGCTGACCGCATTGCTTGCATGGGATTATTGCACGGTGCCAAATAAAGTTTTAGTTTCAAAGAGAAGTGTGAAGAAGTATAATTACTCGAGACCAAACTTTTTATTTTATTTTATCAACCTGAATAAATATAGATAGTTTTGAAGACAATAATGGAGTATTTTAAGTAGTTACATTTACATTCACACTATTAATGGCTATATAACTAATTAAAGGTGTGCAATAAATAGTAATATACTATCACAATAATAAAGCTACAACAACGACTCAGACATAATGCTCCCTCCAGCTTTCATGGACACTTTTTGGTCAGCTACCTATAATTATTTGTCCTCTTCAAATTTTCTTAATATCAATAACCTCAATTGATAGTTATGTAGTACTAGGTAATTGATAGCTAATAATATAATTGTCAAACGATTTAACTTTGTCAAGATTTCTTGAGTAACTTGAACGTTCAAAATTTTGGTAAATCACTGGACAGAATTAGTACTAGTCATATCAAGTATAAATTGAGTTATTGAATTAGAAACTATATGATATTGAATTATGTCGATTTTAGGTTTTGACCTTCTTGAATTCTGGGAAAAGACTTCCTCCGCCCCCTGGTTGCCCTCGGGCCATATACAGTATCATGATAGACTGCTGGTGAGAAATTGCTTGCTATATCTGTAAAGACCAATGTTTGTAATGCCATTATTCTTGATTGGCTGTGCTTTAGGAATTATAAGCCTCAAAGCCGTCCAAGTTTTGAAGCTCTCTCTCGGATGTTGTCGGCCTCAGACTTGAAACTTCTCAAATGGTCGGATGAAGACAAACTGGGGCACCCTGAGGCTACAGTACTAGGAAAGGATCTCGTTTGTGCAAACAACTTATATGTTGACCTTCAGCGATCCTACCAAAATTGAGTCATTTTCTTATTGTAATCATGCCGTCTAAAAGTGAACCTATTTATTGTTTGCTTATATATCTAACTTCAATATCATTGAATAATTAAACTAAAAAGAGAATACAGGCCATGTAGCATTACTGGGTACACACTAATTAATGAAATATTGAGAGGAGGTAGCAATGGCCACTGTAATCTTTCCTACGTTGCAATAATTTCTTATTCACATTATTTCCAGAGTATACCTGACTATACTGCAGTTTGAGTAATCAGTGGAGGCCAGATGATGAACAGTAGTTATTTGTAAGGAATATAAATTGAATATGAGGAGTGTAAGATGTAAAAGTCACGGCTAAATATGCAGGTTAACCTTTATTAGTAAAATATAACTTTATGAGGATCATTTTATAGATGGCACTGACTCTGTTGATAGTGCTACTCTACCCATGAATGTCACCAAACATGACTATTTCACACCTGGCTATACAATGTCACCAAACATGACTATTTCACACCTGGCTATACAATGTCACCAAACATGACTATTTCACACCTGGCTATACAGCTTCAGTTAGTAATGTGAGGTTTATTTTCAAGCAAAAAGGAAAAAGTAGGCTCTAAAGCTGCACTAGTTTAGCTCCAACCAGAGATCATTTACTAACTGGGTTTGTTGGAGTCATGCAATGCAGGTGGGCTCTCCTCACAGGCATGGCAGCCCCATAGAAGATACAAGATGGACAATAGATGTGGGCTACCTAACCAAGAAGAGAGACATTATAGAGAATTGATGCCCATGTAAACATTCAGGCGGAAATGATGACAGACACTTTGCGCTGTTTGACATTCCCTTGATCACTTCTTCAACTATCTGAAAATTTTCACTCTCTGTATCAATTTGGGTAAGAGTTACAATAATCAATTCAAGACAGAAAATAACACTCCACTCTCTAAACAAAACTTCATGGTAGCACTGTAAGTGGTTAATTTATCAAATAGTGTAACTATTAGCTACCAGTAAACAATCTAACACACTACAGTGCCTCAGGCCACATGACATATGCTCTAGTCACATGTCCTATCCTCAGCTCAAAGTGCTTTAGCTATATCTGGTCTATGACCAAAATAGGTATAGTGTTTGCTTACAAGATACAATGCTAAGTAGTAGTTAAGTAGTACACTTGTTTCAAACAAAATGGAGGAAAGCAATATCGTAAGAATTGTTATGCTAGGTGTTCTCCTTGTGCACTCTTTTTACAGTAAGTTTCTTTATAGCTACTCAAATTAAGTTATCTAGTAAGTCCTCAATAATGTTTACTCAGCACTATCCAGTGGACAGTCTCAAATTGATACCTGTGATTACAGCCGGTCTTCTCTACTACCAGCTAGCAGCCAAATCTTCTTTTTAAATATCACAGGACAGCCATGTTGAGGAGGAGCAATAGCAGCTGTTCAAATTTGCTTCCTGGAGGCTAAAACTAACTTTACAAAAGCTAGTTAGCTATGGAGTCATAAGGAGAAGTTGTATTTTGTGGAAATAATGGTACTTTATGTTGTTCTTCATCTACAATTAACAATGCTAACTTTAGAGAACTGATTGCTCTTGGATTCCAAACTGTCAATGAAAAAGAGTACTTCATGGATAACATTAGATTAATACGACTGTCTGTTATTTTTTGTAAGTTACAATATTCATATCGAAAATTATTTTACTCAATTCTGACAAGTTTGAAATTTTAGTCATCATTGAATATATGAAATAATCTGATTGATTTAGGATATAGATCCCTAGAAACTGAAGATACCTTACTATGAAACAACATACTACTGTTGCAGCTATTAGATTGTTAGTGCTCTTATTATAGGAAAGTGTATAGACAACGAAAGAAAATTAAAACTTATCTAGTGATGAAGCAGATAAAGCTCACTCTCGTCAAAACTGCATTGTAAGATCTGAGGTGGTCAGAAAAGGAGAGGATGTATTAGCTAGCTATGTATTATGTATGTTGTAATATTTAAGCATCACTTTGAAGTCAAAATAATAACTTTTTGACTGAAGAATATATTTTGGGAGTGTGCAAAGTAACAAAGATTGTGATAGATCATGAAGTGTTTCAGTAAGTTAGTGTAAATCTGATCAGCACTGGCTATAGATTATAATTGAAATTGCCAACTGTAGCTGTCCAAGTTAAGTGAATCTCTAAGAAATTTCATTCCAGAAATATCATTTTAATTGTTATTTTTTTGTTGTATTTCCTTCTCTCAAGCGACAACATCAGAGACAGAACCAGCAACTACGCCCACTCTTTATGACAGCACCTCTCCATCAACAACTCGGTCCTTGACTCCTTTTGAGGCATTATCAACAGCATCAAGAGCTTTGTCTTTGAAGCAGATATCTGTATTTGTTACAATTGGAGTACTCGTGTTCATAGTGGCTTTACTGGATGAAGAAAAAGCACAAGCTGGTCATCACTGGTGATGAAGGTTATTCCCCTCACTAAGAGGGCCCTCCATTAGCAAACGGTAAGTAGTATACCAAACTTAATACATTTGAACAGTAAATGAAATAGCAATAACTCAAGAAACCACCATTCAAAATAATCACGCAATAGCCGGCGAATTTTTGTGAGTTATCACCACTATGACCTGGTATAGCATAGCAATCCATTACATTTCTGTATATCCACCGCTGTACATTGTTGTATATAATATTGAAGACACAAGGTCCCCTAGTTTGTTGTCTCCTTCGTTTCATGGCAATGTTTAGCTATATCTGTGTCTCTCTGTGTGTACGTGATATTTTACTGTACAATATCCCACAATATAGGCAAGTCCTCTGTCATCATGACAGACAATGATGAAGAATACTCCTCTCCTTACAATGACAAAATTCCCACAGAAGCAAATGTACCATACACGACATCAGCAATGGAGAATCTCTATGAGGAATGTGGCCCACCCGCCAGAAATGTGAATTCTTCCTACACTGATAGGTTGCAAGAATCACATTTCAGTAGCTTCAGTGACAGCAGTCACAACTACTATTAATACAATATTATTCTCCTATATAGAATAATAAGAAAATTTATGGAATAATAAACTATTCTTTTGGAATAGTAACAAAAAAAAATTTTGGTAATAAAAACAAGAATAATTCTACAAATTTCTAGCATAATAGGGCAGGCCCTAGTTAGGTGTTGTTTGCTTAATTAAAGGCAATTAAAGTGTTCACTTAGCTCACCCATCCTCTGTGCCAGCTCACTGAGAAAATCAATAATATATCAATAATATATAATACAATATGAATAGAATAGTGATGCGAAACTTTATGGCCAGGAAATGACATGAAAATAGAAAAAAGAATTAATGTTCCAAGTTTGTTCCATTTTTGGCCATAATGAGTGTTGCCAATTAAAGATAAGATAAAAGTGATGGAATCACTATTAATAATCTAATCACTAATTGCATTAGCTAATAGTAGTTGTGACTGCTGTCGCTGAAGCTACTACAATATGATGCTTGCAGCCTATCAATGCAGGAGGAATCCACGTTTATGGTGGGCGGGCCACATTCGTCGTACATGTTCTCCATTGCTGACATATATGCTGCATTTGCTTCTGTGGGAATTCCGTCTCTGACAGTGGAGGAGTATTCTTCATTATTGTCTGCAGTGGTAACAGAAGACTTGTAAATAACGAGACATTGAGTTTATATTTGGTAAAACTAGTCTAAACATCACACACACATACACAAATACACATGGACACATAAACATTGCAAGCTAATAGTGTGGATGGTTTTTCTAAAATTGTTGTTATTTACATTTACTTTTACAATGTGCTATTATATTTGGTATTGTACTACTACATACCATTTGCTAAAGGTGGGGCTTGAGTGATGACCTGTTTGGGTTTTTTCTTCATGTACATCATCAGTACTAGAATTATCATCCCCAATAAAATCATAAGTATAAAAGAATCACTCTCTCTTACTGTTATACTGAATTACTCAATATAGAGGATTTACTATATTGCTAGCAACTCTTTCAGTGAAAACTTTGAACACCCTGTAAAAATGTTCAAAGAATGGACAAACATGCTCAGTTACAGCTGAAAAAAGTTTGAGAAACTGTTTAGCATAATTTTCTAGATGACTTGCTCACTTTGAGCCTGAGCTGACAGCTCACCCAGTATTTCATACTTTTTCATTTTTGGGAGTACAATAACAAGGTGGCCAACACAAACCCAGCTGCTTTAATCAAGTAATGAAGATCTACCTTATAACCACATTTCTAAATATTTATGTCCTTGTTGTAAAAGAAAAAGAGAGGGAAAAAAGAAAGGGGAAAAAAGTACTATAGAAAAATTTCACACACTTATTTGAATAAAAAAAAAAGTAGCTATATGCTCAGTATATGATCTATATCTCTAATGAGATATTATTCTGCAAATAAATTGACAAATGTATTGAAAAAATAAAATCAGTTGTGTGTTTCATACAGAAGAAAATTAAACACTATCTTTACATAAATCAGTTATATTGTGTCATTGTGCACACAAATATAATTCAGTCTGTACAATTTCCTAAATAATACTCAATTATTTTGATGCTATATTGTCAGCACTTGTGTTCCAGTGATGACAATAGTTTGCTTCCCAGTTTTGCTTTTTCTGGTGCTAAAGAATTCCTTCACAGACTCACTTCACTTGCAATCATTTAGCCATTCATGTATCATTTGTACTGTTTATCATGTTCATATCACAAAAGGAAAACTAGCTTTCACTTTTAGCAGAATAGCTTGATTTAATCAACAGTAGCAACAGGAAATGGTTGTTTTTTCCACTGTGTAGCCATAAACACATGCTCTCAACCATAAACTCTAACCGCATGACCTAATATCTACGACTCCAGAAATTCCAGTCTTCTACAGCTAAAGATGGCAGAGAGTTGTCTCTTGCGATTATTGATTCTAGTCGTGTACTTTCTATGCTGTGAGTTCCTTTTGACTCTTACTTATAAATCTTAAAGTGAGCTATGCCATTATAACCTCCCACAGCTCTATCCAGTGGGCAGTTCCAAATAGTTACTTGTGATTACAACCGGTCTTCTATATTACCTGGTCAGCTCTTATTCATAAATATCACAGGACAGCCATGTAGAGGAGGAGCAATAAGAACTGTTCGATTGTGCTTCCTGGAGGCTGACTCTATCCCAACTCAAATTAGATATCGACTCATTACTAATATTACCCAATTGTCATTTCCTCCTCCATACACAGGGTTTATTGGAACTGTCACTTTATGTGGAAGTCTTAATTCTTTATGCTGCTCTACAGCTTCAATTGGAGACTTCAACTCCATAACATTTTTTCAAACTATTGCATTTGCATTTGCAAGTATAGACAGACGAGAGTACTTGATAAATAATTTTCAATCGTTACAACTGTCAGTTCTTCATCGTAAGTTGTAATATTTACATTGAAAATTATTTTACTACATTCTAATAAATTTGAGAAATTTTAGCCATCCTTAATTAATCTGCTTGATTAATTAAGTAAGGATTGATTAATTGATTGGTCATTGATGAGTCTAAAAATTATTCTGCTTGACTTTAGGATTTTTACAACTATTAGCACCTTAGTACTCCAACCATAGAAGTTTATAGTTGACCAAAGAAAATTTAAACAAATCTTTTGTTTTTAACTTCACATAGCCATAAATTTTATAATATAGACATTTCGGCACATTATACAGTGGCCCTCATCAGTATATAAAAATGATTGAAGTTACAAGGAGCCTGAGGGCGATAAAGATAAACAAACATGCATTAAACATCATTATGTGGAAAGAAGCCTTAGGATAAAATGAGCCTTAGGATACAGAGTTGTTATTTCTAAGAATGAGGTAGTTGTATACTGGTGGTAGTAATCCTTCATCTCTATTCATAGAACTCTTCTTATTTCTGATGTACCAATACTCTAAATAGCATATCTGGTATTGATTGCTATGTGAGTCTATAACTTCAGCAGTGCCTCAGTCTATGACATGATTGTTCTTGATTGCATGTTCTGTAACTACTAAAATGAAATAGGTGCCATCTGAAAAACTGCTCTCTTGTGTTCTTTCATTCTATGGAGTGTATGACATGTTTGCCCAATATATGTTTGTTGGCAAGTGCCACAACGTATTTTGTACACAAACCCTTTCTGATCTGAGCATCGAACCTCCTTCAAATCACACAGCACAGTACATGCACTGAGCACACTCCTAGTCCATGCCAAGGATATCTATCTCAGATAGGAAAGGGATTATGTACAAAATACACCGTGGCACTTGCCAACAAACATACATTGATCAGAAAAGTTGATCATCATTGGCTATAGTTTGAAATTGTCAATAGCTTATTATCATAGGGATATTATTATGTAGTATTTTCTTCTCTGAAATAGGAAACCAAACTACTCCGTCTGTCTATAACAGTATCTCTTCACCAAAAACTCAGTCTGTCTATAACAGTATCTCTTCACCAAAAACACAGTCTGTCTATAACAGTATCTCTTCACCAAAAACTCTGTCTGTCTATAACAGTATCTCTTCACCAAAAACTCAGTCTGTCTATAACAGTATCTCTTCACCAAAAACTCTGTCTGTCTATAACAGTATCTCTTCACCAAAAACTCAGTCCTATAATCTCTTGGAAGTATCAACACCAACATTAAGAGTTTCTTCTTCAAGCCAGCTATCTGTATTTGTTGCAATTGGAGTACTTGTATTTGTAGTAGTGATTTTATTGGGGATGATAATTCTAGTACTGATGATGTACATGAAGAAAAAACCCAAACAGGTCATCACTCAAGCCCCACCTTTAGCAAATGGTATGTAGTAGTACAATACCAAATATAATAGCACATTGTAAAAGTAAATGTAAATAACAACAATTTTAGAAAAACCATCCACACTATTAGCTACCTGAATCCAGAATCTATAAAGTTCTGAACTTTATGGATATGCAAGCAGCATCGGTTTAAGAATAAATATGCCTGAAATAAGATATGGCTAAAGATGAGCTATATATAACAGGGTACTATTAAATTTTACCCTTCAGTTTTGTCCTCTTTTTATTCTTGCCAAGTTTGTACTATTTTTTCCTGCCTATTATTCTATTCTTGCATTCATAAAATATTTAGACGACCTATTATTCTTTTTAAAAAACCTTTGTTATTGTTTTCTAAAAAAGACACAACATTTAGTTAATTAGCAAGTCAGAGCCCTTGGAATCGGTATGGTGCTTGTTGTGAAGAAAAAGTGTGTCAGTCTAATGGACTAGTATTAGCCGACATGTCTGAACCCAGTTAGGGTAATTAATCTCACGCAACTCCACCATTGAATAAATTTATTATCAGTCAAATTCTCAGAGGCAACCACATACTTATATTAACATCAGCAATTTCTCCAATTAATGCACATAATCTTTCAAGATCAGAAGCCACAGGTCTGATCTCAAGTACCTTCAATGGTGAGATTGAACTGATTTAAAAGATAGTAGAGTAGGCTTGAGGTCTTTATCAACACATCTTTATTCTCATCAAATTTTGCTTGAAAGTTACTATAAACTGGTTCAACACTAGATTTGGATCAGTTCCAGAGAGTTGGGCAGCAATTGAGTACATTTTGTCGATTATGTTTTGGTTACCTATTATTCTAAAAAGTATTCCAGAATAATTTATCAAGGCCTATTCATGCAATGTTTATGTGTCCATGTGTATTTGTGTATGTGTGTGTGATGTTTAGACTAGTTTTACCAAATATAAACTCAATGTCTCGTTATTTACAAGTCTTCTGTTACCACTGCAGACAATAATGAAGAATACTCCTCCACTGTCAGAGACGGAATTCCCACAGAAGCAAATGCAGCATATATGTCAGCAATGGAGAACATGTACGACGAATGTGGCCCGCCCACCATAAACGTGGATTCCTCCTGCATTGATAGGCTGCAAGCATCATATTGTAGTAGCTTCAGCGACAGCAGTCACAACTACTATTAGCTAATGCAATTAGTGATTAGATTATTAATTTCAATAATAGGATTGCTTGAGATCTACATGAATTTGAATGCTAACTCTTTGTCCCATTATTATCATTGCTTGGCCACAAAGTTTCAACAGTTTACTCATTCTGATTAAATATTTTGTCCCAGTTTGAGAGTATGATTATATTTGGGTATTTGTTTCAAATTGCTAATTCCATCATTAGTAATAAAAAGTTCAGTCTTACTTGATCTTGTACATTATAGCTATTTAAATGAATAATGTCTAGGATTTTGTTTTTATGCTTTGATTTTACTACAACTTTCAGTAATTATCCCTGACTGGTCACAATTTCAAAAAATATATATACTGAAGAAAAAAAAAACTGAACACTTTCCCTATAGCTTAAATCCATTATTATTGTCGTTTTAATTTTATTGTACACACGAACATAATTCAGTCTGTATAGTTTCCTAAATAATACTCCAGTATTTCAATTCCAAAATTGTCAGTACTTGTGTTCAGGTGATGACAATAGCTTGCTTCCCAGCCTTTCTTTAGAATTCCCTCACAGGCCCACTTCTCAATTCCCACAATTTATCCATGCATATAATTGTGTTTAACATTTATATGGAAAGGAAAAGAAGGAAAAAAAGTTCCACTTCCAGCAGAATCCACTAATTTAATCAACAGCAGCAACAGCAACAAATGGTTGTAGTTGTATCCACTGTGTAGCCATACATATCCATGCTCTCAACCATTACTCCAACCACATGACCTAATAGGTACAACTCTACAAGTTCCACTCTTCTATTCCATTTTCCATTTCCAAAAACGTATAAGACTTTCCTAAAAAAGACTGTATAGAGTAGTATAGCTAACAGTCGGTATATCATTCCAAACTCGATACAGCTAAAGATGGCAGAGAGTAGTCTCTTGCGATTATTGATTCTAGTCATGTACTTTCTATGCTGTGAGTTCCTTCTGACTCTTACTTGTAAATCTTAAAGTGAGCTATGCCATTAATAACCTCTCACAGCTCTATCCAGTGGACAGTTCCAAACAGTTACTTGTGATTATAACCAGTCTTCTCTAATAGTAATGCCTGGTCCAATCCTAATTGTAAATATCACAGGACAGCAATGTAGAGGAGGGGCAATAAGAACTCTTCAACTTTGCTTCTTGGAGGCTGACTCTAACCTAACTCAAATTAGATATCGGCTGATTACTAATACTACCCAATTGTCACGTCCTCCTCCATACACAGGGCTTATTGGAACTGTTAATTTATGTGGAAATCTTGATTCTTTGTGCTGCTCTAATGCTTCATTTGGAGACTTCAACTCTATATTATCTTTTCAAGTGATTGCATTTGGATTTGGGAGTGTAGATGGACAAGAGTACTTGATAAATAACTTTATATCACTACAACTATCAGTTCGTAAGTTATTATATTTACACTAAAAATTATGTCAACGCATTCAGATAAATTGTAGTCATCCTTCAATTAATCTGCTTAATTAGTATTTAGATCCTAGATGACTTAAGATACATTAAATGAATAAATTACAACTGTAGCAACTATTAGCCTGTTGGTGCTCTAGCCATAGGAGAGTGCATGGTCAACTAACGAATATCAAAACTGTTCCCGCAATGAGGCAGATCAGGTTTACTCTGACTGGAGAACAAAGAAGGAAAGGACATCTAATGTATTGTATGTGATAGCTTTTTAACATCCATTTGGGGTTTGCTTTCATCAAAAAATACGAAGTAAATGGACAAAAATTGTGATAAATCATTACATCATGTTTCAGCAAGTTAGAAAAATGATTATCATTGGGTATAGATCAATTTAAATTGATATTTCCGATAGTTGTACAAATTGAGAAAATCTCTAAATGACTTATCCAAAAATATCATTTCATACACTTATTTTTATGTTGTATTCCTTTATTTGAAGTGACAACAGAATCAGCAAGCCTGTCTACTCCCCCTGTCCATGAAAGTACCTCATTATCAAGAACTCAGTTCTCCACTTTTTTTGAGGATTCCACAAGAGTTTTATCTTCAAACCGGCTATATATATATGTTGGAATTGGAGTTCTTGTGTCCATTATAGTGATTGTATTGGGGGCGATAATCCTAGTACTTATGATGTACATGAAGATTAAGCACAAACAGGTTGTGGCTACTGATGGTGACTCTTCCCATCACTCTGAGAACCTGCTTTTAGAAAATGGTACGTAGTACTGAATCTAACATATTGGAAAAGTGAATGTGAATTGCAACAACTTAAGAATCTTCTACACTTTTACCAGGTTCAAATACCTAGAATTCTGAAAGCTATGAGATAAGCAATCAATAGCTATACAGATTTGGTATAAATATACATCAAGTATATAACTGGAATAGTTAAATGATACAATCCATTATTACATTTTATTACATATACACCACCATAGGTGTTTATAATAATGAAAGCACAAGGTTTCCTCTGTATACTTTCAATTTAGTATTTTCACCCTCTAGCTTAGCTCTGTTGGGAATGTGTATGATGTTTTACTATGCAATGTTTCTTTATATATAGACAAGTCTTCTGTCATCATGACAGACAATGATGAAGAATACTCCTCTCCTTACAATGACAGAATTCTCACAGAAGCAAATGTGGCATACACATCAGCAATGGAGAATCTCTATGAGGAATGTGGCCCGCCCACCAGAAAAGTGGATTACTCCAACATTGGCAGGCTGCAAGAATCACATTTCAGTAGCTTTAGTGACAGCTATCACAACTACTATTAATACAATAGTGATTACATTGGTTTCAATGACTGTACAGCATGAGGATCTATGTGAATTTGAACGAACACTTTGTTCCAGCCTTTGCTTAGTCCCAAAGTCTCAAAGTTTCATTCATTCATACTATATTTTATAAATTGTGTCCCCGTCAATTGATTTTTAAAATTTAATTTTTCTTCTATTGTTGATTCCATAATTGGTAACTCCAGTCTTGCTTGTTCTCATACAATATAGCTACATTATAAGGGAAACAATCTCCAATTTTTTTTTTTTTCCCACTAAGGCTAGTGGCAGGGACAGAACTCTGGTGGCAGCACTCCTTGGGATTGGGAAGCTGACATTTCTTACTCAACTCAACGAGGCAGGGGGAGGCCAAATCCCCACAGTGACTGATCAGAATTTATGGAGCATTAACTAAGGATTGTAATAAAATAATCATATACTTATATGAAGAATATATCTTTCATGAGATATTATTAAGCAAAGGAATTGGAAAATGTATTGGATATAATCAATCGTCGTATGGAAAAACAAAAACAAAAACACTTTCTCTGCATAAACCCACTGTTTTTGTTGTTTTTAATCCAGTGACAATTGATATCAAGAACAATCACGTGACTGCACACAACAATGATAGTGTCCAAAGTTCAGAGTTTAAGTGTCAGTCACTATCTCACGCCTCCCCAACAAGCTCCTCTGTTAATGAAATAGAGGAGCTGAGTAGCCATGTGGGGTCTTCAATTAAGTATTCAGGACGGTTTTTTGTTTCGTGTTGACTTGCGAGGGCCAGTTTGTATAGTAGAGTGGGAGTGAGTCAAGCTGTCAGCGGATGTAGATGGCATGTCTGGAAATGTACGGTTGTCTGAGCCTCAAGATACTGTTGCAGGACCAGGACCAAAAATAGATGTGGGCATTCTTTTCCTTAGGAATCGTCTGTTTCTAATCATCACTCTGCCGTTCTGAGTTTTGACAAAGTATCTCCGATATGGCCCTACAGCAGTAATGACTCCATAGATGTCCGACAGCTTAGATATGGGGTTCTGTATTGCTACATGATTGCCCACATGTAGCTCAGAGAGGTCATGTGCGTGCTGGTTGTATGCGAGCTCCATTTTCTTTTGAGTGGACAAGGTATCATCCTCAATGCCTGAGACAGGCTTGTGCCATTCTGGTTCAAATGCTCTGCGATGGGCTGGTAGTGTATCTTGAACAGGATGTCCAAATAACTTCTGAGCAGGAGAAAGATTGTCCTTTCTGCATGGAGTATTACGATATTAAGAGCATGACAGACTATTCCAGTTGACTCCACAACTAGTCCAAGCTGATGAGATAAGTTTTTTCATTGACTTCACTGTCGCTTCAGCCTTCCCATTACTCTATGGACGGCAACCTGCAACAAAGTTTTCAATGTCCTGATTCATCCCAAGTTGGCCTCGTTGGTTAGGAAACCCTCTGGATATCACATGCTTTAGGTGTTGATAAGTATCAACTTTTCCTGAATGTTCTCACACTTCCCGAATTCTGATACTATCCTGCTCTTGTGGAGTTAGCGTGGAATTTCATTGTTGGGAAATTGAGGGTGCTATGTGACTGATTCCTGCAAATATGTCCACTCCATCTCTGTTAAGTTGTCCTCGTCCCCAGGTATAATGTGTGGATGCCGAGAAAGGGCATCTGCAGCTTTATTCTTTGTCCCTTTAAGCCACTGTGCAGTAAAAATAAAGGACAAGATGCGAATACGAAGCCACTCCGTGGATTCTCAATCTCATCTAGATGACGTGTGTTGAGAATTGGAATTAAGAGACTATGATCAGTGACAATCGTGAACTGAGGCAGACCTGACAAGAACAGGGAGCATTTTTTGATGCTCCATACCACACTCAAGCTCCACTACTGCATATCTGCCTTCTACATCGTTAAGGAATTGAGAGCCAGCTTGAACCATCCTCCAGTCTGCTTCAACTTTTGCAAGAGGACGAATCCAATGCCAACAGTGCTGGCATCTGTATGCAAGTGAGTTTCTTTCTTTGCATCAAAGTGCACGAAGGTCGGTGCTAAGACGAGAAGTTGCTTAGTTTGCTTGAAGGAATTTTCATGTACTGAAGTCCACACAAAGTCATTCTGAGAGCTAAGCAGTGGGTGAAGGGGAGCCAGTGCAGCATCAATTTCCTTTGTGGTGGAAGCTAGCTGATTGACTAAACCACAGAAAGAGCGAAGATCTGTTCAACTACTAGGCGAAGGGAAACTAGCGATTGCATCCATTATTTCCAAGCTAACTGAGTAGCCTTCCGATGTAAGCTTGAAGCCAGCAAACTGAACCTCAGTCTGGCATAACTTAAACTGATATATTCTTCTCCTGACAGTATTGGAGGAGTTGTCGGACATGACGAACATGAACGTGCGGGTCACTATCAAAGGCAACCACGTCATCGACAACTTTACGAAAGTCGTGCATTCCTTCAAATGCTTCATCCATCCTTCTATTATAATAGAGCAGATCCCGAAAGGAGCGCGCCGAAACATGAAATGGCCTAACGGTGTGATGAACGTTGTCAGCCTCTGGCTCTCTTCATCCAGAGGGCACTGGTGGTACCCCTTTAAAGCATCAAACACTGTGAAATACTTGGCTTTGGATTGCTGTATGTCTGCTACTGCCTCAGCTGGTGAAATTGAGGGATAGTACTCTCAACGGACAAACTTATTCAGTTTAGACAAATCCACACACATGCGTATACGATCACTATCTTTCTTTGGTGCTACAACTATTGGAGCACACCATTCTGTCAGCTCTGTGATCGGTGTGATAATTCCCTGACTTACAAGAAGATAGATTTCCTGTTTCAGCTTATCACGGTAAGCAAAGGGAATGGTTCTTGGTGCGGTAACACAGAATGGTCATGCATCATCCCTTAAAAAGATGTGAAACTTTTCTCCTGGCATTAAACATCAAAAACAGTAGGGAATTTAGACATGAATTGTTCTGCTGTGGGGACTGGAGGCCTAGAGGGCTGGCAAACTTGAATAGCAGTTGTTTGGTGCGGGTAAAATTCAGGCAGGATGCCTAACCCTTTAGCAGTCTTTCAAGAAACAAGCACACCAGCCACTGAGCCATAAATGTGTATGTCATCTGTGGCGGATCTACCACGGGAAGTGAACTTAACATTTGGGATCATTCCAAGTGGCTGGAGAATGGTGCTATTAACGGCTCAAGGTGTAATGTTTGAATGAGCAAGATTGTCCATGTGCTCTCCAAGTGCTGCCACAAACTGAGGACCAACAGCATAAATGTCAGCTTCTGAGTCTGGAAGGATCGATTAACGCTTTTCGTGGTCAGATGAAATATGCATTGTGACAATTTGAGCCAGAGCAATCTTGCCTTTACTGATCATTGATAACTGTATGAGGGGCAGTCCACTAGACAAGGTGTGAGCTCGGGGGGCTGTATCCTGTTGGGTTGGCATAACAGGTTGCTTTTGACGGCAATCTCTACTAAAATGCCCCATTTTACCACACGTTTGGCACATCTGGTTGAATGCAGGGCACTTTCTTCTTCCACCAGCATGGAGTGCATGTCCACAACAGACACAAGTGCCTGACCTACCAGGGCGAACTACGGCAGTCTTAGAGGCTGTCCTTGAGTAAATAGCATTTATTTGCAATGACCCTTCATTGTCTTTTCTTGATCGTTTGGCTGCCTCGAGACCCCGTCTTGTAGCCCTTCACAATCTGGTCAGGTATGGCTTTCTGTAAACATTCATTACTACAGAAGTTACATGTCTTGGTTAACTCAAGCAAGGCAACGAGGAAGTCATCAAATGATTCACTTGCTTGTTGCGTTCGTCGGCGGAGATTCCGACGTTCAACTGTTTCGCTGACCAGGCCTTCGACGTGCTGGTAGCTAGTGCGGAAAACGTAAGCCGCCATGATAACGATAATTCTGCAGGTCCAATTAAAGAGCACCTATCGTCAAGTTACAGTGGAACTGTTCGCAGTGCCATGTATGATCCCCTATAGGGCAGGGAGGAAACGCTGACAGAGGCAGACTAGCGACGAGACTCAGCTAGCAAGGTACCTCGCTAGAACAATCACGTGACTACACACAATAATGAATAATATATGATAGTGTCCAAGTTCACAGTTCAAGTGTCAGTCACTTTCTCACATTGTGTACACACAAACATTATTCAGTCTGTACAGTTTCCTAAATATGCTCCATTATTTTGATGCCACAACTCTTGGTATACTTGTGTTCAGGTGATGACAATATTTTTCCAGCCTTTCCTTTTCTGATGCTGAGAATTCTTTCACAGACTCACTTCTCAATTCCCGCCATTTATCGATGCATATATTTATGTGTATGTTTATCCATGTTCATATCACAGAAGGAAAAGTAAGTTTCACTTTCAGCAGAATCCACTAATTTAATCAACAGCAGCAACAGCAACAAATGGTTGTAGTTGTATCCACTGTGTAGCCATACACACCCATGCTCTCAACCATATACTCCAACCACATGACCTAATAGCTACAACTCTACAAGTTCCACTCTTCTATTCCATTTCCAAAAAAGTATAAGACTTTCCTAAAAAAGACTGTATAGAGTAGTATAGCTAACAGTAGTAAATCATTCCAAACTCGATACAGCTAAAGATGGCAGAGAGTAGTCTCTTGCGATGTGCTTTGCTGTTAATTCTAGTTGTGTACTTTCTATGCTGTGAGTTCCTTCTGACTCTTACTTATAAATCTTAAAAGTAGGCTATGTCATTATAACCTCCCACAGCTCTATCCAGTGGACAGTCCCAAACTGTTACTTGTAATTATAACCGGTCTTCTCTAATACCTGGTCAATTCTTGTTGGTAAATATCACAGGACAGCCATGTAGAGGAGGGGCAATAAGAACTCTTCGATTTTGCTTCCTGGAGGCTGACTCTAACCTAACTCAAATTAGATATCGACTGCTTACTAATATTACCCAATTGTCATTTCCTCCTCCATACACAGGGTTTATTGGAACAGTTACTTTATGTGGAAATCTGGATTCTTTGTGCTGCTCTATGGCTTCAATTGGAGACTTCAACTCTATAATATATTTCCAAATGATTGCATTTGGATCTATTGGTGGACTAGAGTACTTGAAAACTAACTTTCAATCGTTACAACTGTCAGTTATCTTTCGTAAGTTATTTGTATCCCTAAACTTAAATGCATTCCACATAAATCTTTTAGCTAAAAAAAATAGCAGCAAATTAACCTCTAAACATATTCCTAACAGACTTTATTTGTACTAATGTATTTAAAACAAGCAAATTGTCATATTTTTCATATATTAATTACACTGTTGAATAGGAGAGCAAGGGGACACTACTGACGTCACTTCTATAATAGAGAACCTAGCGCCCAGCAAAATAGACCTACTGGCTGTATATATCACAGTTCCACTGAGTCTACTGTTAGTAGTGGGATTTTTTATCCCATGCTTGTATTTCATAATACAGTCCAAACGGAGGAAAGAGCTGTTGCAAAGAGGAACATATTATATTTATGAAGGTAATAAAATGAACTATGTTTGAAGTTGTCCAGGAGTGTGGTTATACAGTGTAAAGAGTTAAACATGGAACTGTGAAAAATGGTGTATTATTAAAAATGTTTAGCCACAGAATTCATAATTCACAATCTAATTCAGGGTATATTAAGACATCTTCAGCTATAGTTGAAGATGAGCTCCTCATATAATTAAAGATAATCTTATCACTATTTTTTACTGTGATGGATGTACTTACTACAATTTTTTTTGCTGAAATAGTTACATTTATTACTACAGATGGAGGTAAAAGAAGACCAGTGGTAGTTATTAATGATTCTCATCATCCAGCAGCAATAGATCATCACTATAGTTACATACGACAGGAGGAAGTATCTTATTATAGTATCTCACCTCCAAGGGCTAATCATGTGAGTACTAAGGGATGAGCTTCTGGTGTCAAAGAACTATCTGTGCTTGTGCTAAATATCAATCAGTAAATTCTGCATCCTAACGGGACCATTGATGTAGGATGCTGATCTATACAGACCTACCATACTTTAGCTATCTGCTACAAATCAGAGTATTTGTCTTTATGAGTAAAATTGTCATGTGATTCACTAAATATTATATTGCAATATAATTAGCTATTAATACATATTATATAAATATTTTATGTGTATTTTTCCAGCTCCCAAGCCGTCTGTATGAATATTCTTATTACAGCTCAGTATGTTTTCCTTACAATTTTTCAACACAAGTGACTTGTTTGTATATTAACTTTAGGGTGATGAATTGAGTGTGTTTAATATACCCGAGTGCAGCGAAGATGCTTTGTACCATCAATTAAGTGATATTTCCGTCATCAATTTGAACCGTGAGGATATAGAGTAAGTTACCGTGAAATAAATTTTTAAGTAATCGTTTCATATAATTTTAATACCACCATGTTATCTTGCCTCACTACAGGGCATTACCAAAATATAGAAACATCACTTTAATTTTACATTAATATTTTAAATACTCATCCACACATTTACTTTACCATGTGTTGAATCATCCTGCTATCACACAAGAACACAAAAGGTGTCATTCATGATCATATACTAACCATGGTTAAATTTGATTAAACAGAGCTTGCACAGGTTTATAAAATGGTGGCTATCCCTCTTTTGTTGTTCCATTTACTGTAATGTATGAATGATGCCTTTATAGTATTCTGAGTGAGCTAGGCTCTGGGCAATTTGGGAAAGTCTACAATGGAGTGTGGTCTAGTCCAAGAGGTGATGTAGAAGTTGCCATCAAAACACTCAAAGAAGACTCTAAAGAAAAAGACAGAGTGAAGTTTCTGCAGGAGGCAGCCATCATGGGACAGTTTAAGCACTCCAGTATAGTCACTATGCATGGAATAGTAACTGAAGGCCAACCAGTAAGGTCTTAATGATTCTAAAATAGAACCGACAATTGTATTAAAAGATTATTTATGAGTGGGGCAAAACATAAAGCTACATACTTCTTTTAAGTTTGATCAGGGATAAATTTAAGATAATCACTACATAGATGCTTGCTTGCTTATCTTTCTCCCCAGAGTTTATTGGTGTTAGAACTGCTTGCTAAAGGAGACCTCCACAACCACTTGATCTCGGCTAAATCCGAATCAGACAGTGACATCATGAATCCTCACACGCTACTCAGCTACAGCCGCCAGGTCGTTTGCGGAATGAACTACTTGGCCAACAAACACTTCATCCACAGAGACCTTGCAGCCAGGAATATCTTAGTATCTGAAGATGAAATTTGCAAGGTATTGACATTTTTGTCACTACTGGATTACATAAATTCATATAAGGCTATTGTAAGAGGGGACAATATTTATGTACCTCCATAATTCCATTAATTAATAAATCCTTATTGACATTGCTAAAATATTACTATAGCAAATAATAGGTGTATGAAAAGTTTGTTGTGTAAGCATTTTATTAAATAGAAAACTACAGATTAGGAAAAAATTTCAGTTTCTTCTGTAACCCTAGCTTCATCATTATGCAGTGCTTTATAAGGCACATTTATAAATATTGACGTGAAATATTGAATATTCAGATTGCAGATTTTGGGATGTCACGTGATCTGTTATATCAAGAGACGTACGAGTCCCATGGAGGAATGATTCCTGTCAAATGGACAGCACCTGAGGTGAGATAGTCTCTCTTTGTGTGTATTCTGGGTCATAACTCACACTCTTATAGGCATTGTTCTACAAGACGTACTCCACAGCTTCTGATGTGTGGAGCTACGGTATTCTGCTCTATGAAATATGGAGTATTGGTCACAAACCTTATGAAGAACTCAAGAATTCTGAGGTATAATATTGAAACACAAAAATGTGTGCCCAAAGAATAGGTGCAAGTACATTGAGATAGAAATCAGCAGAAAATAAGCATAAGACATTGTGCTAATTTTATCCTAACTCATGTCTGTTAGATCTTGCTGCTCTTAGAATCAGGAAAAAGGCTTCCCCCACCGCCTGGTTGCCCACGTGCCATTTACAACATCATGATAGACTGCTGGTAAACATTTTAACTGATTTTGCCAAGTTAGTGTTTTATATCGTTTTAATTATCTTTTTAATAATGTCAGGCACTCCGATTCTTCAGTACGCCCTACATTTGAAAATCTGACTCAAACTCTGTCAGCCTCAGACCTGAAGCTTCTCAAATGGTTGAAGACAGACAAATTGATCCATCCAGAAGCTACAGCATTGGGAGCTAATCTCTCCTGTGCTGCAAGTTTGTACTCAGATCTTCAAGAGACCTATCATAAACCAAATGATCCACAACTCTCTTGACAATTAGATGTCAAAAAAGAAATGTTTTATGACTTATTATATGATTATATATATATTAAAATATCAGTTGCATCATCATTAAGGAAAAGGGCAGATTTAGAACTTTGAAAATGTGTAATTGAAGAATTAGTTTTTACCTTCTTTAATAAATTCATTGAACATCAAATTTCATCCTTTATTGCCTAATTCTGCCAAAGTGTTAATGTGAAGAATTAGGCAATAAAGGATGAAATTTGATGTTCAATGAATTTATTAAAGAAGGTAAAAACTAATTCTTCAATTACACATTGACTTAACTTTGTCTACTATTTTATCATTAAGATCAACTGATATATTAATACTTAGCTATATAGTATTACATGAGTCAAGCTCATGAGAAGCCTCAGTCAAGTTTTAATTATTGCCGTAGGAGCTAGTCATACACCCTCTGGCAGGTGGCACACACTGTCTGCTCACTTTCTTCAGAAAGTTTCTCAGTCCTGAAATATGGTAAGTGTCTTCCAGTATGGACAGCAATGCTAAGATTCTCGGACGAAACTACGTCTTGTGCAGGGACTTCACCAGCAAACGTGTCAATTCCGACTTGAGCGAGAGAGGAATAAACGACTTGATTTGCATAGGAGTGCTCATGCCTTGCACTCGACTGCTCACTTTTAACAGCATGTTGCAGTCCGGGAAAATATCTTCTCTTGCAAGGGAGTATCCTATAGGTAAGCTTCCCTGATGACGCAACACATCAAACACATCATCTTATAGGCCAGGTGAAGAAAATGCAGTCTAGCATTCTCGATCTCAGTGGATTGGAGAATTTCATCATACACTCTCTTGCATGTGTCTTTGGCTTTGACTGTTGTGAATGAATCTCCTTGCCCAAGCAATGATGTGAATCAAGTGATGAAATGACGAATACATACTCCAAATAGGATTTGGAGGTTGAGAGGCTTGAACTAGACTCATGTGACTTTGACTTCTGAGTAGAGAAGGTTTGTATGCATATATAAGGGGCAGCAATTACAGCAGCAAAAAGGGGAGATGGAAGACTCGATGAATAAAACATTAGGCAGGTGGCAAAGTCTGGCATATTTGGATGCAAGCTTGACCAGAGGGTAGGAGACCAGAGTTCTCAGTGTCACAGGCATGTGCTAATCATTGCAGTATATGAGATGATAATATCTAGAATCCAATAACAAGGATAGAAGCAGTAGTAGTACTAAGAGAAATAAAATATTCGGCTTTATTATTACTAGAATGATAAATAAATAAACTAGAGCATTAAGAGTACAAACCCTCAGCGTTAGTTAAAAATGAACTAATTTGCAAAAAAAGTCACTATTGTTGACTAACCAAGTTCTTAGAACTACAGAACGCAAGCAACAAATCTGAACCAGGTGTGGTAAAATTTGTATGCTCACATGAGCGTGCATGATTTTTGTCCTTAACTTATCCTTAATCATCACTAGCACCTTATACCAAAAATAGACAAACAATGAGGTGCTAGTGATGATTAAGGAGAAGTTAAGGACAATACACATAAGGCTAAGAATAGACATGGCAGGTGCAATGGGAATGGGGGAGAGGTGATGTTGAGGTTGGATGGGGATGGGGGGATGGTGTCTGACTGTGGATCTTGGGGCTCTAATTGGGGGAACCCCCGCTGAAGTCACAGACTCTGCTGACATTTAACAACCTTTGAACTCTTTGTCAACGACTAATACCAGCTTGACAAAGGCACCCCACCCCACGGTATTTTTTTCCAACAGAAGCCACTGATATAAATAAAAGCAGCAGCAACAACAGATGATAGTGGTCCTCATCCACTACATGACATGCTTACAACCAGATACTCCAACCACATGACCTGTCATTACAACTCCACAAGTTCCACTCAAGTCCAAAAAAGTTAAGTCTATCCATAAAAGTCAATATCGAGTAGTATAATTTAGTAAATCATTCTAAACTCATTACAGCTAAAGATGGCGGAGAGTAGTCTCTTGCGATGTGCTTTGCTATTGATTCTAGTCGTGTACTTTCTATGCTGTGAGTTCCTTCTGACTCTTACTTGTAAATCTTAAAGTGAGCTATGCCATCAATAACCTCTCACAGCTCTATCCAGTGGACAGTTCCAAAGAGTTACTTGTGATTATAACCGGTCTTCTATATTACCTGGTCAGCTCTTATTCATAAATATCACAGGACAGCCATGTAGAGGAGGAGCAATAAGAACTGTTAGATTGTGCTTCCTGGAGACTGACTCTATCCCAACTAAAACTAGATATCGACTCATTACTAATATTACCCAATTGTCATTTCCTCCTCCATACACAGGGTTTATTGGAACTGTCACTTTATGTGGAAGTCTTAATTCTTTATGCTGCTCTACAGCTTCAATTGGAGACCTCAACTCCATAACATTTTTTCAAACTATTGCATTTGGATTTGCAAGTACAGACAGACGAGAGTACTTGATAAATACCTTTCAATCACTACAACTGTCAGTTCGTGTTCGTAAGTTCCCTAGACTTAATTCATCCATTCCAGATAAATTTTGTTTCTACATCAATACTTAGCTGACATGGAAATAAAAATTAATTTGCGTTCAGCAAATTAACACCTTGGACATAAAAATTCTTTTTTGACGAAAGTACCTTAAAACATTCCAACCATTATGTGCTCATTATGTTAATTGCACTGCTATGTAGGAGTACCAGAGTCTACTACTGATGTTGCTACTGATGTCGCCACTGATGCCACCACTGATGTTGCTACTAATGTCGCTACTGATGTCGCTACTGATGTTGCTCATGATGCCACTACAGATGTCCTTACCATAGCAGAGGACCTCGTTGCCCACAAAGTGGACCTACTGGCTGTATATATCGCAGTTCCACTGAGTCTACTATTAGTAGTGGGATTTTTTATCCCATGCTTATATTTCATAATACGGTCCAAAAGGAAGAAAAAGTTGTTGCCAAGAGAAGCATGTTATTTTTATGAAGGTAATAAAATTGACTGCGTTTGATATTTTCAAAGAGTATAGCTAGTGTAAAAAGTTAAACATGGATCTCCTACAAACACAAAAAGGTCATAGCTATACTATTAAAATGTGAGAATCTGAAAGATGACCTCACTCATGCTATACTTAAAAATGAGCCCATCACTATTTAAGTCTTTTTTTTGTGTGTGTGCTAGAATGTTTTAAGTAAGGTATAGAAATTAACATTCCAGCTATCTCAACAATTAGTTCCTTCAACTGTACTCATTATTACAGATGGAGGTAAAAGAAAACCAGTGGTGGTTATTAGTGATTCTCATCATCCAGCAGCACGGGATCATCAATACAGTTACATTGGACATGAGGAAATCTCTTATGTCTCACCCCCAAGGGCAAGTCATGTAGCTAAATGAGAAGGGGGAATTTCTGGTGTCAAAGAGTTATCTGTGCTCGTGTTGTTAAAATAAAATAAATTCAAGAGAAATTGTGTATATTACAGTTCCACTGAGTCTACTGTTAATAGTGTGATTTTTAATCCCATGCTTGTGTTGTTAAAATATTATTCAAGAGAAATTTTTCTATGTGCTTATTAAGTTAAACATAAAACAGTCATTTTAAAAAGTCAGTGAATACATAAAAATAAAAAAAATCTGGGACTATTGGAGTAGGATTCTGATCTAGATCTGGCCTATAGTACTCTCAGCATTCACAGCTAAACTTAGAGCAGCTGCTAAAGTAACAGCTGGGGGTGGTTTGGGGAACCCCTAGCCAACCTCACTGGCTGTGTGAGTTAAGGGTCCTAGTACAAACTACAGTAGTGAAAATATCTAGGGTAGAATAAACCACTTATTACACCTGTCAGAGTGATATGGCAAGATATTTCACTCTCAGGCTTTATTCTTCACTTCCCTCTGACTCTTAGATTAAATTAGCTTGCTCATGAAACATTTCACCATATCACACTCTGACTCATGTAATAAGTATAATAATAATATATAATGTATATAATCTAGATATCTTCACAATGTTATTGGTAGTGATCACTCACCTGTTTTCTCACTCGAACTGCACTGCCCATTACCACCCTCAGATAGCCTAGTTTACCAGTTTTCAGATTTTTACTGCTACCTTCCTCTAGTGAAGCATACCCAACCAGGTTAGAGCAGCTGCTAAAATATCAGTTAATACAAGTTACTATACAGTGAAGATATCTAGCATAGAGAATAAACTACTTATTGCACAGTCAGAGTTATGGCAAGATATTTCACTCACAGGTTGTTGTTTTTTCACTCAGCCTCTGGCTCATGAAAAGAAATTAGCCTGATGCTAGTGAAATATTTCACTATATCATACTCTGACTATGCAATAAGTACTATTTATTGCAGCTTTGATATTTTTACTTGAATATTTCCGCATCACGCGAGCGTTCTGTATTCTCCCATATTGTACGGTTTATATTGTACGCTACTTGTAGCGCGCGTGTAGCGAGTAAAATCAATGAAAATTGTATTGTAACCGGTTGAGAAAAATTTCAAAGAAGCAATAAATCACTTATCACACTCGTCGTACAATATGGGAATGATATTTTACTCTCACGCCACATTTTCACTCGCCTTTGGCTCGTGAAAATATTTTGCATGCTCGTAAAATATTTCCCATATTGTACTCTGCCTGACTCGTGCTATAAGTATTATGTATATACAATTATATATATATATATATATATATATATATATATATATATATATATATATATATATATATTATATAGCTCCCAAGCCTTCCATATGATTCTTCTTATTACAGCTCAGTAAGTTTTCATTATAATTTTTGATACAATTATCTAGTTAGTTTATTGATTTTTAGGGTGATGAATTAAGTACCTTTAATATACCCGAGTGCAGCGAAGATGCCTTGTATAATCAATTAAGTGACATCTCCATCAACAACTTATACCGTGAGAATATAAAGTAAGTTACAGTGAATTTTTTTTAAAATAGCAGAATTTAAATATTCGTGTTCTCACACTAGCCCATGTTATAGTTAAACTTTATTAAACTGAGCTATGCATGCTGTCTTTATAGTATTCTGAGTGAGCTAGGCTCTGGGCAATTTGGGAAAGTCTACAATGGAGTGTGGTCTAGTCCAAGAGGTGATGTAGAAGTTGCCATCAAAACACTCAAAGAAGACTCTAAAGAAAAAGACAGAGTGAAGTTTCTGCAGGAGGCAGCCATCATGGGACAGTTTAAGCACTCCAGCATAGTCACTATGCATGGAATAGTAACTGAAGGCCAACCAGTAAGGTCTTAATGATTCTAAAATAGAACCGACAATTGTATTAAAAGATTATTTATGAGTGGGACAAAACATAAAGCTACATACTTCTCTTAAGTTTGATCAGGGATAAATTTAAGATAATCACTATATAGATGATTGCTTGCTTATCTTTCTCCCCAGAGTTTATTGGTGTTAGAACTGCTTGCTAAAGGAGACCTCCGCAACCACTTGATCTCGGCTAGATCCGAGTCAGACAGTGACATCATGAATCCCCACACGCTACTCAGCTACAGCCGCCAGGTCGTTTGCGGAATGAACTACTTGGCCAACAAACACTTCATCCACAGAGACCTTGCAGCCAGGAATATCTTAGTATCTGAAGATGAAATTTGCAAGGTATTGACAATTTTGTCACTTACTCGCTTACAGAAATTCATATGATTACTGTTTAAGGGGAAAATATATGTTTTACATCTATTGTGGTTGACATTGCTGAAATATTTCTATAGCAATATATTGGGTGTATAAAATATTTGTTGATGCAAACATATAAGCTTTTTTTTCTTTTCCTGCACAAAATCCTGGCTTTATCATTATGCAGTACTTTTTAAGGCATACTTCTAAATATTGACGTGAAATATTGAATATTCAGATTGCAGATTTTGGGATGTCACGTGATCTGTTATATCAAGAGACATATGAGTCCCATGGAGGAATGATTCCTGTCAAATGGACAGCACCTGAGGTGAGACAGTCTGTCTTTATGTGTACTCTGGGTCATAACTCACACTCTTATAGGCATTGTTCTACAAGATGTACTCCACAGCTTCTGATGTGTGGAGCTACGGTATTCTGCTCTATGAAATATGGAGTATTGGTCACAAACCTTATGAAGAACTCAAGAATTCTGAGGTATAATATTGAAACAGAAAAAATGTGTGCCCAAAGAATAAGTGCAAGTACATTGAGATAGAAATCAGCAGAAAATAAGCATAAGACATTGTGCTAATTCTAACCTAACTCATGTCTGTTAGATCTTGTCGCTCTTAGAATCAGGAAAAAGGCTTCCCCCACCGCCTGGTTGCCCACGTGCCATTTACAGCATCATGATAGACTGCTGGTAAACATTTTAACTGATTTTGCCAAGTTAGTGTTTTATATCGTTTTAATAATCTTTTTAATATGTCAGGCACTCCGATTCTTCAGTACGCCCTACATTTGAAAATCTGACTCAAACTCTGTCAGCCTCAGACCTGAAGCTTCTCAAATGGTTGAAGACAGACAAATTGATCCATCCAGAAGCTACAGCATTGGGAGCTAATCTCTCCTGTGCTGCAAGTTTGTACTCAGATCTTCAAGAGACCTATCATAAACCAAATGATCCACAACTCTCTTGACAATATTGGATGTCAAAAAAGAATATTTATGACTTTTTGTTTATGATCGTTATTGTTATTGTTCTACTTACATTAAAGAGGAAAATCGTCTGTTACATCATCATGAAATCTAAGGAAAAATACTTTCGGCTTTGGGGGGGGGGGGGGGACAACATACACACAACTTAACATTAATATGTGCAGTGCTATAACAGTTGGTATGCAACTGTCATTTTCTACATACTTAATTTAGGCTATAGGTGTTTGAAGTGACACTTTCTCACATGTTATTATCATCATCATCATCATTATTTAAGCATCGTGATTAAAAACTGATATTAAGAACTATTACAGTCACGTATACATATGTGTGATGATGTAACAGTAGTTTGCTACAAGTGACAACTTGACTGTACATATTTAGTTGCTACTACTAAAGCTACTCACCCATTGCGGAGTACTACCTTCCTTCCTTAACTAGGGTGTGGCACCTGATCTCAGCTGTTACCTCCCTTATACACAAGTGTATTGCTGTAAACTCACCAAGACTATAGCTTTCTGTAGCTGTAACACTGGAGAAGTGGAGTTATATGCGAGGCTTTCAGCATCTGAAATTTGTCCTCTACAACTAAAAGAGATATCCAGTGAATATACTCTATCAAGTGTTCTTGACTCTTAACAAATTATGTCTGCTGAGTATGATTTAGATCTGTCCAACGAAGTTGCGACTAATTCCACGCATTTTGATATTAGAGACTATCTTGAAATAATCGAAAGAAGTTTAGCATCTGTGCTTCTGATCTTCACAACATTCCTAGCCATTTTGTTTCTCGTTTTCTGTATCTGCTACAGAAGAAAGTTGAAAAAGAAGGAAAGATTGGCACAAACAGGCACAAACGTTTCATTAGGTAAGTTGTGCTAATGAAGCTGGGTTTCTGTATCACTTTTACAAGCAGACTAAAGCTCAAAATTAACTCATGATAATTGTGGCACAAATTACTAACCACACGTTGTTCTTTCTCAGCCATTTTAGTAACCTTACATGTTATCCTTTGTACATATCTAGTAAGTCTGAACACAGTTTCAAGACAATCAGAGTATCAAGTAAGATCAAATAATTGATAAAAGAAAAAAAAGAAGAACTTAATGGTAATTACTTGCCCACAGGAACAATCATATCAATATGCTCGCTACAAGAATTCCATTAAAGACCGGAAAAAGACTACCATGGTAAGAAGTGCATACGATGCAACATTGTTGTTGAATATGACCAAATATTCCACATGTACAAATACATGTTCATACATGCACAACTTCTCTCACATTGTTTGTAAAACATAGCTGCAGTCATCCCATGGCCCATACCAGCAAGAACAGCTCTATTACAACGTGGAGCAATTGTACAATGGTAGTACTCATACAGAAACTTTTTACTACATGATACCAGAGGCCAACGAGGAAGCATTGTATGACCAACTAGAAATGTTCCAAATATCATATTTGAAATTGGAAAATATTCAGTAAGCAGAACTTTTATAATTATCATGTCTACAAGTCTCTGGTGATCTATCATGTTATCAGTATTTGAAACCACCGATTTAATTCTCAACAAACATCAATTGTTGTTGCTGTTTGTGTTTATATGCAAAATGTTGCATGTGATGTGGCCTAGGTTAGGGGGAAAAATCGGCTCTGGGCAGTTTGGAGAGGTCCATAGAGGTACATGGGTCAGTCCCAAAGGTAAAGTAGAAGTAGCTCTAAAGACACTCAAGAAAGGAGCCACATGTCAGGAGAAGGTCAAGTTCCTCCAGGAAGTGGCAATAATGGCACAGTTCAAGCACCCATGTGTGGTCACCATGCACGGAGTGATAACTAAGGAAGAGCCTGTAAGATTACACAAATTTCATGTGGTCTTTGTAATGTTCAAGCTTTGCTTCTTCATCAGATGACGCTAGTTCTAGAACTGCTGGAAGGAGGAGACCTACGCCAGCACTTGCAGATATCATGGAACAATTGTGGAGATGAAGCGGTGAAGAGACACACCTTTCTGAGCTACTGCCGCCAAGTGGTCTATGGGATGGCGTATCTAGCCAACAAGCAGTTTGTTCACAGAGATCTTGCTGCCAGAAACATCTTAGTGTCTGGACAAAACATGTGCAAGGTATTCCTTAATTACTTAGAGACAAAGTTGAGCTATAAATAAAGTATTAACACACACACACACACACACACACAAGATTGGAGACTTTGGAATGTCAAGAGATTTAATGGAAGAAGAGTATTATGTTTCAAAAGGAGGATTGATTCCTGTGAGATGGACAGCACCTGAGGTGGGTTTTAACTCACGAAATGAATAAACTGTCTTTCACCACCAGACATGAACTGTATTACAGGCCATCTATTATAAGAAATACTCTACCGCCAGTGATATGTGGAGTTATGGCATACTTCTGTTTGAAATCTGGAGTGTTGGACGCAAGCCTTATGAACGGTTAAATAATAATCAGGTAGGGGAATCTCATCTACAACTGAAAACCTTAATAATGTTTAAACCATAGGTATTGGGAGCTATCAAGTCGGGCTATCGGCTTCCTCCTCCTCCAGGATGTCCACGTGCCATCTACAGCATGATGATAGACTGCTGGTAAGACACTGATACAAAGAGATACATCATGAGCTAAAGACCAACCCATATAAGATAAAATAAACCCAGCAAATAACACTATTCACTGTACAAACCAACAGCTCCAAGTGAAACTGAAGTGACACAAAGTTCATTGGGTGCACAGCTGGAAAAGAAAAAAAAAACAAAGGATTTTGTGGTTTGCTGGGAAATGTTCTTAGAAACATTTTATTACTTTCTTGTGAGTAAAGCAAAGGACCATAAGTGACGGTATCGTAAATCTGGATATATAAATATATATATACATGTACATGTATATATACTAGTGGTGTGCTTGAGCACAAATGGCAAGCGAGCCTGAAACTACACTATTGTTAAAGATTAATTTTAACTTATCACTCAAGCTACTAAAATGAAGTCGAGTTTTTAAATTACGTATAATATGATAAACACATTCAATGCCATAGTAACCACTCCCTGCAACTGTTTGAATTGAAAAAAAGCAACAAAATCAAATCACCTTATTTACACTTGTTCTTTGTGATATTCTTAGTAGTAGTTGTAAGCACAATACTTTCATATAACTGGACATACCTACGCAAGACTTACCTTAGTGATTAGTCTAGTAAATACTGTTGCATAGGGCTTATAACTATGACAAATAGCGTATTAACTTATCATCGCTACTAATTCGAATAGAAATTGAACTCCAGTAAGTTTTTAAGTTTTTAACTGCACCTGCAAAAGAATTCAGAACGGTAAACAATTCAATTTCTAGGATGATATGGGTAATGATCGATAACCAGAGGATTAAGTTTAGTGAAGTCTGGGACTGGTCGAACACCGAGCTAACGAAAAAGTACGAGAGGGTCAAAGTACAAAATGACATACGTACATCCAAACATATTATATAAACAAAAACAAAAATCCCCGATTTTTAATTGTGTTACCCCTGTAAGTGTCTCGCTCACTTCGCTTCGCTCGCCAACAATAATTTATTGTGTTCTGAATCGGCCTATTGAGTGCCTTTATGTAGAAAATGTATTGAATTGGAAAGTATTGTGTGCCCACAATATTCTGCAGTAAAGGTGAAGTCCGGAGTTATTACGTTGGGTTATTACGTCCCCCTAAGCTATATTTTTACGCTTATTGCATCCCCTGAGGATCTGCTAATTCTATAATACTATTTTGTGCCAATTATATTAATTTAATTAAATAAAATAGCTTCATATGAATGCAGAGACTCGCTATGAGAGTGTTTGGTTCATACAGACTACCGCTTGCACTCCGTGAGAAGTCTGTCGAATTATTTGGGTGAAATTTTCTCAATTTTTCGCTTTTCATTTATCCCTTTACACGGACAATAGCTACCACATTCTAAAGTCAGGTAATGTTTTATTTTGAGTGTATTACAGCTTTGTTTGCTCTTCTAAAAACTTCTGTAATTCCTCATCATCAAGACTAACTGATTGTTCACTCTCAATGCTACAAGATGGCTGTACTTCTTGCCTTCCACATTCCCTTTCTACTCCACCTTAAATATTAGAGAAAAGATTTTCAATGACTTCATCAGAATAAAAAAATCGAAAGACTTCTTGGCAGCATCCATTACATTAGCCACTCGGTTTCTATGCCATTCGTGCATGACCAGTACACAATAAATTGATTACTCATTGGATACCGCGGGAATATCACTCGTCTGTGGCATTTACACTCGTGCACTCCTGTAAATGCTAGCCAACAGACTCATGATATTCTGTGGTATTCAATGATTAATCTATTATATATAGTACTAATTACATGAGTCAGAGTGTGTAGGAATATTTCACAGCAGGCTAATTTATTTTCACAGCCAGAGAGTGAAAATAAAGCCTGAGAGTGAAATATCCAGCCATATCATTCTGACCAGAGGAGTGTAATAAGTGGTTTATTCTACCCTAGATATCTTCACTACCAGTAGTTTGTACTACATAGGACCTTAACTCCCACCTTACAAAGTTGGCCATAGGGGTCCCCTAACCCCTAGCTGTTATTTTAGCAGCTGCTCTAACAGGTTGGGTAGGCTACACCATAGGAAGGTAGCTGTAGTCAAATACAGATAATACCAGTGTCATAACTGAGGTATGTAAAGCAGCTCTGTTTCATAGAATGGCAAGTAAGCTGTTTCTTTTTTTTTTTTCTTTTTTTTTTTTTTTGCTATCTAGCTACTATTGTTCAAAATGAAGTTACTAGGATAAGTGCACACTCCTGCAGTGTACAGTTCAGTTCAAGTAATTTTTAGTTGGAGACAATGTCCTTCTTTACCACAGAAGCTCTACCCGTATTAGACGGAATGTTTTACAACAGATTAGGAGGAGCTGCACGTTGAAAAGAAAGTTCCAGCGGAAGCTAATCCTGAAATAAAGAGATAGCGAGTGAACGATATAATATAGCTACAATTGCAAATGACTTTTTAAAAGCTGGCCTACTATTAGCGAGTGATAGCAGGTAACCTGTGCTATTAGGGATCAATAGCACTTGTAAAGCAATTGAAATAACACTCATTTCAATCACGTTACTCGTGCTATTACTCATACTAATATTCATGTGTAAATTTAGTAATTTATATCCTGTAAATATTTTTTTCTCCCTACCCCCCCCCCCCCCCCCCCCCCCTCCCTCCCTTATAATTGTAGGCATCCAGAACCTTGCTCAAGGCCAAGCTTTGAAGACATAACACAGAACTTGTCCCAGTCAGATCTGGTGTTGCTTCAGTGGACAATACAGGACAAGAAAACTCACAGTAAAGCAGACACTCTTGGTGCCAAACTAACTGTTGCCAAGGAACTGTACCCTGACCTGCAAAGCACCTACCAAAATACCACATTTACACTGTAACAGCAATTTTTTCAGAACTTTCACAAGTAATCCAAGCTCCATTTTGTTTCACGGTGTTAAAATGTACACTCAGTATTATTGAATTGAGATAGAAATTACATAGAATGTATCATGCAATCTTTCAGTCATTTGGCTGAAATGGATATAATAATATGCTTGCCTTGAAGTGCAATGATAATAGAATCAGTGCTACTAGTGTAGGTAGCTAAATTTTTATCAGTTTGCTTGTTTGCTTGAAGCTCTGAAGTCCTATAGAAAATGTTGACCTGTTCCATTAATTAGAAACAATAATTTCTGGCTGTACAAATATTGAATACAACTGTAATGAAGCACCAAAGGTGCAAACCCTCAGCGCTATTATACATTAGTTAGCTATAACAAAAATACCATGAAAACAATGCTGCTACATACCAATACAATTAATCTGTCCGCTAGAAGTGGTGCCTTCAGTTTTCAAAACTGTAGAGATGTAAACGTCTATAAGAACAGTACTAAAACTGTTTAAATAGAAAAACGAACTTAACATTTTTTTTTGTGATTGTTCATTATGTTATTAGATTCTTTCTTGCCTCCTCATTTTAGTGCTGATTGTCTTTATATTAGTTGTAAAAAGAGTTTTTAAGTGTGCCAAGCATGCGATGAATCCAGCAGATAATGGTTTCCTTTCAGTGAACTCTCCTCTATCCATTTGATATATCCTACATGTGTCACTAACTCAACATGTGTCACTAACTCAACATGTGCCACCAATTCGACATGTCACCAATTCAACATGTGCCACCAATTCAACATGTCATCAATTCAACATGTGTCACTAATTCAACATGTGTCACCAATTCCACATGTCACCAATTCGACATGTGTCACCAATTCAACATGTGTCACCAATTCAACATGTGCCACCAATTCAACATGTCACCAATTCGACATGGGTCACCAATTCAACATGTCACCAATTCAACATGTGTCACTAATTCAACATGTGTCACCAATTCAACATGTCACCAATTCGACATGTGTCACCAATTCAACATGTGTCACCAATTCAACATGTGTCACCAATTCAACATGTCACCAATTCGATATGTGTCACCAATTCGACATGTCAACATGTGTCACCAATTCAACATGTGTCACCAATTCAACATGTGCCACCAATTCAACATGTGTCACCAATTCTACATGTCACCAATTCGACATGTGTCACTAATTCAACATGTGTCACCAATTCAACATGTCCCACCAATTCAACATGACCCACCAATTCAACATGTCACCAATTCGACATGTCAACATGTGTCACCAATTCAACATGTGTCACCAATTCAACATGTGTCACTAATTCAACATGTGTCACCAATTCTACATGTCACCAATTCGACATGTCACTAATTCAACATGTGTCACCAATTCAATGTCACCAATTCGACATGTATCACCAATTCGACATGTCACCAATTCAACATGTCCCACCAATTCAACATGTCACCAATTCGACATGTGTCACCAATTCAACATGTCACCAATTCAACATGTGTCACCAATTCAACATGTCAACATGTGCCACCAATTCAACATGTGTCACCAATTCAACATGTGTCACTAATTCAACATGTGTCACCAATTCTACATGTGTCACCAATTCAACATGTGTCACCAATTCGACATGTGTCACCAATTCAACATGTGTCACCAATTCAACATGTCACCAATTCGATATGTGTCACCAATTCGACATGTCAACATGTGCCACCAATTCAACATGTGTCACCAATTCAACATGTACCACTAATTCAACATGTGTCACAAATTCTACATGTCACCAATTCGACATGTGTCACCAATTCCACATGTCACCAATTCAACATGTGTCACCAATTCAACATGTGCCACCAATTCAACATGTCACCAATTCGACATGGGTCACCAATTCGACATGTCACCAATTCAACATGTGTCACTAATTCAACATGTCACCAATTCGACATGTGTCACCAATTCAACATGTGTCACCAATTCAACATGTGTCACCAATTCAACATGTCACCAATTCGATATGTGTCACCAATTCGACATGTCAACATGCAGGGTTTCATAGAGGGGGGGGGGGAAACCTGGGATATCCCCCCCCCCCAAAAGAAAATTTCCTCCCCCCCCAAAGATTTTGCTCATTCAATTATTTAATAGATTTGAATTTCATAATAGCAATACCATAAGAACAAAGACACGTTACATAAAGTCACTCTCAAAGTATGATTCTATGATTGCTTTGTTTGAATATATCTAATATTTCACTAAAGTTTATTTCGTTCAGTTCAGGACCTTCAATGGCAATTCTCATTAACCGTGCCAAGTTCTGTTCTGTCAGCCGGCTTCGTAATCTAGTTTTTATGAGTTTCATTTCACTAAAAGACCTCTTAGCTGTGGCTGTATCAACTGGAATTGAAAGCATAATGTCAATCAGTTTAAACGTCTCTGAAAAAATTCCCGTGTAAGCAGCTGAACGTTTCAGTTCTTCTAATACTTCTTGGAACTCTGGTGCTTTCTCCAGTGATTTTGACTTCATAATTTCATCTCTTTCTTGAAGCAATGCTCTCTTGAATATAGCCCACTCAGATATTAAATCGTCCTTGTTTAGCAGAGGTGTTGAGGAATAAGGAGGGGAAAGTTTATTAACTCTACAAAATTTGTTTGCTCTATGTTAATTGACCTGATTTTCACTGCAATTCTGCTTATTTTGACAATATCTTTGAAGAATAATTCTGGATTGGATGTGGGAGGAAGGGGGAGAGAAGTTTTTCCTATGTCCACTCATTAGATTAAACGCTGTTAAATATATTACATTTACTAGTTTCATTGAAGTACTTAAAAAATAAGGACTGTTTCATACAATCCCAAATTTCCCCCCCCTAAACGCAAATCCTGTATGAAACCCTGACATGTGTCACCAATTCAACATGTGTCACCAATTCAACATGTGCCACCAATTCAACATGTGTCACCAATTCAACATGTGTCACTAATTCAACATGTGTCACCAATTCTACATGTCACCAATTCAACATGTGTCACCAATTCAACATGTGTCACTAATTCAACATGTGTCATCAATTCTACATGTCACCAATTAGACATGTCACCAATTCAACATGTGTCACTAATTCAACATGTGTCACCAATTCAACATGTGTCACCAATTCGACATGTCCCACCAATTCGACATGTGTCACCAATTCAACATGTGCCACCAATTCAACATGTGTCACCAATTCAACATGTGTCACTAATTCAACATGTGTCACCAAATCTACATGTCACCAATTCAACATGTGTCACTAATTCAACATGTCACCAATTCAACATGTGTCACCAATTCAACATGTCACCAATTCGACATGTGTCACCAATTCGACATGTGTCACCAATTCGACATGTCACCAATTCAACATGTCACCAATTCAACATGTCACCAATTCGACATGTGTCACCAATTCAACATGTCACCAATTCGACATGTCAACATGTGCCACCAATTCAACATGTGCCACCAATTCAACATGTGTCACCAATTCAACATGTGTCACCAATTCTACATGTCACCAATTCGACATGTGCCACCAATTCAACATGTGCCACCAATTCAACATGTGTCACCAATTCAACATGTGTCACCAATTCAACATGTGTCACCAATTCGACATGTGTCACCAATACGACATGTGTCACCAATTCAACATGTGTCACCAATACGACATGTGCAATTCAACATGTGTCACCAATTCAACATGTCACCAATTCGACATGTGTCACCAATTCGACATGTCAACATGTGCCACCAATTCAACATGTGTCACTAATTCAACATGTGTCACCAATTCAACATGTCACCAATTAACATGTGTCACCAATTCAACATGTCACCAATTCAACATGTGTCACCAATTCAACATGTCACAATTCGACATGTCACCAATTCGACATGTCAACATGTGCCACCAATTCAACATGTGTCACCAATTCAACATGTGTCACTAATTCAACATGTGTCATCAATTCTACATGTCACCAATTCGACATGTCACCAATTCAACATGTGCCACCAATTCAACATGTGTCACCAATTCAACATGTGTCACCAATTCAACATGTGTCACCAATTCGACATGTGTCACCAATACGACATGTGTCACCAATTCAACATGTGTCACCAATACGACATGTGTCACCAATACAACATGTGTCACCAATTCAACATGTGTCACCAATTCAACATGTCACCAATTCGACATGTGTCACCAATTCGACATGTCAACATGTGCCACCAATTCAACATGTGTCACTAATTCAACATGTGTCACCAATTCAACATGTCACCAATTAACATGTGTCACCAATTCAACATGTCACCAATTCAACATGTGTCACTAATTCAACATGTGTCACCAAATCTACATGTCACCAATTCAACATGTGTCACTAATTCAACATGTGTCACCAATTCAACATGTGTCACCAATTCAACATGTCACCAATTCAACATGTGTCACCAATTCGACATGTGTCACCAATTCGACATGTCACCAATTCAACATGTCACCAATTCAACATGTCACCAATTCGACATGTGTCACCAATTCAACATGTCACCAATTCAACATGTGTCACCAATTCAACATGTCACCAATTCGACATGTCAACATGTGCCACCAATTCAACATGTGCCACCAATTCAACATGTGTCACCAATTCAACATGTGTCACCAATTCTACATGTCACCAATTCGACATGTGCCACCAATTCAACATGTGCCACCAATTCAACATGTGTCACCAATTCAACATGTGTCACCAATTCAACATGTGTCACCAATTCGACATGTGTCAACAATACGACATGTGTCACCAATTCAACATGTGTCACCAATACGACATGTGCAATTCAACATGTGTCACCAATTCAACATGTCACCAATTCGACATGTGTCACCAATTCGACATGTCAACATGTGCCACCAATTCAACATGTGTCACTAATTCAACATGTGTCACCAATTCAACATGTCACCAATTAACATGTGTCACCAATTCAACATGTCACCAATTCAACATGTGTCACCAATTCAACATGTCACAATTCGACATGTCACCAATTCGACATGTCAACATGTGCCACCAATTCAACATGTGTCACCAATTCAACATGTGTCACTAATTCAACATGTGTCATCAATTCTACATGTCACTAATTCGACATGTCACCAATTCAACATGTGCCACCAATTCAACATGTGTCACCAATTCAACATGTGTCACCAATTCGACATGTGTCACCAATACGACATGTGTCACCAATTCAACATGTGTCACCAATACGACATGTGTCACCAATACGACATGTGTCACCAATACAACATGTGTCACCAATTCAACATGTCACCAATTCAACATGTGTCACTAATTCAACATGTCACCAATTCAACATGTGTCACCAATTCAACATGTCACCAATTCGACATGTGTCACCAATTCGACATGTGTCACCAATTCGACATGTCACCAATTCAACATGTCACCAATTCAACATGTCACCAATTCGACATGTGTCACCAATTCAACATGTCACCAATTCAACATGTGTCACCAATTCAACATGTGTCACCAATTCTACATGTCACCAATTCGACATGTGCCACCAATTCAACATGTGCCACCAATTCAACATGTGTCACCAATTCAACATGTGTCACCAATTCAACATGTGTCACCAATTCGACATGTGTCAACAATACGACATGTGTCACCAATTCAACATGTGTCACCAATACGACATGTGCAATTCAACATGTGTCACCAATTCAACATGTCACCAATTCGACATGTGTCACCAATTCGACATGTCAACATGTGCCACCAATTCAACATGTGTCACTAATTCAACATGTGTCACCAATTCAACATGTCACCAATTAACATGTGTCACCAATTCAACATGTCACCAATTCAACATGTGTCACCAATTCAACATGTCACAATTCGACATGTCACCAATTCGACATGTCAACATGTGCCACCAATTCAACATGTGTCACCAATTCAACATGTGTCACTAATTCAACATGTGTCATCAATTCTACATGTCACCAATTCGACATGTCACCAATTCAACATGTGCCACCAATTCAACATGTGTCACCAATTCAACATGTGTCACCAATTCAACATGTGTCACCAATTCGACATGTGTCACCAATACGACATGTGTCACCAATTCAACATGTGTCACCAATACGACATGTGTCACCAATACAACATGTGTCACCAATTCAACATGTGTCACCAATTCAACATGTCACCAATTCGACATGTGTCACCAATTCGACATGTCAACATGTGCCACCAATTCAACATGTGTCACTAATTCAACATGTGTCACCAATTCAACATGTCACCAATTAACATGTGTCACCAATTCAACATGTCACCAATTCAACATGTGTCACCAATTCAACATGTCACAATTCGACATGTCACCAATTCGACATGTCAACATGTGCCACCAATTCAACATGTGTCACCAATTCAACATGTGTCACTAATTCAACATGTGTCATCAATTCTACATGTCACCAATTCGACATGTGTCACCAATTCAACATGTGTCACTAATTCAACATGTGTCACCAATTCAACATGTGTCACCAATTCGACATGTGTCACCAATTCGACATGTGTCACCAATTCGACATGTGTCACCAATTCAACATGTCCCACCAATTCAACATGTGCCACCAATTCAACATGTGTCACCAAACATGTCACTAATTCGACATGTCCCACCAATTCAACGTGTGCCACTAATCAACATGTGCCACCAAACATGTCACCAATTCAACATGTGCCACCAATTCAACATGTCACCAATTCAACATGTGCCACCAATCCATGATGTCACTACTTGTTGCTTACTGGTTCAGAGAACTTAAACATGTTACATTTAGATTTAATTGATGTTATACGATGATCGCACCTTGATGTCTGCTAACAGGGAAATGAATATTAATATTTTGAGTATCCACCATACCATATATACCAGTATTAAAATCAAACAAATTTACAACAACAAAAAATAATAATAAAAGGGCGTGAAAGAATGTCAGAGAAATGCAAAGCCAGTGCTAGTCAGTAGAACCACTGACTTCCCTTGGCCATAATGTACAGTTCCACCGACTATTTCTCACACTTCTATCCCTTTACCAAATGACGATAACTTCCTCGGCTGATAATCACTGATTGGCATTGTCGCAGACCTCACACTTTGTGACATTGGCCGAGTTGTAGTAAGTGCAATACTGGCAGGCCCAACCCCCTCCACCATGAGCCGCAGAACTTGCCGAAGAATTGCTGGTAGGTGTACCATACGAGTGTGATGAAGCCTGCTGAGGTCTTTGTGGTATGCTGAAGTCAGGCGGACTAGGTAAGGTGTCCATGGGAGATCCTATAGAACAGAACCGGGGCCATATGAACCACTGATCAATACGATTATTACCCAACTGGCAAAAGGTAGTTAAAGAAATAGATTATCAAGTAATTTTGAAAGCTTAATAATTAATACGTTGGCTAGGACTCAAAACTTAGTGATATACTTCCCATTCCTACAAGTCTAACGTGCATTTCTGATATGTAATTTTATACAATTTTCTCTTTCAACCATTCTTCTTTAAACGAAGGGTTATGCACACCAGATATTGATACACTCGCATAAGGTAAAAGGTTGTTTAGTTTACCTAAAGTGGTCCGCAAAATCTGCTCTACAGTGGCCCAGCATTCTTTCCGCCTCCATTGCTCGCCAAGCTGATCATTGCCTTCACGGATAGCATGGCACAGCTCAGCGAGGTGCGGCTACAACAAACAACCACAAAAACCAAAATGGTGTTAAAAAAAAACAAAAAAAACAAAACGTTTAGAGGATTTAAATGCTGCATTAATTATTAAAAAGATATACAGTAACCCAATAACTACCATAACTAACTAAATCAAACTCAAACAGACCACCAATACACTGCCATGCAGACAGGCATGCTCTGAACTAAAAAGCAGATGGGACATAAAACAAAAAAGACTCACCCGGATGTTGATACTGAGGACATCAGATTTGTAGAGAAAGAGTAAAAGATGAAAGTCGGACATGAAGTGAAGAAAAGGAACAGAAGATTGCTGTTGCTGTTGGAGATAAGTGGATAGACTGCTAAAATCCTACACACAAATAGCAAGAGAACATTACGTGTTAAAGTAATGGAGTAGTAGAGTCAACTCCTGTTATCAAACAACTCAGGCTCTTCATACATATTGTTTAAACCAAATTATTAGCTTTTTCCGCAAAACAAACAAACAAACAAACTGTGAAACAGAGGAAATATGTTTTTATTTATTGTATTAAGTAATTAAACACTCCTTATTGAATACTTTCAACAAAAATTAAATGTCTTGCAATTAGTCAAGAAAATTATAGAATCGGATAAATACCTCACAAACATTAATAATAATAAACCAGACTGAACTCCTTTTGACTTTGTATTCACCTGAGCTGCTAAGTTAGTAGAAGGAAAACTCCCTTTCCCTCCAGGGAGGAGTGGCTTGGGTTGAAGGGGTGTGGTTGTTGTCAACTCAATGATGAGATACTCCAGAGGGAGGGGGCGTGCTATCTTTGTGATCTCTCCATACTCGTCCTTAGTCTAGGAAGAGAAAAAATAGTAAATTTTACAGCATATGTGACCGGCTATGAGAAAATCGACCGTTGTGACAATAAATTAAATCGAGTAAACGTACGATAAAATCAATCTACCTCAATTTTTTCAAAAAAAATTGGGGGGGGTTCTGAAACCTTTTAAAAATTTAGTTACTAATCTGCTTCTATAATTCAAGTAATGCACACTAAAACTGCACACAATAGATACATAACGAACTCTTCAAATACATTGTACCTTGTAGAAGACGTCAGGAACATACTGCACAGACGTGGACTCTCGCACGTAGCCCAACTCTGGGGCATCCAACGTGGGTACGAGACAGTCATCTCTCACGAGAGCCATACATTGATTGGATACCTGGTGGGATGCAAAATAAAAATACAGCACTGAATGGCTAACTAAATAAATGACACCCACCAACTCCTCAGGCAGAGTTAAATTAAGACCAATGTGTACTGAAAAGGAAATTGAAAGCTGAACTGTGTAGCACGAACTGATGACAGATAGCAAGGCCAGTTTAAACTAATGACTACAACACTCATGCCAAGTCCACTAACCTGGTAGCCCTTGAGACTGATTTGATTGCTCTCGTCCCCGGATACACATATGGTGACATACTTGGACCCAAAGTAGCCCGTCTTGCTGAGCTTGCAAGGATTAGGGAAATTGTTCTGGAAGTCTGCAGACATGATGCACTCCTCGGCACTTAAGATGTGCGTGCTCTGGAGGGAAAAATACACAGAAAGGAAATAAAGAATAAGCACAATAACATAAAACAAAACAAACAAAACAATAAAAACAAAACAAAAAATTGTTTTTTTAAACAAACAAAACAAAAGATTGTCTGTTTAAAACAAAAACAAAAAATTGTTGTTTTTTTTAACAAACAAAACAAAAAACAGTTTCTATATCAATTATATACTAACCACTATATAATATAGTAAGAGAGCGGTCTCTACCTGTTTCTACACCTTACCACACTTCGCTTGTATGCCACTGTCCCTTTCAATTCTGGCTCTAGATCCGTGAAAATCCAGCCCACCTAAATTAAAGGAGGAAGCAATACACAAAAAGTTGATGATACCATAGTTAAATGAAAGCAAGCAGATACTAGGCAATAAATAATTTCTCCCCCGATGAGACTCCACCAGATATGTATTTATCATCTGCTTATCGATACTTGCCTTGCGTAGACCCAGCAGGTGTGCTAGCTCATCCACTTCTTTCTCCAAACTATCCTCCAACAGCTCCAAGCTAGTCCGATTGCTTGTCTACACAAATGAATAAAAGAGAAATTTGAGACTAACAGCAAAACAAAATGAACAGACTATCTATACATTGAGCAACCAACCAGCAGAATCAGCAAATGTGCTTTTAGTTGGACACGGCAATGGAAGAAAAAAACAATCAAAAGGGGAGGGGAGGTGGGCGTGGGACTATATGCCTACAAAATACCCAAAGAAATCACCAGAACCCCTCCAACCTACCATTTCAACACCCCACCTCTTCCACTTGGCCACCCTGACAAATATCTATTCCACAATAATTCCAGGTCTCTTCCTATATAAAATCATTACACTGTTGTCTCTCTCACCTGAGGGGGTTCGTAAATAGCAGACACCACTGCTCGAATGCCCAGTGGTACGTCAGTGAAGACTTGATACTGGCCCAGTAGGTATCCAAATCTCTGGTTCCCCGTGTTCCGCCAGCCATCAATGAAGCGATCGACAATGGCACCGTCATCAAACATCACATTGTCCACATGCCGGTAGGGCTGAACACACACACACACACACACACACACACACAGTTCACTTACACAAGAACAGCTATCATACAATCTCATATCACTGCAACTGAAGACATACAATGAGTGGCGAGGGAATTAGAAGAATTCAATTATAATATTTTAACATTACAGGCAGTCAACCTAAACCAGAATACTCACAAGATCATCCCTAGCATTTCCACCCACTCACTACAATAACAAGACTTGAAAAATAATAGAACATCTAGCTAATACTCAGTATATAAATATATATTATTATAATATAATTATACTATATATACTAGTGATGTGCTTGAGCACAAATGGCGAGCGAGCCTAAAGACTATACTATTTTTATATGAATGATTTTGACTTCTAACACTGAAGCTACTGAAAATAAGGTCCAGTTTTATAATTTAGCATACAGGGTAAAGGGATTTCAGTGCCATAGTAACAACTCTCTGCAACTGCTTAGAAAGAAAACGACAACAACAAAACAATACACGTTATTTAAAAGTTTTCTTTGTGATATTCTTTAGCTAAGTAGTGGTTGTAACACACAATGCTTTGACACAACTGGACATGCACCTACACAGACTTACCTTCTCAGTAGTCTAGTGGACAATGTATTTTCAAGTAAATACTGTTGCGCTGGCTTATAACCATGACAAAGAGCGCATTGACTTACCACCGCCACTAACTCGAATAGAAATGGAAGTCCCTTAAGTTCAAGTTTTAACTGCACCCGTAAAAGAATTCAAAACGGTAAACAATTCAATTTCTAGGGTGATACGGGTACTGATCGCTAAACCAGAGGATTCTGTTTAGTGCAATTTGGGACGGGGTCGACCGCATAACTAACACAAAAACACGAGGGTCAAAGTACAAAATGACATACGTACGTCCAAACATATATACAAATAAATAAATAAACATCCCCGATTTTTTCATTTTTACCCCTGTAAGTGTCTCGCTCGCTACGCTCGCTCGCCAATAATATAGTATATACATACAAAATCTATAGTGTCAATCAAACATCTATTAAATATTCAGTTTATATTATATGTGTGTGCATACATATATACAAACCACTCCATACAAAATACATGTATACACACACACCCATTACCTGTCTATTTAACGTGATGGCACTGGGCTGACACTTGGTACAGATACCTGCAGGCCATGGTGGGTGGTCCACACAACCTGGTCTGATCTTGCAGCTAAGATCCTCCATATCTGCAAACTTGCCTCTATACCACCACAACAGTTACACAGAATCAATAGTGCACTCAAACCCATACAGCACAGCCACAAACATTGATCTCTATGGTTACAGGATGTCAATAAACTTCTAGTCATGATACATGTGTTTCACTGATTCTCAGATCTTTATTGTAATAATAAAGTGCATTGCCAGGTAAATCTTGTTTAGTAGAGAGGAAGTTGTTTCAGAATTGATGAGTACTGAATTGTGTCCACAAACTGTTGCCCATAGGAAATGTATTAAAGTAAACAAGAACCTACTTAGGGCAGTTGCCATTCCCTTTCAAATCCTGAATTTTATAATTTAAGTATACTTCACATATCACAACACCATTTCAATATCTAACTGTCTCTACCACAAACTTATACATGAGAGTACAGATGTAGTGATCCAATTAAAGCATTCTCCAGTGCTAATCCCCGTTCCCACACCTTACCTGTCCACCCCACTGATGAGCTTCCTCAGATGACAGTGAAATGAAAGATGTTTGATGGGCGGGTCCCTGCCTTCCTGCACTGCTTTGTCCCACGGCTCCAGTGGAACACAGTTGATGCACTTGCTGTTGTCACCATGACGACACCTAGAGTCAGGCGGGAAGCAAATGTTAAACACCTTCAGCAAGCTATGTACTAATAAAGCATCAGTCTGTGTTACTATGGCCAGTAACTACTAGTGTTCTAAAGTAGTGTAATAACTCAATGCAATAGCAGTAGTGAGAGCACTCGCTAGTGCAGTGTTGGCAAGTGAGCTAGTCCAGCTTATTGAACTCAATTATAAACTTTGATATATTATTATTATAATTGATAATAAAAAACATTTGCAAGCAAGCACAAGGCAGAGTAAAAAAGTCAAAGAATTGCCAAGTAAGAGAAACAGCCAGTGCTGCTGTACATAGACTTGCCAGCAGGATGAATAATTGATCTGCTGAGAGCTAAAGAATGTATTCCATAGCAGATTGCACTATAGCTAAGCCCAACAATAAAATCAAAGTACATTGAATTAGCTTATTTGGCCAGTTACTTACTCCATTGCCAAACTGCCATCCTTTATTTCGCCTACACTGTATGACACCTTTTACTCGCTAACTCCCCCTAACCCACTCTGACTGTTCTGTTTACATTTGAGGGTCCTTCTTTCTGTGTATCTTGCCATCCATAGCTGCCAATTTTATGTCCACATCATCCTCCGTGACAATCACTCTCTGGCGAGGAGTAGAAGGGTGAGAGGAAGAAGGTGTGGTTGAAGAACTTGTTGGTGATGGGTCTACTACCATGGGTGTGTCCATGCTCATGTGTTCCACAATAAACATCATTTCACCATGTCTAGATGAAATGGCCACATGAATACTTATTGCGGTGAAAAATATTCACATGTAAAAAGAAGTGCAACAAAAATTTGAAACACAACGAAAAAAGTTATCACTTTAGGACCACAAAATTACGACTCCTGACACTTAATCGATAATTGTAACTTTCAGGATGTACATTTTTAAGCTTGAATCCTGGGCTAGACGCTGACACCATTGTGTGTTGCAATACATGCATGGTCCACTATAAATAAAGATTATTGATTGCCGTGCGACATTCTCACACCGCATGCTTCAGCCAGGCAGGGTCAGCTCAATAAATTCATCACTACATAATAAATTACGTATCTAAACCAACTCCAGACCAGTGATTGGCTCCACCCACAATACTGCTTGCCCCAACCAAGTGCTGCCAGTCAACTCACTGTATAGGAATAACTTTCAGCATGAAGTTCATGAGACCCAAGCGATCATCAGCTTTATTCCGCACACGTGACAATGAAAAACCAGACTCTGACAGTCCAAATGCCACTGCCGTCTATCAAACAATAATAATAATAATAATAATGATGATGATAATAATAACTAGCAAGTACCCCGCCACACAGTAGCATTTGAAGTACTAACTTATACGAATTACAACAGTAGCATTATATATTTTCATCCATTGATTCCTCTTTCATTTGTTTAGTTGCATCAGTCCGTTTTCCTTCCTCACTTTCTTGACCCATGCATTCATGAATACACACCACACACCCACATTGTCGGCGTCAGTACTGATGATGCTTTACCAATCAGGCTAAGCTTTATTAGGCTACACCCACAATTGATGGCACTGACAATGCTTTACCAACCAAGCTCAGCTAATGAATTCTTCATGAATACATACATCAGTGTAGCTATTTTCTCATATACTTATCTTGACCCACCGTCGTCATTATGGCTCTTTACCAACCAGTTCTTGATGACTTCTTACCAACCCAGCTCAGCTAATGAATTATTATTCATAAATACCAACTGTAATTGGACGTCATGAATTCTTAATCTTCGGAGCATTCAAAAGTTACTATAGAATGCTTACCAACATTTGTTTTGATGCACTTGTTATCTCCATAACTGCTAAAGGCAGTGACTTCTATTATAAAATTTAGTACATATAGCAGCCTTAGTGATAAAATATAATGTATATTCATTATCTCTTTCATTACCTCTAATGATTATTGAATGTTTTCAAAACACTTGCAACCCTCCCCAACTTACCTAACACTATACCAAATTTCTAACAAATGCTCAACCGTCTAACCTTGTCCTTGAGGTCCTTTAAGGTATCGGTTGGGGCTACTGTAATTCTTTTGGTGCCATCTTTCCCTTGTACTCTGACAATCTGTCAAAAAGGTAAAAACTCCCGTTGAAATTCATAATAGCTCCCGTACAATTCCCGATAGTGTAGCTACGCGCCACAGCTAATGCTTACCATGGTTAGCTCGCCCTACCAATTCAGCCACACATTAGAATGTAAAAAAAGGTCCTTTTCTTCTGATTTGGTCACCAGGCAGAGCTTAATTAACGAATTATTTTCTTCAAAATTTCTAACGTGATAAGCGATACTTTACCAACATTATATTTACACTACGCGCCGAGGATTCAGAGAAATCCCTAACAAACAAATTTTTCATTGACGACAGCTTGCTTCATCTAATAACTAAACAATTCATATATTGTGAATAAGCCTGTGACAACAACTGAATTCAAAAAGAAGACTGAAAGCTTCACACTGATAGTCACATGAGTTGTACAAACACTGAATGAGAAAAAATATCACTTGTCGGAAAAACAAGCCATTATGGTGCTCTAAATCTGTCAGTTGGGTGGGTACAGGAAAGCAGGGTAGGAGGTGTGTCACAGTTGTATGAAGGGCCGACTGCTGGCTAAATCTGTCTTGTGTGGACTTGATTCTTCACTCTCAGATAAGTTGCTGTCACTGGTACTGTCATACATCTCCATCACATCATGGATGTAGCGACTGAAAGGAAAAAGAGACGGGGATGAAACATATCAATTTTAAACTTCTTAATTGGCTGCAAAACAATACAATAACATTAGGTTATGAAATTCCCCACCAAATTTTGATGAAAAGGTGTTGATAAAGTGCAAGAGATAAAAAAAAATTATTTTTTTTTACTAAAGATGTGCATTTAAAAACTTCACTTGCACTACAAGTCAGCAAGTGATAGAATAGACTATCAGGTCAATGGAAATGTAATATAAAAAATCCACCAATAATACTAACTTTAAAAGCATACTATTGTACTTCACTTGGCTAGTTTGATAAGTGTGGATGATGTCAAATTTTTAGATTAGTTTTGCATTACAGGATGGACAAAGGCTAAGAATACCAACAGACATCTGTTCCTGCATACTCATTGCCCCCTCCTCAGGATGTATATTTCATGTTTGACACACCTCCATTAAGTCACAGGACCCTGTTAATTAATACGAACCAACCGATGGATTGCATGCTATCTTGTAGAACATGGTTGGATCGAATACGTACAATTCTGTCGACACGTATTAAACATTAGTAATTATGACACACCCACATTGACCTTTCAATTGGCTACTGTAGACAACTTTTTACTGAAAGTATGAATATGAACCTCACTTCTCATTTCATAGATGCTACCATACGTTAATTGCAGTTGTTACAAGCAATAGCTTTAGGAATTCAAATATTAATTTTTCCACTGCTGGGCTACTGGTTACAGCTTCTGTCAGTGCAATATCTGGGCAATGGGTGAACAGTTTCTGGCATCACCCTTGGAAGAAAAAGACAAAACAGGCTGATATTTATAAGTTCATTTAATCTTGTAATCAGAACTTATGTAGGTCACCTAAGAATGAAACCACGCTACGTAACTAATTATGACTGGCATGCAGGCACGCATGAACACTTCAACAACTAGACTATCCATGAAATTCAGACAAGAATTGTTAATTTGGAAGAATGTGTAATAAATGGGAATTAACATCCAACATTAAATTTAAATATTATGATGCACAAACTTTTGTGCAAACAATGAGAGACAATAAGAACAATATAAAAAATCTTGAGTTGTAATGTATTTACACGAGTATAATAATTAACATACACATATACCAGTCAGTCTAATCCTGTAAATGAAGCCTTTCAATAATTGAAGGTTAGACAGTCAACTGTCACAAGTTACCTTGCAAGTGTTGTATAAACACAGTCAAATAGAAGGAAGGAAACACCTGGTAGTAAAGGAACAGTCAAGTCAAAACTACAACACACACTGGTCATTCATCTAAGACAAAATAATGTGTCTGAGAAAAAAGTTTGTCAACCTTACTGTTAATAGTTTATGGTAGTTTTAAAAAAAATCAAATCTCACAAAGCATAGTTTCATCTTTACAGTCAACAGAACAAAGGCATTATGGTAAATACTTCCACCTAATATACATCACTGCACACAAGACGAGCACACACACACACAAGCAAAAACGACAGCCTTTGCGCAGGGAGACAGTGACCACAGTATAAAAAACACCATCTTGTCACGTCTGTAAGGACAAGCTGGTTGTGTTCCCAACCTGGTCTAGGAACAAGGGAGTGACAACACGCCAGTATGTGCTACGACCACTAGCTCATTCACCGCCACAAAATATACCCTCTCACAACATGTCCTGGCTCTATGAGAAGCTGGAAATTAGCCCACTGCTACTGATACTTGACCATGTGCTAAAAAAATATCTCGCACACTTTTACAAAGTGCTAACTGCCACTGGTATAATGGCAGACACAATGGGACACTCCATGCCAACCAGTGTGTGTGTCCTCAGAAGTTCGGGAACTCATTTTAATTCAACTTATGAAACAATACAATAAATAATAGTTATAAAAATAATAAAAATAACAATACCAAAACTAGCAAGTTAAAAGTTAAAACTCATGAACTTGCTCCTGTTACGGAAAATATGACTTGATGGATGGATTATTTAATGCTCCCCGAGAGGTGAAAAAAAATTACACTTACAATTACCAACTGAACAATATTCAAATGCTCTCTTTCCTAACACATACACATCTCTTGAACAGAGCTTAAAAAAGCCAAAACTTTTACCTGGCATGATAAGAGAAATTAAAAAAAAAATATGAGCTACACACAGCACTGCTTACCTTCGCATGCGCTCTTTCTTCTTGGCTCTGTAGTTGTACGTGACCACACCCACTATGCTGAGAACAGCCACCAAGACCACCATCACGCAGGTCCCGCCCACCACCAGATCCCACCGTACACTTCGACCTGAGGAGCCGCGAGATGAATGTGATGGATTGTTGGGAGCCTCAGCTTTATCCATGTGACCTATGATCCAAACATACGAAGATCATTTATAAACTGCATAAAAAGCTACTATGAAAAAAAAAAAAGACACAATGTATAGTCCCCTAATTCGCAGCTCAACACAAATCAATTCTAATTTAGGAAAGCTAGCTCACACACACACACATATATTTGTATCACGTTACGTTCTAATTGTCCGATCAGATTGCTCAATTAGCAGTGAATATATTTCATATCCACCTCCTAGGAGATGAATTAGTGAGCTGCCCAATCAAAGAAAGTGTTTCCTATAGCCTGGAGTCCAGGTACAAGCCGGTTGCATCACTCTGTTCAGTCAGTACGGGATTTACACTATCCCCGCTAAGCATATGTGTGCCTTTTTTTTTTTTTTTTTGCCATAGGTGTACATGTACCCTTTTCTACTAATGTTCCTGCACATGCTATGAAGTTCCATGGCAATTTAGCAAAGCTCACTCACTGATTTCAATAAGAACCATTATCTAGTTCAGCTATGTAACATAGAAACTACACTGGTCACTACTGGTCACTGAGATTTACAGTATTCACGATTCATCCATTGCATGGAACTCGAACCATACATGTGTGCAGGAAGCAGAAAGTGGAGTGATCTATCGCCGACTCTCTAGTGGGAGGTCATGTCTACATGTGAACATTGTCTGCACAAATACAGTGCACTGTAAAGTGGCAATATGTTATTATAATTGACTTTTTTAACTTCTTATTTACGTTAATGAAATATAAAACACCTTTGTGGCAATAGATTTGGCTATGGTGTAGTTTAATACCGCAGGACACACCAGTGAGTGGATCAGTCAGTCAGTCAGTATGGAGCAGTCTAATAGGAATATGAGGAACCTAGTGCAGGACCAGTGAGTTGTGTCACCTCTCCTCATTCACAGTAAGGATTGAGTCTTTGGAAATGGTTGCTTGGTTTGACACAATAATAATTGAAAAAAAAATTGAGCTAAATATTTATGAATTGAAAAAAAATGAAACTAGAGGTATTCGAAAACTTACACTAAAAATAGACACGTTTGAAGTTTCCCAACTAGTGAAGATGATAGTAATGTAATATTCTTTAAAACGCTATAACATGTCTTAATTTGTATTGTTGCCTAAGGGCAACAAACCAAATAATAGTAGACACTTTGTCATAGGCGTGTATACACATATACTCAATACAGTTCCCACCCTACTCACCTCTAATACTACAATACTGGCAAAGCCCAACATAACCAAGTCCTAACTGAATACTTACACCTGTGCTTCACTCTTACCCTTTTGGTCCTCCTCCTTTGACTTTGCTTTCGTGCTACCTTTGTTCTTTGCCCTAGCAACACAAGTCTCCTCACAGGAGCTCTGGGCAGTGTAAGTGCAGTCAGCATCCACTTTGCAGAGCGAAGGAAGTTTGACACAGGAATTGAGGCCACTATCAAAGTAGAATGTAGAGGGCACATCTGCTGGCAAGGGTGTTGAATAGGAATTTTGATCCATGCAAGTTATCTTGCAAGAACAAAATGCACCTAAGAGGGATTAAATTAGAAATTATTGAATTGATATGCTGACATTTAAATCACAATTACTTTCATTAGAAGTGAGAGATTTGGCTCCATCACCTCCACCTTTGTGGAAATACAAACCGACAAGTATTAGGAATAACGAGATAAATTTTCACTGTGGTCTCACTTACCTGAGGCTAAGTGGAGATATACACACAATGAAAAACATAGCAGCTGTATTTGAAGCATATTCACAGCGCCCTATGGACTACAAAGCCCAGGGAGAATCCTTACGGCTAAACTCAGAGCAATCCACAATCAATGCAAAGACTCCGCACCACCAGGAACAAGACTATTCATGTTATTAATGTCACAATATTATCACGTGAAATTTTAAAAAGTGCGCACCATCCTACAAAACAAAAACTTTCCTGCGTGTTTACCCACGTGTAAAGTAGCTGGAAGAGAATATGGGGAAGAAGAGAAAAAGGGAGTCCCTTAGCGAGGTGGAGGAGGCTAGTTCGGAAACAGAAGAGAATCCTGATGAAGATTATTTTTTTGACGTGAAGAAAAATCTAAAAGATCTGTTTAATTCCGCTGAAGGTTGCGAGTTTTCTTTTTTTGGTAGCACCCTGCAGGAAGAAAATAAATCACCGAAACAAAGTAGGATTGTGGAGGAAGAATCTACAATAAATCTTAGCACTAGCAGTGAAACTCCAAAATTTTTCTTTTTCCACGCCAAGAGCAAGACTTTGAGAAACAGACTTGACGAGAACAGCTTTGTTAGAACAGAGTCAATTCAAGAGTTAAATGAAACGTGGCCTGAACGGCGAACAGCGATGAAGGCAAGTTTTAGAAAGCGATACAAAGAGACCCAAAAGGTGAAAAAGAGAAAGCACACCTTTCTATCAAAAGAACTATGATTAGAGTAAGTATTCTTATCTAAAAACAGTTAATTTTATATTACAGATTTTTTTACAGCACATCACCAACCAATTTCCCAGTTATTTGTCACTCATTTCATTGTTGTAATCACCGACCTCCCAACAAATTTTGTGCTTTTTTTGTATTTATAACACAATACATATTGATAACAAAAAATGGCTATAGCAAGCCATATAAATTAGATAAAATTGACCATTGAAACGAAGTTAATTGTCAATAAATTATGATTGCTGCAATGCAATAGCTAATTAGTCGGAATAGATGCAAGCTTGGAGTGAGTCTGTTTACAATCTATAGCAGAGTGTCCATCCAGTAAGATGGCTTCCACGCCCAGCAAGAAGTCCACGCACTCATCATCATCAGCGAACCCTAAAGTACTACTGACATAAGAAACTGGCAAAGACGGCCGATACCTAATGTGGAAATATAAATAGACGCAGTGATGGTCAAGAAATGGTAATAAATAATAAAGACATTCAAAACTAGACACCACACTCTTTGCACTTTAACTCTGAGGCATTGTATTGTACAATGGTAAATAGCTAGTCACACAGGAGTATATTCATTCACCCATTTTAATAACCGTATCCAGATTTATCATGGAACACAAATATTTGAAGTATATAAACTCAAACTGGTACACACAGTACGGACAAGTTAGACAAAATACACACATCGACCTATTTGGGACACATCGAATTAATAGCTTAGTTCAATCATTTGTCAGCATAAACATTTGTAATGAATCTAGTTGACAGAACATTAGATAAGTAACCAGATGAAGGGAAGGAAAAGAAAAAAAAAGGAAGAAAAAAAAAAGACCGACTTCTATCTCACCAAAAGACACAAATACAAACAACCAAAGGAAAATCATAAAAAAATAAAATTAAATTAAATTAATACCATGACAGAATAGTGGAGAATGAAAGAAACAACCAAGTTCTTGCATTCTGTTCAGGTATAGTTAGTTATTCTATTCCCAAAGTATGTATAAGATTTGCTGAGGATTTAATCTATGAACAGAACACTCAAGATCAGCAAGTGAGATGAGATCAGCTCATAAGGCCGATTGTTACTGAGTTTGAATTCTGAAAATGGAAATAATTCCAAAATTGAGATAACTAGTGAGGTAGCTACGCTAACTCCTTCGGAGAGTGCTCCAATTTAAACTTTTTAGACTTCCACAACTAAACTAATGATAATACCTATAGCAAACTGATAGTTTCGAGATAAAAAGCACACAAAAGAAGAAGTGTCTGCTATGAGAAAGTATAAGTCATTGCAGGCATAACACATGCCTTAAAATTGTTAAACATCTGGTCCAGTATTCTTATACATACATTTATTATATTAAAGCACAAAATTCAGCATAAAAAAAGCTTTACTAAAGTGTTTACAATTTATGCTCCAATTCAGCAGTATCCAGTATCTGGTTAGGCTAGGCTTCTTTCTAATTGCTAGCTCAAAAAACTTTCCACAAAACAAATAGACTTCTTCAGCAAAAAAAAAAATTTTTTTTTTTAAATCTCCTCAAGTGAACACCATACATAACTTCAGCAGATGGCATAGCGTGAAAGCACTATTCAATCTAACTATTAGCTCAAAAAAACTTTCCACAAAGCGAATAGACTTATTCAGTGAAAAATTTTTTTTTTTTAAATCTCCTCGAAAGTATATATCTGATATTGAGTGAACACTATACGTAACTTCAGGAGATGGCGTAGTATGAAAGCAATATTCAATTCAGCTATAACAGAGCAAACTGACTTGAAATAGTAAGCAGCTGATCTTTAGAGCGACAGTCCTTCAGCGTGAACTAATGGCTTTGTATAATTATCAGAAGCTATATTAAAATAAGTCTTTGAGAGAGAGAGCTAATTCTATGGTCGTTTAATTTTTAAGTTACATAAATCATCAAGCAAAGGTTGCTTGTTTTAGAATACTAGATATAAAGAAAGGACTTGCAATTGACTAAGAGATTACCAGTCATTCAAATTTAATATCCATACACATACTGCTTACTACCTGTGTACTTGGGATTAAATTATAAACCAAGCGATACTGTTTGTTTAGTTATCCACACACACTTAACCAACCAAATAATAGTATTGATACTTTTTGAGAAAAAAATATGCCAGCTGGATCAACAGCGGCTTGAAGCATCACAATCTAAGTCGCTGCCAACGAAACGGAAGTTCTTACTCAACGATGAACACAATGGACGAAAGTGTGAAGATCTCTGGAATCGAACAGTATTTAAACTGGATCACAGTCTTTGATTCAAATTGAGGTGATCTCCATAATACACGATGAATGACCACGCCCTCCAATACAGACAGATCTTACTATGATCAAATACCACAGCTGAAGTGGCGTTGAATGACTTCATAGTGATGGAGTTACTTCGTATCCTTCTGGAACTAACATCATTCCATAGATAGAGATAGATCATCCAATTGGGAATTGAAGTTGAGAAAATCCACTGCATGAAATGATGGAAGTAGAAAGTAGAATATAATGGAACAATATCAAAACAGCCAACGTCATAGATATGGCATTGCCTAAGGGCAAAATTAAACTAAGGTACTGTATTACCATTTCAATATGAGCAATATATAAAAGTGTGAAGTTTAGTCAGAACTTTTAAGGCTCAAGGCTACAAGCATCAGCAATGCAAGACAACCATGAAATATTACTGCTTATGTTTACGTAGATGTTAAAGAAAGCCACAAAGCATACCACATGCTTTTTAACTCACAAACTAGCTGACTGGCAATGCAGAAACCAAGCAGAAGCTCAGGAATTCCAAAACAAACCTGCTCGAGGTGAATAGTATGCATGAACACAGTTTTATAATCATCCAATCAAAACTGCTCTTGAACTTCTGACACTAAAAATCTGTTTCACAAGTAGCTTCAGCAGCCCAGCAGGCTTCATGAAATATGAGTGCCGCTAATTTTCTACCCATGCTCATCTTCCATTTCCTCTTCTTACCCAAGCCTCGTCGATGCTAATGGTGATCACACCCTTTCCTAAACTTTGCTTGAAAACCAAACAACCCCTTGAATCCTAGCCTAACTTATCTCTGACACGTTTAAGCGCGCATGTATTACTGTACGCAAACTCTGAATAGACTGGTACGTACGCCTTGGTAATACTTCGGAGTGCAACTTTGCGTTCTCGCTCTATAAACATCTTGATGAGTGCCCCACTCATGAATGGAGCAGTCTTGTAAAGTCTGAAGAGTTGACAGTAGTTTCCTGATAACCACGCCGAGCACACTGCCTGGGCATGCTTCACACACGGAAATTTCTTGAGCTCCGAACCTATTTCAGCGAATAGTTCTACATCACATACACACGCACACACAAACACACAACAAAGGAAAATGAGGAAGATAATATGAAGTCATAGAAATCACACTGTCTGAAAACTCATGCCCCAACACACAATGATGACTTGGAGGATTCAAGTCGAGAATTATTACTTCCGTATTCAATGCCACATGAATATTTGGGGGTGTGAACTAACTTTGGTCGTAGTATGATAATTTTTAAAGGCATAGTATAGCATTTCTATTAATATTGGAGGTGGATCCTGGTCAAGGAGGTACCTCATGTTCTCTGGCAGCTAGAGCACTGCTGGTGACAGTTTCAACATTTTAGAGCTGACACCACGTGCACACCATGAGCTGGAGATGTCAGGCTCATCACATGTATGTGTGGCAAGAGTTATCCTACTAACCTCCATCTCCTACCCCCCCTCCCTTAGAGCTGGGCGATATACCGGTATTATCGTTGCACCGCGATAAAAACCCGACATTGCAAAGCGATATTTCAACTGTATTTGCACGATATTATCGTTTTCTCAGAAAACCGTTGGTACGGGTCGTTAAATTAATGCAGGAACTTCACGCGCATGACAGATTAAAGGAACAGCCGTTTCGTTGTTTGTAAACATGGCCGTAACGCGGTACTAGCAAAGTTTTTAAAGTAGCTAGCAGTGGCTGCGAGTTCAAATTCTGTCTTAAGAAAGCCAACACAGTCTTTCCCCTGAGGACTAACTTTGAACTGGAAGCTGATGAACACAGCAAGCTCAGTTTGGATAAAATTTACTTTGCTAAACATTAGTATGAGTAATAGCACAGGTTACCCGTGCTATCACTTGCTAATAGTAGGCCTGCTTTTAAAAAGTCATTTGCAATTGTAGCTATATTATATCGTTCACTCACTATCTACTTATTTCAGGATTAGCTTCCGCTGGAACTTTCTTTTCAACGTGCGGCTCCTCCTAATCTGTTGTAAAACATTCCGTCTAATACGGGTAGAGCTTCTGTGGTAAAGAAGGACATTGTCTCCAACTAAAAACTACTCGAACTGTACGTTTCCAAGGTTAACACTGCACGCGTGCGCACTTACCAGTAGTATTTCACTTAGTTACTGAGGTATTTCACTTAGTTTCCACTTAGTTACCGAGGTATTTCAATTAGTTACGCGCTATTTCACTTTCCCTGTGCGATTTCAATTGAACAGCGATTTTTCCCATACATTTTTTAATGGGAAACTTACGCGCCGTACTATTATTTATGAAATATCGTGATATATTGCTTTATCGCGATAATGCAGGTAAGTATCGTATCGCCTGTGATTATCCAATATCGCCCAGCTCTACCCTCCCTCCCCCACCACTACATTCACGAACCTGCTGTACTCTTGGTAAGGATATGGTACAGAATCCTATAAGCAGTGAATTCAGCCTCATTCGGACTGTCTTCAGAATTCTTCTCCTGATACAAGGCCATCAACTGAGTCTGGCATTGGTTGAATTCCTCTCTATCATTCTACAACAGACAGCCACAACATCATCCATCACAGCAAAAATTCACAAAAGACAAATTTCATAACGTGAAGAGAATTCAACTCCAAAGTTACCTATTGTACTGCCCTCTAACAAACATGTGAATGCTCACACCCACTCACTATACCAAATCCGTGATAAAACTAACATTTTCCAAGGCTATCCGAGCATGCTTCTCATATACCTCCACTGCAAAATCATTCCTAACACCTTGAATCTACATAATCAACATTAAACAAGCAGCAGTACTAATAGGGATGAAGACATACACAAAATGGCTATTCACATACCGTCAGGTCTTGACGAATAGACTTGAACTGTTCACAAGTGTAGTGGTAATCTCTGTTGACCAGCCACTTGTCACAAACATGCTGAAGAGACAGCTTCAACACACGGACTGGCCTCACCATGCTTGGATCTGGAGCCTGGACAGAAATCAAAGGTGAATAAAAACACTATGATGGCAAGAATTGCTTCGAAATAGATTAAGATTTTTCATGATTCTTACAATAATATACATAGCAATTCTAACAATGCTTATCTGATTGGCCACTCTCTCTCTCTCTCTCACACACACACACACACACAAACGCTGTCACTTTCCGTTGTTTTAAAGATTATATAGAAAAACAAAAGCCGCTAGCTGATGACTTACTGAAGTCAACCTCAAATAAGCCTTCTCCAGTGATTGAGATGTTCCCTCCACAGAACTATCTTGCCAGTAAATTTGATCATCAACACCACCAGATGTCTAGAAGAAAAGGGAAGGGGGGAAAAAAGAAAAGAAAATATATATATATATATAATTATATGTGTGTATATATATATATGTGACCCGCTCCGTGAAAATTGACCATTTGCAATAAATTATTGAAACGCGTAAAGCCGAAAAAAAGCCGAAAAATTTTTTTCTTCTGGATTTAAAATTTTTTTTAACAGGGGTAAGTACAAGGGTTTTTCGACTTCTGTGCCCAATTTCAGCGTTAGTAGATAGCGTTTTCATACACTAAACTTACTTTGTCTTTTGAAGCGGTCCGTGAACGAACTGTTAAAAAACGTCATCACAGAGTCACCATAACAACTCCCGCGAAATAGCTCCAGCCTAATAGTGTCGACCAATATGGCAGAGAGAATAGCTAACGCTACAAACCTTCTGGGTGCTGAAAGCTTGCGCTACAGCATATCCAGTTAGTGAACAAGAAGGCCAAAAGGCTAGAAATCTATAGAGAACGTGGTTTGAGTAAACAAACAGCCATTTTTTACCCGGCAAATGTGGGCGTAACCGTGACGCGGAGAAATTTACGGACTTTAGGCGTCTTGCTGTAAAGTGATTTTTCTCGTAAGAACAAACGGTTAATTGGTGAAAACGCGTGTAGTGTTTTTGTTTGTATCTTTGCGGAGAAGCATCGGAGAAAAACGCTTAAGGGCTCATCGTACTTCCTGATAAATTTTGGGCTTACTGAAGCTAAAAAATGAATTTTCATTTTTTTTTGCAAATGGTCGATTTTCTGGGAGCCGGTCACATATATATAATATATATAATATAAGCACAAAAGTGTATCAACATTGGTATTAATCCTCCTAGCCACAGACACATCAATAGTCCACTTACCACCGTCTTCAACATATCATCAATTGAAACCTTCTTCTTGGCATGCTTGTTCCCTTCTGAAGCACCTTGCCTTCCAAACCTGTTAATACGCTGGCTGATCCTGGCTTTGTCGGCTGCAGTAGGCTCTATACTCCCCACCTCAGTGTCAGGCTGGTTGTCTATAAAGAACCTAGAAATACACCAAAAGACATAGTGAGTCCTCTCTTCTTTCACTCATTGCTCATTAAAAGATGAACATTCATTTTGAGAACGTGAAATCAATGAAACTAAAAATGACTTTAATTAGTAAACATTTTTGTTGCTTGCAATATGAAGTGTATATCTAGGCGAGCTCACCATAATAATATCAAGCAATATGAAGTCTCTCTGTCACTATACAAATATTACAGCTTCTATGCTTTAATATGAATTGGTTAGAGAAATGTTGTTTTGAAGAAGTGCAACTAAATCTATTTATAGTAAAAACAATAATTTTAGGGGGGGGGGGGGGAGAGAATGTGTCCCCCCCCCCTGTTTGAAACCCTGCCTCTATACCCCTCTCAGACACAGACACACAACACACACACCACACCACCACACACAGACACACACACACACACACACAGACAGACACACACACACACACACACACACACACACAGACAGACACACACACACACACACACACACACACACACACACACACACACACACACACACACACACACACTGCAAATTCTCTTGCAACCAATAGCAGTTATGCGCACCTGGCAAAGCCAGGATGCCTGATGCCTGTGCACTAAGCAGGCACTGTGAGCCGTGCAAGCAAAGTTCCTGGAGCCAGGCTAGGAACTCACAGGAGAACAGGCCTTTCCTCATAGCAAGTGGTGTGGGCACCCACCCACCCACCCACACACACACTAAACACCCAACTTTTATTCCTTACTTCTTCCCCTGCTTCTTCTTATTAAACTTCTTCCGCTTCCTTCCCCTTCCACGGCCATTGTTCCAATCATCATCCTCCGAGTTGAGCTGCCCCCTGGACTGTGATCCCACTCGGCCACGATTACCATGGAAACCGGCTCGTCCCCGATAGTTATGAGATCTGCCAGTGGAATAGTCAGAGGGAGTGGCACTCTTGCGGTTCCTGTTATCCGAGGGACTGGGGGATGGAGTGTCCCAGCGAGAAGGCATTTTCTGGTTGACTTCATCACTAAGTAAAGAAAAGGGAATTACAATAATTCAGTCATTCTCGGCTGATATAATTATAATAATAGCACATTTTTCTCATTCGTACAGCCAATATTGTTAAAACGTAACTTGATGTTTCGAAATCTCAGGTGAAGTTTTAATTAACAATATTGGCTGTTAGAACGAGAAAAATGTGCTATTATTAGAATTATAATATACGTACAATGATTATTAATCAGCTGCCGATTTATTTGCACTAAGAAGTGGGAAATTTGGACTGATATATAAGGCAAAAGTGGAATGAAAGACATACTATTCAATACTCACATAAGGAGAAAATTTTCTAAGAAAAACTACATTTTTGGGGACAGAATGGGAGTGCAAAGCCTTATAACTAGGGAATAGTCCCACCCTTCTGCATGGGAAACCAGTATGGTAAGTAGAGGCTTAAATCTAAACTATGCTCTTGACTAAAAAATCTTCAACAGGTGAAAATTTAGCTCAAGTTCACTCGACACATAAAGGGAATTCAACTAACACAAACAAGCAAATGCAAGAATATCGGCTATAATATATTATATCAAATTATAGCACACCCTGCTTACAGGGGCATCGGATATCTGTCCCAGTCTATGGACCACTGCTTGTTTTCAGCAAATATTTTGTTCAGAGTATTGTCCAAAAACTGGTGAATCCTCTCTCTGTCCTCTTCATTGGAAGCACTGGCAAACGCCCGAGTGACATAATCCTTCATCTTCGGAGGCATTTTGCCTTTGGAGGAAGAGTTGGCATCAGCCTCCTGATTGCTACTGCTCACACGCCCTTGCAAGGAGGCTGGTTTGTGAGCTGGAGGAGTTTGATGGTGGAAGGACTTGGAGAATCCACCAGGGGTGTGGTGCGAGTTGGAGCCACCCTGATTATGGATCGGACCAGAAGAGAAATTACGAGACTGTGATGTGGGGGAAGGGGTAGCTTTGTGGCCATCTTCTGCAAACCACAATAGAAATCACAATTGAAATTGAAGTCCTAATTAAATTATAAAATCGTTCATACCATTCATACTCCCACCCTACCCCCTTCAATCTAAATACTTGAAATCTAACGCTCATCTAAGAGGTAACACCTATTTACTAACCTTTCCGCTCTCCCCAGCGTGATTTCTTCACCCTTCCTGACCCAGAAGAACTTTCCCCATGGGCATCAGAATTGGGCCTCTTGGTGCCAGTACTAGACGAGTCTCGCGATACACTGTCCATCTGATGGTGACCTGTGGGTCCTTTCTGTGCTGCCTCGGCCTGCACGTCAGGCAGGGGCGGAGTCCCAGGACTTCTGGATCGGGAGTGTGAATGACGAGATGTCGTAGCATTGTAATTGTATGGGGTTTGTGACTTGGGTCCAGGCGGTGTCGGTAGCAATCCTTGGTAATGTTGTTGTTGTTGTTGTTGTTGTTGTTGGTAAGGTGGATGTTGCGGCTGTTGATACTGTTGTTGCTGCTGCTGCTGCAGAGGTTGCTGGTAGTGTTGATATTGCTGCTGAGGTTGTTGATATTGCTGTGGAGGTTGCTGGTAGTGTTGCTGTGGAGGCTGTTGATAATGAGCCTGTTGTGGTACTGCAATGGAGGTTATAAAATTCATTGAAACTTCATAAAAATTTAGCATACTGAACCACTAGTGGTGGTTGAGTTAAGACATGCTAGGCACTTGTGAAAGTGAAAAAAGAAATGAAACAAGTACTTATACAAAAAATAGAAAAAGTCCTAATATATCTATTCCCCCCCCCCCCCCCCTAAGCATACGTATTTCATCCTAGTGAAGTGCCCAGACTTGGTGTATTCCTAATCAGGTATCAATATAGTTTGTGCAATGAAAACTGTAGATGTAAATACTGTCTTCATAAGAGAAGCTATACAAACAGGCAACACTCACCAACAACTTCAACGCGAAACTCCTATTCTAGCACTCGGTATACTACTTGGCACAAAATAAAACTATCACGGGCAGCAAGAAGTTATTTCCTCATGTGATTATGACATAAAAATACGGTGCATTACCCACAGAAGCTAGTACCTATGAGGAGCTGACTACTCCACCATTTCTCAAAATTGGCTCGAAATAAAAAAATAATAAAAAAAAGACAACAAAAGGCCTTAAATTGTCATCCCGAGTAAGTTCATACCTAATTCAACAGTTAATGGCATGACACAGACATACAAACCGACAAACAGACAGGACAACTACTATAAACCTCTCGCGCGTGCAAGTTAAAAATTGCCAGCACAAACAACTAGAATAACACTCTCTGAGAGGGTGTGATGTATACAGTCAATTTATAGCATGCAATGAGCGACCTACCAAAACCTCCAAACCAAACCCATATATATATATATATATATATATGCATTCATTAGACCAGACGTACTTGCCAGTCAATAATTTAACACACTATGGTATAGGATTAACTCACCTTGATAATTGTATCCTTGCTGTTGATAGCCTGGAGTAGCCTGATAGTGCTGCCCAACCCAACCTTCAGCTCCTGGCTGCTGCGGCTGCATACCCCATTGACCTCCCCCATGACTTACCCACTGACCCCACCCACTCCATTGCTGCTGCTGATCAGAACCCACCGCCTGCTGTGGATCAGCTCCTGTGGCTTGCTGTTGGGCTTGTTGTTGCGTCCAACTTGGCTGCCAGATTCCCTGATGCTCGTTCCAAACCCAGCCCCACTGTTGCTGCTGTTGCTGCTCCTGTTGTTGACTATTATGTTGCGGCGGCTGCTGCTGCTGCTGATTCCAGTTGCTATGCTCGCCAGAGGGTGCGGTGGGATTGTATGACTGGTGTCCTTCCCCATTACCAGTGGACTGCTGACTGTGGTCGTCATAATTGTGACCCTGAGGCGCGACTGCTTGACCGTGTTCATGCTCCGCTGCCACTGACGCAGATTCCGGAGGAAGTGAATTTCCTTTCGGAACTACTTGGATGGAATCTGGATCGTTACTGGCTGATACAGAATTGTCTGCCTGCTGAAGATATTCTTTGGAATTCTGCTCAGAAGTGTTGGACTGAGTATTGTTGCCTGAAGGCTCGTCAGTAGCCTCACTAATGGGTATCCCAGGAGGCTGGCCAGAAGTTGGAGATTGTTTTGGAGGTTGTGGAGAATAGTAGTAGTTTTTCTCCTGTTGGTAGTAGTAATTGTAATTCTGCTGCTGCTCTTGAGTGACCTGGCCAGAATTGTTAGCTTGGTATGAGGCTGGATTAATATACCTTGACAAAAACAAAAAACAAAAAAAAATTGTTACCCAACAGTATGACCTAATGGACAAGTAGATGCTCACTGGCTTTCCATCATTGAAAGCTTGTTCAGTCAGCACAAACACACACACACAGGTCCCAACCAACTACAAAAAAGCTAAGTGCACGACGCTTTCAACCTACGCCACACAGCAACCATTCAGTTTGTGCATAAATAGCCATGTGATAGTCAGGTGACTTTCACGTGATACGTAAATACACTTCTTCGAAGTGCGAGTCTAAAGGTCAGTCAAGCACAACAAGTGTCACTTCACTTTCTGCTCGCTTGCGCGACTTGTAAAGCTGCTTCTCAACGTAAATGTCTACTGAGGCAGTATTAGAAGAAACTGCGCCTTTTGACGCCAGATTTCCTAATATGAATCAAACGAAGCATTGTTACCAACATTATGTAGATTTTTACCGCTGTCAAAAGAAGTTAGGAGAAGGAGCTCATAAATGCCAGTACTTCAAAAAGGTTTTCTCAGAACTTTGCCCAACTGCGTGGGTAAGTCAATGAGGCGGTACAGGTGCACTAGATGTTGCAATACAAGTTTTAGTATTACGTACAAGTAAAAGCCTTGTAATATTTAATTTAAATTTTGGTTTTGGACTGCTTGTATTTTTGTGATACTTTACCAGACTGTAGCTCTTATCTCATAATGGTGACTATTTTACTAGTCAAGTTCTTATATATATAACTTTTTCCCCTGTAGGTAGAGGATTGGGATGATCAGAGAGAAGCAGGCACTTTCCCAGGAAAAATTTAATAACTGTTCTACCATTTAAAAAATATCTAGAGTAGTCACATCTGTCATTTATGAAATTGGTGGTATCTTAGTCGTTGGATTATTTTGGCATTGAAGTACGCCTGTGATCAAAGTTCAGTTGGTGTTTAGGAAGATTTAGTGTAGTCTAGGTGAGCTTCAATCTACAGGAAGATGATTATTCTTTTGTAGGCGTAACTTGTTACTTGACCTAACTGACCAGTTTGGTGAAGGGTCTGGCCACACAAGGCTAGAAGATGGTAACTAACAACCATCTGTTAAAAGAAATATATATATATAGATATATAATAAATATTCTATTATTAGAATGGTCAGAGTGTGAGTTGGGCAGAGAGTAAGCGAGAATTGTTAGCTGTAGAAATGTCTGTATATCATCAGTCCAACATAGCCCACCACAACTACAGAAAAAGTATTCTGGAGAATTTTCCGGTATTTGTCATTCCTGCGCACTAACACAATGGGGTTGGGACAGTGAATATCTTGACTTGGGATTCTGGTGAGGACTTGGCCTCTGTAGTCGACTTGATACTTGCAACAAGGGTCCGACTGCCACGACAAAGAGTAAGCAGCAGCACAGCAAACTCCAAACAAGCCCAATGGAACTGTGGTTGCTATTGCATACTTGGTGGGTACTATTGGGACTGTGACTAAGAACCCCATGGTTGTGAGAACTGAGGTCTTGTGCAGAAAGTTTCCAAGTTTAATCCACCGAATACACTCGCTACCCAAGCCAGGGGGCTCTACTACTATGACACAGTACTGCCTCTCCATGGCCTCGTCGAACTGGCACCGAAGAGAAGCCTCAGTGTTGCCAGAAGTTTCAGAGTTGTGTATCACTACATACTCGGAAGATGTCAAAACAGACATAGATCTACAAAAGGAAAGAGAGAGCTCATACACCAGGTTGGTAAGTACTAGTTCGGCTAGACTCAGACCTGTTTAGCCTGGGCGTTTTCACGTCCTCCGCTCCGGCGCCCGCTTTTTCCGACTCCGCCATATCTATCTGAGGAGATCTCTCTCCCCCCCGATCGGTACCAACACACGACGGAGAGTGAGTGGGAAAATGGGAAAGATTTTCAAATAGTAAGTAGGCGGAGCAAATTGTTTCCGGGTGGTGTCAATTATAACTTATTTTTGCTGGATGTACCTACTTCCGAGTAGTAAGGTCGGTCATGGGATTTTAGTGTGACTCTGGTGTGAGAGCTTTCGTCCGTAAAGAAATTTCTGGGTGAAGAGTTACTAGTTTAATAGCTTTCCTGGTCGTGGCGGAAGGTTACAATCGGTAGAATGGCGGGATTCTTCAGCTTCGGTCCGTTCTCTACCCCGGTTGGACAGCTTATTGGTGAATATATTTTACATAAAGAGTATCCGGACGTTCTGAACATAATGAGTTAATGGCCTGTGGTAATTTGCTGTTATTGTTGTTCTGTAGAGAGAGCTACAGATAATAGTGCATCAGCAGGAAACCTATCTTTACAGCTACAAATATGTGACAGCATAGAAGGCTCAGACTCGGGGTAAGGCTTCTAGTGTTGTCTATCTCAGCACTTGTTAAAATACCAGCATATTATTCTTTACTATGTTGCCTAATGTATACCTTGGCAACCGTCAGTTTTAGAAAGGTTGGCATCATTAGTGAAAACTGAGTGGTGTAACATTGGTTGATTCCTTGACACACGAAAGATATATTCGTGTCAATTAGTGTGGTTTGTAGCCAGACTATGTGTGACTTTGTGTGTGTTTGTTAGCATGTGTTGGTTGATATCACGATGAACTGCTTATACTAACATTCTTGATAAGCACACAAGATTAGCATAATGTTGTATGTAGTGTTACTATAGTACACTAGTTCCTATTTGTAAAGGATATGCTAACATAGTCAGCATAGAAGGAACACACTGGAACATGTGTCTATGGTTAGATCTTAGACCTGTCTGTTCTTATGTATTTTGTATTGAATCTATATGGGGGTATGCTTAGAATATACAGTATACCTTCAATTATCCGAACACCTCAGGACCGAGGGTTGTTCAGATATTTGAAATGTTCGGATATTCGAAATAAGTCATTTTGAATGGGGTCTTAATCTCTTATCTATTTAATGCACATCAAAATTCCAATGAATATTATTATAATTCCCAAAAAATGGTGTTCGGATTAGCGAGAGTTCGGATAACTGAGGGTCTACTGTAGTCATAAGCTTGGCCACACTTTACCAAACTTAATCAAATGTTTGCTATATAGAGTCAACTGGTTATATTTTCTTGCTAATTGTTATTCTGTAGAGTATAGCCCTACTTTTTAACACCCTGATTGAAGCCTTCTTTCCATTTGCCACCACCTTGTGAGGTGAAGGTTCAGCCAGCTGTCGGGTTCTACTCTGGAACATTCTTGTCCGTGACACTTACTCCCTTTCTTTACCACGTGGCTGACTGCTGTTGATGTGACAGAAGTGCAGTTGCTATGCTCCTTAACCATAAACACATTGATCCATTTGTGAAAATCTGTCTACAATTTGATGTTTTATAACATCCTGTAGGGCCATTTGCAGTTTCAGTTCTTACTGGTTGATGATTTTTTAGTGATAGATAAATTGGTTATAATTGCTCTGGAGACTGGTGGTTATATGTTGTCTGTCTGTCTGTCTTTCGTCACCCTAACAGCTTGAAGAGGAGCTGACAGTCTGAAAATCTATGTGATACATTGAAGTCTGCTCTATCTAAGGCAGAAGTTTTGGAAGGGTACTGTTGTGATGCTTGACTGAAAGCGTAAATGTTTGTTAAAATCTGTGTTTCCATGTTAATATGCTGGAGTACCACCTATACAGGCGGTGGTGGTGGTAGTATATACCAATAGTACATTCATCAATACTTAGTATCTGTTAAATCATTGCTGTTTGAAAAATAACGTCTTGCCACCCAATTGCGTATTTAACCGTGCCCGAGTGATTGCAGAATATATTAACTATGTAAGGAATTGTGAAGTCATTTACAACTAGTGCACTGGTTGGTAGAATATTTCTGTTAGCATTGGTATGGAGTGTAGCTGTGAATAGACTGGACTAAGTGCCATACATTTTTTTACCTATGATTTCACTGGTTTTTCTACAAAGCACTTTTGCATCATTGTACACAATAGCCTATAGTTAACTATATCTGCAGTAAAACTAAGCAATGTTTGTTGTTGTTGTTGTTGTTGTTGTTGTTGTTGTTGTGATATAGACCCAAGGATGCAGCAGCAGCTTTGAGGAAGAGGTTCACCGGGAATACTAAAAACTTCCACATTATCAACCTCTCCCTAACGGTACAGTTGTTTCCTTCCCATCTATGCACTCATCTGCATTTGTTTGTTGTTTTTGTTGTTGTTTTAATTTGCCTGGAGTACAGGTTCTGGAGACTTGTGTGAAGAATTGTGGATTAAGATTCCACACAAAGATCGCTCAGAAGGAATTTCTGAATGACATGCTCAGAGTTCTCAATCCTAAAGTAAGCTCTCCAATGAGGCAAATTAAACAACAAGTATTGGTCCCTGTTGTAGTGAGAGTTCCAGGGGCAATTTATGTGTGTGTTTAGAGGTTTTCTGTTGCTGAAACTTCTTAGTTCAAACACTTCCTAATGTTGTGGGTTGATTAAGTAGGGAGGGGGGGATGGGAGGGTCTAATCACATGACGATAGGAGAGGACTAATATGATGATTCAGTCACACATTTAGACCTGAAGTGTCCTCTCTCTGAGCATGTTAATTACTGTGTGGTAGCAAGGAGCACATTGTTGCATTACTGGAGTAGCTATTGATGTATGGCATTGTGTCTCCACTGCAGAACAACCCTCCCACCATTGTCCGGGAGCGTGTGCTGGGACTCATCCAGTACTGGGCCGACGCCTTCAAGGGCAGACCTGAGCTGTGTGCGGTGGAGGAGCTGTATGAGCAGATGAAGAGCAGTGGTACGGAGTTCCCTCCCATTGACCTGGACTCTCTGGCACCCATTGAGACCACACCTTCCAGAGTGAGACTGAAGGGATGGGGTGCATCGGGTGTTTGATGTAGTATTTGTAGCGGTTGAGTAACTTCGGGAAGACAGCATACAAAAATCTGGCCAATTACCTTATAAGGCATGAAATATGTAAAAAAAAATTGGCTTAAAACATGGCAGCAGTTCACCTTTTCTTGGGAGACTTAGTATGATTGTTCAACTTATCATAGCAGCATATATAGTGTAGAATACATTTCAGACTCAACCAATCACTCCTTCATTAATTTATAATGACAACCTGCTGGGCTGATAGGGTAGTCTGTTTTGTACTGACAGAAGCCTGAGGTTGAGTATGTATGACTGTATAACAATGATAGTTGAAAACCCACTGCTGTGTCCAGCCACACTCGCTTCCTATGGAGCGTCCAGCCACACTCGCTTCCTATGGAGCGTCCAGCCACACTCGCTTCCTATGGAGCATCCAGCCACACTCGCTTCCTATGGAGCGTCCAGCCACACTCGCTTCCTATGGAGCGTCCAGCCACACTCGCTTCCTATGGAGCGTCCAGCCACACTCGCTTCCTATGGAGCGTCCAGCCACACTCGCTTCCTATGGAGCGTCCAGCCACACTCGCTTCCCATGGAGCATCCAGCCACACTCGCTTCCCATGGAGCATCCAGCCACACTCGCTTCCCATGGAGCCTCATGAACTTGTCATAATGATTGTCGATGTTCCTCGTTGTCGATACTGACACACAAGCATTTTATTATACAGATTATTGTTATTATCGGAAAGCCAGCGAAGCGAAGTAATCCGGGTTGTGCAAATTCAAATTAGTAGTGTGTGTGTGTGTGTGTGTGTGTGTGTAGCACAATGATAAAGTGATGATATTGGTAATGAGTTTCAGGCTTATCTGCAGAGCAAGCTAGCGTCAGGGCAGACCCAATGCTTAAACTTTCGTTTACTCTGTCAACTACCACATGTGATGATGATGATGATGATGATTATTATCATTGTTATTATTACTATCCTCTTTGTAGATTCAACTCAGTCAGCCTGAACAGTCAAGTCAACAGCAACGTCAACCAACCTCATCCAGCTCTCACAGTCAGCAGGGGTCATCGCCACGCCCACACAGGGGGAGGGGTCCGGTTGGTCCCCTGAAGCCGGAGCAGGTGTCAAAGTTACTGAATGAACTGGAAATAGTGAGGAAGAACATGGACCTTATGAGTGAGATAATGAATGAGAACGAGCCTGGCAAAGAGAACAGTGAAGATATGCAACTTTTAGATGTAAGATAAATTGCGTGGGTGGGTGCATACTTAACTGAGGGAGATGTAATTTTTAGTGATTCAGTCATTCTCAGCTGAAATAATTATAATAGCAGTTTTTCTCAGTATTGACCAATATATGTTTAATTAAAACTTAACCTGGCTATTCGACTGCTTGCCGTAAGAGAACTTCGGCAAAATGTCGAAACGTTGGGTTAAGTTTTTAAATTGAACATGTATTGGCTGTTTAAACTGAGAAGAATTTCTATGTATTTTTATTCTCTCATTGTTTCAAGCTGATCTAAAAATTTTGGAAGGTCGTTACATAAGCTTGCGATAATGTTGAGGATTGCAATTAATGATTTGTACATTGTTTCGTCATTGAACTTTCTGTGAATAACATTGGTTGTGTTTTCGTAGTAATATGTTGACTCTAATTTACCACATTTGGAGAGTTATTGAAAATAGTAATGCTGTGCCTCTTCACCATCATTATCAGTAATCAGATGTGGTTTTCATTTTTCTCAGAAGCGCTCCTGAGTACCAAGTAAAATGAAGCCAAAGGTGCGAACCCTCAGCACTATTAAACACTACCTAGCTATTGCAATATAATCTCCTTCCAAAAGAACAAGCAATCTGTTAGCTATTTTAATGAGGCATCAAAATAGTTCGAATCTTCTCACCTGACTTTACTTTATAAGAGGAAAGAAGCAACAGCAAATAACTAATAGTACTACAACCATTTGTTTTTCTCTCGCCTGTTTGATGATTTAGTGCAGTATCCCCCTGTGGATTCCCGTAGAACAAATAGTTATGTAACACTTTTTCTTATTTATTGTTGGTTTTCCTCTTGTAAAGTAAGAGTCCGGTGTAAAGATTTCTTATTTTGCAAGTAAGGAATTTCTTGGGCACATTTTGGCCAAACTGCTTAAGAATTATAATAAATCTAGCAGTAGTCTCCTCCTTCTAGTGAAGACGCGCATCCGGAACTCAATTACTCCGTCAGCACATTACAGTCTGACTCTGCATGCTGTCTTGAACGAAAGGACCAAGGTTTCTCAGCTTAACTGATTTTTGGCAATGTCTACAGACTTACCTAACACAACAATGTGGTCTGTAACTCTGCTGTTGTTGTTGTTTTAACTAGGAACAGACTTATAATGAAGTACCCTTCCTTGAACTTTAAAATTGCCAGATTGGAAAGTGATTCTAATCCTTGCCACTGTATGTGTTGTTGTTGTTGTTGTTGTTGTTGTTGCATACATATTAATTCTCACCTGTAAGAGGCCTAGTTCTGTATGATTTTTTGCCAACTAAAGTTTAGTGTTCTTTCAGTATCATAATAGTTTTAGTTTCTAGTTGAGAAGAGGATATGGATGTGGAAGGGGGGAAGTTGGTGGAGGAATGGAAAGGGGAAAAGGAAGTAGTAGATGCTGGGGGAGGGGTCAAAGTGGGTGTTGATGGGATGGAAGTGAAAGGATGAAGTAGATGGGGGGAGGGAGGTAAGAGAAATGGGGAAATAGGATTGGGCTGGGGCCCAGAATGAAGGGTTTATAGATTTCAATCAGTTGAATTAATAGTTGTCCGGACCCAAATGGTTTTTGTTTACTGTCGCTGTTTTCATTTTGGAAGAAGTACATGTTTTCACATTTTACTTATTTGATGAGCAGGGTGTTAATTGCTTCATAGAATAATTGGCAATTGTTTGTTTGTTATTGTTGTTCATTAGATGTATTCTCTCTCTTTCATAGGCTTAATGAGTAAAAAAAAAAAAAGGTTAAGAAAGAAATTGTGAAGCTTTTGTTTTGTTTGGTTTTGTTTGTTGTTGTTTTTTGGTTGTTGTTGTTTTTTTGTTGTTGTTTGGTTTTGTTTTTTACTTCTTACTTTAAGATCACTCGATTTTTTGTCAATTGATTATTAAGTGGAGAAGCGATTAAAAGAACTTGGCAGCAATAGCGTCAACTTACTCATTCCTAAATATCTAAACTTCCAGTACTTATTTACTCATTACCAACCAGTCCTTATCTTCCTTGCATGCCCACTGAAGTAGATAAAAACACAACTCTCCTTCAAGGGTTGCACTAACTGGGGGTGTGTGCATTATTGTTACCACTGTTGTTATATGCACTTCCTTATGTCACTGGGTACAGGAGGTTAACCGGGTGGTCCATGAGATGCAGCTGCGAGTGGCGGGACTGATAGAGCGGTGTCAGGACGAGATCATCCTAGAGAGCACCTTGGTCATGAACGACGATCTCAACACGCTGTTTGTTCGCTACGACCGCTGGCTCAAGAACTGTGAGGCCGCGAGGGGGAAGAACCCAAGCAGCTCTGCTACCACGGTGGAGACGGTCGGAGGTCTACAGGTGGCTACTACTAATTTAATAGATGCGGTACACACGTGTGCGTGTGTGGGCTGGTAGAGTTAGGAGGCGTGCTTTTGACTGTAAAATCCCTGGACTTGCAATTTTGTATTTGAATATGTGGAAGATATGACATTGAACTATTTAGTAAGAGTGCAATCATTGATGGTGAGCTTTAGTTTAATATGAGTAGTCGAGGGGTTATTATTTACTTCAGCTTTTTACAACCTGTATATTTAGCTTCTAAAGTGTTAATTATTGTTATTATTATTATTATTGTTGTTGTTGTTTTACCAATCAGTCTGGTGGTACTACAGAATCAAACATCTCGTATCCCTCCTTCGACAGCACTCAGACACAGCCTCCATCATATGAAGCCACACCCACTTCACAACAGACGGCCAACAGCACCGGCGGCATTGGTCAGCTGATAGACCTTGGATCAGACATCACAGCCCCTCCCCCTTCCACTTCTCAGGCAGTGGATGGAACATCTGGTGACCTGATCGCCGAGTTTGCTCAATTGGGTATTACCACGACACCAGCTACCACTGCTACAACCAATGGCGTGCAGCAGCAGTTGGTACAGGGTGATCAGGGGCAAGGCCAAGCCATGGACGAGTTCGATATGTTTGCACAAAGCAGAACAGCATATGGGACAACTCATCAAGGGTGAGCTGGAATTGGAATAGAGTCTTCAATTTCCATTTTATTTTCCTTCATTTGTTGATAGAGGAATCTTCTAGTCTCTGTTGTTGTTTTTGTTTTTTGTTTTTTTTTTGTTGTTGTTGTTTTTTTTGTTTGTTTGTTTGTTTGTTTTGGTTTTTATTGTTTGTTCGTTTTGGTTTTGTTTTTTGCGTTGGCAGACACTACTGCCATTAAAATTGTTGTGTGTATGTACATTATTCTAAAAATTGTTTTTGTCTCCCTCCCCCCTCTCATTGGTTGTTTAGATCAACATATGATGACAACATGATCCAACAAGATGCTTCGCTCTCGTCTGCAGTGAGGGGCAAAGTGCAAGATCAACAAGCTCCACCCCCAGCAGCTAATCCCTATGGTGACCTTTCCCAATGGCTTGGGCAGACTGACCTTGTAAGTGAACATTACTACAGCTCATGAGACATTTTTAGAAGGGCAGGGTTTCAGGATTTGTCAGTCAGCCTGGTGTGGTTTCAGCTTATGAGTCAGACAACGTATGTATGTACTTCAGATCTTTGGTGACAAAGAAAACCTGTTTCTGATTTACTTTGAGCCTTACAATTTTGTATTGGCCGAATTAATGACTTTAATTATTTTTTTTTAAGCAGCAGCAGCAACAGCAGCAGCAAAAGCCACCACAACAGCAACAGCAACTGCCTGAGTCTGCCACTAGTGCTGAGTTTGATCAGTTCTTGGCCCAACGAGCATCTAAGGGTGAGAGTTTGCCTGCAGAGAGACCTCGACCTCAAATGCAAAAGATGGAGGACCAATCAGATGAACTCTTTGCTTTATAAATCAAGATGGATTCCAAGACAGACACTGAAGATACTGTTGTATGTAATAGTCATAATGATTTATTGATGTACAGCCAAAAACTTATTTTCTGTTTTTGTGATATTTTCTTTGTAACCCAGCTTCTATTATTCTCAGTGATTTGATGCACTGCAAAACTAGATCTAAATCAAATTATAAGTGAGCGGTTGTATGTTTACTAAGAGATAGCTTACCCAAACGCTTGCAATTACTGTTCGGTAAAGGGTTTCTTTCGAGGCTTTTGTATATAATATCGTGTGAACTACCTTCATAGTAACTCTGGATATTTTAAGGAATGGATCATGTTTTATGGATCAGTATTTTTGTAGTACTAGTAAAAGGACAAGGTAAAGGGGAAATATCAATAATTTTAGTGACTCTTGTAAGGCTCACTTTGCAGAGCTTCCTCCACGACAACCTCCTGAAGCTATTGTGGACGAGCTCACGCAGCAACATCGTATTCCCATCGAGTACTACTACGTGGATGACTCTAACAAGGGTAGAGGTGAGGTTCATGCACAAATGCCATGTGTAACTACATTATGGTAGGGCAGGTTACTGGGATCTCTACTAAATTTTTTATCCTAATACTTGATAGCTACAATACATAAATAACTACAATACATAAATAGCTACAATAGTTCAGTCTTTGCAAAGGTCTGACATGCTTTAGAGTTCTTATTAACAAAAACTAACCTAACTTTTGAGCTATTATTGTTTTCAATTCTAAATCATATTAGAAAATTAGAAAATAGCAATTATAGCTATAATTTGGGTATACGATTATAGTAAACACTAAAACTAAAAAAATAACTACAATGGAAAAAACTTTTAGTAGAACTATAACAAAATTTAGTTAAAAAACTATAAAATTGGTAAATATTTTAGTAAAAAAAAAAACTAAATTGGAGAAGTAAAAACTATAACTTATACTAAAAAAAACAAACAGTATTACATGCCAATACCTTGAGACAACACTGATTTCTTGAGAGCCTAATATTTTGTGGTTACTAACTCCAGCTCTGAACAAACAATTTAGGTAAAGTGTCGTCAATACCTTGAGACAACACTGATTGCTTGAGAGCCTAATATTTTGTGGTTACTAACTCCAGCTCTGAACAAACAGTTTAGGTAAAGTGTCGTCAAATGCAAGACACCGCTCTCTTTTACTCAATTTTTGCAGGCACCCATTACAAGTATTCACATGAGGACATCGACAATATGATCAAGGATGTGACATCCTTCATAAACAGAACTCTCCAGATTTCTCCACCTATGCCACCAAGTCCTGGATCCTCTTCACATGTTCGTTCGTCAAACATATGGTCAAGTCAAATCACAGACTTGTGGTTAGTTCACGCCCTTGAGCAGTACCCAGTGAAAGGACATGATGTGGCAAGTCACAGTATTACTACGTTAGACTTTCAGTGTTCAAAAGAAAAGAGGAATATGTGCATTTCCTATTTGTCATGCATTAGGTTGTGTTTGGATCTACCTCTCCTTGGTATGAGTCGCTCCTTCTGGCAATGGGTGCCCGCCATGTCACTGTAGTTGAGGTGCGTTAGTATAGGTTACACCACGACGTGGAGGTCGGTATGGGATTTACACAATCGAAGGCCCGAGGATAGCATAAATCCCGTACTGACCAAACGGAGGGGTGCAACCGACTTGTACCATGGCTCAAGGCTATAGGAAATGCACAAAAATTAATTATGATTGGACTGTTTACTTATTCACTTCTTTAGGAGGTGGGTATGAAATATATTCTGCAATTGAGCACTCTGATTGGACTGTTGGAATGTACCATGATACAAGTCAACACACATGAAGTGTACCTGCTTTATAGTTGTATTTAGCAAGTTAACTTGACCTTTTAACTAACTGTTCCGGTAGTGGAAATTGACCACTTTAAAATGATCATAAAATAATTCAACATTAAAGCTGTGCACAAACAAGATACTGTAATGTAATCTAAAGACATCAAATAAAGTCAGGATCAACTAGTTAAAAACTAGCAGTAAACCACGTACCCTTTACTGAAATGTCTGACTGTTCGAGGAGATTCAGCTTGTCATTTTACTACCTCCGAGGTTATTGAGTTTTGGAGAACAATGATTTCAGCCTCTCAAGAGAAAAAGGAAGTGAGGACAGACAGTTAACTATAGTACGTATGTCCAAGTTGAGTAGCTACCTGTGCAGCCATAGTCCTTTAGGGTTAAAGCTGTAGAAAGTAATGATGTAGCCTCAAGAAGCCTGTGTAATCAAGTATAAAGTTTGATAGGAATAGAAGTCTACCCATTACATGTATTTGTAGGAAGGGTGATAAATCTGTGAGAGTAGCAGAAGTTCTACGAGTGTGAGAGAGGAAGCTTATGAGAGGAGTTACCTCTGGTGTGAGCAAGACTGTTAAAGACTGCTAGAAAGCACAAGGCCCAATAAAATTGTACTGGACATTACTGTATAAACTTGATGTTATTTTCTATAGCCTTGAAATACATTAATTATTCACATAATACATATATGAGAAAAGGAGTGCTTTTTTTTTATTGGTTAAAATTTGAATAACCGTGTGAAACCTTAATACTTAGTTTCTAGGCAACTAAAACCACACGATCATGTTCATTAGGTTTCTATTGATATAGTTTTGAGTTTAATGTTGATTTGGCTGGTCATTAAATAAATGTGAACGGGTGAACTAATTCTGCCCCTTTCGTTATGTAACACTCCCCAAACTTGCACACTATCAACTGATATAGCAAGTAAACTTGATTAATTCTACACCCATTAAAAGGCCAAGCAGAAGTTAATAAAAACACATGCATGGCTTACACCAATTTATACCTTCAAGTATGTTTGTGTGCATTCTGTATTGTTTAAAAAAAGCCTGTGAAAGAGAGAGAATACATCTAACGTGTAAAAGAAAGCTGAGAAATAAATGATGAACATATTCTTGTTTGTGCAGTATAACCTCCTCACCTACGACCATCGCCACATCACCACTGCCACAGTTCACGACTATTTCAGAGGTGAAAATGCGATGAAAGAATACGACAGTGCTTTGTCACTCTCCAGCTTTGATCACGACGGCCTGGGGCGATATGGCGACCCCATTGACCCTAATGCCGACTTGCAAGCCATGCAAACAGCCAGGAACATGGTGAAACAGAATGGGACTCTATTTCTAACTGTGCCCATCGGGCCAGACGTTATCGTGTGGAACCTGCATCGCCGATACGGCAGGCTTCGCCTCCCCTTGCTGCTGAACGGCTGGCATGAGCTTCAACGCATGGGATGGAACGAGGAATACCTAGATGCTGACATGCCCTATGTGAAAGCCTATGAACCCATCTTTGTATTGCAACCAGCTTGAATTGAATTTTAAAATCAATGTTGAAATCACTTGCCAAAGTGTACCTGTGGATTGTATAAATAAAAAAAATTGTTTTAATAAATAAATAAAAAAGAGTGGAAATTGGTTAAAAAAAAGTGGTCATAATAAAAATTAAAAAAAAAGTTCACTCCCTTCAAAAAAAATTTACCAACTAACACTGTCAATCCTGAGATCTTCTATTTATTGCCCAGTCCAGTAGGGTTGGACAGAGAGTGCGCATGTACACAGCTAGTTGATGAAGAGGGGAAGCCAAAATCAACTCCCTTCTGCCTTCAGCCGTGGCTTGCAAGATGGCTTGAGCAGCTCTCAGAGGAGGCATGCCTCGTTCTGTGCGTCTGTCCATCACACGGTGCTTGTTTCCTTCACATGTGAGGGCATTAAGGGAGAGGGAAGTCTTGATGTATCCCGGACACACCACAGTGACTCGAAGGCTTTTGGGATAGACCTCGCACCGCAGGGAGTCAAAGTACCCCTGCAGGGCGTGCTTGGATGCTGCATCTGAATAGAGTATAGCAAAACAAGTGGGTATGGATGATAAGTTAGTTACTGATTATCACATTTGCCAGAAATTGAGATACTTGTACCCCTACTCTTGTTGATGTTGGACAGCTTCTCAAATAAGAATATACTCAATCTCCGCTTATCCAGACGCCTCTATACCAGGCACAAGCCAGCTACTCCTTTATCAATTCTTACCACACAACTTTTCTTCCCAAGTTGCCCGGATAACTGGGGATGGAATATATTTTCACTACACAATACATGGACACTAGTCATTCTTAACGATCATACGTACATGAAGCTCTCAGAGGGATTCCTATCTTCCCTTGTAGACTGCTTATTACCACTATCTGACCTCCGCCATCTTGTTCCAGCATTGTCGGCAGAAGCTCTACATGCAAATGTAAAAAACAAACAAGGTAATTCCATATAACCAATTAAAATGCTACTATTAAGACTATTAAGTTGATGCACGACAACGATGTGTTAGATGCCCACACACCATTAGAACCGGAGATTACTCCAAACACATTACACAGTGTGCGGAAGATTCATTTCCCACTCCCCCAACACCTCGGTCAGTATTCATAAACATCCCCTCCCAAAGTTTTTTCTCTACAAGTCAGTTACCCCTAATCACTATATGTGACCGTCTACGGGAAAATCGGGCACAACGCGGCATGCGTAGACATCGCAAAAAGATCGATTTAGTTCTTAAAATTGTATTAAATAAGCCTAACGAAGGGAACGGTTAGGCGATATATAGCGGGAATGGCTAAAGCTACGGCGATAAAACTTGGAGAGCTTAATATCTACTTGCCGAGGAGTCTGTAAGTGCAAAAAAAAAATTTTTCGTCTGGGCCGCGTTGTGCCCGATTTTCCTGTAGACGGTCACATATACGTACATACCTTTGGTCCATCCAACTGTGCCAAAAAAATTTACTTCCATGATCTTCCTGTTGACAAAGTCCTGCGTTTCCATGACACTGCCACGGCAACTGATGCCAGCGTTGTTGATGAGGATGTCAACTCTACCGTAGTGGCCTACAGCTTCTTGTGCTTTGCCAGTTAAAGAATCTCGGTCTGAAAGATCTAGGAACATAATCTTGGGGGAGAAACGGACACCCTAACATTTACACACACACACACACACACACACACACATCATTGGACCAGTAGCTTTAAATATCATCTTCACAATCTCCCCCAAAACAGACCAAATTATAGCTCACTTTGTAATAAAAAAAACTATAGCTGGAATGGATTGGTAGGTATTCAAAATGATTCTTATCAACTGGGTATGGTGTGGTTGGTAATTAAAGGTGGTGAGGTGAATGACTCCTGTAAATTTTGGTCGTAATAACTTTGAGTGTTAGTCACTGGGAATCCCCAATTATTAGGATAACAACCGGATAGTCTGGCCAGAATATTCATAAAGTAGTTTGATTGTATTGTATTCGTTCCAGCTCTAGTAGGAACAAACCACAGATAGCAAGTACCCACACAAGTCAAAAATCTCACCCGTAGTGGAGGAAGTTAGGCCATAAACTAAAATTTGCTTTCATGATATTGTGTAATCATGCTATGTATCATCCCTATGTCAGCTTTGACAGTTTATTTGGCCATCCTTTACCAAATAAATCATTCGCACATTGGGATAGTAATGTGAACTCACTACATAGTTGGTAAACACATTTTCCACGACCAGATTATTGACAAGAAAGCGCTGGTTAGTTTTGGTAGTTGTTGATAATGTTCAAATCACAAATATTGAGATTGGTGGTGGTTTATCTTAACCTAGCAGCTATTATAATTCAAATTATGTCATACAAGTGGTCTTTTCACATAACTACATCGTGCACCCTCCTCCTTTAGAGGCAACTCTTACCTCACCTCCTTATTAGGTTCATTGTCCAGCTGAAACTTTAGGTCTTCCATCTGTTGAATTTGCCTGCCAGCAAGGATAACCTTTCCACCCTCCGCAAAGAATACTCTGGCCAAAGCTGCAGATAATACAAATTATGTGACTACATTCTAACAATATATTTACTTACCTTCACCGAGTCCGGAACTTGCCCCAGTGATCAACACAACTTTGCCACGCACCCGCCTGTGAATAACTCTTCTCAGGCGCCACTTCTTCCAAGCTTGATAGAAGCATACAGCTAAAGTAACCAGAAGTAAAAATTTCCCTACATTCCTACCACTCCAAACTTCTACAATAAAGCGTAACAAGGAAGAAATGCTAGGGGCTTTTCCACCCATTCTTCTTCCCCTACGCGACCACGAACCGGAGACGTGTGCCGGGTGGGTCTGACTAAAACACGGACCGGACTAAATAAATTCGCGAAAATCTCGCGCACAGCGAGCGCGCATGCCCGGACTTCGTGTAAACTAGTGTGTAAACTGGTCTCTCCACGGCCAACTTATTGATAACGATTTTGGTACTACCCTGTTTCTTATTTGGTGGCAATGAGTGGAAGAGAAATATCTATTACATGGCAAAGGTAAGAAAAAAATAGCTCAGACAGCACTAATAAATGGGAATTATTTTGTTGTCAGTGATGCTTCCACTACACTTTAATAAGCTTTGGTGAAATTATATAACCGTATTTAAAATAGTTGACAGTACACAACCTCAACAGGATTATCTTAAAGAATTAATGTCAACATAGCATTGTTGTATGCATTGTAATAGTATTCCATTACTTTATTACATTAAATTATAATCATTCTTGTTGCCATTGCCACAATAATAACAATAACATAACAATTACACTATTAGTAATAAAACTATAATTACTACTATGACTATATTGTTATTGTTATTGTGGTTATTATTATTATTTGTTATTATTATTATTATAATTATTATTATCATTATTATAATTATTATTATTATCTTCATTATTATCTTTTTTATTGTTATTATTATTATTATAACTATTATCATCATTATTATTATGAATTCCAGCTAATTAAAAAATATGCATCCTCCTTTATTCTAGCTAATTAAAGAGTACGCAATAGTTTTCCCTCCTTTATTTGTAGCATAGACATATGTGTTAGTGAATTCTAGCTAATTAAACAGTTTCCCCTCCTGTATTTTGAAGCGTAGACACGTGTTAGTGAATTCTAGCTAATTAAAGAGTACGCAACAGTTTTCCCTCCTTTATTTTGAAGCGTAGACACACGTGTTAGTGAATTCTAGCTAATTAAAGAGTACACAACAGTTTTTCCTCCTTTATTTTGAACTATGTCTTAGTAAATTTTAGCTAAAGAAAGGGTTTTCCATGCTGTATTTTGAAACATGTCCTAGATATTGTGTATGATAGGCCATAAGCCAGGTACTGATTTCACAATGAGGTGGCGGCCAGTTTTGGTCAATTTCCTAGAAAAGAACAAATTACAGCAACTTAGTACACAAACAAACTGGAAACAAGCTAAGAATAAATCGTGAGGACCTTAACATAAGGAAAACACAAAAACAATGTGAGGAAAACTGCGGGATAAAAAGAAGAAGAGTATTGTTGGCCATTGACACAGCTACACTGGATTTACAGTATACTGTCAAGTACTGCTAGATACAATCCTGAGGGATCACCTTCAATCAAGAAGTAATTTGGTATACACACACAGCATTGATAGGAGCTAGAGTTTATTACTCTGCTATATCACAAGCAAAAATGTTTATTATATAACACCTGTTTGTGTGTTGACACTCATATTAAACATAATTGATGAAGTGAGCTATTCTGGAAGGCTTTTCTTTGTGCAACTACTTTTTAAATTTGAATGGAGAAGGAGCTTGGTCAAAGGGCACACCGAGGATTCACCTTTTATACCCAGAATGTTGTAAACAAGGCCATAAGAGAACAACATTGAATTATAACTTCGAACTCCACGTTTAAGCCAGAATTCATCACATTGAACTGCTAAAATTATGTAGAGGGATACTTGAAGTGGATTTCTTTAATACATTATTAGTGAATGTTAGAAGTTTTCTCTCCCCCCTCCCCCTCCCCCTTTCCCTTCCCCTCATCCCCTCCCAAGACGTAAATTTTAAGGAAGAAAAATTGCTAAGAATGGTGCCATTGTGAAGCAACTGCTCAGTTTTGAGTCATATGATTTTGGGCCACTTCTGATGCAATCCACCATCACAAATTATACGAGGGGAAAGTGTTGTACACTCTTTACTTGATAAAGAGTCACTTCAGATGCGTCCACCATCACAAATTATACGAGGGGAAAGTGTCGTACACTCTTTACTTGATAAAGAGTCACTTCAGATGCGTCCACCATCACAAATTATACGAGGGGAAACTGTCGTACACTTTTTAATTGATAAGGAGTCACTTCAGATGCGTCCACCATTACAAATTATACGAGGGGAAACTGTCGTACACTTTTTAATTGATAAGGAGTCACTTCAGATGCGTCCACCATCACAAATTATACGAGGGGAAACTGTCGTACATTCTATAATTAATAAGAAGTCACTTCAGATGCATATACTGTCACATAATATACAAGGGGAAACTGCCGTATACTATTTAATTAACTAGAATATTCATTAACATATATGTTACAGACCAATTACAAACTTGGACTGTTTTAAAATGGTCCAGCCATTTTAAAACGGGCCAGACCGTTTAAAATGGGCCAGACCATTTCCAAACCTCAGACTGTTTTAAAACAGACCAGAACCTTATTTTAAAAAAAACAGGCCAGACCACTGGCCAGACTATTTTAGAACAGGCTGGTCAAACTATTCAAACCATTTCGAAGGGTGTCAAATACTTTTTTAAAGAATCAGATCATTAAAATGAGTCAGATAGTAAACCTGGAGAGAAAAAAACAACAAACTGCTAAATGTAAATAGGGAAGTTGCCCAAGCAGACCCAAGACACAGAACTCTTGTGTGTTCATAAATATTTTTTTCTGAATAGAACTATTTTTTTAAAAAATTGAAATAAAACAGATTGTCTTTTAAAAAGTTTGTTAATCTAAATTCACTAATCCAAGCAATTTGGGCATGCCAATCCTATTAAAAACACACTTGATCGTTTGTGCGTGCATCTGTCACTTGTCCATCTTCTTAAAAGAATGTAACTGAAAAGACCTTGCAATAAACTTCTTTTAAATGAAAATTAAAAAAAAGCTCTCACACTCACAAATAACTAGTGCAGGAATGCAGAGTAGTCATACCATTATAATTATAGGAAAGGCTACAGTTTATCAATCTATTAGAACATTAACGAAAGCTGAGTAAGGTGGGTCGCAGTCATCTAGGTGAAAACCTATAAGATAGGCAAGGTCATTCAGTAGACATGGCTATGTTCTCATGGTCAGACAAAAAAGGAAAAAAAGACAGGTAAGTACACAAATTACAATGTGAGAAATGCATAAATGTGACAGGCTCTGCAAAATCCAGGAATTTGCTTAAAAAATTGAAAATCCTGATACTTATTGAAAATTACTTAACTTGAACCATAATAACATAGTGTACACAGGATTTTTACTATGGACATTCAAAATGTGAGTAAAAATGGAGTGGGTTTGTGGTGTGCCACTTACTCTAAGAAGAATAGGCTTTTCTAAGGTAGTGTGGACACGGATTTGGTTAGCCAGAGGATAAACTTGTACATAATGAGACCCAACTATGAAGCCAAACTCAAAGTACGGTAAGAATCACTTGAACAATAGTGAGTGTAATTAACCAAGGGTTCCATTATTTGCAGTAACCAACCTTTAGAGTAACCAGAAAACCCTGAAAACTTTGCTATTGTGGTAAGAAGCCTTGAACAATAGTGAGTGTAATTAACCAAGGGTTCCATTATTTGTAGTAGCCAACCTATCGAGTAACCAGAAAACCCTGAAAACTTACATCCCACACTTTATGTATTGCTAATTTCCGTATAAGCTGAGAAAAAATAAAATGTTTAAAAAAAAAGAATTTTCTTTCAATAGTGCACTTGATGTGATACAAACTTTTTAAGCTTTGAAATTTGGCATAATGATAGAACAATTAATGTACTTAATAATAAGTGAAAAATTCAGCAAATTTGACCACAGTCAGCAAGGGGAAATATATTACGTCTATGGAATTTTGAAAGGAGGGTTTATTTCTCTTTACCAACAATGGAGTGATATGATCTAAATCAGGCTATTATGCCCATAACCACATTCTTTTATTATCAAATTCAAACTATATTATAAATTACACAGGACACATTAAATTAAAGGAAACATACATTTTCTCTTTTTACTCTATGTGTCATATTAGTATAATCATCTGAAGTCCTGCTTTTCCAGCTCACTTCCATCAGAAAAACAAAACAAAAAAACTAAGAACAGAAACCTGCCTTGGTGTCTATGTCCTTGGGCTATAAAATAGTTATAAACCAATAAGAATTGGTTTGTACTGCAATTCACAAACCCTCGCAACTTTGGCTTCACCCTCGTGTCTGGGATTTGTAATCACATACAAACTCAATATTGGTTATAACTATTACACATAGTACTGGTAGCACAGTAGGTATTCAATAAATTTAGATCACGTTACCACTATATCTGTTAAGACATGAGTCAGTTAAAACAGTATGAGTGTGTCTATTTTTTTTTGACTGTCATTTAAAAACTTCACAAAAAATTAGAAACTGCAATGTATTTTCTGTAATTTTTTTTAATGTAAAGTGCTTTAAAAAATGTGTTTGTGTTGTGTAGCTTGATAAAGATTGTACAATAAACTTGACGATAAATTAGTCATACCCCCCATGATAGCAGTAGTATAGTCTTAGTGTTTGCTGTTAAGCTCTTGCAACAACTGCTATATGATGCAGCAAGATGTAAGGACACAAATGCATGTAAATTAAAGCTCCATGTACTTGCATTGTGCACTTATTTCAGTTCAAATTCTAGGAACAGTGACATTATTTCTCAAAGGTGACAAGGCAACACATTTGTTAGAGTGATTTAACGTCTGATCTCAATACTCTGGCTCTGGTGTGACGCTGCCTGATATCGCTACCACCATAGCTGTCTCCACGAATGTCACGTCACTGTCAGCTTTGTCTGAATCCACATCATGTGGTTGAACTTTGACACAAAGGACTGCATTCGTGGCTTCTCTGGTGGACTTTTCTCGATGCAGCATCATGTGGTGTTTATTGTGGCATGTTCGGCAGGTGTACTTGGAGGGGCAGTGTGTGTAGCCATGTCCTTCTCCTGGACAGTTAGTACACAATCGCTCCCAAACAAACTTGTTTCTTTTGTCTACGTCATAGTGGGCGAAGGGTTGACACCGAATTAAGTTGTGCTTGTCTGTGCACAGAGGGCACTTGATAACTGGCGGCAATTTATTCGGCTTGGTCTTGGCTGAGCTGTTGGCTGGTGATGTGGAAGTGGTTCCAGAGGCGTCTGGTGCCATTTGTTTGACAAGGTTTCTGATGTATTCGGCATCTTCTACTTCTTCAGGGGTCAACTGTGGTCAAACTCTCTGTGGTGATATACTAACACAATGTAAACAGCAAGATTGCTGGAGGGTACGCTTACTGTCTACTATATCCTACTATATTCGGCAACAAGTCGAAATATCAGGTTAAGTTTTAATTAACAATATTATTGGTTGTACGAACGAGAAAATTTGCTATTATTATAATTATTTCAGCCGAGAATGACTGAATCATTAACATAGTAATTATAGCACATCCTCATTCTGTTATGCCTTGCAGATAAATCATCTAAGGCACTTGGAAATGGTTTGTATTAGAATTGTGGGTAGGTATGGAGCTATGCTGCATTTGTATAGGCTAAAATACAAATAGAACAAAAACAAAAATAAAATAAAAACAGTCAACAGCGTAGACTAATATGTTATTTTGATCACTGCAAAAGATAATTGGTGAGTGAACCACTATAAGGGATGTTTATGTCAATTATTTCAGCTGTCAATTATTTCAGCTTTTTATTCGGCTGTAAACTATAATCACTTAAATGACAACATCTGGTACATGACAATAAGCAAATGATGGGTAATGACATGATTAACACAATAATGAAGAGGATGGCTGCAACTGCAGGATTGTCTGGAAAGAAAACAAACCATTCAGCAAGAAAAAGGATGTGACTTGTCTCACAAAACATAATATACCAGAAACTCAAATTACTCAATTAACTGGACATAAAAATATGCCAAGTCTCAACAATTATAAAAAGGCCTCACTAGAACAACAAAGAGGCCGGAGTACATTGTCAGGCTGGTTAGGGTATGGCCTGACCACTTTTTGGGGATGACATTACATATTCATGGAGGGAAAAAAACAATATTTATAAACACTTTCATTGCAAACAATGATCACATAAGAGCGATTATGTGTCATTGTTACTTGCAGTATAATTCTTTGTCATCTGATTAAAACACATGTCCAGTTAAAAGTGGCACATTTCATTACATATCTCTGTGTACTGGCCACACCCATGACCACACCTTTTCTTGGCCTGACCACTAAAATGGATCTTTCTCCAGCTCTGTATGTCGCTTGAGCTCATACAGGTAGCCTGAGCTTTCAATTTCTAGTATTTCATCAAGTGGTACTGCAAATCAAGACTTGACGACTCAGTCCCTGCTTGCTGGACCAACACTCATTGGTTGTACAATCCATATTGGCTTCCCTACAGCAACACAGATACCAAGTTTCATAATGTCCACAGCATCTATAGACACACAATAACAATTCACTAATAGATAAAAGAATAACACATATAGATATGTCGAAATGATGTATTTTTATTAACCATGAAAATTTTATTATGAAAACAGAAAATTGGAATTAGCCCCAAGGGGATGCAATAAACTTTTAGAATGCCAAAGGGGATGTAATGGTAAAATATTGGGGTAGTTTGATTTGTATTAATCTCTATGGGAGTACCTGAGTTCAGTACATGATAATAATATTTATTGTCACTATAATTGTGGGGCTGCCCACAAGAGGATGAAGAGTAAAGAGATATCACACACTGCATAATCACACCTGTAACTTACCTAACTGTTCTAAAACATTCTCTTAGCTAGTGTGCTCTCACCTAATGAGCACAGTCAGTGCCTCATTTCTTTTTATGTTACACTTGTGGATGGACGGCCATATAATATTTAACTATCCCATCATATCTTCAATAAGTCTTTGGTTGTAATTACCTTCACACATCTCATGCATGCTATTAATTAATTGCTCCTTTATATACATCTGAGCATTGGAGGAGTATTTGATTTAGTTACTGCTGAGGGTGCAGTATCAGCTATAATATAGATTGACTCTGGTGGCAGTTATGCATTTCTGAGGGCAGTCCGAGTAGCTATAAAGCCTACATCCTCAAACTCAAAGGTGCCCCACAATTTTATTATTATTATCGTTATTTTATTGTTGTTATCATTTTTATTTATTTTTTTATTTTGTTGTTATTGTTAATAATATTATTATGGCAATGGTAACAATAAGAACAATTATAATTATATGATAATATGCAAAACAGCAATGGAATGCTAGTAAATAACGGCAATGTTTACAAAAATGTTATGTTGATGCTGACAACAATAAATGAGTGCTGTTTAGGGTTATCTTTGCTAAGTAATAAATCTTTCTCTTCAACTTATTGACACTGAAAGAGAAACAAGAAAGTACTATAGCTCTATTATAGACAAATTTTTCATGGAGTCCAGGCATGCGCGCTCGCCGTGCGCGAGTTTTTCGCAAATTTAGTCCGGTCCGGTCGGTGTTTTAGTCAGACCCGTGCCAGGTACGGTACGGTCCACACGCGCGCGGGAAACGCAGCTTAGCGTATCCTTATTAAACGAAAAAAATATATGAAGATTGAAACTCCAGGTTTCTCTACACTTGGTAAAGAAGTTTGTAACAAGAGAGACTAGCTCGGAGTCGTCTTTTGCCTCCGCGTGGCTCCGCGGAGGAGTTATCCGAAGACCAGTGAATACAGTAATCATAAGTATATGAAGTGGAGTTAAGATTTCTGAGACTCCCCGTTAGAATCCAATGATAGTCCATGTGTTACAGTTTGTTCTTCATGTCGGCTGCTCGTGGTGGTGAGAGAGTCCCACACCTAGAGACGAGGAATGGGAATGGAAGGAGGAGAGATAGAAAGCATATCTATGAACCAGAACCAGAACCCCAGCCACCAGTGCAGGCTATTTATGAAGTTGTGGGCATCAATAGGCCAGGAGGTCATGGAGATGGAGCACCATTACTGGACGATAAACAAAAATCAGAAAGAGATGCTTCAGTATCCCTGGACATCCGCAGGCCGGATGTAACTGTACGACCTCCGGTACGTGTGAATTTGTCTCACACAATTAAACGCCTACGCATGTGTGGTTGGTACTGGGGTGATATCACCAGCAATCAAGCCAAGGTGGTGCTGAGAAATACCCAAAACGGGTCTTTTATACTCAGAGATAGCACTGATGCCTGTCACCTTTTCTCGCTGTCTCTCAAGGCTAACAACATGGTGGTGAGTGTGCGTGTTGCCTTCAGTCGAGGCATGTTCAAGCTGGACTCCTGGAACCAGGAGGACTGTCCGTCCTTCAACAGCGTCGTTGATATGATTGATTATTACCTATCAGACGAGAAGCACACATTTTACGTGGAGCTTCCCAAAGTGGGAGAATTTCCAGTCTGTCTGAAGCACCCTATTTGGAAGAATGTGCCCAGTCTTCAAGACCAGTGTCGCTATGCTATTGTCAAGTGCTGTAGAACTTCTCAAAAGCTACGCCTGCTTCCCTTGCCGGTTCGTCTTGTGCGTTACTTGCTGGACTTTTCTCCAGAAGACCCTGATGAAAAGAAAGATGGGGACCATAATGAAGCTGAGGGAGAGAATGAGGAATGTGACATAAATTCAGCTGGCCTTTCAGAAACACAAGTATAGTCCAATTTTAAAGCTCACCACATTTTTTCCAAGGATAATCGCTGTAGAGATTGTCAATGATTCATTTGCTGAGTACTATCCGCAAGTTCCTTTTACCCCACATGTCGTACTTTCATCTGTGCAAGAAGTATCTCTGACCGTTATTTTTTTGTTTCATCTCATTATAGATCACTACAAGTACATATTTTGGAAATAAATTAATCGTAATTAACGATGCTGAGCAATTTGTAGGTAAAGTGTGGTCACCACCACAATTATTTTTTATTTTATTTAAAGTAAACAGTGCCCTTTCAAATAGGAAAGAGGTATAACTATAAACTCTTATGCATATATAGATTTTCATGGCACCCTGTGTCCAAAACATAGCAGTTATTATTTGGTGAACTTGTGCAAGGTTTGGTATAGAAGGCTTTGTTTAATTTGAGTTCTTTCAATTCAGTAAAACCCTATTTGCCAATACCACATACTGATCTCTGTCAATCTATGAAAATTCTAGATAAAAATTTAAAGCAGCTGTTTAACTTACTACCCCTGTAAATAATTAAAACATTCCAACAACAAATAAAAACAGCTGTTTCTGGCCAGCTGCTCACTGGGTACTTATAATTCTGTCCTACAATAAACTAGTAAACTTGGATCAATTATGGCTGCTGTCAGAGTTAGTAAGCATGGAAGAGTACTAAACTATGGGCATATCAAAAATAAAATATTGTACCTTATCCACACTACTACTCTCTCTGTACTTGCCCACAAAAATAAGGTCCATAACCACAAGCTAAGCTTGTGGTTAACAAGTAAGAGGTTACACTTGTAGTTTCTAATAGCTGGCAGACTTTTGTGGTCAGTCCAGCACGTGTGGTGGTATATCTGCATAAGGTGATACTATCTTTACTATAATAAAATTTAGTAGTAACAATAATAATAATGATGGTGATGATGATGATAATAATAATAATAATAATAATAATAATAATAATAATAAACAAATGAAATTGCAATGTGAATATTTAGCATATGCACTCCATCATGGTAAATAATTGGTTGCTGTTGGTCTGTGGTTTCGGACTTGACAATGAGAATTCTTACTTACTGGAGTAGTTCTAGTGAACTACATGTAAAAGGACCAGTCTAACAAACACCACTGGACCCTACATATTAATGAGCTCCCATCAGACAACCACCACTGGCATGCTCAAACATGTTTACATACTTGCTGACTATTTTTGATTAGGAAACTAGGCGCACCAGTTGTCTAAACTATCAAGCTGCAACAACTAATGGAACAGCTGACTTCCTTTGATATACTTGGCGATAACTTCTCCTTTACTTCAACATCATGAACTATGAACCCATACTTATAAAAGATACACTATCACTTAAACCACTAACTATATGAGCTCCACGGTCATAACACAAATACATATTTTTTGTTTTTGTTTTATTAGGATAATACTATAACAACCTCAACAGAGCTGTGCTTGGAGAGCACTTCCTGACTAAGCTCATCTGCAAAGTGTATACTATTTTCAAGTTTAGATATCCTGAATTGATTTATATGATACTCACTCAGCATTCGATGTCCCAACACATAACAACCAAAAAAGAAAATGCTGTACATGAATAACAATACATTCACTATGGGTTACTGCTGACACACACGCACACACACACACACAATCTCTGCCATTGACACTGCTCTTCTGTATTGCATATAATTATATATATATATATATATATATATATATATATATATATATATATAATATATATATATATAATATAATATCCTAATTATGAACAGTCAGCTGAAACTAATTGAGAGTCTCATGATGAGACTTGTATTTATAATGATGTTTGCCAAGCCAAACCAGAAATGGGGCACTTTGGCCGCAAAGTTGTATGAAAAGCACCGCATCCCCCACACTCCCTTAATTGAGTTGCACTGGGCATGACTGTTGCAGACCGATTTGGCTATGACTAAACACAGCCTAGAGAAGTTAAAAATGTTATTCCAGCAAATCAGCTGGTAGAACAAATTGCTTTGGTTTCAAATTCCTCTGTTCCTCATAACAACCCAAACGTGCCGTATTAATTCATTTTCTCCCCCTAAGCTTGGCAGTGCATGTAATTCGGCACTTTTACCCCCCACCCCACCCAAGATGGGCTCTAAAAAGGAGACACTATCAACAACAGCTGGGAGCTCTACTCATTGATATGCCTATCATGTTACTCCTAGAGTATATTCATGGCATGGCAAGGCAAAGGGTATAGGCTCAATGTACAGGTCATGCATGCATGCTCAAAGCCAGCCATTTATTACCGGCAACTCATCAGCAGGACCCAATGGTGCCCTAACATACACCACAGTACTACAATATACACACCAGTTAATCAGCTGTTCCCCTCTGTGCCAGCATCAACAACCCACATTCCAGGGCACACAACTGGCTTCAGTTGATGGGAATTAGACCACTAATGCAGTCTCCTGCATTCACTAAACAAAACTTATAAACTATGCAGGTTTCACACATTAAAATGCTTATTGCACACAACACTGTACAGCTTCCACTATAATACCTGACATTCACCTATTAGTCTTCCCCGGACACACGGCGAGACCCAAGACAACCAATTATTTGACCGCAGTAATTCAAACCAATTCCAACTACTTTCTATCAATTGATACGTCAGAATAATATTTGTAATTGCAAGTTTTCAACATGGTGCAGTAATTGTACATATAGATGGTTGGTACACTGTTCAAAGAAAAAACGCCAAACTAAATTAAAAAAATGTTGTAGGAGGATAAACGGGCACAATGACGAGATGACAAGAATAAACTTCCGTGATGAGATGTAGTGATGATATGCCAAATGCAAAAAGAAAAAAGAAAAAAAGAAGACAAAAATTGTAATGATACCTAAAGGGCCCAACACACAACACAAACTTGGTATGTAGTGGAGTGCTCTGAAATTTGAAGGGGGAGGGGGGGAATTAACTCCTATTCAAATCTGGCGAAACATTGGTGTCTAGTTGGAGGGAAGAGTTCGTGCTCTGACTGAGTACGTCCTTACAGTCTTCTTCTTGAAATTCCTGGTAGAGTTTCTCATCAAAATGGGGGTTCTTGCTGACAAAGTGCTCCACTAACCGCACTGGGAGACCCAGCTTGTCAAGTTTGTCTCTTGTGATGAATCCTGAAACGGTCTCCCGGCAGAGATACATTAATGAGTGCATTTTAAAGTGTCGTGAAACTGGGCGGGTGAGGTAGAGGTTAACATTGTTGTGCTGGTTATGACCAGTCAATATGCACACCGGCTGTCGAAGCTTCACGGAGCGATACAAACAAAATGCAATCAAGTCCATAAGTGTTCTAAACATCGGAAGTCCCGGGTCCTGCAAAGATAGACTGAAAAATCCCTTGGCATAATCTACTCTGACAGAACCAAAACAGTTCAACATTTTGAATGTGATGGTGAATATGTCCCTAGGGTCATCTGAATCCGAAGAGTCTCTCACAATGAAAGACCCATTGGGCTCTGATTTCAACAGAAGCTCAGCCTGGCCGACTGTCAAGTTGCCATAGTACCAGCCCAGCTTCGGGAGAGCCATAAGCGTCTCCAACAAACCACTAGATTCTGTCATGACCTGGAAAATAAGGAAATGGAGAAATACATTTTTAATGTGCAGTAAATCTTGCTACTAGAAAATTTCACACTGCTCCACTAGTTTACGGTCACCATACTATAATCCACTCAAAATTGCTGCAATTGCACGGCAAGGTAAAAATGACACGACTTAGAGCAATCTCGGATTACCAGCAACAATTAGCACAAATGGAGGGCTAACCAAGCGAACTTGCACCTTGCTGTAAAAATAGGCAAAGACAATCCCACAAATCAACCCCAAACTTGTGCAAGAAAGGGAATCAGCTAGGCACCGGACAAGGGGTGACCAACGATCGCGATACAAACCCGCAGTTTGCAGCAAACGTACCGTGCAAGTGACGACTCCCAAACAGACAGCGCAACTTTCACACTCCGACACCGCACAGAGCTCGCGAAATGCTCAGCCGAGAAAGACTTCCGGAGTATCCCCTTCTTTTATAAGCGGCCCCGGCAGTAACCCCGCCCCATTAATTAAAAACAAATTAACAAGTCAGCTGTTAGCATGACGTCACTTAAACGTAAGCAAAACGAACTGAGATTTATTGCGATGTGAAGTGCATAGATAAAACACACACTAAACGTAAACTATTCTATATCTCTAGACAGTTTCTCCAGTAGTACTGTAGCAGACAGTCTTGAGTTGAGGTCAGCTTCCTCTACAGAATGATACCACTCTACTTCCCCCCAACTCTTCACCTGTAGAATACAGAATGTGACAGAGTGCACAAAAATAACAAAGAAGATACAGCAAGTGACGAAATTAACAACTGATCACAAAAAAAATATACCAAATGTGAGGAAAAGGAGTCTTTTCTCATAGACACATTTATTGAAATAAATAATTCACAGATAAAAATATACAATATTAAAAAAATAAACAAAGAGAGAGAAATAGTATAGCCAACCTTCAGGTACCCACGACAACATAATCACAAATGATGAAAAAGAAGGGAGATGTATATTAACACATTTATGAACATCTTGTGCACAACAAATGCACAAAAAAAAACAAAAAACTGAATGTGCTAACTGTGACGCTTTTACAAGTAATAAAAATGAGAAGGGTAAAAACTGGGCTAAATGCCTACACACACAAATAAACAAAATTCATTGATAAAAGCAACAGAGCAACACTGACTAGTGAAACAGGAAGACAAAGTACAATACTTGAGGCATTGAGTCCACAAAATCTCACCCCATACCTTACCTGATGCCTGACTTCCAGTCTAGCCAGGTTGGAGGCTAGGGCTGAGTCAATATGGCCGCCGTGAAGGGCACAGGCCAGTATGAGGGAAGAGCAAGAGTCCAGGGCATACTTGAACCCTACACTCCCACACAACACACAGCAGAAGACATGGAACCTCATGGAAGAGGATAATGTGAATATTACTACTCACGAATATCCTAGCTACAGAAATGGTTCTGACTATATTTTTTCTATAGATGAGTTGGTCATCAAGCACTGCACTCTTTCTGCCATCTTTTTAATACGTAGTATTATTGGTTTCTATTATTTTATGTATTACCATGACAATGAACTCCTACTATTGCATAATAATTGCCAGTGTATAGCACATTACTAAATGGGGTCACTTAGCTTAAGTTTTCTTTTTTTGTGTGTGACTATTATGAACAACCACAGTGCAGAATGGAGCACTACGATATTAAGCAAACAAGCAGAATAGCAAATCGAATACAATAGCACCTTTTATAGAACTCAGAGAATGCCATACAGGAGTTCATAATAGGTACTGGACACAATGACTCCATACGCTGTGTGTGCGCGCGTGTGTATGTGTGATGGAGAGAAAGCCGTATGAAGTCAAGTGACTCGTGACTGATAATAAAGACTTGTCCAACAAACATTATTAAAATATCCCATGTACCAAGATAACAACAATGGCTTGTATAAACACAAAGCCAGATACACCAGATTTCACTTGCAGACAAGACCACACGTGTGCTACACACAAGTACTTGCAGATATGCACACCCAACATGATATCAAACTCCCCAAGGGGAAGAGGGGGAAGAGAAAGGGGAGGGGGAAGGGGAGGAAAGAGAAAGAGATGAGAGAGAATGACATTGGAAGTCATTCAATGTCATATTGAAGTGCTATAGCTAATTAACTCATTAATATAAAAAAAAATTGTTCCTACATAACTTGTACAGACATTGGGATTATTAAAAAAAATTGTACAACGAAATCTATGTACTTAAAAAACAACAACACATACACACATGCAATTAGCCGTCATATGACATGTACAAAATCGTGATCTATACACCACACACACACATGCCTCAATAATGGCCTTGGCTACGGTCCATTCTCAGAGCTACAAGCCATGCACGACCTAAAGCAAACAGGTGGTATATGTTGCTACAGCCTCAGCGGCTAGAAAAGGCTAATTAAATGGACCATGTCCAAACTACAATCTAAACAGGTAGCAATAAAAAATATTTAAAAAAAGGTTCTCAGATGACATCTGATTCCATTGGGACTGCCTTCCCTGAAAAGACTTCGACTTCATTAAGTAAACTTGTGCACACTAAAGAGCACCCATTGGAATGGCTTGCCTTTTGTTTCAATATGGAAGGCCAAACGTAATGCTGGCTTTGTGTACGTGTGCGAGTGTGTCTGGATCTGTAGCCATGGCAACTCATATTGGATAAACAGAATGGGAAATGGAAAACATGCCAACACAAAGAACTAGTTCACACACACACATACATACATACAACATACATACTCATACACCCACTGACACACACACACATGCACACACTCAGGGACACAAGCAAGAGCCTTGCAGTCATTAATGACGCGTTTACAATTAGGATTTGGAACGATTAAGAACAAATTTCTAAATGAAACCTCAACATACCTAAGCACTTGCATGCCTTAACAAAAGCATTTAAAGGGGCAATGCTTGGGAGACATTTACCAAATCAAGCCAGAACTAGCCGGTGGCTGGCTTTTCATCTGTTATTACAAGCCGGCAACGTTTACGATGACATGAATTCAACTCTTTAAGTTTAGATGAGTTGGATATGTCCCAACTTAACCTTAGCTAAAATCAGATAATTTGTATAATTGCAATTTCTGAAACTAACAAGTCACACATACAAACACACACACACACACACATATTGTACAGAAAGGCAATTAAAAGTGTATATTCTGAGTGCAAAAAAAAACAGAACATACATATGAAAAACTCACTAAATAACCAATTAACGCAAATATTCTTTCTAAACCAGAGCAAGATGTAAATTCGAGATATCATTGTTATCAGTAGCAAACAGTATATGCAAAACTACCTTTTTAGTAGCAGTGTGTTGTACCAACAACCAGCACTAAACTAGATGCACGCATGCATACTCAGGCAGCAACTCGATACAACCTGGAACACCTTTATCTGGGGTAGAGATATAACAAACTACTGCCACCACAAGTTATAAACCGGTCAACTGAGAAAGAGAATGGACAAAAAAAAAAAAGAAAAAAAAAAGAGAAGGACAAAAATTAAAGTGAAAAATTGACTGATAAACAAGAATAGAAACAAGAAATTGGTCAGCCTTGAGATGTAAACATAAAATAGTGCATGCCATTATGAATGAATGAAACTTCAAAATGTTTTTAGCAAGTCACACTATAAACGTGCGATCTCACTCTAATGGCATTTTCAGCCATAGCTGGTCATATTCATACCGGAAACATCTGTAACATACAGAGGAAACCAGAACAGTACACAACAGTTTTTAAAAAAATAAAAACCCTTGTAAATCCCCAGGAACTTTCCCCATAACTAATTGATCACCCACACCACATGACTGCATCGTCAGCACCATCCTCGTTGCCGTGGAATGCATACTACCAACACTTGGCAGTGATAGTAATAGTGATGGTGCAATAGCGGTATCAAGTGGTGCAATGTGTTCAGTGTTTGTGGGAGGGAATCCAGAGCAGCAGCAGTAGCAGCAGTAGTAGTAGTGTCATGTGTGGGTATAGGAAGTGTATGAGTTTATCTATTCCTAATCTCCAGACATAATTAGACATATTTCTACAGCACAGTGATAAACAGGGCATCACTGCATGATCTATTTACAAGTTATGGCTTGGTCTAGTTTAAGCACATGACATTTATTCTGTGTCAATTTCATTTGAATTTCGCCATAGACTTATAGACATGCCCACCTTAGTCTCTGAGGAATGTAGCAGATACTCACACACACACACACACACACACACACACACACACACACACCACCTCCAGTGATACACTGAAATGTTTTCGTGCCATATTTCTAAAATAAATATTATTTGAATGGACTATTAAAGATAATGTTATTGCAAAAGCCAAAGGAACCAATATTTAGGTTCGAAATGATGCGAATTGGGAAAAAACAAAGTCGTGCAGATACAGTATGACCACCAGCAAGCACAGAATAACTATGGGTCAGTCAATCAAGACTCCATTCTGTCCTACATTACATTATCATACATCCATTATTATAAAATATGCTCTCTGAGCATGGACAACAATAAATGTCTCTTCTGATGTAAATGGCCATTCTCAATACAAGTTACAGCTGCACCAAAAATTGAAAGAATGCAAATTAAGATACAAATTACACTCTGTCTGACTCCTTCCTATAACAGCTGTACTATTTATGCCCCAGGGTATGAAGGGTGTCAAACTCTCACAATACAATTTCACCATTACATGCACAAAAATTCTTAAATATACACCAAGCTCATACACGTGATAGATAGAAGATAGAGAGAGAGAGAATAGTAGAGAGGCTTCACTTTTTTTATTCTCAGTTTCTTCCGTGATGTGAATAGAGTATACTTTCAGTTGCAATGATGATCTTAAGACAGATTCCTTTGTATATAAATTCAGCGTACTTTAATAACAACCATACCAAATGAACTTCTAGGATATAATATCTAGTCACTGGGAGGAACAGAAATGGATATAGAGGTCAGAGTTTAAGACAGAAGTTGAAAAAAAAATGCTAAGAGAGTAAGTAATGATTACTACAACTTCCTAGCCCCACCCCTCGCCTTGCCCTGGCCCACCCACAACGAATACAAATAAGGGGCAATGAGCGTGAGCCTTTAGTATACCACATCTCTGGGACCCGAAGCACCTATCCAACCCAATCTTCCTCCACATTAGGCCGAAAAACAAGGTTGTAATGACAGCCTAGTATGTGAAGTTAGCCTAGTGAATGAGAGTATGAGGGTGAAATAGAATGATCCTCCTTGTTCTGTAATACATGCTATCACAAACCACGATATAGTCTAATTAAACGGACACAACACACGTACGCAATTACACGGACATAAATGAGTCTCGGCTTTAAAAATAAATAAAAAGCAATAGGTTCCTGGTGTAAGCATGACTGCAACATGACAACACAGAAGCACCAACACTCGCAGGAACCAAATTAAAAGAAAACACTGAAAAAACAACTTTATTTGAAGTTATCTATCTAGTTCTCTGTGTACTGGCACTAGGAGATTAGAGTCTGTCAGCATAGGAACATAATCTACTATAGCAGCAGCAGCCATTACTAAACTACAGTAGTGTGCATTGCCTCTCTCTAGCTACACCTCTCACACCGTATCTCATCTGGAACACTTTGACACCAGGTGGTAGACACAACTCTTTAAAAAAAAAAAAAAAAAAAAAAAAAAGAATTGCATATATAATCGCTGTGTTTCTATACTTTAGTGGGTTTAACAGTCTTATATATAATAGTGGCTAGTGCTAAGTATATAACTATATACACGTGTTAATTCACACCTTATAAATGAGGTACATGATATTGTGTGAAAATTTTGAAACCACATATGTAATTAGTAATGTCTTCATGTCTGTACCGAGTTTGGAACCAGTAGAACCTATACTTTGGAAGATAATAACAAAACATTCAGAAATGAACAAGAAAAACAAAATTCCTGTTGCACTGTATGCTCAACTTCCTGGTATTCACCTCCCCCCCCCTTCCCCTTTTCACTCTGCGGATGCCCCAGGAAATTCACACCTACCCAGACAAAGCAACAGTAACTACAGAGGTTGGCTGTTACAGCCAGACTTTGACCTTACACTTCTGTTACACCTATCAGTAGTTCAATCTTGTTCACCAAGTGGAGCTTTTCCCTCACTGTTTCCATAACAACACTCCCAGGGAGTGGAGCAGCTGTTGACTGTGGGAAAATTTGAATCAGCAAATTAACAACTTTACTGATACAAGCTCTAGAGAGCATTCACACACATAAAAGTATACATACATGCATACACACACAATCACACAAACACACACACACAACCCAAAGCTCTGCTCCTCCTTCTCCAAAGCAAAACTAAAAGGATATGCAAATAATAACATAAAGCAATTATAACTTATAACGAGTGATTTTGAATTCTATGCCTAATAATGAGGAAGTCAAAATTAAACACACACATCCCTCCAAAACACATACACATGCGCGCGCGTGCACACACACAAAATGCAAAATCTCTTACTGCCACCAAGCGGTCATGCACACCTGGCAGAGCCAGGATGCCTGTGCACTAAGCAGGCACTGTGAGCCGTGCAAGCAAAGCTCCTGGAGCCAGGCTAGGAACTCATACACACACACTGCACAAAACCCCACCAATTGCCACCAACTTATTGAGACCACTACTCCCTGATACAACAAGGAGAAGGCTATATTCAGCATCACATCTGGTGGTTTCGCTGCCGTACAACATAGATGATATGTAGCAATTAAGTATTCCAATGAAACCCAAGACAAAGCTACAGGAGAGATATCTCGAGCAGCTGAAACAACAAAAGAGAGACACTCGACACACACAAAGCCTCTGACTAAGCTGTAAATACTCTGCATGCAAACACTAATGGTTAGCTTTCTACATTACAAAACAAAAAAAACTAATTAAATATCCATATACATACATGAACACCAAGCAAGTGAAGTCTTAAATTATACAATGGCACATTCACGAACCTAACCCCCCCTCCCCTATATGTTAGGAAGCCTCAAATGTTGCTTGCATGAGACTGCATGTGAAGTGCTAGATGCCATGCAACTCTTTGTTACCTCCTGAGAGACCTCTTAATGTTTTCTTTAGACAGAGGGATGCCGTCTACACAAAGCCTTGCAGCTGCATGTCTCTGGACATCCAGTACCATAGAAACACACACTTACTTATATATAATATATAATATTATATATATTTACACATACATATTATATATATAATAATATAGTATGTTGTTAAAACGGTCATCAAGATTTACGAAAGCACTAGACTTGATTATACTCCCAACACCTACAGGAGCAGTTAAATAAAAATCTGCTGAGAATGGCTGCATTAAACACCCACACCTGTGCTATATATAATACTTATTGCACTAGTCCAAGTACACTATGGGGAGATATTTCACAATTGTGAGAGTGAAATGTCATCCCCATATTGTACGACGAGTGCCATAAATTGTTTATTATAGACTAGACAATTTTTTTTCAAAACAGTACATGTTCAAAGGTGACTCCACCACACTTCAGTTAACTAAGCACAGGCGCATTGGAGCATTCAATACGGGAAAATATTAAATCCTCGTATGATGTGAAAATATTCAAGGAAAATTCCAATGTATAATAAATAGTACCACCATAGTGGTTATTCAACAGTAGATTTAAGAAAACCGTGTCCACAGGGAACTAATCTAGTGTGCCTTAAGTTTTGCTTGTTGTTATTGATTTTCGTAGTCAACTGATCAACTCACACGATTCTTGAAATGGATGTGGGTGATGTGAATTAAAGTTGAATTGGATTAATTAGAGAGGGGAGACGTTGATAGGTCATGTGAGCCTGACCAGTACACAGAGTTGTAAAAAAGTGTTTAGGTCAACTTAATCAAACCTGTGATATATAAGGTGCCACAAGATGCGATATGGCTATGCTACACCTACGCTACACCAGTATATATGTAATTAACCTACCAGCACACAGAGTACATTTATTTCACAGCAGTGTATGGCTAAATGCTACTTTACTTGACGATAAATAGGTGTTAATAATAAAAATAAAAAAAATAATAATTATAGACAACAACAATAATAATAATATGATGTGTTTCTTCTCTACCAATTCTCAACCAAGTGCATGTTGCACTGTTGTCGTACATGCATAGCTCATCAGCAAGAAATAAATCTTGAAGACAGCTAACGGGTTCTCTTTAAAGCCAGCGACCCAACCATTGCTTATCCTAACTGTGAGACAATCTGATCATCAGTAGAGGGCAAAGAGAGTGTGAAAAGATGTGTGTAGAAGTCGAGCAATAAAAATGCCTGGGTATAATATAGCACAAGGTGAAAACTCTGTTAAGTTAATACAATTTTCATTGGAAACCAGCCCTTTAATGATAGCAACAAAAAAATCCAGTTCAAACTCTACCAATAGCATAAACAGTCAGGCAACAGACTAAAAAAAAGAATACCCAACCCACTTCCCAGGCCTATCTGTGACAACTGCACCCATATGGCCATATCTAGTGTACCTGCTAGCCTGTTCTCACACCAATTTGAACTCTACCCACCAGCGCTCCTACCCACCCTCAAGGTGTGAAGAGTGAGAAACCACTAAAAATGTTTGACTAATAGTGTTTACCACAGGCATCTTGTAATAACAAACTCTCGACATGTATACGATTTTTTTTTATCAATGAAAAAGAAACTACCCTAACTTCATAATGCACACACGCACACACATACACACACTGGCACAGCACCTATACAACTTTCAATGCATGCAATCCCCATGATACACACAAGCACTAATAAAGTTCAAGTGCCTCTGGAAGGGTCAGCTGATGATTTGCTGTTTTGAAAACCTACCGAGACAAGCAAACACCCAACAGGGAGACTGTTAACACCAATTAAAACACACCGTAACCCCCAAGGTGCATGAACTAGGGTGGGTACATCAACATTTCCTGTGTCAACAACAGCCAGCAGTGAACAACCAGACGTCTTAGAATACGTCTCCAATAGAACACATTAATAGCTATCGCACCTTCCACAAAGGATGCCCCCGTGTGTCACAAACATGTCCCAAACCAAACAATAACTAATTAAATTACAACCAAATGCTACCAGCTACAGGTCATAATATAATATGGATTTGTTAGTACAATCAGAATGAGGTACTCCTATCATCAAGTGCATTAATATGGGGAGAAACTCTGCGTTATGTGGAAGCTTGCTGACTTTAGTTTCTATTGTACTTAGTATGAATAAAGTTATAGTACGAGTTTGATAACCTTGGGCCCTGTTACAGTATACAGGGTTTCATACAGGATTTTTCAATATGGTGGGAGACTTGCATAGGTACTTGACCACACCCATCTTTAAACTCGTACTACTTTGATGCACATGCCTATATGAGAATGTATACTTCACATCACACTGGTTAAATGTTTAGTCACACATCACATAAGTTGTAGAATTCAACTTTAGCTATGTACTATACTAATTTTCAATAGTTGGGGATAGCAGCTGGAGGGTGGAAATTCTGGCCGGGGGTGGAGATCCCAAAGCTAGTCCCCTCCCCCCCTCCCCCCAAGCCCCCCTCTTTTTATTACAATTATTATTGTCAAAAGGCGAGTTCTTTTTTTTTTCCCCTGCTCCCCTGTGGGCCACTCTTATGCTCCATCCCATAACCAGACAGTCTCGCTCACCTGTCCAACTCCACCTATCCATGCCTGTGAGGAAATCCGACAGAGACGTTGAGCGCAGAGGGGAAGTCTGTGTTAGAGAAGAGGAGGAGGAGGAAGGGGCCAAGAAATGGTCTGTGGTTACAGGAACCTCACAATGAAACCTGCAAAGGTAAAATGCATGTGGCTTGAATGAATTTAGGAATCCATATCAAGTGTGCTGGGCTGGCATGCAGACTGCCTGCACGAGCCTGCTCCAGCAGGCTCACACCTGCCCACACATATGCCTGCAGGGGCAACCAATTATAATATGGAGTGGATAGCAATGCCACTGCAATGAGCTGGCTGTTTGTTGTGTGCTAAGTAGAGCACAGGGTTGCTGAGGTGAGCACATATGAAAATGGAGCCGGCATTAATTGGAGTTCAAAGGTCACCTCAAAGGACAACCATACCTCATGTTCAGACTAAACATTCTACACTCATACACACTAATGCAATTTAACATACTAACACAACACACACACACACACACACAGCTAGGCCCCAGTGGTCCCATCATGCATTAGCTGAGTGTGGGAGTGTGTGTATTGAGTGACCACTTGTCGTGTGTCGTATCAGCTGATAATAAAGCTCACTCGTGAGGAATTCTATGAGGAATTCCACAAGTGAAGCTGCTGCCAGGGGAAGACAGAGGGAGATGGAGTTACGTAACAGTATCCCAGGTGTATGTGTGTGCGCGTGCAACAATGTAACCTACAAGTATGCCAATGAATAGTAAGAAAATATGACCTTTGAAAAAAAGAGGTTTCTTTTGAAAAAGAGAGATTTGTGCATGTATGTATGTAAGTAAGTGTGTGTACGCATGCATGTATGTATGTATGCATGTATGTATGTATGTATGTATGTATGTATGTGTATGCATGTATGTATCTATGTATGTGTGTGCACTTCCTAATCCAATTGCTCTATGCCCATCACAAACCCATGAATAGAGCACGCTCAGTGGTTCACCTGGATACCCTCCCTTTCTAACCCATACCGCAGCGACCATGAATATGACATACCGATCCCTCAGCCAACGTGTGAATCTCATTCTGACGGAACTACCACAAAAAACAACAACAACACGGATGCCCGAGATGTTCTCAAAGCTCCAGGCTAGCGAGTTTATTTCACAGGGGAAAATGAGGCGGACAGAAGGTCAGCTGTGCAGGAGAAACCATGAATATCTTAAACAATCAGGCACTCTTGCAGGTGACTTCAGACAGTTTGCCCTCTGGTTTCCTCAAGGCCAAATCCTTGGAGAGCTATGGCTACAGGAGCAATGGAGCGAGTTGGCCGATAGACGCATTACAACCCATTGGGCATGTATTTAATACAGCACTACACTGGAGGAGACTCTGGTCTTATGCACCATTAACCAAAGCACCTGGAATAACATGTGATTGGATGCTGGTTTTTAAATGTCTGAACAAATGTCAGTGGTATCAGTCAATCAAACCTCAAGGCCTCAGGTATGAGTGTGTGTGGTATTTTTAGAACATAACTTGAGAGGTCAAATCAACACTATCTGAAATTTCAGTTGGGGGGGGGGGGGGGGGAGAGTTCATATTTTCATGAATTATGTTTTTGTGGCAAATGTAATTTTCAGGAGGGGAGAGGTGGGGGAGGGGGAACCATTTTAAGGGGCCAAATGCCACAAAAATCCCTGTTTATGTATACATAACAGAATTAGACAAGAGAAAGATGGAATCTCCTAGAAATTAATGTAACAACCACCTCTCCACAATGTTATACAACAACTAAGCTTTGACTAAGCTACTCGGCAAGATGGTGGTTGGTTCCGAGAAACAAAGATGGATGCTCACCTTTTGTTAAACCACTCCACTAATGGCCCCCACTCCTGGTCCTGTAGGGCAACAAGGTCGTCCGGCTCTGTCACTCTGTAACTATAACAACAACAAACAATAACAACAATGCAATAATATGCATTCTCTTCTCTACACAGGAGGGGGGAAATGGAAGGGAAAAAATCGCTAACAGGGAAGGGTATATAGAATAACTTAAGAAGTATAAGAATCATTTCTCTTTCACTCAACATGCACACACACACACACATACACACACAAGTTACTGGCTACAACATTATGTTTGTGTGTTGCCAGTGACTGAGGAAGTCGCTGGACTGCGACCAAACCAAGTGATCTGTCCTAGACACCTCCAGCATAAGTCCTGCTAGTCGAACTATAACTGGCAACCCTCAAACACACTCATTTACACTCACTTCATCTCCGACCTAACAACTAAACATTATGATCGCACAAGACTTGAACAGTTGCTGCTCAAACATCAGACACGGCCATAACTATTTCTGTTCCCCATCTCTCCCCCTCCTCATACTTGAAGTGACAAGACAACAGATAAAACTCACAATCAGCTACTGGACATGACACAGGGTATACAGGCGGGCACCGCATATAAGAACTATACACACACAAGAGGCATATGCATTCATAAGTACACATACATATACACTAGCATGCACATGTTGTGTGTGTGTGTGTGTGTGTGTGTGTGTGTGTGAATACCACTTCAATTTAAGCTTAGTTGTTTTAAAATATTGCCCATTAACACACACACACACACACACACACACACACACACACACACACACACACGGTCGTCCCGTATTGCGCACATGTGTATGTGGTATGCCACATCTGAATGATGTAATTTAATTAGGGGCACTCTCCGGAAGTCTATTATTAGTGTCAGGCTGGAGTCTGTTAGCTGGCCTGGTCAAACCATTGGGTAGACTGGTGGTCAGAGAGGCATCGTTCTGTGGCTTGCAGAGATTGTTAGTCACTCTGTGCATGGCCTGCCAAGACAAGATAATATTATTAGCCAGCCCATTATTACTATTATTATTATTATTATATTATTATTACTACTACTAAAAATAAGAGAGGAAATACTTATTGAGTGTGTGTGTGTGTGTGTGTGTGTGTGTGTGAACGAATCAAAATTGTCAGCAATACAATTGACATGCCTACCTGATTAGTAAAAATCGGGCAGCCTGGTAAATATTCTACGCGCCCCCCACCCGGGGGGGGGGGGGGGGGGGCAGATCAAAAGCTAGACAAACCAAGCCTCAAGTGCATAAACTCTATAATTAAACTTGGCATATCTAATTAATCATGACAATGCTGATATAAGCAGCAGCAATTTCCATGACATCACAGTCATGACCAATGATATCACTGACCCTATAGCAGTTATCAATGACATCACAGCCAGTAAATATCATAAGTCACAAAGTCTAGGTCAGTGACTGATACTGATAACTGATAACTACCATAGGAAGACAATTTGATGACTAGTTCTTTTCTGATCTCTGTTATAGACAACCCCTCCATCCTTCTCATTTATCCTTTCTTAAAAAGCATATACTGCATCTTTCAAACTTCCTTAAATTAATTAAGAATATCACAATAAAGAAAAAAAAAATTTTTTTTAATCACAAATTCTCTATACTGATGGGTGTATAAACACACCTATATTACCCACCACAATGTTGATTCTCCGGCTCAACTTGGTTCCAAATATTCAGATTCACTCAGCTTTCTTACCATCCCACTCCCACAAAACTGATACCAAATCCACCACACACACACACACACACACACTATAAGCCATCACTTCCAACTGCTACATGCATCCCTGCTACTACACACAATGTAGTAAGGAGGTGCAGGTGCCAGTTCTTGCATCCCTCCAGCTGTTGACCCAGACACATGGCTGCATAGCAACCACCCACTCCTAATTATATTCCTGTGAGTTCAAGGCAACTCTTGGAAACAGGTGTGGTTTAGAAGGGAAATGCTTACTTCTGTATGAGTGACTATTCACAGGAGAGAAAGAAAGCTACGGGTAGCTAAAGGTCAAAATAGTTCATTTAATTAAGTGCATCAAATAACTTTATAGCAAATTGGCAAATAACATCACTCCAAGTTTTTTCTAGCTTATAATAATATTATTATTAATATACAATTTTGGTGCAAGAAATGATAATATGGATTTGGTGTATCTGTCAACTAACTGCGCCCATTCACACTATCACAATAAACCATGTATCAGAACAGAAAGAACAATCCACCCCACCTTATATCATTCTTTGAAACTCCTGGAGGATTTCAAGACATTCAGCATATATTCCTGCACATGCTCATTCAGAATACATTCCTACACATGCTCATTCAGAATACATTCCTACACATGCTCATTCAGAATATACCAACTAATTAGGTCAACAACGCTAAGTATATTAGAAGATAACAAAAGAAAAAACAAACAAAAAAACAACAAGGGTCAAAGTTCAAAATATGAAAAACATACATTCACACATAATATCCCTGGTTGTTTATTCTGTATTTCTCAATGTCTCGCTACTCACACTTCACTAATATAAATATAGCCTTGGGACTATTATTTATGCTGTAAGTTGTTGCCAGGGAGCCACTCAGTCAGGTCACAATTGATGGTCAATATTCATCTACGGGTTCACCATTGTTGGTCAAATACACTCAGTGTCTGTCTGACCAGTTGGAGGGTCGACATTAGCTCGAGTTAGCTTCCAGTCCTTTTGCTTCAATTAAACCTTGGAATCCAATGAGCTTTGGCAAGAGCTCTTTGCTGTCAGCTGGTTGGAGATGAAAGCCTGCTGTGACAGAGGATGCCAAGTCTACTTAGTGGAGGCTGAGGAATGTGTGTGTGTGTGTGTGTGTGTGTGTGTGTGAGAGAGAGAGAGAGTATGTGTGTGAGTGTGTGTGTGTGAGAGAGTGTGTGTGTGAGTGTGTGTGTATGTGTGTGAGTGTGTGTGTATGTGTGTGTATGTGTGTGAGTGTGTGAGAGTGTGTGTGTGTATGTGTGTGTATGTGTGTGTATGTGTAGTACAGAATGGGGGCAGTTGGTCCATATTGGTGCATTATTATGATGTGCTATTGTGTCTAGAGATATAATTTGTGCTTGTGAAAGGCAACAGAGGAGTATTGAAGTGTTAGGTGTGAGGATCAATAAATGGAATATTAGTGGCACAGAATGCGTGTTTCATAATACCTAATGGAGTAACAGAGATAAGTACGCCCATCCTTCTCTAGACACCTCTGTAATGTGCCATGTCTCTGAAGTGAACTTGAACTGGCAACAGTAATGACAGATAGATTCCCATCATTCAATTACATTACAATAATTCATCATTCCTCAGTTTGTGCAGTCTTAGTAGATACACTCACCACCTGTTATGAAATAACATTCAGTTTGTGTGTTCAAAGGTTAAATTATCATATGTGCGTGCATGTGTCCTGAATGAGCATGTGCATGCATGTGTGTCTGAATGAGCATGTGCAGAATATTGCAATATTACTATATACGTACTAATCAGGTAAAGTACCGCTCAAGCATTGAAGAGAGAAATGTAAGCAAAAAACAATACAAACGATATAAAAATGTTTAGTCCACAAATCCTTCTTTAAAAAAAAGTTACCATATCCACTTTTTCAAGTTTGTCCCAAGTAGAGAAAGGCGACTTTCCAGAACAACTAATGATTTTACAACAGTGCGTAGTAAACTCATCATATAAGGCTTCACACCTGTGTGGGGCCGTATATTAGTTGTTGCAGAAGTTGTTCATCAAGTGGCAAAGCTCGTCAATTAATTTGATTCTTTCTGCTGAGTGCAGCAGGGTTGGAATTGCAACTTTTGGAAAATGCTTGCGACTTGGCACGTTGCAGCAAATGACAAAAACCAAACTTTCCCACTGTTACATAAACACGCCATCTTTAGCTTTAAAAAAAGTGATCATTATAGCCATCGTTTTGCCTTTTATCTCATACGACAGGATAATCTCAACAACTGCTGGAAATGTTAGCTGCTGAGACGAGGGACCTGTCCTAGACTCTCTCACTGTCTTTCCGCTCTTCATCTCAGCTGTCACCTCGCCATGTGGCTTGGAGTGATGGACCCGTAGATAAGAGCGAGCAGATTTGAAAGTATTCCCGAGCCTAGCAGAGACAGGCTTTCAACAGAATTGCCAAATGCAATTGCCATTGTCTAAAGCACTTCCTTTGTTCCGTTTTCTAAGGCCAAAATGTTGTCGCGCAACACTTTTGGCCACCCGGCTTGGTTACTAAATCTGCCTTCTTTTTTTTACTGTTTGCCACATGTGCAAAAAAAAAAAAAAAAAAAAAAAAAAAAATAGAGACAATAATTGTACTTGGCATTTTTATGCAAAATACCTATGGAGCAGTAATACATGATGTAACCAGTTATGACTTATAAACTGGTATATGGCCCAGCTTGAACAAGTAGAGCACCCATTAGCTGTGAGCAATAAGACGACACAATTCAATCAAATTTTATCACTTTACTATTAGAATAATTGCCCTTAACAGTCTATCCCACTCAACTCGTATTATATTCCCCTAATTAACTTAGCTCAAGCCACTACACTCTACCACACACTTATTATTCAATACCAGTGCCCACTGTAATAACCATGGGTCCCATTAGTGGCATGCTGGCTCTGGGTGGGCTCCTAATGGACACATGTAAACATTAATTGACCAATTGCCTCTGCTAGTGCTAGCTAGACTCATCAAAAAAAATGGGCTCCCATCTACAGCTTTAAACACGAGGCAAATTATCCCAAACTACACACATCCGTTACAAAGGTGCATGGGTTGAAACACATGACCTTTTAACCCCCACTATAGTTGGCCTCGAGGATTCTCTATGCAGCAAAAGAAAAGAAAAAAAAAACAAAAAAACTTTGAAGACAACGGAACCCAAGCAGCTTGTCAACAAGGGAACATACATGACCTTTAGGACTCCTGAATGCACCCTCATGCGTAAAATCAAGAAAGTACACTGGGTGTGTGGGGACTGGTAAAGGAAACACAGGAAGCTGGAGTCCAGTTTTTTGAAAAGGCCAACAAGCATCCGAGCAGTGTCGAGTTGTTCCACAGCCAAAGAGCATCAAAGAGATGGGTCAATGGGCATCACTACAAAAGACTAAATGAATCACTGGCCTACCAGATAAATATACATGTATATAAGATATAACAAGAGTGGGAGGGGATTACATGAGTGACGCACCAACACATTGGAGCAAGCTTACATCATTCTTGCTGCCACAACAGAGGCTTCACAACATCACAAATAACCACATTTCTACTGACTTCCTATATCTATAATCTCATAGGGAGACACTTGAATTTACACATTATAGATACTGGAGGAAACTAGCTCTGGGGAGGGGGGGAAAGCAGTCCGGGAGAGTAGAAAACCAGTCCATCCTGCCCCCCCCCCCCCCCCCCCCAATCCCTTCCCAAGGTCCCAAGGGGAAAGGAGACCAGAACAGCTGGAGGGGGAAAGAATAAGTTGGAGGGGAGGGGACCAGTAGGAGGAGACCATGTGTTAGAGATACTTACTCATAACTCATAGGAATTACGCATTTGACAGTTCACAGACTATTTTCAGTTTGATTCAGGTTTAGCCAACCTTGTTAAAGGGGAAAACCTCTTCTTTTCAGAAGGTCTAGCATATACACAGACCAAGATTACAAATTGCAGCACATGCTTTCATGTACCTGACTGACTCATAGGTAGGTCTGTATAAATACCCCCACACCTTTCCTCCCCACCTCCTCCTGTCACAGTATTGTGATCAAACCTAGCATTAATAAAAATATCCCCTTCATGTAGTTAATAGCTGAAAGCATTTATTTCAAAGCAAGCAGCCAGTCAATAATTACAGGGGCACATGAAAATGATGATTTCATCCTGGAATGCTCATTGCTGCCTGGTAGGTCTCACCTTCTTTTTTTTAATGATGCGTAGGTGAAAACATTTGGTAAAGTCAAACTTTAGATACACACCAAATAGACCTGCTTAATCCAAAATGTCATAAACACCTCTTCATTTCCCAGAGATTAAATTAAGACTAATGAGAGGGTTGACCTTTTTCGTAGCTATTTTCTACTCAGGCTTCCCCTTATTAAGACCACTGTCAGAGACACAGACATCCACCAGTCCCAGCGTGATAAGAGAACAACACAATCCTCAATGAATAACAGACTTTACCATGTACATACAAACTTATTGCACAAGTCAGCATAAACATGAGATATTTTACGAGCGTGTGTATGAATATTCACGAGCCTAAGGCATTTGACAATACAATCGTGGGAGTGAAATGACACCCCATATTGTATGACAAGTGTAATAAATTGTTTATTATACGTCAGATATTTTCCCAAAACAATAAACGTTCAGAGGTAACTCCACCATACTTAAAATATTCTGTTGTCCAGAACAACGCACGCGGGCATTGGAGTATTTAATATGCAGCGTTCAATATGGGAAAATATCAAACAATCACATGATTCAGAAACACTCAAGTAATATCCAAAGTATAATAAATAAATAAATATATATAATATAATTATATATAAATCAAAGGTCAATCCACTCATTCTATAAATTCAGTTACATCAATATTCTCTGTTTATACATACATACACACATACACACACACACACACACATATATATATAATACTTATAGCACGAGTCAGAGTACAATATGGGAAAATATTTTACGAGCACGCAAAATATTTTCACGAGCCAAAGGCGAGTGAAAATGTGGCGTGAGAGTAAAATATCATTCCCATGTTGTACGACGAGTGTGATAAGTGATTTATTGCTGCCTTGATATTTTTTCTCAACCGGTTACAATTCAATTTTCATTGATTTTACTCGCTACGCGCATGCGTAGTGTACCGTACAATATACACCGTACAATATGGGAGAATACAGAACGCTCGCGTGATGCGGAAATATTCAGGTAAAAATATCAAAGCCGCAATAAATATATATATATCTGGGCAGGCACTCCAGGCTCATGTAATTATTGCAATTGTAGCTGCACTTGTTGTCCAAGTTGGGAATGAAATTGCATAATTCCAACAGACAGGAGTCCACATACCTCATTACCGTATTCCAAACAAATGAATCAATAAAGTTGATACAATATTACTACAGAGTGATCAGACTCAACGGCTACTCTCTCTCTCTCTCTGCCGGTCACCAGGGAGTTAGTGCATAAGGATTCCAGGTGTCTATACACACACACACACACATGCGCACACACATACACATGTTATTGTAATTAGCTTTTACTGGAGTAAAAACACCAGCAGAGAGCCTTTTGATTGTGTCAGCAGAGCAGAGCAGAGCAGAGCAGTATAGTCAGAACAATGTTGTAATGGACAGCTGATGCATAGATTACTCCAACCGGCGTAGTATTTACAGGTAGCCAGCCACTACATGTTTGGAGGCAGTAGACTTGGCAGGTAATTTCAAATTCACAATTGCTAATCAATTACACTGTCAATTGTATACACACGACACACACATAGGAAGGACTGTCTAAATTTGTGCATACCAGAGACATAATCCACGGTAGGCACCTCTCGTGAACTAACACATTGCCATGACACCGTGATGCAATACACACTATGACCACAGTCAGCAGATGACACTCTGAGCTGTGGAAGAGAGTGCAAGGAGAGAGCTACGTGTGAGGAATGCACTGTTAACTAATTCTTTTTTGTTATTTCTCCCAACAAACCGAAAGCAACAGCGAGTGGACCCAGGAAAAAGGGGTGGGGCAAAAAATGGTGGAGTGCAGAGGGAAACAGAATCATACTCTTTTTTTTCTTTTTTTTGAAAAACAAAAACAAAACAAAAAAACTGCATCAGTAACTGGCAAAAAGCATCACCAAGGGCTGCTCAAATACTTCTGATTCTATTGGTAGAGGATCACAATGTCCTCCATCTAACTTGTTCTCCCATCCAAGCTCACTGCTACCTTCAGTGTCAATTATCAAGATAATTACCAACTTCATGTGGAACAACAGAATTATGCTGACATTTTTATTTATTTTTTGCATTTGGGAGGTTTCCGTAGTAACCATGCACAGTCTTCAATGAATACCCACCAACCACCAAATGAGAATTATGGCACCAACCACCGTCCCAGCTAAGTGTATATATCATAGGGCAACACATGAACCTAATGAAGTATGCTGGATGTACATCAAGCCGTACGGAAAAAGTGCATCTTGTCTATCACTAGATTCAGTAGCATGTCCATGGACTGTGTGCATGCAAGGACACACAAACACAGCCATGTCACAATACTAGTTCCTGGTCACTACAAGAGATATCAAAGACTCATTGACAAGATTACACAGTGTGTGTGTGTGTGTGTGTTGTGTGTGTGTGTGTATCATTGTGTATATGTGTGTTGTGTGTGTGTGCTGTGTGCATGTGTGTGTGTATTGGGGAATGGATGTGTGTGTGGGGGGGAGGGGGGGGAGGGGGTATTTACAATAAGCTATGTGTGTGCACACATGTGTGCCCATCTGTGTGCGCACACATATATGTGTACCCTCCATCCACATGTCCGTGCAAGTCCTACCAATCAAACTCTAATGAGTTTAATTAATACACCATTGCGTGAAGCTGGCCTGGGCAGCACATTGAAGCCTCCCTGCTGCCTGAAAGTAAACATCCTTTGATGACTTAAGGAACTCATGATATACATAAAGCAGCTAACCAGTCAAAATATAAATTGACGTCAAAGTTCAATGTATGTGATGTGTGCATGTGAGTGTGCATGTGAGACCCATGAAAAGCAGGAGGAGGAGAGAGAGAGGGAGGGATTGGCATAAGATATATTGTTCAAAGAGCTCATCTTTTTATTTATTTTTTTATCTTGTGGTTAATCAGTAGTAGCTTACTGGTAGCAAGCATGCTATACACACAACTGAATTTCCGAACGAATGAAAGGTCAGTAAATTTAGCATGTCGTTACAGTTGAATCAAGCGAACTTGTGCCTAGAATAACAGGGTTGGGTTTCATACAAGATTTTTTCTCTGGGGGCGGGAGACGCTGCATGTACTTAACCACACCCATTTTAAACCCACAATACTTTTACATGTGCCTGTATGAGAATGTATACTTGACACTGACTACTGTTGCTCACATGCATAATTGCATAATCTCATAACTTGTCAAAATCAAAATCAACTTGAGCTATTTTACATTAAATTCTGGCGGGGGGAGGGAGGTGGTGATCTTAGGGCAAGCCTCCCTCTGTAGGAAACCCTAAATAGTCTGGCATTTTACGGTGATTTTTTAAACTAATGCTCATTATCACCATCACCATCACATCTGACAGATCGCATGCTTGCGTTACACCACTCCTCCTCTTTCGTCTTCCTTTGTGTACATGTTCAGTCTAGCTAGGCAAAGGGATCGAGACACTAAGAGGCATGCCGACTGGAAATCAGTCTGGGTGAACATACACTTCACACTGCAAAAAAGCTAAAAAAACAATTTTACTTAATGTAACTCCAAAATTCCTCCATTTATATTTTATAAGAAGTGCACACTGACCGAGCTTGATGACGAACTTCAATAAAGAGAGTAGAAGCTTCCTTCTCCACCGTCTCAACCATTGTATCAACGGCTGTAGATGTTTCTTTCTGTGTCAGTATAAGCTGTGAGAAGCCAGCAGACTGCTCCTGCTTTCAGACATGTATCACATGCATGCGTGCATGTTTCTCTTGAAGTGGGGAACATATTCACAAGGATGATGAAATCATCCTCAGTATTGCACGACTATAATCTGCACCATTTATGTATAATTTAATCAGGGTTTCATACAAGGTAGGGCGCCCTGGATTCCCTCCCCCCAAGGTTGAGGTCCCCCCCCCCCCCCCCCCCCAACTCATTTCTTTACACAAACTTTTATAATAGAATAATTATACCAATTACAGTCTAATGCGCCTATTTTTTTCTTTAAAAATGTCCAGAATTTCATTAAAATTTACTTCACTTAAGGCCGCCTTCAATGACAATTCGCATAAGGTGAGTCAAGTTTTCATCAGACAAGCGATTCCTTAGCCTGGTCTTTATCATCTTCATGTGACTAAACGATCTTTTGACGGTTGCTGTTCCAACTGGAAGTGCTAGTAAAATTTTGGCCAGATTATAAACTTCTGGGAAAAAGCTGCATTTATTTAACTAGTCAAAAAAATGAAACCACAATGCTGTTAGCACCATTTCTGGGGGTGACCTGCAAAAAAGTATACTCTCCCATCCCAGTTAACCCACACACAACATCTCCCCCCCCCCCCCCCCCCAACTGAAATCCTGTATGAAACCCTGATACTTGTGGCATCTGGGACAACACGACCCATAATTACACACAGGTCACATGACAGGTCACATGACAGGTCACATCAATTGACCCTTTGTAGGTTAGTAATTTACTACAATAAAAATTATGGCTGGTAAAGATCTGACTTTCACTGCCAGTCTCCTACCTCAGCCACCTAATGTAATATATAATTGTCCCAGTGTTGTAAATAAAATGTTAGTGTGTAGTTAGAAGCAACCCTTTACCAATCCATACACAGCCATGTAAAGTTTTCTTGTTGAAAACATGCTAGTGCTCCCACTTCTCCACTAAGATGATGATTTTCACGGCATACAATTATTAGTCCCACTATATAATAATTATATAGATTTATTTTTGTTTTAATAAAAACAAAAAGAAATGAACTACACCTTACCTCATTCATTAGAAACATTCTCCCACAACAGGCATTCTTTTAACTTATCTCAATGGTATACATACATATATATACATATATATATTATATATATATATATATTTATTGCAGCTTTGATATTTTTACTTGAATATTTCCGCATCACGCGAGCGTTCTGTATTCTCCCATATTGTACGGTTTATATTGTACGGTACACTACGCATGCGCGTAGCGAGTAAAATCAATGAAAATTGAATTGTAACCGGTTGAGAAAAAATATCAAGGCAGCAATAAATCACTTATCACACTCGTCGTACAATATGGTATAATACTTATAGCACGAGTCAGAGTACAATATGGGAAAATATTTTACGAGCACGCAAAATATTTTCACGAGCCAAAGGCGAGTGAAAATGTGGCGTGAGAGTAAAATATCATTCCCATATTGTACGACGAGTGTGATAAGTGATTTATTGCTTCTTTGAAATTTTTACTTGAATATTTCCGCATCACGCGAGCGTTCTGTATTCTCCCATATTGTACGGTTTATATTGTACGCTACTTGTAGCGCGCGCGTAGCGAGTAAAATCAATGAAAATTGTATTGTAACCGGTTGAGAAAAATTTCAAAGAAGCAATAAATCACTTATCACACTCGTCGTACAATATGGGAATTATATTTTACTCTCACGCCACATTTTCACTCGCCTTTGGCTCGTGAAAATATTTTGCGTGCTCGTAAAATATTTTCCCATATTGTACTCTAACTCGTGCTATAAGTATTATATTATATATATATATATATATATATATATATATATATATATATATATATAACTAAATACCATATACTGCACTGTATTCACTACAATCAGTAGCAAGACGCTGGTATTCATATGCAAATTAAAAACTTGTTACTGTACATAAATTGGAACACAAGTTTTTCAATTTGTTAACATTAATTTACACCCACAGCCATAATTAGGAAAGTTCAGCCTTTCAACCTCAAGACACAAGAACTAGTGTAGAAAGTATAAGAATCTCACAGAAATGCTGAAGGTCCAATAGCCAATAAGTGCCAAAGCAACAAAGTAAATTCAACAACTAGAAACAACGGCAAGTACATGCACATACACATACACACACAAACATACACTTACACTAGGAAACAGGCCACAAAGATAACCCTTTACCATCAAAGAAGATATTTCCCTTTGTCCCTTTACCAACTGATATACGTACCACAAAGTACTGTTGCTATGTAGTTATCCCTTTACCAACTGATATACGTACCACAGTGTATCTGTTGCTGTGTAGCCGACAACTGCTTCCAGGTCTTCCTCCGTCACCATAAAGCCTGGAGCCCCAGCCTCAGACGATTCCATGCTGCGTGCCTCCCCAGCATCCAGGACTGTGTTGCAGAGAGCAGTGAGGTGCATGATGGGCAGCTGGACCAACCTGCCCTGACTGTCCCACTCTTGGGCCACAGCCTGGGCCAGGGACTCGGATGGGACCAGAAACTGATGCCTCAGAGGCGTTCGCAATAGCCTGTGATCCAGTTTCACTCCATATAATTCCCTGTCTCCCTTTATTTCCCTGTATACTGATGTGTTCTTGTAAAACCGTTTTCTCTCTGGGGAAAAAAAAAGTTCCCTTGATAATGGCGACCACTTACCTAGAGTGTGCTACACTTCACAGCTCTCATTCTGTTTACCCAATTGCCTGGTAATCAGTCCCATGTTCCTTTTAATATTCAGAGGCAGCCTCTGTCGTAACCCCCGACCAATCCTCCACACTAAAGCCGGCTTACTCGCCATCATCTCTTAGAACGCTTGCTGATCGTACTTTACCAATTTCTCAATCAAGTATTTACCGTTACGTTATTTCAAATCGTCGTGCGTAGCAAACCCATTTTTATATGAATGCTACACGCGAAAAAACAACAACAACAACGACAAAACAACAACAAAAAAAACGATCAACATGTATACAAAAAAATCCACAATAAAAAATAATAATAATAAAAAATAAAAATCCACAATAAAAGTCATAACAGAAAAAGTGATTAGTCTTCATTATGTGGCCAACAGCTCGCTTTAGCCCTGACTGGATCAATTGGAAAGGCCTAAAGAAAACAAAAGCAGCACACAATATCATCACAAATATTAACACTTCTTCCTCCTCCCTTCACTCCACACTCCTCTAGCCAACACTTAGTCTGGATACAAATAATTCATTTTAAAATTCAGGTCCCACTTTAGTCATAAAGACTAAGCTATAAATTCCTCCATCTACTAACTCTTTACCTGCTCTTCACGCTCCAATTCACTATTCATCATGCGACAGTCTCCATCATGCCACACCTGCTTGCACTGGACGCAGTACGGCAGCTTGCACTTAGAACAAGAAGTCCTAAGTCTTTTGCGAGGAGCTGGAGGGCGGGGTTTACTCCACAGCTTCTGATACCAACTGCATAATACAGACACAAAGAGAAGATGTGCAATATATACATATATATATTAAAGGAAGTTATGCTAACAATTTGTGCTGAGGGTTCACACCCCTGCTGCAAATGAGATTGACTGTCTGTGATGACTAAATGACAAGAACAACACCATAACAACTCATTCAGCAAGAAAGTGGTAGTAAAACAACTGGAAACAGTGAACAAACAAACACCTTTGAATTCTCATCTCATAACAACTCTCTACCTGAGATTCTATGGCATAGCCTGAAATTCTACACACTCAAAGATGAATACACTATATCGAATTACCCTTTACCTCCTGTGGCTTATACCGCACCATCCTTTACCTGTGGTTTATACCGAATCACCCTTTACCTGTGGCTTATACCGAACCACCCTTTACCTGTGGTTGGCATCCATAGATGGACAGCTAGTGTCTGGGTGAACTGCTGTAGAATAGGAGGTGACGAGAAGAATTAACTCAACCTTAACTAAACCATTACCCACTAATTTAATGACATTAAAATGAGAGTGGCGTCTCCAGGAATGACAATTAAGTATTCGTTATCTTCCAAAGTTACTAAAGCAACAACACTGCTTGGTTTGAACAGCCATTGTAACACAGCAGGTCATATCACCTCACATTGTGCCCAACACACACACACACACACACACACACACACACACACACACACACACACACACTACAGTTGGCAAGCAAGCTTGCTCAGCAAAAGTAGTTGTGCTAAAAAATATTCATTACAGTTCTGCATATCATCATCAACATTTCCCAGCACACTTGCTATTAATTAGCTAAGTTCCCTAGTTGCTGACACCCACACAAAAGTTAAAAAAAAAAAAAATGACGCAAGAAAGTTTAGAATACAACATTGCAAGTGAAACACCTTCTGTGACCAAGAACTCTGAACAGTAAGCGTTAGTAGAAACTAAACTGTAACAATTTGCATTAAAACTCCGCCCTTTTTTGTGGCGAGGTTAATCAACACCCATTAATGATAAATTCCATGTGTTTGACTTGAAAGAGTGTCTCATTGGCCAGACAACATCACCAACAATAACAACAACAACAACAACAACATCAACATGATCCTCACCTAAGTCCTCCTGAAGACACAGGAGTGGCGCCATCGGGTTCCTTCACCACTTCCTCTGAGCTGTTTCCCGTATCAACAATTACATTGCACTTGGAGCAGAAGACATTATCTCCGGGGGGTTGGAACTCTTCCATAGCTCTCTCACCGAACAATTTGTACTGCAACAAAACAAATGAGGGAGAGAGAATGCTTGTGAAGATGGAGAGAATGGTGAGACTAGTGTTGAGGGAGAGAGAATGCTTGTGAAGATGGAGAGAATGGTGAGACTAGTGTTGAGGGAGAGAGAATGCTTGTGAAGATGGAGAGAATGGTGAGTGTTGGATAATTAGTGTTGATTGTATTTTGTTACGGTTGCTTTTTTACTTACAAATTGTCGGTCTTCGTTAACCAGTTGAAAGTGATGTGGATCTGGTACAGGTGTGCGACTGCAATCATTACCTGAATTACATGCACACACTCACATGTAACATTACGCTACAATTGTATAAGAAATGACAACAAAAAAAGTACACACACACACACACACACACATTATAATGAAGCCATAATCTTTACACCTGTGCAAATATGTGACCATCTATGGGAAAATCGGGCACAACGCGGCATGCGTAGACATTGCAAAAAGATCGATTTAGTTCTTAAAATTGTATTAAATAAGCCTAACGAAGGGAACGGTTAGGTGATATATAGCGGGAATGGCTAAAGCTACGGCGATAAAACTTGGAGAGCTTAATATCTGCTTGTGCCGAGGAGTGTGTAAGTGCAAAAAAAATTTTTTTTCGTTGGGGCCGCGTTGTGCCCGATTTTCCTGTAGACGGTCACATATATAGTTCAATATCAGGCTTCACACTTCCTTGTTCCCCACCCCCCCTCCCAGCATCCATAGTAACCTCCAAATGTCACTTAATTTTGCTTAGCTAATATATTACATCATAATCGAAGTTGTTCTCACATAAATGTCACAAGTTTAAAAATGAATGCCATCTAAAATGAATCCTTAAGGGATGGAGTTTGGCTATGACAAGTTTCATCTTAATATGGATAACCCCCGTTTTCAAAACAAAAAGCATGCTCTTCTCTTTTGTCAGACTAGGTGGGACCAAGTGGTGTCGTTGTCTCAGGAATGCCTGTACCTTAGAAATACTCATTAAACCAAACATCAATTAGCAAGTACTAGCGGTTAGCAACAACAACAAAAAAGGTAAACGAATCTAACATGAAATGATTAGTAAAAAAAAAAAAAAAAAAAAAAAGCAATGTTTTTTGGGAAGGTAAATTCCCACTAATGATTATTTAAACTTGAGACAGAAGAAGAATGTCTCCTCCTTCCTAATAGCATTTACTGAAGGCATTTGGAGCACAGATCTGTCCAGGGACTACCTCACTGACTTGCCCATCTTCATTGCTGCTATGATCTCAAGTAGTCTTACAAGATAGACTTAAAGTACGCGTACTACACATGCAAGTTTAAGTACTGCAACCTCAGAGTTCACTAACACTGGTCACCGAGTTGATCGGAAATTAGCACTGGCACTTACAAATAATCTGCAGTGAGGACGACAGTAGATGATTTTAGAAAATTCAGTAAGCTAACATCCACCAGTAGATCAAATAGCTCAACAACACAGTCAAAGAACTTAAGAACATTACCTCTATTCAATTAGTTTAACACACATGCTTTCATTTCCTTCCTTACCTCTCCCCCCCCCCCCCCCCCCCCCCCCCTCACATGCAAATTCTCTTGCTGCCGCTAGGCGGTCACTCGCACCTGGCAGAGCCAGGATGCCTGTGCACTAAGCAGACACTATGAGCCGTGCAAGCAAAGCTCCTGGAGCCGGGCTAGGAACTCGCAGGAGAACAGACCTTTCCTCACAGCAAGTGGTGTGGGCACCCGAAGTCCCACCAGACCATTGCTGTTGCATGAGAAAAGGCCTTGAATTTGCACCCCAGCAAATGCCAGGTACCCAATCACAGCTGGGTGGACTGGTGGGGCTGGTAGGAGGCAGATGGAAAATCGTTGGGCTTGAACTCGGGGACCTGAGGCCCTGAGCCCAGGACACAACCACTACACCACACAGCCACCACACCCCTCACATACACACACGCGTGTGCACACACACACACACACACACACACACACCTGGACCAGGGCACCCCACAGAGTATCCATCCTCCCCGAAGTTTCTGAACTTCCTAGCATTCATCTGATGCTGACACCATTTAGAAAAACACTCCAGACACATGCAGTGTCTCGATGAGCACGCAAACCTAAATATCTCCTCTCTGCAGAATCACACACACACACACACACACACACACACACACACACACACACACACACAAATGCATGAACTAGGAATATACCAACGTTCTAAACATCTTCATTGCAATCATAAAATAATCAAGGTTATTAACGCTTAATTGTGACAATGCTTGACCCTCCCCTCCCCTCCCTCCACTCATATGTAGGTGACTACGATCACTCCTGTCGCACTCCAGCAGCAGGTGATACATTGCCCAGGGCAGGCTACCCCTTGTAGAGATTGCCATCGGCAGAGAATCAAAGTAACACTTCATGTGTTCCAAGTTGGGCACAAGTAACAAATTGGCTGGTTTGTCAGGACGCTGACCACACCTTACCAAATAACATGCTCGCTTAAACAAGCCGAACCCCTCCCACAAACCACACCACTCACTCGACTCCGCCGCACTTCATGCATTTGATATTTCTCTGCCTGTTGTCTCGTATTTGCCTCAAAACTCCCACAAGCTCTCTCCTTGTGTCAGAACACGCAATACATTCAAACTGAATCTGAGCCTACAAACACACACACACATAAACAAAAAAAAACAAAAAAAAGTTGATTATAATATGATCTGTTTTCAACAATGGACAAGTAAAGAAAATACAAAAATATAAGCTGTCAACATTTTACTGATGAGGCGTAATGAACAGCACAAAGCCTCGTAACCTGTCGAGTGCTACTATAGCATGTCCAAGTTGAGTTGGCACGACCGCAAGCACGGTAATTGAGGAATACATTTAGTACTTTACCGGAAGCTATTTAGTCATGTGAATCCGAGTCAGTTAAGCGCGCAAATGTCAACGTTGCACATGAAAAAGGGGCGGTAATACAGGTGCGCATTAATACTGTAACTATTGTAAGAAAGAAATTTAGTGAAGTTTATGGAGTTTTCGGGCACTGTATGGTTCATCTCGTCTGTTTTTCTTATGCGCAGATAATGTATAGCAGATGGAAAACGCAAACTGGTGGGGCGTTCTTCTAAAGAGACAGGATTAAAATCAGTCGATTCTACCTACTGTGTCCTAAGAAATATTCTGATATTCACAGGATTCAGCATTACAGCCCTGTTAACTTGTAGCTAAAGACTTTCTTGT
>WLWD01000193.1_pt1 | contig 132472 bp, 108 predicted proteins | sample 6712731 | NCBI WGS metagenome assembly WLWD01 (sample SAMN12718690, study PRJNA576275) | sponge metagenome | isolation source: marine sponge | host: Mycale hentscheli | place: New Zealand: South Island, Marlborough, Capsize Point | collected 2014-11-01
TCCTTCATCCCGCCCTCCCTCCTCACAGCTCCTTCATCCCTCCCTCCTCACAGCTCCTTCATCCCGCCCTCCCACTCACCTAAGCTCGTAGTAAGTTTATACACCTGGCCACGCCTCTTCCTGCGCAGTGAGTGGTAGTCGTACGCCCCATCCTCTTCGTCCTGCCCCTCACACTCCACACTTCCCCTCCTCACATCCAGCCCAACATCCAAGGCACTGATGTCGTTCTTGGTATTTCCATGGTGACTCACGGCTATGCTACTGAAATCTGCCTCTCCCAGAATCTTCCCCAATCGAGGCCGGTTTCCGTCAGCTTTCTTGCCGCTCTTGCTAAGCTTCCTCAAATACAAGCAGACGGCAACCACAATGAGCAACACCTTCCAGCGTCGCCTCTGGCTTGGCCACGCCCCTTCAAGGACGGCTTTGTTGTAGAAGCCGTACGTGATAGCATTGGGCTGTATCCCGGCCTTGATCATCTCGTGGTACACACGGACAGCCAGCGCAGGTCTCTTCAGATGGACACACTGCTCCATCAACACTCGGTAGCAGACCTTTACACAAACAAACAAACAAACAAACATAGATGAGATGCTAGATCCTCCCACAGAATGGAAGTGATCTGTCATAGTAAAACTACATAAATATTGTGTCAGCTATTAATAGCAAGAAGTTCACTGAAGCAACTGTACACCAGCGAAGGAGAGAACAGGTCAGATCAGGACTTCATTTAACTCCCACACTTTCAGCTTGGACATACACAGTAATAATAATAATAATAATAATAATAAATAATAATACAAAATAAAACGAAAACACAAAACAAGCTAAAACAGACAACAACAAAGTAAAACAGTAATTAACTGATTTATTGTAGATGTGTACACATATTACATCTTCTGCAAGCATGCTGGAATGTGGCGTGCCTTTACAACACAGTATATCATGTGGATGAGCAGTTGTGTACAAACGTGCTAATGGACGTGTGTGTGTGTGTGTGTGTATGTGTGTGTGTATGTATGTGTGTGTGTGTGTGTATGTGTGTGTGTATGTGTGTTGCACATGCAATGTATGTGCACACACATCAAGGCATCAAGGCAGGCAGTGTGTGTGTGTGTGTGTGTGTGTGTGTGATCACCTCATCACTGGGTAAGGTGTTGTTGAGTCTCATATCCTCGAGCAAGTCCATGGCCTCCACCAGAGTCCCCATCTTATTCCAGTGGTGGGCCAGCAGTGAGGGTAGAACCATGTACCACAGGCTGCAGACGTGAGACAGGAGAGACTTGGACCACAGAACCTCAGACTTCACCGCTTTACTCATCAGCTGGAAACAACCACAAACCAAACACTCGTACACATAACAAAATGAAGTCACTGAAGAGAAAGAGAGAGACACACACCCACACACTATCTGGTAGGATAAGTTGTCTCTACTTCTCTCCTTCCCTCTCCTCACTTCTTTGTCTCTTTCCTTCTCGGCTTTGGTCCTGCGAGCTACCATTGGAGAGGATGTGACCCCGGGCAAGTGAGAGGCTGTCACAGTGGGCACGGTCAACCTCCCCCCTCGGGCAGCAGATGGAGGCGGGGCTGGATTGAAGAGTGAATGGTCCAGTACGGAAGGAAATACAGGATAACTGCAAAAACAATAAGTAATAGCAACTTAAGTAATCCAATGCATATATATATAAAAACAAGAACAAACAACAACAAAAATTATTATCAAGTTCTGACCCGATTGAAACTTTCTCACCTAAAGGGTGGAAAAAAGAAGTGAAAAAAAATCTTGGTTGTCACCGGGAATCAAACCCAGGGCCACTGGCTTTAGCCACCAGTTCTCTAACCACTGAGCTATGACAACCCTCAACTTCCAAGACCTTCATAATTTTCCTTTATACTGTTAAGTAGTACCGCTTGCTGCAGTCTTGTACTCAACAGATCACCAATTATGTGCCGTCGGAACACCTTTTCGGTGTCGACTGGAAACACCTCTCCCTCTGGAGAGGAGCCATAATTTGTGGATTGAAAAGCCTTTATCATCACAATTATTTTTTCCCGGTGACAACAAAGATTTTTCACTTTTTTCCTTCGCTTTTTTCCAGACCCCTTTAGGTGAGAAAGTTTCAATCTAACAACAAAAATATTTTAACCTTCGTGGTAGACATAATAATTCAAACGTTTTGGCTCCATGGAGCCTTCATCAGTGACTTTGAAAGTGAGAAAAATAACAACAACAACAACAAACAAAAAACAATAAACTTGTGGTCTCGGTGAACTCACTTGTATGTTGTTCCAGCTGGGAGTCCATAGTCGTCAGGTGGGAGAGACACAACTGTAGGGAGGTCCGCTAGACTGCAAAATAAGGATGCTCGCATTCATCACCTGCACGGTACAACTGACCACACCTTACCTGCTAATCTTGGCCGAGGCATCCACAAGCTTTGTATTGGGTTGCCGCTTTACCTGGTGGATAAACACACACAAGTACAATTGGAAATATTAAGCACTAGCAAGGTAGAGAAAATTTAACTAGCAAATTACTTTCAACTCTAATGAATCCAAACTCACTTTCTCTGTGCACTCGTCGAAAAAGACAAATCTAGTGTCTTCCACGTGAGAAAAGCTTCTCTGCTCTATGAAGCCATTGAAGATTTGAGTGTCGAAGAATCGTTTGAAAAATGGAGCATCACTAGAGCTGGAGCTCTTCAGGAACATCTTCTGGTTGAACAGCTGCGATGCCTCGCAGGAACGATCAGACGGAGCATGTAGGAGTGGCATCAGGCAACTCCTGCACGCACACAAACACACAGACACACACTCACCACGCACAAACTAACACGTGCACTAGAACAATACCGCCACTTGCCTGTAGGGACCTAGAATAGTTGCCATGAATCTCAGGAAGACATCTCTGATCTCGATGTCCACCACTTCCTACAAGTAACAAACACAGCTGTGATCACAATGGCAGCTGGAAGAGAGTGGTCAGTGAGCATTGACGTGGACGTTCATGTTCCTTTTTTTCCCCCAGCGTAACTCCCACAAATATTTGACCCCGCCCCATCATACCACGTCATATTTGTGGGTGTGTTGGTAGTCAATGGGTGCTACTTCAACGGCCAGATCCAGTCCTGAGTCTAAACCAGCCACTCGAGGAACTAGCAGCTGCAGGGATTGCTTCAGAATGCGAGTAGCCTTGGATGGTAAAGGGTGGCCAGAGATAACCTCGTGGACTTCTTTACTCCTATGGGTAGAGAAGGACACACAACAAAAGAACTAAACAGACTTTGGCAACTTAAACACACACACACACACAAACAAACTACTGACTGACATACTTCATTGCCACCATTGGTGTTCCTAATTAAAAACTGCATCACAAGAGATGGGATTGACCTCTAAAGAGATTGCCAACATTTGCCTTGAGGCTCTAGTCCCAGCTATTCCTCCCACCCACACACTCGCTTCCCCTACAGAGACTCTCACATGAGAATGGAGTTGGCATCCAAGTCCACTACTACCACACCAGATGGCTTCTCAAACACGTCAAAATATTGACTGTCTATTCCTACACACACACGCACACACACACACACACAGAGTGAAGCAAACATTATAGTCACGAAACACACCTATCAACGCATACACACGCACACACACACATACTTACACACGTGGTGCTCACCTATGATGAAGGGCACGGGAGCCTGCATGTAAGAAGAGAATGCCAGAGGGCACAGAGGAATGTATGTGCACTGCCAGGAGAACGGGAACAGGACGGAGCGCAGAGCTTCGCCCACGCACGTGAGCAGGGCAGGTCTGGAAGAGTGCAACACCATCTTCTGCTCCAGCAATGCCAGCTGTAGTAGCGTAGTGCAGTTGTCCGGGTCAAGGGACGTCAAGAGGGACCAGTGGGTGGAGACACTGCGAGGGCGTGGCCACACAATATACAGTAAATGCTCAGAAAATTATAATTAAGTAAGTAAACAAAAAACATACAAAAACATACAAAAACATACATGGTCATGACCCAAAAAGGAAGTTATTGTTGAACAATTGGTGGAAGTTAGTTGAGTAATACATGTGAACACACACACACACACATCCCAGTTAGATAATATTATATCAAGATAAACCTAGATCCAGCATTTTCAAACCTCATAACTATTCCCTTCCCCCCCCAAACTTGGATTTAAGTGCTCCTCCAATTAATGCACACCATGACTAATGAACGAGTCCATTACGGACATGACTCAGTCAATGGTTGTCCTCACTTTAGAGGTAATGGCTGCACTCACCTGAGAGGTAATGGTGTCTCCACTGGCAGAGAGAAGACAATGCTCTCACTGCCGATGTGCATCTGAATGCGTGGGCGGACGAGACTAGGAAATGGCACCTCTAACATCAGGTTACCAACATACCTGGACACAAAATACAAACATGTGTGCGTGTGCATGCAAACAGACAGACACTAAATCACACACACACATTTCTCCGTTGTACCAAATTTAAGTTGACCACACCCACTGACCTCTCCAGAGGGAGGGATGCATCTCTAGACAGGGAGAGTCGGTAAAGGGCACTGAGGAAAGCCTTGAAAGAGGAGAAAAAAGGCCAGTGAGACAGCAGGCATATACACTTGTTCAAGTGGAGTGGCTCCTACAGTACAAATAGAGCACACCATTCAGTCAAAAATCATGCCAACAATATAACTAACAAATGCAGGTGTACCAGTTCATCCTGACTGCCTGCATAAGAGACACTACAAACAGTGGAAAACAAGATGGCTTTTGTCATCAAATCAATGAGAACTGGTGACTGGTACAGTCACTCAACATTCACTACTACTACTACTACTACTACTACTACTACTACTACTACTACTACTCAACAGTAAACATTAGTTGGTGAACATCTGATAATGCTGGGGAAATAAGGGGGAACAAAGGGGAAATGAAAATGAAATGTGGTATAGAATCCACTATTTCTGGACAGTAGCAGTCATATATCACCTTGCAGTTGGATCTGCTGAATGAAATTATATCAGCAAGAATATACCCCCGCCAATTTAACTTGCCCCTGACGGTTCGATTCTTGAGGTGAGAAGTTAGAAGTGTTGGTGTCAATTCAAACATTGGTAAAGTGAAGTATTGAGCAGACTTACGTCTTCGTGGACGTTGAGAGCTCCACTCATCTCCTTCCTACAAGGATGACTGTCGACAGCCTCATAGAACACAACCACAGATCCATACATCTGGAAATATAACAACAATGCTTGCTTTAGAGCTATTTCTTCATCATTATCATAATTGTAATCATATAAAAAGAACAAGATTCAGCCATTGCTCAAAATAATAGTAAATTAATTTTCTCTTGTCCTACTATGACTTTTAAAACTTCAATTGTCAGATACAGTGCATCAGTTGAATTATAATCACCATCCATCCCTTCTCCACAACTTTTACCGAGTTACTTAAAAGCAACAACAACAACAACAACAACAACAACACTCACACACTGTCCTTGGGCATTGGTGAGAGCAAACGTGGAAAAGGTAGGATAAGGGAAGGGGGTGTGTCTCTCCCAGTGCTCCACAGAGACGCCAAAAGGAAGACAGAAGAGAGGAACACTGTCAGGGAGAGGAAACTCAGGATGGTTGTCCAATGGAAACCTGGATGAACAGGCAAGAATGTGAGCAAGATAAATAATAATAATAAAAATAATAATAATAATAATAATAATAATAATAATAAATTAGTAAGTTCATCATAAATTATTCGCCAATATATATTTCGACCCAGTCTCCATGGAAACTAATGAATCATACTGATGCAAGATTGCTCCTTGGGAGAAGTTGCTGGCTGTGGAAGGAACAAAGAAGATACAATTTTAGGGCCTACGAACACAGAATTCTAGACACTCTTCCTACTTAGCAGCTATCTATTGTAAGTCTTCCAGAATTGCTGAGTATATTCTACAACAGTCTTGTCTTCTCTTCTCTCCTTACCTAACTGGTGAGGTGATGTTATCAATCCTAGTCCTCCAACTTAAAAGAGTTGACTTCACTATCATTAAAAAGGAAGCAGATTACGCTAATGCATTACATGAGTCACTCTGGCATGTGTGACTGCAAAGAGAGAAGACTTGAACGTGCAAGGAGTCATGTAAGCATCTGTTAACATGATGGAACAACTATGCTGCCATTTTCATCCATCCTACCTCAATAAAGTCAGCAGCTACCAAGTCTCCTAAGTAACTATACTGTGACAATTCTACAATGATTTAAGAGCTAAAATTTCCGTATGGGGAATCCAGGCTGCAGCAGGTCTGCACGGATCATTGTGGAAACAGGTTCTACTCCACTATTATGTGCCACCAGATACACACTTATCTCAGAGACAACTCACCTCGAGAGGAGCTCAGGTGTGTAAGCCGTGCTGGGAGGACGGACTTGGCATGTACGGTAACACAGGTGGAGGGTGTGGCCAACTATACCTTTGCACAGATCTAGTGACTTTAGCACCTTGTAGCATGGAGGAGGCTCTTCACCCTAAAGTGGGAAAATAAGAAAATGGCTACAAAAATTGTGAAAGAGAGAGAGAGAGAATATTTAAGGAACTGGAGACAGTTGCTTTGAAAAGAGACTAAAATACAGGAAGTTTTTAAAGGAAGAAATGCCAGCAATAAGAATGGCAGCCAGACTTGTGGTCTTTCATGCAGTCTCAAAAACAGTTAGCGGCCGTATACATGAGTCTCAGTAGTTAGTAACTCTTCACATAGGTCCATGGGACAGTCTTCACATGGGTCCATGGGACAGTCTTTGGCCCATCCAAAGAACTACATTAGCCAGTTACCTAAATAATACCCACTTCTAATAACTAGTGTTCACTTAAAACTCGCTAAACTGTATTCTTCCCGATACAAGTCATAAATGAAGTACAGAACTAGAGGGAAAGGACAGAGACAACTTATAATCCATCATCCCCACTACCACATACTTTGCTGGAGGAGATGAGACATAGGTCAGTGATGGCGTTGTTGTGGCCCTGGATTAAACCTCTCTTGAACGTCAAATAACTTCTGTGACTCCTCCCACTCTTGTTGAGGTCAGCAGACCTGCCTCCGATGGAGAAGACCACCGGCTCATAGCCTGCAGGAGGACTGTGGTTCTGATTGGAGTGGAAAACACTGTCCTCACAACAACAACAACAACAACAAGTACAGAACAATTCATACGCCATGAATAAAAAATCAAAACAAATAAATGAATTAATTAAGTCCTAAAGCAGAAATCAGTAGACAGAACTCAATATTAGACATTTAATGGTTGGTAGCATTACGGTCAGAAGGCAAATAGCAAGCGTACCAGCTTCCTGCACCTCCAAGGCAGTATTTGAGCTATCCTGAAGAATCCACAACATGCAGTTAGTGAATACCACACAAGGCGCAACCATCTACTTCCAGCTCTTAAACATGATATGAACCCAATTAACAAGATGGAGACATGAAAACAACTTATGCCAAATTCAGTCACAGAAAAGTGTATGCTAGATTAATGTCTTCAATATCACAATAAGATTTAGTTAGTTATACTATCAATTGACTGTTTCGGTTATCATGTACAAGAAGGATGACCTAAAACTTGCAGCAAACTCCCTAGGCACTAGCTAGTCTTAGAAACCTAACAACAAGGTTGGTTCCCAAAACAATCCATGAGTCCATTAGCTAATGCTTCAGTACACATGCAGCAAAGCTCCACTCAGAGGTCACACAACAATAACTGAGATTTTTCTTCCCATTTACTTGTAAAACAAAACTGTTCCAACTCAAAAGATTGATAATTGACACTCTGATCTACTCTCACCTAATGTCTGTAATAGGAGGTTTGTCCTTGCCCTTTTTGTAGCAGATGAACACGTTTCGATTGGGGATCAGACTCCCGACATCAGCATTATGGCCTGCAGGCGTAGTCTCAATTATCCTGCACAGATAGTGGTAGACATGTTGTATTCTTAAGAACTGAAGGTGCTGTCAAAACATTGCTATCTACTGCAAACACCCCCTGGGGCCAAATGATCCCTCCAAAACTAATTGACAATATTATATCACCTATCAAAGCTGAATATCTTACTTGTAGCCTTTTATCTTGTCCTGTTCGTGCTTGCTGTAATACACAGTTATATCCGTGACCGGCTCCAGCAAAGCTGACTTTTCGGGCAAGTTCACTTCCTCATCGAACTGCTTGAATTTAGTGATATTCTTCTCCCCGATGCCCACCACGACAAAGTAGTCAGCCAAGCGTTCAGGCCTACCTTCCATTGTACAAGACCTGACTCTCACAATATAAGACCGTGAAAAAAAAGCTGAGCTATTTCAGATTTCTTCCCGTCCAGTGCGTGCGCGTAGTAAGTAGTTGCGACTCTCACGCCATGACGGGCTTCAAATAGAATTGCAACTCTGTAGACAACCCACCCACTCTCTTATTGCGGTGTAAACAAATAATGAGCTGCTTCAATATATCAACAAAGAAAAATGGATTAGTGCATGTGCAGGTCTGATGGTGATTCTGATTCTGCAGAGTCACTATCTACATTTGTGTGGTCGTCAGTTCTTGGTACTTTACATGAATTAGTGGAGGATAATTCATTTTGACTGTCACCAGATCTACTGCTGGAAGATCTCTTCAATGCAATCTAAAAACAAAAACAATAACAAACTCAAAACAATAACAACAACATTAATAATAATAACAATATCATTATTTTATTATTATTATTATTATTATTATTTCATTATTATTTTATTATCAATGGGTACAACAGGAACAAATGTACTTGGTACACACCAGGTGCATGCAATGTAACTTTGTTGTGCATGTGATCGTAAATAAATATCACAATGCTTATATTAAAGAACATGACTGCACACAAGGAACTTTCACATCTTCATTCAAATACACGTATACACCCTAAGAACCCTAAAATCCCTTGTTCTTTTTTTTAACATCCTGTAACTTAAGTTTGACTGTTAATTAAATCAGAGGCAATGCATTCCAAGAGTAACCTTTAGTCCTTAGAACGGAGCAAGTAATACTCCATACATTAACACAATATATAAAACAAAAGAGAGGAAAAAGTAGGAAAAATAGCAGCTCATGCATCATACACAAATAGTAGTACAGAAACTAACGTTACAGCTCTACTTATTCATAAAGTTAAGGTCCAGAAAATGGCTAAAGAAGCCACCACAAAATCCATTACAGTTCTTCTGAGATAAACTTGGGATATCTTTGATTTGCCATTCCAGTTAAACTCAGCGACAGACTTTAATGTTGAGAAGAGATGAAGATGAACTAGTGACACAATTTCTCGCGCCTGGAAACTTAGTAACCACAGGGAGTCTGTGCACTAACTCTGTTTTAAGTTTGTGTTATCAAATCTTTACCAACTGACCTAATTGGGCACTCTTGTGAAATAGGTTTTATGCTTTATTAAGCAAAATCATGATTGAATTACATCTGAAAGTGTATTGCTTGCTTCGCTCGCTGGCCAGGCATGTAATAAGTGTGCCCCTGTCAATACACTACACATTATTAATATAATTCTTTCAATGATATTTTCTTCATTGTACACATAAGTACCAAAGACAAGACTCACAAAAACAAGAATGTCTCACCCTCATTTGCTGCTGTGCTACCATAACCTCTAGCTCCTTCAAAATTTGAGATTGAGAATCCATTACAATTACTACATAAAGAGAAAGTCTTGAAATAACTATATGACACTACTCTTTGGACAAGTGTATATGATTCATATTGAATACACCTCCATAGTTATAATGAATAAGATGTTGGCGATATATTTACCTTGAGGTTTGTAATCATGCCGAGACCAGCTCTTTAACCAAACATAACCTGGCCGTTGACTCTGAAAATTAGAAGAATTGAAATTATCCTGGTATACCCAAGGATTAATTTAAAACTAACTTTATTCAGGCTTCCCCCACCAGGTGTAAATCTTGAGAAATTGTCTTTATTGAAACTGGGGAGGTCTTTCAAGATGTCCAGTTCTTTTCTCAGCCCCTCTTCACCGTGGTGCTGGGTAGACATTTCTTCTTCATCATGCTCAGCCATTCTAGTCAAAGCATCAATCTCTCAGACTCAGTCTGTACAGTTGAGTAACAATATAACTCAATATAACTCAGCAGTGTCACTCGATAAGACACACCCACCCAAGTGTTAGTAGGGTAAGGGTCGTTCAAGACAGTTCGATCAACAAATAAAAATGGCCTACTGCAGAAGTATCGGCTTGTGGAGGAGAGGTAATGATTGGTTCAGGATTTATCATTTTATGATAACTTAACATATAATTGTAGCTTCCGTGATCCCTTTTCGGGGAGCTCAATTAGCTGTGACTCCCTATCGTATGCAAAGTGAAGGCGGCACACCAGCAACCACCGGCACAACGTCCCCAGCGCCAGCCCCCTCTGGAACCTCTATGCCTCCAGCTCCTGTCAGCAAAGGTCGAATCAGTAATGCTGTGGAATTCGCCATTGCAAGGGTGGATGATGTCGTAAACTATGCTAGAAAGGTAAGATTTTCATTTGAATTCCATAATTTACTAACCCAACTTAGACAAGTTTAAGAAGTACCACAATTACAGTGTTGTCTGGCAGATTGAACCTTATGCTGCGCCCTTTACTCTATTTCTCTGTGTCAGTAAAGAGTCCGTCATCATGCAAACATTTACTTGTGCAAACCAGAAATAAATTTGATATTCATTGATGTCTATAACTTCAACCATGAGTGTAAGTGTTTGTGCAAGGAAATAAAAAAAAAAAGGTGGTAAATATGCCCAGTAAAACCTCATTACACATGTTGTATAAATGTTGAGCCGTGCTTTGTGCTCTCTTATGTCGTTGTTGTTGTTTGTTTGTTTTATAAAAAGACAAAGCTTGTATTTAGCTGGCTGAAAAAAAGGTCATTCATCACATTCAAAATTTATGTACGTTATAGGGGTCCATGTGGCCAATGACCTTTGGACTGGCTTGCTGTGCCGTTGAAATGATGCACGTGGGAGCTGCCAGGTACGACTTGGATCGTTTCGGCATTGTCTTTAGAGCCAGTCCCAGGCAGTCTGACGTCATGATAGTGGCTGGTACTCTCACCAACAAGATGGCGCCTGCTCTCAGGAAAGTTTATGACCAAATGCCTGAACCTCGTTGGGTTGTCTCTATGGGAAGGTAAAGTAATGCACAAGTTTTTATTTCGTGTTTCACAGTGGAACCTCTGATAGTGAACTCTCTAGCAAGCAAATACCTCTGTTTGGTAAACTTTCCACTTGGCCTCTCCAAGAAAATATATAGTTAATCACCTCTTAAGGCAAACAACTTGTGATTTGTAAACTGAAAGCTCTGGTCCCTAATTGTTCTCAGTTCAGAGGTTCTACTGTATGAACAGTCATGTGCCCTTGGTGATGCCAGTTGAAGCAAATAATTGCCACTTAGTCTGTAAAATGTGGTGTCCAAAAGACTGTTCAGGCTATGAGTAACTTCAAACATAGTTTTCTGTTCAACCTTGTGGTTACTTACTGTAATATTAATAGTTTCATCGTTTTGTGCTGGACACTCAGCATGTTGACTGCTTGCTCCCATTTTCTTATTGTAGCTGTGCGAATGGAGGAGGCTACTACCATTACTCCTACTCAGTTGTGCGTGGGTGTGATCGAATAGTGCCGGTTGATATTTACGTTCCCGGATGTCCGCCCACTGCAGAAGCACTACTGTACGGTCTCCTACAGCTCCAGAAGAAGATTTCTCGATCCAAAGCAATTCAGATGTGGTACAGGAAGTAAAGAGATGAAAGAACTTGCTCAGCTTTCTGTCCCATTAACAAAGACATTCATCATTGTTTTATGTAAATCTAACACCTCAGCCACTGGCAAACTATACCCATACTCCTTAATTGCAGCACATATTTGTGACGAGTTCTATAGAAGTCCCAACTCAGAATAGTCAAGCAGAAGTCTTTAGATGTTACTAAAAGTTTCTTGATAGACAAATGGTTAACTGACAACCTCAAGAAAAATAGAAATGGGGTCAACCAACTTTCCAAGATCTATTTGTTCATCATTAACACTAACAGAAGTCTCTAGCAGGACACAAGTAGACCGTTTGTGTTACTTGCTATGATCTATTGTGTAATAGATATTTAACCAGTGTGATATACAAAATTGCTTTGAAGGTTACATATCCCCTAGGGTAAGTGACAATTTATTGAACTTTATTGCATGGCAAATTGAGTTCAGTTTTGATGCGATCCAACTGCTGCTGGATTTTAGAGCTTGATTCCTGGCAGCTTGCAAGCAGCTCTAATAAGAAGAGGGAAATTGAAATCAGCACATTTTAAACAGCTAGATGTAAATGTCTGACCTGTGACCAGATTGTTGCTCATATCACTTGGCACTTCTGGCAATTTAAACTCTGCTAAAATAAGATTTTAAACATATGATTCCCCTGCAAACTGGAAACAGAATAAGCTGCCCACTTATAATATTGCTATAAATTCATTTACACTTACTTGGACTCTGCGGAGTATCTACATTTGTAACACTAGGTGCATTCTCCACTGGACAAGATGTCTTGATAGCTGTTACCTCCTCATAAAATGCCTTCCCTTTACCCACCCACTCCTCTCCATCCAGCCAGTGGAGATTGGGAAGATATTCCAACATCTTCTCAGAATAGTTTGGGTCATGACAGACAGGATTAGAGAGTTGCAATGGTGGAGTAGCCGAGTATAGAATAATCTGAAGTGAGAGGGAGTAGAGATTGACGAGGCATGATAGAGGCAGTACAGAGTCAAAACTACGAAATATTTGAACAATGGTTACTCGTCATGATAATTTATTCTGTACCTTGATATTTTGTTTCCAGCAACTTCAAGTTTACAAAGACTTTCTACTTTTTCAAGACCTCCTGTTATAAATATATGTTAAAGAGCTGTTTGCAGTTCAAAATGCACATCCTACCCAGAGAAGTGATATTATTGTCATTTAATGTTAAATGTTCCAAATGAACTAGCCTTGACAGTTCTTCTATTGCAGAGAGATGATTACAAGAGAGATCAAGCATACATATATTTGTACATTTAGGGATACATCCTAATGTTGAAAGCCCTAATCAAAAAGTGAATGCAAAATGTGAAAGTAAATAGCAGTGTAGTTGTAAAAGCTACCTTTGCCAGCAAAATCAAGGTAAAATATAGATTCCAAGGAAAATTCCCCAGTTTCAACCTTCAATCTTTCTTCAGTTGCTGCAAAAAAAATTTTTTTTCTCGATTTTAAGGTTAAAATTATCTTTCAGTACCATTTTCTGAATAAGACATCACCAAAACTTTTGTTTTGGTGGGCACTACTACGAACAATTTATAAAAGCGCACGCGCGTCAGGTAAGGTTTCTCTTTTCGCACACGTTTAGGGGGGACGGCTCTCCAAGATGAAGGTTAGTGTGCATCTAAAGCAATCATTGAACTTGGAAGATTTACAGTTGGAATGATTCACCGAGATGTAATTGCGTAATTATTTTGGTCTGTTTTCTGCAGCTAAATGTGTCGTTCCCGGCCACTGGTTGCCAGAAGCTGATCGATATAGAAGACGAGTTAAAAGTGTGAGTTGGTGGACAGCGATTGATCCATTGCAGGTTATAATTTCTACCGCATTTGGTTTTTCGTTACAGGCGTCCATTTTATGACAAGCGTATATCTCAAGAAGTTCCTTGTGATTTTTTGGGAGATGAATGGAAGGTGAGATAGTAGTATTAATTGTCAGGCATTCAAACACAGTTTTTTAATTATTATTTTAGGGTTATGTGGTTAGAATATCTGGAGGTAATGATAAACAAGGCTTTTCCATGAAGCAGGGTGTTCTTACCAATGGGCGTGTGAAGTTGCTGCTGAAAAAAGGGAACTCTTGCTTTAGACCACGTCGTACTGGACAGCGAAGGCGTAAATCTGTGCGTGGCTGCATTGTTGACAGCAACTTGAGCGTCCTCAACTTGGTCATCGTGAAGAAAGGCGAGACAGACCTCCCAGGGCTCACAGACAAGGTGATACCACGCCGATTGGGACCAAAGAGAGTGGGCAAAATCAGGAAACTGTACAACTTGGATAAAAAAGATGATGTCCGCAACTACATCTTTAAGCGACCACTTCCTCTTAAGGAGGGAAAGCAGCAACGTTACAAGGCTCCCAAGATTCAGCGGTTCATCACTCCTCGCAGGCTGCAGAGGAAGCGCCACATGTTGACCTTGAAGAAGAAGAGGGGCGAAAAGGCCAGGCAGGAAGAAGCTGACTACAAAAAGCTTCTGGCAAAGAGAGCCAAGGAGAGTCGAGAGCTTCGCAAGAGAAGACTCTCCAGTAAAAGATCTTCAACATCAAGTCAATAACTTTATTAAGACTAATAAAAATTGTATGGTTGTCATCATTGAAACGTATTTTTTACGAATCTGAACGAGTACAAGTTTAAGAGTGAATGTGGGCATATAATAATACTAACTTGCAGAACTATTATCTATGGAGACAAAAGTGGTAGTTAATATAGCAGTAGACCTTGATGTGGAATCGTGTGCATTAATCACAGCATACTAACTTGCAGAACTTAACCATGTGTAATGTGCAGGCTTGGCAAACAATTACTATAGTTTCCCACCCATAATTGCTTATGTCCTTCTGCAAACATTAAAGTATTATGAAGTGTACAGAAATGTAAAGCACATGTGTGTAAATGATATGAATGACATGGCGATACAACAAAGGAAACATGCAACATTCATGAATTTGACGTCTTGGTTTTTAACCAACACACACACAAGAGTTAGCTGCTTGCCAACAAACAATAAACAAAAAGAATGAAAAACGGAGGAATGTCAAATAAAGTCTCTTGCTTTCTTGGCGGCTACATGATCAGTGATAGGGCGTCTGAATAGAAGTATGTGCGGCTCAGGACAGTGGACCATGTAGTGGACCCAGCCTTGTGATTGCTGGACTCCAATCCCTCTCCACTCCCTCTCTGACAACAACTTTCCCTTTGGAATACGCTTGAAAACATCTTGGGGGACCATTACATGTCTAAACATACACACAGATACTCATGAAAGAAATTACCCACACCCTTGTAAATGCCTGTTTACAAATTTCTTTATGTAGGTAAAGATTATCACCATATTTGGTCTCTAAACAGCCACACACAGAAAGTGACAACAACTCACAGGGTTCAATGACAGATTTCAACTTTTCTCACATCAGATCTGAATGATCACTGGATTTATACCAGGTTAACTTTTCACTCCCCCCGAAAACAGAATTTTCAACAAATACACACAAACTTATGAACTCGTATGTAAGTGAAATCAGAGCCTACTAATATTATATGAATTCATTAACTACGAGTGTCTTCACTGTTTTATCTCTTAATCTAATTTCTAACTAGTCCTGCAGAGCTGGTGAAAGTGTTCAGTATTAGCACAACTCCAATGTAACATTAAGTTAAGTATGAAGTCAATGTATGATTTATAAGTGAACGCTAACTACTAATTGTACACAAGATTACTATTCACACGCAATAATACAGAAATTCTACAACAAAATCATATTTACAAGCCATACAGTCAGCATCACCCAGTCTAGACAATTTTACATACACCTCAGCTACAAAGTTAGTTACGTACGGAAGATATACTGGACACTGGCTTTGACAAAGGTGTCACAAAAAGAAAACCCTTTGCAACAGAAAAGACTAGCACTGACATATTAGCAGAACTTGGTAAGACTGAGTACACTAAATTACCTGAGTGAATTTTCACATGGTACATATGTAGGAAAGTATGAGACCAGTTAAGGCATTTTTGTTTATATACTTGAAAAGCCTCAGAAAAGTCATACAGAAATATTAACTTCACTAGAATCACACTCAACACTCTATTAAAAGCCATCTTTAGGCTTATAAGCCTACAGGTAAGTATAGCTACCAAAAAGGAAGTTGTACAACGTACCTGTACTCGTATACATCATCATAGTATTTTTCAGAGTAAAATATTTTTGGTTCCTCTTTTTCAGTACGTTTTTCACACTTCTTCTCCATCTCCACACGCAGAAAGGCTACTAAATCCTTCTGACGTTCGAAACTCTTGCCTCTCAAGCTTAGCTTCGCGTACCCGTTCAAAATGTCTACGGTCAGGTGTCTCTCGCACTTTTATCCCGCCTTTTTTTCTTTTTTTTTTTACAAAAGCCCTCGAGTTCGGCGCGGTAAATTAAAGTACGCATGCGCACCTAGCAATATAAACAATCCAAACACGGTAAAGGATCGTGAAATTTGCAAATAGGTGATATGGAGGAAGAGGGGCATTCTAATAGAGATGTTTTACAATGTGTGCGCCGCACAGCGAAACTACTACTTCAAAAGGCTATCCAAGAATGTGGAAACTTTCCTGGAGAACGGATAAATAAGGACTTGATTAGGTAGGTATAGTTTCTTACCAGTATAATATGAATGAGGAAGGTGTGACTAATTAATTAGCTAATATTCTACTGGTGGTGGCATGTGTGTTTCAAGTAGTTTATTTAGTGCATAAACATATGTCCTTTTATCATAGCGAACAAGAAGAGTTAAGCCTGCAAAGAATAAAGCTAACTGTGGAACTAAAAATCCGTAAGATATTATAGTGTAGTTTACTTGTACCCAATGAAGCTAGGTGCACGACTTCTGGGATTCAATGATTTATTCTGTTATCATTTATTAAGGTGAGTATCTGGCACAGAACTCTGAAGATTCATCTCACAAAGAGTTGGTGAATGAGGATGGAGCAAAGAAAGAGTGAGTATTTGATGGTTGTCAGTTTTCTTGTAACTTTAAGAGGCAACCTCATGAATACTATTTAGACTAGAAAGATTGAAGGAGGAGCTTCTTTTAGTGAAACTCCAGCACTTGCAGGACAGCAAAATGTTAAAGTGGTATGTCATGAAGAATTGAGTAGCATCTCTGCCCTAGTGACAGTTGAGTTGCCCTGGCTAGCTCCACCCTACAATGTTATGTCTTGTAGCCTTGTTCATCAAGAATTGTTGTTTCGACAACTATCTCTAAGTGAAGATTCCACCAGTAAATATCAACAACTTTCATCCAGTGGCCAATTTAAACATGTTAGTAATTTCTTACAAATGACTGAGGAGCTAGAGGAACTCAGGAGTCAATTGCAGCTGGTACGGCAGGAGAGAATCGAATTGCAAGAAGCATGTCGAGTTTTAACATCGTCTAAAAAGGAAGATGGGGGAACGTCCAATAGAGAGAATCTAGAAGTGAATACAAGCAGGTATGTGTTAATTCCTTTACTTCTCAATTAAGGACACTTTTTATTATTGTAGTGTGAAAGACTCAGAAGTGGAAAGACTTAGGAAAGAAACAATTTTATATCGACACGCACTTATGAGTTTGATTGCAGGCAGTGGGGTGGACTGGACCGAGACAAAGGAGCTTTATGATTTTGTATTACTGCAGCAGCCCCAATAAGCAAGAATTTATTATTGGCTTGCATTTTCCTGATATGTACATGTACACTGTATTATAAATACGTAATTTTAGGTACGGATTGATAATAGGAAAGTATCGTCAATTATATTGTCATGACAACGATTAAAACGCCGCAACCAGAATCGATCAGCGGTTGCAGAATGTCTCTTGCAGTTTCACCTGTAATTAGCACTTCTAAGATGTCTATTAGAAGGAGGTGGGCCAGGCGGAGTAAACCTGGTCGATCGGTGAGAATTAAGCTCGTGCGGCCTTCGTCTAACACGTTACCCAGCCCCGATCCCCCTCAGGAGTTCGATGATGCAGCTCAGCTTGTGCTTATGGAAACCCGGGAGGCCAGCAGGAAAAGACTACAAGGTGAAATCGGAGAGAAGCTACAAAAAATAAAAAGTAGGGTAGACGAGATCGTTCGAGAATATGCAGAAGAGAGCAATTCTGTAACTGATTCTCAAGATCAGGAGACCCCTGAGCAGCTTTTTCAATCCTTGACAGAGCCCAAAGCCAGATCTGCCTACTACAGCCACCTGACAAACTGTATGACTACCTGCGAAACTCAGTGTGAGGAGTTGGAAAACATACTGAGGCACTTACATGATGCTTTTACAGAGTCACAGAGTGGTGGCACCAAGAAGCTGCTTGAAGAAGCAGAGGTGCAAGGGAGACTTGATTTAAATGAGGCTACATCAGTCCTAGGAGGTGCACTTGAAACGGCCAAAGCTTCTGTTAGTGAATTAGTTGGTATTAAAGGTAGAATGGACCGTTTAATAGCTAATCTTATTGAATATCCGGATACAAATAAAGGCAGGAAGAAATTGGAAAAAGCTCTTGTGCATGCTGAGGATGAACTAAAAAGCTGTCTCAATAGTGTAGATGAGTTGCAGAACAGAATCAAGTATCATTCAGAAAAAAATGCAAAGCTACAAACCCAATTGGAAGCCAAGAATAAAGAATGTATAACGTCAAAGGATATGACAAATGAGGAGATCAAGCAATTGCGACTTTCGAAGTCTGCACTGGAAAAAGAAATAAAGTCTCTAAAGGATACTCTAGTAGAAGCAAAGAAATTGTCCAAAACTCCGGTACCCACACATCCAGCTCCAGCTCCAGTTACTGACACAGCAAGTCTGAAAAAACTTGAGGAGGCACTGCAATTAGAAAAAATAAAGAACCAAGAATTGGAGGCTCAATTAGACGATGTCAGTGAGAAACACAGCAAGGAATTGGAAGCTATCAAGTCAGAATATGAAGCAGAGAGTAAAGAGGTTAGAGGAAGATTTGAAGAGCAGCTCAAGAGCTTAATGGAAGAAGATGACATCTTTGAGGAGGTAGAGGGAATTGATAGAGGCTATAGTGTAGATGCTGCACTAATGCCAGAATCTGAAGTTCCAGAATCTCCAGCTCCAGCTCTGGAACTTCAATCGCCAGCTCTAGAATCTACAAGACCAAGTCCGCTCCAAGACAGTGACAGCAACGGTTAGTGTAGTATGTTTATTAGTGTTAATTATGTCATAGTAACAGTATCACCTTTTGTTTATAATATCACCTTTTGTTTACAATGTTGCAGAAATAGCTGCCATAATTGAACCTGCATCTGTGGACACAGAAGAAATGATCCAGGAGGAAAAAGAAGAGAGACAAGTTGGGAATGAGCTTATTTATGCCTCTCAGTTGGAGGAATTAAAGAAAGAATTTGCAATCAAGGAGAATGAAATGAAAAAGCAACTGGAAGACAACAAGAACAAATGTAGAAGCAAAATAAAATCCCTCCAGAAACAGCTTGCAGAGGCTGCTTCCTCTTTGGTAGCAAAAGATGAAGCTGAAAAATTGGCTAAAAAGTTGAAATTAAATTTAAAAGAAGTGAATGAAGACCGTTCCAAGGCTATAAGTCATACTGACACATTGAAAGAAAAAATAACAGTCATGGAAGAAGAAAATAATTCTCTGTCTGAAAAGCTTCAGTTGAAAGAAGAAGAGACCAATAGATTAACTGAGGAATTAGCGGAGCTGATGTTAAAGCAAAAAGAACTTTCTTTATGGCAGATATCACCAGCACCAGAAGTTCTGTCACTGCAATCATCTGCAGTAGTACAGAGTCAAGTGGAAATTCCTGTTCGACCAGAATCAGCTGTGATGATGAGTGAAAGTGTCCTCCCCCTGGTAACTACAGAGCCAGCTCTGGACGAGCTACCAGACATGCCTCCATCTTTAGAACAATCCATAATCAGCATGGACCCGGCTCCTCTCGGCTCTCCCTTAGGTTCCTCCACTAATGATAGAGACAGTATGGGCCCCAACTCACATCACCCTGTCCCTTATGGGCTGTCTATGCTGGCTGGATCTAGGCTCTCTCACTACTCTTCTGCTCCCCAGGTCTGTCAAGTTATACTTGCATATCTGCTTGTCCTTTCATACTGTTATTGTGTTCATTTAGAGTGGATCCATCTCTCATGGACATCCCATAATGGTAGAATGGGTCAAAGCGTATGATCTGGTGGTCAAGTTCAAAGACGGTGTCATATATATGCTGAATGAGCTCACAAACGATGCCCCTCAATTAGAAGGATTAATTGAAGAATTGCAAGCCATTGATGTACACAAGCTAGACAAGTAAAGAATTGGAACTTTACGTTCTTAGTCTAGTGAAGTTACTGCATTGTATATAGTATTGATAGCAATAAGCATGTGTAAGAGCTGACCATTTTAATTTTTAGAATTATTTTTTTAGCCAGTGCTAACTATCACCCCTAGGCATTTAGAAATTAGAATAATTTGAAATAGTTGTTACACTGTTCTGTTCTGCAGGAAAGCAGATGCACAAAACCAAGTGGTGGAAATGAGATTCAGTCTGACGTTGATGCTACACCAAATGGAACAGACCTTGCACGAAAGCATCGCTCAGCTGTCACAAAAGGTCCACAATCCCCTCGTTAGCACTGTGTCAGAAACAGAACAACTCAATGAGAGTTCTCTAGTGAGCGAGCTCAGAAAGAGAGTGGGAAATCTACACAATGAACTGGCAATAGCAGAGAGCCACTATATAACTCAGGTCGATGCTCACAAGGTACGTAAGAGTATCTGGTCATCTCCAACTCTTTCAATCTTGTCTTTTTATGACAGGACATCATAGCAAAACTTACAACACAAAATGAAAGTCTCACGATGGAGGTGACGAAGCTGAAGAACAGCATGTCTATGCAAGAGAAGGTCAAGGTGGCCATGTTTAATCGCATTGACATGGAAAGAAACACAAGAATTTTTAGAGACGCAGCACACAAGAAACTGTGAGCACTTCTACTATTTGTTCTTAATTTCACTCCTCTTATCTTTTCAGATTATCAGAAGAGGATTTTCAGACCGTTGTGGAAGGTATGGCTGACTACATGAGCATCCCAGCTAGCCGGCTGATAGCTTTAGCTCACAGACTGATGAGCAAAAATGAAGTCAACAGACTAGTGCTGAATCTCATGAAAACCTGCACTAATGCCAGGCAAGCAGCTAATGTGTTGGAAGGAATTGTATACATGGACGAAAAGAGAGAGGAGAAGTATAGGAACTGCATGTCCAGGTATAGGGAAAAGCGGATGGAGCTAGCATCCAGTATTTCAGATTCCTTGGAGACGCTGGAGAAGAGAATAGGCACTACGCTAACGAAACCTTTCTATGGACCTCCCATCCCAAACTCTAAAGGATGCATTGTTCCAATGAATCGTGTTACACCTAAAAAGAACTCATCTCCTTACCAGCACTATTGTGGTGATGGTGGCCTTTCTTCTCCAGCCCGTACTCGAAGTTGCAAGACCCTGCCCCCTTCCTCCCAGTCACATCGCACAAACATCCGCACATCTGAGTCTATCAGGCAGAGCCAGAAAGAGCTGATTCAGCAGTTGCAGCTGCAAAATGTGCAGCAGCAGAAGGAAGAGCTGAGTGTGAAACATCGCGCCACCACTGCAGATCCCAGCTACTCCAGGCACCGTGGGACAGAGTCCAGGAGAGCCAGACATCGAGCCAAAACTGCTAACTCCAGTAAGAACATTTGATGGATGCAAACAAATTGTTTTTTGTTTTATCCTTTCTTGATAAGCTCTTTGTAACAATATCAGTTGGTATGCATCAACATACCACTCTAACACTAACTATAACATTGTCAATCACCCATAAGCTAATCACTCTTGAATTCAGGAACATTTTTTGAAACAGCACTAAGTGATTTCATAATAATTCTAATTTTCCCCATTTCAGAATTGGAGTCTTCAGAATGTAATCAAAGTGTTCAACCACTCACAAGGACTGTGCCATTGGCTCAATGCGGCTCCAGATCCCCACACCCATACAACCACATGTGGGATGTCAAGAGCACCCAGCAAGAAAGCTACTTGGATTCTAAAGTTCCTGGCTACTCCTTTCTCCCCAAGATTGTTGAGATGGACCTTCCAGGAAATTCTTTCATTGGTATGCTAAGCTACTCAGTAATGCTTTGTATTGTGTATTGAACTGTATCCAATAACTGACTCCCCATATGAAATGCATTAAAATAAACAAAAATTCTCATTAAGACAGTTCGTCTGTGTTCTTGGTTATTAAGTTGGGGTATTACGTCCCAGGTTATAGCAGTGTTCACTGCTTTATACCCAATAAATGTATTACTCATTTGATACAGAGAATATCACTTGTCTGATTGGCCATATTTACACTTGTGCCTACAGCACTCATACAAATACAAAGCCAACAGAATTAAAAAAAATAATTTATGGACATGTCTCAAATACTTTTTTCCAGGTATTACTCGTGGCAAAAAATATAGCAGCACTACAGTCAAGACAGATCAACAGACATCTTCATCCTCGTTGCTCCAAACTCGTCAGGGTAGCAGCTCACTGAAGACACACCCCACCACCTCCCACACACATCCTACCAACACTAGCAGCACACATAGCAACCAGCAGCAAGACACAACTAAGACTATCACTCGGGCTCCAGGCATCTGGCCCGCGCCCGGCACCTTACCTGCCATTCATGTTCCTCAGGCAGACCCTCTTTCTGTTGCTCAGTAACAATTTTTTTAAAATTATGATCATTATAATTCGTTTTGGCTAAACAACAACATAATACAAATACGCATTTTATTTATTAAAAAAAGGGGGGATAAGTTTGATATGAATTAGAAAATGATTACTAGGGGATGTCTAATGTTAATGTGGAGAGGTTGTTTCAGCGCTATGCTGTGGAAGCCAAGGACAGAGTCTTGGACTGGTCTTGGTTCCGATACACAACAAAAAGTGAGAGTTGAACAATGGAGAGAATAAGTCCAACAAAGTTCGGAAACTACATAGAAAGAAAAATAGAAATAGAAATGCAAGACACTCTTTTAACAAGCAAGCACACTGGGATTTTTTAAATTATGTTAAATGGTAGTGAAGTGACTTTTTCCTACAAAAAATAACAAACCTCACCGTCATATTTATACAGAGTTCAGATACTACGACTGAAAGACAAAGCTTACGTACGTACAGTAAGCGATTATTCACACACACACCACACACACAGCATCCCTACCAGAACATATCCATCTGAAATGAGATATCCATAAGCTGTCCAGGAGAAAGTGGTGAGGAAGGACATGAGTGACAGAGAAAAGGACATGGAGTCTGTTTTCTGACTGCGTACTACTTCAGCCTTGAAGAAAATAAACAATATATAAATATATAATAATATATGTAATATACAGAGTTCTATCTAGTGGAGTGGGGGAGGGGGGTTAAACTTTTCAGCTTCCCAACTAACTTGTCAGCTTCCCTCCCAAACAGTTTCATGCTGTGTGCTGTAGCTGAACTCTAAATTCAGCATTTAGCTAATACAACATCAGTCATTTAAATCCTGATATGCCACAATTTAGACTAGTGGTGTGCTGCAAATGACGAGTGAGCCTTCCTATTCAGGTTTAAAACTACAGTATTGTGATTTATTTTAACTTCTAATGCTCCAGCTACTAAAACAGTCGAGTTTTTTTAATTACGTATATATGGTAAAGGTGTTTCAATGACATGGTAAAAACTAAACTAGCCCCAATATGTTTTATCTCAAGTTCTTGCTTACTTCACTTGCTCACCAACAAACAAATAATATGATAGAGCATGGACATAACAAAAGGTTAAAAAAAAAAGAGGAAAAAAAAAAAAAAAGAAAAAAAAAGAAAAAGAAAAAAAAGTAGTTGGAAGCACAGATGCCACAATTCCTGTTAGACACGATACATACTACTTACCATAGTGGAGAGAGGAGAGGCAAAGAAACAGATAGTGAAGAAATTGCAGACAATCCCTAACCTGGCCATAGCCACTGGCTTCTCAGAGACGAAGAAGGTGAAATAGATTATAGCGGTGGCAATAATGGACAAAGATATAGAAACATCTCGACGGACAGTGTACTGAAAAACAACAATAAAACAAACAAACAACAACAACAAAAAAACAACACAAAAAATGAATGTAAATAAAAATGAAAAGTTGTAATAATCAATCAATAAATGAGCAAGTGTGTGTGAGATGAAAGTGAATTTTCTAATCAAGAAGGAGAGAATATAATAGCCCATTTTTTTGTGCTCATAATACAAAAATTTCCTGAGGCATAAATATGTAATTTCCACACAACCTGTCATACTTACCACAGTACACCAGCCACTAACCTCACTTATTGTTTAACAACAAAACTACAATTTAATAGCCAGCTTAATAAATTGAGCTTCTTTCCCAATACCTTTGAGTCAGAGTAGGTGTGGTAGATTAGAATGTAGGTTAGCTGTAGACCAATACCTACTGAGTTCACCAAGGAGATGGAGAAGTCTGGTTTGATCATTCCATAGCACAGCCACAGGGAGCAACTATAGTAAGACAATCATGTACTGGTAATGACCCTTTCCACATCCACCATCTCACTAAGACAAAAAGCAATGGCTAAATACTAAAACAAAAAATAAGGCAAGCTCTTGCAGACACACAATTTTCACCAGGTAATTTAATTGTGGACGACATTTTCATCCTTCTAACTGCTTTTGTAGTATTAGTTCAGTTATTTGTTTTGACCTTGAGAGTTCTTTCTAAGTTTGACACATAAATGACAAACGACATGTATAAATGTCAGTTGAGCAAGACTATTCACAAATAACTGAACAAATATTATGAAAGAAGTTACATTTTTTATTATTATGTGAAAATGTAGTAAACATGTCTCTCTATGTAATTTTACTGTTAGTGTAAATACATAACATGGGGTCACTATGAGTGACCGTAATCCACTTACTTTGTAAAAGCAGCAACAAAGGGAAGATGAGGAACTGCTCCTACACTTTTGCTGCTGTGTATCTTCCTACATGTCAAACTAGCACACAAAGCAAACTGTAAAGCAACTATTTCACAGTTAAGTGTTTACAACTAACATTCCAGACGAAAACAATCCGATAGTGATAAATATTGCCCCCTTAGAAACCGCATTGACTAGAAAAGCAGCTGAATCAGTCGCTTGTGCTGGGTCTACATCAACTGCCATAGTTACAACACAACTCACTGTTCATTAATTAGAAATTTATTTGGAAGGAGTCGTCACTTGTGTGGCTTAGATAGCTAGCCGCGTACGGTGTCGTCAGGTATAGTTGTCGTCATGGTGATAGACCGCTAGCAAGCAGCCTGAGCATGTCTACCTTGGACAGTGATGGAGAACAACTTAGCGACCGTGAATTTGGGAGTGTGGGAGAGCTTACGTCACGCGATGCTCTGGAAGACTCTGTCGACGGGGCTGAAGTGGAAACGTTATCCCAAGTCTATGGTGAACGACAAACTATAACCTCAGCTGGAATGCGGCCAGTGAATGGTGAAGATGATGAGGACGTATTGGTGGCACAACCGCCCAAGGAGCGAGATGGCAACGATTACACAGTAGCCATCAGTGGTACTACAGCATTGGACATTCTAGATCAGGTAAGGGATATACCATGTCAAATTCATGCTCATTCCACCTACTTAACAAAACATGATGCCATAACCACCACACACATTTACATGCTCCAACAATGTAGTGTAATGAGTGAGCTGCAGCTTGATACATACAAAAGATTTCCATATTTGCAAGAATTGAGTTCTTTACAGTCAGTATGTCAACATGGGGGAAAAAGTATGGTTACGTCAGATCATAAGATCCATGTCAGCTGAAACCATGAGAGTCCACGGAATTCTGTTGATATAATCCATCCTATTTTGTTTATCTCTTCATATCTCTTCAGGTGTTTCTGTAGTTTATAGAAGCTTCTGGATATTTCAGTAGTGGTAATAGATATTCTATGAGCTCTATAGGATACACTCTCTAATTGTCAGTATGTGTTTGTAAGTACAATAGACATTTTTGTTGTTGTGTGAAGTGTTAATATGTCGGCCAGCTAAGTTGCTTGTACTGCTCAATCTATTGCTGGCATCAGCGAGAATTTTGAAAACACATGCACAGCCAGGTAAAAACAATGATGAAGTGTCTTACTCACTTGTGATGGCAGCAAGATTGCCAGAAGTTTACATAACATGTCAAGCAAATATGCAATGTAATAGTATTAACAGACAAATAGTTTAAAATTTATGCTGCAGAGTTAACTAAAGTGTAGAGTAAGAATAGCTTTGCCCAAATTACGTATCATGCAATGAGTGATGTTCTGAACCTATACATATAGACATGTAGGAAATTTTTGCATGTTGACCCCAAAATTATCTCATTCACTTCACGCACACTCACCAATAAAACCTTTCAATAATCTGATAGGTCAGGTCACCAATGAGTGTGTAGTTGTAGTTGGTTCACTTAGCTTATTGAACATAAAGCATCACTCCTTTTCATCTTTATTTCCGGTATTTCTTAATTTATTGTTAGTAACTTTGTTATTCCTGTCACTACCAGGGTAGCTGAGTCCGTGATACTGTCTCAAACGCAAGACGGTATATATACAAAGGGTCTAATACTACTGTTAGTGATAGTGGAGATTTACGACCTCCTTCTTACCTAGCAGTGTAGGAAGACGTGGGAAACAGTCAAGGTGATCACACGCTTTATACTTAGACCTTTGTCAACCTAACACCCGCTAGTGGGTCTTACCTCTTTCAGGTTGGCTATGAGCCCGTTTGTCTGAGGTCGCGAACACTTCACACGGAACAAAGCCTTCCACTTGCTAGGCAGTCCCGAACAGTCAGGTCACCAATGAGTGTGTAGGTGTAATTGGTTCACTTAGCTTATTGGACATAAAGCATTTGTGATTATTTTTATTTTATATTATTATTATTATTATTATTATTGGTGAACGAGCGAAGCGAGTGAGACACTTACAGGGGTTACACAATCGAGCTTCCGTGGTGTTTATTTATTTAGTAAAGCATCTTCAAAAATTAACAAAGTAATGAACCTGCCGACCAGGCTTGAAAAGCAAGCTATATGGAGTAGACTTAAGTGCCTGAACTTTTGTAAAAGCATAGCGGACCCAACAGCACTATTTTTCTTCGCCGTCATTGAATGGGTAGGTCAAGTTAAATAAATATTTCAATTTCAACGATTATTATATAAATTATGCCAACTGCAGCTCTTAGTTAGTTATCACTTTAAATTTAGGCTAGCTTGCTTGCCATTTGTGCTCAAGTACACCACTAGTTATGATTATTATTATTATTATTATTATTATTATTATTATTATTATCATTATTGCTTTTAGCTTGTCGCCAGCAAAACCATAGGTAAAGAAAGAGCTGCCAGACTGAGAAGAAAGTACAAAACCTTACAGGAGACTTTAGAAAGGTTAGAATAATATGATTTCATGGCAATGGTGTCACAAGCTGTTATGTTCTCAGCTCTAGGCAGCTGGAAAGCTCTCTCCTAGACAAGGTGAAGCTACTGGGCCAGAAGCTAAATTACCAAAAGAAAGTTCTGGAGAAAGGGGCATCATTCCCTGAAGGTGACAGTTCTGAGAGTACCAACTTGCGGCAGAATCAGATGGTTCATCAGAACGAGTTGGATATGTCCAGTACTCGGCTGCAAGTTCTTCAGGAACGCATAGACCAGTGAGCTACTGAGCAAGGAAGATATAAATAATGTTGTATTTTATGTCTCTAAGAGCCCACCAAGCAGACTTGTTCCAATTGGACATGACTGTGTGATTCATGATATTGAAGCAGTGTTTGTGCTTTTGAATGTAACACACAATTATTTAGTTGCACTATTCATACATGTTGCCATATTCAATAGATACGAAAATGGCAGTCAACAAACTGTTGATAGATCACACAGAGTTGAAGTTGTTAATAAACCATTTATTTGGTATAATTATTCTCATTCAAATATTACTGAACAAGCTACATAATGGCTTTATTGTGCTGTAATCATGAAACAAATCTTCCAAACTGCTGGCTCTTTTAGCAAGATAAGAGTTAAATTTGAGGTTTAGGTTGGGAAGAAACTTTACAGCTATTATAACAGTATAAGCAAATCTTTATGTCTGAACAATTATTTTGTTAAAGATGTTCTTGCAAATTTAGCAATAATGGGTTACTTTTAAATGGGTGTGCAAATTTTTAGGTACATAAGTAAACATGTTGATATTGTTACCACCTGTGTTCTAATAGACTTGAATTGGAGCATGCTGCTTTGGAAAAGGAGTATGGGCGTTTGCCAAAGAAGGAGGAGCTAGATCAGCACATCAAAGACTTGGGAAAGACTGTAGAAGAATTAAAAGAAGAAATTGACAGAGTAAGGGGCAAGGGCTAAGATATATTAAGATACCAGGGTGCAATGAAATGAACAGGGTAATGCTAAGACTCATTTAGCTCAGTATGTAAAGTTTTACTTTCAAACTAGACTTGATTCGTCTGTGTGTGTGTGTGTGTGTGCGCATGTTGGCGATGCTAATGACCATACAAGTGCAAGAATTTGTAAATTATTAGCATAATATTACATCGACACAGCCACTATTCCGTTGCATATCCAAGCGTTACAAATTGGGCCTATTAACCTACCTATGTCAAGCAAATTATTATAGCAAGACACGACATAATGAGCTTTAATTTACATTTTCTTAGCGTTCTGAGGATGTGGGCCACTGTCAGCATGAACTAGACAAGAGGAACAACAGAATTGCTGGCATCAACCAGGAAACGGTAAAGTTTTTAATATATATAATCCACATCATTGAGAACTTTGATTCTGTGTCTCGTTGCTACCACGTGTGGTGTTGGTTGAACAGGATGACATGTGCCAAGTCAAAGACATGTTACAGCAGGAGCTCATCAACCTCCGCAATGGTCCTAACATTGGCAAGGAGATTGAAGCCTGCAAGCGAAAGAACAGGTAAGTTGAATATGGGATGTATTCTTTGTATTGGTGTAAGTTGGTTGAGTAAGGTGACTGTGTGGGAGCAATCCTCCTCAGTCAGTCAACTGAGAAAGTCAGATTGTTTTAATTTTGACACCATTGACAGTTGTTAATTTAAGATTCTGTTAGAGACTATAGTATTGTGTAAAGTGTACATATATGATGTTTACGACTGGAAGTAAGTGATCAGACAAAAATAGCTAAATATTGATGATGATGATTGCCATGTACGCAGTATGTGTGCACATGTAGGAATAAGAAATATAAGAAATAAAATGTGGGAAGGCTTCACAGCACATTGACTAGTACTGATAATTTGCAAGTTTCAAGCATATCAAATTATTTTTAAGTGAAGTATTGAGGTTATGAGTCAATCATATTATTGTATTTGTTATTTGTCTGATAATATAAAATATTGCATTTAAAATTTTATATGTAGTTTTATGAGCATGACGAACAATTTATTCCATAGAACTAAGGCCAGCAAACTTAAAAAGAGAAAAAGAAAAGGGTGCACTATTCCACCCGATTTATTATTATGCTATGAGTGACATACAAAACTAAATATATGTAAGTATGTAAGTGTGTATGTAATACTTATAGCACTAGTCAGCTTACTATATAGGTGATAAAACTGCACTTCATATAGATATTTGGCATCACAACATTTTTTGTAGTCTGCACACCGAATTTACAGAGAATAATGACCCTTTAATTTTTTTTAAGAATCATAAGAGCTTTAAAGAGAACCCTGTAACTTTAAAGACAGAAAGATAATATAATTTACTTATTTCATTATTTCCAGCTCAATGCAAGAGAATATCAGTGAAATGGAAACCCAATCTAAAGAGCTCACTGGAATTGTAAGTGTGTGTGTGTTTTTTACATAACTTGCAATCACAAAATTGCTTTCATTGTTGTTTTTGTTTTTAGCTTCGAGAAGCAGAAGTTAGAAATGATTCATTAAAGGAGAAATGCAAGCATACATCGTCAGAGCTGAAGGAACAGAAGAATCTATTGGTAGAGAATGAGATAGGCTTGGATAGGTGGAACAAGGACTTGATGATGATGAAGGAGAGAGAAGCCAGCCAGCTAGAAGACAAGGCCACTCTAGAGATGAGGCAGAAACACCGGCAAGTCGAGTATAAATCTCTTTTTATGGCACAAGCTTCCAAAATCAAAGAAAAGGACAGAGAGCTCAAGTAAATTGAATTCCATTTTACAGAAACGGTTTAAATAACTGTTGTTATTGTTGTTGTTTTCAGAGCTTTGAAAAAAGCTGAATTGCAGCTAACTATGCTAAAGGAATCTAAGCAGCAGGTGAGCTGATACATAGTTTATTTCAGTCACTTTATAAACAACAACAACTGCATTTACTTATAGGTGAGCAATAAGATGGACAAATTAGAAGAGAAAAAGAAAGAACTTCAGGAGGACTACGATAGACTAGTGGCAGCTAAAGAAGAAATTGTGAAGGATGTAGCAGGTCTCAGAAAAGGGATGAAAATGAGGGTGAGAACAATGTGAAGACCAAAAATTAATCGTTGCAATAGTTTGAATGTCCATTATTATATAAAAATATTTATACACATTGTATCAGTGGAATGTTGCTTTTAGTGTTCGTAACTTTGATCTAGATTGGCATGACTGAAGCAGACCAAGTCAGACTGGACAACTTGTTACTGGTGGAGGCTCAGACCAAGAAAATTGCAGTGGAGCTCCAGGAGAGAGCCAAGAACCTTACTAAAGATGTCACAGCTACGGTAAGGGGTGATCAGTCTATGCATTTGGAGATTTCAGATTTAGTCAGAACTGTTGCATGAATGATGAAGTTCCTTGAAGTTTGGCTGCTAATGTATCATAGGATTTGAAAAAAGAAACTGAGAAACTATGCTATCAGTTAGCTTAGATTCTTGTTTGTGGTTGTCTTTCCTCATAGCAAAATTACTAATTAATTTACATTTTAAAATATCAAACAAGGAATTGCAGCTAACTAGGTGACCAATTTATTTTTTTTAAAAAGATAAAATCACGTGACCGTGAGACCAGTGTGTACTATCGTGCTGTGAAAGAGCATGCAACCATCAGAGATGACCTCCTCACAAAGGAAATACTCATTAATGATCAGCAAAAGAAAATGCAGCAAATGAACAAGGAGCTGAAGGACTTTGCTGGAGCATATGCTGTAAGGGACTGGTTGGTGGATGGGTGGTAGGTTTATCATAGTATTGGATTTATTCCTAATACAGATAGTAAAAGCAGAAAGGAACAAAGCACACTCACAGATTTACCTAATGCAGCAAGTCCTTGCAGAGTTTTCTGAAAAAAGCAAGATATTGGCCAACGAAACAGAAATTCTGCGAAATGCTCTCAGTGAAAAAGACAAGTTTGTTTTTGTTTTTTCCCCCAGTAGAAATGTAACTTTATTGTTGTTGTTTTTATTGTTACTCAGGTTATTGCAAAAGAATGCAGCTCTTCACGCAGCTAAAATGAATGAGCGAGACTCTCAGCGTCAAGAGTTGAATAGAATCAAGTTCAGCCAGAGTGATCTAAATGTTGACTTGGACCAACAAAGGGCAATTATCAACAGATTGGTGCACCAAGTCACTGAAACTGAAGAAGATTTGACGAGGGTAAAGCAGTAGTACACTGTTCATCACAACATATACATGTGTTGTTGTTACTGTATTTTCTCTCATTAGCTTCGTAAGCAATATCAGAAGTCAGTACAGGATCGCAATGATCTCGGGCTCCAGCTGATTGAGAGGAACGAGGAAGTTAGTGTATTTTATGAAAAGGTGAATACACAGGAAGCTGTGATCAAGCAGGCTACCTTGCAGTTGGAAATGCGGGAGGAGGAGCTAAGGATCCTTAATTTAGAGGTAAGAAGTAGTGTTTAGCACTTAAAATCACTTGCATGAAATAATATTGAATTTTAAAATAATTGAAATAGTAAGGTAGCAGGTGCCATAATGCAATTCCATGATGGGTACTGGGCAATAGCAAGTCTAGTATTATAGTTGGTACAAAGTACATGCTATTGAGTACATAAGTACTTGCACTAAGGGCATAGGTAAGAGTAATTGGGCTGTCTGTACATGCTCATGCAATTCTCCTCCTGTGTAGATTAATTATTATTCCTAACGGCAAGTACAACAACTAGTTGCCATGGATACTAGTTCAAATTGTGTTTTGTTGCCATGAACACACTACAATTATTTTCGGCGTAATCAGTGCCGTTTTCATCACAATAGATTAGTTTTGTAGACCATTAGAATGATCATGTCATTTGAAATTCTATGCAATCAGACAAATTAATCATGACATACTTCATAAGGCTGAACAGTATTCTGAATTGTATAGAACTTATAATTTATGATAATATGGCATTTATTACGCTGAAATTTTAATGCAATTTTTCTTTCATTTTCTGCTTGCCTGCCTTTCCTCTTCCTTGGGAAGCTATAAATTCCCCCTGAACCCTAGCTCACTCCACCTTCTCTATTGTTTGCAATAGCTACTCGACATTTCTGACACATTTGTATAATATTCAAAATTTTAGGGATATAACAAAGAAATATTTTTATTTTTTTATACTGATATTAAAATAAAGTGATGAGAAGCTAAAACTGATTAAATAAGTTACAACAGCTAATGATGATATTCCTATTTATTTGAGATAATATTCATAGTAACTGAGCATGATTGGAAGTTAAAAGTAAAAGGAGAAGTGAAAGTTGTGCTGGAAGATTGCAGAGTATTCATGCTATTAGCACCACACGAGTAACCAGAAGTTGCTGCAGTAACTCTCCGTTTTGTTTTCTTACTTCGAAGACGAAAAGGCACAATTTGGTGGACAATTCTTGGGTAAATATTTCTTTCAGGGGTGTAACTTCTCATCCGTACTCCGTAGAAATGTGTGCACACCATTGTTAGTTGGTGTTGGACAATTTCTGTGACATGTGAGTTGTACTTGGGAGATGTGAAGGTGTAGTCATAATTGAATTAGTGGCAGTCATTCTGGAGGGGCCACTAATTCAATTATGACTACACCTTCACACCTCCCAAGTACAACTCACATGTCACAGAAATTGTCCAACACCAACTAACATCCCAGGGGCTGTGCCCCACCACACAATGATCTCATATTCTGTATCATCTGTTTATACAAAGTTCCTTGTTCAGACCCTCATTCAGTTCAGTAACCACTAGAAGGCTCCACAAGCCGAAATATTATGGTTTTATTCTACTGAAATAAATTCTCTGAAACTTGCTACACCTGGCTAGCTATCAGGGTAGCTAGTTCTATTAAATAGTCTAGCTGCCTGTAATATCAGGTGACTCCTAATCATTAACATTAAAGTATTAAACCACAATACATTATAATAAACAATTTATATTGAGCTCTTTTACACAATTAACTGTTAATCAAAATTTCACACTTTAAAAAATTTAAACAATTTTATTTGGCACCCCTTCTGATACTGTTATATATGCCAAACCGAACCTGCATACCAAGTTTCATGCTTTGGTCCACTCTGTCACAATAATTTTTTTATCTGCTGGACTAGTAGGAGTAGGAATGCTGACAAGTGCTTGAGCTCAGCATCTGGTAGTACTCCTCACACACACACCACTATTGCCACACCATGTGTGGATCTGGCCACTCCATCAGGAAGTGACAAGGCTGCAATTCCCAGAATACCCACCCAGTACACCTGGTATGATGAGGCTTGATTGAACCCACAGTTTTGCCAATTAAAAATCACAGCTCATTTTGTCGCCTTCTTTTTTTTTTTATCCAACTTAAGAAAACATGTAAGCAGTACAAACAAAATTAAAACTAAACAGCAACAACAATACCAGTAAACTGTTGTCACTTAATATCTCACCCACATTATTTATGTTTGTGTATTTGCAGTTGTATAGGCTGAAAGATGACATCTACATATTCAGGAAGAGTCTGCCTAACAAAGAAAAGCTTGAATGTGAGCTGCAGGAAGCCACCAGTGAGTTGAAGCAATGTGAGAAACAGATGAGGCTGTTGGAGAAAGCAGTGGAAGACCCCAGCAATCCGGAGCGTGTGAACTTCCTCCAAGGCCAAGACCCCAGTAGAGATCAACTAGATATAAAGCTCAACCAAGTTCAGGTCAGCAGCTAGACTTACAGTATTTATGATATGTATTATAGTACTATAACAGTGGGATAATTAAAAGATAACATGTTGCCAGTTTTTTCTGTCAGTCACACATTGACCACAAATTCTGGGAATTTTTTTTCTCGGAATTATAGTGCAACCGAAATTATAAGACAAGTTATAATTATTGACATTAATTTTTGTTTGTGTGGTACATTGCTCTTTTTTACATAATGTTGGGAGGAGTTAATGTGACACAATGTTGTTTTATAACTTATCTACTCTGCAGCTATGTAACTGTAAGGAGTTTGATCCTGCTCAAATACTGCCATTCTAAACTCTCTCCGACTTTTTTTTTTTTACTCCACCATTGCAAATATTTTAAAACAACAAAAGTCGGTTGATATGCTAAAATGGGTAGCGCTACATAGCAAGTCTGTTGATAACCCATACCAGGTAAATCAAATATTTGCCTTTAGCTCGCTAATCATCACTGTGCTATTGAGCATAAGGAGGCATATCTGGCATATTCAGACACATAAACAAGAAAAATGATGGCGCTGGTTTCTGAACTTTCAGGCATATTCAGACACATATCTGTAGACAATTAATGGCAAGTTAGACGTCAATGTTGAATTAAAGGATGAATATTATTGACACTGTCATATATGACAGTGTAAGTTTAGGCTATAGAAACCCATCAGATTAAGTGTATTGTAGACAACACTGTGAGCTGAGACAGTATCACTGGGACTACAGGCATTGCAAACACTCAAGTGCTACCATAATAGAAATATCTACCAGTCACAATATTTTTATGAGTTCAGTCTTAACAACAACCTAAAGATAGTATCATACTTCCTTGTTTCCAAGACTGGATGTGCATCAGCTGTATTTATTACTGTACCTGTTTGTTGTTGTTAATGTTGTTAGGTCCAGTTTTCAACTTGTGCAAGGCAATGTCTCGAAAAGGAATTTGTCTTAGAACAAGTGAGCAAGCTCACGGACAGAGCCAGCAAAATGGCGGAGTCTCGCAGGTCATCAACTTTAGCTGTGGCTAAAAAAGTCAACCATTACCAGTCTAAGATCAAGGAGACAACAAGGAAAATGATGGCGCTGGTTTCTGAACTTTCAATGCAACAGGTTGGCCTATCACGCACTAACCTGGGCAACCATATGAGCAAGCGAGTTATGGTTACAGTAACTAGTTACAATGCATTTACACATCAGTAGCTGATCCAACAGTAAAAAACAACAACACAACGTCAAAATGTGATGTCATAGCAAAAAAAGGGGGTGGGCATTACCCACATACACAACGTTACATTCAGCTCACTATTTCTGGAAAGAGAGGAGAGGAGAAATGTTTTAGTTTTGGGAGGGGTACCGAGATTTACAAGATGGATGAGTATTGCACCTTGACACACACATGCACACTGGCAGTGATCACTGTACATGTGCACATAACCACGACTATAATTGGCTGTTCCATCTCTCACCAATGAACAATTTCAATGCTATTAGGATGCATTGATAATTTATCTTCCTTTTTTTTTTGTAGGCTTTGTCTTTGCGTTTGGCTCAAGAAGTAAGTGAACTTGATTCCAGAGTCAAAAAAGCTACAGTACGTCTTGAAAATGGGGAGATTCCTGACGAAGAAATGCACGCAGAATGGGAGAGACATATTCAGACTGAGAGGCAAAGAATGGAGGCTCACCTTGAGAAAGCGGTGAATGGCTATTATTCCCCCTCACCTTCATTCTATTTACTATGTATGTTTCATGTACCCAGATGGACCTTGAGAAGCAGCCAAGAGTTCTTTCTGGAGGCACAGTGACCACTGCTGAACTCAGACCTAATGCTTACATCCCCACTGACACTGAAGACCTACCTCTTCCTAGGCCCTATGGAAAATGTGCTCCATTCAAGCCCACACTTCCTGGTGGTGCTATGAGACACATTAGGAAACCTGAGCCTAGTCCAATAGATATTTGACATTCCTGCACAATCATTTTATATGTACAACAAGTAGTAGATAGTATGGTATTTAGAGTGATGAAGAAGTTAGATCCTACTGCTTTCGCGCGTCGAGTTTTAGAATAAAGGGGTGGAGCTAGCTTGAGGTGTCGACATCAAATTTCTCCGCACCCGGTACCCCTCAATTGCCGGATTAAAAAGGTGTTAATCCCACGGCTCCCATCCTATACCACAACTATACCCACCCTCTGGCCGCATTATATCTTGCGGCATTGGAAACCCTTCCTAGCCCCTACTACTATAATTACCCCTATAACTACAACTTACCTCTCTTGTCCTCCTTGTGGCCCCTCCATGCCGCAGCACCATTGCTGAGTAGTTTGGCACGGGTAGCCGCAAAGGAACCCCACCCCTAATTAACGTGTGCTAATTGGGGCAAATTAAAGGGGCAGGGGAAAGCCCCTTTTAATCCTGCGGCATACCTTATCACGGCAAAGCAGCAAGCTGCCTACCGGAGAGTAAATGCTATCTAAACCGCCCCCCCCCCCCTTTTCTGCTCAGGTAAGGGTGTGGGAGGGTGGGGAAAACTTAGCTCGTCGTGGCAGAGTTCACTTCTATTAGTTTACACGTGTACGTATGTGGCCAAGACACTAGTTCCCGCTCTACCTCCCACGTGATGCCGGGCCCACACAGCCCAGCATCCCTTTACCACTGCATAGGAGTTCCCGCCTATGATTAACCCCACCTAACCTGCGGCTAAGTGGCCATTAATCCCACGGCTCCCATCCTATACCACAACTATACCCACCCTCTGGCCGCATTATATCTTGCGGCATTGGAAACCCTTCCTAGCCCCTACTACTATAATTACCCCTATAACTACAACTTACCTCTCTTGTCCTCCTTGTGGCCCCTCCATGCCGCAGCACCATTGCTGAGTAGTTTGGCACGGGTAGCCGCAAAGGAACCCCACCCCTAATTAACGTGTGCTAATTGGGGCAAATTAAAGGGGCAGGGGAAAGCCCCTTTTAATCCTGCCAAGGGAGGAACGACCCTGCCCCAAACCAGCACATATAACTACACCCACTAGTACCAGAATAAGATAGATACAAATATTTCATTTGATGTCATAGGTGATGGAAGCACAAAAACAGTGGAAATAGTGGGTAGAAGGGAGGTAATAACGTTTGCCAGAGTTAAACAACCACACACGTGCACGCACACACACACCCAAACACACACACACATCACCAGTCTAACAGAGCATCACTGAATAGTTTGCCAGCTGCTGTCTCGGAATTTTCACATACTCCAAGTATGCCAGGCTCTTCCATCGGCCCAGTGTCTTAATGATTGAGTCCTCCATACCCCTGGCTGCGGCAACTGTCGCTGCGCCAATACGAAAACTATGACCAGCATACCGATCAGCCTGGACGCCAGCCTTGAGCAAAACTTGCCGCACTGCCATCACAAACCTCTGCCTAGTCAAGGGTCTGCCATCCTTGAACTGGAAAAGTGGGCCAGTGCGCTTACCCCGCACCAGCAGGTATGCCAACATGGCAGACACCGGGCACAGATCGGAAGGAACCTTACCAATAAACAGGGTAATGCCCTTTCTGAAAGGATCAGTCTTGGATGCCTTGAGGTGGACACTGAGGATGCTTGGATTGGCTGGGTCATCCACCGCTAAGTCGCCCCAAGAAAGGTGGGTGGAGGCGTCGAAGCCAGAGTCGCATGGCACAGTAAATTCCCCTGCCCGGAGGAAGCCAAAGAAGGCCAGGCAGCATGCAGCCCATAGCATAACACGATCAGGATCGGACGCCCGCGAGTCCCATACCTCCTTCATCTGGCGAAGCAGCGGTGGGGTGATAGGAAGACGCTCCCTTCTAGGATCACCACCTCCTCCCTCTGTCCTCTTCACCCCCCTCAATACATAATGGAGACGGGGTAGGGCTGGCAGGAATGGATCTGCGAGACCCTCCTCAATGTGAAGGTGACGCACACCAGCCATATAGGACTTGATGGTGCGATGTCGTAGACCCTCACTCGCCAACTTAGCGGCGAACTTGCACAGAACCTCCTCGTCCGCCGGCACCGCTCGCAGACCAGCTGCGGCACAGAAATCCAGAAAACGCTTCTGGCCACTGCTGTACACCTTGTGAGTGGACTGGGCGAGGCCCTTCACGAAGAATGCCTGAACAAGGCTATCCAGTCCACCTTTGTCCAGTCTGGAGTTCCGGACACCAGGCATTGCAACAGGATGTCCGGTAGGACTGTTGGTCTCTCGTCTGCGTCGGGAACCAGCCTCTGAAAGGAAGGAAGGTTACCACGTGACAATGCATCTGCTGCACTATTGCGGACTCCTGGAATGTGTTTGCACCCCAATGACACCCCCCACCTGGCTAGGAAGAAGGACAGACACCTCATTAGGTGCATGGCTCTGTCCATCTTGCACCGTCCAGTGTTCACGATAGAGACCACTGCAGCATTATCGCAGAGGCAGGAAACTGAGAGGCCTACCCACCTGTTGCCCCAAATGGCCACACCCAGCACGATAGGCAGCAACTCCTTGACGGTGATATGAACACCATCCCAGCTCTCTGGAAGCTGCAACTGGAACCAGCTACCACCTGATGTGAACGCCCCGCAGCCCCACGAACCAGAGGCATCAGAAGTCAAAACAATCTGAGGTGCTCTTCGACACAAACTCTCCATTGGGCATGTACCATTCCAGATGGGCAAGAAGCAGCCCCACCACTTGAGGTCAGATCGAAAGGCTGCATTTAAGCGCACTCGGTGATGCAGCTCCTTTACACACTTGGAGAGCTCGATCATGCGCCTTAGAAAGGACCTCCCAGGTCTGATCGCACAACATGCGTGTTGCAATTGACCGATGATTGACAGCAACTCTCTCTTGGTGCAGGATTTCTGACATTCCCACCGTTGAATCTCCCTTCGGAGACGATCGAGCTTCAATGGCGGCAGACGCACCGTCATGGACAGAGTGTCCAGCTCGAGACCAAGGAAAGTCAAGGTAGTACTCGGACCTTCAGTCTTCCTGGGGGCCACCGGCACACCCAGGGCATCACAGCGATCCAATGCTAACCGCAAGGCATGTTCGCACTGGTCTGAGTTGGGGTCACCGAACAGGAGGAAGTCGTCTAAGTAGTGTATACCCTCCAACCCATCCGAGTTCTCCAGAATCCACAGCAGTGCGTCAGCCACAGCATTGTATAACTTAGGGGCTGATCTAAGTCCAAAGGGGAGGACCTTGTCCACATAGACATGACCCTCCCAACTCATCCCGAGTAGCCATCTGTCCTCCGGGTGTACTGGGACTGTTCTGAATGCCCCTTCTACGTCAAACTTTGCTAGAACAGTCCCGCGACCCTTGGCAATCACCCTCCTGCAAGCCTCGTCAACTGAGGTGTAGTGAAGGGAGCAGACCTCAGGCTCAATTCCATCATTCACACTGAGACCTCTAGGGAATGACAGGTCCACAATCAAGCGCCATTTGCCCGGCTGGTGGCCCTTTGGAACAAGCCCAAATCTGTTCACATGCACTTGATCCACTACATCTGGCCCAAGTGGACCCAGCACTCTACCAGCCGCCAATTCTGAGGCTAGGAAGTCACGTATCACCTCGGGCCTCACGTCAGCAGACTGCATGTTAGACGTGGCACTGCGGCATGACACTGACCCATGCCGAAACCCAATCCGAAACCCACCACGGAGACCTTCTATTAGGGTCCTGACGTAGGGCCTGTCTGGGTGACTAGCCAGGCACTCCTCCCACAATTCTGGCACCATCGGGCACTGAATGTGGCTCCATCCTTCCACTGAAGGAATAGGCCTAGTCGATCTTCTGCTGGCCAGGGTCAACAGATCCTCCGTGTAAGGATATGGATGCAGATGCGACCCTACACCACACAGTCACACAACATCGTGTACCTCACTACTGTACACTGCCGGTGTGGAACACCATCACGACATCAGTACTAACTATCACATGACACTGTATCATACAGCCTGACACGACTGTCCTGGAACACCATCAGGACTAGCTGTACCACCTGACAGGACTATCCTGGAACACCATCAGGGTTAGCTGTACCGCCAGGCTGGACTATCCTGGAACACCGTCAGGACTAGCTGTAACTCCTTACATGACTACCCTGGAACATCAGCTGTACCGCCTGACAGGACTATCCTGGAACACCATTAGGACCAGCTGTACCACCTGACAGGACTATCCTGGAACACCATCAGGACTAGCTGTACCACCTGACAGGACTATCCTGGAACACCATCAGGACTAGCTGTGCCACCTGACAGGACTATCCTGGAACACCATCAGGACTAGCTGTACCACCTGACAGGACTATCCTGGAACACCATCAGGACTAGCTGTGCCACCTGACAGGACTATCCTGGAACACCATCATGACTAGCTGTACCACCTGACAGGACTATCCTGGAACACCATCATGACTAGCTGTACCACCTGACAGGACTATCCTGGAACACCATCAGGACTAGCTGTACCACCTGACAGGACTATCCTGGAACACCATCAGGACTAGCTGTACCACCTGACAGGACTATCCTGGAACACCATCAGGACTAGCTGTACCACCTCTGGAACACCATCAGGACAATTGTAGCCGCCTGACACTGGCACCACCTTCAGAAAGGTGGAACAACCATCCCCACCCTATGTCATACCTATGCTATCCCAACCCCCCAAACCACCCATAACTTATCCCACCCTATCCTACAGTTACCTCGTTTCCTCCCCAATATACCTCCCCCAACAACACCCGGACCATCGTGGCCAGTGACCAGTGCGTGTGCAGACGGGCACTCGTAATGATGACATCATAGTTAACTGACATGATAATGAATATTAATTTTGTGGATACAATATCGACAAACCGCAAAAAACAACAACTACAAAACAGCCAACAAAGAGAAAGAGCCACCAAAACTCTCGTGGCAGAGTTCACTTCTATTAGTTTACACGTGTACGTATGTGGCCAAGACACTAGTTCCCGCTCTACCTCCCACGTGATGCCGGGCCCACACAGCCCAGCATCCCTTTACCACTGCATAGGAGTTCCCGCCTATGATTAACCCCACCTAACCTGCGGCTAAGTGGCCAACCCGGTGAAAGGTCAGCAGCCACCAAAACAAAAACATTCCGAGGCCGGGTGCTAAAGTTCAGTCTGCGCCGCTTACAACCGGAGTAAACAAGTTAAACAAGTCCGGTTGGAGCTGCGAATACCTATATAATACAATTTGGACTGCTTTTGCAAGGCAATCAGCTTAGTGATTATTAATACAGTAGTCGTTACGGTGAGCGCAGATCTGCTATGAGTAGTGTGCCTTATTACGCCATCAACACGTCCTGCAGGACGGCTGGACGCATTAGCTTCAGGCAGGCTAGAAACTCTTCCTCTACAGCTCAAGGTGAGTGTATGTTAGGCCAGCAATAATTAATGAGCTCGGCTAACGCCTTTAAAAAGCAATAATAGTAGTATTTCATTTAATGATTTTTTTAAATTGTTTACAAATTTAACGAGTCAGTGCAACTGGAATATTATACAATAAGGGATTTTTTTACCCCCATATCAGGCTTAATGAAATAACATAGACTAAAAATATCAGTGGAATAATTAATAGACAAATCAGGATGCAGTGCAAGCATCAAATTGTGTGATAAGTTAATTGACTACCATGAGGTGTAATATTAAGTTTGCAAGTTACTTGCACACTTAAATAGATAATACTAAACTGCAATGAAGTCGATTGATAAGAGAAGCTTGAAAAGCAAATACCTTGATGTTTTTATATGTAAGTAGTTAATGTCATTAACAATTCCTTAGAGCTATGTCAGCATATTTCGTTTGTTTGCCCATAGTTGCAGGTGGTGTGGATACAGTGAGAGAAGCTGCTGGGCAAGTGGTAGACATTAAAGCCATCTCTGACGCTTGGCACAACTGTGACTCCATGATGGACCTGACTCGAAAGCACTTCTACAAGCAAGGAGAAAGGCAGTGTATGCTGGACATGTTTGATTAACTTTAAAGTTCATTCATGTTTGGCCTTGCAGACCATCTGCCATCACTTCACAGGATACACTCAGTTTCATTGTTTCCAATGATTTTTTTCTTTTCTAACTGTAAGCATTGGTGGGTTATAGGGTGTACTCCAGATGGGTAGATGAGGGAGAGTGATAAAACACCCTATACAGTTTGTCCTGTAGGAATACATAGGACTGACTATATAACAAATCATAATTAATTCCTCACTTGCCTTTTTTTTTTTTCACACACTGGCTATGAAATTCAAGATGGAATAAAAATAATTATAATATTAATTAACAGTGAAAGAACAAATGAGGCAGCTATGCAAAGAAAGAAGTAAAGATAAGTACTTCAAGTTATCATTATTCATTATGGTGTCCCAGTCATTGTGCAGATAATAATAGCAAAAAGTGATAGACAATTCTTGAGCCAAAACAAAAAGTGCAAGAACGGAAATAAAAATTTTTTTTTTTTTAAGTAATTAGAAAAGCATTTACGACTGGTTTCTTCAAGAAGACTTGAGAATTGCCAATGACCAGGGGAAGTTGAGATTTGATGAAATACTGGATGAGATGCTGTACACTTTCAAACTCTCGATCCTTAGACTTGACCTGCAGAAACAAGAAACAAATGCTCAAATTTTTTTGCATCTAATAAAAACGAACACAAAACCCAACAAATAACAACACAATTAACCATCCAACCAAACAAATGTAGAAAATGCTTGCTTCAATTCTTTTTACTTCCTCTCGTTAACAAATTACAAAGCTATAGATGCTGGTCACTGAGTGTTAACATGCAGATTGTTATGAACAAGAGTAATGGTTCACAATATTTAATTCCATTTCTGCCTCAACTAAACTGTCAATAGTAGTCATGACTTACGTTTTAATTATACCCCGAACTACAATCTTTCAGACAAACAAAACAAAATGGTGACAACAACAAATAAAGAAAAGGCTTGGCAGAAGAAAAAAAAAAAAAAAGAAAAGAAAAAGAAAAAAAGAAGAAGCATATATGTACACATTTAATATCATAACTCTTTTCTTTCTTATCCCAACTAAGTTTCTAAATAAAAAGTGCTGTGTAAATTTCAATGACAACATGACTGTACAAGATGTGCATCTACAACACGTACAACTATCCACTACAGCAAAAAACCACACTCCAATCAAGGATTATACAACTACCTGCCTCGTGCACTAGCAGTTGGTTTCTTCACTTAAAGGCAATTGCTAAACTCCATATTTTACTAGTTTCATAGCTGTGAAAATTTCAACATCTTCCACAAGCTATAGTATCTAGGAATATTTTCTGTGTATTTGCCACATGAAGAATACAACATTAGGGACCCAAGGTCTGTTCTATAAATACAAGCATGCATGGAGCTGCACACACACACACACACACACACACACACACACACACACACACACACACACATTCTCTTGCTACCACTAGCGGGTCATGCAAAGTTGGCAGAGCCAGGATGCTTATGCACTAAGCAGGCACTATGAGCCATGCAAGCAAAGCTCCTGCAGCTGGGCTAGGAACTCGCAGGAGAACCAGCCTTTCCTCACAGCAAGTGGTGTGGGCACCCTAAGTCCCACCTAGACCATTGCTGTTTCGTGAAAAAAGACCTTGAATTTACACCCCAGCAAATACCAGGTACCCAATCACAGTTACACACATACACCTGCACACACACATGTATACACACACACTGCCTGTGCCTACTGAACCTTTCAACTCACCTTTCCTTGCTTGTCCATGAGAAGTAAATGCTGAACCTTCCCACTGGCCATGCCCGTCAAGACATACTGCCCCGGCTTCTTGCTGCTCTCTCTAATAAGATACTCCCCATCGGCCATCAGCAGGCCTTCTGCCTCAGGGCGGCTGAGAAAGCCATGAAAGTAGCCCTGGTGATTGAGAGGGCCCAGTGGGTCCAGAGGAGGTTTCACTAGTTTCAAAAAACACAATGGAACGCGATTCAGTCACATATTATAAATAGAAATGGGCTCTCATTGGAGAAGCTATAGCTGAACAAAAGCATTCAGGTTTGTAATTGATAACTCAACCATTTGGGCAATATTATTGGCAAAACCCAAACAACGAAATGAGATATTTTTAGCTGGTTTATGGTGAAGAGGAAAAACGAGTATTACAATACATTACATATAATATGTGTGTGTGTGTGTGTGTGATCAAGCACAGGAAAATTAGGCATAACGTAAGACTCGGTTAAAATTTTTTGTCTTGCACTTATGCGCTCATTAACATCTGGATATTGAGCTCTCCAAATTTTACAGCGGTAACTTCAACAATTACCAATGTACCATTTCAATCTACAGGCTTTTTAAATACATCATTGAGAAGCAAATCGATCTTCCTGACGTTTACGTGCACCGTGTTAGGCCAGATTTTCCTGAGCACGGTCACACACACACTACAATGCACTGAATTACATTATCAGGTTCTGTTCTCCTTTCCAACAAATCTGGGAAAAAGGAACACAGTAGATCTTACCAGGAGTGGGAGGTTTCTGTGGTTTGGCTGATGGAGCTCCTTCATGTTTGCTACTTCTTTCCTTTTGAATTCCTCCACCAGACATGTAAATGCCATCGTCAAACTTTGGGGAAGCTGCCACTTCTGCCAAGTTAACTCCCGTATCATCGTAAACTGCCTCTGCCGTGTTGTACATTCCTTCCTCTGGGATATCATACACGATACCGTCATTGTCGTTGCTTGGAAGTTCATCCAAACCTTCCCTTGACGGTTTCTTCGGCTTCGCTTTTCCTTCTTTGTGCTGCAAAACTTCCTCTGGATCATCATATGAGCCTGGTTTTGTCTTGGTGAGGGGAGCAGTGGGTTTCTTCTTGACTGGCGGCTTTGCTTTTAACTGGTAAGGATGATCGTAGCTCTGTCGTACCGGAGGGTGGGCTGCCTCAGCTCTGGAAGGTTTGGGAGAACCAGTAGATCTTGCCGGAGGTGTCGGTAAACCGTTAGATCGTGCAACGGGCTTTGGAGACTCGCCAGACGTGCGGGGAGCTTTGGGAGACTCTCTAGTCCGGACGCTGGGCCTGGGAGGTACAGTGGCAGCAGTAGGAGGAGGTGTGCCATTGCTCTGTTGGGTGCTATGAAAAGGAGGTGGTTTAGGGGGCTTTTTCTTCATGGCCACCATGTTGCCAGCTTCCTGTTCCTCAGCCATGCCCACATTACTATAGTCATGATGGGGGAGTGTGGGTGGTTGTTGGGGCGTGAGGTCAATATCATCCATATCGCTGTTTCCAACCACAGACTGGCGGATGGAAATGAAAGTGTCAGAATATTCTTCGACTTGGTTGTCGTCTTCTATTGCATGTTTCTGACGAGGTACGATAGTCACTATGGGGCCAGCAGGGGGATTGGATCCTTTTTTCATCACCTTGTCTAAACACAGATGAATCAATAACAGAAGAAGCTATGCATATCAACATAGACACTTGAATACATATGCACACTTACACACACACACCTTACAAAATTCATTACTCCACTCTCTCTATATATATATATGTGACCGGTTTTGGGAAAATCCGCCTAAACGCGGCAAATAATTTTTTTCAGTATCTCCGGGTAAAGCCTTATGGGTCGATTTTTTTCCAAAAAAATTTTATGGCAGAAATGGATAGACACCAGTTAGCTCTAGCTTATGACGCAGTTGTAAGCTCTGGCCGGGCTCTAGAACTCACGCTATGAAGCTAGAAAAACTAGCCGGTTGGACTCGTGTACGGAGAGTTGCTAAGAAATTATTGGCGGGCTTTTCACTAACAGTGGGAAAAAAAACTGTAGCTAACTAATTCACTTACTATTCTATATTATCCATGTACTCAAGCAATTCTAGCCATCATAGTTTCTCAAGGAGCCTTGCATTAAGCCTTTTAGACTTCTTTCAATCCGCCTGTAACCGGTTTAGTCCGTAGTGTCCTGGAGACACGCGGTAATAGTATACGGATACAAGGCACGCCCACTGACCTTAGCAACGCCTTTACGCAGCGTTCCCCCCCCCCCCCCCCCCCCCCCCCCCGAAATCAGCAATAATAAGTTAAGCAAAAATACTGAAGTGTTGTAATGGGTAGGGTGAAGACGGATTGTGCTACAGCTTCCAATTAGGAGGACGGCATCCCAAGGCCCCGTGCAACCAACCTACTGGTAGAATAAATTAGAAAACTTTAGATGCCGCGTTTAGGCGGATTTTCCCAAAACTGGTCACATATATATAATACCCCACCCCCTACAAACTAAGCATCAAACTAACTGGACAAAAGATGCTTCTAACATCAAGTACAACCTTACCTATTTCTTCATATGTTCCTGATGCCCCTAAGGTGTGAGTGGCAGAGGCAGCAGTCACATTGGAGGCTGCAGCAGCTCCCTGGTTGGTACTGAACTCCATTGTGTCGTACGGATTGTCCATTCGACGGTTTCCATTTGACGAATTCTTATCTTTTTCCTCTGGCACTGCAGGAAGTTTTTGGCCTCTTCTTCTGTTAGGAATGTGAGGGCGTTCATCTTTATCCTGAAAAAATAATAACATCTGATACTACTCTTATTACTACTACTATTACTACTACTAAAGTAGCACAAAAGAATGTTAGGCTTACAAAATGACCCAGAAAATATAGTATATGTTGTTGTTGTTATTTGTTTTCGCAGAACAGTTTTGAGGGGGCAAATCCTCTGTAAATAAGTCAAGAAAACAAGCCTCTGAATAATCAAACAACATAAATATCACATACAACATGGTAAAGGGTTTTATAGTAGAAACAGCACACGGTAAAGGGTTTCACAATGATGTGTCATCACCTGGTAAAGGGTCAATACTAACATTAACTGGTAAGGGGTACATATAAACATCACCTGGTAAAGGGTTTACACCACCATCATCTGGTGAATTTTATACGGTAAAGGGTAAAAACTTTCACATCAGTAGGGGTAAAACAAAACATTCACATGATACCAATTGAAGTGCTTCTATAACAGTCATCATTTAAGGCAAAAGTTTTCACAACATAGCAAATGTTGTTGAAAATGATAAAGAGTATAATCAGTAAACACTTCTCATAAGGTATAGGGCAAGAGGTTTACAGTACATAATATAATTAACTTACTGCTAATGTGTAGCGAGCACTTGGTATCGGTGGAGGCTGAAACAACAAGAGGAGAGCACAATAAATAAAGTAAAGCATTACCCTTGGTTCAATAATGGAAGCAATAGACTATTTGTTAATTGGACATTCCTGATACTGAGGTATCTGGAGACAGATATTAAACAAACAAACAAACTCATAACCATTACTGCAGGAATTCTTTGGGGGTATGTAAGGATGCAAAGGATACGTTGCACACACTCCCTTCAGTTACTGACACATCACATCTTCAAAAACTCTTAACATTCCACGAATGAAAGATATGTTTTCTCACAAAAACAAACATTTTACAAAGACAAATGAAACTATATATGTTCATATACTAGTGGTGTGCTTGAGCACAAATGGTGAGCGAGCCTAAAGACTATACTATTTTTATATGAATGATTTTGACTTCTAACACTGAAGCTACTGAAAATAAGGTCCAGTTTAAATTTAGCATACACGGTAAAGGGATTTCAGTGCCATAGTAACAACTCTCTGCAACTGCTTGAATTGAAGGTAAAAAACAACAACAAAACAGTACACGTTATTTAAAAGTTTTCTTTGTGACATTGTTAAGCTAAGTAGTGGTTGTAACACACAATGCTTTGACACAACTGGACATGCACCTACACAGACTTACCTTCGCAGTAAGTGGACAATGTATTTTCAAGTAAATACTGTTGCGCACGGCTTATAACCATGACAAAGAGCGCATTGACTTATCACCGCCACTAACTCGAACAGAAATGGAAGTCCCTTAAGTTTTCAAGTTTTAACTGCACCCGCAAAAGAATTCAAAACGGTAAACAATTCAATTTCTAGGGTGATACGGGTACTGATCGATAAACCAGAGGATTCTGTTAAGTGCAATTTGGGACGGGGTCGACCACATAACTAACACAAAAATGCGAGGGTCAAAGTACAAAATGACATACGTATGTCCAAACATATATACAAATAAATAAATAAATAAATAAATAAACATCCCCGATTTTAGATTGTGTTACCCCTGTAAGTGTCTCGCTCGCTACGCTTGCTCGCCAAATTACAAACTTTCGGTGCGTTTGCTTTCGAGCACATACCACAGAGTCTGGAGGTGGGAGGTCGCTAACGTCGGAATAAACACCACTAGGCGTGGCATCGATGTTGGGATGGGAGGAACTGTTGTCATGGTGACTACTGTGCACTTCAGCCTGTGTCTGGAAGGCATTGCTTTCATCGGCCCTGGTTCTGGAGCTGGCCCCTCTGTCATCCCATGTGTCAGCACTACAAAACAAATATAACAACAACAGAACACCATAGCAACCACATCTGCTAAAGCTTCACCAAAATAATATCATATCATGTGTAAGATTGCCAAGTCTTAATTGCTGAAATTATCACCTCCAAACTGACTAGAATAACAAGTGTTATTGCATGTCAGCAGGCATTACACACGATTCTTAATAAACATAAACTTTCTATAAATAACAACAACAACAAAGAACAAGACAGCATTAGACGAGATAAACACTTACTAATGGTAAGCCAATACCTTACTTTTAAGAAGGTTAAAAATTGTTTTAATGTAACCTCAGGAAGCTGTGGGTCATGGTCGTACAGATACCTCCAGTATACAAGAACACTGGTTGCTGAAACCAGGGGAGTCCACTTACTGACAGCAATCAAGAATTTTCACACCTTTGCTCTTCAGGAACTTTGAATGACAAAAATTTATATTAAAAATTCATTAAGATAATAAGATATGAAAGAATTCTGTAATGCATTTGACGGGGCAGCTACGTTGCTGATAAACGTTATGTGTATTTTGGCAAGAGTAGATAAAGCGTCACAACCAATCACTTCAGTAAGTTTAGCTGAAATATGTAAATTATTGTCTTATCAAATCAAATTCAAAGCAGGATTAAAAAATCAACAACAACTAAAACAGGAGGCGTCAAACAACTCTGACTTAATTATTTTCATATTCAAATCCTTAATGTGCTTAGGACGGTATTCCCAAAACAAAACACAGACAACAAGAATACGTGGGAAAAAAAAAAAGAAAAAAAAAAAGACTACTAATAATTTGGGACTTCTTAAGTTATTGCTATTACTTCAGATGACTAATGTGAGTTTAATGTATCCTATAGAAATGTGACAAACATGATAATTGCAAGAACATAAGGTACACACTCGTGGAGTCATAAGAAAATCGCTTCTTGGAAGATGCACAAATTGAGCATAATTAAAAAAATGTAAATAATCGTGTGTAAGAGGATTAAGGAATGCAGCAACAAGGAGAAAGAATATCATTTCACTAATTATTCACACTAGAGCAAAGGTTACATGGACTACTGCACTTCACACCATGGCTGACCAATCCAGGGAAAGCCCTATTTCATCCAGCTACTTTAGACACTAATATCAGGAACGAAATGAAAGACGGTGTCGTTCGAAACTATTGCTGCATCCAACATCTGAGAGTACACACTCACTAGTCACGATGAAGTGGAAAATCAAAAGTTTGACTCTACAGAAAATCCTTGTAGTGATAAAATTGTAGAATGCCACAGGAAAGAAAGCCTGACCAACTAGTACTCTCTCTACAATTGTTTCTTGGTATTCAATCTGCTCCATTACTCAGCAGAACTATGAGACTTCCTCGCTACTTCCACAACCCAATCCCACCCAACGAGGAATGGGTAGACGTGCATGGTCTATTCCAGGGCACGTATTACACACGTCAAACAAACAAATACAGTGTGGAAGATACGATGGTGTGATACATCCCAGGGCACTAGTAATTTGAGGAAAAACAGTCAGTGAGTTACTGATTCGGTACGCATCAGTGATGAACACATGAAGAAACATAATGAGCGTAATGGGGCAGAGATGCCTCTCAGTTGTACCAACTTTTACTGTCAATACTTACTTTCTTTTACGGGCACGGTAATTGCTTTAGTACAATCAATTAGAGTGTTTACATAAGAACACATTTTTACTTAATAAAAGCAATTCTCATAAATTATATAAAACTTGCAAGACATTCCACTTATATGTCTACTCCATAAAATCCTGACTATCCTGATACTGAACAATCATTTCAACCTTCCCTAACTGACACTTCAAATAGCTTCCTGTTGCGAGAGGAAGTGGTAAGTCTTACTTGTTGTGTCTCGCCGGTTGCGAGCTGCTGCTGGGACCATTCAAGTACATCTTGTAGCGGAGTTCAAAGGCCTGGCCGATTGTAGCCAGGACAAAGTGAGAACTCAGAGGACATTCAAAAACATGGCAGGCTGTAACAAACACAAGAAAAATAACACAGACAATTATATAGTCACCATTTCCTTATCTTTATTATATCCTTCCCTCATCATCATCATCATCATACATACACACATACACACACACATACACACATACATAGATATGAACCCAATCACTTGCTATCCTTCTCAACATAATCCTGCAAAGGTTAGCATTGTTCAGAGTTTAGTGCCTCAACCGTGCATTCCACCCAGGGTTTTTTTATGCCACACTTCATTCGATTGAATCCTTGTGCCCATAAGGGCTTGGCTATCTCACTGTTGCTCTATTGACTCACCAACTTGTCGCCATGCACAATCCTCACACACACACACACACACACACACACACACACACACACACACAAACAGTGTGTAGTCTCCAACACAAGTCAAGTATGCCATGAAATGTGCACGATAATTATAGGATGAGTCTGGTGAAGAGTCTTTTTCTACAGCATCACATGGTGTGCTCTATTTTCCATGCTGGGTCTCATAAACTTAATTGCTGCTTTGAAGAAAGTTTCTTAAATAAATATATATTAAGTTACAGAACTGTGCCCAGTTAGTCACGTTGGTTCTCTACATTGGTTATACCATATAAGGAAATAATAAAATTTTCATGAAAAAAATAATTAAGAATAGGCCCATTTAAAATATCACTTATTATAAACACACACACACACATACGCGTGTGAGCACACTCACACATGCATACACACACACGCGTGTGAGCACACTCACACATGCACACTCACACACGCGTGTGAGCACACTCACACATGCATACACATACATGCAGAATACTTTGGTTGCCAACAAACCAATATACCAGGACATAAAAATTTGCAACCCTTTACCCTGCATGCACACAAGTAATTATATCTCATACACGCGTGCAATGCACACATCCCTCCCTGACTCTGAACAGCATATGTACGTATGCACATGAAACCTAACCCCACTCCCCTAACTTCACAAGATAATGCAACTCATAATTGAATGAATTGTGAATGGGTAATCAGTGCCATAACTGTCTCTCCTGTCCCTACAATGTCTCCCTCTCTCTCTCTCTCTCTCTCTCTCCTGACCAGCTCTACTTCTCCTTATACTGCCTAACATGATCCACATGCTTGGCAGGATTTGGCGGCGTTGTCAGAATGTGAGGCTTCTGTAGCCACCAGCAAACCTGTGTTTTCAAAGGACAAAGGAAGCAGAAAGACTAACTCTGGAAGAAGACTAGACTGGTCAGTCAGTCAGTCATTTCAGACACGAGAGCTTTGTATGTATACATTGTTTGACCTCCTCATGACAGACACACACAAAGATTTAGGGAAGTTCATACACATACACACATAATGAACACACACAACACAAATATGCATACACACACACACACTCATGCACATGTGCACATGGACATATATACATTCACACACACACACATACACATTATACACCCATGAAGCTGCATATGCCAAGGTTTTTACTGTGCTCAGACCCCTACTGATTATGATGGATATGTCCTGACTAATCCACTTAACTTTAACCCTCAATGTGTGAATGCACAAGAAGTTATTCTGTCAGTCATATATATTTTTTTATTAAACGTTGACTCACATTTCTCGTCCAATTCGAAGGCCTAAGCTTAGTGCTCCTACAAGCACAAACCCTCACCATCACACTAATGCCACATGACCGAATACATACTTTTCAACAGTTGCTAGCCTCTGAAGTTGAGTTCACAAGATACTAGAGAGAAGGCTTGTAGTCTTTAAAGAGAAGAGTATATGCCAGTAGAGGTCAGCTGAATAGATAACTAGCTACTACTACTCTCAGCAAGAGGGTCTGTACTTATACTAGAGCCAGCAGTTTCTTTCTTGAAGTCCAAATAGCAGTTTTATCAGTGAATAGCAAAGCATTGAAGCCTGAGGGTTAATACCAAAGGTGCTTAAAAGGATCTTTTTTTAATTAAAATACTTTCTGTTTACAAGGAGAGATAGCGTTAATTAAAATATTGTGGTAAGAGGAGTGTGCTGAAATTGAAATGAATCTAAATCCATGGCAACATGAGGTGTTGCTGGCCCAAGACCTAGGGAACTCACCTGTTCAATATTCAGTAACAATTTGGGACTTAGTTACCCTATAACAAACAGCTTCTTGATAACAAGCAGCTGTTACATACAAAACTTGAACAACTAATTATTCTTTCAAGCAACGCAGGTAATGTACATGAAATGTTGTTTTCTCTGCTACCTCCATAGATAGACACTCCCCCCCCCCCCCCCCCCCACACACACACACAACCCAATCCAATTCATCATACATACCGAGAAAGATGCATGCTCAGACATGTGATAACAACATGTTATGATGATGTGTGTACGCCCATGTGTTAATATAAAAATGACAATCTGACATCTGAACCGGCCATTGTACCCATCCCTACTTTTAATGTTAACATGTGTATAAACATTGTTTGCCATGTGTTAGAAACACCTCCCTAAAGTAAACCATGTCCTAACAATCCTTAGTTACCCTGATGTGTAATAATATTGGGAACCACATGCTTATGTGCTAATTGCCATATTTACTTACCTCGACCGTGAACTGGATCCTTGGCAACATATCCGATGTAATCTGTGGTGGCCTGAGTGGCAAGAGATGGAAGAGAAAGAAGGGAAGGAAGGAGAGAGAGAGAGTGAGTGAGAGTGGACAAGAAAGGGCAGTGACAACTAGAACATCAGAAGGTAGGTTACTAACACCAGGTCGTGTTGACACAGACAAACTAGAACATCAGAAGGTTACTAACACCAGGTCGTGTTGACACAGACAAACTCTGCCCCATTTGTGTTGATATAGCCTGATATTAAGAAAAGCTTGCCTCAAGTATTGTCTTTAAAACCCAAATAAGATAAAAGTCTCATTAATAATAACACATGAAAAAAGTAATATTTATAGACTACATGGAAGTCAGGTCTGCTACAACAACTACAAATTCTTCTTTGAAGTTATCTGAACCTTTTGGATGGATCAATTATGACCTACATGTGCAGCATGTAGGCAACAAATGTATAGATGTGTGTGATGTGTGTGTATGTGTGTGTGTAGCATACGTGTGATGTATATGTGAGTTCTTACCTGCATTCCAACCATACTTGCCTACCCAGACGGACCCAGCTTGCTGACTGGAACATACCTCAAAATGCTCAGAACATCTGAGAAATGCTGTTGTCATGCAAGCCTAATTTTGGCAAATGGCACCTTGGAGTGTGCACGCATACAGCAAAGATGGCGGCAATTAACCCTCAAGCTTACATATTCACATTCCAATTCCATACATAGGAATCAATGAATAGAAGTATTTGCATAAAATAGCAGGTACAATTTTCCCACTGGTAAATGGTTGTCAGAGAATATCACAAGGAAAGGAATAGCAAGGATTGCTCTTGAATGTAATAATGATGTATATGCAAGGTAACCACAACAACAACAACAACAACAACAAAGCAAGCAAGCTAAGTGGACTACTTGGACTGAATGACCCAAACACTATATTAGTTTGTTTACTGCGTCTAAATCACCATTATCAGCCAATGAGTGACACCGTAACTCTTGGGCCCCACACTAACTCCATGCTCACCCTTTAACTAGTCTTACCCCATCTCCGCCACTGGCAAATGAAATGGATGGCAGGGAGTGGTTGAGAATCACCTGAGAGAGAGACACACACACACACAACACAAGTCAATATATACAATCACTACACACCGTATTTGTACAGAACATGTCGTTAGTTTGTACGACATGCATACCAGTGGAGGCATGCAAAGAGAGGGCCGTGGTGACGGATATCTACTTTATATTTCAGTACTTTTCGCAATACTGAACCAGATATTGTCATCCAGACACACCCACTAACAGAGGCACACAGGCCCATGCACAGACGTGCGTGCACACACACACACACACACACACTTGTCAATCATGTGCATTCTTATAGCACAAACACTGAAGATGTTTAGTAAAAAAGGAGCAATTTACCCCAAGATTGAATGGGCAGTTTACTTTCACACTCTGAGATTACAGTCAACTAATAACAGACAAACGTAGAGACACTAGCTTATAGCATCAGCATGACCCATTCATTGTCTTCATCTCTTCTCCCTTCTCTCCAGCCTCATTCCTTTCCAATAAGATCCACCATTTAAAAGTCAAATCAGTTATAAATATATTTTATAAAAAATTCACAATATATTATTTTAAATTCCTCCCCTCCCCCTTTGCGGGCTAGCACTTCTTGATGTGTTGATGCCTTACCATTCCTCCTACTTCATCACTGATTTTGAGGCTTTCCACACTAATGGATAAATTCACTTCTCCAGCCCATCTGACATCTGAACCTGCAATACAGTCAGCCACGCCCATTAAAACACTTCCCCACAGAGCACATCAAACACCTAAGCCTGAACTACAACCAGCCACGCCCATCAACACACTAGGATGCAGCATTGTAACTGGCGTACAGTGTACACATCCTCAACAACAAAGTTCAGAGAAAAATTTCTGCTTAATTACATAATTAAATAAAGGACTACGCAAGTGATAACATCTCTATTCCGGAAATGAAGGAAGTGAATAAATGAAGACATAAATGAATAGAAACTTAATAAATAAATTAATATAATAACAATAACAAGACAAATCTAACCTAAAGCAAGACCACAAGTTAATTATTATCGAGTCTTAAACTAGTATGTTGTATTGTCACTGCAACTATCATATTACACAAGATAATTTAAGGATTTCAGCACAAAATATTGTGCAATAAGATAGCTTGAGTGACAATACTGTTTCTAATTATGATAATCTTCTGAAGCTCACAGTGATGGATAAACCATTTCTCAAATGAATAAACAAAAACTATTACATTCAAGAAGATGAGCAGTTCCTCTTCCAATAAACAACAAGAACTAAAGAATGCATCAGGACTAGTTTAAGGCTTCATGTGTCCTCCTCAGTGCACTCCCCTTACACCCACCTAAATTCTACTCACTAAAAACTTATGCAAGTAACCACAAAAACCAACAATAGATAACAACAACATAAACAACAACAACAAAAAAGAAAGACAATATTCAAAGAGTTCAGAGGCTGATCTTACCTCCTAGTAAGCGTTCCACCTGCTTTGGTGTCTGGAAGAGAAAAGGAGAAACATGTAAACAAACCTCCTCCTCCTCCAACACTCACACACACACACACACACACTCTCTCTCTCTATTCATGATCCCATAATGCTTAGCTTCCTTATTTAACAACTTATACAAACTATTCTTTGCCATGTATGAAGATGGATGACCAGAGCACACACACACACAGTTGCCACATATCCTACACAGAGAGAGCCAGGTAGCATGCAGCTATCCAAACATAGACTAGGTTTTTTAGAGCCAATATAATTATAATACACCATAACCTAATCTAATCCAGCATCCCAGTGATAAGTACTTGCTGCTGGTAGTGTTGAATTCCTTACAGCTGTAGGGCAGCCAAGCCAGGCTGGGGCAGGAGTGATATAATATGACACTCTGAACTCCTATAAAGCCAGTTGCAAGTGATCACTATGATGACCTGAAACCTTATTTAGTACTACTGCTCAACTAAGTCATGATTAAGGTATGGCAGGAAGCTGCAAATTAAACAAACACCCAAAGAGTAACCTTGATAAATATTAGTGTTTGCCTTTATTTTTTCAACTAGCAGAGAACAAGTGAATAACTGCTCATAGAAACACAACGACACATAAACCTTTTACCTTTCTCTTCTTTCCCAAAAAGACGTTCCCGGATTGTTCTGCAAGTCTTATTATAGCTTCCCTAAAATAATAATAAAATAAATTGTAATAATAAATAACGGAGCAGTGTATATCAGCACCATTGTGCTGGCTATAGTTCTTATATGCCTACTCTGGATAAAGCTCCAACCACTCCCCCTCCCCCCAAATGAACTTGTAAACACAACAATAACAACAAAAAAAAAGGCAACAGTAACACCCAAAACATGTTTAACAGCATGGATATAGAGCTTCCACTATTGTGTGACAAAAATAACTGATGGACAAAAAAGGTCACATAATTTCATGTAGATAGCTAGTCTTACTGAATGACTGAAAGCTAGACAGACAGACCTTCTCGTTCACAAGCTGTGGGTTAACAATAAAGAACAGCATATGATCAAATTAGTATACTAGAACCCAAACATGACTACAAACATTGCATGTGTGTACATGCTTGTGAGTGCATACAGCTAGGTGGGGAAAAAAAGGTCAACCCAGGATGTTCATTCAAGCGGCACAAGGTGAGTGTGTGAATGACTCAAGTTTCAGTCGATCTTCAGATCTTAATTCTTCCCATCTCTCCCTAATTATCACAATATAACTTACTTAGTGACCTGAGTGCGGATATTGAACTGGAGCGTTCTCATGGATGTATTGACTATGACTGAGCCAAGATACTGTGAGCAGGAAAAAAGAAAAAAAACAATAACAAATTTATGACTTTTTATAACAGAGTTTACTGATGTGCCTAAGGGAATGAAACAGTTGAATTTTGCTCACAATGGCGGCGAGTTATCATGACACAACCTACACAGCTTCCAACCGATACTACGTACTGAGCTTGTTGAGGGTACAAGTCCTCTACATTTAATTCAATTGCCCTACTTGCCGCCATTTACCTGCACCGTGTAGTTGATAGACAAGCCGCTCTGAAACTCGCCCTCATCGTGAATCCATCCGCCAGAGGGCTTCCTCAGGAAAGTTCCCGTGGCGCTCCAGTCGCCACCTTGTTGCTTCGACTTCAACATACTGAACTAAGATACATTCCTTGCCTACACACCTGCACACACCTTCCTTATATTCAAAAGGCCACGCCTACCAATCGCGGGACACTCCGCAAAAATAATGCCAACGCCAAAATACAGTATCGAATAATTATGACATGGTGGTTAGGGACTAATTTTATCTTCAACAAAACAAAAATGAAATCCGAAATACACCAGTAAAAGTTAGCTGTCCTTTACTTCTGGTGCAGATCGAATGATATCTGAATCACCAGGATCAATGATGGACAGAGTGCTCACTCTGAAGTACTTGCCACATGCAGTACCCAGTGCCACATTGTCTCCACTGTAGTAGTGAACTCCTGTCTTTGCCAGCATAGCATAGTACTCTATCTCACTTTTCCTAAAGACAAATTCACACATAACTTCGCCACCTACACAAGCATGCCCAACTTACCGCAACGGAGGAGCATTGTTGGCAAGTATCACCAGCTTTGCCTTCCCCAATCTAAGAGTCTTCACTGTGGAGCGATAACCAAGTGTATACTTTCCACTCTTCATGACCAGAGCTAACCGAGAGTTGATGCTCTCCATGGCTTTTTTCTAGAACAGAATTGGTAATAAACAAAGATCTTACAGCACTAGCAGTTCTACTCTTGTTACAACAAACCTTTCTTCACATCTTCTTAACAACACAAAACTGAGCAGCCAACGAGACACATATCAATCTACCTGTTTAGTTGATCCTGGTGCCATCTCTGTAGCTATTGACTACTCCGGCAATTCACTCAAATAATAGCTACAAAAGAAAAGTCAGTATATTACACAAAGCAATTTACTTAACTGGTTTACCTTAAGGAAAAAAAGTGGCGAGCAAATTCAAACCCTTCCAGCAAGACTCAATCACCGAGGGTCGACAAAGTGGCACGAGGTAAAAGGAACACCCTACGTGCGCATGAGCATTTTATAGAGGTGTGTTTGTGTGAGATCGCCCTTTCATTGGTAAAGATCGTTGATAAGTTTTGCTTTAGGTAAGGGTCAGCAAGGTTGCGAAGCATAGGGGTGTGTAGCTGGACCCGAGCTCTGTGCTGAATCAATGGTCGTGACTAGGCTAAGCTGGTCCCGAACTTTGCAGGGTGGTCGTGACTCAGCTAAGCTGGTCCTGAGCTGTGCTGGATTGTCGTGACTCAGCTAAGCTGGTCCTGACTGAGCCGAGCTGGACTGGTCCTGTGAGGTGGTAAAGCTAGGCTTGTTTTCTCGGACATGGGTGAAGTTTGCGAAGATTGCTTTTACGAGTATCGTACTTTGGAGGACTTGCCCTGGCTTTGCTCTCATCATCACCTTGGAGAGAGATTTGCAATCTACTGGAACGGTAGATTTTACGAAACTACAAACGTAAGAGAACCTCCCAGTGGCTGGACAAAACGATGGAAGGGGGATGTAGCAAGAAGCTGCGATCCAACTAAAGGGCGCTGTAGGAAGACTGAGTGTATTTTTGCCCATGGGTTTAAAGAAAAGACAATATGGACAAACTTTTTGCAACAGCAAAGAAAAGGTGAGATTCAAACAATGATGCTATGTAGCCTTAACATAATGGTTTAATCTGCACATTTTTAGGTCTTCCAAAAATAGCAGAAGATATTGCAAGTGAAGTTATAGTAAGTATCAGCTCAGGTGAAATCCCAGGGAAAGTGCATTGGGTTGATGATGTGGTTAAGATCCAGCTGCAGCTGGGTCACTGGTCGCTAATGGTTACTCAAGCCCAAATTCTGGTGGTGGTGGTGGTGGTCAGTAGCTGCTTTTCTGCCTTTCTGAAATGAAACAAATGTAATAAAAAATAGTAAAAAGAACAACTAAAACTAAAGCACAGGGTGAGGTAGCATGATGAGAGAATTCAAATTCATCTCATCTACTGTTTAAAAGTAAATGGGACAACTATTTTTATAGTGTTTATGTGAGTGTGTGTACAAGTATTTGAACTCAAAATTCTTTTTCTGATGCAATATATAAGCTACTGGCTTCCAAGTTCAACGTGCCGGTTCTTTAGAGTTGTCATGGCAACATTTCTTATGGTTAAAGTTGTTATACTGTCCTTCCTTACATGTAGTTAGTTATGATAGCTATTGATAACACTGGTGGTATTATGGGTGCTAGAAATGATCACAACTAAGGAATAAATTATACTGCACATTGTATGTGACTTAAAGGGAAAGAGCTGGCCTTATAGCATTAAAATCATTGTTGATGATTGTTGGTAATATTTAAAAATTCTCAAAGCTGTTAAATGGAGTATTAAGGATGCCGTTTCACTATTTTAATCTAATTGAACTTTTTTTTTTTAAACGAATCCTAGTTGGCCTAACTGTTATACTTACCTGTGATTTAGAGTTATGATCTCTTCTTAAAGTTCTTACTCCCCTCCATAAAAATACCCTTGCAAAGGAAGTTGTTGTTTGCCAGATATTGAGCTGGCAAATTACAGCACTCGTCGATGACCTCGTACCAAGTTACTTTCAGGCTGAATTTGTTCCCACTATTATCAACATGTTTGGATTTACAGTGTTGTGTTGATACTAGCTGGGAACAAGAAGTGTAAGCAGACTCTCACTCACAGCACAAGTCTATACCTCTAAATAATAGCTTCCTTCAGATGAGGGTTCTGTTGTGATCAGTGAATTCATGTTAGCCCAGCAATGCAGGGATGTAGGATTATGTAATGAGATTCTTTAGTCTGCCATTGCTCTCATACTTTTAAGAGAAACCTTATATCCAATTGTTTGTTTTGTTTGTTTGTGTTTGTCTTTTTGGTGGACTTTTGCAGTGTTTATTATTATTTTTTGTTCTTTTAGAGCAATGGCAGCATTTATTAGACTAAAAACAGCAACAAAGAATTGTAGCCTCACTTTCTAGCGCCGATGTCCCCCCCCCCCCCCCCCAATCTCCCCCCTCCCCTCTCACCCCCAAGTGTAAATTTATGTACATGTATCAAACCCTGTAAAGACTTATTTCCTATATTCAAGCTTACCTGTAAGTATATTTATATGCAGACATTTTCCTCAATACCAGCTGGTAGTAAACTGTTGCTCTGCTCACAAAAATGTTTGTGCTCTACTCTGTAAAATGCTAGCTATAGTAATAAACATAGTAAGCTACTCTCATATACTATGTTTTAGGCACTTAGATTCTGACCTGGAAAATGACCTGCTAAACACACCTATTTTCACACTTGGAAAAGTGCAGATATGCATGCATTGGTTAAAATATGTGACCGGATTTGTGAAAACCCGGCTAAACGCGGCATCTAAAGTTTTCTAATTTATTCTACCAGTGCCTTCCTCCTAATTTGGAAGCTGTAGCACAAGCCGTCTTCGCCCTACTCACTACAACACTTCAGTATTTTTGCTAAACTTATTATTGCTGATTTCGAAAAAACGCCCGGTAAAGGCGTTGCTAAGGTCAGGGGGCGTGCCTTGTGTCCGTATACTATTACTGCGTGTCTCCGGGACACTATGGAATAAATCGGTTACAGGCGGATTGAAAGAAGTCTAAAAGGCTTAATGCAGATGACGAGAATTGCGTGAGTACGTGAATTATGTAGAATAGCAAGTGAATTAGTTAGCTACAGTTTTTTCCCGGCTGTTAGTGAAATAATTTCTCTCCGTACACGAGTCCAACCGGCTAGTGTTTCTAGCCTCCTAGTGTGAGTTCTAGAGCACGCCAGAGCTTACAACTGCGTCATAAGCTAGAGCTAACTGGTGTCTATTCATTTCTGCCATAAAAAATATTTCGAAAAAAATGGACCCATAAGGCTTTACCCGGTGATACTGAAAAAAATTGTTTGCCGCGTTTAGGCGGATTTTCCCAAATCCGGTCACATATAATTAATGATTAGTGATTATGATTATGAACTTAAGAATGATCACATGATCAGGGTGTGAATTTAAGAAACTGACCACAAGATCATGGCGTGAATTTAAGAAATGATCACATGATTATATTGTAAATTAAGAAACTGATCACATGATCATATTATTGTGAATTTAAGAAATGTTCCCATGATCATAGTGTAAATTTAAGAAATGATCACATGATTATAGTGTAAATTTAAGACTGATCACGGTATGAATTTAAGAAACTGATCCCATGATCATGGTATGAATTTAAGAAACTGATCCCATGATCATGGTATGAATTTAAGAAACTGATCACATGATCATGGTGTGAATTTAAGAATTTGATCACATGATGATGGCATGTCAACTAACACATGGCTGTAGCTCACAGCAAGTCTCTGTTTAGCTCATTGCTCAAAAATTAAATACATGATGTATAATGGAGTATATTGAGAATATGAATGAGCTGGATGGTCTGTATGTGTGTGCGGTTTATGTGATATATTAATTTCATTTTTATATTTATTTCCTCCAGCAAAGTGGCACAGGTGCCCATGGTCCTTTAAATCACGCAAGAAGAGATGCTACCTTCAGAGTTAGATTTGAGGATCGAGTTCAGACTGTGCTGTCCATCGACTCCATTAGAGTTGAGCTCAGCAGAAGAAACTATCAGGACAAGTTCCGCAATCTCATTTGTTGGGAGGAAAAGCAGCACATACAAATTCTTGGAGACAAGTAAAGGCTAGCTTTAGATTAGATGTATGATAAACTTATCAATCCTCAGCATATGCATGCCAGGTCAGGTTATGATTGTCAGTGACATACGGCCATCCTGTCATTCATTCAATGATTCACTTGATCCTCTATAAGAAGTCAATAGCCAGTCAGTCACCCAAACACTGAATGAGACGTTTGAATTATATATTTGCAAGTACCCCGCAAGTACCCCGCCACATAGTGGTGCTTGACGTATTGCAAAGTACGAATGCAGTAGCACAAGTTATCTTGCTCAGTTGTCATTCTCTACCATTGGTTAAGGTTACATAAGTTTCTCTCTCTTGCTCTCTTTTTTTCTGAACTATCTGAGCTTTTCTTATAACCCACCTCTCCTTTCTTCAGCTCTTCTTCTTGAGTCATGGAGTCCCCTTTTCCTTGTCTATCTCTCTTGCTTCTACCATTAGATGACAATGCTTTACCAAACTGTACAAAGCTCATGAATTATTCATGAATACACACATTGTTGGTTGTTGTTGTCATTACTGACACACAAGCGTATTATTATATAGATAAGTGCCTCCATATGCTCTCAGTTACGCTAGTAAATTTTTATTGAATAATATGTTGGCATGATCACTACTTGTGTACATTTTAAGCACAATGCTGCTGTCAGGCTGAGCTCACATGCAAAGTATTACACATCTTAAATATTACAATGGTCCCCAGTATTTGTCCCATAGTATAGACGATGCCTTCGGTGTTGAAGTGGTTGGGTACTGGTCATCATATGTGCCCTCTATTTCAAATTAATGCTTGTTTTAAGAAAAATATACTTGTGGTTTTAGGTGCAATAGTTTCTGCAACATCAAGTTGTATCCTTCTCGTGAAATACCTTGGTGGATGAAAAATATCTCACATGGTCAACGAGTTGGATATATTATGGGTCTTAATCAAGACCAAATTGCATATGTTACCCAGGCTAGTGAAGCACTTTTTATCACTCACGAGAAACTAGAAGTGAGAGTACAAATTTTGAGAGAAAACTTTGACCACAGTGACGATAACCTTTACATTGCCTTTAGTGAAGATGACCAAGCTCTGCTGGCTCAAATTTGCTCTCAAAGGATAGGTAAAAGAGAAACTGATTTAACGAGAGTTTGGATTGAATTTGAAGTTAAGCATGGCTTCTTTAATAATTTGATTAAGGCAGTTAATAGTCTTAAAGCAGAGATCATTCAAAGGATTTTTCCTTCTGTACATCATTTTCAACCATTTGGTCAAATACACTACGAACACTTGCAGCAAATGATGCTGAAGCCTCCTTGTAGCTATTCAATGCAGCTTGATCAAAATCAGTTCAGATGCTTGGAAGGAATTTTATCATGCAACTCGGCTTCACCACCTTTCTTGATTAATGGCTCATTTGGCACAGGAAAGACCAGAGTGCTAGCAGTGGCATCTCATTGCCTCATCATGCAAGGAAGGATGACTACACAACCAGTCAGAATTCTAATATGTGCACACCATCGTGCAACAATAGAAGTGATGGTTAAAAATTATTTTTTGCAGATGCTTCGTCTAAATCCTGGGATTTTCGAACTTGTTGAGCTCATATCCAGAAAGGATTATTCAAACCCCAAGACCAAAGAAAACTATAAAAGAACTTGCGAATCATTTGACGAAGTGAAAGACCGTCCATTTCTCATTGTAGTCACAACATATCTAACATCTTCTACCATTTATAGAGAGTGCAGCAACAGTTTCTTTTCTCACATTTTGATGGATGAAGGCTCACAGACTAGGGAACCGGAGGCTATCTCTCCGTTGTGTTTAGCATCTCCAATTACTAAACTTGTCATTGCAGGAGACTCTTGTCAGGTTAATAATAAATAAATAAATAAATGAATAACATATATAATATTATTTTAAGAGAATAAGTGTGGAATATGCAATAAAATAAAAAAAAGTTAAAAAACCCTTACTGTCCACTTACAAATGGTATTAATTTAGTTTTAAAAAGTCATGGCTAGAGGCAATCCTAATTAAATGCTTTACAACTTTTTAAAATCAAATTTATGCTACAATAGGTTCAGCTATTCTTTGTTTTTATAGTATTAAAGTCCTCTATACTAAGGACTTCTTACATGTTCATCAAACTGTGTACTTATGTTTGTTCAGGTTGGACCAGCACTGCTTGTACTAGGAGAAGAAGCTCGAGAAAATGGTCTAAAATATTCTTTGCTAGAAAGACTTCTAAAACTATACAAAAGTCAAAACCTTGCAGATTTCGCTAAATATCATATGTTTGACTTGAATGTCAATTATCGTTGCCATGCCAACATAATGAATATTCCTAACAAGTTATTCTACAGCTCTAAGATCATACCAATGCCTGTGGATGCACTTAGTCATCCAAGGGCGCCATTTCCTCTGATTTTTGTGTGCTCAAGTCTCAGCCATGAAGCGGAGCCTTGGCTAGAAGCACGAGTATTATTGGATATCTTAGAAGATATGGTCATTAGGAGCTGGCCGTCTAGTTGGGGTCCCACTAATTTACATGATGTAGCCCTTATTGCAGCTTCCAGAACACAGGTACTTGATTTAAAAATATTGGTAATAGGTAGATTTATTATTATTATTGTTGTTGTTGATGTTGTCACTGGTGTTGTTGTTCCTGCTGGTGTTGTTGTTGCTGGTGTTATTATTGTTGTTGTTGCTAACAGCTTGTACGTATCAGACGTGTAGCAAGAATGGAGTATCACCACAATATGAGATTTGTGGCCAAATTTCCATCATTTGATATTCAAGGTATTTTATAATATCCGAGTTCTAGACTGTACTACTCACAAATAGCAGATGTGTCACTTTCCAACTTGTTTTGTTTCTTTTTATGTAGGCAGAGAGTTTCGAGCAGTGTTTGTAAGTACCATCGAACCGTTGGACGAGCAAGGAAGAAGCACAAATCCCACCAAGAGTCTCAGTGACAAATATGTCTTCAATACAGTTCTCACACGCTCCAGGTCTCTGGTGGTGGCTGCTGGGAGTCCACATGCACTACTGCACATGGAGGAGCAGATGGAAGGAAATACTTGCTGGAGGAGTTACATACAAAATTGTGTTGATCATGGAACTTTTATTGTTCCTCAAAAGGTAGAACCTAATGGAAATAAGATCAATAAATATTTGAGTGAGCTGAAGATCAAATTAAGGGAATTGAATCGAGGTATGTCAAGTAATCGAACAGAAATATCAAGTAAACCAACAGAAATATCAAGTAAACCAATGGAAAACCCCAAAGCTATCACACATTCTCCTCAACCTAAGGAATCACCAACCAATGTCTCTCCTTCTATGGACCAAATACCTAATGGTATGCTTATTATGTAGAGTATAAAATATTATACCAACACATTAGTAGGATGAAAATAATTACAAAGAAGCTTTATGGTAGCACTTCATTTCTGCTGCCATTTTTTTTCCCACTTAGTCTGTAAATTTTTGCAGTATCATCAGCTTCATATTATTATTAGTAGTAGTAGTAGTACTATTATTATTATATATTATTGGCTAGCGAGCAAAGTGAGCGAGACACTATCAGGGGTAACTCAATTGAAAATCAGGGATATTAGTTTATATATATGTGGCGACGTACATACAATGTCATTTGTACTTTGACCCTTGTGTATTTTTTGTTAGCTCGGTGTTCGACCCTGTTCGACCCTGTTCCAAACTTCATTAAACATGAATCATTTTGTTGCGCGATCATTACCCGTTTCATCCCAGAAATTGAATTGTTTACCGCTTTGAGTTCTTTTGCGGTGCAGTTACAACTAAAAAACTAGCCGGAGTTCTATTTCTATTCGAGTTAGTGGCAGCGGTAAAGTTAATGCGCTATTTGTCGTAGTTATGAGCCCTACGCGACAGTATTTAGTTGAAAGTTCACTAGACTAACCACGAAGGTAAGTCTTGTGTAGGTATGGCCACTTTGTGTGAAAGTATTGTACGTTTTCAGCTATCACTTATAAGAATATCACAAAGAAAACATTTAAATAATGTGACTTGTATTTTTTTTTCTTTCTTCAATTCAAACAATTGTGGGGAGTGGTTACTATGGCATTGATTCCCTTTACAGTATATGAGTAATTTAAAAACTCGCCGTTTTTTTGAGCTTCTAATTAAGTGCCCCTTGTTGGTTGTCAAGAACCACTGGTAGCCAGAATGGCTTCTAATGAAGCTACCACCACTACTGGAGGAAAGCTGAGATAAGTACATAATTCCATTTTGTTAACTAAAGTTACTAAAGTAACTCTGGACTTTTCTTTTGTAGCTGAGAGCTTGTTCAAGAGTTACTTCTAATAGAAGTAGTCAGAATGACTTAAACTTGATACTACAGTGTCATCACTACTCAGGAAATTAATTAATGGTCAACAGCAATACATATATATATGTATATATATTTTATTTATACTTATATTTATTATTAATTTTGTTTTTGCTGGCTAGACAAAAGATCAAGCAATTACAACAATAATAGATAGCTAATTTAAATAAATAAACAATAGCATCAATAATAATAATAACAACAACAATAATAAAATTGTCAAACAAAACAAGTAACTAAATAATAAATAAATAAAGGATTAGGTGGTGATTGTTCCCACTGAGAGAGCTGGAAAAGATAGTCCCTAGCCACTTGTTGTAGATATATAGAATCCATTTTTGTCACCATGAAATAAAAGCTTCTTCAGGTAAAATGCATCATATAACCACTATTGTAGTTTTATGCAGCCTAACAAGGCAGACTCGCTCGCCATTTGTGCTCAAGCACACCACTAGTTATTATTATTAGCTATATAATAATACCTGTGACCGACAACGGCGACGACCAACGTACGTATTCATGAATAATTCATGAGCTAATGAGCTAGACCGCGCAGACGCACAATACTCGTGAACTCACACTAAATTACCGGGTAAAGCTAGAGCGCAACGCAGAACTGGTTAGCAACCAAACCCAGCACAAAATAAATGGACAGTAGGCGGGAGTGGCAGAAAAACAGGAGTGTGGTTTTCTGAACTAACGCTGAATTACTGAGTAAACCAAGAGTGCAGTTATAAAGAAGTGAAGGGGTTGGCTATGCTAGACTACCGGTAGAGTGGGTAGAGTGTCGTCACAATCAGTAGCACGTGATTACTACAATTACAACAAAAAGCGGGTGGAACAGACGAGGATAGGCGGCGTAAGCTTAAAAAAAGAAGGTTAAAATGAATCAGTGGAACCGACGAGGAAAGGCGGTGTGGTAAATAGGAGAAACTACGAAAGAGAAAGCAAAAAGGGAATGATTAATATTGTACTAAAAAGCGGGTGGAATCGAATCGTCAAGTAAAGGCGGCTTAAGTTTCCAAAAGAAAGGTGAAAGTAGAAAAGCAGAAGTTAAAAAGTTTCACTTAGCCTAAGTCCATGGACAGAAAGATTCACAAGCAGGAGAGGTAGATAAAGGAGGAGAAATGACTCCTTGATTCAAGAAGGAAGAGCTGGAAAAAAGAAAGAAAGGTGGGGGGATACAAAAGTGGGATAGTTCAGGAATAAATAGAGCAGGAGAGTGAAACTGATTGTAACCTTAACCAACTGTAGCCATGAATAAAAGTAACTTATGCTACTGCATTCTTACTGTGCAATATGTCAAGCGCTACTGTGTGGTGGGGTACTTGCTAGTTTATTATTATTATTATTATTATTATTATTATTCAAATGGTCATAAGTGGCTTAGTAATACTAAGCTTTCTTATATTTCAGCAGATTTGAGTTCATTAGTATAGAGTGACAATCTGAATGCCTACATTCTTACATAGACTTACTTTGTTGTGTATTGCAACAGGTTTCACCAGAAATGACAAATCTACTGGGGAACAAGTTAAAAAAATACCCTCAAATTCTCCAGTGAAAAATGTCAAAGTCAATCCACCCTCTCCATTAAGAAGCCATGACGGAGCAGTGAAAATAAAGTCAGACAATTCATCTCAGCATGCACAGTTGACCTTCACTGAACAAAACTTTCCAGTAAGTTAATTTATAAATTAATAGGACAAATGACTAGCTAACAACAGCTCAGCTTAGCTAGAGCAAATATTAATAACTAGCTAACAACAGCTCAGCTTAGCTAGAGCAAATATTAATAACTAGCTAACAACAGCTCAGCTTAGCTAGAGCAAATATTAATTTTGTTAAATTTATAGGAAGTACAATAAAAATATGATAAACACTTTTTAATCTATAATGAAGCAGTTGGAAACCTTTACGAGGAATTAGATTCTATAATAATAGGAGGGAGTGTAGTGTTGAAGGTGAAGAATGAGCTTGTTTACACATGGACTGGTGTGAAACAAAAGTTTACCTGATGGGATCTTTCTATAGCAATGCCTACTTCGCTAAAAAAACAACAACAACTGATTAGTTGGTCTCTCTTCTTCCTTCTCTCTCTCTTCATTTTTTCCTCCCTCCTACAAATGCATTGTGTCTCAAACTTGTGACTACTGGATTTAGTAGCACATAATCTAAGCTTAACTACAACAGATCACACGCCATCATCTCCATCATTCTATATAACTTCAATTATATCCTTAATTTATTTGTGGGTCTCTACCATTGTAGCCAGCACACCATAATGATTTGTACACAGTTAGTTTTTGTCTTAGGTTGCCAGTAACTGTGTTTAAAAGTTTAAATGATTTACAGTATTAAAAATAAAAAATTATTTTAACTATAATAACATAACAAAAACAACTTGATTTGTAGTCTTTAGGTAAAGTTCCCAATTTTACCAAGAAATCCCAGAGAGCCTTAGTGGACAAATCTATTGCTGAACGTGCCAATCGGTTTACCACATGCCATCAAGAGCATTCTCAGTCGTTTCTGGAGTATGAAGCAAGACTGGAGTCAGATATATCTATTCTTGATGAAAATCTTGCTACAAGTAACTACAGAGAGAAATTCCATCATCTTCTTTGCTGGGAGGAGTTGGAACATGCCAGACAAATAGCTCAAATGTAAGTTTAGCACAAGCTAGAATCCTGCTAAATTTTCACTTCTTTAATACCTGGAAGCCAAATTTTATAGTTAGCTACATCATCATAGTCTCATGTAGCCAGTTCCTTTACCACCCTTTACCCGCTGCACAGGGAGAGGAAAGGGTCTGGAACACTGCCATTGACTTAGCGGTTCTAGTCCCACCTGACAGTTGGTGGAGGTAATTAGGCTATAGCACTATGAATAACATTAGCAGTATAGCAACTGTAACCACTCTTTCTGCTAGCTGCAATTTAGCGCATGGACAGTGGTGAGTATCTCTGACAAGACTGCATTAGATGCTGTGCACAAATCTTTGACCCCCTGGGTTGCTTGTGTCTAACAATTTTGACTGCAAAGACAGCAGTGATACATTTAGCTGAATAAAAGTTTTCACTCGCAAGTTTCTCCTTTACCGCACGCGGTCACTTAATGTTAATTATTCATAGTGCTAAAGCCTAATTACCTCCCCCAACTTTCAGGTGGGACTAGAACTGCTGAGTCAATAGCAGTGTTCCAGACCCTTTCCTCCCCCTGTGTAGTGGGAAAAGGGTGGTAAAGGGTCTAGCTATGCGAGACTAACATAATTGCAATTCATTTTTTTGTCTGTAACATAGGTATAGCTGTATCAAATAATTTCATGATTAAGAAAAAAATATTTTGGCTTTGAACATAAAATTACTGCACCATATGAAGTAATTTGTTTTAGCCTTCTTGTGTCTCCTTTACTTATGTAGGTGTGATGATATGTACCGAGTTTATATCTACAAGATTAATTATGTGCCAGATAATTTGAAGCATGATGAAGAAGAGAAGTTTTTGAGGTTTGGCTACATCACCTCAGATAATGGAGACGTCTTGAGTCACATCAAGCAAGCTTGTCAAGGAGTGTTTATTGCCATGAATGGAAAACATCGTGTCCATGCACACATTCTTAGTGCTTGGGTTCCAAAAAATGCCCACCACAGTGCACTGACTATTGGGTTTACAGAAACAGAGCATGAAAATTTGAGGCAGTCTAATTTGGCAGAGTTTAAAAAATTTAAGAATGATTTCAATTTTTCCTCTAAACTTAAATTTGAGCTTAAGCATTTTTATTTCCAAAGCCTTCACAATGCTATTAAATTTCTCCCTGATAATGTCATTCACAAACTCACTCCCACTGTGGACTATTTGCATGCAGAAGATGATACAAAGTTGGAAGTATCATTCTCAGTACCGGCATATAAATGTTTGCATTTGGATCAAATGCAGATAAATGCTTTAAAGGCTGTCTTGAGTTCTAGTGCCAAGGTTCCTGTGTTGATTGCTGGTCCCTTTGGTACAGGGAAGACTCGAATGTTAGCCAGATTGGCTCATGACATTTTGAAGTCTAGAGCTACACGAGTGCTTATCTGTGCTCATCACCAAGCTTCTGCTGATACTTTCATCAATTACTTTGGATCCATGAAAGAAGACAACTATCGCCCTTGGTATGTACAGATGGTGCGGGTCACACCCAGTTATTACAATTTGGAAGAATATCAAAAATACAAAAAGTATTTTAAGCGAGTGAATGAAATAACTTGGGATTTTATAAATACCAAACGCCTAGTAATTACAACACTTGGTACTGTGTTGAAGCTAAGAAGAAATATTCATGGTGATAAAACAAAATTTTTTACACATATTTTAATTGATGAAGGAGCGCAAACAAGGGAACCTGAAACTGTCAGTCCTTTGTTATTTGCAGGAGAATCAACAAAGATCATTATAGCCGGAGATCATTGTCAGGTAAATGTTAAATGTTGTTTAGTTTTCTTAAATGTCATAATTATATGTGAGTGTGTCTAGGAAAAGGGACCTTATGGCGCAAATAAAAAAAATTGAGTTTTTTTTTGCTAATAAAAAGCTACAATATATTTCAACTTAGTGCTAATATCCCGGAGGGTAAAACCTTTGACGCACAGAGAAACTGGCAGTTGAACTGGGCTGTATTCAGCAAAACAATTGAACTAGAAATCGAGAAAACATAAATTGAATTGCCACTTCCGGTATAATTAATGTTTCCGTATACTTAACGGCGTATTCCGCATACGCAATTCAATCGTGCAGCCTTTTTTAAATAGCGACTAACGAAGTCTGCGTGGAGTTTTTTAGCTTTCATAGCGTCTCACAGCCGGTCTTGTTGGAATCTTTGGCTACTCTACTCGATGTAGTGGTAAACTTTCAGCCAGAGGTAGGCTATAGCCTTTCCCGTTTATTGTACTTCGAGAATGAGAGAGAATAAAAAGTAGCTTGTCTTTTCACGTCATGCTATGGGTCTTTTAAGTTGTTTTGACATTTGAAATATGGCATAGACGTAGAGTAAGGGTCACTAAGACTAATTCTGCTAAAAAAAAAAATTGGAGAAAGAAAGAATTTTTCCAATGACTTACTTCTGGAGCCTATATCTCAATTTCAATTTTTGCGCTGTAAGGTCCTTTTTCCCAGACTCACTCACATATTTATTCCACCCTAGATATCTTCACAATGATATCTTTAGGTACATGACCCGTGAAATAACTCATGATATTTCACGCTGTTATTTCACTATGTGGCAGTCACTGTACTGCTCAAGCTCATTACCCTTGTAGTTATAGCAACTGGGCCAAACTTTTCAATTTCTTGGTTTTTACAGCTACCTTCCTCTGGTGTACCCTGCTCAACAGGGTTAGAGCAGCTGCTAAAATGTATGCTGGGTGTGTTGGTTAGGGTTGGGCGATATTGGGTTATTCCCATCACTGTACGATATTATAAAATTAATTGCAAATTAATTGCGGTATGAGTAACTAACAACTATTTTTTTAAATTTAAATTAAAGTGTATAAATGAGAGAATTGTCATTGTCAAAATAATGATAGAAAGAGTTTTTTTTCAGCAAGTATTTTAGTTATAAGTTGATATTCAAGAATCCGTCAGCTCCAGCCATCGTCTCCCGCCTCTTTCATACGGCTGGACTGCGTATAGCACAGAAGAAAGTGTTGGCTGGCTGGTGTCAGTCGTTCCAGACCGTTTCTCACCTTCTCTCTTCATCAGGAGCCTGACTTTACTGTGAACCTTGGGGTGTTTGTTCTTTAGGTGCGATAGCAAGTTCACAGTAGCCGCCCTAACTTGCATGCCGCAAATTCGACAAACAAGATTCTCCTGTTGGCTGCCTCCGCCACTATCATCCGCGATTAAACCGAAATACTTCTATACAGCAGATTTTGTACCGCATTTCTCGGTAAGTTGCTGTCCAGACGCCATCACTAAAAAATGGTAAAATACAGCTGGAACTCTATGCGTTGCGCATGCGCAATTTATCGCGGTATTTCCCGCGTTACTCGGTATGATTTCTTTTATCGTAACCGTGACTAAATACCGCGATACCGCCCAACCCTAATCGAGGGTCCAATAAAGATGAAAGCCGTAACAGTGTAATAGTTTTTTAATCTGTGTATCGGGAATTAATATCATTTTTTACCGTTTTCTTCATAGATGCTACCAGGTCCGTATCATCATCACATTGCTTCAACAAGGTGTTGTTCAGCAGCTCAATCATCGGAAGAACAGATGAAATAGTCACATAATTTTCTCCGGACAAAATGTCTGTCAATTCAGAGAGTTTTGATAAGACTTGATTCATTGATTGTAAAACATCTTTGTCTTGCCATGTTAGATTGAGAGAAGCAGTTTTTCTATCCGAGCAAAGCACACGACGTATTGCTTCTTCTTGTTCCAGAATTCTTGCAATCATCTTGCCCATAGAACCCCAGCGTGTAGGACAATCCTATGCAATACATGACACAATACTATATCAACACAACTTATTAACTGCAACACATGCACATATCTAAATATTCAGTTTAGTTGAAATTATAACTTGTCATATTATTATTCACACACTTGGTTACAATTACATTATTGGAATGAAATGTATTAACTCAAGCAACTTTACATACAGTATATTACAATAAGCTAGGTTACCTTAACTTACACTGACTAAACATTTCTGTCGAAATTTTAATTCCTTTTGGGCTTGAGTTAAATCCCTTCGTTTTTTCCAACTCATTGAAAATGCTGCTACTATTTTTTTGCACACTGCTAATGCACGCACACATCGGCTATCACTAACGGACTTTCTCACTGCCAAGTTCAAATTGTGCCCAAAGCATGGTAAGCGAACCCAGTCTAAATTGTGGCATGCTAATACAATATTAGAACCATTGTCTGTAGTGATAGCAACTTGTTTCGTTGAACTCAATTGCCATGCATCTAAAATATCACTCAATGCAGCAGATATATTATCAGCTGTATGATCTTCTGGCATAAAATGCAGTCTGAAGACCTCTACTTTGAAGCTTCCACTCACAGTTGACAAAGTGAATGGTAAATGAAAGGTAAGGTTTCATTCCAATGCTAGACCACATGTCTGTGGTTGCAGAGAAGTATTCTGCATTTAGCACCTCTCTTTTCACTTGTTCATGAACGGTTTCGTAAAGGGCTGGAATGCCTGTTCTAGAAAAATAATTTCTACTGGGTACTTCATACCTTTTATCAAATGCAGACATCATTTTTCTGAAACCTTTTTTCTCAACTATGTAACTATGTAAATTGGTAACCCATCTTGTGCTATCCAGTTCGTGACAGAATCCGTCAGCTCCAGCCATCGTCTCCCGCCTCTTTCATACGGCTGGATTGCATATAGCACAGAAGAAAGTGTTGGCTGGTTGGTGTCAGTCGTTCCAGACCGCTTCTCACCTTCTCTCTTCATCAGGAGCCTGACTTCACTGTGAACCTTGGGGTGTTTGTTCTTCAGGTGCGATAGCAAGTTCGAAGTGTTCCCAGTAGCTGCCCTAACTTGCACGCCGCAAATTCGACAAACAGGATTGTCCTGTTGGCTGCCTCCGCCACTATCATCCGCGATTAAACCAAAATACTTCCATACAGCCGATTTTGTACCGCATTTCTCGGTAAGTTGCTGTCCAGACGCCATCACCAAAAAAAAACAACGGTAAAATACAGCTGGAACTGTATGCGCTGCACATGCGCAATTTATCGCGGTATTTCCCGCGTTACTCGGTATAATTTCTTTTATCGAACCGTGACTAAATACCGCGATACCGCCCAAACCTAGTGTTGGTAGCCCCTACAACCAACTTTACCTGTGAGTTACCCTTCTCCTAGTACTAACTGCAGTAGTAAAGATATCTAGTGTGGAATAAATCACTTATTACACTTGTCAGAGTGATATGGCTAGATATTTCACTCTCAGGCTTTATTTTCACTCGCCTTTGGCTCGTGAAAATAAATTAGCCTGCTCATGAAATATTTCGCCATATCACACTCTGACTCGTGTATTAAGTACTATATATATAATATGTTGATTTAGGTTGGACCCAAATCACTGGTACTAGGTGAAAAAGCTCAAAATCATGGGCTGGGCACTTCTCTTCTAGAGAGATTGCACGGTTTATATGAAGAGGCAAACTTGCCAATGGATACATACTCTGTCACTCTCCTTACCAACTATCGCTGCCATAGTGGTATTTTGATGTTGCCTTCAAGTTTGTTCTATCAGTCAACACTTCAGTGTAGAGTAGCTGATCATGAAAGTCATCCGCTTGCCGCCTTTCCTCTTGCGTTTGTGTGCTCCAGTATGGATGAAAATTTTGCCAATGTACCTGCTGTAAATGTGAAGGAAGCAGAAGCATTAGTGGACCAATATAAGAAATATATTCACATTTGGCCAGAAAATTGGGACTCAGACAGCAGAATATGCATTATGTCATCATCTGCCAATCAGGTAATTTGAAAGATATAGCTGTGTGTGAGAATGTGTAGGAGCCCAGAGTAGTTGGGATGATGCTGCAGGTGGAGATGGAACTTTTCAATTGTAATATTGACTGGTGGTGTGCTCATATACTGGTCCAGCTATGGTGGTAGATCTAGGCTATTAATTCTTACATAAGGGTCTCGCCTATTGATTGTCTAGAGCTTACAAGGTAGGCTGGGAAATTTGAGCAAGTACAGCAAGAATTTTTAAAGATGTCGTTATCGGCATGGGTAGTCAAACTAGTAATAAGGATTGACAAAGACGGCTAGAAAAGCCTGGGATTGAAGAATAGAGAAGCTAAACAGAGATTTCTAAAGTACCTAGTGTATGAATTTTCGATTTGAGTATTGTGGGGATGTCAAACAACCTTTTACCAGCCTGCCATAGAAGAATAGTGTTAGGCTTCATATCTCATGGTAATGCTGCCACCAAAACTCCTATACTCCTAACATTTTCAGTTTTGACCTCCTATTTTTGTGTCACCCCATCAAGACTTGCTTTGTAATGAATATGAGACAACATAATGTCATTGCTGTTGTTTTTATGTGACAGTGCTCTTACTTTAGGAAGTCATTAAAATCAAAACATGGCCATTTGGACATTCTCAAGGCTTATGAAATCCAAGGTAAGTGGAATGGGCAATGATAGTATAAGTTACTTTTATTCATTATAACATTCTCTACAGTTGGTTAAGGTTACACCAGTTTCACTCTCATGCTCTATTTTTTCATGAACTATCTCATTTCAGTATATACCACATTTCTTTTTTTCATCTCTTCCTTCTTTAGCCAAGGAGTCTTTTATTCTCCTTGTCTACCTCTCCTGTTTCTGAATCTTTCTGTCCTTCTATCATGATTGTGAACTTAAGGCTTTGTGAAACTTTTAACTCCAGCTTTTCTACCTTCACCTTTCTTTTTGAAACTTGCACTGCCTTTACTCAACAATTCGATTCCACCCGCTTTTTAGTACAATATTAATCGATCCATTTTTGCCTTCTCTTTCTTACTTTCTCCTTTTTACACACCGCCTTTCCTCGTCGATTCCACCGACTAATTACCTGCTTTTTTGCCTTCTTTTTCACACTTTAGCCTTCCTTTCTGAAACCTATGCCGTCTATTCCCGTCTGTTCCACCCGCTTGTTCCACCCGCTTGTTAGTTATACTTACAGTAACCACTTTTGATTGTGATGACACTTTACCCATTCTCCTGTTTCTCGGCCACTCTCTCGTCTTCTTTCGTTTATCATTGTACCTGGTTAGGTTACAAACTAATTCACCTACCAGTAGTCTACCATAGCCAAACCCTTCACTTCTTTACAACTGCGTTCTTGGTTTACTACTCGGTAATTCAGCGCAAGTTCATGAAAGCTGTTCTCCTGTTTCTGCGCCACCCGCCTACTGTCCACTTTTTTATGTGCCGGGTTTGGTTGCTATCCGGTTCGCTCTGCACTCTAGGTTTACACGGTAATTCAGCGCAAGTTCATGAGTATTGTGGGACTGCGCATTCTAGCTCATTAGCTCATGAATTATTCATGAATACGTACTTTGTCGTCGGTCACGGGTATTATTATATAGATATATGTGACAGTCTATGGGAAAAGGGGGCACTTCACTCAAACCAAAAAAATTGAGTTTTTTATACTAATAAAAAGCTACAATTTATCTCAGCTTAGTGCTAAAATACTGGAGGGTATAACGGCGTACTCCGCATACGCAATTAAATCGTACAGCCGCTTTTTAACGGCGAATAACTAAGTTTGCCTAGAGTTCTTTTTAGCTTTCAGAGCATCTCACGGCCTGTTTTGTCGGAATCCTTGGCTACGGCAGGTCTAGTGAAGCGTACCGAGGTTACCGGCGGTTAAAGGGGGAGGGGAGTCTGGTCAAGGGCCAGCTGCGCGTAGTGGCGGGAAAGGCATGAGTCCGGTAAAGGGTCAGCGGCGCGCGCAGCGGCGGGAAACGTATAAGCAAGGTGAGACCTCGGGCGGTGGGACATAAATGGAAAGTGTAAAAAGAACGAGAAAAGGAAAGATGGAAGAGAAAAAATAAAAGGGAGATTTAGCGCCTAACAGAACCACAGCGGAAGACTGTGAAGAGGAAAGCTATGCCAATCCTCCTAAGAGAAGGAGGGGAGAGAGACTCCAGGCTTTGGAAATTGACGAGGAAATCGACGAGCCGGTTAGGATCACGGCGGCTGAACTGAAAGCGGGCATAGCAATGCTGCCGGCCCTGGTGAACAAACTGAACGAGTTGGAAAAGGTGGTGCTCCCTAACGCTAAAAGCGGCGGAACAACTGAGAAGGGTATGTCCAACTGTAGTTGGTGGGTCACTAGTGAGGGGGGTGAGGAACTGTGGAATCAGGGACGTAGTGGGGATGGTAGACTGGAGAAGCTAAGGCAAACGTTCCTGACTCACCTCCGTACTTTGGGGTACGTGACAAACCGAGTTCAGTGGGCTTTGTGGAGGCGTCCAGGGGGCGGAAAAAAAGAAAAAAAGGAAGTAGAAAGGGTAGACAGGGTGGCATGTATTAGAGTGAGCATGTGGCTCGCTGTGGGTAAGAGGCCACGAGTTGTATAAATAATAATAATAATAATATAGGGGTTAGATAGGAGGAGAAGATTAAGGGAAGGGATGGTAGAGGTAAATGGGGAATATGGGCATACAGTAGGGTATAGGGACGCGGGAATGGGAATACTTACGGTGAGAAAGACAGGTAATTGAGATGGGATCGGGTAATGCTGGGAGGGCTAGATAGGATAAAGACGGGGGGAGACACTGGACGAGTTGAGCGTAGAAGACGTGCCTGAGGCAGGGGGGCTCACTCGGGTGTCCCCAAAGAAGTGGCTGTGAAGATAGGGATGCATCAGTATAAAAAAGAGGAACACTGGACAAGTTGCGATTATGTGACATGCCTGAGGCATGGAGGCGCAACCGGGTGTCCCAGGTACATCAGGAAAAAACAGGGGAGGGGCCCTGGACGAGTTGAGATTAAGAGGCATGCCTGAGGCATGAGGCTCAACCGGGTGCCCCCAGAGTGAATGTAAGAAGGTGGAATGTGACGCCAAGGGCAAAGTTAGTAAGTAACTAACAGGAGAGAGACACTGGACGAGTTGAGGGAGAGGTCACATCTGAGACGTGCAGGTCAACCGGGTGACTCGAAAAATAGGAAAAGTGGCAGTCGTGGGGAAGCACGGCGGAAGGGCCGCCGCACAAGGGCCACGACAAAGGCGTGCCAGAGGGGCACAGGGGAGCACAGTATGGCGTGTAGAAACATACTGGTTGATCTGTGTCTGTAGATGAAGGAGTCTCGTTGGTCGAGAAGGCAAAGGAAGCAGGAGCGGTGCCTTTGCCTGAGGCAAAGGGAACAACACCGGGACCCCTGCTAGAGAAGCTGCTGAGCAGCATGTCTGAGAAAGGACTGGATGGCATCGAGGGGGGCAGGATGCAGAAGTCGGTGCACCTTATAAAGAATGTGCAACCTCTACCCAGGAAAATAGTAGAAGCCATCCAGGAGGGCATTTTTGTGGATTTCACTTGGTTCCCGGTCCTGGAAGAAGGTCCCACCGAAAGGGACTGGAAGGAGGGATCGGGGGGAAAGGGCAACAGTTTGGGTAGCCCCAGGGAGAGAAAGAGAAGGGAGCGGAAAGTGGTGCCCGACCTCAGTAAGTGGAGCACCTGCTTCTCGCTTTTTCAAGTGGCTTGGGCGTCGCACAAGCCCGACATGTGGGTGCCTCTGACGGTCTATAGGGAATCGATCTTCAGGCTGGCGAGGCGCCACCCGTGGTTCCAGGTGGCGAAATATGACCGAAGGTTCCGGCAGGAGGCATCGGGGAGAGACGATGTCAAATGGGAGAAGGAGAAGGTCTCCCTGGTAATAGAGCTGATGAGCGCCACCGCCCATGAGACAGGGGAAGTGAAAAGCAATGGTGGCGGTGGCGGAGCGGCAACAAGAAGAGGGAACCTCAAAAAAGGACCGTGTTTCAGGTTCAACAGGGCGGATGGGAACTGCAAGTACGGCAGTCAATACAAGTTCTCTCACACGTGCTCAGCCTGTGGTGGAGACCACCCCGGGTTTCAATGTGGAAGGAGTGGAGACAGAAGGATCCCACAGCAGAACTGAATGCGGGACTGAGTCCACGAGAAATAGACATTTGAGTCATTCTGATCATTGTGTGTAGTGTCACTCAGCGAATGTTGTGTTATACCATTTGAATTGCAATTATATAAAATAAAATAAAAATAAAATATAAAATAATAGAGGGTGAGGAAAGAAGGCGATGCTCGGGCAATAAGAAACGGGAGGGATAGGGCAGTAGAAGTAAGGTTGCGGATAGGTATAGGGAATGCACACACGAGGGTTAGGAGGGTAGAAGTATTAGGGTTAAGTATAGGGGGACTGGGAATTGGAGGGTAGTTAAGGAGAGGTTGGGTAGTTAGGATGGTGGGTGAGGCGGGGCAAGGGCAAAAGCTGATTGGTATGGTATGCTTTTGCAGGGTACCGCTTCACGAGGCAGCTGGTGGAGCTGGAGAATGTGTCTGAGGGCCCCAGCAGCAGTGTATTGGCTGGGGCAGAAGACGTGGTCACTCCACTCCGGTGGAGGGCGTGGGAAGAGGAACTTTTGGAGCACCCTGACAGAGAATGGGTGGAGTTCCTGGTGAGGGGGGTCAAATGCGGCTTCAGATTGGGCCACGACCAAAGGAATGTGAAGCTGGAGCAGAGGAGTGGGACCATGTATGAGGCCACTCAGCACAGCACAATCATAAGTGAGTACCTCGAAAAGGAGGTTCGGGAAAAGAGAGTGTGGAGGATGGGGGAGTCTGCACAGGTATCAGGCGTTCAGTTGTCTCCGTTTGGGGTGATTCCCAAAAAAGGGAAGCCAGGAAGATGGAGGCTGATTGTGAATCTGTCGACCCCAGAAGGGGGTAGTGTTAATGACGGCACAGTCAAAGAGTTGTCCAGTGTAGAGTACGCGTCGGTAGACGACGTGGTACGAAAGGTACTGGAACTGGGTAAAGGGACGATGATGGCGAAAGCTGACGTCAAGGCAGCGTACTGGAATGTACCGGTCCACCCAAGGGACAGGTGGCTGCTGGGGATAGAATGGGAAGGGGTGACCTACGTAGACGGCACCCTTCCGTTTGGGCTGAGATCAGCACCATTACTGTTTACGGCTCTAGGGGACGCAATAGAATGGGCTGCGTCCAAAAGGGGAGCCAAGTGGATAAGACACTATATCGATGACTTCATCGTAGTGGGAAAGGAAGGCACGGGGGAATGTGTCGAGGCCTTGAAGGCATTTAAGGAAACATGTCAGAAGTTGGGCATGCCGTTGGATGACGGCAAGGAGGAGGGGCCAAGCGAGGTGTTGACCTTCCTTGGCATCGAGATCGACTCGGCCAAAATGGAGATCAGGCTCCCCCAGCAGAAGCTGGAGGAGTTGAGAAATACCCTCAGAAAGTGGAGAGGGATGAAGAGCTGCAGGCGCAGGGACCTGGAATCGATTGTGGGGTCCCTGAATCACGCGTGCAAGGTAGTGAGGCCAGGGAGGGCCTTCAAGAGAAGGTTGCTGGATCTGATGACCACGGTCATCCGGGGCGACCGAAGGGTAAGGTTGAACCTGGAGGCAAGAGCGGACCTGGAATGGTGGTACCAGCTCGGCCTCAATTGGAACGGCACCTCGATGATGGGCTCGGTGTCGGAATGTCCCCAGGAGACGATGCTGTCGGACGCGTCAGGCAGTTGGGGGTGCGCGGCCACGTGGGACAACAAGTGGTTCCAACTGAGTTGGAAGGAGGCCGAAAGGGCAAAGGATTGGAACATCATGCCCAAGGAACTGTTGCCCATTGTGGTGGCCACGGTGGTGTGGAAGGCACAATGGAGAGGCAAAGTAATAAGGGCCAAGTGTGATAATATGGCCGTGGTGGCCACAATCAAGTCTGGGTCGTGTAGGGAAGGAAAAAGTGGCCATGCACCTGAGAAGGTGCCTGGCGTTTGTGGAGGCGTCAGTACCACTGACGATAGTAGCAGAGCATATAAGGGGCGTGGAAAATACCGTGGCTGACGCTCTGTCCAGGAATAAGTTGGAGGTTGCTCGTTCTGTTATGCAGGACCCAGCGGTGGAGACGGCGCAGATCCCGGCGGGCCTGGTGGAGCTGTTGACCGAAAAGGATCACTCCTGGTCAGAGCTGGAGTGGAGGAGGTTGCATCATTTCTGCTCGACCAGGGATTGAGCGAAGCCACGCGGAGGCGTTACGACTCCGCGTGGAGGAGGTATTCGGCATGGTGCGAGGGCCTGAAAGAGGTGCCATTGCCGGTGACGGAGGAGAAGGCCACGGTTTACGTAGCCACTTTGGCATGTGGTGGTATGAAGGCAGCTACGGTGAAGTTTCACTTGGCTGGCCTGAGACAAGCCCATATTAGGGCAGGACTGACCCCGCCAGAATGGGGAAAGATGGCCAGGTTAGCTCAGACCAGAAGGGGTCTGGAGCGGTACGAGGCAACAAATAGTGCAGGGGAGCTAGTGAGACACCCCGTGAAATGGCAACACATGAAAGCCTTGCGTGATGAGTGGGGAGCGGCGGGTGAAAAAGGCAGGATGCTGTGGGCAGCGGCCTGCTTGTGTTTCTTTGCCTGCCTAAGGGCAGGCGAGGCACTGGCTCCAGAGCAAGGAGAGTTCGATGAAGGGGCACACCTCACCTGCAGGGACATGGAGGTGGGCAAGTGGAACGATAAAGAAACGATCAGGGTGAAGATTAAACAGTCTAAGACAGACAGACTTAGGAAGGGTGCTTTTGTAGTGTTGGAAAGTACGAACGGGGGGATCTGCCCAGTGAAGGCCATGTTGGAATTCATGGTGGACAGAAGGGCGGGTCCAGGCCCCTTCTTCATGGACAGAGAGAAGGTGGGACTCACAGAAAGGAGTTTGTGAAGGAAGTGAAGGGGGCACTGGAGAGGAAGGGACTGTCCAGTGAGGGCATCTCCGGTCATAGTTTCCGGATCAGAGCGGCCACAGCAGCGGCCGAAGGAGGCGCTTCAGATGAGGAAGTGAAAGCCCTAGGGCGGTGGAAGAGTCGCGAGTACAAGGGTTACATCAGGAGGGAGGAGACAAAGCCGTCTGGAGCGGCCAAGAAACTAGCGGAGGGCGCTAGGGAGGAGAGCAAGACAGTGGAATGAATCTCGGGACGGATGAGTCATATCATCATCTCGTATATGTGTATGTATCAGTTACCCTGTTGTCAGTTTTTGTTGTATAGTCTTTTGGCCAGATTATGAATCGAGAAGGGGATGCAGGGAGTGGCCAAGGGTATAGGGTAGGTAGGGGGTGGGAGGTAGCACTAAGCTCCCTCCCACCAGGTAGTAGCTAGGCGTGAGTGTGTGCGTCAGAGCAGTCGGGGCTCTCCGAGGGGCTGATTTTGGGGCGTCTGGTGGGGGCGTGGCAGCCGCAAAAGGGCATGCTGCACGTGGGCAGGCCTTGGGCGTGGGCTCAAGGCCTGCCATATTCCCAACAGGTCCCTTTCCGGAGGTGGGGCTGGGCATAGCAAGTAAAGCCCGCCCCGCACGTGCGACTGCAAACCTTCGGCACACACTCACAGCATGGAAAGAATGGCAGTGTGAAACATGCCAAGCTATAAGAAATGGTCTTCGATTAAACCCTTCCCCTCAGAAGGAAACGGCAGGTAGTGAAGCGTACCGAGGTTACCGGCTGTTAAAGGGGGAGGGGAGTCTGGTCAAGGGCCAGCTGCGCGCAGTGGCGGGAAAGGCATGAGTCCGGTAAAGGGTCGGTGGCGCGCGCAGCGGCGGGAAACGTATAAGCGAGGTGAGACCTCGGGCGGTGGGACATAAATGGAAAGTGTAAAAAGAACGAGAAAAGGAAAGATGGAAGAGAAAAATAAAAGGGAGAAGGGCGCTAAAGCGCCTAACAGAACCACAGTGGAAGACTGTGAAGAGGAAAGCTCCGCCCACCACTACCCTAAGTAGAAATGGGGGGGGGGGAGGACTAAGCTTCTTCGGCAGCTCCGCCCAGTAGAGGGGTGGAGCTCCATGACAGGATTTCAGTTGTGCGATTGGGGGGGGCGTGGCAGCCACAAAAGGGCGTGCTGCACGTGGGCAGGCCTTGGGCGAAGGCCTGCCATATTCCCAACAGGTCCCCTTCCGGAGGTGGGGCTGGGCATAGCAAGTAAAGCCCGCCCCGCACGCGCGACTGCAAACCTTCAGCACACACTCACAGCATGGAAAGAATGGCAGTGTGAAACACGCCAAGCTATAAGAAATGGTCTTCGATTAAACCCTTCCCCTCAGAAGGTAACTCTACTCCATGTAGTGGTAAACTTTCAACCAGAGGTAAGCTGTAGATTGCATGCACTATTCTAAGCTATGCCGTTTTTTTTTTTAGCTGCTAGTTTGAAACTCCGCCCATTCCCCGTTTATTGTACTTCGAGAACGAGAGAGAATAAAAAGTAGTTTGTCTTTCCATGGCACGCTTGGGGTCTTTTAAGTTGTTTCAGCATTTGAAATTTGGCGTAGACTTAGAGTAAGGGTCACTAAGACTAATTCTGCAAAAAACAAAAATAGGAGAAAGAAAAGAATTTTTCCGATGACTTACTTCTGGAGCCTATATCTCAATTTCAATTTTTGCGTTAAGTGCCCCCTTTTCCCATAGACTGTCACATACAGTATATATATACTATTTACTGTGTATATTACATATTGTAGGAACTGAATTTAAAGCTATTTTTATATCCACATCTGAACCAACACATGGAGATGGCAAGTGTAAATATGAAACCAAAAGTATTTGTGATCGTTATGTATTCAACACTGCAATTACTCGATCAAAGTCCCTGGTAGTTGCTGTGGGGAATCCATTCCTTCTGCTTGAACTTGAAAACAATATGGTTGAACGATACGGTGAAGATGCGAGGTGCTGGAGTCATTACATTCAGCAATGCATTGAATGCAATACATTTACTTTTTCTGAGAAGTTAAGAAAAGACCCTTCTTGCAAAATTCAGAGTGAAAAACTAATAAACAAGATCTACAAGATGTCTTTGTCGAAATCACTGGCGCCATTGAAGCCACTGGACAGCATTTTGAAGGCCTACAAAAGAGTTTTTGAAGAATTAAAAGGATGCAAGAGTACGAAGATTCTCCTGTCGTCTAATCAAGGAGCAAGATTATCTTGGAAAATGGAAGACTATGAAACAACCGGAGAAGATGAAGAGGAGGATGGCTATTCACCTCCTATAGAAGATGTTTATGACTGTGTTCTTGATATCTACAAGTATCGCAAGGCAAAAGGTATTCCTTTAGATAGCTCCAAACAGATAGTGAAAATACGTGGCTTAAAAAATCGAAGGGGAGCTTTTAATGGAGACACAGTTAAGGTTGGTGTGTTTAAAGAAAGTCCGGCTGGTAAATGTTTTGGACGAGTTCAAGAGGTCACAAGGCGTGGTGGCAATCTAAAATTTATTTGTAGAGTTTCCAATTTTAATCCCATTGTGTTTTATCCTATTGATGAAAAGAATCCAATTTTGATCAATCTGCCAAGGTTGTCTAGAAGTGTGCTGAAAAAGAAGAAAAGAACAGACATCAATGACATGGATTTAGAAAGCCAGGATGTAGTTGTGTTTATAGCACCACAAATAGATGAAAACAATGTAGAAGAAGTTCCCCTTCCACAAATTAAGCAAGTTATTCCACTGTCTGTAGCTAAGAACATGCTTTTCTTAGTTTCCTTCGTGAAATGGGATTTAAAGTATCGCTCACCCTTGGGTATTGTTGAAGGTGTATTTCCCAAAGGGTTCACCCGTTATTTTGCCGAGCGTTTACTCACATTTGAACATGGTGTAGACTACAATGATAGCAACACAGCAGGAGAGTCAGTGACTTGTGTTTCTGTCCCACAAGACAAACAAAGAAAATTATATTCCAAAGCATTTACTATAGATCCAGAAGGAGCTCAGAATCTTGACGATGCTCTTTCAATCACACAATGTCAGACGACAGATGACGGGCAAGCTGTATATAAAGTTGGTGTTCACATTGTCAATGCTGCCAAGCACATAAAACCTGACACAAGCGAAGATAGTGAAGCTAGAAATATTGGAATATCAATGTACGGAGGAGGAAAGAAAGTAATGCACATGTTAGCTTCTCAGACACTGCGGTCACAACTGTCTTTAATGCCGGATAAAATACGGGATGTCATCTCTGTCACATGTTTGGTAACCTTAAATCAAAATTCCAAAGAAATTGCTATTAATTCTGTGGAGATCAATGAGGCTCAGGTAAAATCAGTTATGCAGTTGACATACAAGAGTGCTCAGCAGATTCTTATGGGGACTATTCCTCGGGAACATTCAAAAGTAGCCTGTCTCTTTGACAGCTTAAACCTGTGTGATTCAATGAAGCTACTCTATGACATAGCTCTGGCAATGCGGCTAAGGAGAATGCAGTCTGATGCAGCGTATGCTTATGATGTCAGTGATCCTGGAGAAGAAGAATGCTGGCAAACTCATCTGCTAGTTGAAGAGCTCATGATATGGGCCAACAATGAAGTAGCTAAGAAGTTGCTTGCTTCCCATCCTGATGCAGCAATTCTGAGAAAACAATCACCTCCCAATCGAGATAAAATGCAAGAGTTGGTCAGCACCCACGAGTCCGTCATGGCCAACTCTCTTAGCCTTGCAAAATATTTGACTCCTGAACAGGTAGCCAACCCCTCACCTATTCTCGTGCCTGTTGACATCCTACAGAATATCGAAAGAGCTCTTAAAGATGGTGACTTTTCCAAGCTTGCTTATAATTTATTCACTAACAAACGTTATCCTCAGTTGGCAGCAGTGGAATCTGAAGTGCACTCTATAATGCTGCCTGCAGAATATTGCTCTATAAAAAAAGACAGAGATCTATCAGAATATCGCCATGATGGGCTAATGCTGAATTCATATACACACTTTTCTTCTCCCATGAGGCGATACTGTGATATCCAAGTACAGCGCATGTTGCTGGAGTGCTTGAAGCCATCACCTCTGCAAGAATTTCCCCATCAAATTAATAATGAGCTTTGTCTTCAGCTAAACGCAAAAATGCATATTAGCAAGACGTTTGAAAAGAAAAGAAACTCTGTTGATTTGTCACTAAATTTGCTCTCGAGCAGTAAAGTTTGTACTGCTTTTATTATTAAAGATAAAGGGAAAAAAATAGAACTGAGATTTCCTAGTGAAGACCTCAGGTATTTTCCAAAGAAATCTTTATCAATTATGGTTTCCAATGTACCTTTATCCCTGAGTGTTGCTTCCTTGAAGCTGAACAATATGGCTGAGATTTTATCTCAACACATCAACTTCACATCTTCTGCATCATCAACGTCAAAAGGAGAAATTAAAGCTGTAGTTGCTGCCACTGACTCTAGTTCTGACTTATATCAGTCTGAATATGGCTTTGATTGTGAACATTTGTATGTAGAAATTCCTTCAGAAAGATGGCAGGAAACTCTTCAATTAATCAAAATGCCAACACTCAGTCTATCAAAAGCCAAAAGATCATTGGAAGTTTTATCGAATCACTCTGTGTCTGAAACAGGTGTAGTAGATACTAATAATAAATGGCTCTATGCAGAGATCAAAGTCAGAGATCCATGGAAAACTCCTGGAATTGTTACGGTGTGGTTGACATGGTCTATGAGAGGCTATGTTCTATCACCAACGATTCAACTGGTGGAATTGTCTCCACTAATCCGTTTCTGCATTCAACACTGTAGTCGCCCAGCAGAATGCTTCTCAGACCCAAACTTATCTCAAGCATCAAAGAAAAGTTATAAGAATATTGAGCAATACATTACCTTATGGAAGACAGTACTTTTAGCTGAAGCAGCTGAAAAGAGTATTCGAGAAAAGGGTATGAAGCCCACTGTATTGTGCGATGTTTCCTTGAAGTGGCCGCAACTAGTAGTACCCGATGGTGCTATTAACGAGCTCTATTATGTAACTAATGGCAAAGTTAAAATGATTATTCCAATTAATTTTGCAAGAGAGTGTTCAGAATTTTTAAAAATTCAAACTGGGTCATTGGTGTGTGTGCGCTGTGAAGATGGCACTAAATCAGGAACAAAAGCAGTTTTTCATTTTGTTGTTGATTATATTGAAAAAAATGCTGAAACTGATTTAATACAGCAGGTGTTTATGCAAAACATTGGAGACAGTAATTGTCGCATATCAGAAGATATGAAACATAAGCTGGAATCCAAGGAATGGAACTATGAAGTCCAAATAACGCCCATGAGTGTATCATACAGGTAAGTCATAAGCAGCTCAGGTTTATGTAGCCAATTGTAATGTTTGTTTATTGTTGTATTCTTAGGAAAGTATTTGCAGGACTCTTGAGGCTGTGGAATCCAAAGGAATCTTCAAAATTATCTCAAGCTGTTGCTGTAAATGTTGATGATATAGAAGGTATTTCACACTATATGATGTACTCTCATATCTGGCTCTTTCAAAGCTTTATTGAACTGGTAATAAGTTTCCGTGTAAAACTACATTCCTGTTTATTGTTTGTTGAAAATTAACAACTTAATGATAACTATCCATCCAGTGTTGGTAAAAGAGCATGTTATTGAGAAAGAGTATGCAAGTACATTATACATCTAATAAAACAAAACAAGCGATGTATCTAACTAGTTGTAATGTTGTGTGTTACTCTGCAGATTGTAACAATTATCCCTCACATGATGTACAAGAACTTTCTACGACAGTATTAAGATGGTCCATTACAAGTGATATAAAAAAGTCAATATCATTGAATAAATGGCAAAATCAAGCAATTGAATTGGCACTGGAATCTCCTTTTCATCTAGTTCAGGGGCCTCCTGGTAAGTTATATGACAACGGTTGAGTGAATGTCCAGTAAAAATTAGTGTAGATGATGAGGCAGAGTTATTGTAAGGTGTATTTTTAAACAGTGTTTCCAATAATTTACATATATTTGACTTTATTTTAATGTTCATTAAAGATTTAAAAAAAAAAAATTATGCATTCTATAATATTATGTTACATATTTTTGATTGCTCCATAGCTAACTGAATATCAATGATGAAGCAAATAGTGAATTTGAATGTGTTTATGAATATAGGAGATGAACTAGCTATACTGATATACAAAAGCATATAATGTTACTTTGAACTATCAATAAAAAATCTGTCAGCAATAGCAGATGCTGTCTATATCTTAGGGTTAAATTCATATGGTTTATTATTCCTTTTTTATTTTCATTCCTTTTTTTATTTTATATATTCCTGCAAATGCAATTATTTTTAGTGTCAATGTTCTTGTGAAAGTGCTTGTTTCTGTCAAACTCTGCTGTATTGTATAACTAGAGATGTTCATTTTCATTCCAGGAACTGGAAAGAGTCTAACTGGAGCTCACCTGGCATTTATCCTTGCCATGTTGAACAAGCGATTAAACAAAGCAGACTGCAGCCACAAGTGTGTGTTTTATTGTGGTCCCTCCAATAAGTCCGTGGATGTGGTCCTAGGTAAGACCTGATATTTAGATATCTTTGATTTCATGTTGAGAATTGACAAATTTCTTTACAAATGTTTACCAAAAGCATCAAAGTGCAACTTGAAATAATAATTTGTGTTTGAATGGTAAGTGTAGCTGACTTTTGGGTGCTATCAGTCTCCAATACCCTCCCCTACCTCCTTTTACCTTTTCCCAACTCCCCACACAATGTCTCAATTAAACCATTAATAAAAATAGGGTGCAGATTTTGTCCCTTTGTATCTCCATCAAGATCATATTCCTTATGCCATTATTTTGAACTGTACCATTGATTCGGTTTTCAAAACAGCCAGTGTATTTTGTTATATTTATCCTCTATTGTACTTTATGAAGACACAAGTACGGAATGAGGAGGGCCTTTTATAGGTACTTGGTACTTAACTCTATAGTCTTTGTTTTTTTTCTTTTACAGAAAAATTTGACATACTGCTCTCAAGAAACACTCAATTGCAACTCAAAATTTTAAGAATCTACAGCTCTTCTGTAGAAAAGAAGTCCTACCCAGATCCTTCACATTTGCCAGCTCCTTCTCCTGCAGCTGAATGTCCACCATGGGCTAAAAAGTTTGCTTTACATCACTTGCTACGTGATGAAAACAATTGTAAAATAAGTAAGAAGTTGGAAAAACTCAGAGAAGTGGAAGTAAAAATAAAGCAAATAAAATCTGAAGGAAAGCTTGTACCTGGAGATATCATTAAACAATATAAACAAGCAGTAGATGAGGCAACAAAGGAATTTTTGAACCAGAATCAGTATGATATAGTGTTCTGCACTTGCAATGAGGCTTCAGGAAAAAGAGCTAAAATCTTCAATGTCCGTCAGTGTATAATTGATGAGAGTGGTATGGCCTATGAACCAGAAACAATCGTCCCCCTTCGCCTGTGTGAACACGCAGTTCTTATTGGAGACCACCAGCAGCTGCAGCCAGTCATTGACTATAGCCCTGCTAAAAAGTGTGGATTGTCCACGTCATTGTTTGAGAGAATTACAGTTCATTATAAAGAAAAATATACTTCAAAATTAAAGACTCAGTATCGAATGGTATGTTATTTTATGTTGTTGTTGTTTTTTGTTTGTTTTCCCCCAAAAATGTCCAGCAATTTGTTGTGTATTTCCTGGTACAATTACATGAGAGTATTGTTTAAATGCTTTTAATTAAAGTCTGTCATATTTGTAATGTCCTAACCTTCATTTAGTTTCCACTTGTCAATGAGAGTAGGAAGTATTTTATTTTAAGAATAACCATGCTCCCAGTAATATCTCAGCAACAACTGAACCCAATGTGTAAAGCACTGAAGTGATATAATGGGAATAGTAAACCACAATGCATGATGTACAAATTGAAAAGGACTCAATGAGTGTCTATTTTGTGATTGCCACTCATTAATATTAAGTTCTTTATGTAAATACATATATAATATTTTTAGCATGAAGAAATATGCAAATTTCCTTCAGAGTATTTTTATGGCGATGAGCTTGAAACTGATCGGTCAGTGACTTCGCGAACTAATCCTGAGACAAGAATAGAAGGATTTTGGCCTCAAGGGCCAAAACTGCCAATTGTGTTTGTTAATCAAGTCAGCAAAGAGGATGATGGCCAAACTAGAAGTGAAGAAAATGTTAACATAGGAATGGAGTCAAAGTCTAACTTAACGGAAGCCAAAAAAGCAGTATGTTAAATTAGTTTATATATAATTATTATAGTATAAGTATAATATATATATATTTTTAAATTTATATATATAATATTTTATACATATATTATACATTGTTCTCATTTAATTATAGGTTGAAATTGCAAGATGTCTTCACATGAAGCATAATGTACCCATTACTGAACTAGCTATATTGACACCTTACTCAGCTCAAAAGGAAAAAATAAAAACCTTTATAAAGACAAACAACAGAGAATTAAGAGAAATCTTAGTTGCTTCCATCAGTGAAAGTCAAGGTGAGACTGATTCTGCTCACCATCATTGTTTTCATTCTCCATTTTGTTTCAGGAAATGAGTTCGGGATTGTGATTTTGTCTACGGTTAGGTCTCAGCCATTGAACAAGATCAAGAACAAGTATATTGTCCAGGCTGACTATACTTGGAAGAGAGAGAACTTGGGCTTTATCACAGATAAACATCAAATCAATGTGGGCATCACTCGAAGTAAATATGGTCTAGTCATCCTTGGTAAGCAGCTTTCATTTGATTTTATGGAGCAAATACAGCTAGCATTATTTGTAAATGAATTAGAAGGTAACATGAGTATTTCAAACTCTGTGTTTTGTTTATATTGTAAATGCCTACATTTTGGCTGGAGACTTCTGCCTTTCTTTGGGAAATGAACAAAGAAGGCCTGACTATTAAGCTAAAATGTTGGAGATTAAGAGTAGGTAAATTATTGTTGAAAATATCGCATAGCAATCAGCTGATTGATAATTAGTGAACAACAAAAGAAAGTGATTTTTCATTTTAAAGGTCAGCATTTTTTAAGAAATGAAATAATAGTATCCATAATAGGACCAACGATAAATAATAAATCACCTCCCAAGTTACTGACATGGCAGCCCTTCTAAAAGGAAATTCATATTATCAGATGAACAATAAGTAACTGAGGCTAGTTTCGATGTTTTCATCTTTTTAACTAGTCTTAGATTTTGATTTGAAATATTTCAGCACGAAAGATTAAATAGGGTAATGCTTATAATAGAGGAGTGGAGATATTCCACTAAAAAACAACAACAACCAAGTCTTTACATTTTGCCACTCTTACCTTATGTATCCCATAAAGTTAGCTTAGCTTCACCTTACCTGTCTATTATCTTTAGCATAAGTGTGACTGCGAGAAACAGAGGGACCGGCTAGTCATTCCCAATAAACAAAGGTAGTTGTTCAATGATGCCTAAGGTTATAGCAGAACATAGTAGATATCTGAAAAGTTGAGACTGCTAAACTAAAGTAAAGCCAGGGAATTGTTTTTTGTATGTTGCTTTTTAAGAAAGATATTGGAAAGCTGAGAAACCCATAACACAGTGACAGAAGTGAAGAGCAGTAAATATTGGAGCATTCAAGTAACGTTAGAAAAACAACATGACAGCAGCTGTTAGAAGGCGTATAATTTCAATATTCTGAACATCATGAACATAAAGCCTTATCAGGTACATTCATACCAGCTTCTTTGAGACAGTAAAAGCTACATCTCTTTACCACTGAAAACTAGCCTTAATAAATATCTAACCAGCTTCTTTGAGACAATAAAAGCTACATCTCTTTACCACTGAAAACTAGCCTTAATAAATATCTACTTTCCAACTAGTCCAACATCTTCCAATATTCACCACGGTACTTTACAATCCTATTCATGACCATCAATATAAATACCTTTCTTGTGTGGCGACACTGGTTGGAATCCGAATGATGAAGCCATAGAATTGGCGAAAAAGAGATTGACCAATCAAAATGCAGCAGTAAACTGGCTGGGAGGAAGGATGGAGTTACGAATTCACAGAAATTAAGCACTTAGCTTCTCTCATATGTTTGACTTTCAAAGTGCATTTGTTTTACACTTCTCCCTTCTAGCTATCCTTGGTAGACATTCTTTGCAGTAAAGCTATGTAGTAAAGAGAAAATTGTAGTAAAGGTCGCAAACTGAGCTAATATAGCTCTAACTTGATTGACTTGCCCAAAACTCAGTTTGCTACAGCAAACATTTAAAATTGTGCATCAATTCTAAGCTACTGGTCACTAATAATTTCTGCGCTTTGTAGTTATATCAAGCATGTGCAGCGTGCATTTAAGATTGTGAAATAGATAGATGAGATTATTTCAAGAATTGCCCCAGTTATGTCAGGCATTGTACAGGAAGTACATGTACTTCACAATAATTATTATACAAGTTTAGTTGAACTAAAAAGTGTGAAGACATGTAAAGCACACACAGAGTGCCAAAAATTGTGTGATCACAGCTGCGTGTTTTGCTGTTGTTTTTTCTCATAGCCAATGTTTAGAGAAAGTTTCTGCATTATTATAATTATATAGATGACAATAATTGTGCCTTAAACTAAAAATGTTTGTGTCTATGGCTACTGTAGGAAATAAGGCATTATTGAGTTACGATGACACCTGGGACCAGCTCCTAATCCACTATAGTAAGAAGCAATGCATTGTGGAAGGATCACAATTTCCACCAAACTAACATTTTTTCACGGATTTTTTCTTTTTATATTTATGACCAGCTTTTTTTAATTTTTTTTTGTAGATATTATAAATTGTATAATATTATGTATTCCACACTTTTTATTTATTTTGCATTGTATTTTTATTCAATAAACAATTTCATTGGTTGATTGAAGAAATCTATATCTATATGATTATAAAATAACCATCTCTACGTCCTACTATTAATAGGAGCTTGGATAGGAAATGAATTAAAGTTTCTTTGCTTTTTTTTTTTTTTTTTTAAGTAAATTTTGACATTACTTACATCTCATAATAGTCTCCAAGATTAACATTATTAGGAACAAAAATACTCGCGTTGAAGTAGTATAAACTAGCTAATTTCAGTACATTTGAAGTTGAACAGTACATTTCCTAATTATGCTCACCAAAATTGTTCTCCATGTCCTAGCTACTGCACTCTTTCTTACGTGCATTAACTTCGTCAAATCTTTACCAAAGCTTTTTACAAATTGTGTTCAGTTGAAGTTGAATAGGCATCCCGTTATCTCTGCTATTACTACAGGTTGACTTGAGCTAATGTATTTTTGTCACAGTGTGACAACTGGTGAAATATCAATTTGCTGGACATAGTGGGACGGTTCTTGCAAAGGTCAGTGAGTTTGCAGAGTATAGTGTGATACTAGAAGATGTACTGACATGATATTCTGAGCCAGACAACTCATAGAGAAAGTTCTGGAAAATAAATAATACCTTGCTTTTTGTGCTCATCATCCCTTTTGAAGAAGTACATATTGTAGCTACCTCCCTCTCTGTTCAATTTAGTGCAGTCTTTCGATGATTGTATAGCAACATAACTTATTTCCTGATGATAATGCTGCAGCTTTTGTAGACAAACTGAGGAGACAACAGTAGCGGAATTGGAGAAGGTGATCAAGGCATGGGTGTAAGGAAGACAAGCTACTTACAGGTTGAAATAATACGATAATGTTGGGAGGTAGTGAGGTGGAATGTGTAACTAGCATTAAGTACTTAAGATCAGTGTTGGAAGCATGAGGCAATCAAAAGGTCCTATCTGGTAACTTCAACTAAGAAGAATAGACACAGAGACCAAACATGATGCCACAAAGAAGATGGCCACCTGTCATAATCATTGCTTGAGGGGAACAGTCAGCATAGCAGAGGGGACTGAGTGGCCAGCCAGATTTTTAATGGAGGAGTATTTGGAAGGTATAATTGTAGCCAGACCATTGAGATGGCAGGCCACTTGGCGAGAATAAGTAATCATATAGGCTCCATAAGAAGATTTTCTTTTGTTGGCTGCTCAGCACCACCCTCTACACGGTAAGAAAATGAGGTGTTTTGTTGCTGAAGTTGTTAATTTAAAAATTTTTTTTTTGCGATGTCACCATTTTGCTCAAATGCCGGTGGACGACCAACTAACGTCAAAGACACCTAACCGAGATTCATTTGTAGCTACCTAGACAAATATCCGCCTTAGCTCTGCGCGCATAAGCGAAATCATGGGGGTATAAATAAAATTGGCGTAGGATTTGCAGCTTCTCTCAGTGTTTTTAAGGGCCAAAATATGTCTGAAGAAGATAGCAATTACTGCTGCTGGTGGTGTTTCTTCAAGTACAGGGGCAACCCCGGGGACATTCGCTGCAACCACCTCGGGGAAAGGATTGAAATTATTTGGAATGAGCACGAAGAATTTTATGAGACCACTGAAGTCAGAAGTCCACCTGACAATCTCATGGATAGGGTTTGGGGGAATGTACGCCTTTGTGATCCTCACAGAGGTACGTGTGAAAGTCACAGATGTACCTTTGCTCATGGAACTCAAGAGCAGAGTGAATGGAACAAACACTTGAGAAACCAAAGAAGAAAAGCAGGAGGTAAGTAGCTCTCCAGTCTATGTGCAATAGGTGAATATAATATGCTTACATTACTTTGTTACAGTAAGAACACAGCCAAGACAATTAGAAAAGGGCAATAAGGTAAGAGTGACTGAATTATGCTCACTGGTGTTTATGGTGGAAACACCCAGGGGGAATCCAGAACATTCCTAACAAGTACATAAGCTATTGTCAATGAAGCAAACAAAAGTAAAGGTCCCTTTACTTAGAAATGCAGGATTGTTGTGCATATGGATATGGGTGTAATTTCATCGCCTACTCATACTGTGTCTTATATTTTCTCAGTTTGTTGCTTTTGATAGCAAAAAGTGTTCAAGTTTCGACCGCTACTAAATGTGACCGTAAAACAAACCTGTCCTGCACTTCCATAATTAGAAATTTCTAATTGCTGATTGTTCTGTAGGGCTGGCACCAATATGGCATTACCACAACTGTCTTTAGTCATATAAGTACACACTTGAATTTACTATCTCATGAATATCTTTCATGTCTGAGTAAAGATTCTTTGAATTGAAATTCATGAATTAGAAGTAATTTATGGTCTATTACATGTTAGACCTGGAATTTGTTCAGCCTCTAGTAATGTGTTAAGCTACTAAGAGGGAGAAACTGACAGAAGTAGTACTACTACTTTTGTTTGAATTATTTTGAGATCAACCATTGATAGTGGAAAATAACGATTTAGGAACCTAAATATTTACACTTGATAATTATGTCCAAAGCCCTAATTTTATGCAACTAGTAGTCGATTATTGTTAAGTGCCCATTTCCCCCCCGGCTTTTAGTACTTTTTATTAAGCTCTCCATGCATCTCATCTACTGCTGATTGATGCTCAACCCAATATTGGCTCTTTGTATTTTCCTCTATTCTTTTTCTAACTCTCTGACTCAATATCTGGACAAACTGTATATGATTAATTTTTGTTTCTGTTTAGTGAAGTGTGAGTGCCAGCAAATGACAAATGCGAATGAGTGGGGCATTCACAAAATGGTTTCTTTTGCACTGATATCATCACCACTTCATGCTTGAGCTAATTAGATTGATATTTATAAGATAAAGAAGCATTACTCCACTTACAGTAGCCTGAAATACAGAAACTGCGTCATAAGGCACATTTTATCACTTAATATTCTCTAAAACTCAACAAGCTTTGACTGCTATGTCCACCATGGCTGCTAGTTAGACCTGTTGATAGCTAAATTTGAATTTCAAGTATAGGTTGCTTGTGAGCAAAATGTGTTTAAAATTTTGACTGCTCAATAATGCAAACTTGTCCTATACTTGCATAAATTGTGAATTGTTTACAACAACAGCAACATGTGTGGTGATAACCCAAACTGATTTAGCTTTACTGCAAAATTGTCTTCAGTCATGCAAGTAGTCTGGCGTTCGACCCTTTACCTCAATTATTGGGTGCAGGGGAAGGAAAGGGTCTGGGAACACAGACATAATAAATTTGTTATGGAGGAATGCAGAAGTTGCTGGCTCAAGAGCATTGACGCCCACACTTTCTTGGATTTTGATCGCATTAACCACGCAATTTAGGTATGCGTGCAGTTGAAACCCAATGGGAGCTGAAGCTAACGTCTAGTCTGAGTGAAAGATGGACTGTGTAGGTATTAAGTTTTGTGATTTCTGAAGTTGACGGAGGCGATCACAATGGTAAGCAGTATGGAAGAAAAAAAAACAACTTTCTTAACAACAAAGGAAGTGATAACCTAGTGACTGTATCCAAGTTGTTCCACTGCAACAAATGCTCAGGCAAAAAATCTCCTCCTTCTGGCATGAAAGTGCAGCAGCACGTAGGTGCCCAGTTACTCTGCTCGGACAGATGTGGTACTACTGTGTAACCATATCCCCAGATTCTTTCCTTCCCCTCTGCCCCAATAATATAAGGTAAAGGATCAGCTACGTCAGCTATCCTATAAGTACATGTTTTGAATTTACTATGAATATCTTATAAGACTGAGTAATGATTCTTTGAATTGAGAAATTCATTTATGGACTATTAATTGTTACTAAGAATTTTGCTGAGTTGGTAGCTAAGAGGGGGAAAGTGTCAGAAGTAGTGCCATTTTTTGTCTCCAATAATTTGAGATCAGCCATTCTTCTCTAGTTTTACTTTTTTTCCCCCCTTCTTCTCTTTTTTTTTATTTGGACTTAAAATTTGGTGAGTATCTTTACTGGAGTCTTCAAGGAATACATTATTTTTGCTATTATATTAGAAAGCTGAATACTTGCTGATATTGCACTTTTTCTGGTTATCAACCCCCAGCATGCATGCACAAGAGGGTTATAGTAATTGTTCTGTCTTTTGTCTGTCTGTCAATTGTTAAATTGGGAATGAAATTACTCAAAATGATGATTTAAGTCATTTTATCAGGCTGAAGATGGCATCGTGTTGATTACATGACTGGATTAGACTATAGGTTTGATGGAGTTGCACAACGTTATAGGAAAAATTGATAAAATGCATGTTGAAATTACATCAGTAGCTACTAGCTTTGGCTTCTGCTCCATACAGTGACACCAACAATATGTCTCCACATTAGACGAAATTCATTGTAGAGCATTCACTGCATCAGCCTCTTTTTTGTATTTATATTACCACTTGTGTGCTTTGATTCTTATTAGGTAATGGAATCCTGTCCAGTAGCATCAAATGCAGATCATTGCATCAGAGAATATGTACCATAAAATAATTATAAACTCAACAAGTTTTGTTCACATATCCACTTGACTTTGGTTAGTTTAACTGGGGGGAAATGAGAAAATAGTTAAGCTAGAATTTCAATTGTAGGTAGTCGTTGTTAGCTTCTTCTTGATGTTGTTTGTTCCTTATTTAAGAACCACTAAACTTGGTTCAACTGTTTTATTATAATCATATCCCATATACATATCAACAGCATTTAATGCATCAAACAAATGTGTTACCTTTTACCATTATACTGCTTATAGACAACTGGGCCATTTAGAGCTTACTCACAGCCGCAATCAAAACTTCAACACAGTCAGTCTTCAAACCCTCCCACAGTGAGTGGTGCACATAATCCATTTCCTTCTACTGAACTGGATTCTTTCCCCTCGTCTCTCATGGAGACTGCTATCAGTCTGAGCAACCATGACATAATTGACCCAGTGTCCATGCAAATGGAGTTAACAAGAGAAAGTTACAAGAATAAGTTTGTAAGCCTCATCTCTTCTGAAGAAGCCACACACATTGAACTACTCGGAGAAAAGTATGTTGATATGTTTTTGTCTTTATTATGTAATAGTATCCGTAAGCACCATTGAGCGTTATCAAATGTACATGCCTTGTCCTTGAAACTAACATACAAATGTTAAATGTTTGTCCATGCTTATCTTTTTAATTTATGGAAGAGTGTCAGAGAGCCTTGATAAGTAATCATATTTTTCTGTGTTTTTTTAACAAGTATACAATGAACTTATAAAACACCACTATTGCTGCCATGAAGACCTCTTAACGCACATGTATTTGTGTGTGTAAAAGTTATTTGGACTGCAGCACATCTCAAGACTGCAGACATCAAAATTTTGAGAACAGTAATAAACAAAAAACATTTAAAAGTAAAATTAAACTGTGCATGCATTGGCTTTTGCACATTGCATGATTTCTCACTTAACATTAAAGATGAGAGGGTTCTTGTTGTCTTCTAACTATAGCTAAATGTGGCTTTTAACTATAGCTAAACGTGGCTTCTAACTATAGCTATAAGGTGACTTCTAACTATAACTAAAAGGTGGTTTTTAACTATAACTAAAAGGTGGTTTTTAACTATAGCTAAAGGTGGCTTATAACTATAGCTAAAAGGTAGCTATAGGTGGCTTCTAGCTATAGCTAAAGGTGCCTTCTAACTATAGCTAAAAGGTGGTTTTTAACTATAGCTAAACGTGACTTCTAACTATAGCTAAAGGTGGCTTCTAACTATAACTAAAAGGTGGTTTCTAACTATAACTAAAAGGTGGTTTTTAACTATAACTAAAAGGTGGTTTTTAACTATAGCTAAAGGTGGCTTATAACTATAGCTAAAGGTGGCTTCTAACTATAACTAAAAGGTGGCTTCTAACTATAACTAAAAGGTGGTTTTTAACTATAGCTAAACGTGACTTCTAACTATAGCTAAAGGTGGCTTCTAACTATAACTAAAAGGTGGTTTTTAACTATAACTAAAAGGTGGTTTTTAACTATAGCTAAAGGTGGCTTATAACTATAGCTAAAGGTGGCTTCTAACTATAACTAAAAGGTGGCTTCTAACTATAACTAAAAGGTGGTTTTTAACTATAGCTAACGTGACTTCTAACTATAGCTAAAGGTGGCTTCTAACTATAACTAAAAGGTGGTTTTTAACTATAGCTAAACGTGACTTCTAACTATAGCTAAAGGTGGCTTCTAACTATAACTAAAAGGTGGTTTTTAACTATAGCTAAAGGTGGCTTATAACTATAGCTAAAAGGTAGCTATAGGTGGCTTCTAGCTATAGCTAAAGGTGCCTTCTAACTATAGCTAAAAGGTGGTTTTTAACTATAGCGAAAGGTGGCTTCTAATTATAGCTAAAAGGTGGCTTCTAACTATAGCTAAAAGGAGGCCATAGCTAAAGGTGGCTTCTAACTATAGCTAAACATGGCTTCTAACTGTAGCTAATTGTGGCTTCTAACTATAGCTAAACATGGCTTCTAACTATAGCTAAAGGTGGCTTCTAAATATAGCTAAAAGGTGGCTTCTAACTATCGCTAAAAGTGATAGCTAAAGGTGACTATAGCTAAACATGGCTTCTAACTATAGCTAACTATAGTTAAAGGTGGCTTATAGTTAAAGGTGGCTTCTAACTATAGTTAAAGGTGGCTTCTAACTATAGTTAAAGGTGGCTTCTAACTATAGTTAAAGGTGGCTTCTAACTATAGTTAAAGGTGGCTTCTAACTATAGTTAAAGGTGGCTTCTAACTATAGTTAAAGGTGGCTTCTAAATATAGTTAAAGGTGGCTTCTAACTATAGTTAAAGGTGACTTCTAACTATAGTTAAAGGTGGTTTCTAATTATAGCTAAAGGTGGCTTCTAACTATAGCCAAAAGTGACTTCTAACTATAGCTAAAGGTGGCTTCTAACTATAGTTGAAGGTGACTTCTAACTATAGTTAAAGGTGGCTTCTAACTATAATTAAAGGTGGCTTCTAACTATAGTTAAAGGTGACTTCTAACTATAGTTAAAGGTGGCTTCTAACTATAGTTAAAGGTGGCTTCTAACTATAGTTAAAGGTGGCTTCTAACTATAGTTAAAGGTGGCTTCTAACTATAGTTAAAGGTGGCTTCTAACTATAGTTAAAGGTGGCTTCTAACTATAGTTAAAGGTGGCTTCTGACTATAGTTAAAGGTGGCTTCTGACTATAGTTAGAGGTGGCTTCTGACTATAATTAAAGGTGGTTTCTAATTATAGCTAAAGGTGGCTTCTAACTATAGCCAAAAGTGACTTCTAACTATAGCTAAAGGTGACTATAGCTAAACATGGCTTCTAACTATAGCCAAAAGTGACTTCTAACTATAGCTAAAGGTGACTATAGCTAAACATGGCTTCTAACTATAGCTAAATGTGGCTTCTAACTATAGCTAAAGTTGATTTCTGACTATATCTAAAGGTGACTTCTAACTATAGTTAAAGGTGGCTTCTGACTATAGTTAACGGTGGCTTCTAACTATAGTTAAAGGTGGTTTCTAATTATAGCTAAAGGTGGTTTCTAACTAAAGCTGTTTTTACCAGCTGGTTAACAGGCCTATAACCAGGGAGAGGATGTTTTGGGGGGAGGGGAATAGGTTTACCAGTTACACCTCCCCTCCCCCCCTCTTGAATTTAATTGGCGAGTGGGACACTTACAGGGGTTACACAATTGAGATTCCGTGGTGTTTATTTATTAATCTTTTTGCTTATTTATATGGTATGTGCGACCCTTTTTTTCGCCCGCGCTGCTAATTACGTAAGAAGCATCTTGATAAAATAACCAAGTAATGAAACTGTTGACCATATGAGTTGCTGGCCTTGAAAAGCAAGCTACATGTAGTCTTGGAGCAGACCTAAACGCCTGAACTTTCGTAAAAGCATAGCGGACCCAACAGCACTATTTTTTCTTCATCGTCATTGAATGGGTAGATTAAGTTAGAACATTTCAATTGCAACAACTATATAAATTATGCCAAGGACCATGGCTCATAGTTAGTTATCACTTTTAAAACTAAGCTGGCTCACTCGCCATATGTGTTGAAGCACACCACTAGTGACATTTATACCTGGGTAATTATACTGACTTCTCACAGTGCATTTTTGATCATTGCTCACAACTATCTGAACTCTAAAACTTAGCTGTATCAAAGTCTCAGACAAGTAGCCGTCGAGAAAAATAGGTCAAATCCAGATAACTTTGCTAAAGATTATAAAAATAAGATCAATTACAATTCAATTTCTAAATGCTTAGCTAATTGTAATATTTCTGCTAATTTTGCAACTCACAGCAAAACAGCTGCTTCAATACAAGTGCTACCTCTCAATAATATTGTATCTAGCTCAAACCTTTTTTTAAGAAATAAGTCAATCTATTCCCGACATTTACGCTTGACGTGTTGGGTCCAATTTTCCTGTGCACGTATTTGTTACTTATTACAACTTCATTATTATAAGAGGTGTGGCAATGAAACTGGCTGTGGTTGTGTGGCTATTAAGTGGGTTAGCTATTATTGGCGTACTGAGTATTCTTAAGCAAATTATTGTAGCAAAACATGTAGTCGTGTAGCCTCATTGACTGTATTGTTTCAACTTCCTACAAGTCTGTTATGATAGTGCATGATAGAGGAAGCTCACTATAATAATTTTGTTTTGTCTTTTGTTGCAGGTGTAACTCAATGTGCAATATCAAGTTCTATGATGATCCTAAGTCATGCAGTTGGATTAAAAGTGTTGACAAGTCTGAGACAGCTTGTGGGTACATTGAGGGACTCGATTTGGACAAAATAGCGTATGTCACTCAAGCTAGCGAAGCAGCTTTTGCAATATTGTCGGAAAGAAATAAAGTGAAAATGGAAATATTACGGGAGAACCACGAACATTGTGACCCTTCTTTGCTGGTAGCTCTCAGTTTTAAGGATAAGGACAAGTTACTTCAGACAAAAGGAAACAAGTTGCACAATATACCAGTAGCATTTCAAATCAAGCAATCATACTTTAACAGCTTGATAAGATCTGTGAATTTAATTGAGCCCGAAATCATTGAAAGAATTTTACCAACAAGGCACAACTTTTTGCCAGATCAACCTGTGGCACTATCAGATAGAGCTAATGGTTTAGACTCAGACCATTGCCAAGCACTGCATGTAATTCTATCCAGCAACTCCAAGTCTCCTCCAGTTATAATTAGTGGCCCTTTTGGAACTGGGAAGACACGGCTAATAGCCACAGCAACTTGCTGTCTATTGGAACAGGAACAATCTCTTGTTAGAATTCTAATTTGTGCACACCATTATGGAACCCTTGATGATTTGATTCAACAACTTGAGAAATTCACACATGTGCCATTTGAATTGATTAAACTTGTTCCAAAGGGTAGAAATAGAAGAAAGTATGGTAAATATGATAAGTTGCCACTAGAAGTTAGTGATACATGCTCAAGACTAAACAGACGAAGCATCGTCGTAGTAACTACCTTCACAACATCGTTATCAATCACTAATGCAGTAGGAAACAAGTTTTTCACTCACATTCTAATGGACGAAGGCTCACAAACAAGAGAGCCAGAAGCCATTGCTCCACTTAGCCTTGCCTCTATCAATACAAAAATAGTTATTGCTGGTGACAAACAGCAGGTAAGCATAAAAATGCTATTTTGCTGTCTAGAAATGTTTTGGAAAGTTTGTCAAAATTGCTCAATATATGAATTGTATTTCTAGGTTGGTCCTGCACTGCTAGTACTCGGAGATGAAGCTCGTGAAAATGGCCTGAAATATTCTCTTTTGGAAAGGCTTCATAATTTGTACCAGAATATTGGTGGAAAAGCACTGGATCACATGGTCGAGCTAAAAACTAATTATCGTTGCCATGCAGAAATTATGAAGCTTCCCAATCGACTCTTCTATGATGGGATATTGATTCCCAAACCAATAAATTCTGAAACTCATCCTAAATTTCCATATCCACTGGTGTTCGTATGCTCCAGTTTACAAGAAAAAGTAGATGAAGAAATTGAAGCAAAAATAATGTTGCAAAAGGTAAATGAAACAATATGTAGAGCTTGGCCTGAAAACCAGTGGGGTGCTAAAAATTTACACGAAGTCGGTTTGATAACACCATCACAACCTCAAGTAAGTGCATCCCTTCTTTCATTTAATACAAATCATACACTAATAATGTAATGTTTCAGCTTGTGGCTTTGAGACACCTGGCTCGTAAAAAATACGGAGACAACATGAAATATCTTCGTTTTTTAACTACTGATAACATTCAAGGTTCTACTGTAATTCCTGGTGTTCCATAAAAATTACATATATGGTGAAAATGTTGTAGGTATGGAACTGAGGGCAATATTCGTGAGTACTTCTGAGTATGTCACTGCAGAAGGAAAGAGTAAAAATCCCACCAAGAGCCCCAGTGACCGACATGTCTTTAATACTCTCTTGACACGGTCCAAGTCCCTGGTAGTGGCCATTGGAAGCCCCTTACACTTACTTCGTATGGAGAGTCATGGAGAACTGGATCACGGCTGGAGCTTTTACATGAGTGAATGTCTGAAGAATGATACCTTCATAGTTCCTACTGTAGTGGCAAGTAGAAGCAAGCAAGAAGAATTTAAAATTGAATTAAAAACTAAACTTATAAAAGCAAGTGAGTTATAAAGTACAGGAGTTTATTTGATATGTCAGTTATCTATCACTGTAAGGTTGGGAAGAGGGAAACAAATATGTGACCGGATTTGTGAAAACCCGGCTAAACGCGGCATCTAAAGTTTTCTAATTTATTCTACCAGTAGGCTGCACGGGGCCTTGGGATGCCTTCCTCCTAATTTGGAAGCTGTAGCACAAGCCGTCTTCGCCCTACGCACTACACTTCAGTATTTTTGCTAAACTTATTATTGCTGATTTCGAAAAAACGCCCGGTAAAGGCGTTGCTAAGGTCAGGGGGCGTGCCTTGTGTCCGTATACTATTACTGCGTGTCTCCGGGACACTATGGAATAAATTGGTTACAGGCGGATTGAAAGACGTCTAAAAGGCTTAATGCAGGGCTCCTTAAGAAACTATGATGACGAGATTTGCGTGAGTACGTGAATTATGTAGAATAGCAAGTGAATTAGTTAGCTACAGTGGCTGTTAGTGAAAAGCCCGCCAACAATTTCTTAGCATCTCTCCGTACACGAGTCCAACCGGCTAGTGTTTGTAGCCTCCTAGTGTGAGTTCTAGAGCACGCCAGAGCTTACACAACTGCGTCATAAGCTAGAGCTAACTGGTGTCTATCCATTTCTGCCATAAAAATTTTTTCGAAAAAAATCGACCCTTAAGGCTTTACCCGGTGATACTGAAAAAAATTGTTTGCCGCGTTTAGGCGGATTTTCCCAAATCCGGTCACATATGTCAGCAGTGGTTAAAAAAATTATTTTACCTTTGGGGTCTTATATATTAAAAAAAAAGTAATTACAACTGGAGTGTGCTAATTTTGAAATCTTAGGGAAATCTTTATCCCTCCCTGTGTATGAACCCATATTGGACATAGTTCACTGGTGAAACTGGTAGCATTGTTTGAAACAACTGTGTGCGGCAATCAAAGTGAAGCAAATAATTTCCTCAATATTTCAATAGTTGCTGCTGATGTTGCTGAGACTGTCATATGAATTTCCAACCATTTCGTGTGAGCATCAATTACTAGTAGAAACATATTACCCATGACAGGTCCTGCATAATCAATATGTACTCTTGACCACGGCTTGGTTGGCAATGACCACGGATGTAATGGTGCAACTGGTGGTGGGTTCTGCTGACTCTGACAATCAACACACTCCCTCACACACTTCTCGAACTCAGCATCAATGCCTGGCTACCACACATAGCTCCTTGCCAATCTCTTCATGCGAGTGATTCCAGGATGAGCCACGTGGAGCATTCTCAGAACATCATCTCTTACTTTTTGTGATATTACAACTCGATTCCCCCATAGCACACATCCATCCTCCACACTCAGTTCTCTTTTTCTCCAAATAAAGGGTTGAAATTCTTCCCGAGGGATATCTTGCTCTGGCCAACCTTGTAATACACAATCTCGCACTTTGCTCAACAAGGTATCTCTGTCAGTCCCCAACTTTTCTTGCTTGTGACTGGTGAAGTATAATCCATTAAGTTGACCACTTCTACTCTGCTACCTGTGGAACATCTGAATTACTTCTAGGTGAAGGTAATAGCAGCCTGCTAAGGGCATCTGCATTTGCATTTTGTACCCCATTTTTGAATTCAATGACATATTTATAGGTTCCCAGTGTCAGGGCCCACCTTTGGATCCGTCCTGATGCCATAGCTGGAACAGCTTTGGTGTCTCCAAAAATATATGTGAGTGGCTTGTGATCTGTTTTGAGTGTGAGCATGCGGCCATACACATATTGATGAAACTTCTTCACCCCAAATATGATTACTAAGGCTTCCTTGTCGAGTTGCAAATATTCTCTTTCAACTTGAGTTAGGGACCTTGATGAGAACGCAATGGGTTTCTCCACTCCATCAGTGAATCGATGTGATAAAACAGCACCAACTTCGTACGGCGAAGCGTCACATGCCAGAATTAGAGGGAGACTGCTGTCAAAGTGGACTAACACATCTGATGATAGTAGCAGTTCATTAACACGACTAAAAGCTTGGCCCTGTGCTCTCCCCCAAGCCTATCTTGACTTCCTCTGCAACAGTGATTATAATGGTGCTAACGTCGTGGCCAGATCTGGAAGAAATTTGGCATAATAATTGACAAGACCAATGAATGACCTCAACTCAGTCACATCCTTAGGCTTCGGTGCATCTACTACTCCACTGACTTTCGATTTCGAGGCATGGAGACCCTGAGCACTAATAGTATGCCCTAAGTATTCAACTGACGGCAACATAAATGCACATTTATTTTTCTTCAATCTCATTCCTGCATTTTGTAGTCGTTCCAGAATTTGGGATATCTTTTGAAGGTTTTCCGCTCTAGTTGAGCCTGTAATCAAAATATTGTCAATGTACACACAAACTTTGGAGATACCCTGCAGGAGATTTTCCATAGCTCTTTGGAAGATAGACGGAGCTGACGAGATCCTAAAAGGGAGTCGTGTATAACAAAACAAACCACGATGGATGTTAATTGTAGAATACTGTCGGGACTCTTCATCCAATTCAATTTGTTGGTAGGCATGGGAGAGGTCTAGCTTAGTGAATGGTTTGCCACCAGCTAGTTTTGCAAATATATCCTCGATTTGGGGGATAGGATATTTATCCAATTTAGCGTTTTTGTTTATTGTAATCTTGTAGTCTCCACAGATGCGGACAGTGCCATCATTCTTGAGAACTGGAACAATGGGAGCAGCCCAGTCTGAAAATTGTACTGGCTCAATAATTTTGAGGTCCTGCAGCCGATTCAACTCATCTTCTACTTTCTTGCATAGAGCATATGGTACTGATCTGGCATTGAAAAAAAACAGGGAGTTGCATCAGCCTCTTTGTAAATCTTAGCAGTGCTTCCCTTAAGCAGTCCTAATTCATCTTTAAGTACATCAGTATATTGATCCAATATGTCTTCCAGTGTCACTACTTTGTTGACAGAGATGCTCTGCCAATCCAGCCTCAATGCCATCAACCAATTATGTCCTAACAGTGACGGTCCAGACCCTCGAGTAACTATCAGTGGAAGGTTAACTTTGTGACTGTTGTGTCCCACACTCACTACAACACGGCCTTTTACTCCTATTTCCTCCACTGTGTAAGTGAATAACTTCACTCTTGCATTGAGTAACGAAATTCCAGAATGATTCAATTTGCCGAATGTTTCTTCACTCACGAGTGACACTGATGCATCCAGCTCCATCTCCAATCCTTCAGCATTAATTTGAACTGGAACCATCAATGGCTTACTGGAACCATTAGACACTTGATAAAGTGTGTACTCTTCGTATTACTCATCTTGCTCCCTGTCTTGTTCCTCCATTACCACGTTAGTTTGCTCACGTCTACCACTGTCATTGAGCCTGCTTTCTCCCTTTTTCCTGCAAACTGATGCCAGATGGCCTTTCTTCTTGCAATAGTTACATATATATTCTTTGTACCAGCACTGGGAGTGTGAGTGTCTCCCACCACAGCGGAAACACAAGTTATTACGAGGAGCACTCTCTCCGCTCTGCCTTCGAGGTTGTGAGGGTGTTTTGTCACCCCGCACGCGATGAATGGCGCCTTCGCCATCTGCCTCCTTCAATGTTGCAAGTCGTATACTCTGATCCAGGCGGTCTGAATTCTTTTGAGCAGTTTCTGCTGCCAGAGCTAAATCATAAGCTTTGGAATACATTAGATCTGCCTCTTGCAGAAGGCACTGTTGTGTCTTTTTATTCCTGATTCCACAAACAATGCGATCACGAAGCATTTCGTCCAGAACGGCTCCATATAGTTACAATTATCCGTAAGCTTCCTCAATGCCGCGACAAAACTACTCACTGACTCGCCTTCCTTTTGGCATCTGGTATTAAATTCAAAGCGACTCACTATAGTGGAAGGTTAGGGATTCAAATGAAGTGATACAAGGGCCACAATTTTATCAAATTTCAATTCTTTCAGTGTTTTTGGCAAAGCCAGAGTTTTAATTAGCCGGTAGGTGCTAGCTCAGACTCCATTGAGGAGGATTGCACGTTGTTTTTTTTTCGTCTCCATCGATAATAAAGTAATTTTCCACTCGTTCGACATAATCAACCCACTCTTCCTGCTCGCTGTTAAAGCTCGTGATACTGCCATGTATTCCTCCTTCTGCCACAGTATCCTCATCGCCAATTTGTAGTATTTGCACGCAATAGTTAGTTAAGCTAGATCCCCCATTCACAGTATACTCAACTCAATTTCATATTTTTACAAGAATGATCAATCTGACAAAAGGTGAGTGCACAAAAGATTGCATCATCGTGGTTTGAGGTAGATGATAGAACTGTGGGCCAGAGGAATGTAAATACACTAGTAATAATGATAATAATAGTACAAGAACATTACAGTTTTTGAGTTTTAACTAAGAATTCAGAGCGGTAAACAATTCAATTTTTAGGATGATACGCGTAATAATCACTAAAGTGGAGGATTCAGTTTAGTGAAGTTTGGGACAGGGTCGAACAACGAGCTAACACAAAAATACGAGAAGGTCAAAGTACAAAATGACATACGTACATCCTAACATAAACTAGTGATGTGCTTGAGCACAAATGGTGAGCGAGCCTGCCTAGTTAGGTAACATAAAAGTAATACAGTATTGTATGTTTTAGCTTAGTTCATGCAAACACTATAATAGCAGTTATGAACTTTTATTTCAGCAAACAAATACAAAATCACTCTCTTTCCTGATTAATGGTAACTTTTGTTGTATCAAACATCAGCCATTCTGATAACCTCAATTACCAGTAACTCTTGAACAAACTTTCAGCTACAATAAAATAAAAAATCAGTGTTATTATTTGTAATTTAAGCCAACAAATATGGAATTACTACTTACCTCAATATCCTGAGTATTGATAACTTCTGTAGTATCAAATTGAAGTTACTTTGACTATCTGAATTACCTCAAATTCTTGACAACAAGCTCTTAGCTACAAAAACAAAAGACAATCAATTTTAGCACACAAATACAAAATTACTTTCTTACCTCATTTTCTTGAGCAGTGGTAACTTTTGTAGTATCAAATTTGAGCCATTCTGACTGTTTGAATTTACCAGTCACTGTTGACAACAAGCTCTTAGCTACAAAAACGAAAGGCCAGAGTTATTTTTCATATTTAGCTAACAAATATGGAATTACGTACTTACCTCAGCTTCCCTAGAGTAATAGTAGCCTCCTTAGCTTTAATATTACGGCATTCTGACTACCAATGGGTCTTGACAACCAACAATCGGCACTTCGTATCCCCTAAAATGGAGAAGTTTTGAAATTAAGTCTGGAAAAGGGTCTTCAATGCCATAGTAACCGGTTGAAGCAACTTTTTGTGTCCTGAAAACAAGCGTTTTCGCCGGAATTTTCTCACACTTCGGAGCTTAAGTTTAAAGTAAGGCTTGCTTAATGTTGTTTCAGAATAAACTGGGGTAAGCCTAAAAAGCCGTGTTTTTTGGAGAAAAAAGTTCCACACGCGCGCGTTTAAAGGGCATACGTACCATCCCACATACATACATATAACATATACCCGATTTTGCATTATCAACCCCTAATACTGTCTCACTCGCTCCGCTCGCTAGCCAACTAGTGGTGTGCTTGAGCACAAATGGCGAGCGAAAGGCCAGAGTTATTTTGCATATTTAGCTAACAAATATGGAATTACGTACTTATCTCAGCTTCCCTCAAGTAGTAGTAGCTTCTTTAGCATTAATACTACGGCATTGTGACTACCAATGGCTCTTAACAACCAACAATCTGCACTCCGTATCTCCCCTAAAATGGCGAAGTTTTGAAATTAAGTCTGGAAAAGGGTCTTCAATGCCATAGTAACCGGTCGAATCAACTTTTTTTTTCTTGAAAAGAAGCGTTTTCGCAGGAGTTTCCACACACTTTGGAGCTTAAGTATAAAGTAAGGCTTGCTTAATGCTGTAGTTTCAGAATAAACTGGGGTCAAGCCTAAAAAGCCGTGTTTTTTGGAGAAAAAAAGTTCCCCGCGCGCGCGTTTAAAGGGCATACGTACCATCCATACATACATTCATACATATATATAACATATACCCGATTTTGCATTATCCACCCCTAATACTGTCTCGCTCACTCCGCTCGCTTGCCAACTAGTGGTGTACTTGAGCACAAATGGTGAGTGAGCCTGATAGTTAGGTAACATAAAACTAAGTATTGTTACTATGTTTTAGCTTAGTTCATGCAAAAACAATAATAGCTGTTATGACCTTTTATTTCAGCAAAAACATACAAAATCACTCTCTTACCTGATTTGTGAACTTTTGTAGTATTGAAAACATCAGCCATTCTGATAATCTCAATTACCAGTAACTCTTGAACAAACTCTCAGCTACAATAAACAAAAAAATCAGTGTTATTATGTGTAATTTAAGCCAACAAATATGGAATTACTACTTACCTCAATTTCCTGAGTATTAATAACTTCTGTAGTATCAAATTGAAGTTACTTTGACTATCTGAATTACTGTGTACTCTTGACAACAAGCTCTCAGCTACAAAAACAAAAGTCCATCAATTTTAGCACACAAATACAAAATTACTTTCTTACCTCATTTTCTTTAGCAGTTGTAACTTCTATAGTATCTAATTTAAGCCATTCTGACTATTTGAATTTACCAGTCACTGTTGACAAGCTCTTAGCTACATAAAAGAAAGGCCAGAGTTATTTTTGTATATTTAGCTAACAAATACGTACTGAATTACGTACTTACCTCAGCTTACCTACAGTAATAGTAGCCTCCTTTGCTTTAATATTACGGCATTCTGACTACCAATGGCTCTAGACAACCAACAATAGGCACTTCGTATCCCCCTAAAATGGCGAAGTTTTGAAATTAAGTCTGGAAAAGGGTCTTCAATGCCATAGTAACCGGTCAAATCAACTTTTTGTGTCTTAAAAAACAAGCGTTTTCGCCGGAATTTTCTCACACTTCAGGGCTTAAGTTTAAAGTAAGGCTTGCTTAATGCTGTTGTTTCAGAATAAACTGGGGTAAAGCCTAAAAAGCCGTGTTTTTTTGGAGAAAAATGTTCCCCACGCGCGTTTAAAGGGCATACGTACAATCCATACATACATACATACATATATATATATAACATATACCCGATTTTGCATTATCCACCCCTAATACTGTCTCGCTCGCTCCGCTCCCTCGCCAACAAACATCCCCAATTTTCAATTTTGTTACCCCTGAGTGTCTCGCTCGCCAATAAACAAACATCCCCGATTTTCAATTGTGTTACCCCTGTAAGTGTCTCACTCGCTACACTCGCTCACCAATTATTATTATTACTAGTGGTGCGCTCGAATAGCGCAAATGCATGGCGAGCGAGCAGACTCTTTTTACAGAAAAATAGGACAGAAATTACATCTAACTGTAGTGCACAGTGTAACCCTTTCCATTCTCAGTTAGCATCAGAGAATCTAAAGTCTCTGATCCCAGACTAAACTAACAGAATTACCTGAATAAACTTCGAAAGCAGTGGCAAAGAAGCGCAGCTTGACAATTTGCCATTCAGTCTTTCGCCAAGAAGAGAGTAGCTATAAACTTTTTGGTTGAAACAAAGTTGCGTAAGGCACAGTGCAGCAGGATTCTCCGTGCTCGTTAATTGAAAAATACCGGAACTGTGAACGCTTTACCTAACTTACGTAATTAGAAGCGCGGGCGAAATTTTTTGACGTACGCATACATACCTACATATATATATATATATATCTGAAATCTCAATTGAACACGACTGAGAGTCAGCTTCGCTCGCTTCGCTCGCTCGCTGAATTATTATTTGATACTAGTGGTGCGCTCGAATAGCGCAAAATAGCGAAGCGAGCGATGCATGTTACATTAAATTTAACCTGCAATTGTGGAGGAATGTTTCCAGGAATGTTATTTTGAGCTGAATAGAGCTTAGGGATATGTTTATCCTGGCTACAACGACAACATTCCAATGACTTAAATTCATTTTGGTGCCTGGAAACTTCTCCATACACGTTATGAAGGAATGAATGGATGTCCTCTGATAGATGCCTTTTCCTTCCTCTTACAGTACAAAAAGTTGTGGGGATATTAGCTTCTTGTTCAGATGGTGTGGCTGCATTTTCAGTGTCTTCAAGAGTAGTTGAATCTAGTATAAAGTTGATTGGTACAGTAATCCTCAGGAATAGTCTAATAAATAATTGCATTTAATGGCTTTTTAAAAAGAAAGATTCTTTACTTTGCTACCTGTTTCTGTTTCGTTTTAGCTCTCCTCCTCCTTGCCCTGTCTTTTCATTTCTTGTCTCTCTCCTTACTAATTTTTCTTCAGGAGTTTCTAACGCCCTCAAAGCTCTTGACCGAGCGTTTCTAACGTTTTGTCTACTGGGCATCGCTACTTCGTACGGCGGGTAAACAAAACAAAATGTTGCTAAGAAGGTTACCCGGCCCGCGCAAGCGCGTAGGAGAAAGGGTACACACGTACGCCCACGCAAGAACAAAAACAATTTCTAGACCTAAATATATATATATATCGCGAACTCATTAGAGAGTCATCTCCGCTCGCTTCGCTCGCTTCGCTGAATTATTATTATTCAAATGGTCAAAAGTGGCTTAATAATACTAAGCTTTCTTATATTTCAGCAGACTTGAGTTCATTAGTATAGAGTGACAATTTGAATGCCTACATTCTTACATAGACTTACTTTATTGTGTATTGCAACAGGTTTCACCAGAAATGACAAATCTACTGGGGAACAAGTTAAAAAAATACCCTCAAATTCTCCAGTGAAAAATGACAAAGTCGATCCACCCTCTCCATTAAGAAGCCATGACAGAGCAGTGAAAATAAAGTCGGACAATTCATCTCAGCAGACTGGTACATCTTTAGAAAAAGGTCATCACAAGAAAAACACCAACTCTGAGCCAGGTAAAGATTTTTTTAAATCATTTATTCAATTTATTTCAATGCTGTATTTAACACAGATGCACAGTTTAACTTCACTGAACAAAACTTTCCAGTAAGTTAATTTATAAATTAATAGGACAAAATGACTAGCTCATAACAGCTCAGCTTAGCTAGAGCAAATATTAATTTTGTTAAATTTATAGGAAGTACAATAAAAATATGATAAACACTTTTTAATCTATAATGGAGCAGTTGGAAACCTTCACGGGGAATTAGATTCTATAATAATAGGAGGGAGTGTAGAGTTGAAGGTGAAGAATGAGCTTGTTTACACATGGACTGGTGTAAAACAAAAGTTTACCTGATGGGATCTTTCTATAGCAATGCCTACTTCGCTAAAAAAACAACAACTGATTAGTTGGTCTCTCTTCTTCCTTCTCTCTCTCTTCATTTTTCCTCCCTCCTACCAGTGCACTGTGTCTCAAACTTGTGACTACTGGATTTAGTAGCACATAATCTAAGCTTAACTACAACAGCTCACACGCCATCATCTCCATCATTCTATATAACTTCAATTATATCCTTAATTTATTTGTGGTCTCTACCATTGTAGCCAGCACACAATAATGATTTGTACACAGTTAGTTTTTGTCTTAGGTTGCCAGTAACTGTGTTTAAAAGTTTAAACGATTTACAGTATTAAAAATAAGAAATCATTTTAACTATAATAACATAGCAAAAACAACTTGATTTGTAGTCTTTAGGTAAAGTTCCCAATTTTACCAAGAAATCCCAGAGAGCCTTAGTGGACAAATCTATTGCTGAACGTGCCAATCAGTTTACCACACGCCATCAAGAGCATTCTCAGTCGTTTCAGGAGTATGAAGCAAGACTGGAGTCAGATATATCTATTCTTGATGAAAATCTTGCTACAAGTAACTACAGAGAGAAATTCCATCATCTTCTTTGCTGGGAGGAGTTGGAACATGCCAGACAAATAGCTCAAATGTGAGTTTAGCACAAGCTAGAATCTCTGCTAAATTTCACTTCTTTAATACCTGGAAGCCAAATTTTATGGTTAGCTACATCATCATAGTCTCATGTAGCCAGTTCCTTTACCACCCTTTACCCGCTGCACGGGGGGAGGAAAGGGTCTGGAACACTGCCATTGACTTAGCGGTTCTAGTCCCACCTGACAGTTGGTGGAGGTAATTAGGCTTTAGCACTATGAATAACATTAGCAGTATAGCAACTGTAACCACTTTTTTTGCGAGCTGCAATTTAGCGCATGGACAGTGGTGAGTATCTCTGACAAGACTGCATTAGATGCTGTGCACAAATCTTTGACCCCCTGGGTTGCTTGTGTCTAATAATTTTGACTGCAGAGACAGCAGTGATACATTTTGCTGAATAAAAGTTTTCACTCGCAAGTTTCTCCTTTACCGCACGCGGTCACTTAATGTTAATTATTCATAGTGCTAAAGCCTAATTACCTCCCCCAACTTTCAGGTGGGACTAGAACTGCTGAGTCAATAGCAGTGTTCCAGACCCTTTCCTCCCCCTGTGTAGTGGGTAAAGGGTGGTAAAGGGTCTAGCTATGCGAGACTAACATAATTACAATTCATTTTTTTGTCTGTAACAACATTGGTATAGCTGTATCAAATAATTTCATGATTAAGAAAAAAATATTTTGGCTTTGAACATAAAATTACTGCACCATATGAAGCAATTTGTTTTAGCCTTCTTGTGTCTCCTTTACTTATGTAGGTGTGATGAAATGTACGGAGTTTATATCTACAAGATTAATTATGTGCCAGATAATTTGAAGCATGATGAAGAAGAGAAGTTTTTGAGGTTTGGCTACATCACCTCAGATAATGGAGACGTCTTGAGTCACATCAAGCAAGCTTGTCAAGGAGTGTTTATTGCCATGAATGGAAAACATCGTGTCCATGCACACATTCTTAATGCTTGGGTTCCAAAAAATGCCCACCACAGTGCACTGACTATTGGGTTTACCGAAACAGAGCATGAAAATTTGAGGCAGTCTAATTTGACAGAGTTAAAAAAATTTAAGAATGATTTCAATTTTTCCTCTAAACTTAAATTTGAGCTTAAGCATTTTTATTTCCAAAGCCTTCACAATGCTATTAAATTTCTCCCTGATAATATCATTCACAGACTCACTCCCACTGTGGACTATTTGCATGCAGAAGATGATACAGAGTTGGAAGTATCATTACCAAAACCGGCATACAAATGTTTGTATTTGGATCAAATGCAGATAAATGCTTTAAAGGTTGTCTTGAGTTCTAGTGCCAAGGTTCCTGTGTTGATTGCTGGTCCCTTTGGTACAGGGAAGACTCGAATGTTAGCCAGATTGGCTCATGACATTTTGAAGTCTAGCGCTACACGAGTGCTTATCTGTGCTCATCACCAAGCTTCTGCTGATACTTTCATCAATTACTTTGGATCCATGAAAGAAGACAACTATCGCCCTTGGTATGTACAGATGGTGCGGGTCACACCCAGTTATTACAATTTGGAAGAATATCAAAAATACAAAAAGTATTTTAAGCGAGTGAATGAAATAACTTGGGATTTTATAAATACCAAACGCCTAGTAATTACAACACTTGGTACTGTGTTGAAGCTAAGAAGAAATATTCATGGTGATAAAACAAAATTTTTTACACATATTTTAATTGATGAAGGAGCACAAACAAGGGAACCTGAAACTGTCAGTCCTTTGTCATTTGCAGGAGAATCGACAAAGATCATTATAGCCGGAGATCATTGTCAGGTAAATGTTAAATGTTGTTTAGTTTTCTTAAATGTTATAATATATATATATATATATATATATATATATGTGACCGTCTATGGGAAAATCGGGCACAACGCGGCATGCGTAGACGTCGCAAAAAGATCGATTTAGTTCTTAAAATTGTATTAAATAAGCCTAACGAAGGGATAGGTGATATATAGCGGGAATGGCTAAAGCTACGGCGATAAAACTTGGAGAGCTTAATATCTGCTTGCCGAGGAGTGTGTAAGTGCAAAAAAAAGTTTTTTCGTCGGGCCGCGTTGTTCCCGATTTTCCTGTAGACGGTCACATATAATTATATACACACATCCACCCTAGATATTATCACAAAGATATGTTTAGGTACATGACCCGTGAAATAACTCATGATATTTCAAGCTGTTATTTCACGCTGTGGCAGTCGCTGTACTGCTCAAGCTCATTACCCTTGTAGTTATAGCAACTGGGCCAAACTTTTCAGTTTTCTTGGTTTTTACAGCTACCTTCCTCTGGTGTACCCTGCTCAACAGGGTTAGAGCAGCTGCTAAAATGTAGGCTGGGTGTGTTGGTAGCCCCTACAACCAACTTTACCTGTGAGTTACCCTTCTCCTAGTACTAACTGCAGTAGTAAAGATATCTAGTGTGGAATAAATCACTTATTACACTCGTCAGAGTAATATGGCTAGATATTTCACTCTCAAGCTTTATTTTAACTCGCCTTTGGCTCGTGAAAATAAATTAGCCTGCTCATGAAATATTTCGCCATATCACACTCTGACTCATGTAATAAGTACTATATATATAATATGTTGATTTAGGTTGGACCCAAATCACTGGTACTAGGTGAAAAAGCTCAAAATCATGGGCTGGGCACTTCTCTTCTAGAGAGATTGCACGGTTTATATGAAGAGGCAAACTTGCCAAAGAATACGTACTCTGTCACTCTCCTTACCAATTATCGCTGCCATAGTGGTATTTTGATGTTGCCTTCAAGTTTGTTCTATCAGTCAACACTTCAGTGTGGAGTAGCTGATCATGAAAGTCATCCGCTTGCCCCCTTTCCTCTTGTGTTTGTGTGCTCTAGTATGGATGAAATTTTGCCAATGTACCTGGAGTAAATGTGAAGGAAGCAGAAGCATTAGTGGACCAATATAAGAAATACATTCACATTTGGCCTGAAAATTGGGACTCAGACAGCAGAATATGCATTATGTCATCATCTGCCAATCAGGTAATTTGAAAGATATAGCTGTGTGTGAGAATGTGTAGGAGCCCAGAGTAGTTGGGATGATGCTGGAGGTAGAAGTTGTGAATTGCAATATTGACTGGTGGTGTGCTCAATTGCGCAGTATGTATACTGGTCCAGCTATAGTGGTAGATCTAGGCTATTATTTCTTACATAAGTGTCTCGCCTATTGATTGTCTAGAACTTTACAAGGTAGGCTGGCAAATTTGAGCAAGTACAGCAAGAATTTTTTTTAAAGGTGTCATTAAGGCATGGGTAGTCAAGATAGAAATAAGGATTGACAAAGATGGCTAGAAAAGCCTGGGATTGAAGAATAGAATAGCTAAACAGAGATTTCTAAAGTACCTAGTGTATGAATTTTCGATTTGAGTATTGCGAGATATCAAACAACCTTTTACCAGCCTGCCATAGAAGAATAGTGTTAGGCTTCATATCTCACGGTAATGCTGCCACCAAAACTCCTATACTCCTAACATTTTCAGTTTTGACCTCCTATTTTTGTGTCACCCAGGCTTGCTTTGTAATGAATATGAGACAACATAATGTCATTGCTGTTGTTTTTATGTGACAGTGCTCTTACTTTAGGAAGTCATTAAAATCAAAACATGGCCATTTGGACATTCTCAAGGCTTATGAAATCCAAGGTAAGTGGAATGGGCAATAATTGTATGATTCATGAGAAACCAGAGGACACACTTGTCAGTCTATCATTCTGTACCCACTAAATGTCTGCTATTGCTAATTCATTGCAATTTAGTGATGCTTACTATAGTATGTCCAAGTTGAGTTGGCACGACCGCAAGCGCGGTAATTGAGGAATGCATTTACTACTTTACAGGAAGCAATTTAGTCATGTGAATCCAAGTCAATTAAGCACGCAAACGTCAACGTTGCACGTGAAAAAGGGGCGGTAGCACAGGTGCACATTAATACTGTAACTATTGAAAGAATGAAATTTAGTGAAGTTTATGAAGTTTTTCGGGCGCTGTACAGCTCATCTTGTCTGTTTTCATGCTTCTTACACGAAGATAATGTATAGCAGATGGAAAACGCAAACTGGTGGGGCGTTCTTCCAAAGAGACAAGATTAAAATCAGTCGATTCTACCTACTGTGTCCCAAGAAATATTCTGATATTCACAGGATTCAGCAGTACAGCACTGTTAACTTGTAGCTAAAGTTACTAGACTTTTTTGTTAAATAAAATTATCAATTGTTTCATATATTTATAATAATGTATATGAAAATTGATGAAATGATAGAATTTAAATAGTACACATATACAAAATATAGTTGTGATCCGAGTTGAAGGTGGAGTGCTGCCTGAGTTGGTCCTAATCCTTACAATAAACGGCATCTATAGTAGTGAAGAAAAGGAATTGGCATAAACACGGCTTTGATAAGCACACAATTTAATGGCAAACAGCTTAAGTATGGCTGTATTACAAGTTGCTAGCTAAATGATAGCTATATCAATGAAATATATTGGCTATACGGCATTTGTTATTGAACAGGTAGACAAATAATTTTACCAACATCCTATCAGGTGGTCCTGTACCCTCTGCAACAACAGAACACTCCTTCTATCCTGTCCACACTCAGCAACCTAAGCTAATAGCGATATAAAGCTAGAAACGCAGCAATCTGAGAAGAAGCCACTCATTGTTTACAAAATTCTTAATGAAGACAGTCCGCGTGATCAATTGAGCCGTACCACATGACTAAAAGCGGGCGCATTTTGAGCGGGAATCCTGTAGTTTTTTTCTATTCCCATAGACTTTTGTATTGAGTTTTGGAATAGCATGTTGTCTCTGGTTTTGAAGTATACTGAGGAAATATTTTTAACCGCTTCAGCGCGAGCTTTCCAATGGTGCAAACCCCGGACGCGTAGCTGCTTCCGTTCTAAAGTTATTCAAGTTTTTCTTGCGGTCAACTCAACTTGAACATACTATAGCTACATTTTATTTTCATTCTCGTTCAGAAAAAAATCACTGAACTACTATAGTATGTCCAAGTCGAGTTGGCACGGTAAAAACTGTTAATAACTTTTGAATAGAAGTAGCTACGCTTCCAGGTTTGTACCATTCGAAAGCTCCTACCAAAGTGGTCCAGAAAATTCCCTTTAAAAACTTCAGAGCTGGTGGGAAAGTGCAGTTTCAAAACTCAATAGAAACGTCTATGGAATAAATAAAACCACACGTTACCCGCGCTACACGCGGCGGGATTTAGTCACGCGCTCAAACTGGGCCAGCCATGTGTGTAGTACCTCAGGGACAATTGGAAACAAAAAGTAGTCGTAGTTTGGTGACTTCGTTTCTACCCTTCTGCTTAACATTCTGGTTCATTTTAGGCTCAGGACTTTGTTGCTATTTAAGGCTACTTAACAAGAGCAAGCTACAATGTAAGGTACGTTTGTAACACGGGTTGTTTGTCCCCTCAGATTTTATTACCAGTTTAAATAGAGCCTATTTATTTAGAAACTCAGCCAATTTACTGTTTGTTGCTAAGATAATATATGATATTTAATATATAATGCATCATAGACTATATGCCACTATTTATGCTTTAGCTGTTCATTACTCCTCATATCTACATAGGTACAGTTCTCTATGGTTATGGGGATGCTATTTACCACCCTTCAAATTCAACTGCTTCTTGTAGCTACCACAATTTCATGTTATCATAAAATTATATAATATATTTTATTCCACCCTAGCTATCTTCACAGTGATATCCTTAGGTACATGACCCTTGAAATAACTCACGATATTTCACCTTGTTGTTATTTCACCGCTGTTATTTGAAGCTGTACTGCCCAAGCTCACTACGGCAGGTACTAGAGAAGCGTACCGAGGTTACTGGCGGATAAATGAGTGGGAGGAGTCAAGACCCGGAAGGGGAAGTATGCAGGAGCCCACACCCACGCGGGAGGTTGGGTAAACTGGCGCATGTCAAGGTAAACATGCAGCGGGGAAAAAAGGCGGACAAATCCAGCCAATAAGACTAAGGGTCGACTAGAGTAGTGCATCCAGTTTAACAAAAGGATGGAAGAGGCCAGGCCAAAGGATAAGAAAGCGGCGAAGAGCCTGGCCAGGGCTGCCGGGGAGTCTGGCGGCAAGGAGAAACTACCGCTGCAACCGAAGAGGAGGAAGGAGGCGGAGGCTAGTGTTAGTGGACTCGAGAGCGAAGAAGAGGTGCCCTCCCGAGAGAGGTATACTCTGGAGGAGAGGTTGGATTTTCTGACGGAAGCCGTCTTCGACATCAGAAGGCGAATGGATGTCGAGACAAAAGAGAGAGCTGTGGAGGATGATGCCCCCAGCAAGGGTACGTAAGGGTTGGTGTATACCCAGTGTAAAAGGGGTGACAGTATGTCAGGGACTGGTAGATACTGGAGGCTAGGACAAACATTCCTGATGCTCACTTCCGTTCCTCAGTAGTGGGACGTGACACCCCTGAGCTCAGTGGGCTGAGTTCAGTGGGCTTTGTAGCGCACCAGTGGGAGGGTGTGCATATGCGAATGGTATAGATGATCTCAGGGGAGCCAGAAGTAAAGCTCCATGTGTGCAGGGAGATAAGTTATTGGTGGGCCTCACAAAAAAAAGAAAAAAGTAGGAGGGATGGGTAGGCTAGTTCGAGGGGGGGGGGGGGGGGGGGGATTGAAGGGGACGGAAGAGAGTGAGATGGTATAAGTGAGGCCACCATGACTTCATGCCAAAAGGGCACCGAGGGTTCCGCAAGGACAGTGGTAATAGTATGGCCTGGGTGTAGGGTGTCTACTAGAGCAAAGGAAGGGTTTGACCAGCAGTTGAAGCCGAGGAGCACAGTATGGCTCGCGTATGAGCACCTGATGGCCAAATTTATCATGAATAACGGGGACACAAGGGAGCAGCCCGGTCGTAAGTCGACCTTGTTAGGCTGCCCTCTCCGAATAGTGTCGTAGTACACAGGATTCACCGGAGACATCTGCCAAACACTGTGACAGGTGTTGGCCCCCCCCCCCCCCCCCCCCCCCCCCCCACAGGAGCCGTAGGGTGGACCTGAGAGTCAGACAAAAAACGGCTGGGAAAAGAAAGGGCACTGTGTCAGCGCAGGTTGAAAGACACATATCAGTCCAAGGTGAACCCAAATGAAGCAGGGTTAGGAGGTGACTGAGTGTCAGGTGTGGGCACGGTATTAGTACAAAAAGAGGAAGGCACATTGATTAAGATCAGTTGTAATGTGGGGCACAAAGGGTGGACGGTCAGTGGTATGATCAGTGTCACATTTTGGTGGTGTGCCTGCAGATGAAGTCGCCTTTCTGGCTGAGAAGGCGAGAAAAGGGGGTGCTCTGTCTGCGCCAGTAATGGAGGGCGAAGACCAGAGTGCGGAGTTCTTGAAGAAGTTGCTAAAGAGCTAGCGAGGTGGTGAGAAGGCCAGGGCACGAAGTAGTGCATCTGGTGGAGAATTTACCTCCGTTACCAAAGAGAACAGTGGACCTGATAGTCAAAGGGTCATTCGTGGAGTTTGCCTTATTCCTCATGTTGGAGGATGGGCCGTGCGAAGGGGAATGGAGGAACAGTCTGGGGGACATTGAGGGTCCCGGCCAGTCTGCATCAGCAAGAAAGAAGAGAGTAAAAGAGGTGCCAGATGCTGGATGGTGGGGCACCTGTTTTACCTTGTTTCAGGCGGCGTGGGTGAGAGTCACGCCGGAGATGTTTGAGCCTCTGGCTGCATATAGAGAAATTGTGGCAAGGTTGGCCAGGGCCTATCAGTGGAGCCAAGTGGCCAAGTATGACCGGGCTTTCAGAAAGCTGGATGCCGGAAAGGGAAAAGAAGTTTGGCCGAAAGAGGAAGCCTCCTTAATGAGGCAGTACCTGAGTGGCCACGAGTTGAAACAAGCTGTGGGAATTGGAGGGCCGGGCTAGAGGAAACTCGACCTGAGAAAGAGAGGCACTTGTTTTAAATTCAACAAGGGCAGTGGTTTGTGCACGTACGGGGCTCAATGCAGATTCCTGCATCGGTGTGCGGAATGTGGAGGAGAGCACCCAGTGATTCAGTGTGCAAAGGAAAAAAGCAAGACGGAGTCCAGATGAACTCCATTAACAGTTGTCATGTCATATTATTGTTTGTCACGATTGTGGGAGTGACATTGTTATGTATCTCGTTAGTATGTCACACGTATGGAGTGTGACATTGTTGTGTTGTTTGTGACAAAGGCGGCTTGCCTGCGGGAGAGCCGGCATTGTTATTATTATGAGAATGGAATGTCTCGCCTGTGGGTGAGAGTTCTCATTGTATATGATATGAAAATGTTTATGAATAACCAAACAATGTGAAAATGAATATGGTGTTTGGAGTGGGAGCTAACTGACCATGATGGTGATGGTTAGAGGGGGGCTCAAGGGTGGGATAATTAATGGGCAAGCAAAGGGGAGCACACACAAGACCCAAGGGAGGGAGACAGGGCGCACACACGCATGCAATTAAGGGAAGGTGAAAATGGTGGTACAGTGGGCAAGAGCTGACATGGTGTGTGTTATGCTGTTGCAGGGTACCGATTCACCAACCAACTGGTACAGCTGGAGAAAGTGTCAGAGGGTCCCGATAGCAGAGTGCTGCAAGGGGCGGAGGAGGTGGTGACACCTTTGAAATGGCAGTCGTGGTGGGACGAGCTGCTGGGGAGCACCCAGACAGAGTCTGGGTAGAGTACCTAGTCAGAGGCCTGAGAGACGGCTTCAGGATTGGTCACAATCAGTCATGAGTGACAATGAGGAGGATGAGAGGTATGTGCTTCGAGGCCTCTCAACATGAAGAAGTAATCGACGACTACCTCAAGAAGGAGGTGACAGAAAAAAGGGTATAGATATTGAGCCAGAGTGCTCTGGACAAGGAAGTGCAGTGCTCCCCCTTCGGAGTAATCCCCAAGAAAGGGAGACCTGGCAAATGGAGGTTGATCGTCAACCTGTCAGCCCCGGACGGGGGTAGTACGAACGACGGCATAGCCAGGGAACTGGCTAGTGTGGCCTATACCTCGGTTGAGGAGGTAGTAAGGAGGGTCATGGAGCTAGGCAGTGGGGTTCTCATGGCCAAAGCAGACGTCAGGGATGCCTACAGAAATGTGCCAGTGCACCCGAGAGACAGGTGGTTGCTGGGTATGGAATGACTTATGTCGATGGCACATTGCTGTTTGGGCTTAGATCTGCCCCTCTGCTGTTCACAGCTCTTGGAGATGCTGTCAAGTGGATTGCACAAAAGAGAGGAGCCTCTTGGCTGAGGCATTACATAGACGATTTCGTCATGGTTGGAAGGCCGGGCACAGGGGAGTGTGCTGAGGCAATGAGTGCACTAAAAGAAACGTGCAAGAAGTTGGGTATGCCTCCAAGGAGGAGGGCCCAAGTGGGGTGATCACTTTCCTGGGGTTGGAGATAGACTCCATAAACATGGAGGTGAGGCTGCCCCAGGTCAAACTGGGCGAGTTGAAGGCTACGCTCAAGAAATGGAGAGGAATGAAGAGTTGCAGGCAGAGGGACTTGGAGTCTATTGTGGGGTCCCTCAATCACGCCTGCAAAGCAGTCAGACCAGGAAGGGCCTTCAAAAGAAGGCTGCAGGACCTGTTAGTTACTGTCGACAGAGACGGCAGGAGGGTTAGGCTAAACCGTGAGGCCAGAGCTGATATTACCAGTTGGAATGGTACATCCTTCATGAAGATGATGGTGGAGCCAACCATCTCCCAAGAGATGATGCTGTCAGATGCATCTGGAGGGTGGGGATGCGGGGCTGTCTGGAAGGGGAGATGGTTCCAGCTGAGTTGGGAAACGGCCTGTGCGGCAAAGGGCTGGACCATCATGCCTAAGGAGCTGCTGCCAATAGTGGTGGCAGCAGCAGTGTGGAGTCGACACTGGCGAGGCAAAGTTGTAAAGGCCAGGTGCGACAACATGGCAGTGGTTGCCACCATCCAGTCAGGGGCATGCAAAGAGAAGTGGGCCATGCACCTGATGAGGTGTCTGGCGTTTATTGAAGCCACCGTACCTATGACAGTTGTAGCCGAGCACATAAAGGGGGTGGATAATGTCGTGGCAGATGCCTTGTTTAGGGACAGGCGTAATGTGGCTTGCTCTCTCATGCAGGATGCAGAGGCAGAGCCAGTGGGAGTCTCGAAAGAGCTGATTGACCTTCTACTGAAGGAGGATCATTTCTGGAAAGAGCAGGACTGGGACAGGCTGCGGAGCATTTGTTCCGGCAGGATCTAGCTGCTTCCACAGGGAAAAGATACGACGCCGTGTGGAGGAAGTACATGGCGTGGTGTGATGGCCTGCGGGAGGAGCCGCTGCCAATCACAGAGGAGAAGGCCACAGCTTACGTGGTGGACCTGTTTCTCTCCGGAGCCCAGCTGGGCACAATTAAGCAGCATCTTGCAGGCCTGAGGCAGGCACAAATCAGGGAAGTGTGGCCGGCGCCAGCCTGGAGGGACATGGCCAGGCTGGCCCAGATCAGAAAAGGAGCAGCCAGAGTGGAGGCTGTCAAAGGCAGACAGACTCTACAACGCCACCCAGTGAAGTGGGCTCACATGAGAGCACTGAAGGTGGCATGGAGTCTGGATGGTGACAAGGGAGCCATGCAGCGGCGGCAGAGCTCCTCACTAGAGTTAAGAAGGATGTGATGACGGACTAGCTCAGAGGTTCTGGAGCTGAGTAATGTCATGCATGTCCATTGTCTCTGTGCCTTGTGTGTTTTTGGTGTCATATTAGTCATAATGTATGCAATTTGTTGTTGATATGTTGGGTAGGCCTGGGTGCCTAGTGTTCAGTGGTAGTATGGGGAAGGTTGTGTGTGCGTCGGAGCAGTTGGGGCTCTCCGAGGGGCCTGAGTTGGGGCTGTCAGTGGGACGAAGCTGCGAAGCAGCACGAGTGCGCGGCGCGCGCGTGGGAAAAAATTCTTACACGCGTGCCGAGCGGGTCGATCCCAACCAGGCCTCTGCGGAGGCGTGGCCGTGCACAAATGGCTAAGCACGGCTGCGTGTGCGACTGCAAACCTCCGGCACACACATCAGCTATGAGTAAGTGTAACAGTCATTGATAAGCAAGCTACCAGTAATCAGCAAGCAGGTTTAACAGAGACTCAAGACCCGGAAGGGGAAGTATGCAGGAGCCCACACCCGCGCAGGCGGTCGGGTAAACTGGCGCATGTCAAGGTAAACATGCAGCGGGAAAAAAAGGCGGACAAATCCAGCCAATAAGACTAAGGGTAGTGCATCCAGTTTAACAAAAGGATGGAAGAGGCCAGGCCAAAGGATAAGAAAGCGGCGAAGAGCCTGGCCAGGGCTGCCGGGGAGTCTGGCGGCAAGGAGAAACTCCCACCCACCTCTACCCAATTCTATAGAGGGTTAGGATGTCGTGACTGGTTTTCAGTCGTGTGGCTTGGGACGAAGCTGCGAAGCAGCACGAGTGCGCGGCGCGCACGTGGGAAAAAATTCTTACGCGCGTGCCGAGCGGGTCGATCCCAACCAGGCCTCTGCGGAGGTGTGGCCGTGCACAAATGGCTAAGCACGGCTGCGTGTGCGACTGCGAACCTCCGGCACACACATCAGCTATGAGTAAGTGTAACAGTCATTGATAGGCAAGCTACCAGTAATCAGCAAGCAGGTTTAACAGAGACTCACCGAAGGTAACCCATGTAGTTATAGTAACCGGCCAAACTTTTCAATTTTCTCAGGGCTTTTACAGCTACCTTCCTCCAGTGTTACCTTGCTCAACAAGGTTAGAGCAGCTGCTAAAATATCAGCTGGGGGTGTGGGTAGCCCCTACAACCAACTTTACAGTGTGAGTTACCCTACCTCTAGCTAACTACAGGTAGTGAAGATATCTAGTGTGGAATAAACCACTTATTACACTTGTCAGAGTGTTATGAGCAGACTTTAGTTTCACCCACCCTTGAAAATAAATTAGCCTGCTCATGAAATATCTCGCCACATCACACTCTGACTCATGTAATAAGTATTATGTATAATAATAATGTCATCATAAATTATATTAATATTATGTCAATATTTTTGTATAATTAAATTTTTTTTAAAGTTTAACAAGTAGATAGAAAATATAGTAAAATCATGAATAAAATGATATGAATGATTCAGTGTGAAGGACAAAGTAATACTGGAATGTGTGTGGCCATAGCTAAAGGCGTAGGTGATGTACTGGGTTCTTCACATTACTGTTGAGTACTTCAGAAGTTTGTCACACCAAGAGAGTAAGAATAGAGTTTAAATACACGCTTAAGCACACAACAACCAGACTTACTTGAGGAGGCGTTCAGCCGTGGTCCTGCGCTTCTTTTTCTCAAAGATTTGTGCTACATTAGTAGCTCTGGATCACCCTCTGCAACCTTCAGCCAGTTTTAGCGCACAACTAGTAGCTCGTATAAACGATAAACTACGAGTGATTAGTTATAACCCGGCATATATTGGATACAGCCGCGGAAGAAACTGCCATAGCTTCTTTTTCATTTCAACAAGTAAACTTACAGTAATAGTGCGCACCTTAGACCCGCCCCATTTTTACTGTGGGCGTCAATGTTTTCGTGCGTTTAAGCTACTCTGTCATGTGACCTTAATTGGTTTCCGGTTTCACCAAGTGTATTCCTCTTTTGCCACATTTGTGGTCATGCCAACTCAACATGGACATACTAAAAGTTACTTGTAGGCCTTGATGTAGAAACAATGAATAAGTGACTTTGTGTTTCTTAGGATAATCGAACACTTCCTGTTTTCATGTTTTTAGCCATACTAAGGACCTTTAAAATATTAATTTGATCTGCTAAAAACAATTGTACTAAAGAACATTTCAGATTTATAAAGTTCCCTTCCTCGTTTTGTGTGTCACATAATGCAATTCATAAGATTTAAACATTGTTGGCTCAGTTTGTCATTGTTTTGGAATAAGTTATCAGGGGCCATTTTAACAACTGCACATGGAACATTTTGTTGGAGTACTTTAGGCATATACATATAGTCTTGAAGTGCTTGTAAGTATAGTGATATTTAAAGCCTTTAGGAAGAGTTCGCATGTGATACAATTATGTCATTACTAAATAATTAAATCTCAGCCCTGGCAACCTTTAGCAGCTTGCAAGTATTTTAGAATGACTGTGTAGGTGTGTGTACAATTATACTATAATTATATAGTACTTATTACATGAGTCAAAGTGTGATATGGTGTATTTCATGAGCAGGCTAATTTATTTTCACAGAGCCAGAGGCAAAGTGAAAATAAAGCCTGAGAGTGAAATATCTAGCCACATCACTCTGCCTGAGCATAATAAGTGGTTTATTCTACCCTAGATATCCTCACTACTGTAGTTTGTACTAGGACCTGAACTCACTTGTATAAAGTTGGCTGTAGGAGTTCCCCAAACCCCCAGCTGTTATTTTAGCAGCTGCCCTAACCCAGTTGGGTAGCTAACACCAGAGGAGGGTAGCTGTAAAAACTTGGAAAAGTGGTGAACTTGCCTGGTTGCTATAACTACAAGGGTAATGAGCTTGCCCAATGATATTTTACCTGTATTGTGCAAGCAGGTAAAATATCATTGTATCACTTATTACACTCATTTATTACACTCATCAGAGTAATATGGCTAGATATTTCACTATCAGGCTTTATTTTCACTTGCTCATAAATAAATTAGCCTGCTCATGAAATATTTCACCATATCACACTCTGACTCGTGTAATAAGTATTATTTAAATACCGTTGCTATATTGTTGTCAGGTGTAATAACTTGGCAAGTGTGCAATAACACTTGCCCGGTATTTAAAATAGTTAAAGCATGAGCGCTTAGTGCCTAGTACATTTATCGCACTCAGTCCTCGGGCCTACGGCCCTCGGGCTGTCGTGCAATAAATCGACTAGAAACTAAGCGCTCATGCTTTAACTATAACATATACTAGCAAGTATCCTGCCACTGTGTGACATATTACAAAGTAAGAATGCAATAGCATAAGTTACTTTTATTCATTATAACATTCTCTACAGTTGGTTAAAATTACACCAATTTCACTCTCCTGCTCTATTTATTTTTCCTGAACTATCTCACTTCTGTATCTACCACATTAATTTTTTTCATCTCTTCCTTCTTGAGCCAAGGAGTCCTTTCTCCTCCTTTGTCTACCTCTCCTGTTTCTGAATCTTTCTGTCCTTATATTATGATTGTGGACTTGAGGCTTTGTGAAACTTTTAACTCCAGCTTTTCTACCATTACCTTTCTTTTTGAAACTTATGCCTTTACTCAACGGTTCGATTCCACCTGCTTTTTAGTACAATATTAATCGTTTCAGTTTTGTCTTCTCTTTTGTAATTTCTCCTTTTTACCACACCGCCTTTCCTCGTCGATTCCACCAGCTAATTACCTGCTTTTTTGCCTTCTCTTTCACACTTTAGCCTTCCTTTTGAAACTACGCCGCCTATTCCCGTCGGTCTGTTCCACCCTTAGTTATACTTACAGTAAATACTTTCTACTGATTGTGACGACACTTTCTACTGATTGTGATGACACTTTACCCATTCTCCTGTTTCTCGGCCACACTCTCGTTCTCTTCCATTTATTGTCTAGCGTAGTCAAACCCTTCAATTCTTTACAACTGCGTTCTTGGTTTACTTTGGTAATTCAGTGCAAGTTCATGAAAGCTGTTCTCCTGTTTCTGCGCCCCTTCCAGCCTACTGTCCATTTTTTTGTGCCGGGTTTGGTTGCTAACCAGTAGCTCTGCACTCTAGGTTTACCCGGTAATTCAGCATAGTTTAAGAGTATTGTGGGCCTGTGCTCTAGCTCATTAGCTCATGAATTATTCATGAATAGTACTTGTTGTATATATTTATTCCACCCTAGATATCTTCACAATGTTATCTTCAGGTGTGACCCGTGAGTGTTATCAGTTATCACATAGTGTTATCTCATGGCTGTATTGTGCAGGCCCATTACCAGAGTAGTTATAGCAACAGGGGCCTGGCCAGTAGTTTTCAGGGTTTTTACAGCTATACTTTTACTCTAGTGGAGCCTACCCAGCCAGGTTAGAGAAGCTGCTAAATATCAGCTGGGGGTATGGGGAGCCCCTAAAGGCTGCCAATTTTACACCTAGAGTTACCAATAGACTACTCCAGTGAAGATATATAGTGTGGAATAAACCACTTATTACACTTGGCAGAGTGATATGGCTAGATATTTCACTCTCAGGCTTTATTTCACGCCTACGTCTTATTTGGCTAGTGAAAATAAATTAGCCTGCTTGTAAAATATTTCGCCATATCACACTGACTCATGTAATAAGTACTATACATACTATTTTACTGTGTATATTACGTGTTGTAGGAACTGAATTTAAAGCTATTTTTATATCCACTTCTGAACCAACTTGGCAAGATGGCAAGTGTAAATATGAAACCAAAAGTATTTGTGATCGTTATGTATTCAACACTGCAATTACTCGATCAAAGTCCCTGGTAGTTGCTATGGGGAATCCATTCCTTCTGCTTGAACTTGAAAACCAGATGGTTGAACGATACGGTGAAGATGTGAGGTGCTGGAGTCATTACATTCAGCAATGCATTGAATGCAATACATTTACTTTTTCTGAGAAGTTAAGAAAAGACCCTTCTTGCAAAATTCAGAGTGAAAAACTAATAAACAAGATCTACAAGATCTCTTTGTCGAAATCACTGGCGCCATTGAAGCCACTGGACAGTATTTTGAAGGCCTACAAAAGAGTTTTTGAAGAATTAAAAGGATGCAAGAGTACGAAGATTCTCCTGTCGTCTAATCAAGGAGCAAGATTATCTTGGAAAATGGAAGACTATGAAACAACCGGAGAAGATGAAGAGGAGGATGGCTATTCATCTCCTATAGAAGATGTTTATGACTGTGTTCTTGATATCTACAAGTATCGCAAGGCAAAAGGTATTCCTTTAGATAGCTCCAAACAGATAGTGAAAATACGTGGCTTAAAAAATCGAAGGGGAGCTTTTAATGGAGACACAGTTAAGGTTGGTGTGTTTAATGAAAGTTCAGATGGTAAATGTTTTGGACGTGTTCAAGAGGTCACAAGGCGTGGCGGCAATCTAAAATTTATTTGTAGAGTTTCCAATTTTAATCCCATTGTGTTTTATCCGATTGATAAAAAGAATCCAATATTGATCAATCTGCCAAGGTTGTCTAGAAGTGTGCTGAAAAAGAAGAAAAGAACAGACATCAATGACATGGATTTAGAAAGCCAGGATGTAGTTGTGTTTATAGCACCACAAATAGATGAAAACAATGTAGAAGAAGTTCCCCTTCCACAAATTAAGCAAGTTATTCCACTGTCTGTAGCTAAGAACATGCTTTTCTTAGTTTCCTTCGTGACATGGGATTTAAAGTATCGCTCACCCTTGGGTATTGTTGAAGGTGTATTTCCCAAAGGATTCACCCGTTATTTTGCCGAGCGTTTACTCACATTTGAACATGGTGTAGACTACAATGATAGCTACACAGCAGGAGAGTCAGTGACTTGTGTTTCTGTCCCACAAGACAAACAAAGAAAATTATATTCCAAAGCATTTACTATAGATCCAGAAGGAGCTCAGAATCTTGACGATGCTCTTTCAATCACACAATGTCAGACGACAGATGACGGGCAAGCTGTATATAAAGTTGGTGTTCACATTGTCAATGCTGCCAAGCACATAAAACCTGACACAAGCGAAGATAGTGAAGCTAGAAATATTGGAATATCAATGTACGGAGGAGGAAAGAAAGTAATGCACATGTTAGCTTCTCAGACACTGCGGTCACAACTGTCTTTAATGCCGGATAAAATACGGGATGTCATCTCTGTCACATGTTTGGTAACCTTAAATCAAAATTCCAAAGAAATTGCTATTAATTCTGTGGAGATCAATGAGGCTCAGGTAAAATCAGTTATGCAGTTGACATACAAGAGTGCTCAGCAGATTCTTAAGGGGACTATTCCTCGGGAACATTCAAAAGTAGCCTGTCTCTTTGACAGCTTAAAGCTGTGTGATTCCATGAAGCTACTCTATGACATAGCTCTGGCAATGCGGCTAAGGAGAATGCAGTCTGATGCAGCGTATGCTTATGATGTCAGTGATCCTGGAGAAGAAGAATGCTGGCAAACTCATCTGCTAGTTGAAGAGCTCATGATATGGGCCAACAATGAAGTAGCTAAGAAGTTGCTTGCTTCCCATCCTGATGCAGCAATTCTGAGAAAACAATCACCTCCCAATCGAGATAAAATGCAAGAGTTGGTCAGCACCCACGAGTCTGTCATGGCCAACTCTCTCAGCCTTGCAAAATATTTGACTCCTGAACAGGTAGCCAACCCCTCACCTATTCTCGTGCCTGTTGACATCCTACAGAATATCGAAAGAGCTCTTAAAGATGGCGACTTTTCCAAGCTTGCTTATAATTTATTCACTAACAAACGTTATCCTCAGTTGGCAGCAGTGGAATCTGAAGTGCACTCTATAATGCTGCCTGCAGAATATTGCTCTATAAAAAAAGACAGAGATCTATCAGAATATCGCCATGATGGGCTAATGCTGAATTCATATACACACTTTTCTTCTCCCATGAGGCGATACTGTGATATCCAAGTACAGCGCATGTTGCTGGAGTGCTTGAAGCCATCACCTCTGCAAGAATTTCCCCATCAAATTAATAATGAGCTTTGTCTTCAGCTAAACGCAAAAATGCATATTAGCAAGACGTTTGAAAAGAAAAGAAACTCTGTTGATTTGTCACTAAATTTGCTCTCGAGCAGTAAAGTTTGTACTGCTTTTATTATTAAAGATAAAGGGAAAAAAATAGAACTGAGATTTCCTAGTGAAGACCTCAGGTATTTTCCAAAGAAATCTTTATCAATTATGGTTTCCAATGTACCTTTATCCCTGAGTGTTGCTTCCTTGAAGCTGAACAATATGGCTGAGATTTTATCTCAACACATCAACTTCACATCTTCTGCATCATCAACGTCAAAAGGAGAAATTAAAGCTGTAGTTGCTGCCACTGACTCTAGTTCTGACTTATATCAGTCTGAATATGGCTTTGATTGTGAACATTTGTATGTAGAAATTCCTTCAGAAAGATGGCAGGAAACTCTTCAATTGATCAAAATGCCAACACTCGGTCTATCAAAAGCCAGAAGATTATTGGAAGTTTTATCGAATCACTCTGTGTCTGAAACAGGTGTAGTAGATACTAATAATAAATGGCTCTATGCAGAGATCAAAGTCAGAGATCCATGGAAATCTCCTGGAATTGTTACGGTATGGTTGACATGGTCCATGAGAGACTATGTTCTGTCACCAATGATTCAACTGGTGGAATTGTCTCCACTAATCCGTTTCTGCATTCAACACTGTAGTCGCCCAGCAGAATGCTTCTCAGACCCAAACTTATCTCAAGCATCAAAGAAAAGTTATAAGAATATTGAGCAATACATTACCTTATGGAAGACAGTACTTTTAGCTGAAGCAGCTGAAAAGAGTATTCGAGAAAAGGGTATGAAGCCCACTGTATTGTGCGATGTTTCCTTGAAGTGGCCGCAACTAGTAGTACCCGATGGTGCTATTAACGAGCTCTATTATGTAACTAATGGCAAAGTTAAAATGATTATTCCAATTAATTTTGCAAGAGAGTGTTCAGAATTTTTAAAAATTCAAACTGGGTCATTGGTGTGTGTGCGCTGTGAAGATGGCACTAAATCAGGAACAAAAGCAGTTTTTCATTTTGTTGTTGATTATATTGAAAAAATTGCTGAAACTGATTTAATACAGCAGGTGTTTATGCAAAACATTGGAGACAGTAATTGTCGCATATCAGAAGATATGAAACATAAGCTGGAATCCAAGGAATGGAACTATGAAGTCCAAATAACGCCCATGAGTGTATCATACAGGTAAGTCATAAGCAGCTCAGGTTTATGTAGCCAATTGTAATGTTTATTTATTGTTGTATTCTTAGGAAAGTATTTGCAGGACTCTTGAGGC